>Ga0308171_1000051_pt1 | contig 392547 bp, 344 predicted proteins | sample PhyGR1_FD_202135 | JGI IMG/M metagenome (GOLD analysis project Ga0308171, IMG submission 202135) | Phyllosphere microbial communities from UC Gill Tract Community Farm, Albany, California, United States - DLSLSG.R1 | ecosystem: Host-associated > Plants > Phyllosphere > Unclassified | place... | reverse complement strand
GGTGATATTCGCGACCGTACCCTGCTGGAACAGATCATTACACGTCACAAATGCACGGCTGTTATTCATTTTGCCGGGCTGAAAGCCGTAGGTGAGTCGAGCGAAAAGCCGCTGCATTACTATGATTGCAATGTGCTAGGTACGCTACGCTTGTTGCAGGCGATGGAAACGACAGGCGTCAAAACGCTGGTTTTCAGCTCTTCGGCTACGGTTTATGGCGATCCGGAAAAACTCCCCATCACCGAAGACCAGCCACTGTCCGCAACAAATCCTTATGGCCGCACGAAGCTCGTCATCGAAGATATGCTGCGCGATCTCTATAACAGCGATAAAAGCTGGAAAATTGCGATCCTGCGCTATTTCAATCCAGTTGGCGCACATGAAAGCGGTCTGATTGGGGAAGATCCAAAGGGTATCCCAAACAATCTGATGCCAATCATCGCGCAGGTTGCGACGGGCCGTCGCGAGAAGCTCAACATCTGGGGCAATGATTATGATACGCCGGATGGCACTGGTGTCCGCGATTATATCCATGTTGTCGATCTTGCAGCCGGGCATCTGAAAGCGCTTAAAAAGCTTGATGAACCGAAGTGCTTTTCAGTCAATCTGGGTACAGGGCAGGGCTACAGCGTTCTTGATGTGGTCAAGGCTTTCGAGCATGTGTCAAACCGTGAGATTAAATACGAGATCGCGCCGCGCCGCCCAGGTGATGTTGCCGAATGCTATGCCGATCCTGCTTTCGCGCGTGATTTTCTGGGCTGGACCGCTGAAAAAAACCTTCGAAAAATGTGTCAGGACATATGGAACTGGCAATCTAAAAATCCAAACGGATATGAGACTTCAGAAGGATAATGTCGTTATTGAATGAACTGCCCCCATTTCGACCGGACAGTCGGCATCAGCATATTAAGCTCAACTTGTATCATGCCGCCGCCAACGTTTGTTCCCGATAATCTTCCTGTTGGGTCAGCATCACCCAGATTCTCCGCGCCATCTTGCTCGCAAAAGCGATAGGCTCTAGCATTTTGGCTTGTGCGCCAGCATCCGAGCAAGCCGTGACCTGTCGCCGTGGGTTCATGGCTTGCCACTCTCACACGCGACATTGCGGCAATGATTAAAGCCCGCGTGTGTCAGTGTGTCCCGCCTTCGACACGCGGCCGGGACGACGCAAATGCCTCAATCGACAGCGCGATCGTTGGAGCCGCGCCAGGCATAGGATCAAGATGCTTGCAGCGGCGCTAGCTCGGAGACGTCGGTGACGTTGTGTCGTTTTGTTCTTGAGACGGGTCGCGTGTTAGTCGATCTGCGCGATTCAAACCACGCAACATCCGGCAACTCCATCGCTTCATCATCTTTGATAACAGCAACGCGCATAATGTTGGCGACATCTTGCGAAATGATTTGTCCAACTTCGTAAAGCAGCGCTCTCAAAGCACTCAATGGGGCGTGTCCTTTGAACTCTGAATCGATTTTGAAGTGACAATCGGCAATCGATCTGATTCAAAGTTTCCAGTTATGGAGGCTTTCGATGGGACGAGCATTTGCGATCACTTGTTTTGAAGGCTACAAGCGAATGATTTTCGGCATGCAACGCGGGTGTACGGTTCGGGGTTTTTGCAGCGACAGTGATCCGCTGGGTTTCTCGAGCGCGGGATGGTGAGTTGGAAGCACGACACCCAGGTCAACAACGCGATTCAAGACTTGATGCCTATGAAAATTTCATTGTGTGTATGATTGAAGAGCGCAAAGAAATCACGCTTAACGAAATCGTCGCGCGTCTGGCTTAAGAGCGCGGCCTCGAGATTGTGCGGAGTGCTTTGAATACCTGACTAGGGCACGGAGCTTTACTTACAAAAAAAAGACCGCACATGCGTTGGAGCAGGAACAGGTGCTATGAATGCCGACGACTCTCGTGCTTATATCGGACAAGTGCTCGTAACGACACTGACACCCGGCGACATCGTGATCATGGACAATTTGCCTGCTCATACTTTGACAGGAGCCAATTCCGCTCGCTCTCCATTGCAGCAATCTGTTTCAGCAGCAACTCGAGACGGTCGAGTTCGCGATTGATTTGAGCCTTTAGTTGTTTTGGCAACTCGAGCCCATCTCCGGTCTGGATCTCCTCCAGCCGCTGACGCCTGGAGCAAGGGGTGAATATTCCGCTCCGATTGACAGACAACTTGCGTGTTACCACCACGAGCGCGTTGTTGATCATGCGCAGTATCCCTTCATCTCGCCATTAATAGACGTATTGCTGAACCGAGAAAAATGGCAGGACGTCCGTCGGCAAAAGCTGCCAGGAGCCACTCGACGAGGCTAAAGAAGGGCGTTGATCTCTTCACGCAGATCCGTCTTTGGGGGCGGCCAAGTCGCCTGCGCGCAAGCATCATCGGTTCGATGATAGTCCATTCCGCATCCGTCAAATCGCTTGCATAGCGCGCATTGGGTCGCCGATATTGGTGCCAAGCGGTTGCAGTCCAGGCCATCATAATCTCCATCGAATGTCAGCGATACGATTGAATCATAACCTACTGCAATCGCTCGACCCTTTTTGGAACATGCTCTAAGATTGACAACATCTGTTCAAAAGATTCTAGTCGCCACTAATACGCTCATAGATAATGGAGAAACTTTTGTCCGATCATACTGACAAATTTGGATGGGCACTAACTGAGTGCCTTTATGCGATCCCTGCAACGCATACACCCAACACATTGCTCGGTCATATTCCAGCAATCACGCTATTTACGCGTCTTGCCAACCCCAACGTGGTGGTGGATTTGGGCGTCGCACGCAGCTCAGTTTTTGAAGCGGTCAGTTCTGCCGTCTGTCGTTTCAACTTGGATACGTCCTGTTACGGAGTTTTTGATGGTTCTGAGAAGGATGCGAATACCTCGATCGACACCGTGTTACGGAGCGTTTCTAATAATTATCCTCAATCCACAGTCATTGTCGGTGATACGGGGAAAAGCGCTGCGCTTTTCGATGAAGGCTCGATCGATATTCTTACGATTTCGCATTTATCGGATCGATCCAAGATCGAGAACATTATTTCAGAATGGATACCGAAGCTCTCAGACAGCGGTATTGTTCTCATTGCCACTATAAACCACCCGAGCCCTAACGACCCTTTCCGAATTTATTGGCAGACTGTTAAGAGCAGATACAGTTCTTTTGATTTTTCCCATCAATTCGGACTAGGTGTACTATTTGTTGGGCAGGAGGAAAAAGCCTTAGTTCGAGAATTAATTGAAAACCTTACCAATAACCCCTATTTCTCGTCACTATTTTCTTCTATGTGCGAATACAACGGCACTGTGATGCAGGAGCGCTTATCCCCTCAGGCCACAGCACCAGCCCAAACTCCAAGAGATAGCTGTATTGCCGAACGAGCGGACTTGCTCTTTAAACACAGTCGCGCGTGGAAATTGCTTGCGCCTGTCCTAAGGAGAATTAGCGGCTTCCGTCGACTTGAAGAGGCCACGCGATGAAACCACGTGTTGCATGTCTGGGACACCGGGTCTACTTTGAGAACCATTTCTGTGAACTAAGGTCTGACATATTCGAAGTTAAGTGGTTCGATTACGATCATTATTCAACAAGTGTCTACGTCGATATTCGAAGCTTTCGGCCAGATATTACACTTGTGTATCGACCGGAACTTCACCGCGCTTCGCATTTGATGTCGATCTCGGGTTTTAAAATCGGATTTTCCACCGAACCGCTTCCCAAGATTACAGCCGAGGGCACACTTCAGACCTCTTCGGAAACCGATCGACGTCTTTCTATGATCAACAATCTCGAAAGAGACGGGTTTAATCGTATCTACCATTACGATCAGGGCTCTCGCTCATACATCGAACAACATTCGCTCCCGATAGACGATTACGCGGTCATTCCGATAAACACTGATTACTTTAATCCTGTGCGAGCGAGGAAACCAAAATGGGACATCCTCTTCCTTGGCAAAGCAACGGAGCGTCGATCAAGAATTCTGTCGAGGTTGAAGAACCACAATCTATCATTCTTGTGGGTCGAACATGGTGTAAGTGGTGGGGAGCTCGGTAAGCTGTTCAAACGTTCAAGGTGCATTCTGAATATTCACGCTGATGATATCCAGGCATTAGCACCACGCGTATACCTAGCGGCAGCTTGCGGCGTTCCCGTATTAACCGATCCAACTGGAGACGCAGATTTTCCTTTTTCACGTCTGGTTCGTTCATTTGATATGAACGATTTATCTCTCGCACTCGTTCAGAGTAATATTGATGATGTTGTGCAATCTGGCGTATTGTCGGATGAGGATTATCTTAGAAAATGCGTCGACGATATTTCCGTTGAGCGATTTTTGATGAATGCTGTCGAAAAAATATTGTAAGTGGGCCCGATGAATATTACCGAAAAAAATCAGTTTCACATGCCATCGACATACGTTGACCGCGTAGATAACGATTATTATGAAGATATATCGTTTTCAAGCAAGCTTGTCGTCCATCAGCCTGAAGTATATTATGGCGCGGATTTTATACTTAGGCAAAGTGGTCGTAAGATACTCGTTGATATAGGCTCTGGAAACGGCAAAAATTTGGCTTTGGTTGGCAGTACTGCGCAGCTCAAGTACGCGATAGATTTTCGCGTGAATGTAGAATATTTCAAAACACATTACCCAGATTGCAAGACATTCGAACTCGATTTAGAAAGAGCCGATAGCAGCTACCTGCCAAACATTGAGTGGCAAGACGCAGTTGTTATTTGCGCTGACGTTATTGAGCATCTTAGATCACCGTTCGGCCTGATGGACTGCCTGAAGTACATTTTTAATGCTGGAGGTATCATCGTCCTTTCCACTCCTGACCGAGAGAAACTCCACGGGTACCTTCATGAAGGCCCTCCGGTAAATCCAGCTCATGTACGAGAATGGACATTAAACGAGCTTTCGTCGTTTTTTACGGCTAGCGGGATGCAGCCAGCATTCGCGGGGTATTCAATTAGCGACAACATGAAGAGAAAGAAAAATAATAGTGTTCTCATCCTTGATCACTTGATTAAAAAATCGTGCGACCGCTTACCGTGCAATCCCCTAGGCATTGTTTCTTGCTTCAACGATGCTGATATAGTTGAACAGCTGTCAAGAAAGCATCTGGAGAGCGGAATTGATCTCCACTTCTTAGATAACTGGTCAAACGATGGGACGTATGAATTACTGGAAATGCTGCGCGATGAATTCACGGACAGGATTAGCCTAGAAAGGTTCCCAGCAGAGCCCACAACTGAATACGTTTGGAGAGCCATCTTAAACCGCAAAGCGGAGATTGGTTCTGCATTTCCAGGGCGGTGGATAATCCATATTGACAGTGACGAACTGCGTGCATCTCCGTGGAGTGAAATCCCGTTAAACCTAGGATTATCTATAGCCACCAGCTATGGAAGCAACGCGATTGAATTTGGCGTGGTAGAGTACCCGCCTCTCAATGATCAGTTCTCCTATCCAATGGACCCGGTGAGCCATTTTACACATTGCTATTTTTCCAAGCAACCTTCCCATTTTTTACAGACTAAGGCTTGGCTGCAGGGAAAGGACTTAATTGACCTGTCGTCGAGCGGGGGACATCACGCTCAGTTCCCCGGAAAGAAGGTGTTCCCGTATCGTTTTATTTTGAACCATTATCCAATCCGATCATCCCAACACGGCTTAAAGAAGGTTTTGAAAGATAGAAAGCCGCGTTTCAGCTCCCAGGAAAAAAACGAGCTCGGATGGCATACGCACTACGACAGTGTGTCTGACGGCTTTAGGTTCACTAGTTTGCGAGAATTCAACATTGAACATGGTGCTGATTTTCACGAACGATTTTTGCTGGAGATAATGACTGATGTCGTCCTTCAGAGAATGCGGGGACGCTTAGTCTTTAAAGCAGAAAGCTAGTGACGTGCTCCCGTTAAATTAGGCCATTCACAACTGGAATTTTCCACTTATGATCCCTTATCCGGGAGAAGGAGATTTCCATGAAGGCATCGAAGTTTTCAGAGGCGCAGATTGCATTCGTTTTGAAGCAGGCAGGGGATGGCACACCTATTGGTGAGATCTGTCGCAAGGCTGGTATTTCAGACGCCACGTTTTATAACTCGCGCAAGAAATATGCCGGCCTGATGCCATCCGAGATGAAGCGGTTGCGGCAACTCTAGTCTGGTGGAACTAAAGTAAGCCCCATATTGTTTAGTTTCTGTCAGACGCGCAGGAGCTTTGCCATGGTTGGCCGGCCAGCAGACCTCGTTATTCTGAGCGAGGCGGATAAGAACTTTCTTGAATCCCAGGCGCGTAAATATAAAGCGCCACGTTCCTTTTCAGATCGTTGCCAGATGATTTTACTGTGCGCTCAGGGTTTGCACAGCAAGGACGTTGCTGAACGCTTAGGTGTTCACGAACATACAGTTGGTAAGTGGCGCCGCCGGTTTGCTCAGGATGGCATTCAAGGTCTGACAGATGAGTATCGTGTCCGTCGTCGAATGATTTGAGACTATTTGTGTTTTTGAAGATTGGAGTTTCCGGCTCGGTTTGGGGTTTGATTTAAGCGGCTTTGGCCTGGTGGTTCAAGCGGCGTTTTCTGATGGTGTCTCGTTTGATCCTTTCGCGTTCGAGCAGGATGGTCTGTGCGCGTCCGAAGTAGACGTCGGCGGGAGTGAGATTGTCGAGGCTCTCATGGTAACGGCGATGATTGTAATGCTCGACGAAGGCTGCAATCTGGGCTTCGAGGTCCTCCTTGAAGAAGTAGTTTTCAAGCAGGATGCGGTTCTTCAGCGTCTGGTGCCAGCGTTCGATTTTCCCTTGCGTCTGCGGGTGGCCGGGAGCGCCGTGAACCTGGTCGATCTTGTATTTCTCCAGCCATTCGCCGAGATCGGAGGCGACGTAACACGAACCGTTGTCCGACAGCAGACGCGGCCGGTGCTCAACCTTGACCTTGTCACAGCCTGAGGCGGCCAATGCAAGATCGAGTGTATCGGTGACGTCATCCACCTTCATGCTGGTGCACAGCTTCCAGGCGATGATGTAACGGGAATAATCGTCGAGGATGGTCGATAGGTAAAACCATCCCCAGCCGATGACCTTCAGGTAGGTGAAGTCGGTTTGCCACATCTCGTTCGGCCTCGTGGTCTTGTCCTTGAACTCGTCATTGGCCTTGATGACAATATAGGCTGGCGACGTGATCAGGTCGTGAGCCTTGAGTAAGCGATAGACCGAAGCCTCTGATACAAAATAACTTTCCGTATCAGTGAACTTCACCACCAGTTCACGCGGTGACAGGTCGGCATGATCGAGCGCCAGTGCGATGATGCGATCCCGGATATCGTCAGGGATACGATTCCACACCCGCGAAGCTGCGGACGTCCGCTCTTCCAGTCCTTCGACATCGTGGGCAAGGAACCGACTATACCATCGATAGAAGGTCGGCCTTGGAATGCCCAGCTTGTCGAGAGTTTGCCTGGCTGACAAATGCGACTGCTCCACAAGCCGGATGATCTCAAGCTTTTCGGTGGCGGGCTATCTCATTCGTCGTCGCCCCCATCCCCGATCATGCTTTTTTTGAGCAGGCGGTTTTCCAGGGTGACGTCGGCTAATGCCTCCTTCAGGTCACGGCTTTAACGACGTAGCGCTTTTACTTCGTCGCTGGTGGCAGAACGGGCGGTGTCGCCTGCAAGGCGCTTCTTACCAGCTTCAAGGAATTCCTTCGACCAGCTATAATACAGGCTCTCTGCAATCCCTTCGCGGCGGCAGATCGCAGCAATGCTGTCTTCCCCGCGCAGACCTTCCAGAACAATACGGATTTTATCTTCGGCCGAATAATGTTTACGCGTGGCACGACGGATATCTTTGATCGTCTTCTCCGCAGAAGACGTTTGGGGAACGGGTTTCTGTCTCATCTTTGCGTCCTTTGATAAAGCTATGATGAGCCGAAAACCCTCTCTTCTCAATTAATACAATTTGGTCTCATGGGCGTTGATGTCGGACACATGTTGGTACTCAGGACACACTATGATCGTCGAACTTGGCGACCATGATATGCGCGAGCAATCCCGGTCCGGGCTTGCCGCGCTCAATCGGCAAGGTTGGCATTTCGCCAGACACAGTTGCATCACAATCTTTGCAGACCATGCGCTTTTCAACATGGCGGACAATCTTCATGGATGCCGGAACGTGCTCCATCACCTGTACGACCTTGTCAGCTGCCTTCAGGAATGAAGTTCCGCCACAGGCCGGACAATAGCAGGGCGCTGGATAAATTCGCTCTTCAGTTGGAAGACCATCCGGCAATGGTTTGCGCTTCGGCTTTTCGGATGCGTCATCCAGCTCCGGTAAAGGCGTTTTTCCAGAATGGGCTTCAGCCTCAGCGCGTGAAGCCTCGATCTCCTCCAGCATCAGTTCGAATTGCTCGATCTTGCGATCTATTTTTTCCGAAGAAGCACCATGCTGGCGATGCCGGAGCAGATCCAGCTGTGCACGCAGAAGGTCGATAATGGTATCACGCTTTGTAACTTCGACTTGTTGCGCGCTCAGTTTTGCCGCCTGTTCAGCGACGAACGCACGCAATGCCAATAGCTCATCCTGAGTGTCCAGCGGCGTTATTTCCATACCCAAAAACATAGCAGATTTGCACCGCAAGCGCTAGAAAATTTCGCAATTTTCATAACAAAAACAGTGGCTTTTAGCCCGTCCTACCGGGAGCGGAAGTCCACGCCGGTCGACGCCAGTCAATCCCTTCTACCAACATCGAAAGCTGTGCCTGCGTCAGATGTGCAACACCCTCTTTTGCCGTTGGCCAAGGGAAGTATCCGCGTTCAAGGACCTTATAGAACAAGCAAAAGCCCTGACCATCCCACCATAAAAGCTTGATCCGGTCGGCACGTCTTCCGCGAAAGCCGAAGAGTGCACCAGAGCCCGGTTCCTCCTTGATAACTCCTTCGACCAATGCAGACAGGCCATCAATTCCGCGCCGCATATCGGTCACCCCGCAAGCCAGATAGACCTGCACATTTCCTGAGGGCCCGATCATGATGCTTCCACAAAGGCGATCAACGATGCCAGTGTCTTCCGCTCTTTATCCGAAGGAACTTTCAAACCCCGACCGTTACGCAGCACAATCTCGATAGATACGCGTCTCGCCTCAGACGAAAGCGGCTGCTCCAGAGCTCCCTCATCAAGCAGTCTCACAGGCACGAATGATGACGGTGCATCGAATGGACTGAGTACTCTGCGCCACAAGCGGATCTGGGCTGGATAGATATCATGGCGACGGGCGACATCTCCAATACGCACTCCTGGCTGATCTGCTTGGGCCAATATCTCCAGCTTGGCTGCCTTAGACCATCGCCGTCTGCGCTCAATGCCCGAAATAATCTCCATGCGAGCCATGCAAACCTCTAAGTTCTGGTATTAATGTCAGCACTAATGCTAGTTCTAATGCCAGAACATCGCTCAAAAGCCCCCATCAGCAAAATCCACTCACCGGACGCTCACACTGAAGCTCAGGATCAAGGACATCTGTCAGACACGGGTTCGTTACTACGGGTATCGGCGCGTGCATGTGCTTCTCAAGCGTGACTGCTGGCCCGTTAATCCGAAGCGAATCTATCGTCTTTACAAGGAGATGGGACTTCAGCTAAGAGCTTGGTGCTCAGGTCAGTAACTCTAATTTATAGCCAATAGAGACCAAAAGATCTCTATTGGCATCTGATCTGAATACCGATCAGACTAACTGTTGAACTTTTTTAACGAAAGACCCAAACGCCAGACGAGGGACGTTGCCTTGCGGACCATCCTTCTGATCCACGGGAACCTACGTGTACGAAACGACAACGAATCTAGAATTCTTATTATTTTTCTATTTTTATAGGCGTGCAGTTGAGCTTCAAATTCATTTAACTGGTTCGTCAGGTCCGCAATGACCGCTTCCTTTTGATAATTGTTCGATGCAGCTTGTACAACCGGCGCCCTTGAGAGACGCTGTAATTGCAGTGTTTCAAATCGAGATAGTCCAGCAGAGGTTTGATAAAGCCTAATTTCACCCGGCCAGTTAGAATAAGTCCTAGCCATTGAGTTCTTGCGCACACGATACATGCAAGTAATTTTTGGAATTACAGCGATGCGAAATCCGTTTGCTATGGTATTCAGAAAAAAGGCCCAGTCTTCATACTTAGCCTTTGAAGTTGCATTCCACCCCCCGATCAATCGGGCGGTCGACACTCGGTACCCTGAATTTGCGTGACCAAGATCATTCTGAGTTTGCGACGTGACAAACCCGTCTCCGATAGGTCTATAAATATATCGACCCTTTGACTGATAAATATTATAGTCGTTGCCGGCATCAAAGGCCTCTAGATAAGGTACAGCACAGGCCGCTTGAGGATCCCGCGAGAGCGCGGCGACAATCGTTTTTACCCAGTCATTGAGGGGTACATCGTCAGAATCAGCATTCAGGATCAAATCAGTCTGACAAGCCGCCAACGCAGTATTCCTAGCGCCAGCTAGACCACAATTCACAGCGTGATCAATAATCCTGTATGGCAGGTTAAGATGCGCCTCAACTGCAGCAGCCATTTCCCGACGGCTATTATAGTTAGACGCATCATTAACAATTATTACCTCCGAAGGACGCATGGACTGCTGAGTAAGCGCCTTCATCAACTCCGTAAATTCTGCGACATCTGTGTTATGGAACGGCACCATAACCGTAGCGGTGAGCGGCTCATTACCGGATACCGATAAGTTACTAAACTTAATGCTATGCGACGCAGCGTTAGACCTCTGCAAACTTCTAATAAGTTCCCGCCTAATTTCTGCTTTTCTTACTGTTTCCATATCAATCAACTCTCTGATTTTGTAACGTAGAGAGTCAACGGTAAGATCAGTGAGGCATTCTCTCCAAGATTCTTCTTGGAACATTTCTGGTACCCCGCCAGCATTACCAGCGAGAAGAAAGCCACCGTTCGCAACAACATCAAAAACCGCCAGCGGGAAATTATCCGCTAGATAAGGCTCTACAAATAAGCTGTTATGTCTATTTTCCTTCACAAACGACGTAAGTCTATCGAGCGAAAAATCAGTATGAATATTGATCTTGAAGTTGTTTTTGATTACGTAATCATTAATGAAGACTTCAGTAGATCCACGCCCAATAAATACAATTTCTTCGATGCCTTTAGCCTTCATCTCGGCACAAAAACTACCGTCAAATGACGAACAAAAAAGATCAAATCCCTTCATCGCCATGAACTTGCCGACGAAAACTATTTTCTTTACTGGGCTATACTTAAAATTATTGTCATCAATGTTGGGATAAGTGTAAGGTCGCATCAAGACCTTATCATCGTCGAACTTTATGCCAGAGTTATAGTAAAAATCGCGCAAGAAAATCGAAGGAAAAACAACTAAGTCGGAAAGCTCTATACTGACCTTTTCACGAACAGCTATATTTTGACTGTCAGAATTGAACCAGTACTGATTAGCATTCTCTAAATAATGCTGGTTGCCATGGCAATGAACGACAGTTGTAAGTGAATTAGGGAGAATACCTGCCCTTTTTGCTTGCGCTATTCGAACACCTATTCCGAGATAATCTTGATAATGAACCTCATTGATACTGGGGCACATAAATAGGAGCTGTGTCAACGCTTCCAGCAGCGTGTCCGCTATACTGGAATTGTCAATTTTCGTTAAATCAATAATGCTTGACGGACAGATAATAGAGTCTAAGGGCGCTTTATCACTCTTATCGAAATCGAATGTGGTAAGAACAACAGATCCAGCATGCGATCGATGCAGATCAGCGACGAAAGTTCCGATGCCACCACTTGCTACTAACTCCGGATATTCTGTGGTCAATATCACCGTGGACACAGACGTAGTGTTGACTCCGTAGCGCTCTAATACTTTGGAATAACCGTCCGGGTCAAAAGAACATTCTGCCAATATTGTGCGAGAATGATCATCATGTATATTCGAACGAATGTTCCCGATGGCTTCGATTTGAAATGCCGAAGACATGAGAAGGTTTCGAAGTTCACCGTTCGTCCACTCTCTTACATGAGCTGGATTTGCTGGCTTAGACGTCAGCGATTGATAGCCAAGACGAGCCCTATCCGGCGTAGACAGGTATAGCCGACTGTTTCGATTGCCAGACAAGATTAAACGAATTAGGGCCAACAGTGGACGCGGATCTGGCAAGTGCTCTATTACATCAGCACAAATCACAACTGTTGGTACGTTATCTTGGAATTGCTTTGCAACTTCAATTACTTCATTCCAAGACGTAAGGTCGCATTCGATGTGGTTTGCCGTGGGGTAGTTTTCCTTCGCTGATGCAAGGGATCCAGCAAAATCGACCGCAAAAACCTCAAATGGTCTCCTCTCGAAGAGGCTTTTCAGTTTCAGTGCGCTACCGCAACCGATGTCTATAATCCGTCCTATCCCAACCGTGTGGGTGTATTGATGGGCAGAGTGATAGGTGTCGGGCTGCCAGATAATTTCTGACGTTAGACCATCGTTAAATATATCATTTATTAGACGAGACCCCGCATTCACTCCAAAACTCCACTGAGGAGTTGAGGTAAATTGATGGGGAATACTAGTATTGCCATACTTGCGCTGTTCGGTTTCAGCAGGCGCAGGCATTTTGAAATCAGCAGCTGTCAAAGCTAGGTCCTATAAATTGCCAATCGTGACGTTAATACCATCACGCAGGTCAGTAGTTGGATGCCAGTTAAGCTCATTCCTGATCAGCGATATGTCAAGGATGCTCTTTTTAACATCGAAACTGCGTTGTGAGAGGAAGTTTTTCTTAACAGAGCGTCTCATCGCTTCCTCTACCGCGGTTATTATATCATTGACGCTCCGCCCTTCCCCGCTACCAATGTTGAAGATTTTGAAAACACCCGTATAAGTGACAGCGTTGGTCATCGCGGCCACTGCATCCTCCACAAAGATGAAATCTCGCTGTGATTCTCCGTCTCCATAGATATCCAATGGAACTCCTGTTTCAATTGCATTGATTGTTGCCGCAATCAGTCCGACGCCCTTGTCGACTGATTGAAGCGGGCCATATGGGTTCGAGAGGCGAAGTATAGTGTAGTCAAGGTGCTTCGAACTCGCGAAAACACGAAGATAGTTTTCCAACAGGAGCTTGTGAGCTCCATAAGCATTCATTGGTATAGTTGGATCGCTTTCACGGGATGCAACCATTCCGTTGTTCCCGTAAACAGTTCCACCAGAGCTTATAAAAAGAACTTTCTTTACAGAATGCTTTGAGCACGCATCAAGCAATGACAGAGTGGGTAAAACAGAGCGATGGATGTCGCCAACTATATCTACATTTACGTTTGGCGGGGTCGTTCCGTGTATGAGATGAAAAACATAATCATATCCAGAAACCACTCTCTGTACACACTCTGCATCTGAGAAATCCGCCAAAATATACTGAATATTCTTATTTTTTTGCTTTGGATAAGATCTACCAAAAACACCTACATCATAACCGTCTCGTAAAAGCTGTTTACACAAATGAGTGCCGATGAATCCGGCTCCTCCGAAAACCAAAACGCGCGCTTTTGACAACTTAGTAATCTCCTTTTTAGGTCCACCTAAATTATTGATATACTTGTGTCAAACTAGCATTAATTTACCCGCCCTTTAGGCAAGCGAGCCGCAGCCTTCCAGTTCTGTATTTCCCAGATTTTATTTTGAGTTTCGTACCTTCCAGCACAAACTGGAAGTAAACTTGACCATTCTGAAGCACTCGGAGAGGAGTGTCCCAAATCATGCCCTACCACGGCAATGTAAGCCTTCTTAAGTGAGGCTCCTACATCATCGCCAACTTTATTATCGTCAGTGTCCTTTGTCAAATTATGACAACAGGCGATAAGGTTACCTTTGAAACACCCACTTCTTCTTTAATGTTTCATCGAGGGGTAGTTAGGTTGTCGCGCGAGTACTGCCCTTCACGATATGGATACTATACGTCGTATCGCCCGATGCTCCCACCCACGAACATCTCTGCTGTTGGTGACGCCACTATATAGCTGAACCTCTGCATCACTTTTATTTCCTTCGATCCTTCCCCCACACCTGAGGTGCAACCCGAATTTGTACAACGGAGAGCTGGAATTTTCCGGGTTTAAGGCTCAAAGCGGCGGGGATGCCGTTGAGCCATTCATAAGCGAAATCGGCACCTTATTTGCCAATGGCGCTATGTGGCCGGAATTCGTTATAGTCTCTACGCCGATCCTCCATCTTAATGCGGGCGTCGTCAAGACTCATGAACCAATGGGCGTTCAGGCACCCGGCTCTGAACTTGCCATTGATGGGGAAGACGGTCCCGCTCCCACCCGGTTCGTCGTATGATGAATAGCCAACTCAAACAGGAGCCATTGATATGATTGCCAGCACAATCGGCCTTGATCTGGCCAAGCACAACTTTCACGTCCATGCGGTGGATGCCGCGGGTTTAGTGATTAAAACCGCTGCGCTCCGGCGAAGCGAGATGATCAAGTTCTTTCAGAGTGCTAAGCCATGCCTTGTTGGCATGGAAGCTTGCGCTACCGCACACTACTGGGCCCGCGAACTGACGAAGCTTGGCCACGAAGTCAAATTGATCCCGCCTTCGTACGTTAAGCCGTTTGTACGGCGCGGCGCTAAGAATGATGCTGCGGACGCTGCAGCCATCTGCGAAGCCGTCCGTCGACCTGATATGCGTTTCGTTGCGATCAAATCGGAAGCCAACCAGGGCTTCCTGATGTTACATCGAGCTCGAGGTCTGCTGGTGAGACAACGGACCATGGCAGTATGTGCGATCCGCGCTCACCTTGCTGAGTTTGGAATCATCTTCGGTCAAGGTCGACAACGCATCGAGACCATAATGCCTTCGATAGAGGAAGTCGCAGCGTCGTTACCAGAACATGCCCGGTTCGCATTGAACAGTCTTATGCGAACGGTCGGCGAGTTGAACACGCAGATAGAGGGAATTGAGACGAAGCTAGCGGAAGTGGGCCGATCAGATCCAGTCTCCAATCTCCTATCTTCGATCCCAGGTGTCGGCCCAATCACGTCTACGGCTATCGCTGCGATCGTTCCGAACGCGAGAATGTTTCGCTCTGGTCGAGAGTTTGCCGCCTGGCTGGGCTTGACCCCGCGTCAAAACTCCAGCGGTGGTACAACTCGATTAGGAGGCATAACGAAGCAAGGAGATGCGTACCTGCGTCATCTGCTTGTGATCGGTGCCAGGAACATCGTTCGGTATCCAAAAGCGCGAGCGAAGGTCGGCGGAGCTTGGATCGACGCTTTGCTGCAACGACGGCGCCCTATGATTGTGGCCGTCGCCGTGGCCAACAAGCTTGCCCGGATCATCTGGGCGATGATGACGAATGGAGAAATGTTCAGAGAGGCGCACGTTAAGGCCGCATAAGGCCGCAACCCAATCCAGTTGGTGTAAGGTGCAGAAGCAACAGATGGTCATCCAGCGGAGCTGAGGATCGAGCAAACCCGGAGAGCTTTAGGCGCCATTTAAGCGCGACCCGTTGATGAGGCCTCGATCCGCGTACTCCATCAGGGCCAGCGACCATTGTATGGGTCGCAGTTAAAGGCCGAATACATGAACGCACCCGAATGATGACCTGAACTTGCAGAAAGCCTCTTGCGCCCGCGGGGCCGTCTATACATGAAGCTCTCGATGTAGCTGTTATCTGTCGGCTTGCCGGGCCGGGAGAAGTCGAGAACCACCCCCTTATGGTAAGCCCATAAATCCTGCTTGAAAAAGAATGCAATCTGCGCTTCCGAACACTTCGATGCTTTCACGGAACTCTCCTTCTCCCAGATAAGGGATCAGAAGTGGAAAACTCCGGTTCAGCATGGCCTACTTTAACGGGAGCACGTCAACGAGGAGACGCACTAATGAAGCAGCCACAGCTCACTGAAGGGCAGCTTATCGAAATCTTGAAGGAGCAGTAGCGGGTCTGTGGGTAATCGACACGTTTTTAAAGGGGTGATTACTATCCAAGCGAACTTGCTACTGGGAACGTCGCCAATCGTCTACCAAAGCTTCTATTTTTTTCTGTGCTTCTGCAATCATTGGGACGTAACGCGCGTTCTCGAAACCCCAAAGCGTTGATGTCGCATCTTCCTTGTGGCCGGCAATAAACGGTAAGGCTACGATCACGCGAAGATTCGCTTGACGTTCCAGATACCTGTCAATTGTGTTGTTGACTGCATTGGTATCAAGGGGATTCCATCTTGATAGAATATCCAATGCGCCCTTATTATATATGTTAAAAACGGTACTCGTCATTTTGTCGATTGTGACATAGGTACGTCCACCAACATTCTCAACGGAAAGAATTTGAGCGTCCGGATGTACGTCAGCCATTAAACCCGAAAAAATATCCCACCTTTCTTTTCGTATGTCGAGGTATCTGTGCACCTCATGAAATATGCTATTAAAATTATCAGGAAGGTCGACGTCGTCTTCTATAACGGTCAACCTATTTATATTATTTGCAAGTGAATAACGCGCTAACGCGTTAAAGCTGCTTCCACAGCCGATCCAACCCAAATTGTTTCGAATGCCATCAAATAATTCGCAACCATCCGGTAGTGATTTAGATATCGCTTTGCGACGTTCAATCGTTTCTGGCAAAGAGAGAGCAAAAAAATCACTTTTACGAGCCAAATATATTGGCTTGTCAAGAATAACGTTTGTCGGAACGACTCCAACAGCCACCAGAAAGCGGTCGAACATAAAGTTGAAACGTGCCGCGCTGAGTGAGACCGCATCCTTGATGGTTTTGTTTACAGCTTCAATATTATATAGCATCTCAGACGCTGCAGCCAACATGCTGTCAATCGAGCCCTCATCGAAAAATGCTACAGCACCTTCGAGTTCTGGGTATTCGCTCCGGTCTGTCGTGCCTTCAGAAAGAACGGGAACGCCTAATGAAATACACTCGCATATGCGAGGCATCTCTAATAAAGCGCCTTCGTAGTAATGAATATTGATAACAGCTTTGGCTTCCTGAATAGCCGCGTAAAGTTCACGACCAAACAAATCATTGCAAATTTTTACGGTATATTTTTCCTGGAGTTTTTCCAGAAATTTGCGTCTCCTTTCACTGCTCAAACTATCGCCATAAAAAATAAAATCAAACTTTTTTGGCACTCCTTTATCTGCAAATTTTTCACTTTGAGAAGAACCTATAGGCAGATAATGCACGCTAGGATACTTCAGTTCATTTTTTGAAAGGAACGCGATATTCGTTAAAGAATACTCCAAAACACCTACAGAGCTCGTAAGTGACTTCAAGTACTCCTTCGTAAACCACCTTGAGCTGACCGATTGTTCGAGCTGAAAGATTACACGTTTGTTTGCCGGTGGAAGACGTTTAAACATCTGTGCACACAACACTACATAGAAATCATGATTAAAACTCTTCACAGAGCCGGTCACGATTTCACTTTCGATTCCATGGAACGCCAAACGATCAGCTATTGTGCGTGCAATAAAAAGGGTATGAGGAGTGCAAAGAATACCCCAAACAATGCCATTTCCATTTGCTAGCCGTCGACGCAATTTTACATGAGAATATTCTCGTCCATACCACTTCAGACGTTTTGTCAGTCCTGAAAGGTCTCCGCGAGCCAAATAGCGCAGTGCATTTGCAAACTGTCTGAAACGGCTAGTGAATCTTAACATAGTTGTAAAACATCCTGCGATGGAAACGAAAACAAAAAACTGGGAGTTTCCAAGGTTGTTAGCTACCCGAGCATTTCACATACGTATGAAAGGAAAGGGCTGCGGATTTGAAATACCAAAAGAATTTTGGTATCTGTCTAATACTACAAAAAACCGTATTGGATGCTTGATGCAGATCAAAAGCGTTATCTACTTTAGAAAAGTTGACGCTATCCTATCAGTCGCCAAAGTACATTTTAAGAACCTCATCAGGACGGCCATCCATTTTAACTTTTCCGTGTTCAAGCCAGACTATTCTGTTACAGTTCTTTATCATCAAATCTTTTGAGTGGCTTGCCAAAACAAGTATTTTTGTAGAATCGACGAGTTCGCGCATACGCGCATTCGCTCGTTCCCTAAAATCCTCGTCACCGGTTGAAAGCCATTCATCCATAATCAAGATTTCCGGTCTAATGGCAGTTGAAGTTGCAAACGCCAGTCTTAATTGCATCCCGGAAGAGTAGGTACGAAACGGAACATCTAAGAATTCGCCAAGACCCGAAAAATCAGCAATTTGTTCAAATTTTTCAGAAACTTCCTCAGGCGGCATACCCATCATAGCGGAGCGCAGGCGAATATTCTCCTTACCCGTTGCATCTGGATCTATACCAAGATTGATGTTAATCAAAGAGACACAATTGCCATGGATTACCGAGCTTCCATGTGTCGGCGTATAAATTCCGGACAAAACACGAAGTAATGTGGTCTTTCCTGATCCGTTGTGGCCGATAAGCCCGACCCGATCCCCGTCCTTAAATGTCAGCGAGACATTGTCGAGGCCACGTACAATCGTCAGACGATCGCTGCGCCTCTCGATTTTCCCGCCAGTCGCGATACTGAGAACTCTGTTTTTAAGTGAACGGCTTGTCGAGTTATAGATAGGAAACTCGACGCTAACATTTTGAAGCTGAATCAGACTCATTTTCTACAACCAATACGCTACACGCCAACGATACCGCCCAAAAAATACAATTGCGACCATCCAGCCGATTATGGCGCACCCAAAACCAAAGGCCCAATCCAGCAGTGATGGTGGTGCGCCGAATAACGGCGCTCTTACAAGTTCGATAAAATGATAAAACGGATTTAAATCTATGAATGCGCGTGAAACATGATCAGGCAGGATTTTAACCATCCACATAATTGGCGTAGCGTAAAACAGAACTTGTAGAATATTTCCTACAACCTGCGTCATATCGCGAAATCTAGCACAGAGAACAGCAAAAATTAACATCATCCATGAGACATTTAAGCACAATAATATGAAGCCAGGAACAGCCCAAAGCGCATTAACACTGATCATTTTACCGAGAATTAAGAGAAGAACTGGAAAGATAACGATATTATGAGCAAATATTATCACGTTCCTCCACATAGCACGCAATACATGCGTAAATAGAGGCATTCGAACTTGAAGAATTATGCCATCCGACGAAGTGAATGTGGTGCACCCCTCATTTAAACAGGTTGAGATGAACCCCCAAGTGATAACCCCAGCACAAAGATATGGCAGAAATTCACGCATTTCGCTTTGAAAAAGCGTTCCAAATATCAGTCCAAGCGCGCCAATAAATACGGCCATGTTTAACGTTAGCCAAAAAGCACCGACACGGGATCTGCGATATCGCTGAGCGACATCTTGCCATCCGAATATCAAAGCCAAACGATATTTCGATAGAGCTTCTGAGATATCACGAAGAGCAACCCTTGCACCTTTTGTTGGCTCGGCGATTACAACATCATGGGTTAGATTTGCTGCAGAAAAGTCGGTACTCATCATCTTACCTGGTCGAATCTTCTATTTGTCACGACTACCACTTTCTCGAAAATTTTTACCAATGGGTTATAGCGTAATTGAAGAAATAGCGGCCCTGAGTCAACAGTGTGGTTATCATTGAATAAGGGCCTTTTAGGGATTACTGGGCATTCGTGTCTGCTAACTGTGAGAGTACTCTATAGAAAGGCGTTAGAGCGTGCTTTCAATTCGATACGTGGCTACACTTTCTCACTCAAAGTTCCGGCTTTGATGACACGTTTCCAATAAAAGCAGTTCGGTCCAACTCCAACTTCAAATTAAAGACATTGCGAGATCTCCTCGTCGTTATGTCGAAAGCGTGGTGAGCGTAGCACATATCCACACCTCGGGTTGCATATCAGAATGCAAAAAGCAGCAGAATGCTGCGGTACTATTGGTAAATAGATAGTTTGCTTGCATTTCCGCATAAACTGGCAGTGTCCAATCCGGGTGTGGCAAATGATGTTTCAAAATAATTGTCTTGCCGTCAACCTTCGCGGCGAGCCGTTGACGGATGAGTTTGACTTTATAGTAATAGAATCCGGCATATTTCCGGCATTTAGCGCGATGCGGTTCTGCATGACGAGCCGCACGAAAATCACGTAAAACTTCGCGCGTTTCACCTGCGCCACTGAAGAAATCTCACTATGATTTCATGGCCATCATCTGGAGCTGACATACACCGAGAATTACAAAGATCGGATTACGTAAAAGGCTTGTGCTACCGTTAGCGAAAATTAAAAGAGAAATCATTCCCAGCCAGAGTGAAGCACAAAACCAATATATATATGATTTGTCTCTGCATTGATGGCTGGGGCGCCTGGATTCGAACCAGGGAATGCCGGTACCAAAAACCGGTGCCTTACCGCTTGGCTACGCCCCAACAAATCGGATCAAAGAGATCGATTGCGCGGGCTTATAGCCGCTCCCCGCGCCAAGTGCAATCGTCTATTGACGGATTCTGTCAGGCTTTACAACATGCTGCATAAGGGCTGGGGATAAATGCCGGGGCGTCTGCCCAATTCGGGCACAGGCGGGATTTGCGCAAGCCCTGAAAGCTGGTAATCGGATGGGAGAATTCCACATTGATCGGTTGTCGCAATGATCCTGCTGCTCGTTTCCTTCCTTGCAAGCGCCATTCTTTGCGGCGTGGGCCTCTATCTTCTGTCGAAACTGTTGCCTCAGGGTTTTCTCGCAGCAGGCTTTAATGCGCGTTCAAACCACAGCGTTGCTGCACGTCAGATCGGTGGCCTTGCTCTTATCCCGGCCATCCTGATCTCGCTTTTGATGTTTGGCACCGATCTAGGACTGACCATCGATCTCGTTCTGTGTCTGTCTGGAGCGTGCTTGTTGCTCTGGATCATCGGCGGGCTGGACGACCGTTTCGATCTTTCCGTTTCAACGCGGTTTGGCTCACAGTTCGTTGCCGCCTGCCTCGTCGCTTATGGTCTGGGTGCAGACTTCCGACTGCTTCCTGATCTGCTGCCGCATTGGCTGGAAATGATGCTGATCGTTATCACGCTTGTAGCCGCCATCAATGTCACGAATTTCATGGACGGTCTCGATTGGATGACCGTTGCAGGCATCGGTGTGCCTCTCGCGGGAATCGCGCTGCTGACAGCTTTTCGGCTCTCAGGTATGGAAAGCGGCTCAATTGCTGCGATAGCGGCTGGTGGTCTTCTGGGCTTCGCCTTCTTCAATCGCCCACCAGCAAGTATTTTTCTGGGCGATTCCGGTAGCTTTCCACTCGGCCTCATCGCTGGCACGGTGCTGTTATTATTGGCACGCGAAACACATATCATTGTCGCACTCATCCCGCCGCTCTATTACGTGCTGGATGCTGGGACCACGATTATTTTGCGAGGCCTGGCAGGCGAGAACATTTTGAAGGCGCATTCAAAACACGCCTATCAGGTTGCCAAGCGCGCAGGCTGGAGCGTGCTTAAAGTGGTGAGCCACGTCGCGTTGCTCAATGTCATCCTGATAGGCTGTGCGGCCGCAATCATGGTTTTCGATCACGCGCTTTCGCAGATCATATTTCTGCTCGTCGCTGTAGTCGCCGTTCTATTGCTGCTGCTTGATTTCCGCGGCCGGTTCAGAAAGTTATAACTTCAAAAAGCACTTTGCGAACCGCGGCCACATCTTCGGTCTCCATCGAAGCCCTCAAAGCATCCAGACTTTTCGGAACGTCCACGGCAACCTTCTGGCCCTTTGGCGCACGCATAATCTTTGGATGACGCGTAGTTTGAGCCTGCGAAGGATCGTAGAAGAGCTCTTCATACATCTTCTCGCCTTCACGAATGCCTGTGACCTCGATCGCAATATCACCATCAGGATTATCGGCGTTACGCACGGTAAGGCCAGCGAGCAGGATCATATTTTCTGCCAGATCGCGAACCTTGACCGGATCACCCATCTCAAGAAGCACGGTATCGCCGGATTTAGCAATCGCTCCAGATTGCACAATCAGTTCCGCAGCCTCTTTAATCGACATGAAATAGCGGGTCATATCTTCATGCGTGAGCGTTACAGGTCCGCCATTAGCGATCTGTTCGCGGAAAAGCGGCACAACCGAACCGTTGGAGCCCAAAACATTGCCGAAGCGTACTGAATAGAATGTCTTATTGCGCCCGGCCTTTTCAGCAAGCGTCCCGTAATAATAGACCACCAGCTCGGCCCAGCGCTTGGTCGCGCCCATGACATTCGCTGGGCGCACAGCCTTGTCAGACGATATCAGCACCATGCGCTCAACATCTGTCTCAAAAGCTGCTGCGGCAACGTTCAACGTGCCAAACACATTGTTATAGATGCCGACAAGCGGGTTCTGCTCGACCAGCGGAACATGCTTATAGGCCGCACAATGATAGACCGTATCAACAGCATGAATGCGGATAGCTTTTTCAACGCACTGCTGATTTGCGACCGTGCCGAGCACCGGAATGACATCGCATTGCGCGATCTGCCGTAACTGTCGCTCAATCTGATAAAGTGCAAATTCACTCGATTCAAACAGCACAATGCAGCTGGGATTCCATTGCGCAATCGTGCGGCAGAGCTGGCTGCCGATCGAGCCACCTGCACCTGTCACCATAATGCGTCGGCCTTCAACGACCTCACGCAGTAGATCGACATCAGGCGGCACGGGCGAACGACCGAGCAGATCGTCGATTTCGACATTGCGCAGCGCACTGACCAGATATTTGCCTGCTGTCAGATCAGCAATAGGCGGCAGGATGCGGGTGCTTACCGGAAGGCGACCGAGCAGACGTGCCAGTTCCTGGCGTTGCTTTTGATCGATTTCCGGTTCGGATATGACGACCTGACGAACGCCGAAATTCTCGATCAGACTTGGGATGCGTGCGATGTCATAAACACGAAGGCCAATGATATCCATGCCGCTGAGATTGCCGGTAGGATCCACGAAGCCAATGACATGCGTATCACTGTGGCTTCTAAGTGCGGTTGCCAGCTGCCGCCCAGGTTCACCCACGCCGATGATTAAAGCTGTGCTTGAATAGGACTTATTGGTTTCAGCGCTGCGCAACAGCCATTTGGCGCCAAAGCGGCTGGCAGAAATGAGAACGGTGCTCAGTAGCCAATAAAGAAGCGGGACTGAACGCGGCAGACCAGCGCCGCCATAAGATTCCATGAGGAAAACCAGCGCCACCCAGAAGAGCGCGGCAATGGCTGTTGCCTGAAAAATCGGCCAGATAGCGCGCTCAGCCAGATATCGGATAATTGCCCGATAGAGACCAAAACGAATGAAAACAGGTATCGCCAGAGCCGGAGCAATGGCAATCAGGAAAATCTGTGTTTGCGTCGGGACGAAAACGAAACCAAGACGCATGACAAAGGCGAGATAGGCACTAAGCAACAGCAAGATGCAGTCGCTCAACAGAAGAATAATCTGCTTACCGAAGCGCGGTAATAAAGCCAGTCTCTGCCATGGATATCTGAAACTCATACGAACATATCCTGCCCCCTCAAGGCGAGAATGCGAATAATCGCCGTTGAGGATTCGGCTAAACCCAACTCTTTTTTATCAGTGAAATCAGATATCTAGCTCAGATATCCGACCGTTTAACCAGCCCAATAGTTGCACCGTTAACATGAGTCCCCCCGCAGAGCCATATCAATTGACATTGCACGCAATCACGAAGATTACGCGATAACCCCTTAATTATCTGTTTTTATTCGATTTCTCTTAAACAAGCCATCCGATCTTGGTTTTATGCACTTAGTACTTTCGACTAACAAATAAGAGCGGGTATATTTTCATATAAACACATAAATATTTCTTTATGTAATATAGGATGGAGTGGCATTTACCCCATGTCGGTGAGATGGCTGACTTTTAGTGGCTTGCCCTCAGACAGCTTTCCTATACCGGCCATGACTTCGTCCCGATTGCGAACTGAAAACCCGCAAATGGGACGACGTGCATCCTGCCATCGCTAACAGGGTAGCGAAAGCGCTGCGTGACGCCTGCCGCGGGAAACCGGCCTGGGCTATCCGCCGTTTACGAGCGCTAAAATAAGCTGTTCGACATTGCCGCCCGATCCCATTTCTACACGGTCGAAATCACGGCCCTGCTGACGCTGAACAGCGACCAGCGCATTGATACGGTTAATCAACTCGCGCCGCATTTTCTGGCATTTCGGATCGTTCGGAATGGAAAGCCCTACCGTTGTGCGGACAATCTCGCGCGTCATATCCTTGGCCGTATCGCCATGCACAAGTTCGTGCTTGTAGATGCCATCATAAAAGCGCTCCCAGTTTTCCTTCACCGGAGAGGAAAGCTTCTGCGAAGGCTTTGGCAGCGTGTAGGTGATTTGCAGTTTTGGCTTTGCCGAAACAATCGTGCAGCCATTGTTGGAATTGTCGAATTTGCGATCCCAGGTCAGAACAAAGGTCGTGTGTGCAATCACGCGGGATTTTCCCGCCTTTGGGCCACGCTCGCCGATGGATTCATAAAGCTGCGGACCGGTGCGGCCAGAAATCGCATAAGGTTTTATGGTTTCAACGGCTTTCCAGTCGTCTTCTGCATGGGCTTGTTCTGTAAGAGCCGCGCCCGAAAACAGAAAACAGAAAACAACACTCAATACAGCTATGCGCACGACGACTCCAAGCCCAACCAGCCAACACAATGGGCACAGGCTACAATATGATGGTGGCGAGCAGAAGCCCTTTCAATATCGGTGAGAACGAACCCGGGAAGCGGAACAGAATTCCCCGATTTGCATCTCTTCGAGCATTATTGACTATATCTTCATAGTTTCGTAGATACGTAGTTATGAGCAAAACTGACCCAATCGACCCGGGCGTAAAAACCCACCTCGCGGCCGACGAGGCAAGTGAATTCCTCAAATCAATCGCCAACAATCACCGGCTCATGATCCTTTGCCGGTTGCACGGGGGAGAGAAGTCTGTGGGACAGCTTGCCGAGCTGATCGGCTTGCGGGATTCCACGGTTTCACAACATCTGGCTTTGTTACGACGCGAGGGCATTATTGCCGGACGCCGTGACGGGCAGACGATCTGGTATCGTGTGGAAAGCGATATAGCGCAGCAGGTGATGGCGGTGATCTGCAAACATTTTCAGATACCAGTGGTTGATTAGCTGGGTACTGAAGGCAACTGCATAAGCGACGATGAAGAAGTACAGAACATGACCGACCAGTCTATCGCCAGACGCAATATCTTTGTGCTGACTGCCGCGCAGGCGCTGGGTGCAGCAAGCCCACCGATTATCATTTCGCTGGGCGGTCTGGTCGGCCAACAGCTTTCTTCCGATCCGGCGCTGGTTACGCTGCCGGTCAGCCTGTTCAATCTTGGCCTTGCAGCAGGCACCCTGCCTGCAGCCTTTGTCATGCGGTCCTTTGGTCGTCGCAACGGCTACCTGCTTGGCGCATGTTTCGGCATGGCTGCAGGCCTCGTTGCGGCCCTTGGCATTTTTTCGGCATCTTTCGTCATCTTCTGTTTTGGTACATTCATTGCCGGCTTTTATGCCGCTTATGTGCAGAGCTATCGTTTTGCCGCAACCGATGCCGCGACAGGCGCACTTAAAGCACGCGCTATTTCATGGGTCATGGTTGGTGGCCTGATCGCCGCAATCATAGGACCGCAGCTTGTTATCTGGACACGAGACGCGTTGCCGGCGACGCCCTATGCGGGCAGCTTCCTGAGCCAGGCAGTCCTTGCCCTGCTGGCAATTCCCGTGCTCATGTTGTTCCGGTCACCAAAGGCTGCGAAATCCAGCAATTCCGCCGATAATGGCCGCCCGCTCAAAGAAATATTGTTGAACCGGCGCTACATGCTGGCTTTGGCTGCTGGTGTCGTCTCCTACGGTCTGATGACATTTGTGATGACAGCCGCACCTATCGCCATGGTTGGTCACGGCCATTCGGTCGATCATGCAGCGCTGGGTATCCAGTGGCATGTGCTGGCAATGTTTGCGCCAAGCTTCTTCACCGGCACGTTGATCACCCGTTTCGGCAAGGAACGCGTGACCGCTATGGGCTTGCTGATTATTGGCTTGTCGGCAATCGTTGCGCTGTCTGGCCTTGATCTCACCCATTTCTGGGTCTCGCTGATCCTGCTCGGCATCGGGTGGAATTTCGGCTTCATCGGCGCAACCGCGATGGTTGCCGATTGTCACACGCCGGAAGAACGCGGCAAGGCACAGGGTGCGAACGATTTCTTCGTCTTCGGAACGGTTGCCTGCGCATCCTTCTTCGCCGGATCGCTGCTGCACTCGTCTGGTTGGGAGACCATCAACTGGCTGATCTTCCCGGCTGTCGCTCTCATTCTTGTGCCGTTGGTCTGGCAATCTGCTCGAACGCAAAAGGCAAAAGCCGCGGCATAAAAAAAGCCGCAGATCACTCTGCGGCTTTTCTTTCATCAGAAAACAATCTTACTTTTCGATTGTGCGGTTCCAGCGGCTGTTGAGCTGCTGACGGCCTTCGTTGACAGCATCCCAGTCAAGCGTGTTGGCTGTCTTCATGTAGCCATTAAATGCGTCGAGCTTGGCCTGTGCATCCGGCGAACCGGCTTTTGCCTTCAGGTTCGATGGAATGACATTGCCATGATCAAGCGCCTTGCTCTGCGCATCAGCGGAAAGCAGGTAATGGGCGAGCTTCTGGCTCAGTTCAGGTTCGCTGTTGCCTGCAAGAACGCATTCGGTCACTGCGAGAATGACGGAGCCTTCCTTTGGCTGTGCATATTCAACCGGAATGCCCTTGTCCTTCAGGTTGTTTACACCGGTTGGTGTCAGCGGGAAGATCGCTGCTTCGCCGGTCTGAACCATTTCCGAAATCTTGGCCGATGACGGGATGAATTCCAGAACGTTCTTGCCGATGGTGTCCGGGAACTTTTCAAAACCTGGTTCGAGGTTCTTGTCGTCACCACCCTGAATGCGGTTGAACATCAGGAATGCATGGAGACCGAAAGTCGAGGCGGAAGCCGACTGGAACACGACGGCGTTCGCATATTTTTCGTCAGCGAAATCCATCCACGATGTTGGAGCTGCCCAGCCCTTTTCGTCGAACAGCTTCTTGTTATAGGCAATGCCGGTCATGCCCATATCGACGCCGATTGCCATATCGTCCTTCAGACGTGCAGCTGGCTGAATGTCGGCAAGAACCGGATCGTCGGAGATTTTCTGGCAAAGACCGCCATTGATCGCACGCACCATGACGCCGTCATCGAGCAGCATGACATGCATCTGTGGCTTGTCTTTCTGCGCGGTTGCCTTGGCCAGAATATCAGCCGAAGTGCCCGGTACAACGACAACCTTGACGTTGTTGGCTTTTTCAAATTCCGGCAGAACGTGCTCGGTATAGGCGCGCTCCATGTTGCCGCCATTCATGCCAATATAGAGCGTCTTGGTTTCAGCCGACGCGCCCGATACAAAAGCTGTAGACAGGCCGAGTGCCATTGCCGCCATGGCGGTAATATGTTGATTTTTCATGCTTAGTTCCCTTCCATGTTAAGATTGGTATTGGTTGAAGTAAAACGGTTGATCGAAAATGCATCGATGGGTGTTTCTGTCTCGCCCTTGAGCGCAAGGTCTGCGAGGACCGCGCCGACTGCCGGTCCGGTCTGGAAACCAGCGCCATTAAAACCAAAGGCGTGATAAAGGTTCTTGACCCGGCTGCTTGGCCCGATCACCGGATTATCATCCGGCATTTCAGCTTCCGTTCCTGACCAGAAACGGATCACCTGTGCATGTTGAAGATGCGGAAACAGCTCGATTGCACGCAGCATCACCGAGGATGCCGCATTGACCGAAGGCCGCGAAAAATCCGGGTTTTCAAGCGGCGTACCGCGTCCGCCACCCATGACATAATTGCCGCGCGTGACCTGACGGCCGTAGAAACCGCCGCCTTCTTCGCCAAGGCTCATAGGCAAGCGAAACGGCATCGGCTCGGTCACAACCATTGTGGGATAAATCCGCGTTAACGGAACCGGCTCACCGAACGAAGCCGCAAACTGATCCGACCAGGCACCCGCGCAATTGAACAGAAGGCGCGAGCGGATTTCGATGCTCCCGCCGGCCAGAATGGCAAAACCATCGCCGGTTTCACGCGCTTCGATGACTGGTGTGTTTTCCAGCACGGTGGCACCTGCAGCCTGTGCTGCGCGGGCAAAAGCAGGCGAAACCAGACGAGGATTGGCATTGCCGTCTTCCGCACAAAGCGAAGCACCTGCGACATCGCCCGGAAGCCAAGGGAAACGTTCGCGCACGGCATTGCCGCCGATCAGCTCAACATCGAGACCGAGCGGCTTCACTCTTGCTGCATAGGCTTCCAGCCTGGCGAAATGCGCTTCAGTGCGGGCAAGCTTCAAATGTCCACTGCGGTTATATTCGCCATCGATACCGATCAATTCAGGCAGACGCGCCCACAATTTGTGCGAACGCTGTGCAAGCGGCAGCTGTTCCGGCGCGCGGCCCTGCCTGCGAACGCCGCCATAATTGACGCCGCTTGCCTGCGCACCGCAAAAGCCCTTGTCGAGCAGAATGACCGACAATCCGGACTGACGCATGAAAAGCGCCGCCGATCCGCCGACAATCCCGCCGCCAATAATAACCGCATCCGCCTGGAGTTGTCTGGTCATGACGAAGCGCCTTCCTTGGCCGGAGCGCCAAAGCCGAGTGGAATCGGCTTGACCGGTGCCTGAGCACGGATGCGCCCGAATTCTGCAGGCGTTTTGTCCTGCATCGACGCCAGAAGTTCTGCGGCGGCAGCGGTACACATACGCCCCTGACAGCGGCCCATGCCGACACGGGTAAGCGCTTTGAGCCGGTTGATCTCACGCGTATCACCTTGCCCGATGACTGCCTTGGCATCACGCACCGCAATTTCTTCGCAACGGCAAAGCGTGACATCGCCTGCAATCGTGTCGAACCAGTCGCGCGGGAACGGGAAGGCTTTTTCGACGATCAGGCGCTCGCGATAGATATGATCGAGCTTTGTGAGAAGCCCGCGTTCCGTGTCTTCGTCAAACGGCAGGCCCATGTCGCGGAGCAATGCAATCGCGGCCAATGATCCTCGAATTTCAGCAGCATCGGCACCGGCAATGCCTGCACCGTCACCCGCCACATAAACACCTTTGCAGCTTGAACGGCCAAACCTGTCGGCTGCAGGAAGCCATGCGCGGTCGCGTTCTTCAAACCGGAATTCGCAACCGGCGAGATCGGCAAGCTGGGTTTCAGGGCGTAGCGCAAAACCATAAGCCAGCGCATCGCATTGAGCCTCGCGAACGTGCTTGCCCGTGCGAAAGCGAATGCCTTCAACATGGCCTTCGCCCAGAACCTCATCCGGCCGGACATTATAATGGATCGGCACGCCACCAAGCTTGAGACGCAGACCATAATAAGCGCCGAGCGCCACAATGCGCGGCGCATAAAGCGCAAGATGTGCCAGATGAAACTTGGAGGTGAAGGGTGCCGTGTCGAGAACCGCTACGACCTTCGCACCTGCATGATGATACTGCCAGGCCACCAGATAAAGCAGCGGCCCTGAACCCATGAATACCACGCGTTCGCCAACCGTGCAGCCTTGCGCTTTGAGCGCCGTTTGCGATGCACCGAGCGTGTAGACGCCCGGCTTGGTCCAGCCTTTAAACGGCAGAACACGGTCGGTCGCGCCAGTCGCGAGAATGAGATGGCTATAGGCCAGCTGGCTATGCGAGCCGTTGGTCAGGAGATCAAGACGATCACCCTCGCCGCGCGTGATATTCCAGACGAGCGTTTCCGGGCGATAATCGATTGCGCCGCGCAACGTGTCAAAAGTCTTGTGCAGCGCTTCGGCCTTATGCGCTTCCGATCCATAGCGCGCTTTATAGCTGCGGCCATCATCGAAAGGCGGACGGCGATAAATCTGGCCACCTGAACGAAAGCCTTCATCAAGCACGATGGGCTTAAGACCCGCTTTGACCAGCGTTTCGGCAGCGCGAATGCCTGCGGGACCAGCGCCGACAATAACCGGATTGAGCAACGCGCTCATAGTGCTGGCTCCGTTACAAATGCCATGCCGTCTTCCAGAAGCGTGGTGCAGGCACGAAGCTTATAGCCCTCGGCAGTCATCACATGACAATCCTGACACGCGCCGATCAGGCAAAAGCCCGCACGCGGTTCTCCGGTAAATTCGGTATGACGCACCTTTCCCTGCACCGAGAGAATGGCGGTCAACACGGTATCGCCACGGCGGCCCTCAAAAGGCACGCCGTCGAGCGAGAAGCTGATCGGCTGCTCAGTCAGCCGATACCGTCTGCGGAACTGAGCCGCGGCAGGCGAAACCGGAAATGTCATGATCTGCCTGCTTAGCCTTTACCCACCAGCAGTCGGTCGAGACCGAACATGCGATCGATAATAATCATGGTCACGGTGGCAACGAGGATCATCAGGGCCGACACAGCCGCCATCATCGGATCGATGGATTCACTTGCATACATATACATACGGACCGGCAGCGTAACCGTGGAGGGCGAAGTGACGAAGATCGACATGGTCAATTCGTCAAACGAATTGATGAAGGCGAGCAGCCAGCCACCCGACAGACCCGGCAGCAACAGTGGCAGGGTGATGCGACGGAACACAGTCCATTCGCCGGCACCCAGAGTGCGTGCCGCGTTTTCCGCATTGCGATCCATGCTGCCAAGCGAAGCAAGGATAAGGCGCAGCGCATAAGGCGTGACGACAATCGTATGTGCGGCCACCAGCCAGCCAAATGTGCCGGTGAAACCCATCAGCGTGAAAAGACGCAGGAACGCAACGCCCAGAACCAGATGCGGGATAATCAGTGGCGACAGGAACAACGCGTTGAGCGCATCACGGCCACGGAACGCATATTGTGCGATTGCAAGGCCTGACGGCACGGCCAGCGCCGTTGAAAGGGTTGCTGAGAACAGAGCAAGCTTCAGACTGTTGCCAAAAGCTGTCATGAAGTCATTATGCGCGAAAACCGCCTGGAACCAGCGAAGCGAAAGACCGTTCCACGGCATGGACAGCGTGTTTTCCGGCGTGAAAGCCACCAAACACACCACCACCATTGGCGCCAGCATGAAGATGACGATCAGCGTGTGGAAGAATAGAGCGAAAGGACCGTTCTTGACCATGGCCGTTACCCCAGCTTCTTTTTCGCTTGCCCCTCGAGCATGCGATTATAGGCGATCATGATCACAAGGTTGGCGACCAGAACGATGATGGCGATGGCAGCACCCAGCGGCCAGTTCAGCTCGATCAGGAATTCGTCATAGACGACGGTTGCCGCCATTTTCAGACGACGTCCGCCAAGCAGACCCGGAATGGCAAAGGAGCTGGCCGATAGCGCAAACACGATGAGGCTGCCCGACAGGATGCCTAAAACTGCCTGCGGAAACACCACGCGGCGAAGCGCTGTCAGGCATGATGCACCAAGCGTCAGCGCTGCTGCTTCCACCGACGGGTCGAGCTTCTGCAGCACAGTCCAGACCGGGATCACCATGAATGGCAGCATGATATGCACCAGACCGATGACAATGGCTGTTTCGCTGTAAAGGATCTGCGTGGTCGGCAGACCGACCATGTCGAGCACGCTGTTTACAAGGCCATTGCGACCCAGCAACATGCTCCAGCCGAATGTGCGGACCACGACCGAGACCAGAAGCGGGCCAATGATGACCAGCAGGAAGATCGAGCGCCATGGCTTGCGCATGTTGGACAGAATATAGGCCTCGGGCACACCGATCAGCACCGTGATGACGGTTGTAATCAATGCCAGTTTGAGCGTGCGCCAGAAGATTGCGAGATAATACGGGTCTTTGAGAACCTGCGTATAATTGGCAAGCGTGTAGACGTCTTCGATGCCCTTGTCGTAGCTATAGCTATTGAACGAGAGCAGCACGGTGAGACCGAGCGGCAGCAGCACCAGCGCGAAAAAGAGAAGCGTCGAAGGCCCGACCAGAAAAAGCGGGAGCAGATTGCGCCGCTCTTTGGCCGAAGCGTTTTGATCCTGTGAGGTGACAGCCGACATGCTTAGTTCACCCCTGCGGTGAGGATGCGGCAATCGTCATGGTTCCAGCTCAGACCAACTGCCGTGCCTTCAGCCGGCGGCGGGTTGCCGAGATTAGGCAGGGCGACCGAAAGCTGGCCTGCTGGCGTTGTAACACCGAGCAACCATTGCGCACCCATGAAATAGCGCGTCGAGACTTCACCTGCGATATGGCCTTCGTCTGCTGCAACAAGCTGCACCTTTTCAGGACGGATGAAGACGGACAGCTCGCCCGATACCTTCTTTCCGCCTTCCTGCGCTGGAGCCGGAAACCGGATGGCCGTATCGGCCAGCGAAATGACGTCACCCTCGGCGCGCGCTTTCAGGAAGTTCGACTTGCCGACGAAGTTGGAAATGAAGTGGTTATGCGGGTGCTCATAGAGCTTATATGGCGCATCAACCTGCGTAATCAGGCCCTTTTCCATGACCACGATGCGGTCGCTGATCGAAAGCGCTTCGGCCTGATCATGCGTTACCATGATGGTGGTGATACCGACGGTGCGCTGGATGCGGCGCAGTTCAAACTGCATTTCTTCACGCAGCTGCGCATCGAGATTGGAGAGCGGCTCATCGAGCAGCAGAACCGGCGGATTGATGACCAGCGCACGCGCAATGGCCACACGCTGACGCTGACCACCCGACATTTCACGCGGATAACGATCCGCAAGTGCGCCCAAATGCACCAGTTCCAGCACGTCGCGAACGCGCTTTTCGCGCTCTGTCTTTGGAACATTGCGCATTTCAAGGCCGAAGCTCACATTCTGCGCAACCGTCATATGCGGGAACAGTGCATAGCTCTGGAAAACGACGCCCAATTCGCGCTTGGCCGGTGCAAGGCGCGTAATTTCGCGGCCATCAAGGGTGATCGTGCCTGCCGTTGGCGGCACCAGACCGGCGATCATCTGCAAGGTCGTGGTCTTGCCACAGCCAGAAGGGCCGAGAAGCGAAATGAACTCGCCCTTTTCAATCGTCAGATTGAAATTGTCGACAGCCGCGAACTTGCCGTAGTGGCGGGAAATTCCGGAAAGGGTCAAAAAGCTCATTGCATCTCCCTCTCGGCATGACTTCCGCCTGAATTTGCGGGGGAGCGGAAGCGCCGTGATGTTGTCTCACGTCGCCTCTTCGATAGGGCTAGCTGGCGGGAGCGGCTCGACCGCGCATCAAGCGCTGGTCAGACTTGGATCGTTTGAACGCGTGTTTGTCCGGTCACTGATGCAACCGTGGCGTTCCCCTTACTTCAAGTTAAAACCGCCGACCCGCTTACGGCATCCTCTGGATACCTTGCCGGACCTTCCCATTGGCGACGGATTTTAAATGGCAGAAAATTTTGAACGATTACAAATTATAATTTTCAATTTCGGAAGAAATTATATATTTCTTTCAAAATGCAGAATTTGGAAGCAATTTTATGGATGATATATCAGAAAATATGAAATCTGGTGCCGCGCTTAACTCAAGTCTGGTGAAGGCAATTCATATTCTGAAAGGTCTGGCAGCCAGCACGGATGACGGCGTGCGGTTAATCGATCTGGCGCGCGAGCTTGAGTTAAGCCAGCCTTCGGCCCATCGTTTGCTCAAGACGCTGATTGCGGAAAACCTTGTCGAGCAGCTTCCCGACAAGAAAGCCTATCGTCTGTCGCTGGAGTTTTTCGCCATGGCAGCGCAAGCTCGTCAGCGCGATGGAATCCTGAGCCTCGCCCGCCCTTCCCTCTTGCGACTTTCAACCACCTTCAATGATACGGTCTTCCTGCTTGTGCGCAGCAATTTCGATGCGGTCTGCCTTGATCGCGTGGAAGGGCCGTTTCCGATCCGCTCTTATACTGGCGATATCGGTGGCAAGGTGCCGCTTGGCATCGGCCAGGGCAGCCTTGCCATTCTGTCCTTTCTGCCGGAAGAAGAGCGCGAGGCGATCATCCGTTTCAACATGCCCCGCATTCTGGACAAGGCCACAATTGACGAGGTTGATCTTCGCATCATGATCGCAGAAGTGCGCGAGACCGGTGCCTCCACCTTCAACTTCAACATGATTGATGGCATGGCGGGCTTGGGTGTTCCGGTGCTTAATCGCAGCGGCGAAGCGGTGGCGGCACTCAGCATCGGCACACTGGCCTCACGATTAACAGAAAAACGTCAGCACACGATCACAGAACTTTTGCAGCGTGAAGCAGCCGCTATTTCCGAGAAACTCAACCCTTTTGACCCGGCTTTACGTCACCCCAGTCAGGCATTCGTTAAATAATCGAATAGTTTATCAGCATTCCACGCAATAGCCTTATCTTGTCCACAGATGCCCCCGAAATTGGAGATTGACTTGCACTTGCCAGCATCGTTTGATCGGGCAAGTGTGGGGGATCTGTAGAACGAGGCGAAAAGCCCAAAGCAGAAATTCCATCTCTTTATTGATGTAAAAATGGAGTTCTGTTGTGTTCAAGTTCACCAGACGGGGAATGTTTCATCTTGCTCTCGCTCTCGCCGGATCCACGGCGTTGGGCACAGTTGCCACCACGGCAGCTCAGGCTCAGGACAAGATCCTGCTCATCATCAATGGCGCGCTCGGCGATAAATCCTTCTTCGATTCCGCTGCCAATGGCATGAAGATGATCAAGGACAAATATGGCGACGACGTCGAAACCAAGATTCTCGAAATCGGTGATGATCCGACCAAGTGGGAACCGGTCTTCCTCGATGCATCCGAACAGGACTGGGATCTGATCATCGGCGGCACCTACCAGATGTCGGAAACCGTTGGCTCCGTTGCGCAGCAATATCCGGACAAGAAATACGTCCTCTATGATGCAAGCGTGCCTTATGAAGAAGGCGGCTACGACAACGTTTATTCGATCCAGTACAAGCAGAACGAAGGTTCCTATCTCGGTGGGATGCTGGCGGCTTCGCTCCTGAAAGACGGCAAGCTCGGCGATACCGGCAAGAATCTCGGCTTCCTTGGCGGCATGGATATTCCGGTCATCAATGACTTCCTCGTTGGCTATATTGCTGGCGTGCAAGCAATTGAGCCGGATACCAAAATCGCGATCTCCTATGCAGGCTCCTTCATGGATGCGGCAAAGGGCAAGGAACTTGGCCTCGCGCAGTATCGTTCGGGCGTATCGCTCGGCTTCGTCGTTGCCTCGCAGACTGGCCTGGGTCAGCTTTCGGCAGCAAAAGAAACTGGCAAATATGTTCTGGGTGTTGATTCCGATCAGGAAGCCATCTTCAAGGACAGCGATCCGGCAATGGCCAAGCAGGTCGTCAGCTCCGTGTTGAAGAACGTAGATGTCAGCCTTCTGCAAGCCTATGACCGCTTCAAGGAAGGCAATCTTCCATTCGGCAAGGCTGAAGCACTTGGCCTGAAGGAAGGCGCTGTCGGCATCGTGCAGGATGGCAACATGGCTTCCATGGCCACGCAGGAAATGAAGGACGCCATCAAGAAGGCCTCCGATGAAATCTCCGAAGGCAAGGTCACGGTCCCAACCGCATTTGGCATGAGCACAGAAGATCTCAATGCGATCCGCAACAAGGTTCGTCCATAATCGTGGAAAAACAAGCTGAAAACATTGAAGGCGGCGATGCAATCGTCGCCTTCCGAGATGTGAGCAAGGTCTATCCGAACGGCACGGTTGCACTGCGCGATGTGTCGTTTTCGATCCGCGCCGGTTCGATCCACGCCATTTGCGGCGAGAACGGTGCAGGCAAATCCACGCTCATGAAAATCCTGTTCGGCATCGAAAATGCCACCGCAGGCGAGATCGTGATCGACGGCCAGACGATCTCATCATGGTCGCCGGAAGATGCCAGCGCCCGAGGTATCGGCATGGTGCATCAGCATTTCTCGCTGGTGCCGACACTGACCGTCACCGAAAATATCATTCTCGGCCATGAGCCGGTAAAAGGCGGGTTTATCGACCGTGTGAGCGCGCGTAAATCGGTCGAAGAGCTGATGCAGCATTATGATCTGCACGCCGATCCGGATGCGATCACTGGTACGCTTTCGGTTGCAGCCCAGCAGAAGATCGAAATCCTCAAGGCGCTGGCGCGTCGCACACGGCTCTTGATCCTCGATGAGCCGACCGCCGTTCTTTCGCCGCCCGAAATTGAAGAGTTGATGCGCAGGCTGAAAGCGCTGCGTGATGAAGGCATCACGATTCTCTTCATTTCTCATAAGCTCAATGAAGTGCGCGAACTGGCTGAAAGCGTCACGGTCTTGCGCGCAGGCGCAGTTGCAGGAACCGAAAAGCTCGCCGATGTGCCGGACGATGCCATCATGCAGATGGTTATGGGCCACGCGGTCGAAATTCCGGAACGCGCACACAAGCTGAATGCGACGCAAACAGTTCTTGATATGAAGGGCGTCACCATTGAAGCCCTCGACCCTGCCGACCGTATCCGCGATGTAAACCTCACCATTGGCGAAGGCGAAATCGTCGGTGTTGCCGGTGTGGATGGCAGCGGCCAGCGCGGACTGGTTTCCGCATTGTCTGGTCTGATGCGCGCATCTCAAGGTGCAATCACCCTTAACGGCGCAGATATGGGTACTGCCGACACGGCCAGCTGGCGCAAAAAAGGCCTGGCCTATCTGCCTGCCGACCGCTTTTCACAAGGCGGTGCGCCGGGCCTGTCTCTGGCTGAAAACACGATTGCCGGCACGGACGGAAACCGCGACACTGATTTCGGCCCCTTCCTGCGATGGAGCGCGATCAAAGCGCGTGTCAGCGGCATGATTAAACAATATTCGGTGCGTGCAGGAGCGATCACCGAAAGGCTCGACTCGCTGTCGGGCGGCAATGCGCAGAAGCTTATCGCCGCGCGCGAACTTGCCACCAAACCGAAATTCCTGATCGCCGATCAGCCAACACGCGGCATTGATGTTTCAGCAGCAGCCTTCCTGCATCGCCGCATCGATGAAGTGGCGCAAGGTGGCTGTGCTGTGCTTCTCGTCAGCGCCGATCTTGATGAATTGCTGCGGTTGAGCGATCGCATCGTCGTGTTCTTCAATGGTCGCATTGTTGCCGTTCTCAGAAACGGACCCGATATTACTCCAGCGGTCCTTGGACCTTATATGCTGGGCACGCGAGATGCAGCCTGATGCGTAGATTTATATCCTATCTTATTCCCTTCTTTCTGACCGTGCTGGTGATCGGCGTCATCATGGCGCTGCTGCTCGTGCCATTGGCCTTGATGCAGGATAATCCGGCAGGTGTACTGAAGACCTTCTTCCTCGGACCATTTGGCAGCATTCGCCACATGGGCAATGTGGTGGAAGCTGCAACCCCGATCATGCTGACGGGCCTCGCCATCACCATTCTCTTCCGTTCCGGCCTGTTTAATCTGGGTGCTGAAAGCGGCTTTTATCTTGGTGGATTGGGCGCTGTTGCTGGAGCCGTTCTTCTGCCGTCGCTTGGCTGGTTCTCGCTGCCGGTCGCTATTTTGTGCGGTGCGGTTGCGGGCAGCTTTGCCTGCACGATCCCCGCAGCGCTGCGCCTGCGTTTCGGCGCATCTGAAATGGTAACATCACTGGTTCTCAACTACGCCTTCCTGTTTCTTGGGCTGTTCGTGCTCAATTATGTCATCCGCGACCCGGCTGCGGGCGGCATGATGTCCATGCGCATTCCACCCGAAGCAAAGCTCGACCGGCTTCTGGCAGGCACGCGTTTGAACTCCGGCTCGATCATTGCCATTCTCGCCTGTATCGCAGGTGGCATCTGGCTTTACTGGACACGTTCCGGCCTCAATATCCGCATTGCAGGCTCAAGTCCCGGATTTGCAAATCATCTGGGCCTGCCGCTCAAGGGCATCATCATGCGCGCGCAGATCGTTGGTGGTCTGGTGGCAGGCATGGCCGGTGCGCTCGAAGTTTTGGGCTTGCATAACCGCTTCGCATGGCTCGACCTGCCCGGTTACGGCTGGACGGGGCTGGTGGTTGCCATCCTTGGCCGCGAAAACCCATTCCTGCTCATTCCGGCAGCTTTGTTCCTTGGTTTCGTTCAGGTTGGCGGCGATCTTTTAGCCCGTAACATGAATATCCCGACCGAAGTTGTTGGCCTTGTCACCGCCGCTATCATGGTTGGCGCGACGGCAAGCGTCATTCACAACCATCCAACCGTGCTGCGTGTGATCCGAAACCTGCGCAATCGTGAAGGAGAGCAGTCATGAGCGCAGTTCTCGCACAAATCCTCGATCCAGCTTTCATCGCGACCATTCTGCGTGTCGGCACACCACTTTTGCTGGCAGCGCTCGGCGTGATGATTTCTGACCGTGCAGGCGTGCTGAATATCGGTATGGAAGGCATGATGCTGATTGCAGCGCTGATTGCGGTTCTCGCAAGTGCGGCGACCGGAAGCCCAGCCATCGGTCTCCTTGCGGCCCTTATAGTCGGCGCCTTTCTCGGCTGGCTGATGTCGCTGTCTGTCAACAAGCTCGGCACCGATCTCATCATGACCGGCATCGCACTCAATATTGCCGCGGCAGCAGGCACGACGCTGGGCCTTTTCGTTGCCACTGGCGACAAGGGCATGTCGGGCGCGTTGAAAAGCGGGGCGCTGCCAAGCCTCAGCATTCCTTATATCGGCAATATCCATATCCTGAGCTTTGTCGCATTGCTGGCTGTTCCGGCCGTCAGCCTTCTGATGATGCGGACGCGGTTCGGCCTTCATCTGCGCGCAACGGGTGTTGATCCCAAATCCGCGCGCGCTGCAGGCATTCACACCGGACGCGTTCAGATGCAGGCGCTTATACTTTCTGGCATCTTTGGCGGTGCGGCAGGCGCCTATCTCTCACTGGGCTATGTGACATGGTTCGGCCAGAACATGACCGCTGGTCGTGGCTTCATCGCCATCGCAGCCGAAGTGATGGGACAGGGAACGGCTTGGGGAACGCTGGTCGCAAGTCTTGTGCTGGCTGCAGCGGAATCGCTGGCAATCACCCTGCAAAGCCTCGGACTACCGTTCGAGCTGATGCAGATGATCCCTTATCTCGTGCCCGTTGTGGTGCTGACGGTACACGCCGCAAGAAGACAGCGGCGTGCAAGACAGTTGAAGAAATCCTGAAATGCATGAAAACGAGAAAAACATGAAAGCCTGGGAGCTGACACGCGATCTGCTGCGCGACACGAAGCCTGTCATACGCACGGCAGAAGAGCAGACATGGGACGCAAGCGCCTTCATGAAGGCGCAGGACGATCTCATGGCCATGTTCTGGAAAAGCAATGTGCCGGGTTCAGCAGCACCCGAATGCCTGATGGCCGGTGCGCTGCAATCGCTTGAAAACAAGGGCTATGTGCTGGCACCCTATGCAGAGCTTCTGCGCGACGGGCTTGCAGCACTGGAGCGCTCTGATTTTGAAACGCTTTATCGCATCGATATGCGTTTGCGCATACTGATGCGCGCGGCAAAGCCCGATCCCGAGCATCCATCGCAGAAAACCATCCGCTTTGCATCATGGGAAGCGTTTGACGCGAGCGTGAAGTGGCCGGACGATGTGGCTTATCCTATCCAGTCTGATGATTTCCGCGACCGTACCGCGGGCGCATGGATGGCGCAGCTGGTGGGCGCTGCGGCTGGCACAGCACTTGAGGGCTATACGGCTGAGAACATCATGGAGGTTTTCGGTCCGATCCGCGATTATGTGCGCGAGCCCAACACCTATAATGACGACATCACATTTGAGATCGCCTTTCTGGAAGCCTTTGGCGAGAAGGGTTCTTCTGTGACCAGCGCCGACATTGCCGAACGCTGGACGTCGCTGATCCCGCTTGGCTGGTCGGCGGAGGCAATCGCCCTTTCCAATATGCGTCGCGGCCTCACGGCGCCTGAAACCGGCTCCTCCGACAATCCGTTCGATGAATGGATCGGCGCTCAGATGCGCGGCACAATCTGCGGCATGGTCGTGCCGGGACGTGCGCGTGAAGCTGCCCGCCTTGCCTGGATGGATGCGGAAATCTCCCACGCCGGAAACGGAATCCTGGGCGAAGTTTTCAATGCCGTCATGGCGGCACGCGCCTTTGCGGTTCAAAACACACGCGAATTGCTGGTCTCAACCGCAGAGCTTTTCTCAACTGACACGGAGTATGGTGCGGTTCTCGCTTTCGCGCTTGATGCCTGTAATACAACAGAAAAATGGCAAGACGCCTGGGCAAAATGCGACGCCGAATATGCCGAGTATAACTGGATTCACGTCACGCCAAATGCCGCGGCACAAGTTGTGGCACTCTGGTTCGGCGAAGGCGACTTCGACCAGACGCTAGAAATCGTCTGCGGCATCGGCCATGACGTTGACTGCAATGCCGCGCAGATTCTGAGCATGATCGCCATCCAGCACGGCTCCGGCATTATTGCAGAACGCTGGTCAAAGCCACTCCTCGCCGACGATATCGTCACCTATATGCGCCGCCCGGCGAAAATCTCATTCGATGCGCTTGTCGATCAGACGGTTAGTGCAGCGCGCAACGCTCTTTAAAATCCCCTATTAGGAACACATCATGGCCCGTAAAATTATTATCGATACCGATCCCGGTCAGGACGATGCAGTCGCCATTCTTCTGGCACTCGCAAGCCCTGAGCTCGACATTCTCGGCATCACCGCCGTTGCTGGCAACGGCCCGCTGGCTCGCACTGAAATCAATACCCGCACCATCTGTGAAGTTGCGAAAAAGCCGGACACAAAAGTATTTGCAGGCTCTATCCGTCCGCTGGTGCGCCCGCTCGTGACGGCTGAAAACGTCCACGGCAAAACCGGCCTTGATGGTTATGATCTGCCTGCCCCCACTATGCCGCTTCAGGCGCAGCATGGCGTTGATTTCATTATCGAAACACTGATGAAGGAAGAAGCTGGCACCGTCACTCTCTGCCCGCTCGGCCCTCTCACAAACATTGCCTCAGCACTCATCCGCGAGCCGAAGATCGCTGAACGCGTCAAAGAAATCGTGCTGATGGGCGGCGGCTATTTCGAGGGCGGCAACATCACGCCATCGGCTGAGTTCAACATCTATGTCGATCCACATGCAGCCGCAGTTGTGTTCAAATCAGGCATTCAAATCACCATGATGCCACTCGATGTCACGCACAAGGTGCTGACCACCGAGAAGCGCATCGCAGCCATTCGTGGCCTCGGTACGCATGTCGGCGAAGTGGTTGCTGCATGGCTTGAATTCTTCGAGCGCTATGATGAAGCAAAATATGGCACTGATGGTGGTCCGCTGCATGACCCGAACGTGATCGCCTATCTGCTGAAGCCTGAACTTTATTCAGGCCGTCATTGCAACGTGGAAATCGAGATCAATTCGGAACTGACCATCGGTGAAACAGTCGTCGATTGGTGGGAAGTTACCGATCGTCCAAAGAACGCACTCTTCATCAAGGATGTTGATGCGGATGGTTTCTTCACGCTGCTGACTGAGCGTCTCGCAACGCTCTAAACACGCTCAAAATCACATAATCGCCACAAAAAAGCCGCAGGATTCACAATCTTGCGGCTTTTTTGCCTCAGCGTTTTATTGGATTTTTTGCAGGTTTACTGATTATTCTGCAAAAGTTGCGCCACTTCGTGAGCGGTCGGCGCAGCAGATCCGGCGCCAACGCGCGTCACCGCAATCGCACCGGAAGCCGACGCGAAACGGACGCAATCATGCAGCGACTGACCCTGCGAATAGGCAACGGCAAAGCCGCCATTGAAACTGTCGCCAGCGGCAACCGTATCGACCACCTTCACCTTGAACGGTTCAAAGTGCTTGACCTCATCAGCCGTCACAAGCAATGAGCCGCGACCACCAAGCTTGACGATAACGATCTTCGGACCGCGTTCGAGAAGTTTGCGGGCAGCAGCTTCCGCCGATGCAATATCGGTTGGTTCAATGCCGGTGATTTCAGCGGCTTCGGTTTCGTTGGGCGAGATGATCTCGCTCAATGAAATCAGATCGGCCATGCGGCTTGCATCGCCAACCGGAGCCGGATCGAGCAGCACGGTACCGCCAGCAGCTTTCACAGCCTTTGCAACAGCAAGATTGGCTTCATGCGGGACTTCACGCTGCAACAGCGTGATTTTGGCTTTCGCAATATCAGACGCATAGGCATCAATATCGGATGCCGCCCAATTTGCATTGGCACCGGCGCAAACAACAATCGTGTTCTGCCCGGCTTCTTCGACCTGAATGATTGCAATGCCGGTATCGACACCATCAATCATTTTAACACCAGCGGTGTTAAGACCGAACTGCTGCATTTCCTTGACAGCGAGTTGGCCAAAGGCATCGTTGCCGACCGCACCGACGAAACGAATATCGCCGCCAAGCTTTGCCACCGCGACCGCCTGATTGGCACCTTTGCCACCAAGACCAATGCCGTAGCCGGACGCGTTAAGTGTCTGGCCGGGACGCGGCAGTGCTGCCATACGGGCGCTGACATCGACGTTCACGCTGCCGAAAATGAAAATTTTCAATGGAGTTCTCCACGATTGCAATTGCCGCCGAACATAACGTCGGTTGCAGGAAACTTCCATGCCACCGAGCACACCATACACAAATACGCAAAACCGGAGTGAAACGCCCACTTATCAAGCTTGACCATCAATACTTTGCCCGAGCATAAATAAGATCTGGGAGTGATGTGAAACACATTGGGAGGTTTCGGCATGGTATCAGACAAGCTGCAGAACATGATTTCGCGTGTTCGTCAGATCCTTGAACGAGATATCCAGCCGCTGATCGGAAAAACTCCGCCCTTTATTCTTTTCTTTTCTTTCACAGACACGCAATCGCGTGCGCAAACACTGACCGTCACGGCAGGAAGCTTTAAAGACTGCTGGAACGCAGGGCTGGAGAAGCTACAGCAAACCATCACCAAATCAGGGATGGAACCCAAATGGTTGCGGGTCGATTGGGTGGAAAGCACCGAAGAAATCGATAAAGCGGAGCTCATCAGGCGTCTACAGCAGGTCAAACGGAACTACTTCCGTTATGGCATCTCCCTTGATGAACGTTTTCAAACGGCTTTTCTTGAAACAGAACTGAATGGCAATGCCATGCTCTATGGCGGCCCGTCAGTTACCACCGCAACTCTCAACGAAGCGAACTTCAACCGCTATGCAAAGCGCGCGCGTGGGTTCGACAAAATTTCGGTTGCCGATGTTGAGAAGTTTTATGTCTTCTCGACGCAGGCACTTTTTACCGCCGACGACGATGAAGAGGTCCATTCGATCCCCGGAGCCGGCCCGAACACCGGTCGCAGAACGATCGAGATGTTGAATATCGCCGATATTGACGGGCTGATTGAACGCGGCAGCCATTTTCTCGAAACGCAGGTGGGCGAGGACGGGCGCTTTATCTATGGCTGGCATCCGTGCTTCGACAATGAAATCAAAGCCTACAACACGCTCCGCCACACAAGCACGCTTTATGCGATGCTTGAATCCTGGGAAGTCACCAAAGATCAGGCGTTGATAGATGCGATTGAGCGCGGGCTTCAACATCTCACCGACAAGCTCATCAAGACTGTAAATCAGGACGGCAAAGATCTGGCGTTCCTGACGGAAGAGAATGGTGAAATCAAGCTGGGCGGCAACGCCGTCTGCCTGCTGGCACTGGTTAAATATAGCGAATTGACCGGCACCGACCGATACCTGCCTTTGCTGGAGAAACTCGCACTCGGCATTGTGCATATGCAGGATCAGCAGAGCGGCAAATTCAACCATGTGCTCAATTATCCGTCGCTGAGCATTAAGGAGCCCTTCCGCATCATCTATTATGATGGGGAGGCCGCGTTCGGGCTGATGCGGCTATATTCGCTGACCCGCGATGCACGCTGGCTGGAAGCAGTGGAAAAGGCGTTTGACCATTTCATCGAAGCCGATCACTGGCAGGCGCATGACCATTGGCTTTCCTACGCCGTCAATGAATTGACCCGTTATCGACCGGAACAGAAATATTACGAATTCGGCATTCGTAACTTTGCGGATTATCTGGATTTCGTCAGCAACCGCATCACGACATTCCCGACACTTCTCGAACTGATGATGGCAGCGCAGCAAATGGTCAGCCGGATCGAGGCTGATCAAAAGCTCGCGCCATTGCTGGCTGGGGTTGATCTGAAAAAGTTCTATTTCGCGCTGGAGCGCCGCGCGCATCATCTGCTGAACGGCCACTTCTGGCCGGAACTTGCGATGTTTTATGCAAACCCCGAAAAAATTACCGGCAGCTTCTTCATTCGCCATCACGCATTTCGCATACGGATCGATGATGTGGAGCACTATCTCTCCGGATTTGTGGCTTACCGTAAATACCGGCTCGCCCAACAACAGGCCGAAGAACGCCGCGTGGCTCTGCCAGCAGCGTTGCAGCTCGAACGCCCGTTGATCGGCTTGATGCGTGCAAAGGGCAGACCGGGACCACGAAGTTTGGCGACTGCGCATGTTGCTGCCACTCAAGGCATCACACTTTACTTCTTCACGCCGTCAGATGTGGACATTACGGAAAATGCAATCAATGCGCTGAAGTTCGAGCACGGTCAGTGGATCAGACAACGCATTGGCGTTCCGCATATCATTGATAATGACGAAAGTTCCCGGTCATCCGCTGATATATGGAAGGCACTGGAGCGCCAGAGTAAGATGACCACGATCATGCTTGGCGGCAAGGCAATAACGCTTCAAAAGCTCCGTGATGCTAACCTCTTCACTGATATGATCATTCCTGATCTGCGTGTCAGTGATCCTGATGCAGCCCTCGCTTTCATTGAACAGCATCGCGAAGTTGTCTTCAAGCCGGTCAGAGGTGCACAGGGTAACTCCGTCTCCCTCATTCGGGCTGAAAACGGAGCCTACAGCATCCAGCTCGGTGCAGAAAAGCAGATCGTTTCGGCAGAGGATATAAAGCCGTTTCTCAGTCAAACATTTCCGGCACACCGTTATCTCGCGCAGAAATACATTCACTCGCAGACGCCATCAGGCCTGCCTTTCGACATCCGTTTACACCTTCAACGCGGCGAGGGTGGCAACTGGAAAACCACAAAAATCTACGCGCGTATTGGTCAGGGAAAGACCATTACCTCCAATATTGCAGGTGGCGGCAGCATCGCCGATGGGCGCGTATTTGTTCATGGGCAATTTGGCCCCCGCGCGGATGAAGTCTGGAGCAGACTACTCAATATCGCCCAGGAATTTCCGGAGAAATTTCAACACCTTTATGACAAGCCTATTGATGCAATGGGGCTTGATCTGGGATTGGACGAAGGCGGTCAACCATGGCTTTTCGAGGTAAACAGCTGTCCCGGCACTAAGTTTTTTGAATTTGATGAGGCGCTGATCAGGGTCGGCTATCTCAAACATCTAGCATCACAAGTTAATGGCACGCCTGTTAAATCCGACAGCGATGCCCCTGCTCTTTCAGATGTTGTTACCGCTTTCACGGGCGAGCCGGTTTCAAACAGCAATGCGGCCATTTCCGTGGCAAACCTTGCCATCGACAATGCCCTTCCCGCAAAAAACAGCGTGGGCCTGCTTTATGCATCGGGAGATGTAATAGGAGCGAGCAAAACAGCACTTGAGAAAGGCAAAGATCGCCTGCTGGCCATTATAGGCGAAAGTGCTACACCGCCATTTGATGATGTTCCTTATTTTAGAACACGCTCTTTGCGTGAAGGGCTGTTCAACGCAGCTGCATCGCGCCGCGCAGAATTTAAAGGTTCCGTTTTTTCTGTTGGTGGCAGTGTTGGCAAGACCAGTACAGCCCATCTTTTAGCTCATGCACTGCGACGCTTGGGTAAGGTCGTTGGTGTCAACGGCGCTGGCAATATTCCTGAATATGTGGCGACAGGTATGGCAACCATGCCACTTAATCGGGATTGCCTCGTGTTTGAAATTGCAGGGGCAACGGCACCGGACAAAGAGCCAATCGGTCTCACTTCGGCTCGCATCATCAAGCCAGACATTTGCATTTTGACAGCCATTACACCGGCCCACATGGACAAAATGGGTACGATAGAACGTGCAGCGCGTATAAAAGCCGCAGCTTTTAAAGGGCTTAGTCCTATTGGCACTGCGATTGTCAATCGTGACACTGAGCAGTTCGACATTATCAAGCAAGAAATCCCGTCATCGGTACGCCTCCTGACTTTCGGCCGTCATGAGGATGCCGATATCAAATGGCTGGGACGAGATGCCGAGGATCATATTGAGATCAGCATTTTTGGCGAACATATGTCACTGCCATTCAACATTTCACGCGATGCCTTTGTCATAAACGGGTTAAGCGTGATTGCAGCCCTGATTGCTGAAGGCGTTACACCGCATGATGCGGCCCTTGCAATTGATGGCTGGACGCCGCTTGCAGGCCGTGGAGTGGTGGTCGATATTGCCTGGAAAGACGGGCAGATTCAGCTCATCGATGATGCCTATAACGCCAATCCTGCATCAATGACCACGGCACTGCGTGAACTGGCTGCACTGAAAACAACAGGACGCCGCATTGCCGTGCTGAGCGAAATGGCAGAACTGGGCGATAAATCGAAAGACTATCACACCGAGCTTGCACATACGGTGCGCGATAATAATATCGACCAGATTTTCCTGCTCTACTCAGACGCCTATAGCGGCTTTTGGAATGAGATTCGAACTGAGCAACGCGCATCAAAAAGTCCTGCCCTTGATACGCTGAAAGCTGAATTGATCGCGGGACTGCTGCCGGGTGATACATTGCTGATCAAAGGTTCCAACGCGACTGGCCTGCACAAGCTGTCGCGTTGGTTCAGAGAACTACCCGAGATTACGCAATAAGTGCTACTGATCGACCGATTTCATATCGCAGGTGGTTTCTGCATTGGAACACAGGCCTCTGAACCAGGCGCGTCCGGTGCGTTGGTCATTGCCGGCAAGGTCTACCAGCTCTTCGCCAGCCATGCGCTTGCGCAGCACCGTGTAATCCAACAGCACCCAATCCTCGTGACAGGCGAGGATGTTGTTAATCCTGCCCATTTCCGTCAGCCAGTCACTGCCAATATCAAGCAGCCGCTCACTTTGAGGGTCGGGTTTCAGAAAGCCGCGGGCCGACTGAATGCCGACTTTCGCTTCGTCCGATTTGATCCAGCCTTCACCCTTGTAAACCTCACGCGGGACGTAATCGTCGCTTTCTTCATTATAGGCATCGCTTGCATTGGCGATCTTCAGCCAGCCATCGCGGGCTTCAAGCACATCAAAGTCGATGCTGTAGGCATATTCCGCTTCTCCGGCTTTGGAGCCGGTCGGTATATGGCCCAATAGCTTGGCATCGGCAGATGGCGTTTCGCGGACTTCAATTAAGGGCTTTTCACCGTTTGTCCATGCACTGAACGCGCATGACGTGGCACCTGCTGGAACTTCGGCCTGATTGCCTGCAGCAAAAGACATGGATGCGGAGGCGAGAACAATCGAAAGTGCTGTTATGAAAGGCTTTTTCATAAAGGGATCTCCCACAAAAATCAGGAAAACGGATCAGAATATTCGAGCACTTCCTGCCCCATCAAAACACAATCGCCGCCGATGTCCGCATAATAAAGGCGCAGGCGATACTCGCCCTTATAGACATAGCCGAGACCTTCGATGACATCGAATTTGCCTTTGCCGCGCAGAGCTTTGATCGTGCCGGTTTTCTTGAAAGTAGGTTTATCGATTTCTGCACGATCATCATTGTCGCTGTGCAGAAGCAGGAGCTGCTTTGCCTTTATGATGGCATCGGCAACGCAATTGTCGGCGGCTTGTGCCGGAGCAGTTTGAGACAACACCGGCAAGGAAAGAGCAAAAGCCAGCAGAAAAGGACGAAAACGCATTAAAATCTCCAACTATCAATTATTCTGCCCAGAGCAGACTGTATGGCAGCCTCACTCAATGAAAATCTTCACGCTGGCAGCGCGTCCGCCTGCATCAACAACGGTCAGTGTGGAATAGCCGGTGCCATCCGGCAGCCATGTGGCCGTGCGGCGGCGGTTGGGTTCAGCAATGGGTTTGCCATTGGCAAGCCAGCGAAACGGTGCGCGTCCGCCCTGTAATTTCAGCACCAGTGGCGAGGCATTATCGGTCAGGGCTTTCAGTTCGACATGCGCGCCATCCGGTGGAAACACGATGCGTGGTGCAGGCTCAATCGTGGCTTTGAGAACCGGCAGCGGATCGCTGCTCGATGAAAAGCGTATCTGCGTCACAGGAAGATCGGCGCGTGCTGTGCGAAATGCGCCAGCAGGCGCACGCGGCAACGGTACGGAAGCAACACCTGAACGTACAAAGGCTTCAAACAGGATGGGCGCTGCCGAAACATAACCGGCAAGGCCCGGCACCGAGCCGCCATCGGCACGCCCGACCCAGACACCCAGCACATAACGCCCGTCATATCCGACCGACCAAGCATCACGATAGCCATAGGACGTGCCGGTCTTGTAAGCGAGGCCGAGGCGTTTCGCGCCTTGCGGCGGCACGACACCGGCCAGAATATCGCCAATCTGCCACGATGCCTGCTCGCTCAGAATAGGAGCCGATGGCTGAACAGGTTCTGAACCTTCGGTGCCGTCACGAAGGGCGGCCCCTCGTCCGCCATTGGCAAGGCCAGTATAAAGCTGCACCAGATCGCGCAGGCTGATGCCCGCGCCACCAAGGCCGATGGCCAGTCCTGGCGCTTCACCTTTCGGCAATTGCAAATTGACCGCCGCCTGACGAATACGCGTGGTGAGCCGTGCAGGGCCAATTGCATCGAGCAGGCTGATGGTCGGCACATTCAGCGACATTTGCAGCGCCTGACGGATGCTGACATCGCCCTGATAGCTCATATCGAAATTGCGCGGACGATAACCCGCAAAATCCTGCGGGCGGTCCTCGATGATGGTTTCCTGCGCAATCAGTCCCTGCTCGAAGGCCAGCCCATAGATGAAAGGCTTGAGCGTTGACCCGGGCGAGCGCACGGCCCGGGTCATATCGATCCAGCCCTGCCGCTTGCCATCGAAATAATCAGCGGAGCCGACTTCGCCCAGAATATTGCCATTGCGACTGTCGGCCAGCACCATGGCGACCGATACTCTTGGCCCAAGCTTCGCAGCAGCTTCGCGTGCCACAACTTCAAGCCCAGCCTGCACCGACTTCTTAAGCGTCAGCTGATGCCGGGCCTCGGTCGGTGCCTGTTTCAAAGCGAGATCGGCAAAGTGAGCGGCCAATGAAGGCAAGGGATGACGCGTCGCGGATATGCGCTCACGCGATGCGCGTTCGGCTTCTTCGCTCGTGAAAACATCAGACGAAACCATGCGTTTTAGAACGCGATCCCGCGCAGCAACCGCATTCTCCATCTCGCGATCCGGGCGGCGGCGCTCCGGCAATTGCGGCAAAGCCACAAGAAGCGCTGCTTCCGATATGGTGAGGCGCAGCGGCTCCTTGCCAAAATAGGCTAACGATGCCGACCTCACACCTTCCAGATTGCCGCCATAGGGCGCGAGTGTCAGATAACGTTCGAGAATTTCAGACTTGCTCAGCCGTCGCTCAATTTGAACTGCACGCGCCAGCTGCCGAAACTTGGAGCCGAAGCTGCGGCTTTCGCGCGGCTCGATAAGGCGGGCAAGCTGCATGGAAAGTGTGGAACCGCCGGAAACAATACGGCCGCTCCCTGCAAGCTGATACGCGGCCCGAAGAAGCGCTGTGAAATCAATGCCGCCATGATCGTAAAAACGCTTGTCCTCATAGGCGATCAGCATCTTCACGAATTTCGGATCGACATCTTCGATGCGGGTATTCAAGCGCCAATAGCCGTCCGGCGTTGCATAGGCACGCAGCAAAGCGCCGTCGCGATCCATAACTTCAGTGGAAATGGTCAGCCGTTCCGGCAAAGGCGGAGGATAGGCGCGGTCGAGCCAGTCAAGCCCGACCACGGTTCCGAGTCCAGCGATGCCGAAAAACGCGGCACCGCCAATCGCTATTTTCCAACGCCTTTTCATTTGTTTGGCCATGATCTTGTCCGGAAACCGGTTCCCACTTTTCGGGATCATGGCTTACGGTGCCGCCACCTCCATCATGCTTGTCGCCGTGCGCGCTGCAAATTGCGGACGATACATATCCTCAACCGTTGCTGCCGGATGGGTGTAAAGACCCGGCGTCACCGCACGCACCACATAAGCCAGCGTAATCGGCTTCTTCTCGCCTGCAGAGCGGTCAAAAGCGGCCACAAAACGATCATTGCGGAATTCGAGATGCGCTGCCTGTGTGCTTTCCAGCCATGGGAAATTGCCAAGATCGGCACTGGAAACAAGACCCGGATTGTCGATCTCGAAACCAGCTGGCAGCAGATCGGTCACAAGCAGACGCGACTGCCATTCCTGCAGATCGTCGATTTTCAGAACAACAACATAGCGCTCATTCTGATTGACCCCGGTGACATTGGCCGGCTCGCCATCGAGCGTATAATAAGTACGCTCGATGTTGAAACCTTCTCCACCCGCAGGCAGTGACTGAGCGGGTGCTGCAACAGCCGTGACGACCGCATCAACCGAACCCTGCCCCTTGTTGGTGACGACTAGCGGCTGCGTTTCAAGGGCTGCGCCATTGAGACGCTCGGAGAACGCGCCCTCATGCGCTGTGCCATTGATGTCGAGGCTGATTGCGCCATTGTCATCCTGAAGCCCGCGTGCTGCAAGCAGCATCCATGCCTGATCCTGCGTGCTGAGATAACGTGCCTTTTCGCGCTGGAACTCGACCAGCGTAATCAGCGATGGCAGCACTTTCGGCGCAGGCTTGGTCTCCGACGCAAGAGCCAGCATTGCCGCGCCATCACGCAGCGGCGAACCATAATCGGAGCGATTATAGTCATAGCTGGACTGGCTGGTTGCGAGCTGGAGCGACGCATTGAACACGCGTTCCGAACGCGGCTGATCACCATAAAGAGCAAGTGCTGCACCAAGCTGGGCAACGGCCATCGGGCTTGCAAAGTTTTCAAGCTGGGTATCGGCAAAGTAACGCAGATCGCCAACTGAAGCCTTCTTGTTGCGTGCCAGAACATAGAGCGCATAGGCAATGTCGTTGCCGCGTTCCTTGACGTCGGTGGTATAGCCGAGCGCATTTTGCAGATTGGAAAGTGCGGACAGCATCGCCTGCTGCGGCACGTCATAGCCCTTTTCGCGGGCACGCGTCAGGAAGTCGGTCACATAGGCATCCATCCAGAGATCACCCGACCCCGGCGACCAGAGGCCAAACGAACCGCTCGAAGACTGGTTGTTGAGCACGCGGAAGATGGAATCCTGTACGCGCTTCTTAAGTTCTTCCTGACTTTCCAGACCCGCTGCCGCTTCCGTACCTGCAGCCATTTCGCTCAAATAAAGCAGCGGCAGTGCGCGGCTGGTGGTCTGCTCTGTGCAGCCATAAGGATAGCGGTCGAGCGCCATCAACAATGCTGGCACATCAAATGCGGCACTTCGCGTTACACCAACGCTGACAAAAGCACCATCAAGCAGGCTTTCAGACAGAAGTCCGCCATCGACTCGCACACTTCCGCCATTGGCCGTGAGATTGACGACATGGCGGCTCGTGACCGGCAGATCGACCGGACGCACCGGCAATGCCAAAGCCTGCTCAACATTGAGGCCTGCATCGTTGGAAAGCCGGATCGTCACACCACCCGCACCCGTGGCCACAGCATTGAGCGGCACGGTGATCGACTGCCGTTTGCCACCTTTAAGCGCGATGCTTTCAGGATAGGAGCCAACCTCAACACCGAGATTATCAGTGGTCTCAAGGCTCACACGATAATCGCCGTCCGGTGCATCCGTATTGGCAATATCGAAGCGGATATTGGCCTGATCGCCAGGGGCCATGAAGCGTGGCAGACCAGCGGTGATGACCACAGGATCGCGGATGATAACATCCGCAACCGCGTGACCGACTGCCTTCTTGGTCCATGCTACCGCCATGACGCGCGCGGTACCGTTGAACTGCGGTATGTCGAAAGTGATTGTTGCCTTACCGTCGCTATCCAGTTCAACCGGACCGGAGAACAGCGCAACCAGCTTTTCGGTGGGCGGGCTGCCTTCCGCTGCCATATTGCCACCATCGCCACCTGTGCGCAGCTTGCCGGTGACGCCGAGCGAACCATCGATCAGGCGACCATACATATCGCGCATTTCAAGGCCCAGCTGACGCTGGCCGAAGAACCAGTTTTCAGGGTTCGGCGGCTGATAGCGTGTCAGATTGAGAATGCCGACATCGACTGCAGCGACCATGACATAGGCCTGTTCGCCACTCGCATTTTCAACCGAAACCGGGATGGAAAGTGTGGAACGCGGTGTGATCTTTTCAGGCGGGGTCAGCTTGACTGCAAGCTGCTTGTCGGCAGGATCGACCTTCAGCCATTTAAGACCAATCGCACGCGCAGGCATACGGCTTTCAATAGCCTCACCCGGACGGAACAGCGTTGCCGTAACATAGGCGCCCGCACCCCAATCCTCACCCACCGGAATATCGATGGTCGTGCCACCTTCCGGCACGCTTGCGGTGATTGTCTTAAGCAGCTTTTCCGCACCAATGGTGATGAGCAACTCACCCGCAAAACGCGGGGAGATTTTCAGTTCTGCAGTGTCACCTGCCGCATAATGTTCCTTGTCGAGCGCGATTTCGAGCCCGTCCGGTGTTTCGGTCGAGGTTGAACTGACAAACCAGCCCGCATCGAATTCATAGCTTGTGGCCGGACCCGAAGCATCAGCTGTTTCGATTTCCAGACGGTAACGACCCCAATCGACCGGCAGACTGATTTCAGCCTCGCTATCGGTTGTAAGGTCAATCTTGCCGTTGGCAATCGCCTTGGTGAAAGTCACTGGTTCATAGTTCCAGCTGTTGCCACTGCGATACCACTGATAATTACGCTCGATCTTGACCAGCGACCATTGTGCGCCATCAAGCGCCTTGCGATCACCCTTGCTGTCAGAGGCGATCAGGCTGAACTTTGCAGTTCCGCCCTGCGGAACTTCATCGCCAGCAAAATCCGGGCGAATGCCGATGAGATCGGTTTCCGGCTGAATGGCAACATCGATCTTGCGCTCAACCGCACGACCGCCGGTTTCGCGCATACGAACGGTCACGGCTGCATTTACGAGACGCGTCGTTGACGGCATTTCATCGACTGTAACCGGGAAGGTCGCCTTGCCGTTGTCATCGACTTTTGACAGGCCATCGAGCGGCAGGCGCGTGGCTTCGCCCTGTTCTTCATCGGCGAGGCCGAAATAATAGCCCTTGAAACGGTCCCACTGACGCTTGGTCGAAAGCGTGACTTCGCCTTCAAGCGCAAGACCGGCGGCAGGCGCGCCATAGAGGAAACGACCGTCCACGGTGATATTGGCGGTTTCGCCAACAGCGATTTCCGGCTTGTCAGACGTCAGATCGAACTCGATCCGGTCCGGCACGAAATCTTCAACCAGGAACATCTGCGTGGCAATCGCTGGCTGCTTGGGATCGGTATAGACCGAAACATTCCAGGTGCCGCGCATGGCGTTCGACGGCAAGGTCAGGTCGATGGCATGACCACCGGCCAGTTTGCTATCGGAAACAAGACGGCGATCTTCCACGCCATCGGGACGCGTAAAGATGAAGGTGAGCGGCAGATCATCGATTGCGGTTGCGGTGTCGTCACGCGCAAGCGCGCCTACATGCACAACTTCGCCCGCGCGATAAATGCCGCGCTCTGTCCATGCATAAAGATCAAGCGCTTTCGGCACGGCACGGCCCGTCACACCACGATCGGAAAGATCGAAACCGGCGCGAGCCATATCGAGGAATGTGAAATCCTCATCATCGCTACTTGCCATCAGCACCGCTGGCACCATGCCGTCTGTGCCGCGTGTCAGTCCCGGCGTAAACGTCGCACGGCCATCGCTGTCGGTGGTCGCTTCGCCCAGCACTTCATTGTTGCGTGCAAGCAGCGTCAGCTTCACGCCTTTAAGCGGCTCTGCGCTTTCCAGCGAACGGGCAAACACGTTGATGCCGTCCTGTCCGGTATAGGTCGAAAGGCCGATGTCGGAAACGACAAACCATTGCGTTGCCTTGGTGCCATATTCATCATCGGACTTCTGAACCAGCGGCTCGGCGGTCAGCACATAGACGCCAGGCTTGCGTTCCGGCAGCGCTTCATCAACCGGGAAACTGGTCGTTGCTTCCTTGTTCAGCTCATTGCCTGCAACCTCGATCTCACCTTCCCAGACAGGCGCACCCATCTGATCGGAAACCGTGCTGATGTCGTAGCTGTCCAACTGGCGCAGGAACTGATAGCCGGAGAGAAGCTGTGCCAGCGAACGGTCGCCGACGCGGTAGAGCTTGACCTTGGCTGTGCTCAAATTGACGCTGACCAGCGGAATGCCGCGACGGGCTTTCGCAGGCAGCACGAAGCTGTCGCCGGTAAAGCGTACCGATGGCGCGCGGTCCTGCACATAGATCGAAAGATTGACCGGAGCTGGCAGCACTTCGCCAACAGCCGATGGCAGACCCTGACGGAAAGTCACCGTATAATTGCGGCCATGTTCCAGACCCTCGACGCAAATCTGGCGGTCCTTGGCGTCAACAGCTTTTGGCGCGCCATTATCGAGTGTAACGAAGCTCGAATAATCGACACCGCTTTTCACCAGTTCTTCCGAGAACTGCGCGCAGATACGCGGCGCGGCATTATCATTATCGACCGTATTATTGACGATGCGGAAGCCTTTGCGGGCCTTCAGATCTTCATAGGCGTCACGAACGGATGCGGAATTGACGAGATCAAGGCTCGCTTCATAAGCCTGCAGAGCCGGGCGCGATGCATCGCGCTTTTCGAGTGCCTGCGCCATGACGGCAAGCGCTTGCGCGCGCTCATCCTTGGTGCGTGAGGTCTGGTAGGCAAACCACGAGGCCGACGTCGCATCGCGCTGGAACTTGGAGCGTTCCTGACCATTGGACGGCTCGGTCGCAAGCGCTGACAGCGCATATCCGGCCCAGATTTCGCTTTCGTCCAGTGACATGCTGGCAGCCAGTCGGAATTTTTCCATTGCCGTGCGCGGATCGCCATTCATGCCAGCAGCGCCTGCTTCATTGCGCAGATCGCGCAGGCTGTCGGAGCTTTCAAGGCCGCCGATTTCGCGCTTGAGACGACGGGCTTCGTCAATCAGATTGGCGGCAAAGAACGAGATAGCAGGTGCGGCGCCAAGATCTTTGCCCTTGGCAGCCTTTGCTTCCGTCACAACCTTGCCGGCAATGGAGCCGACAGACTCATTGAGCTTGTTGAAATCGGCTTTCAGAAAGCACCATTTGACCTTGGGATTATAAGTGAAGGCCAGACAGGAATTATCGCCAAGGCAAACGCTTTTGCATTGCTCAAGCGAGACATTCTTTTCGGTTCTCAGATCGAAGCCGAAATAATCTGCATCCTGTGTTGTCTCTATGCGCCGTGTTTCGGCGGCATTGGCCCCGGAGGACGATCCGAATGATGTCGCAAGGCAGAACGCAGTCGTAAAGGCCAGTATCAGCCGATTAAACCGATCAGACATGAGTGTCACTCTTCTGTAGTTGTCCCTCATCCCGCGCGGTTGTCGTCGACCCGGACCCGCACGCTCTCCAGATCAGAACTTACCAATTTATCCAAAACTGGATAGCTGGATTCGTATCTGAACTTCCGAATAGACTCTGATACAGGACAAACCTGATCAGACAAGGCTTCTTTTAGCTGGAGCTTAATCGGCAGGCCAGAAATTCATGCCAATTTTCAAATTTATTAGAACGATATTCTAATTGTATATCGACCAATGGAAATCCGTTCGTCGTAAAGAGTGTTCTACTTCCTGTAAATTCGCGCCAGCTTAATCGAAGGAAGTCCCCCCATGATCCTCAGCGTCAAAAACCTCACCAAGACTCTTATTGCGGGCTCTCTTATGGCCCTTGCCGCGTCGGGTGCGGCCCATGCAGACGCAACACTGGATCGCATCAAAGCCAAGGGCAAGCTGACCGTAGGCATCATCCTTTCGGGCGCACCATTCGGCTACATCGATCCGAAGACGCAGGAACAAAAGGGCCTCAACATCGACATCGCTAACGAACTGGCGAAAGGCCTCGGCGTTGAGCTTGCAACACAAACCGTCACGCCGCCTAACCGCGTACAATTTCTTCAGCAGGGCAAGGTCGATATTCTGATCGCCAACATGCAGTACACTGAAGAACGCGTCAAATCGCTTGGTTATGTGAAGACACCTTACGATCGCATGGGCGGTGCTGCCCTTGGCCGCAAAGACAGCGGCATCAAGGAATGGAAAGACCTCAAGGGCAAGATCGCCTGCGTTTCGCAAGGGTCTAACTACACCCAGCCGCTGATCGAAGAATATGGCGCGAACGTCAAGGCACTGCCAAGTCAGCCGGAATCACTGCTGGCACTCAAGGGCGGCAATTGCGATGTTTCCGTTCATGTCAGCGGTACACTGGGTCTGATGCTTCAGGACCGCGCCGACGAGTGGAAGGATTACGGCATCCTGATCCCGACCGACCTGATACCTTCGGATTCAGTCATCTGGTTGAAGAAGGACGAGAACGACACCGAAGCCGCCCTCGACAAGATCGTTCGCGATCTGCACGCGTCAGGCAAGATGATCGAGATCGCCAAGGCAAATCGCCTGCCAAACCTGAGCTATCTTGAAGAAGAGCATAACAAGCTCAAGTCCCAGTAATTGAAGGCTTTATAAGCCCCGCAATACCCAAATTACAGAACATTTGCGGGCGGCTCATCCGTCCGCAATTTCAGAGCGTTCTCGGAGCATAAGTCGACCGGAGTGGAACGAGGATCGATAAATCTATGCTCAATATAAAGGATTTAGAGCGCTGATCTGATCCAATCAGATCTTAAAGCGCTCTAAACGCAACCGGATCATTTCAATGAAAGAAGCTCTGATTTCGCGCTTTATTGAGCTCACCAGCGCAATCGGCCTCAATTATGAATTTCTCAATAGTGGCTATGAGCTTGATATGTGGCTCAATGGCATGGTCACAACGCTAAAGCTGGTCGCGATCACCATTCCGCTGAGCCTTTTTTTCGGCGTTTTGTTTGCGGGCGCACTGACATCTGGCAAGCGCTGGCTGGCCGTCGCCGTCCGCGGCTATGTCGAGCTCACGCGTAATACACCAACGCTGGTGCAGCTGATGTGCGGGTTTCTCGTGCTGAATATGCTGATTTCCAACGCAATCGGCGGTGCGCAGAATAATCCACTCACACCGTTCTTCTGGCTGGTGGCGGTCACCGGCCTGCATATTGCCGCCCTTCACGCAGAAGCACTGCGTGGCGGCATTGAAGCTGTTCCCGGTACGACCATCGAGGCTGCACGCGCCATCGGTTTCAATTCGTTTCAGGTCTTGATCTATGTCGAACTGCCGCTGGCAATCCGCACGGCACTTCCGGCAATTGTCAACAATCTCGTCAACGTGGTGAAGCTCACGACCGTTGGCTCGGCCATTGCCGTGGGCGAGATAACCTATGCGTCGATCCTGATCTGGACACAGCGCGATAATGTGGTCGAGCTGATGTTGGTCATTCTTCTGTTCTTCAGCATCATCAATCTCATCGTGGCACGCGTTGGCTACTGGTTTGAAAAGCGTCTTGCAATTCCGGGATATGGCCAATGAACATTGCTGTTGCACAAAAGCCGGGCATCTGGCTGTCGCCCGCGACCCTCACATTCACGACCATCATACTGGCCACGGCACTCTGGTTCTATCTTGATCCGTCGCTTGGCCAGATCTGGCTCGAATGGCTGCCCTATCTTGGCAAAGGCTTTGCCATGAATGTGCTGATCAGCGTCTTTGCGATCACGCTTGGCACCTTTGCCGGCGTGCTGCTCGGCATCATGGAACTGGCCCCTTACAGGATCATTCGCGCGCCGGCTGTGACCTATGTGCAAATTTTCCGCAACGCGCCGCATCTCGTGCTGATTTTCGCTGCGACCTATATTTTCCCGTTCGAACTGGTGATCTTCGGCAATTACATTGCTTTCCCCGACTGGATCAAAGCAGTCGTCGGCCTTGCAATCCCGGCAAGCGCGCATATCGCGGAAATCACCCGCGGCTCCGTCCAGTCGATCCCAACGGCTCAATGGGAGGCAGCGCAGGGCCTCGGCTTTTCGCGCCTGCAATCGTTGCGCTGGATCATCCTGCCGCAATGCGTCAAGCGTTCGCTGCCGCCCTGGATGAACCTTTATACGTCTATCACCATGGGTACGGCTTTGGCCTCGCTTGTGGGCGTGCATGAGCTGTTGCATTCGGCAACCGATGCAAGCACCGCAGTCCAGCGCAACGACTTCACCGTCATCATCTATCTGACCGTGCTGATGGCGTTCTTCCTCTTCTGCTATCCCGTGTCGCGCTTTACTCAGCGGCTCGAAAAGCGGCTTTCCTCCCGCTGACAAGGATCTGAAATTCACATGAGCGACACCACCAAAACTACACTGGTCGAACTGGAGAACGTTCATCTGTCTTTTGGACAGAATGAAGTACTCAAGGGCATCGATCTCAAGATCAACAAGGGCGATGCAGTCTCGATCATCGGTCCATCTGGGTCGGGAAAATCTACAATCCTGCGCTGCATCAATGGCCTTCTGATCCCGCAATCGGGCAAGATCACCGTGGGTTCGACCCGCGTGGACGAGCTGAAAAGCGAAGCCGAGCGCATCAGCCTGCGCAAGCGCATCGGCATTGTGTTTCAGCAGTTCAACCTGTTTCCGCATTTAACGGTTCTTGAAAACATCACCATTGCGCCGGTCAAAATCCTGCGAACGTCAAAGGCCGAAGCCGAGCGCCATGCAAAGGTGCTTCTGGAGAAGGTTCGTCTGGGACATAAGACCGCTGCCTATCCGGGTGAACTTTCGGGCGGTCAGCAACAGCGCGTCGCCATTGCCCGCGCCCTTGCCATGCGTCCGGAACTCGTTTTGTTTGATGAAGTCACCTCAGCACTTGATCCGGAAACCGTCGGTGAAGTGCTGTCGGTCATTCGTGATCTCGTCAATGAAGGTATGACCAGCATCCTCGTAACCCACGAAATGCGCTTTGCCGAAGAAATCAGCGATACCATCGTGTTTACCGAGAATGGTCGCATCATCGAGCAAGGCACGCCTGAGCAGCTCTTCTATAAATCCACGAACCCGCGCATTGGTGCCTTCGTCAACGGCCTGGGCGGCAATGTAAGCCGCGTCAATGAAGGCGGTGAAGGGATCTGATATGACCGATCATGTGACGGAGGCATTAAGCCAGGCCATCATTGGTTCCAAACCATCAGCAGAAGCGGTCGCCATTGCCCGAACAGCAATCGTTGATTTTCTCGCTTGCGCACTTGGCGGTGCGAATGATCGCAGCACGCGTCTCGTCAGCAAGGTTCTGGGTACCAGTGGCAATGTCGTGCTGATTGGCCAAAGCGGGACCGCCGATCCTTTTACGGCAGCACTCATCAATGGTCATGCGGCGCATGTGCTCGACTATGACGATGTGCATGGCAGCGTGCGCGGACACCCAACGATTGCCATCATTCCGGCCCTTCTGTCGGTTGCCGCTGAAGGTAGAACCAGGGCCGATGCTCTCATCTCGGCCTATATTGTCGGACTGGAAACCATGGCCCGGCTCGGCCTTGCCATGGGCACCAAGCATTACGAAACCGGCTTTCATGCAACTGCAACGCTCGGCACAATAGGAGCTGCAGCAGCAATCGCGCATCTCCTGAAATTCGATGCACCAACCACTGCAATTGCACTCGGCCTTGCCGCCACGCAATCGGCTGGGCTTCGCCTGCAATTTGGCTTTGATGCCAAACCGCTTCATGCGGGGTTTGCTGCGCGCGCAGGGCTTACAGCCGCCCGATTGGCGGAAGCAGGTTTCCTTGGTGCGCCTGATTTCATTGACAATACAAACGGCTTTTTCAAAGCCTTCGCCTTTGGTGCAGACGATGTATCGCGCGTGACGCAAGGCTGGGGTGAGCCGTGGCAGATCATCGTGCCGGGACTGACACTCAAAGCCTTCCCGTGTTGCACCGCCGCCCATCCGGTTGGCGTTGGCGCTCTGGCACTACGCAATGAGAAAGCTTTGCAGTCCGATCAGATCGCAGCGGTTTCGATTACTTTTCCGCCTGGTGGTGATGCCGCATTGGTAACGACCAGGCCCGTGACGGGTATCGATGCGCGGTTCAGCCCCGAATATATTTTTGCGGCTGCTTTGCGTGACGGAAAACTGGCGATTGCTCACTTTGATGAGTGTCCGGTCGATGCTGATCTGGCGCAACTTTCGGCCAAAGTGACACGGCGTCATGACGAGAACGCCCCGCGGCTCTCGCCCGATCCAAAAACCCGCTTCGTCGTCATCGATGTCACGCTCTCAAACGGATCCAAACTTTCGCAACGCGTCGATGGTCTGCCGAGCATCAGCGACCCGACCGATAAATTCAAAGACGCAACGAAGAATGACCAGCGCTTTGCAGGCATACCCGACCTCGTACAATCCATGACGACGGTGGACGACTTGCAGACACTCATCTCGTCGCTCAACCAATCCCCGGAGTAAAAAAATGACCAAGAAACAGATGCATCTCGGCCTCTTTCTGCAAGGTGCAGGCCACCATGTTTCCGGCTGGCGGCACCCGGATGCGGAAGCGGGCAGCGAAAATTTCGACCTGCTGCGTCGCGTGGCAAAACAAGCTGAAGACGCAAAATTCGACATGGTTTTTCTGGCCGACGGACTGACCAGCGGCGTCGATGCTCATCCGTCAATGGTTGCGCGTTTTGAACCGCTGACGCTGTTATCCGCACTGGCCATGGTCACGGACAAGATCGGGCTGGCTGCCACCGCTTCCACCACTTACGGCGAGCCCTATCATACCGCACGCGCATTCGCTTCTATCGACCATCTGAGTCATGGTCGCGCCGCCTGGAACATCGTCACCACCTCTTACGCCCGCACGGCCAACAATTTCTCGAAGAGCCACCCTGAACATGACGAGCGTTATGCCGTTGCCGAGGAGTTCGTCGATGTCGTGCGCGGTCTTTGGGATAGCTGGGACGACGATGCCTTTCCGAAAGACAAGGAAAACGGCGTCTACGCCGATCCCAACAAGGTGCATGTGCTCAATCATGCCGGCAAATATTATTCGGTTCAGGGTCCACTCAACATTCCGCGTTCTCCGCAGGGCCATCCCGTTCTCATTCAGGCAGGCTCGTCCGGGCCGGGTCAGGATCTCGCAGCGCGTATTGCAGATATTGTTTTTACCGCTCAGCAAAGCCTTGCCGAAGCACAGGCCTTCTATGCAAGTCTGAAGGATCGTGTGGTCAAGGCCGGTCGTAACCCAGACAGCGTTGCAGTGATGCCCGGTTTCATGCCGGTGATCGGCGACAGTTTTGAAGATGCTGCAGAGAAGCTCAAAGAACTTAACCGCTGGACGGACATCAAGAGCGCCATGCCACTTCTTGAAGAACGCATCGGCCATAGCCTTGCTGATTACGATCTCGACGGTCCGTTGCCTGATCTGCCAATTTCCGATCAGCTTCGCAGCCGCGCGGAGCTTCTGCGTGATCTCGCGCGCCGTGAGAACCTCACCATCCGTGATCTTGCGCTTCGCGTCGCCGCTGGCCGTGGCCACCATATTGTTCTTGGCACAGCCGAACAGATCGCCGACCGGATGCAGGAATGGTTTGAGGGCAAAGCTGCTGATGGCTTCAATGTGATGCCACCTTATTTCCCTGGCGGTCTTGAAGACTTCAACAGACAGGTTGTGCCTATCCTTCAGGATCGCGGATTGTTCCGCACCGAATATACGGGCTCGACATTACGTGATCATCTCAATATTGCTCGGCCTGAAATAAAGCATACATAAAGACAGTAGCCGCATCGCCCTCCTCCCCCAAGCATACGGTGCGGCTGCAATATTTATATCCCCCAAACAAAAGGCCGGAAGCGCTCCCAAGGTTTCCGGTTGGCATGATTGATGGCACATCCCAACAGACTGAACTCTGCAGCGCTCGATTTAATCCCCAACACGGCCACGGCGGATGAATTGAAAGCTGCGATGCGACAGCTTGCTGCCGGCATCAGCGTCCTCACCACAGGAACCGGCGACGCCAGAACCGGCGCAACCGTGACTTCTGCGACCGCTCTTTCGGTCGAACCGCCGACAATCATCGTCAATATCAATCTAACTGCCTCGGTCTGGCCGACAATCAATGCCGAACGCCGCTTCTGCCTCAACATTCTTTCGGGCGAGCAGCAGGCTGTGGCCGACCGTTTTGCAGGCCGGAATGGCGAGAAAGGTGCGGCGCGCTATGAAGGTGCGGAATGGTATGCGCTTGAAAGCGGCGCACTGGCCCTGAAAGGCGCGCTTGCTTCCATCGATTGCGAAGTTGAAGAGATCATTGAGCGTCATACCCACGCCATCATCATCGGTCGTGCGCTCAGGATTGTCAGCGGCGAAGGTGAACCGCTCGTCTATCATCACGGTCGTTATCACGCCCTCAAACGCTAGCATGTCGCCCAAAACGGGTTCCCCGTTTTTGGAGACATGCTCTAAGTTCTGCTTAAACCCGGTCTTGTACGAAACAGCTGTTGCCCTGCCGTCATAAATTGCCTAGCTGTTAGACAGGTTGCTAAAAAGCGGGAGAGTTTTGGGTGGTCACTGAATGGCTAGCAGATTCCAGTCCGGTAAGCCGGAAAAGTGCTGCGGAAATCGTCTTTGAAGATATTCGCTCAGCCATAGCAAGCGGTCGACTTTCGGTCGGAACACGCCTGCCCTCGGAAGCTCAGCTCGCTGAAAAATATAGCGTCAGTCGCCCGATCGTACGCGAGGCGCTGCGCTCGCTGCAAACGCTTGGCCTCACCCATACCCGCACCGGAAGCGGGACTTATGTGCTTAAAACATCTCCCGGCCCGGAACTGAGCTATGGCGGCTATTCGGCGCGCGATCTGATCGAGGCCCGCCCATTCATCGAAGTGCCAGCAGCCGGATGGGCCGCAATCCGCCACACAGATGATCAGATGGCAAAACTCATTGATCTCTGCGATCGCATGGAAAAGCAGACCGATCCGCATAAATGGGTGCTGCTCGACACCGAATTTCACAGCATGATAGCGTCTGCTTCCGGCAATGCCATGTTTGCAAAAATCGTTGCTGATGCCCGCGTGGCGCTTTCCCGTCAGTCTGAACTCGTCAATCTCATGGCCGGTCGCCGCGAGGCTTCCAACATCGAGCATCGCCAGATTGCCGAAGCGATAAAGAGTGGCTCGGAAGAACAGGCGCGTCTGGCCATGCAGAGCCATCTCGGTCAGGTGAAGCTGGCCGTCACAACCATTATGGCGAAAGAAAAAAGCGCATCAGACTGAATGTCCGATGCGCTTCAGGCTCAGGCCTCAATCGCCAGATTGGCAAGGTGCTCAGGCTTCAGCGCCTGCTGCAATTGTTCCACTGTCATATGGCCCTGCGCAAGCACGACCTCCGGCACTGTCTGACCGGTGGCAAGCGCTTCCTGCGCAACTTTGGTCGCCGCATAATAGCCGATCAGCGGATTAAGCGCTGTGGCAAGACCGATGGATTCCTCCACACGCCGCGCCATGATTTCTGGATTGGCCGTAATGCCATCCACACAGCGTTCTGCAAGAATGCGGCAGGCAGCACCCAGATGGCTGATGCTTTCCGACAGTGAGCGCACAATGATCGGCTCAAAAGCATTCAACTGCAACTGACCGCCTTCAGCTGCCATGGTGATCGTGATGTCGCTGCCGATGACCGCAAAAGCCACCTGATTGACCACTTCCGGGATCACCGGATTGATCTTGCCCGGCATGATGCTGGAGCCTGCCTGAACGGCTGGCAGGTTGATTTCGCCGATACCGGCACGCGGACCGGACGACAAAAGCCGCAGATCGTTGCAGGTCTTGGAAAGCTTGACTGCAACGCGCTTTAAAACGCCTGAAAGATGCACGAAAGCGCCCGGATCCTGTGTCGCTTCAATCAGATCGCTGGCCGTGACCAGCGGGCGACCTGTCAGTCGCGAAAGATGCTCGCAGGCAAGCGCTGCATAGCCTTTCGGCGCATTAAGTCCGGTGCCGATTGCCGTGGCGCCTAGATTGATTTCGTGCAGAAGCTTTGCCGATTCAAGCAACCGCAGGCGATCTTCGCCAAGCATCACTGCAAAGGTGCGGAACTCCTGACCAAGGGTCATCGGAACCGCATCCTGAAGCTGTGTACGCCCCACCTTCAGCATCTTGTCGAATTCGCGCGCTTTACGCTCAAATGATGCCTGAAGAATTTCCATGCAATCGGCCAGTTCATCAATGGCTTCAATCAGACCGACATTAATTGCGGTCGGATAGGCATCATTGGTCGACTGGCTGAGATTGACGTGGTCGTTGGGATGCAGATGCGCGTAATCGCCCTTTTCATGTCCAAGCAATTCCAGCGCACGATTGGCAATAACCTCGTTTGCATTCATGTTGGTGGATGTGCCCGCACCGCCCTGAATGACATCAACCACGAACTGATCGTGCAGTGCGCCATCACGGATTTCGCGGCAGGCACTCACAATCGCATCCAGATGCTGGCGGCTCAACAGGCCGAGCTCATGATTGGCCAGCGCTGCGGCTTCTTTGACGAAAGTCAGGCCGCGCACGAGGTAGGGATAGCGTCCGATGCTGACGCCTGTAATCTGAAAATTATCCACTGCTCGCGCCGTATGGACGCCCCAGTAAGCATCTGCGGGCACCTCCTTTGCACCAAGCAGATCATGTTCAACGCGCGTTCCGACCACTTTGTCCTCCTGAACTCGAAACGTTAAATCTGTCTGACAGCATGACAGATTTAATTCGGTTACTCCTCCTTGAGACAAGCGTCAACACACTTGTGAACTTGACTCGTGTTTTCTGATATGCGTTAAAGCCGCAATTAAATCTGTCATGCAGCTTTACAGAAAATGCAATGGGAACGAATTGAAGCATGTTCGGAAGTCTGCTCACCCTTAGGGTGGTGAGGTTTCTTTTCTCAACAATGCTTTCAATTAAAACAAAAGATGCATTGCCGGGCCGTGCACGAGCTCCATGTATCTGACTGTTTCAAAAATGCCGTTCTTCGTTGCGGGTACTGCGTAAAGCTATAGCCTTTATTCAAAACTGAGCTCTCAGGGAGGAGCGATGACAACGGAATTTATCAAAGCCACACCGGCAGAACGCGAAGTCTTCACGGAAGAAGACCGCGGCTATCACAAAGCGCTGAAGCCGCGTCAGATCCAGATGATTGCCATCGGGGGAGCAATCGGAACGGGTCTGTTTCTGGGTGCAGGCGGACGTCTGGTTCAGGCTGGCCCGTCGCTTGTGTTCGTTTATGCCGTCTGTGGCTTTTTCGCATTTCTGGTGCTGCGCGCCCTTGGCGAGCTGATTATGCATCGCCCGAGCTCCGGCTCCTTTGTCTCCTATGCCCGTGAATTCTACGGCGAGAAAATGGCCTTTGCGGCTGGCTGGATGTACTGGCTCAACTGGGCAATGACATCGATTGCAGACGTGACTGCTGTCGCCCTCTACATGAATTTCTTCAAGCATTATGTGCCCTGGCTCGAAGGGATCGACCAGTGGATGTTTGCGATGACCGCGCTCGTCCTCGTGCTGTCGATGAACCTGCTCTCGGTCAAGGTTTTCGGTGAACTGGAATTCTGGTTCAGCCTTATCAAAGTGCTGTCGCTGGTAATTTTCCTTGCTGTCGGCATTTATTTCGTCGTGTCCGGCACCCCGATCGATGGCCATCAGCCGGGTTTCCATCTCATTCGTGAAAGCGGCGGTTTCTTCCCGAACGGTATCCTGCCTGCCCTTGTAATCATACAAGGCGTGGTCTTCGCCTATGCCTCAATCGAGCTGATAGGCACCACGGCTGGTGAAACCGAAGACCCACGCAAGATCATGCCGGGCGCGATTAAAACAGTCGTCTTCCGCCTGCTGGTCTTTTATGTCGGCTCGGTTCTGCTGCTCACCCTTCTGCTGCCGCATACGCTCTATTCGGCTGGCGAAAGCCCGTTTGTGACCTTCTTCAGCAAGATCGGCGTTCAGGGTGCGGATATCATCATGAACCTCGTCGTGCTGACTGCGGTTCTGTCATCGCTGAATGCCGGTCTTTATTCGACCGGACGCATTCTGCACTCGATGGCTGTTTCGGGTTCTGCTCCGGCGGCACTTGCCAAGATGAACAAGAGCGGCGTCCCTTATGGCGGCATTGCTGTTACTGCAGTCGTCACCGCAATTGGCGTTGCACTGAATGCTGTTGTGCCTGCAGCAGCTTTTGAAATCGCGCTGAACCTTGCTTCGCTGGGCATCATCACCGCCTGGGGCGTGATCATCCTCTGCCAGCTCAAGCTGTGGTATCTCGCGCGCAAAGGCGAGATCGCCCGTCCGGAATTCCGTATGTTCGGCGCGCCATATACCGGCATCCTGACGCTCTTCTTCCTGTTGGGCGTTCTGGTTCTGATGGCGGCAGACTATCCGGTCGGCTCCTACACCATCGGCTCGCTGATTATCATTGTACCCGCACTGGTTATTGGCTGGTATGGTCTGCGTGACCGAATCTATCGTCTGGCGGCAGAACGCGCAGCTGAGACGCAAAAAACAGCTGATTGAGGGGCAGAGTGAGTAATTCGCAATTCAAACCATTGGTGGCGGTTATCGCCACCGGTGGAACTATTGCAAGCAAGCGCGGGGAAGATGGCGCAGCCACGCCGACGCTCAATGGTGACGATCTGCTTGCGACCCTTGGCGATGTCGGGGCGCAGCTGCGCCCCATCGATCTGATGGCTAAGGATTCATCCAGCCTGACACTGATCGATATGCAGACTATCTCCGATGCGGTTGCAGCGCAGATTGCAGATCCTGAAATTCATGGTGTTGTCGTGCTGCATGGCACGGATGCCATGGAAGAAACGGCCCTACTCGTTCATCTGCAACATCATCTTTCCAAGCCGGTGATTTTCACCGGTGCGCAGTTCACTGCCGATCATCCCGATGCGGATGGTCCACACAATCTGACGACTGCAATCAATCTTGCAACAGACCCCGCCAATGCCGAAAGAGGCGTCTTGATCGCCTTTGGAGGCAGGATCGTGCCTGCATGGGGCGCATTCAAGTTCAGCAGTGACCACGCCGATGCTTTTAGGGAAGTGCGCGATCTGGAAAGACCGGATGCTATCCGCCTGCCCGCATCTGTCAGCGCAACACGGGTCGATATTGTTGCCATTCATCCGGGTTGCGACGACCTGCATCTTCGGGCGAGCATTCAGGCTCAAAGCCACGGCATTGTGCTGGCAGCTCTCGGTTCTGGCAATGCCAATGCAACAATCGTTGCAGCCGTGAAAGAGTGTACGAAAAACAATATCCCAGTGGTGGTTTCAAGCCGCGTTCCAACCGGCGTTCTGGTGCCGGGTTATGGCGGCGGCGGTGGCGGCCATGATCTGGTTGCAGCCGGTGCCGTGCATTCGCAGACTTTGCGTCCCGGTCAGGCGCGGATCCTTCTGGCAAGCCTGATTGCCAGCAAAAGCCCGAAAGATGCGATTACCCGGGCCTTTGATGATCTGAACCCATAAGATACATCGCAAAATTGAAAGTCAAAACGCGTCGCGACCAGCGGCGCGTTTTTTTGTTGTCACCTGCCTGACGTCAAAACATATATGACTTTTTTATTTTTCAGCCTTTTCCCCTCTCTCGAAACCCTATGGGCTGCGGCAGCATAATCCCTGCTGTGGAAACAGAGAGCCCCATAGGCATTCAGCCCATGAGGCAATCGCGACAGGGCATTCAAAATGACAATGGATATTGCCGTTCTTGGTATCGGCATCGCTTTCTTCGCAATGCTGTTTGGCTATTTGCGCCTTTGCGAGAGGCTTTGAGGAACCCGCCATGCTGATTGAATATATCGCAGGCGCCTTGGTTGCGGCTTTCGTTGCCGCCTACCTTCTTTACGCGCTCATTCGTCCGGAACGGTTCTGAATAAGCAGCCTATTTGAGCCTAGAGCGCCCCCCGAAAAGTGGGAAGCCAATTTCAGATACGATGCGCGTTAAACCAAAGATTTAGAGCGTGGATCTGTTTCAATCAGATCGAAACGCGCTCTAATCAGGCTTGGGAAAAACCATGACAATCAATGGATGGATACAGATCCTCATCTTTTGCGGGATCATCATCGCGCTCATAAAGCCGCTTGGCAGCTATATGACGCGCGTTTTCAATGGCGAGCGCACGTTTCTGTCGCCTGTCCTCGTTCCCATCGAACGGGGACTTTATCGTCTGGCAGGAACAAGCGAGCGTGAGGAGCAGCACTGGACGAGCTATGCAGCCGCCATGCTGCTGTTCAATCTTGCAGGCTTTCTGCTGCTTTATTTTCTGCATCGCGCGCAAGGTTCCCTGCCTTTCAACCCGATGAGCATGAGCAATGTGCCTGCCGATCTCGCCTTCAACACGGCAACAAGTTTTGTGACCAACACCAACTGGCAGAACTATGGTGGCGAAAGCACCATGTCCTATCTCACCCAGATGGCAGGTCTTACGGTCCAGAACTTCGTTTCGGCTGCAACGGGTGTGGCCATTGCCATTGCGCTTATCCGCGCCTTCTCGCGCAAATCGATGAAGACGCTGGGCAATTTCTGGTGTGACCTCACACGCTGCACGCTCTATATCTTGCTGCCGATTTGTGTGGTCATGACGCTTGCTTTTGTGGCGCTCGGTGTACCGCAGACGCTCGGCTCTTATGTCGAAGCCACCACGCTTGAAGGCGCGCGTCAGGTCATAGCGCTTGGTCCGGTCGCTTCCCAGCTTGCCATCAAGATGCTCGGCACCAATGGCGGCGGCTTCTTCAATGCCAATTCCGCGCATCCATTTGAAAATCCCGATGCCATTTCGAACATGATCCAGATGGTAGCGATTTTTGCCATCGGTGCAGGCCTTACCAATGTGTTTGGCCGCATGGTCGGCAATGAAAAGCAGGGCTGGGCGATTTTCGCTGCAATGGGCGTGCTCTTTGTGGCCGGTGTTGCCATTTGCTACTGGGCAGAAGCTGCGGGCAATCCGCTGATCCATGCGCTTGGCATTGATGGCGGCAATATGGAAGGCAAGGAAACCCGCTTCGGCATTACCATGTCGGCGCTATTTGCAGTGGTGACGACAGCCGCCTCCTGTGGCGCAGTCATTGCCATGCATGACAGCATGATGGCGCTTGGCGGCATGATCCCCATGATCAATATGATGCTGGGTGAAATCATTATCGGCGGCGTGGGCGCAGGCTTCTACGGCATCATCCTGTTTGTTGTCGTGGCAATCTTCGTGGCTGGTCTGATGGTCGGACGCACACCGGAATATCTGGGCAAGAAAATCGAGGCAAAAGAGGTGAAGATGGCCATGCTCGCCGTTCTCTGCCTGCCGCTTTCGATCCTTGGCTTTTCGGCAATCGCCACAGTCATTCCAGCGGGTCTAAGCTCGATTGCCAATCCCGGACCGCATGGCTTTTCGGAAATCCTTTATGCCTATACGTCGGGCACCGCCAATAACGGTTCTGCCTTTGGCGGCCTCTCGGGCAACACGCCCTGGTACAATATCACCATCGGTCTTGCGATGCTGATGGGCCGCTTTCTGGTCATCGTTCCGGCACTGGCAATTGCAGGCTCACTGGTTGCCAAGAAGGCTGCACCCGAATCCGCCGGGACATTCCCGACCCACGGACCGCTTTTCGTCGGTCTGCTGATCGGTGTCATTCTCGTTGTGGGTGGTCTGATCTTCTTCCCCGCACTGGCGCTCGGACCTGTGGCTGAACATCTCGCGCTGATCAACGGGCAGACATTCTAATGCACATATTCAGCAAGTTAATAACTCCTTTTTGCATCCATTCGGATGCACGGAGTTTTAGGCCATCAAACCTCATTCTCCTCATTCTTGCAGCAGTGCTGATGATCGTACTTGCTGCAGAATTTCTGGGTCCGCTTTTCTGGAGTTCCCTATGAGCAAGTCCCAATCCGCCAAAGTCGTTAAGGCCAGCATCCTTGATGCGCGCATCCTCATTCCCGCCATTGGTGACGCTTTTCGCAAGCTTAATCCCAAAAGCCTTGCACGCAATCCGGTGATGTTCGTGGTGGCTGTGGTCTCCATGCTTACAACTGTTCTTCTGTTGAAGGACGTTGCGACCAGCGGAGCCGATATCGGCTTTTCGTTCCAGATCGTGCTGTGGCTCTGGTTCACGGTGCTGTTTGCCAATTTTGCCGAAGCTGTTGCCGAAGGTCGTGGCAAGGCACAGGCGGAATCCCTGCGTCGCACCCGCACGGAAACCCAGGCCAAACTGCTGCGCGATCTAGGCCAGAAAGACTTTACGACCGTACCTGGCACAAGTCTCAAGGTCGGCGATGTGGTGATCGTTGAAGCAGGCGATATCATTCCATCCGACGGCGAAGTCATCGAAGGTGTGGCTTCCGTCAATGAAGCAGCCATCACAGGTGAATCCGCTCCGGTCATTCGTGAATCGGGCGGCGACCGCTCTGCTGTCACCGGCGGTACGCAGGTTCTGTCTGACTGGATCAAGGTCCGCATCACAGCGGCTCAGGGCTCGACTTTCATCGACAAGATGATCAGCCTTGTCGAAGGGGCTGAACGCCAGAAGACGCCAAATGAAATCGCGCTCAACATCCTGCTTGCAGGCATGACGCTGATCTTCGTTCTGGCTGTGGTGACAATTCCGAGCTTTGCCTCCTATGCGGGCGGTTATATTCCCGTCATCGTGCTGGTTGCCCTTTTCGTGACCCTGATCCCGACCACAATCGGCGCACTTTTGTCGGCAATCGGCATCGCCGGTATGGACCGTCTGGTGCGTTTCAATGTGCTTGCGATGTCTGGTCGTGCGGTGGAAGCTGCCGGTGATGTTGACACGCTTTTGCTCGACAAGACCGGCACAATCACGCTCGGCAATCGTCAGGCCACAGCCTTCATGCCGGTTAGCGGCGTGAAGGAACTGGCCCTTGCCGATGCCGCACAATTGGCCTCGCTTGCCGACGAAACGCCAGAAGGCCGCTCCATCGTCGTTCTTGCCAAGGAAAAATACGACATGCGCGGCCGCGATATGCAGAGCCTGAATGCGATCTTCGTGCCTTTCACGGCGCAAAGCCGGATGAGCGGTGTCGATGTTGACGGGTCGTCAATCCGCAAGGGCGCGGTTGATGCCGTGCTCAAACATGCAACATCGGATGAAAAGACCGTCCATGAACTGCAAGCCATTGCCGACACAATCGCCAAAACCGGCGGAACGCCTTTGGCAGTCAGCAAGGATGGACGCCTGCTTGGCGTCATTCACCTCAAGGATATCGTCAAGGGAGGCATCCGCGAGCGTTTCACTGAATTGCGCCGCATGGGTATCCGCACAGTGATGATTACTGGCGACAATCCGATGACGGCGGCGGCGATTGCTGCAGAAGCAGGCGTCGATGATTTTCTGGCGCAGGCAACGCCAGAAAACAAGCTCGAGCTTATCCGGCAGGAACAGGCCAAGGGCAAGCTCGTGGCCATGTGCGGCGACGGCACCAATGACGCGCCAGCCCTGGCGCAGGCCGATGTCGGCGTTGCCATGAATACGGGTACGGTTGCCGCACGCGAGGCCGGGAATATGGTCGATCTCGATAGCGATCCAACCAAGCTCATCGAGATTGTTGAGATCGGCAAGCAATTGCTGATGACGCGCGGCGCACTCACGACCTTCTCGATTGCCAATGACATTGCCAAGTATTTTGCGATCATTCCCGCGATGTTTCTCGCCTTTTATCCGCAGCTTGGCGCGCTCAACATCATGGGGCTTGCAACCCCACAAAGCGCGATCCTCTCGGCGATCATCTTCAACGCACTCATCATTGTCGCGCTGATCCCGCTTTCGCTGAAGGGCGTTGCTTATAAGCCTGTCGGTGCAGGCGCACTGCTGTCGCGCAATCTTCTGATCTACGGTCTCGGCGGCGTCATTGTTCCGTTCATCGGCATTAAGGCCATTGATATGGCCATCGTCGCCCTCGGCCTGGTTTAAGGAACAAGAAAATGTTGAAACAACTGCGTCCAGCACTCGTCATGATCGTTGCTCTTACTGTCATCACAGGGCTGATTTATCCGCTTGGCATGACCGGCCTTGCACAAGCCATCTTTCCGCAACAGGCCAATGGCAGCCTCATCGAAAAAGACGGCAAGGTGATCGGTTCTGAACTGATCGGCCAGAAATTTGCAGGCGACCGCTATTTCCATGGCCGCCCTTCTGCGGCTGGCAAAGAAGGTTATGATGCTGCAAGCTCGGGTGGCTCCAATCTTGGGCCAACCAATCCGGCACTGATTGCACGCATCAAAGCCGATGCCGACGCATTGCGGCAGGGTACACCCAATGCCGAAGTGCCGATTGATCTCGTCACAACATCGGCAAGCGGGCTTGATCCGCATATCTCACCGCAAGCTGCTCTTTTTCAGGTGCCTCGCGTTGCCAAAGCGCGCGGGCTTGATGAAGCGAGCCTTCGCGGCATCGTCGAACAGCAGATCGAGCAGCGCGAGCTTGGTTTTCTTGGTGAGCCCGTGGTCAATGTGCTCAAGCTTAATCTTGTTCTGGACAGAACCGGGATTAACTAGAGTAGATCAAAGCATTTCCAGCAAAAGTGCATCGCGGTTTTGTGTTGGATAATGCGTGAAAACAAAGAAATAGAGCGGTTTCAACGATTCTGCTAAAAATGAAACCGCTCTACCGGCGGGCTTGCCCGCTGCCTTCTCATTTTGAGGAACAACGCTTGGTATCGGACGATCTTCGCCTTGGCGATATGAGGCCTTCCCCCGATGCGCTGCTTGAACAGGCAGAGCGCGAAACGCGCGGCCGTCTCAAGATATTTCTGGGAGCAGCACCCGGCGTCGGCAAGACCTATGAAATGCTGATGTCGGGACGTGCGCGCAAAGCGGACGGCGTTGATGTGGTGATCGGCATTGTCGAGACGCATGGGCGACAGGAAACGGAAGCGCTTGTCGATGGGCTTGAGATCATCGACCGCAAGCCGGTGTCCTATCATGGCCACCAGCTCGATGAGATGGATATCGATGCCATCCTCAAAAGACAGCCGCAACTGGTTCTGGTGGATGAGCTGGCCCACACCAATGCACCAGGCAGCCGTCATCCCAAGCGCTATCAGGATGTCGAGGAAATTCTGGCGCGCGGGATCGATGTTTATACCACGCTCAATATTCAGCATGTCGAAAGCCTCAATGATGTGGTGGCGCAGATTACCCGCATCCGCGTGCGCGAAACCGTGCCCGACAGTATTATCGACCGGGCCGATGATATCGAGCTGATTGATCTCACACCCGACGATCTCATCAAGCGGCTTGATCAGGGCAAGATCTATCTGCCGAAAACCGCCAAGCGTGCGATCCGCAACTATTTTTCTCCCGGCAATCTGACTGCCCTGCGCGAACTTGCACTTCGCCGCACCGCACAGCGGGTTGACGAACAATTGCTGACCCATATGCGGGCACATGCCATTGAAGGGCCATGGGCTGCGGGTGATCGTGTTCTGGTTGCCATCGACCAGCGCACAAGCAGTGCTTCATTGGTGCGCTATGCGCGGCGGCTTGCCGATCGGATGCGGGCGCCCTGGGCTGCCATTCACATTGAAACACCGCGTTCGGCCAATCTGTCCGATGAAGCAAAGGACCGGATTTCGGCAACCATGCGCCTGGCCGAAAGGCTTGGCGGCGAAACCGTGATTATTCCCGGCCAGAATATTGCCGAAGATTTGGTGCGTTACGCCTCAACACATAATTACACGCATATCGTTGCCGGAAAATCGGCAAAGTCGCGCTGGCGCGAGGCAATCGAAGGCTCTGTCGGGCATGATCTTATCCGCCATTCAGGCGCGATCGATGTTCATATCACCTCGACTGCCGACCGCGACAAGGCGGGGACGACGCGTGGTGTCAAAACCGCAAGTCAACCGAGCGCCTTTAACATCAAGCCTTATCTCGCGGCCTCACTGGTCACTGCCTGCGCGCTTGGTGTCGGGCTTCTGCTCGACCAGTTTTTGGATGTGCGAAGCATCGCTCTGGTTTTCGTTGTAGGCGTTCTTGGCGTTGCGGTCACGCTCGGTCTTTGGCCAGCGCTGTTCGTGTCGGTGTTAAGCGCTTTTGCCTATAACTTCTTCTTCCTCTCGCCGCTCTACACGCTGTCTATCGCAGACCCAGAAAGCGTGGTGGCGCTTTCGTTCTTTCTGCTTGTCAGCTTTGTCGCCAGTAATCTGGCAAGCCGCGTGCAGCGTCAGGCAGCAGCGGCACGGCAGCGCGCAAACATGACTGAGGATCTTTATCTTTTCAGCAAGAAGCTGGCGGGAACTGGTTCGCTCGATGATGTGCTCTGGGCAACCGCCTTTCAGATCGCTTCCATGCTGAAAGTGCGCGTTGTCATCCTGCTTCCCGAAGGTGAAAGCATTGCAGTTCGCGCAGGCTACCCGCCCGATGACAGTCTTGTCGATGCCGATATTGCTGCAGCTCACTGGGCTTGGGAACATGAACTGCCAGCCGGTCGGGGTGCGGATACGCTGCCTGGCGCCAAGCGGCTTTATCTGCCGCTCAAGACAGCGCGCACGTCTGTCGGCGTGATCGGGCTCGATAATGATCGGCAGGGGCCAATCCTGACACCCGAACAGCAGAGACTTTTTGAAGCGCTCAGTGATCAGGCAGCCATTGCCATCGAGCGTGTGCAGCTTGTGGGCGATGTTGAACGCGCCAAGCTTGCCGCAGAGGCAGACAAGCTCCGCTCGGCGCTTCTCACCTCCATATCGCACGATCTTAAAACACCACTTGCGGGCATCATGGGGGCCGCCACCACATTGCGCGACTATTCCGTTTCGCTGCCCGAAAGCGACCGCACCGAATTGCTATCGACCATTGTCGAGCAATCCGAACGGCTGAACCGCTTCATCGCCAATCTGCTTGATATGACACGCATTGAATCAGGTGCCATGGAACCCAATCTGTCGCTACATTATCTCGGCGATATTGTGGGAGCAGCGCTGCATCGCGCGGTCAAGATTCTCGCGCATCACAAGCTTCAGGTGGCGGTCGCAGCCGATCTTCCCATGCTGCGGCTTGATGCGGTCTTGTTTGAGCAGGTATTGTTCAATCTTCTCGATAATGCCGCAAAATATGCGCCGCAGGGATCAGAAATCGCGCTTGAAGCGCATGTCGAGCGTGGTCATGTGGTGCTTGAAATCAGCGATCATGGTCCCGGTATTCCCGATATCGATCTTGAACGGGTTTTCGATACATTCTATCGCGTTCGCAAGGGTGATCACGTACAGGCAGGAACGGGCTTGGGCCTTTCCATTGCCCGCGGCTTCACAGAAGCAATGGGCGGAACTATTCGGGCCGGAAACCGGGCTGAGGGTTCCGGCGCCCGTTTTACGATAACCATACCGCTGCCGGTTCAAGAGATAGACAGGAACTCATGAACGATCCAAAGCCGAAAATTCTGGTCGTCGATGACGAGCCACCCATTCGCAAATTGCTGCGGGTGGGGCTTACGACCGAAGGCTATACGATCATTGAAGCGGCCAATGCGCGCGAAGCAAACCTGTTGCTTGAGAGCGAAAAGCCCGATCTCGTTCTGCTTGACCTTGGCTTGCCCGATACGGACGGCCACGAACTTCTGCGTCTGTGGCGCGAACGGGGACTGACGCTGCCAGTCCTCATCCTTTCAAGCCGTACCGATGAGGCAGGCATTGTGCGCGCACTTGAAACCGGTGCGGACGATTATGTAGCCAAGCCTTTTGGTATGAAGGAACTGGCTGCAAGAACGCGGGTGGCGCTGCGCCATAAACTGCACCAGCAGGGCGAGAAACCGGTTTTTCAGAGCGATGGTTTATCGGTCGATCTGGTCAGGCGCATCGTGAAGCTTGATGAGGCGGAGATAAAGCTCTCGCCCAAGGAATATGAAATCCTGCGTCTGCTTGTTCAGCACGCCGGCAAGGTGCTGACGCATCAATATATTCTGAGCCATGTGTGGGGACCGGCGGCCGATGTGCAATATCTGCGCATCTATGTCCGCCAGCTGCGCCAGAAAATCGAGAAATCTCCCGATCAGCCGCATTATATTCTGACGGAAACAGGCGTCGGCTATCGCCTGCGCGAAGCCGACGCAATCACTGCATGATTAGGCTTGGGCTTTCGATGCCTTGGACTTTTTAAGCGTCTTGCCGTGATTGGCAATCCAGTCCATTGCGGCCAGAAGCACGCCGGAAATCACGAAAACCAGATGAATGATGACCATCCATTTGATGTGATCGGCGGAGTATTTGGCGACATCCATAAACACTTTGAGAAGATGAATACCGGAAATCGCCACGATGGAGGCGACGAGCTTGAGCTTCAGCGCCGAGAAATCGACTTCACCCTGCCAATCAGGACGATCCTTGTGATCGGCGAGATCCATGCGGCTGACGAAGTTTTCGTAGCCTGCAAAGATCACGATCATCAGAAGATTGGCAGCAAGGCTGAGATCGATCAGCGCCAGCACGCCCAGAACCGCATCATTGACCGTCATTGACGGGACGATCATGGCAAAGCGCCACAGCTCAACGATGAAAACCCACACCAGAATGACCAGCGCCATAGCAAGGCCAATATACATGGGTGCCATCAGCCAGCGACTGGCGAAAAGGCTGCGTTCGATCAGTCGTTCCACGGCGTACTCCTAAAGCGTGACATATTATATCTGGTCCATGCGACACGCTTTAAGTCTCTATTTTCAAGCATGTCATTATCCCAAAACCGGTTCCCACTTTTGGGTGACATGCTTTAGAATTGGCAGGAGACGCAATTATCACGCGGATGTGACCGCAGCAAGTCGGTTAACAAAGCTGCGCACGCATCAGTTCAGAAATGGTCGCGACTGAAATTTCACCACTTCACATTCAAACCGATATTACCTTCCCAGATACGGCTGCGCTCACCACCAAGATTAGTGGTGTAATCGGCAGTCGCATAAAGGCTGGCCTTTTCGGTTATATCGAGGGTCAGCCCGCCACCAACCTCCAGCGAAGTGCCTTTCAGGTCGGTAACGATCGGATCGGTCGCAAAGCGCACAGTCTGATCGGAGGAAAAATTCTGCCACAGATTGGCTTTCAGATATGGACGCAGCTTGCCGATAGATGTGTCCTCGGCCCCTTGCAGTCGCATACCGATGCGCCCTGTCCAGGCATTATCGGAATCGAAGGAAATCGAAGAGTACCGGTCCGCCTGATCATCCAGCGAAAGGCTCTGCCAGATAAGCTGCGCCTGTGGCTCCAATGTCCAGCTTTCGCTTAGCGCAATCGGATAGCCACCTTCCAGCGAAGCCGTAACACCATGGCCATCAACATCGATGCCCTGCCCTTCATTGGAATTGGCATCGCCGCCATACCATGTGCCCATCAGCACGGCATCGAGATACCAGCCTTGCGGGCCGATATGTGTCCAGTAGCCGCCGAAGCTGGTGCCGGTCACTTCAAGATCGCCGACGGCCAGATCATTCCAGCCCAAGGCCTGGCCCGTAATATCACCCGTTACCCGCGCATAGCCAAAGAAGAGGCCAAAGCGGTCGGAATGGCCGCTCTCCGTTTCGCGGCCCCACAGGTCCTGACCTGCCTGAATGCCAAAGAGTCTGCCATCAAGGCCCGGCGCAACCGTGCCGCGCCACTTCATATCAATGTCCTGACCGAACAGACGAGCCCAGGTCGCAGGCAGATAACCGCCGCTTTTCAGGAGATCCTGCTCGCCACGACGCTCGTGGAATGTACCGAGCGTGGTCAATGCCAGATGATGCGCGACAGGTGGCAAAGCCGAATAGACCGGCACCTCGACACGATAAAGCGGGACGACATCGCCCTCGACGCGCGTGGCACCCGGTGATGGGGGAACAGCACCTTCAAAGCCTATTTGCGGAATTGCAGATTGTCCGCTGGAACTGGCGGGCGGATTGGCCGCTTCTGCGGCTGGCGGTGCAGGTGGTGCTTCAGGCTCAGGCGAATTTTCCGTCACAGGAGATGAGGTATCTTCCGGATCGGGATCGTTCGGATCGACCGGCAGGGTCGCCGGCGGCTGCTCCAAAGCTGGCGGAGGAGCCGTATTTTCCGGCGCTTCCGGTGTCAGATTCTGGTCGGGAACCACAGGCGCAGGCTGACTGCCGCTGACCAGCGTCGAACGCAGATACCAGTTTTCATTCGTATTGGCAGACACGCCGCCTCTGAAGAGGAAATACTCGTAAGCGCCAGCTGCAACGCGGCCATTAAGCGCGAAGGCACCGTTTGCGGTCGTGGCACCGTTAAGCGCCTGCACAACCATAATGCCATCTGAAACGGTCGAAGCGCCCGCTCCGCCCACATTGTTGACAACAATACCGGTCGAGCCGGATGCATTTCCCGTATCGATAACCAGCTTGTCCGATGGTGACGCATCCGCGCCAAGCACAGTATCGACGAAAAGAAGACCGTTTTGGCCTGTATAGTTGCCCTTGATCGTAAATGTGTCGCTCGTGCTTGAGCCACCATTGGTCAGATCGATACGACCGGCATTGACGACAGAAGCGAGCTGGCTGGCCGAAAAGGTATTGATGCCACTTTGTGCTGAACCGCCATAGATCGTGCTGCTGGCATCGACATTCAGCGTTCCGGTGCCTGTTCCGGCGTCGCCAAGCGTCAGGGTCGTGTCAAAAGTCAGCCGCGTATCATTAGTGAGGTTGATCGTCTCCCAACTGTCAAAGCGGGCAACCTTGCCGGTTTTGACATTGTTGAAAGTCAGTGCATCAACGCCCTCGCCGCCTGTCAGGCGCTTGGTCGCGCCGATATTGGCGTCTGTCAGATTGGTGAGAACCGCAGTATCGTTGTCGGCCCCCAGATCAATATTTCCATAGACGATCCCGCCGCCATTCCAGTTAAACTGATCATTGCCGAAGCTCATAAGAATATCGCCCGCAACCGTACCACCGGTAATCGTCACGCTATCGGTGCCGCCGCTGACGCTGATATTGCCGCCGATCATGCCATTGGAGAGGATGATCGTATCATCACCGAAACCGGCCACCAGATTGCGATCGATGGTGCCGCCGGACATATTGAAGTAATTGTTGTCGAGCTTCATGTTGACGCGACCGATACGGCCGTCGGTCATGACGGCGTAATCGCCATCGTCGAAGGCATCGACAATCCGGCCCCCCGACATGAAGAACGTATCAAGCGCATCACCCTGATTGAGTGATCCGATCTCGCCGCCCGTCATGCGGAAATCATCAATGCCGCTGCCCTGCTGGATATTGCCGGTGACGGTGCCGCCCGAAATGACGAATGCATCCGCTCCGTCACCCTGGACCACATTGCCTGCAATCGTGCCTGAATGAACTTCGATCCGGTCCGTGCCTGCGCCGAAGGTCACATTGCCGTTGACTGTACCCGTTCCGCCTGCTGGCAACAGCAAAGTGTTATTGCCATTTATATCGGTCAGCCCGGTCGCAGATGTGCCGCTATCGCAAATATAGGTATCGTCGCCAAGTGTGGGAGAAAATGAACAGGCCGCCAAGGCCGGGTCTGCTTTCAGTATAAAACTACTGATTGTAATAATGGCTGTACTTGAAAGAAACGTTACAAAGGCAGGACCAATTACGCGATGCTTCATTATCCCTCTCCATTTTGCAGCCAGCGGCAGCAAAATAATAATGAGGTATTTATATATTAGGCAAGGCGGTTATTTGAACATAATTAAGGAAATATTCTCTATATAATTTGTCGCTATTTCAATATTTTAAGAGAAATAGACGCAAATCACGCTGTTAAATCAGACATATTTAGTAGTAAATAGAATAGATAAAGTAAGACTTTTTATTCATCTATTCCGATGTCACAAAACTTGCATAACCATCGCCAAGAGTCTTGCTGATAAAGCGCGAATATTGGTCATAGGCCTGATCAGCAGCTGTGACCCGCCCAAAGACTGGCGTTTCAAAAACCTTCATCGGTATAAGCGCCAGAGGCACCGATACAGGTGTCAGTTGCGCGCCCTGCCCTGCCCGCAATGTCGTGAGAATGCCGTACATTTCACCTGCGATGCTTGGGCGCGACAGAACCGCCATCCGGTATTGGCCAGACGTATTGGTTACAAGATAAACATGGCCTGAGAGATGCGGAACAGAAACACGTCCATGCTGCGAAAAAGACGTATCGGTGCGCTCGCGCTCTTCAAACTTCAGATGGGTATTTTCGGCATCCCAGCTGATATCTGTACAATAAGCGAAAATATCGGATTGATTGCCGAAGGAAGGACGAAGCGTGAGGAAGGTCCCTTCAAGCCATGAGACGGCAGCACGCGAATAAGCGCCCAATTCTTCTGCAGCATGTCCATGGGGAGCGGCTGGCTTTGGCTTCTCCGTTTCCAGCTGATCGCGCAGTTCAAATCCCATGGCCTGCTCAAGCCGGATTATGGTGGCAAGCGTGAAAGGTCGATGTCCTGACAATGCTTTTTCAAGCGTCGATAGGCTGATGCGCGCCTCATCCGCCAGATGCTGACGGGAAATTCTGCGCCGCGCGATCTCCTCACGCACACGTTCAGCGACACGGCTATTCATCTGATCGGGCAAAACCGCATCTTGCTGAGACATGAGAACTTCCTGAATCCGTACTTCTCTTCACAATTCCACACATAAGCGGAACCGGCAAGGTGGCTTGCGGCAAAGTCCGGATAAAACTTGGGAAAGCTTACGCTGGCACTAAAACACCGCTCTGGCAAAAATTGTCTCCAGTTATCCGATAGATACAGGAGCGCATCATGTCGCCTGCCATCAGACACTCTCATCGCAGCGGAAGGGCAATCAGCCTCTCGCAGTTTTGCAAACTCATCTGGTTTGTGAACATGCTGATACTGCCAATCCTTGCTGTTGTTCTTTCGCTTCTCAACGTGGCTTCGGCCCGTGCTGAGACGCCGGCCTATCTGACGCCGAATGCAGTACAAAGCGGAAGCCTTCTGCTGCAAGGCAGCAAAGAAGGTCAGTATGTCGAGGCTCCACGCATCAGCACTGATTACAATATCGATGTCAGCGGCCCAACCGCTCGCGCCCGCCTCAGCCAGATTTTTGAAAATCCGACCAATGGCTGGGTTGAAGGGCTCTATGTTTTCCCGCTGCCAGAAGACAGCGCGGTCTATTCCCTGAAAATGATTGTGGGTGACCGGGTTATCGTTGCCGACATCAAGGAAAAGCAGGCCGCACGCGAAATCTACGAGAAAGCCAAGAGCGAAGGCAAGAAGGCTGCGCTCATCGAGCAGCAGCGGCCAAACATTTTCACCAATGCTGTCGCCAATCTGGGTCCGCACGAGAAAGTCGTCATCCAGATCGAATATCAGCAGGCCGTGCGTCTCAGCGACAATCGCTTTTCTCTGCGCCTGCCGCTTGTTGTGGCGCCGCGCTATAATCCTGAAAATAGCGATCTGATCGAACAAAGCGCCGATCTTTCCGGTGGTTGGGGACAGCCTAAAACGCGACCAGCGCCCGGCCCGGACAACAGCGCAATTGAAACACCGCTCATCATACCCGGTGAGGAGCGTATCAATCCGGTAACGATCACGGTCGATCTCAAACCCGGTTTCCCCGCAACCGATATCAAGAGCCTTTATCATCCTGTGCGAATTGATCGACAGAACGAGCAGACAGCCAAAATCGTTCTCGATGGAAAAGCCACAGCGGATCGTGACTTCGTCCTCGAATGGCAAGCAGCCCAAACGGATATGCCGAATGTCGGGCTGTTTCGTGAATGGGTCGGCAATGAGGACTATGTGCTTGCCTATGTGACCCCTCCGCTTGCCAAAACCAATGCAGCGCAATCGCGTGAGATCGTCTTCGTCATCGATAATTCAGGTTCGATGGGTGGCACATCGATGACACAGGCCAAAGCCAGTCTCGATTATGGCCTCTCGCATCTCAATCCCGGCGACCGTTTCAACGTCATTCGCTTTGACGACACGCTGACCAAATTCTTTGAGGATTCCGTCGATGCCACACAGCAGAATATCAATGATGCCCGCCAGTATGTTGCCAGCCTCGAAGCTGTCGGCGGAACAGAAATGCTGCCCGCACTGCACGCGGCTCTTGATGACAGCCACCAGAAAGATGGTTTGCGCCAGATCGTGTTCCTGACTGATGGCGAAATCAGCAACGAACAGCAGATGTTCGATGTCATCGCATCGCGCCGTGACCGCTCGCGCCTCTTCATGGTCGGCATCGGCTCAGCACCCAATACTTACCTGATGAGCAAGGCTTCGGAACTTGGTCGCGGCACCTTCACACATATCGGTTCTTCTGAAGAGCTGGAACAGCGTATGCGTGAACTCTTTGATAAGCTGCAGAATCCCGCTGTCACCGATCTAAAGGTCAATTTCTCACAGGAAGGCGCCAATCTGACACCCGGCATTCTACCGGATATCTATCATGGCGAACCGTTGGTGATTGCTGCCCGTACAAAAAATGCAACTGGCACCATTACAGTTCAAGGTACAGTTGGAAGCCGTCCCTGGACGATCACCCTGTCACTTGATGCAGCAAGCCCCGCGGAAGGCATTTCGAAAATTTGGGCTCGTCGCAAAATCGATGATGCGGAAGTGGACATGAAGCTCGGCAAGATTTCAGTCTTGGCAGCCGACACGCGTATCCTCAATCTGGCATTGGAACACCATCTGGTGACACGTCTCACAAGTCTTGTCGCTGTCGATCAGACGCCAGCACGTCCTGCAAACACACCCCTCACCCGTGCTGATATTCCTTTGGAACTTCCTGCCGGATGGGATTTCGAGACTTTGTTTGGCATTCGTGCAGAACGCAGCGTGCTTGACCATGCAGATGCCGGGCAGGACCAGATCAAGGTTCGCACTCAAGAGCGTGTCAATATGCCGAGCGTTCCGGCACCTGCAACGCCTCTGCCGCAAACCGCAACACCGGCAACACTTAATATGCTGCAAGGTCTGGGCGTTCTTTTCATCGGTTTCTTGATCTTCTGGTTCTCACGCCGCAGGGGGAATGCATGATGAGTATCGTTATCGCTCAAAATACAAAGACAAAGGAGCGCGCCTTGTTGCGCTCCCCCCTCTCCCTTCTGTCTGTTGCCGTGATGGTCTGTGGTCTTGTTCTTTTCGGCCAGGGTCTTTGGATTCACGCAAAAGCCTATGCAGCACAAATCCTTCTGGAGCGGGCTTTCACGCAAAGCATCGCATCAGGCGACAAAGTCAAACCGTGGAGCTGGGCCGATACCTGGCCGGTAGCCCGTATCGAAGCGCCACGACTGGCTGCATCAGCAATTGCTCTTAATGGCGCAAGCGGACAGGCTCTCGCTTTTGGTCCCGGCCATTTACAGAACACACCAAAGGCCGGTGAGACTGGAACAGCCGTCTATGCAGCACATCGCGACACACATTTTGCTTTTCTCAAAGACGTCGAGAAAGGCGATCTCATTCGCATCACCCGGGATGACGGTAAGATATTCACTTATCGCGCCACTCAGATGACCGTCACCCGCTGGGATGAAGCCCAGATCGATATTCACGCTTCCGGCTCAAACGTGGTTCTAGCGACCTGTTATCCCTTTGATGCCGTTACACAAGGCCCACTTCGTTATCTCGTCTATGCCGAACTGGTGGAGTAGCCTTGAGTGAAGAAAAGTGCCTTAAGCCTTCAGAGCGTATGGAATTGAGTTTCCTGCGCTTTTTAGGTTTCATTTCGTTGAAAGCTTTGCAAGCGCCTGTCTTCGAATTGCCCTTCAGCCCTCGTTTATGCCGCCATGACCCGTTTACGAAAGTTAACCCTTTGTTAAGTTTCAACGGACTGACTGTGCCTCATTCCTTCAAAAGCCTTGTTTCACGAGGTCATCAGGAGAATTGTCGTTGTCTTTGCTGAATATGCAGGGCGCTGACCATGAGAGCTTTTACAGAAAACGCGTCTTCAGCAGCTTTTTCCGTGAGAATGCGAAGATAGCCACTTACGGAGCGAATATCGTTATAACGCTGGAGCAGATAGGCAATTGTGATAGCCGTATTCTGTCTTCCAAGCATCTTCAGAGACATCTCATAGAGTTTGGTATCGATACCGATAAAACCTCTTACTTTCTCTGCAGTTGCGATCAAATGTTCCCAATGGCTGATAGGAGTTAATGCGTAAGCACCAATCTCTGGACATGCTCTGAGAACCAGATCGAGAGAAATAGTGGTTTCGTGCGTTTCGTAAGCGCTGTTCGTCAGTGTTGTAATCGCGCTGTTGTTCGAATTTGCTACGTCGTTATCAAAATGGGAATCTGGTTTTGATTCATTAAGCTGCCGCTCATTTTGGGATTCATTGTCGCTCAGATTTTGAACTTTTTGATTATTATTCAAAGCCTTATCAACAGAAGCATGAATATCCTGCAGTTTTGCGACCAATATAGCCAGTTCCTGCATCTCTGCACGACGTGGAATGCTGTCGACAACTGCGCGGAACTCGATTTTCAGTTCATCCCAAGGACCAGGAAGCGATGCTTCGATTGCAAATTCGAGCAGCTTTGAAATGTCGCGGCGCAGCAAAGTGAGCTGTTCACGGATCTCGCGCAGAGCAGCCTTTTCGGCTTTGACTTGTTCAGCTGCAGCTTCAAACTCGGACGCACGGATAAGAAGCGGCGCGAGAGAGAAACCAAATGCAACCTTTAACTCACCGCTTTTGCTGCGACGGGCATAGCGTTTGCCGTTCGGGCTGTCCTGACGGGTAATGATACCAGCTTCTACCAACGCTGCGAGATGACGACGCAATGTTGCATCGGCCATACCATGCGCACGCAAGGCCAGTTGCTTGTTTGATGGAAACACGACCAAAGCACCGGATTCGACCAGCGTATTTTCAGGATAAAATGACAGCAAGGCTGATAGTACAGCCAAAGAACGATCACTGATGCCAATGACATTCTTGCCTTCACACAGCCAACGATGAAGCTGCCACTTATCTGCGGCTGCTCCCTGAGGGATTTCTCTCGCTTTTTGATGCACTGCCAACAAGGCATGCGTCATCCGCTGACTGCCAAATGGCGTCAGGCCGAATTGAGACTCCATTTTCTTTCACCTTCCACAAGGCAAAAGAAATCCACCCGCCAAAATGACGCTAAATACACTTGACAGTGATTCGTGAATTTGCGATTCTCTAGCTGCTAAACCAATGAGAAGGGCTTCCACGCGGCGACGTTTGGGGGCCTTTTTCTTTTGCTGCTGTTTCCTCTTCGTCAAATTATGCAGATGACCACCACCTGCACTCTTCCACTTTTATACGTTACGCAGGACAGGCGAGGATAAGTTCCCTCACCCAGTACGCTTACTCACTTCTCGTCGTTGCTGAATGACGCATAAAGCGTATCCAGATTACGCGAAATCCATTCGGCAAAACGCGGTCCATTGGCTGCACCGAGCGCCAGCGTTGCTGTCTTGCCATTCTGTTTGATGGTTGCGCTGACGCTCTTATCAGCGGCATTCCAGGTCGAACCACTACGCGAAGCGGCCTTCGTAACCGGCTTCTTCTGGTTTGAACCTTTCAGGTAACCATATAGCTGTTCAAAGCGCGTGCTCGACTGTGCTGCCTTGAATGCATCAGTATCCATCAGTTCACGCGCAGCATCTGCTTTGCCAGGCATCTCAATCAGCTTGCGCAGTTCAAGCCAGCGATCACGACCAATGCCTTTTGCCGGTCCGATAGCCACGAGCATCTCTTCCGAGATAGCGCGTGGAATGGTCAACATCTTCGACAATGTCTGATAATCGATAGAAAGAGCGGCCTGAATGGCTTCGCGGCTATATTGCAGTTCCTCAAGGCGCGCGGCAAACAGAACACGCTCTATGAAGCTGAGATTGGCGCGCGCGGAGTTTTCCTGACCCTGGCTCAGAATATGCTCAAGGTCAGCCAATGGCTTGATGACAGCCTTGACCTTGATACCAAGCTCACGAGCAACCTTTGCACGACGATGACCAAAGACGATCATATAGCGACCGCTGGTCTCCGGGTGAGGGCGCACAAGAATAGGACTATCCTGTCCACGTTCGCGAACAGCTTCCAGCAGCTCGGCATATTCCTGATCCTCCGCTTCAGGCAGGCGATCAGCGATGAAAGATGCATCAAGAACGGCAGGATCAAGTTCAACGATGGCTTCACCATCGAGCTTCTGAGAAGCCTGCTTGGCAAGTTCATCGATAGATGCAGACAAAGACTTTGCAGCACCAAAACGGCGCGAAACATTTTCGACCGGCGAAACGGACTTTTCTTCCGCTTCTTCGGTCTGCATTACGCTCTGAAAAATGTTCTTCCGTGCCATTCTCTTATCCTTAAACCAGTCATAAGCCTGATTTTATTCCATATTTTCCAAATTAGACTGCCGTCTAACGACCCCAGGCCTCATGAATAAGCCCACGAATTTCCGAATTAACGCCTTCCAAGGCTTCCATAGCGCGATCATAAGTTCCGCGGTTCATGGAAGAGCGCTCAACTTCATACAGTGTCTGCTTGGTAAGACCCGCATCCGATATGGCGGTTGATTTCAGCATCTGATGCTTGAGCATGTGCGATGCCAACATGCTTTGCATGAAGCCAACCATCTGCGCCTGAGGAACATCGGTCGGTTCGTAGCGCGTGATCAGATAGCGGAACCAATCGAGCTGAACTGCGCCACCAGCCTGACGAACTGTCTTGAGAATATCTCCCAGCATAAGCAGGAACTGCGACATCGACATAAGATCGAGCATCTGCGGATGAACCGTGATGAGAACCGATGTGGCGGCCGAGAGAGCGGTCAGCGTCAGATAGCCAAGCTGCGGCGGGCAATCAATGACGACAACATCATAATCGGCATCCACCTCAGCAAGAGCAACCGCAATGCGGTTCCAGAAGGTTTTGCCTTCGCCACCATTCTGCATTGCAAGCGGGGTGTCATATTCATATTCCTGCAGCTCCAGCATTGCAGGGATGATGTCGAGACCAGGGAAATTAGTCTTGCGAATGATTTCGCGGATCGACTTGCGTTGTTCGTCATAGCGAACAGCTTCATAGAGCGATGGAAATTCATCAAGCTCAGGCTGAATACCGTGCAGAGCTGAGAGTGACGCCTGAGGATCAAGATCGATGGCAAGCACGCGATGGCCGGTGAGGGCGAGATGCTGCGCCAAATGTGCGGCAGTCGTTGTCTTGCCGGAACCACCTTTGAAATTCACAACGCCGATAACCTGCAATTTATCATTGCCACGGCGATGTGGAACATAGCGCTTCACCTCAGCACGACCGTTCTGATCGAGCCACTGGCGCAGTTCCTGCAGCTGTTCGATTGTATAAGCGCGACGTCCACCTGAAAGGATGATCGGCTCAACGCCCTTACCTTCCAGATGAAGTTTCTTGAGATTGCTCGGAGATACACCAAGGAAGTAAGCAGCTTCGGCCATGGAAAACTGACGCAAGTTCTTGCGCGCATCTGGCGGGAAGTTTTCATGACGCAGCAGATTGAGCTTGCGCGAGATCTCTCGCCCTTGCGTCAATATCATGTCGTCGAACGACATTTGCTCTGCTTTATTTGCGATATTCATAGACTTGGGATCCCTAGTGACGGCACTGGAACTAATACCGTCTAAATACCGTCATTATGTCCGATTCTTATTTTGCTGCAAGGGGCGTATATTAACAAATGGTTAGCGTCCCTGGTTTGCCTGTCTGGAATCACAGTCCAGACGAATCGAAAACATCCTATCTGCCTGAATATAAAGAGAATTAAGGATAATAGACGGCAGTCTATTCAGGCTTGTGGTCTGAAATTATGAGATTCCCTCTCGCATTCAAGCAAGATTGCTGAAGAGAGTAACAATACTTGTGGGAGAATCGGTCTTTTATCTCCCGGGCAGTAAAACCTCGTGTTGGTTGATCCGGTGCGCTGGTCGCTCGCGTATCGGAGAATGGTGTAGATTCACAAAGCTGGCCGACAGACATCATTTGATTTGGTAAAATAAGGACACTGCGCATTCGGAGTTTCTTGAACACTGGTTCCGCTCTTAAGCTACGCCGAGATCCGCTGCTTCTATATCTGCAATTGCTTCTGAAAGCTCAGCTTTAAAAGCGAGTGCTGTGCCTTGCCGACGGTTAGGAGCGGGGCAGACTTAATCTTGAGACGTTATGTGGCAAGCAAACGTGTTGTGTGCTCGGAAAACATTACGGTGCGGGCTCTATTTCTGCCGGGCGGCTGGGGGAGAGGCTGAAGGCAGAGGTAGTCAGACATGAAACGACTGCCTGATGATTCAGCGGTTGAAATCGGGATTGAGCGCTTTTCTGCGGTTAGACGTAGACATTCTTAACCAAATCGCCCTATAGTGCCTGACAGTGAGGACGTGCTGATTCAGATACTCCATCACTCATCCGGAAGAGGAAAAAGACCTCTACCGCGACCATCAGAGTCGCTAAACAATAGTCTCCTTTAGGTTTATTAAATCGACATAGTGCCATCTTTTTCAAAGAGATAGAGCGCTGGTCAGATGTTCCGTTTCGTAGGCGTAACGGAACCAAAAACCGTATCTTGGCCTTTGCAAAAGCTGCCGTCTTCCCGCTTACCGCAAGCTTGGGTAAGTGCTGATGAGATATAACCTTGCCCGATGGGTTCACCATAATTCATATAGGGGCTGGACGCGGGCAAAGTGATTGTATTGATAAACTGTTCTGCGAATTCAGTTCTGATTACAGCTTAGGAGACGAAAACATGTATTTCCGATTGGCGAGCTTAATGACTGCCGGTTTGATTTTCTTGACTGCGCCAGTGGCTGCCGAAACAATTAATGTGCGCGATATCACTGATGCAAAAGAGATATCAGAACGCAGCGATGAATTTGCGAAAGATCTGACCCAGCTGGGTATTGCCGCAAAGCTGAAATGCGATCTCTTAATCGGAACGCAGAACGATAACGGAAATGAAAGCTTCGGTGGTATTTGCGATATGACGCTTGCAGGTAAAAAGCCGACCTCAATCATGCTGTGCAACGATACGATGATTGGCAAGCTCACCGTCAAAGCTTTCGGCTTCAGTGAAAACAAGAACGAGCTCACAGCATTCACCAACATGAACTGCCAGCCAGGTGGCTAACGCTGCCTGCGATATCGGCGCGAGCAACAGGCTCGCTGAAAAATGGGAACCGCCTTCGCGGAGAAATCAGTCCACTGGACTGATTTCTTAATCCCGCTACGATCCGATAACGACATGCGCAAGAACTAAGAGATAGAGCGAGCGCAGCGGATACAATCAACCGCAACACGCTCTCGTGTTCCGGATCAGCGTTTCAGATTGGGGAACTGCATCTATTCCGGCCAGACGGCTGCGAAAAATTTCGCTGAATTGCTGATTTTCGTTTTTATTTTGAAAGCTTTTGATAGCGCTTGATAAGGCGATCGCGCTTGAGCTTTGAAAGGCGTTGAAGCCAGAAAATGCCGTCGAGCTGGTCAATCTCATGTTGATGGCACACAGAGAGCAAGCCATCGGATTCTTCAGTCTGCTCCGTGCCATCGATATCCTGATAACGCAGATGAATGCGCGCATGTCGTTCAACATCGTCCACGACACCTGGCATGGAGACGCTCCCTTCCTGATGACGGATTTTCTCATCGGAAGCCCATGTGATTTCAGGATTGATATAGGTCTTGGCGCTGCCGGGGCCGGAAAGCTCAAGCACCACAACACGCGTCAGAACGCCGATATGCGGAGCTGTGATGCCGATGCCGGGTGCTGCGCGCAGCGTGTCGAGCAGATCCTGTGCGAGAAGACGCAGATCATTATCAAAGACGGTGACAGGTGCTGCTGCTGCACGCAAAGCTGCATCCGGAAATTTGACGATCTCTCTAACGGTCATTCTGCTTCTCTGCTCTTCGCTGTCTGCCGGCTATGGAGCTGAGCAATGTCTTTATTTTGCAGAATGCGCAAGCGGGCACTGCAATATGCCGTGCCCGCCAGTGGTTCAGAACGAGACTTACTTGGCGTTTAGGAAATCTGCGACTTCGAGCAGGATAAACTCGTTATTGGCAGCTTCGCCGATCTGGCGACCGCCCGAGAATGGCAGGTTATTGTCATTGGCGATCAGGATATGCGTATCGTCAACGCGCATCACGTCTTCAATGGTGAAGAACGGGAAGGTAAACTTGCCCTTGAGGTCGCGTGCTGCTGCGGTCTTCAGGATTGCCTTGTTGTCAGGGTCCTGAATGTCCATCAGATTGATATGACCGATACGATGGATGTAGCCGTCTGCGTCGATCTTCGATGTATCGACGAGAACGATGTTCTTGACCTTGGCTGGCAGCGGGTAGCAGGCCGAAAGATCGTCGGTCTTGCATTCAAGGCTTGGATCGCCTTCGCCATTGTCACGCTCGATGACCAGCGCACGGGTGTCGTCGATAAAGTTGAAATCGCCGATAGCGGTTGCACCTTCAGCCAAACGGAAGCGGTAGCTATTGCCGGTCCATTCGCCCTTGCCGGTGTCGAAAGTGATGACGCGCAGGAAATCGCCTTCCGGTTTGCCGCTGTCGTCAAAAAGCGGCTTTTCAAGCATGGCCCAGAGCTGGTTGGTCTTTGGCTGCAATGCCATGCCTTCATAACCGCCTGAACGCTGAACGCGATAATCCTTGCCGGCCACCGCTGGCACGACGATGCCCGGTGTATCCGGTCCTGTCAGCTGCTTACCATCGAGCATGGTTGGATAGACGGCTTTCACGCGACCATCGAGACCAGCGCGAATGATGTAAGGGCCAAACTCATCACCAATCCAGATCTCGTCATTGAGATACTGAATGCTTTCCGGGTCAAAATCCGCACCCGTCAGGTAACGGCCATCGGTGCCTTCATAAGCGATGCGGAACGGCACTTTCTTGTCGGGATCGCGCAGAAATACCGATTCCACGCGCTCAACCTTGCCGGTTTCAAAATCAGGCTTCATGCGGTGGAAGAACAGCAATGCATCCGGGCTGTTGGCCTTGGTGCCAAAACCGTTGTCGGTCAGTGTGAAAATGCTGCCATCGGCTGCGCGGTTCATCGCGAAACCTGACATGCCCTGTACCGGCTGGCCGATGAAGGGAAGCGAGATGCCGGTGGTGTGGCTGCCATAGGCCTTGCCGACATCGCCCATGACGCTCATTGGCTTGTCATTGCGTGCCTTCCCGGTGAACTTGCCGGAAACCCAGGCGTCGCGGGGTGCATCGGCAGGCGGTGTTATCAGCGTCAGAGCTGGCAGATAGGCGTGACCTGCCAGTTTAGCGGTGAATATCTCTTCAGCCATGGCCGAAGACGTCATAGCAATCGTGGCAATGGAAGCGAGAAGATAACCAAGGCGCATAAGGGACCCCCTAAATTGCGAAAACAAACGCAATGGTCCTTAAAGGGGCCCTGTGACGGGTGATTATCATCACGATTAAGGTTTGATGACAGCTGCTAAGGAAGTTTGATGACGACGAACTGGGTAAACTGGTCGGCATTGAAATTATTGTCGGACGCGATCACTAGCGTCTTTGCACCATCAATTTCCGGACCCCATGTGATGGATTCGATATTGTCGATATCGAGGCCGAACGTTCCCTCATCAAGACGCAGCAAGAGTTCTTTCTTCAACGGTGTGGCTGCGATCTCCTCAAGCGATGATTTGCCGTTCACATCAGTCGCACCATCGAAGGATGTGCGATAAATGCTGATGCGGTTGCCCACACCGTGAGCGTAGCTTCGCTCTACAGTGAGAAGATTCGGCCCATCCGTCATGAACTCGCTTAATCCATTGTCGTTCCAGAAAGGTGGCAGCGTTGCCTTTGCGAAAACCGGATCAGTTTCATAGACATGCTCGGCGGTTGCTTCGCCCGATGCGATATCGAAGGAGATGATGCGTGACTTGCTGCCTTTATCAAGCGTGGCAATCTCACCATCCTGAGCCAGAGCATTTTCAGTGCCTGCAAGCAGCGTCTTGCCGTCGGCTGTGATGGCGAGACTTTCAAAAGCCAGGTTGTTTCGCGTGCCACGCGTTTTATTCTCATCTGGCAAATAGGCTTCCGGCAGTTTGAATTCACGAACAAAGCTTCCATCGAGCTTCATTTCACGAACAGAAGGCTTGCCTTTGTGGTCGCCTTCGCTGGACCAGTAAAGCGTCTGGCTTTCAGGGTTGAAGCGAATGCTTTCCGCATCGACATCCTTGATTGCAAAAGGCTTTCCCTCGGCATCAAGCAGGGTGTTGGTTTCCAGAATATCCAGCCCGTGAATGCCGGATGCGTCGATATCAAGTTTAAGCTTGTAGAAACGGGCAGGTGCCTTCTCTGAACGGTCATCGGAAATCGCATAATAGACATTTTGGGCCGGATCGTAATCAAGGCCGGAAATGCCGCCAAACTCAACGCCATTGAGTTTCAGACCGGTAGGCAGAACAAACTCGCCGACCAAAGCGGGCACTTTTTCTTGCGCAAAGACAGGCAGAGCTGTGCTGAGCATAAGTGCGGTCAATGGAATGATCGAGAGCGTTTTGCGTATCATATGTCACCTTTCTGATTGATCCGCAGACAATTAGCCCAAGTTTTTTACACCTGCATGAATACCAGATACTTTGAAAATTATTATTTATAAACAATGAGATGGATCAAATAAGTTATTCGTGTGAGCCGCAAACTCTTTGTTCAAAAGGGGAGTTGCCCTCTCAATAGCCGGCAAAGCAAGTTTTACCAATTAATCGGCAAACTGTTATACCAGTGTCATCTAGCTTTCTTATCTGACCCTCACACGCATTACACAGTGGGGATTTCTGATATGCGCAAACTGCTTCTTGCTCTCGCCTCAGCAACCATGCTGACGACTGCGGCTGGTGCTGCAACCGTCTATCCGATTGACCGGGCGACAATCCTTGTCAATTCGCCATTCGATTTCAAGGTTGAGTTCGATAAGGTCGTTAAGCCAGAGGACGTGAAAGTTACCGTCAATGGCCAGGACTATGAAGCTGTATTTGGCAGCAAAGCCGAGTTTACCGCTGAAGAAAAGGGCGCAGAAGACAAGGTTCTGGGCTCTGCTCTTATTCTGCGCGGACTGAAAATCGGCAAGGCTGGCGATTACAAGGTTGAAGTTTCTGCTGGCGACGAAACCAAGTCTGTCAATTGGGATGTCTATGCGACCGGCAATGAAGCCAAAGCCAAGAACATCATCTTCCTGATCGCTGACGGTCTTTCCGTCGCGCACCGCACAGGCGCGCGCATCATGTCGAAGGGCATGACTGAGGGTAAGGCCAATGGCCGCCTCAACATGGATGATATTCCACCTGTTGCTTTCATCGGCACGTCGTCGACCCATTCGATTGCGACCGACAGTGCCAACACCATGTCGGCTTATATGACGGGCCATAAGTCACGCGTGAATGCACTTGGCGTTTATGCCGATCGTACACCTGACAGCCAGGACGACCCGAAGGTTGAAACCATTGCAGAAGCAATGCGTCGTGAAACCAAGAAGTCCATCGGCATTGTTTCGACATCCGAACTTCAGGACGCGACACCAGCCGCGCTGGTCGCACATACGCGCAAGCGTTCCGACAAGGCTGATATTGTCGGCATGATGTATGATGTGAAGCCTGACGTTATTCTTGGCGGCGGTTCTGCTTACTTCCTCGCCAAGGACGTTCCGGGTTCCAAGCGCAAGGACGACAAGGATTATATCCAGCTGTTCAAGGATGCCGGCTATGCGCTGGTCACAAGCAAGGACGAGCTTGCTGCATCGGGTGAGTCCAATCAGGACAAGCTGCTCGGTCTATTCCATACCGGCAACCTCGATGTGACGCTTGATCGTGAGTTCCTCAAGAAAGGCACGGTTGACAAGTTCCCGAACCAGCCGGGTCTGGTGGAAATGACCAAGACGGCACTCGAAAAGCTCTCCAAGAATCCGGAAGGCTTCTTCCTGATGGTTGAAGGCGCATCGGTTGATAAGATGAGCCATCCGCTTGATTGGGATCGCGCGCTGGTCGAAACCATCGAGTTCGACAAGGCCGTTGGCGTTGCCCGCGAATTTGCCGAAAAGAACCCGGACACGATGATTATCGTCACCGGCGATCATACCCATGGCGTTGCCATCATTGGTACAGTCGATGATGAAAAGCCAGGCGATGAAATGCGCGAAAAGGTTGGCACTTACGATGCCGCCGGATTCCCGAATTACGAAGACACCAATGGCGACGGTTATCCGGATCGCATCGATGTTTCGCGTCGTCTGTTCCTCGCCGCCAATAACGGCCCGGATCATTACGAAACCTTCCGTCCAAAAATGGATGGCGCCTTCGTGCCAGCCGTTAAGAACGAGAAGGGCGAATATGTAGCCAATGAGGCTTACAAGGATGTTCCGGGCGCAGTCTTCGTTCAGGGCAACATCCCTAAGGAAGATGACACCGGCGTTCACGCGGTCGATGACGTTGTTCTTCAGGCAACGGGTCCAGGTTCCGAGGGTCTGCGCGGCTATATGGAACAGAGCGATGTTTACCGTGTGCTTGCTGACACCTTTGCGCTCGGCAAGGCAAAGTCTGAGTAATCTTCGTTTGATCAAGGGCAGGCGGGTTTTCCGCCTGTCCACTTCCCTTCAGGAGGACAGGATGCGCACAGGACTGCATTTCAATCGCAGGCAACTCATGCTTGGTGCATTGGCAACTGCGCCTTTGATGTGCATTGCAAACAGGGCACAAGCCGCAGAGCAGCTTGGCTTTGACAATCTGTATAAAAGTTTTGGCGTGCTGGGTCTGGAGTTTTCCGATCAGGTCAAAAATGCTTCCGGCAAGGAAGTGGCAATCAGCGGGTTCATGGCACCGCCACTCAAGGCTGAAGCCAATTTCTTTGTTCTGACCGAAATTCCGATGTCGATCTGCCCATTCTGCTCGTCGGATTCCGATTGGCCCGACAATATCATGGTCGTTTATCTGGCATCCAAACAGACATTCGTGCAGTTCAATGCGCCAATTCTGACGCGCGGCACGCTGGAATATGGTTCATGGACAGACCCTGAAACGGGCTTCGTCAGTCAGCTTCGTCTGCGTGACGCTTCTTTCAAAACGGTCTGATGATGATGCTTGCCAAGCCATCGGGCCTGTCGCTCGATATTACCGATCTGGAAGTGCGCTTTCCGGAGTTGGCTCTCCCTGTGCTTTCCATTGAAAAGTTTAGTCTGGTTGCTGGTGGTCATCTGGCAATTACCGGTGCCTCCGGCTCGGGGAAAAGTACGCTGGTCAATGCTATAACGGGTCTCGAACCTGTGAAAGCCGGCAAAGTAGTTTGGGGCGAAACGGCAATCAGCAGCCTGTCTTCTTTCAGGCGCGATGCGTTTCGTGCGCGCAACATTGGTCTGGTGATGCAGGATTTTCACTTGTTTCCCGGCCTTTCCGCACTGTCCAATGTGCTGTTGCCGCTCAAATTGAGTTTTGGGGTGAAGGCTGATGATCGCGCACGCGCGCTTCAATTGCTTCAAACAGTCGGAATAACCCGCCCGGACCAACATATCGAAACGCTGTCGCGCGGTGAGATGCAGCGCGTGGCTATCGCGCGTGCGCTTCTTTCTAAGCCCGGCGTGATCGTGGCCGATGAACCGACAGCAAGCCTTGATCAGAAAACCGGTGCCGATGTTGCCGAGCTTCTGGTGCGGCTTGCGACCGAAGAAAAGGCGACATTGGTGGTCGTCACGCATGATCCGCAGCTGATGCAATATCTGCAGCGCCGCATTCGCCTTGAAGGCGGAAGGATTGCTAGCGACAGCGCGGAGATGGAATTGTCATGATCGCATTCATTCTTGCCGATCTGCGTCGTTTCTGGAGTGGTGCCGTCGCCATCATCGTTCTGCTGGCTTTGTCAGTTGCATTAAGTTCGGTCGTAACCTTGCAGGAACGGGCAGTGCGGCTTGGCACGGCGCGGGCATCTGACAAGTTTGACCTTGTGATCGGTGCTGCAGGAAGTGACACGCAGCTCACACTTTCGTCGGTCTTTTTGCAGCCGTCGCCTCTGCCGCTGATGTCGGGTGCGATGCTTGGCAAACTTGCCAATGACAAGCGCGTGGCCTTCGCAGCACCCATAGGCTTTGGCGACAGCGCGATGGGCTTTCCCATTGTCGGCACGACAACCGAGCTTGTTTCCGCCCTGTCACCGCAGCTTGCCGAAGGCACGATGTTCGCACGTCTGGGCGAGGCAATTATCGGTTCGGCAGTCGATCTAGCTGTCGGTGCTAAAGTCAATCCAATGCACGGCACTGTTGAGACCGGAGGACATGCACATACCGAGGTCAGCTATCATGTAGCTGGCAAAATGGCCCCGACCGGCACTGCATGGGATCGGTCCATTCTGGTTCCCATTCGCACTGTCTGGCAGCTGCATGGCATGGAAACTCATGAAGAACACGAGCATGACGACCATGCTGAAAAGCCGGGTAACGGATTTGGTGTGCTTATCAATGAAAAGCCGCATGACCATGATCACGAAATCGACGTCAATGCGCCGCTTGACGAGACTTTCGATGCCGATAGCCCCGGTGTTCCGGCTATTCTTGTAAAACCAAAGACCATTGCGGATGCCTATCGGCTGCGGCAGGAATATCGTTCTGATCGCACATTGGCGATCTTCCCGGCAGAGGTTCTCACAAGGCTCTATTCAACATTGGGAGATGCCCGCAGCCTGCTGCTTGGTATCGCCATTGGTACGCAGGTGATTGTGGTCTTCGCCTTGTTGTTGGTTGCGGTCATGCATATCGGCGCGCGAAAACGTCAGATCGGTGCGCTGCGGGCGCTTGGTGCGCCGGTTCGCTCCATCATGGCGATTGTCTGGGGCGAGTTGTTTTTCCTGCTGCTGCTTGGAATCTTTCTTGGGCTGGCAATCGGCTATGCGGCAGCGCGGGCCATCACATCATGGCTCACCGCAACAACAGCAGTCAGGATGCCGGTGGAATTTGCGATGAGCGATGTCTGGCTTGCTATTGGCTTTATTGCTGTTGCAGCGGTGGTTTCGCTGGTTCCGGCGTTGATGACGCTGCGCATGAGCCCGGCATCTGCTTTGCGTTCATGATCTAAAAAAGTGGTCGCAGCAACATTTCCAACCCAAGCAGCAGCAGACAGATCAGAAAGCCGCGTCTGAACATGACGGGACTGATTTTCTTGCGAATGACTTGTCCGGCCCACATTCCAGCGAGTGCCGGAACAATTGCCATGGTGGAGATTGCGAGTTGATCAAAAACCAGCGCTCCTTGAACCCCGAGCCCTAAAGCCAAAGCGATTGTCGATATGGTGAAGGACAGGCCGAGCGCTTGAACGAGTTCGTCTTTTTCAAGTCCAAGTGCTTGCAGATATGGCACTGCCGGAATCACAAACACGCCGGTCGCTCCGGCAATAAAGCCTGTGATCGCGCCCACGACCGGTGACAACCAGGTCTCAAGCTTCTGAGGGACCTTGAAGGGATGTGCCAGCAGTGTGAAGGCTGCATACAGGCTGAGACAGGCACCCAGTGTACCGGTCGTGATAGTGGTATCACCCTTCGTCAGCCAGGAAACACCGAGCATTGTGCCGACAATGATTGCGAGCATCATCGGCCATAACCGTTTGACCAGCGCGACCGAATTTGGTCCGGCAATCATCTGCCAGACATTGGTCGTGAAAGACGGCACCAGCAGCAGGCTTGCCGCTGCCAGCGGTGAGATGAGGCTGCCCAGCACGCCCATTGCCAGTGTCGGCAAGCCCATGCCGGTGATGCCTTTGACAATACCGGCAGCAAAGAACGTGGCCGCAATCGTCAATATCAGTGTCGTTGATAAATCGAACATGGCTTTGCATGGACCATCCCAGGCACTGAAACAATGTGGAAGTTCCGCAACATGGCTTCGGCTGGTCCGAAGCCTAATTATGCGATAGTCTTGCCTTATGCGCTTTGACCTGACTGACCTTCGCTTGTTTCTCGCTGTGGTAGATGCTGGAAGTATCACCCATGGTGCCGCCGATGTTGGCCTTTCGCTGGCGGCGGCCAGTGAGAGGCTGCGCGATATGGAAACGCTCAGCGAAGTGATGTTGCTTGAACGTGGACGACGCGGCATCACGACGACCGAAGCTGGCGATGCGCTGGTCCATCATGCGCGCGCGATCCTGCATCAGATTGCACAGATGCGGGGCGAGCTTGGCGAATATGCAAAAGGCCTGCGCGGGACAATCCGCGTTCTGGCCAATACTGCTGCAATGACGGAGTTTCTTCCGGCGCGGCTTGCTCCCTGGCTCGCACGCAACCCTCAGGCCGATATCGACCTGAAAGAGCGCCAGAGCATTCAAATCGCCAGAAGTATCGCCGGAGGCTTTGCTGAAATAGGTATTCTGTCCGATGCCGTCGATACCAGCGGATTGCATCTGCAACCCTTTGCCATTGATCGGCTGGTGCTGGTCAGCGCGCGGGATCATCCGCTTGCCCTACGCAACAGCGTCCGGCTCGACGAATTGCTCGACCAGCACTTTATCGCGCTCGGTACAGGCGCATTACAGGATCACATCGATGCACAGGCACTGAAAATCGGCCTGCGGCTTAAAACGCGTATCAGGTTGCGGACCTTTGAGGGTATCTGCCGGATGGCGGGCGAAGGCGTGGGCGTTGCCATCATACCGGAAACGGCGGCGCGGCGTTTCCGGCGATCTTCTTCGATAGCGATCATCAAGCTCTCCGACAGTTGGGCAACACGCCAGCTGGCAGTCTGTGTGCGAGATGAAACGACGTTAACGCCTCTGGCAAGGAGCCTGTTTGCACATCTGACCTCAGACGAGCGACAGGCCTGATGTTTTCTGCGAAATAATCGGACTTGGGGCTGTAATCAGCCGCTTGCCGGTGTCTGCGCTGAAAAAATGCAGCTTATCGGTGGCTGCCGTCAATTGCATATGATCGCTGATCGGGATGTGAGGCGGAAAGGCTGCAGTTATCCGCTGCTCGCCAACCATACCATGAACGAGGCGTTGGGCGCCGAGTTCTTCGACATGATCGAGTGTGAAACTAAGTGCATTCACACCGTTCTGCGCCAGAACGAGATCCTCCGGTCTGATCCCCACCGTGAGCGGACCGGATGAGGGAAGACAGCCTGAAAGCTGCAAGGTAGCGTCATCGATCATCAGACGGTTGCCGGCGAGTCGGGCATTAAGGAGGTTCATAGCTGGTGAGCCGATAAAGCTCGCGACAAAAGTTGAGGCCGGATTGTGATAAACCTCAAGCGGGGTTCCGATCTGCTCGATACTGCCCTTGTTCAACACGACAAGACGATGCGCGAGGGTCATGGCTTCGAGCTGGTCATGCGTTACATAAAGCGAGGTCGTGCCCAGCCGCCTTTGCAATCGCTTGATTTCGCCGCGCATGGTAACGCGCAATTTGGCATCGAGATTGGATAGTGGTTCGTCAAAAAGGAAGACGGAAGGCTTGCGCACGATTGCGCGCCCCATGGCAACGCGCTGGCGCTGACCGCCCGACAGTGCTTTCGGTTTGCGATCAAGAAACGGTTCGATCTCCAGCATACGGGCGGCTTCCGCCACACGTGTTTCGATTTCGGCCTTGGGTGTTTTGCGGTTGCGCAGGCCATAGGCCATATTGTTATAGACGCTCATATGCGGATAGAGCGCATAGTTCTGGAACACCATTGCGATGTCACGATCAGCAGGTTCAACCTCGTTGACGATGCGTCCGCCAATGCTGACTTCACCGCCTGAAATCTCTTCAAGACCAGCAACCATACGCAGCAACGTTGATTTTCCGCAGCCTGACGGACCCACCAGAACGATAAATTCACCTGCACGGATATCGATGGATACGCCTTTCACGGCTTCCACTCCACCAGCATAGACCTTCTTGAGGTCCTTCATGATGATACCGGCCATTTTTCTCCATTTCCGCAAAGCAAAATGTCATGCGCTTTGCATCTTCAAATTTGAGATTTCAACGCAGGACCAAAGCGCTTAATACTTTTCCTGATCCCGCTGTTCCAGCCAATCGGCGGTTGCTTTGCTGGCATTGCGCGCGGCATCTTCAATTGCTGCTCCCGCAAGAAGCGCGGATACGAGATTGGCGCTGAAATGGTCGCCCGCGCCGATCGTGTTTTTGACAACCGCACGTTTCATGGGGGTGACATTCCTTATTTGCTCGCCATCATGAATGGTGATGGCGCGCGCACCGTCGGTCATCACGAGATGCTTCAGGCGGGAACCGCAGAAATGCTGTGCTTTGTGCCAGAGCGCATTGTCATCCAACTCCGGAAAATCGCCTTTTGAGCCGATCATGAGATCCGCTGGTCGCGGCACGGAGGTCTCAGATAAGGGAAACTGAGACGCCACCAAACCTATTGAATCGAGTGCTTTAAGGATCGTCGCATCTGGGTTGAAGCAATTGATATAGGCAGCATCGGCTTTGACATCGCCATCAAGCCGGAACAATCGCATCGGTCCCTGGCTCGGTGTTAAAATCGTGCGTTCGCCTGAAGGCTCAAGCAGAATATCGGTGATGTGAGTGCCGCTATCTCGCTTGTAAACATGCTGCATGTCGAAGCCGAGTTCTGAGAGCTCAGAGCGGGCTGTATCACCAAGCGCATCATTGCCAAGCGAGCTGACCAGCGCCACCTCATGCCCCAGCGCCAGAAATGGTGAGCCGGTGAAATACCCGCCGCCACCGAGCCTTGTCTCACGCTTTCCCCACGAAACGCGGGAGCCGGATTTGAGTGGCCTGTCCAGCTCCCAGATCCGATCATGGTTGAGATGTGCGATTACCAGAACACGCGCCATTATTTCTCTCCTGTGCCGGCCGAGAATGCTTCAACGATGTAACGTTGGGCCAGAAGAAACATGCCGAGTACGGGCAATACGGAGAGAAGGCTGGTCGCCATCAGTGGTCCCCATGGGGTTTCAGCGCCGTCCACATCAGCAAACATGGCAATGCCCGTGGTGAGTGTCTTTCGGCCGGTGTCTTCGAGGACGAGTTGCCCCCAAAGATAGATGTTCCACGCGCCCATGAAAGAAATCACGGAAAGAGCTGCAATGGCTGGCAGCACGTTGGGTATGGCCACATCCTTGAACTGTTTCCAGATACCGCAACCATCGATGCGTGCTGCTTCGAACATTTCGTCTGGAAGCGAGCGGAACGACTGTCTGAAATAGAAGACGTAAAAGCCGATATAGGGGATCGAAGGGATGATCATGGCCCAATAGGTATCGAAGGCCTGTATCTTCACCACCGCGATATAGGTGGGAATGATCGCGAGAACAGTCGGAAAGGACATGGTGGCAATCACCACCCAGAACAGGAAATGTTTGCCGCGAAATTCCATTCGGGCAAAAGCATAGCCCGCAGGCAGGCTGATGATGAGTTTGCCCAGTGTAATGGCAGCCGATGTCACCACGGAGTTAAACAGCCACCACCAGATCGGATAACGATCCGCTGCAAGCTGGAAGTTCGACAAGGTGATCTGCTCGGGCCAGAACCGCAGCGCTTTTTGCGCAATCAGTTCGTTTGGTGTGAAGGCAGATGTCACCATCCACAACAGTGGAAACAGCGTGATGAGCGACAGCACAATGAGAAGAATATGGAGTGTACCACGCTGGAGCGTGGCGCTGAGAGAATTTGCAGTCATTGATAATGCACCCGCTTTTCGCCGAAGCGGAACTGCGCCCAGGTGATGAGAAGCACTGCCACGATGATGATCATGGCCACTGCACTTGCTCTGCCGAACTGGAAGAACTGCAGGCCCTGCTGCCAGAGGAAATAAAGCAGATTGGAGCTTCTGCCCGCTGGTCCGCCACCCGTCAGAACGTCAACGACGCCCACAATATCATCGAGTACCGAGAATACGGTTGTGACCGAAATGAAAAAGGCGGTCGGCGTAATCAGCGGCAGTTCGATGGTGAAAAAGCGTCGCCATGCACCAGCACCATCCAGTCGAGACGCTTCGCGCAAAGACTGCGGAACATTGGCAAGCGCTGCGATCCACAACAGCATGTTGAGGCCGAAGCTTTTCCAGAACGTGACGACTGACACAGATAAGAGTGCGAGATCCGGATCGAGGTGCCACATGGATGTTGGCAATCCGAACCAGACGAGAACTTCGTTGAAAAGCCCGTTGACAGGATTAAGCAGCCATGACCATGCAACGCCAGCAACAGAATAGGCGAGGATGGTCGGCAGGAAGAAAGCGCCGCGATAAATGCGTTCGAGCTTGGAGCCCTGCACAGCATGGATCATCACAGCGATAATCAGCGGTAGAATGATCTGCGCCGGAACGAGAATGATGCAGTAAAGCACCGTGTTCCAGGCTGCGAGCCGGAAATCGGCGTCAGCAAACAAGCTTTTGTAATTGTCGAGCCCAACAAAGCTGACATCGGTTGAAAGCAGGTTCCAGTCAACAACCGACAGAACCGCCGAGGCGATGATCGGGCCATAAAGGAAAACAATGACGGAAAGGACGGCTGGCCCCGCGAAAATCCACGGAGCCAGCTTTGCAAACAGAGGTTTCGACATTTCGCGTCAGGCATCCACCAGCACGGTTGCAAGTTCGTCATGAGCCGATTTGAGGCCGGATTTGATATCCGTTTCTTTCAGCAACATGCGTGATACCCATTTGCGCCAGATGTTCTGGCCTTCAAGACCGCGCTTGCCCGGCCAGATGGTTTCGGCAGTCAAACCATCGGTAAGCTGACCCGCAGCGGGTTTCATGAAGTCGTTAATCAGCGGAATGTCGTGAACGGATGTGTTGAGATAACCAACTTCCGACCAGATCTTCTGACCTTCCGGCGAGGCGCAGAATTCAAGAAACGCAAGCGAAGCCTTGGCCTGTTCGTCATTCTTTGCATAGACAGCGAGGAAGTTTCCGCCGCTGTTCATGTTACGGGCATGGCCCGGAATGCCGGGGAAGCGCGCGGTGATCGCCTTGGCATTACCAAACGGGAAGCTGGCAGCGCGTGTCGAACTTGTGGTGCAGATCGCAAGCGCGCCAGCTTCAAAAGCGGCATCCTGCTCTTTGCCGCTGACGGGGGTCCAGAGGCCCTGATGGGCTGGCTGGCAGAAAAGTTCCATGCCCTTTGCAGCCTCGTCGCTGTTAAGCGCAAGCTTGCCTTCGGGGTCGATGATGTAGCCACCGGCATTCTGAATGAAGGACTGGCTGGTCCATTCATTGTTGGAAAGAGCCAGTGCCGACCGGTAGGTGGCATGTTTGCCCTTGAGTTTTTCATCGAGCGTGCGTGCAGCTTTATAGAGCCAATCTGTATCCGGATATTCCGGAAGGTTTGGATCAAGACCGGCTTCCGCCCAAAGAGCGCTGTTGATGAAGGTGATTGGCGTGGACATTGCCCATGGCAGGCCAATCACGGCATCGTCGATGGTGACCAGCGGCATCAGCGAAGGAACGAAATTCGCAATGATGGCCTTTGCCTTGGTTGAATCGATTTCGTTGAGATCACGGGCACCAAGGGTACGGCGTGCGAAATAGCCGAACTTCCAGCCCGTTACCATGATTGCTGGCGGCTTGCCTGCAGCGATACCGGCGAGTGCCTTGGCAGTCGCTGTTTCATAATCGCCATCAAAGCGGTTGGTGACGGTGACGCCGGTCTTCAGCGCGTTGAATGCGTCTACGACTTTCTGAAATGGCTTGTCTGGTCCCCAGATGCTGGAGATTTCAATTTTGGCATCGGCGGAAAAAGCCGAAGAAATACCAAAGGTGCTTGTGGCTGCCAATGCAGCGGAGGCTGTCAGAAAACTGCGCCTTGAAAGTTCAACCATGTCCGTCACTCCTGTGTCCGATTTGGGCACAAACTATCGGGCGTGAATGACATGCGAATTGTGAGTTTCGACCGGCTCTTGCGCTATTTGCCCGTTTAATGACCGTTTTGGTGAGATTTTGTCGTATTCCTGTGAGGTAAGTTCGTTAGGTCTGCCGCGACGTAACAATGGCATGACCTTAAAATGGCACAAAGACCTCTTCGGCCCTCGGATCGGCAGGATCGAATCCGTGATCGTCTCATCAGACAGGGCGACACCACCTGCACGGAACTGGCGGGTATATTCTCGGTTTCAGAAGAAACCATCAGACGAGACCTCGCTTCGTTGGAGGAGAGGGGGCAAGCGATGCGCGTTCATGGCGGGGCGCGTGCCGTCACGGCAAAGGGGCTGCCGCATATTGACTTGCGTATCGGCGCCGATCGTGAAGCCAAGGAGCGAATTGCCCGGCTTGCCCACGGACTGCTTAAACCGGGTATGTCGGTATTTTTCAGCGGTGGTTCAACCGCCTTGGCCACCGCTTGGGAGGCGCGTCATGAACCACCGATCATCGCCACATCGCTGATGGTCGACATCATGATCGTCCTGTCGATGGGCGGACAGACTGATCTTACGCTTTGCGGCGGGCAATTCGACAAACATTCCCGTGCTTCCTTCGGTTTTGAGGCGATGGAAATCATTTCGCGCCGTGTTTTCGATATCGCCTTCATGGGAGCAAGCGGCTTTGATGTGCAGCGTGGATTGCTTGGGCCGTCGGACAGGCATCTTCAGCTTGCGCAAGTGGTGCGCCGCCAGACAAGAAAATTCGTCGTACTGGCGAGCCATACGGCGCTGCAAAGATCGGACAAGTTTTCGATCCTGCCAACATCGGGCATTGATCTGGTGATCACGGATCAGCCACCACCCAGTGCGGTTTATGCAGCGCTGGAAAGAGCAGGGGTGGAGATCATTTACTGATCTTGAAATCAGCCCGGACCAGAGGGCCGGGCTGATATGTTTGTTTGGCAGTCTTATGATTGATGATGGCTGACAGACTTTTCTGCGTCTTTGGTTTTTACAAGCGATATGACAATGCCTGCACCAAGGATCGCAAACGTAATGCCGAGCGACCAGGACGGTGGGAACTTTTCCCAGCCCATCAGGTCCGCAATGAACATCTTGGAGCCGATGAAGATCAGCAGGATCGACAGTGCATATTTAAGATAGGCGAAGCGATGCAGGATGGCTGACAGGGCAAAGAAGAGCGCTCTCAGGCCGAGAATTGCGAAGATATTCGATGTGTAAACGATGAAGGGATCGGTGGTGATCGTGAAGACTGCCGGAACGGAGTCTACAGCGAAGATCAGATCCGCAACTTCGATCATGATGAGCGCCAGGAATAGTGGCGTTGCGAAGCGTACCATCTTGCCGGTCGCACTGTCTTTCAACCGTACGAAGAAGGCATTGCCGTGCAGTTCATCCGTGACACGCATGTGCTTACGGGCAAAGCGCAGTAGCGGGTTTCGGCTCATATCCGGTTCATCGTCTTCACCCGAAAACAGCATCTTGATGCCGGTGATGATGAGGAAGACCGCAAAGAGATACAGAACCCAGTGATAGTTTGCGACGATTGTGGCGCCGAGGCCGATCATGATGCCGCGCAACACGATTACACCGAGAATACCCCAGAAAAGGACGCGGTGCTGATATTTGCGCGGGATTGCGAAGAAGCTGAATATAAGCGCGATAACGAAGATATTGTCGAGAGCCAGTGTTTTCTCGACCACGAATGCGGTGAGATATTGCGCCGTGGCCTCGCTGCTCATCTGCCACCAGACAAAGCCGGAAAAGGCCAGTCCGAGTGTGATGTAGAAAGCCGACATTTTCAGGCTTTCACCGATTTCGATCTCATGGTCTTCCTTGTTGAAGACGCCAAGATCGAGCACCAGCAAAGCCAGAACGATGCCGATAAACAGCAGCCACATCCAGACCGGTGTTCCCATGAAGAGTGAAGTAAAGATTTCCATATCCGACCTCTGTTCAAATCTAACAAGGTCGGCTGGGGTTTACCGGGCTGACCTCGAGCTTGCTCGAAGTGGCCGACATCACGGTTTGGAAAAACCGCCAGAGGGGCCCGGTCCACTGGCTATCACTTAGGAAACGATTTTGCGGTTTCAAGCCAGGCTCTGATTATTTTTCGTGTGATAGAGCAGTCTCACGGATTAAAGGTTGAAAGAACGCTGTTTTATACCGGCTTCTGGATAGCCTGCAGCAATTCGGCGGGATCAATCGGCTTATGAAGCAGCATATAACCGCTCGCGGAGGCTTCACGCAGCCTTTCAGGCGATGTGTCGCCCGTGAGGATGATCACTGGCAGCTCGTATCCAAGCTGATCGAACAATCTGCGTGCGGCCTGTGTTCCTATCATGCCGCCTTCAAGGCGATAGTCCACGATGACAAGGTCAGTTTGAGAAGGTTTCGCTGTTTTATCGGCCTGCCAGGCGGCATATGTTTCGTCAGCGTTGCGCCCCGCATAGGCTCGGTACCCCCAAACGTCGACAAGCCCCGTGAGTGCATCAAGAACGGTGTTTTCATCATCAATAATGAAAATGTTTCCACCCGTCTGAAGCGGGCTTCTGGCAGGCTTCTTCGGTTGGCGCTGGTCAACGACAAGCGGTACGACGATTGAAAACATCGATCCTTTGCCGGGTTGCGAGCAAAGCCGGATCGGATGGTTGAGCAGCTCTGCTGTGCGTTTCACAATTGACAGGCCGAGTCCCAGTCCTTTGTCGCGGTCACGTTCAGGATTATGCAGCTGCACGAATTCTTCAAACACTGTTTCATGCTGGTTTTCGGCGATACCGAGCCCGGTGTCATAGACCTGAATTTCGATATTGCTGCCTCTGAGACGACAGCCAAAGAGTATGCCTCCGCTTGTCGTGTAGCGAATGGCGTTGGCGATCAGATTGGCTATTATCTGCCGCAGCATCATGGGGTCGCTGTCTGTATGAAGGTCACATCGGACCATTCTCCATCGAAGACCTTTGCTTTCGGCAAGGCCCGCAAATTCGCTGCGAAGATTATCCTGTAATTCGCCAATCGAGATGGTTTCGCGATTGGGTGTCACAATCTGAGCGTCGAGGCGTGAAACATCGAGCAATGCGTTGAGCAGATAGCTTAGATTGGCGACGACGTTTCTGATCTTTCCGGCAATATTAGCCGCGTCGGCGCCATTGACATTTCCTCTGCCTGCGAGTGCTGCCAGGGTCGAATTGAAGAGGCCAAGTGCATGTACCGGCTGCCGGAGATCGTGACTTGCAGCTGCGAGGAAGCGCGTCTTTGCGCGATCGGCAGCTGCCACTCTGTCCCGTTCACTTTTGAGCTGATCAACGAGCGTCTCATTTTCAAAGCGCAATCGGATTGTTTCGGCCAGATCCCGGTGGGTCACACGTCCATGATGCACGTTGATGATAACCAGACAGGCAATCAAAAACAGATAGGCGTTGTAAATCTCCCCCTCACTCATGAGGCAATAGATCGTGCTTGGCAGAACGGTTGTGAACAGCGATCCGACGAGGACCGGCAGAAATGCCGACGAAGTGGGTACGGACCCACAGGTTAGACCAGTCATGACGATCATTGCGAAGGAAAGTAGGTGTGGTTCGCCCGAGAGAAAACCGATCAAGCCCAGTAGTCCCCAGTTCATACCCGATAGCCACGAGAAGCCAGCCGCCGTCCAGGCCCATTTCAGATAGCTGTCCGGTGTTTTCGGATGGCGGAAAAACGCACGGGTGACGATCATGCGAAGGATTGTCAGCAAATAAACCGAAACACACCATGCAATGAGCCACACATTGGGCACTTTGTCCCAGAATATCAGAAGAGAGGGGATCGGCACGAAGATGTTGGTCAGCAGCACGCCTGCCGAATGCTTGTAGAGCGTATTAATCAGCGCCTGCTTGATCCGCGTCTCGTCTATCGGATTAACTCTCGTAGATTTTTTGTGTTGTTCAGAGAGCGCTAATGCCACCATAATGCTATCCTGTATTCGCTTGTGGGCTTGAGGGGCATCTTATCGATGAGGGAAAACTACCGGGTAATCTTGGCTGATGATCACAATATCGTCCGCGAGGGACTTAAACTACTTCTTTCTACTTTAAGCGAAACAGTTGTGGTTGGAGAGGTCGGTGATTGTTCTTCTTTGTTGGGGCTTCTGGCTCAGACGCCTTGCGATATGGTCTTGCTTGATCTTGGTATGCCGGGATTTCACAGCTTTCAGTTCATAGAACAATTGCGAACGACCTATCCAAAGTTGAAAATTCTCATTCTGTCTGCAAACAGTGAATCCCGCTCGATCCGTGCAGCACTTGATGCTGGTGCCAATGGTTATCTGACGAAAGATGGCGATCCGAGCGAATTGCTTGCCACCATCACCAATCTGAAAAACGGTCACAGCAATGGCGCAACTCATATTGGTGCTGCGATCAACCGTCCGAGTGGCCATGAGCCTGAACCCAATATCGATGTCTTGTCGCCCGTGCCGCTTACAAGACGTGAGCTGCAGTTTTTGGCATTGATCCCAAAGGGTACGACGACACGGGAAATAGCGGACAGGCTCGGTATCAGCGTTTTCACCGCCCGCAAGCATCGCGAAAACCTCATGCGCAAACTCGATCTCCATAGCAGTGCCGAGCTGACGGCCTATGCGGTGCGTCTTGGATTGCCATCGGCATAATATTGCGGTCGCGGCTCTGGCAGAAGCCACCCCAACTGCCAGAACCGCCATTCAAGCAATGGCTTGCTTGAATGTAAGCGCATGTGCTGCTGTTGACCAAAAGCTACCAACTAGGCTGGCAGCATGAAATACGGCACCTGTCGTATTTTAGCAGTTGCACCGGGAGAATATGGTCCCTCCAATCCGCTGACGGATCGTCGGCGGTAAAACGGGGCGGCGACCATGTTTGGCAAATACGCAAATTTTGGTGAAGACGGGCGGTCAGTTCTGATCTCAGTTCTGGCGCTATTGCTGGGGTCGCTTTTGTTTCCGAACGAGAAGGCACTCGCGGGTGAGGCTTTACCGTCGGACAGGGTTGATGCAGCGGTTGTCTTTGCTGTCGATCGGTCATCGTTGCCAGATGTCGATGACGTCCAGATGGTGCGCGAGGGACATATATCGGCACTGCGTTCTTTGCACCGCGTTATGACCAGCGGCCCGAACCAGTGTGTGGCAATTGCCTATATCGAGTGGTCGGGTGACAGCCAGTCTGAATCTGTTCTGCCATGGACGCGCATCTGCGATGAAGGCGATGCTGAAGCTGCAGCTACAGCGATAGCACTTTATCGCTATGACGGTATTAAGGGCGAGGCCGGCACAATGCTGACGGCAATCAATGCGGCTTTGGTTGATGTGAAAATGGTCACATGGAGCGCAAACAGGCTCATTGTAAATGTATCGACTTATGATGGTGGTCCGGCGGATGTTTCCCACACAAATGCCGATATAACCAACATCATTACAGTGCGGAAAGATGTCCTCCACGATCAGGGATCGGGCAGGCGTTTGCAGGTCGCGTCATCTGCGGATTATGTGGCCGCAATTGAGCGGAGTTTGATGCTTGAAGTTGGCGGCGATAGAGCCTTTTACACGAAGCCAGAAGAGCCGAATATCAGAACGGCAAAGACGGATATCATACCTTAGAAAGATGAAGCTTCGGGGCGCTGGTCCCCGAGGCGATTATGCATCTATCAGTCATGATTTCAGACAAGCAAATCCTTCACTTCTCGCAGTACAGTAACCAGACTTGCCGCGTCGCGCGGACCGTCATATCGCGTGCCGTTGATGAAAAGCGTGGGTGTGCCATTGACGCCGCTTCGCAATCCACCGCGAAAATCTGTTTCAATGCGCTCCTGAAAACGACCGTCGAAGGCGGTTGCGAGGGTTACTGGCGCTATGCCGAGGGCTGTCGCATATTCGTGAAGATCATGATCGGTCAGCGCGCTTTGGTTTTTGTAAAGAAGATCATGGGCTTGCCAGAACAGGCCTTGTGTAGCGGCCATTTCAGCAAACTCCGCTGCGTGAAGCGCATGGGGATGCATTTCGGCAAGTGGGAAATTACGGAACACGAAGCGGAGATCCTCACCCATTGCCTGCTGCGCTGCTTTCAGAACGTAATAAGCTTCGCCGCAATATGGGCATTCATAGTCGCCATATTCGACAAGGGTTACAGCGGCTGTCTCATAACCCTGAATGTGATCCTGTTTACTAACCGGAATGCTCAACTTGCTCATGATTGCTGCTCCTTAGTGGTTGGTTTGGCCTTAAGCATGTCGAGTGCTTCAAGAATGCCATCGGCTCCAGGGTTGATGCCTAGCGGAGAAACATAGCTCCATCGGATAATGCCATCGGCATCAATGACGAACAGCGCACGCTCCGCCACGCCATCCTTCTGCCGATAGACGCCATAGCTCCGGGCGACTTCACCCTTGGGTTCAAAATCTGCGAGAAGCGGGAAATGCAATTTGCGCTCTGCTTCAAAGGCGGCATGGCACCACACACCATCTACCGATATGCCGAGCAGCTGCGCCTTCGCATGGTGAAATTCCGGCAGAATTTCGTTATAAAGTCCCATCTGATCGCTGCAGACCGGACTCCAGTCAGCCGGGTAAAATGCGAGTATCACCGGAGCGCCACGCAGATCGCTGAGCGATACCGTCTGATCCGCCGTTGCAGGTAAAGTGAATGCAGGCGCAACAGTGCCTGCAGCGAGTGCGTGTGAGGGATTATCGCCGGGCATGATCGAACTCCTTTGCAGCTTCAATGCGCTCCAAGGTTAGCCAGCGCAGCAAGGCAGCTCAATCAGATGAACGGATAGTGTTCAGATACTTAGGTCTATTGGCGAGCAGAGTTGGGACCCAAACCTAGGTATAGGTTCGCAACCACTTAAATTGCTCTATGGTTTCGCGCAGTCGAATCTGGGGAACGACAAACGATGTCTAAATATGCAGAGGGCGTGCATAAGCGAGGCAGTGAACTGGCGGTCGGCTTTGTCGCACTGGCGCTGGCGCTTGCTGTCTTTTACGTCGATACCTTCACCGATATTGAAGGCGCTATTGCCGTTCTCTACGCCATTGTGCTGCTGCTGGCAGCCGAAGTAACAGGGCGCACAGGCATTATCCTGAGCGGCATTGGCTGCTTCATCCTCACCATCACATCCTATTATGCGACCCATGGTCCGGAGCCGGATTTTCAGACAACCATTCGACTGGCAGTCGCTGTTGCTGCAGTTGTGGTCACAGCGGTTCTCATTCTGAGAAACAAAATGGGGCAGCAGGAATTGCTCGCCTCCCACGCAGCGCTCAAAGATAGCGAAGCGCGCTATCGCTCGATTTTTGACCGCACGCGCGTTGCCCTTTGCGAGCGCGATTATTCGCGGCTTCGCCAGCATCTGATTCAGTTGAAGGCGCAAGGCATCACTGACATCGAAGACTACGCCCGCACGCATCCGGATTTCGTCCATAAATGCATTGGCATGACCGATACGGTCGCAGCCAATGAAGCAGCCTATGAACTTTTAGGGGTTGATCTGGGGCAGGCGCATCGACTTGGCAGTCTCTTCGTTCCACGCGATGACCAATTTGTGCATGTGTTGCAAGCGCTGCTCGATGAACAGCGCTATTTTGAGAACAAAGTCGAGTTTCACACCCAAAGTGGTGAAGAACGGCTGGCGCTGCTGAGCATTAGCTTCCCGAGCGATCCTGCTGCTTTCAATCGCGTTGTGCTGAGTATGGTCGATATTACTCAGCGTGAACTGGCGCAGAAGGCGCTGGTGGAAGCACAAGCCGAACTGACCAAAGCCTCGCGGGCCGCAACCGTCGGTGCCTTGTCTGCCTCGCTTGCCCATGAACTCAACCAGCCGCTTGGCGCCATCATGCTTAATGCGCAGACAGTGCTGCGCTGGCTCGACCGCGATCCGCCGGACCTGACCGCCGTGCGACGCTCTGCGGAACGGATCATTCGCGACAGTGACCGCGCAAGCGAGATTATCCAGAACACGCGCAATATGCTGAGCCAGGCCAAGCGGCGGGTGGAATCCATCGATCTCACCATGTTGGTTCGCGAAACCATTGCGCTCATGGAACATGAGCTGCAACGCAGCAGCACGCAGGTACGCATGGCACAGAACTGGCGTTCGCCCGTGATTGAGGGCGTGCGGATTGAGCTTCAGCAAGTGATTATCAATCTTGTGACCAACGCCATTCAAGCGATGGAAGCATCCAGAACCCGTTCGCGTTCAATTGTGATCACCATCGGACGCACCGACAATGACCATGCCGTAATCAGCATTCGTGACAGCGGACCGGGAATAGATCAGGATACGCTCAAACGGCTGTTCATGCCGTTTCATACAACCAAGGCTTCCGGTATGGGCATGGGGCTTTCGATCTGCCGCAGCACGGTTGAAGCAAGCGGTGGAACCCTGACCGGGACCAACCACGAAACAGGTGGCGCGGAATTTGAAATGCGCCTGCCGATCAATTGGGAAGTGCAGGATGCCTGAGATACGCAAGCCCCAAAAGCAACCAAACGACAAGCCGGTGGTCTTCATCATCGATGACGATCCGTCGATGCGGGAATCCCTGGCCGATCTGTTTTTATCCATGCAGTTTGATGCGGAAGCATTTGAAACAGCCGCAGCCTTCATGGCCAAATTCCCGAATCAATCACGAATGGAAAGACCCGGCTGCATTCTCCTCGACGTCCGTTTGCCGGGCATCAGCGGCCTTGATTTCCAGAGCCAGCTCGAAAAATCAGGCATTCGCCTTCCCGTGGTTTTCATGACGGGCTTTGGCGATATTCCGATGACGGTACGTGCGATGAAGGCAGGCGCCGTCGACTTTCTCACCAAGCCGTTCAAGGAACAGGATGTGCTCGATGCAGTGAGTTCGGCTGTGCAGCGCGATAGCGTGCGCAGGCAGGAGGCAGCGCAAAATCAGGCTGTCGTCGAACTGGTGCAGACATTGACCCCACGCGAGCGGGAAGTGATGGACGCGGTTGTCACAGGCAAAATGAACAAGCAGATCGCCTTTGATCTTGGCATCAGCGAAGTGACGGTGAAGCTTCATCGCGGCAATGTCATGCGCAAGATGGATGTGCGTTCTCTTGCCGATCTGGTTCGCAAGGCCGAGTTCCTCAGCGAAACGACAAAGTGACCTGTATCTAAGTATGGTATATTTGTGCTCTGCCAGAGCGCATAAAGGGCCTTAAGTGCATCTCTAAAAACAGGAATCGTTTTCGGGATGCACGATCAGATTTTAGCAATTCAAGGTCCAATATCTTGTCCGCAGCGCAAATTCATACCATAGCCATTGTTGATGACGATCAGGGCATCCGGGAAGCTCTCGACGATCTCGTCAAATCTTGCGGTTATGAAAGCCGTCTTTTCGCATCAGCCGAAGAATATCTCGCCTATGAGGCGCAATCGGATATCGATTGTATGCTGGTTGATGTGAAAATGCCGGGATTAAGCGGGATCGAGCTTCAGGCCGAACTGAACAAGCAGACGGCCCATCCGCCGATGATCTTCATGACATCCTTTGAAGACGACCGTACCCGCAATGCGGCCATGGAAGGCGGAGCTTTCGCTTTTCTGGGCAAGCCGGTCGATGTGACCAAACTGCTCGACCATCTTGAGCACGCACTCCGATCATAGGGTTGGGGGACAGCATACCAATCGCCGGGGATAGATAGACCTCGGTATAGATGTGGTCCTTTCCCTGCTTTCGTAAACTTCTCCTGCATCAGAAATTGTTGCCGCTGGCAACGAGAGGAGAAGCCGCCATGACAACCCATCGCATAGACGCAAAGAGCGCCAACGATCATTCCACGAAGCCGACATTCGGCAATCCTGATCTGCCGCCCGAAGGCGCGGTCAACGCCAATGCCGGAAGCCTGACCGATCCCGGTCCGAAGAACCCGGCGCTTAACGCGCAGTTTCCATCTTTCCAGAATCCGCCTGCAACCGATATCGGTGATATGCAGCTCTTCTGGGGTTCATTCAACAATGCGCCAAAGCGTATTCAGAATGGCGGCTGGGCGCGTCAGTTGACACAATCCGACTTTGCAATTTCCGCAGAAATTTCCGGCGTCAACATGCGCCTGAGTGCAGGGGGCATTCGTGAGATGCACTGGCACCGCGCGGCGGAATGGGCAATCGTGACCAATGGTCGTTGCCGCATCACTGTGCTTGATACTGCAGGCCGCGCCTATGTGCAGGACGTTGAAGCAGGCGATCTGTGGTATTTCCCGGCAGGTTTTCCGCATTCCTTGCAGGGGCTCGGTCCTGATGGCTGCGAATTTGTTCTGGCATTTGATGAAGGCGATCAGTCCGAATACAACACGCTGCTGGTAACAGATTGGCTGGCGCATACATCGCCCAGCATTCTTGCCAAGAATTTCGGCATCGACGAAGACGCGATGAAGTCGATCCCGCTCAACAATCTCTGGATTTTTCAGGGTCGCGAGCCGGGTGAACTTTCCAACGATCAGGAAGAGGTTTCATCAGCTGGTCTGCCCCCTTTTCCCTTCACCTACAAGCTCAGCTCTGCAAAGCCATTGAAGGAAAACCGTTCTGGCGCCATCCGCATGGCTGACAGCTCGATCTTCAAGGCATCCACCACGATTGCTTCCGCAATCGAGACGATCAAGCCCGGCGGTGTCCGCGAGTTGCACTGGCACCCCAATGCCGATGAATGGCAATACTGGATCAAGGGCGAAGGCCGCATGACCGTTTTCGATGCAGGCCCCCGCGCCCAGACGGCAGATTTCAGAGCTGGCGATGTCGGCTATGTGAAACGCAGTCAGGGTCATGTGATCGAAAATACCGGCACCACCGATCTTCAATTCGTCGCCGTGTTCAGGGCGGCTGAATATCAGGAAGTGTCGTTGTCTTCATGGCTGACGCATACGCCAGCCGATCTTGTTGCACAGCACCTCAATATCGATGTTGTCGATTTGCGGAAACTGCCTTCCGACCAGCCGGGCATGGTGCCTCGTTGATAAAACCACCAACCAAAAAGGCGGCCAAATGGCCGCCTTTTTATTGTCTGTGAAAGCAATTCTTTCGTAGAGCGCCGTGCGCCCTTTTGGGCGCACAAAGGTCGCTCTAACACTTTATATTTACAGCATAATTTTACCTTAAACTGATTCAAGTTTAAGGAATTATGCTGTAGTCAATGCTGGGCAGCAATCGAGCTGCGAACACGAAAAGCGACGAACTGAATGGCCAGCGCTATGATGGCGAGCAAACCGCCCAGCAGGCTTACATCAAGCCAGCCGCCATGTTTCCATGCAAGCGTCGAGAGTGCAGCGCCCGCCGCTCCACCGAGGAACATGGCCGTCATGAAGATGGTATTGAGGCGGCTCCTTGCTTCCGGATCAAGTGCATAGATGATGTGCTGATTGGAAACGAGAGCGCTCTGGATGCCGAAATCGAGCACGATCACACCAATGACCAGCGCGATAAGCGACGACCAGAGGCCGAAGATCACCCACGAAACCAGCGTGAGGATTGCGCCCATAAGCACGACAAAGTGCGGACCTTTGCGGTCGGCAATCCGGCCTGCAAATGGCGCTGCAAAAACACCAACTGCACCCACAATACCGAAGAGACCGGCAACATCTGCGCCCAAGCCAAATTCAGGCGTTTGCAGGTAAAGCGCGAGAATAGTCCAGAAGGCCGTGAAGGCTGCAAAAAGTGCTGCCTGCGTCAGTGCTGCAATGCGAAGGGCACTGTGTGTTTTCCAGATTTTAGCCAGTGAACGGATCGCCGTGTGATAGCGCATATGCGATGTTGAACGATGGTTCGGCAGCGCGAAAAACATCAGCAAACCGGCAGAAAGCGCCAGCGGCACGCCGATCCAGAACATTTCGCGCCAGCCAGCATGTTCACCGACAAAGCCGGAAAGCGTACGGCTGAACAGAATGCCCGAAAGGACGCCCGCCATCACCGTGCCGATGGTCGCGCCGCGCTTTTCAGGCACGGCTAGCGACGCCGCAAACGGCACGATCTGCTGTGCGACTGTCGAGCTTGCACCTACGATGAGTGATGCAATCACCAGAGCCAGCGCCGATGGTGCGACAGCGGCAATGGCAAGCGCTACTGCCAGAATGATGAACTGGCCGATAATCAGCTTGCGCCGGTGAACGATATCCCCCAACGGAAGCAGGAAGAATAAACCAGCGGCATAGCCAAGCTGCGTGGCGGTCGGGATAAGGCTCGTCATCGGATCGTTTGGAAAATCGGCTTCGATGATCCCAAGCATTGGCTGATTGTAATAGATATTTGCAACCGCCACGCCGCTGGCTACGGCCATTGCGAACAGAGCCCCTTTGCCGATACAAGCGCTGGATTGCCCGGCTTGCGTTGAAGATTGGCTTTTATAGTCCATTTTGCTGCCCTCTTTGGCTGGTTCCGAGAAAAGTGGGAGGCGCTTTCCGGCGGAACGATGCGTGAAAAACTTTGGATAGGGCGGCTATCAAAGGCACCTAGAAGCGAGAGCCGCTCTATCGCGATCGGTGCCTGACTATCTAGCTTTTTATCGATTTTCGTTTTAGTAGTCTTGAACGATCTGCCTGTATAACGAAAATCGATATAATGAATACGGATGACGTTGTTGTATTTCTGGCGGCAGTGAATGCGGGAAGCCTGGCTGAAGCGGCCCGGAGGCTTGGTCTCCAGCCGATGGTTGCCACACGCCGTCTCGCTGCTCTTGAAACAATGCTTGGTGTCCGGCTGCTGCATCGCACGACACGTTCGCTTTCGTTGACACCTGAAGGTGAAACCTTCCTGCCTTTTGCGCGCGCCATGATCGAAAATGAAACCGAAGCCAAAGCGCTGCTGCGGGCAGAAGCCAGAGGTGCGGCAGGTCTTTTGCGTGTTTCGGTTCCCGTCGCCTTTGGCCTTCGCTATGTCACGCCGTTTGTGCCGCAGCTGCTTGAGCAGAATCCTGAATTGCGTATCGCGCTTGATCTTACGGATCACTTGCCCGATCTGGTTGCGAGCGGGACGGATCTCGCGATCCGCATTGCCCGGCTGCGCGACAGCAGCCTGATTGCGCAGAAGCTCAGCGACAATCCTCGTTGCATCGTTGCAAGCCCGGACTATCTGGCCAGTCGCGGCATACCGCACGCGACTGATGAGATTGCAGAGCATGACTGCCTGCCGCTCGGCTCTGCAACACACTGGACTTTCTCGACGCCCGAAGGCGAAAAGCACATTCGTCTTAACGCCCGCTTTTCCGCCAACACGATGGAGGGCTGTTATGCCACCTGTCTTGCGGGCGGTGGGCTTGCACTTCTATCGACCTGGTATGTGAGTGAAGATGTGAAGGCGGGACGACTGGTCAGGCTCAATTTCGGTGAGGTAAGACCTGAAACACTCAATATCTGGGCGGTCTATCCGACCACCAGACTGGTCTTGCCGAAGGTCCGGGTTTTCATTGCCTCACTGAAAGAGGCCATTGCGGCATCGGCTGAAAACTTTCACGCGTGAAACCTCAGTAGATTTCCGCGACTGCGAGTTTCGCTCTAACATTCGCCCCGACATTCGCCCCGACATTCGGACGTGTCTGATAACGGCGCCATGCGCTTGGTGTCGTACCGGTGATCCGGCGAAACACGCGCGACAGGTGAGCCTGATCGGAAAGGCCGCAATCAAGCGCGATTTCGCAGAGAGGCGCGTTACTGTTGAGCATCTTGTCCTTGGCAAATTCGACACGGCGCTGGATCACATAATTATGTGGTGAAACGCCAAAGCTGTTCTTGAAGGCTGCCGAGAAATAGCTGGTGCTGAGCTTGACCTGACGCGCCATTTCATCAAGCGAAATCGTGTAGGAAATGCGCTCATCGATAAAGCGGCACACACGCTTGATCTGCCAGGGCGCCAGTCCACCGACAACGATCCGATCCGCCACATCATTGCCGTCAACCATGCGTGTACCGAGCAGGCTTGAAGCCTGATTGACCAGATCGATAGCGATTGTCTCATCTTCTTCGAGAAGCTTTACGGCATTCAACAACAGGGCAGAGACCTTGATTGATGTCTCGCTTGCGAACTTGTCGAGGGGAAGGCGTGGCTGCTTGTGGTCAACTGGCGTTGCGAAATGTGACATCATCGATCTCCCGTAAAATCGTTGAACTGCGTTGGATATGGGAGGATTTTGGGATGATGCGGCGCTGTACGAAACCGTACTATGAGTGCAAAACCATACACCTGAGTTTTTGCTACTCTATACTTGGGTATAGGGTGAGTGGGTTTGTGCTTCACCTCGCGCACAAACGAAAAAAGGGGCCGACGGCCCCTTCTTTTGTGTGACTGATCCTGCGATCAGCCGTTTGTGCCACGCAGCGTTTCAAACAGGAACCAGACGCGGCGTTCGCCTTCGTCGATCCAGTTTTCGAGCAGGCTTGCGGTCGCCACATCGCCATATTCGTCGCAAAGCTCGTGCAGCACCCGCATACTTTCAACAAGTGCCTTGTTGTCGTCGCGCAGCTCGGCGAGCATTTCATGCGGATGCACAAACTCGGCATCATTATCGAGAATGCGCTGGTGGCGCGAAATATCGCCGATGGAGCGCAGTGTGTTGCCACCCAGCTTGCGGGCGCGTTCTGCCAGATCGTCGGTAATGGCAAAAATCTGATCGCCCTGTTCATCCAGCAGAAGATGATAATCGCGGAAATGCGCGCCAGACATATGCCAATGGAAATTCTTGGTCTTGAGATAAATGGCAAACACATCTGCGAGCAGAGCGGTGATGCCGCCGGAAATTTCCTTCACGGCTTCTTCCGAAAAACCGCTCGGTGTCTTGAGAGAGGCAGAGCGACGGGATTTTACATTATCGGTCATGATGATGGTCCTTTCGTTCGTAAATGCGTGTTGTCGGTTTGAGAGCAGGGGGATTCCGGGGCGCGCCCTGAGGCAGACTTCAATGAAGGGCGTGGAAAATCATGGCAGCTCAGCCAGTCAACCGGCAGGTCGACTGGTTCAGGCAGCATATCAAGACCGTCACGCACGCGCTCTTCAAGCAAGCGAGGTTTCTCAGTCATGGCGGATTGCCTTTCCAGCTTTGCACAAATGCATACTGTATGAGCCACGAACGATAATCTTGCATATTTCGATGTCATTTGGATATGTCATCGCGATCACAAAAGCGAAAACGGCAAGAGGAGTTCCGCTCGCCGTCCCGCCCCGATATCGAGCCGAAATTACGACTGGATGAATTCCAGAACGTCGGCGTTGAACTTGTCGGCTTCGGTCTCCGCCAAACCATGCGGCGCGCCGGGATAAACCTTGAGCGTTGCGTTTTTCACGATTTTGGCGGTCTTTTCGCCCGCGGCTGCAATCGGCACGATCTGATCGTCATCGCCGTGGATCACCAGCGTCGGCACTTCGATCTTTTTCAGATCATCCGTGTAATCGACTTCCGAGAACTCGCGAACGCAGTCATACAGCCCCTTGATCGAACCGACCATGCCCTGCAGCCAGAAGTTCTCGCGCAGGCCTTCATTGACCTTAGCGCCTTCGCGGTTGAAGCCATAAAATGGCAGCGTCAAATCTTTGAAAAACTGCGAGCGGTCGGAGCGGGTGCCCTTGCGAATGCCGTCGAAGACTTCAATCGGCGTGCCTTCGGGATTGTTTGCAGTCTTGAGCATCAATGGTGGAACGGCACCAACCAGCACGGCTTTTGCAACGCGGCTATTGCCGTGACGACCGATATAGTGAGCGACTTCGCCACCGCCCGTCGAATGGCCAACAAGGATCACATCCTTGAGGTCGAGCTTTTCGATCAGCTCTGCCAGATCATCGGCATATTGATCCATGTTGTTGCCATTCCATGGCTGATCGGAACGTCCATGACCGCGACGATCATGCGCGATAACGCGATAGCCTTTCTCAGCAAAAAACAGCATCTGAACGCTCCAGGCATCGCCCGAAAGCGGCCAGCCATGCGAGAACAGTATTGGCTGACCTGTGCCCCAATCCTTATAGAAAATCTTGGTGCCGTCTTTGGTTTCGATGAAATTCGTAGTCATGGCCGTAGATCCTTTTGCTTGGGAGGAGAGGACTGGACCCGGCTTCAAATGCATTCGCTTTGAAGCTCTGATCTGCCATCCGATCTACAGGCGTGCGTGTTCAGGGTCTTGATGATTTGCGGCGTGTTTGGACAATTGCGGGATCGTCAAAGCAAAAGATGCGAATGACCGCTCGTAACGAGCATTCGCATGAAAAAGATCGATCAGTCCGCAGCTTAAGGGTTGCCGTCGGCAAGACGCTTGATGCCAGCCATGCTGATGACGGTAAGTTTCTGACGGCCGCCCCGAACGAAGCCCTGACCTTCCCAGTTGCTGAGAATACGCGAAACCGTATGCAGCGTTGTTCCCGTCATCTCGGCGATATCCTGACGGGTGATGGGGAAGTCGATGCGGATGCCGTCTTCTTCCTTCTTACCCGCTTGCCGGGCGAGACGCAGAACGGCATGTGCCACGCGACGTTCAACTTCCTCGGTCGACATCTCGCGAATTCGGGTATGGGCTTCTTCAAGCCGCTTGCCAATTGTCTGGATCGCATTCATCGCAAGGCCGGGATTCTGTTCGACGAAATAGTCCCAAAGCTCTGTTGGCCAGGCCAGAACAATGCTTTCGGCTACCGCCATTGCCGTGCCGGGATAGTCGCTGCGTTGCAAAGCCTTGGCGAAGCCGAATAGATCGCCGGGATGGACCATGCGAACGATGATCTGCTGTCCGTCGGGAGTTACCTGATTAACCTTGAGACGACCGTGAAGCAGCAGAAAGAACAGGACGGCGTCATCGCCCTGTTCAAAAATGGTTTCGCCCGGAACGACACGCCGCGTTGAGGCGTAAGACACAAGCTTGTCCAGCTCGTCATCGCTCATCTTTGCGAACAACGATAGTTTTCTGACAAGCCCGCGATCTATCGTGGCCATCACGCATCCCCTACTAAAAATCCCCTTCGTCGCTTTAGCACAGCAAGAGGAATAAGGGATAGTCTCGGGGGCATAAAATAGGGCATTCAAGCATAAACCATCATATTGAGAATTCTTTCAGCCGTTTCAGCACGACCGCATACCAGCGACCGTCGCGAACCAGCCGAAAGCCCAGATTGTCGGGTGGCACACCGACGCTACAGCCGCCTGTCTTGGGGTTGCGGATGAAAGAGCTCATCGCGGCACGGTGCTTGCCATTAACCACATAGACGCCGCAGACAGGTGTTTCGGCAACGATCTTGCCATAGGCATCGACATTCACACGGCGATGACAGGTCTGTGTCCATTCCCATACATTGCCGGCAACGTCGGCGATGCCAAGTTCGTTTTCACCAAATGCACCTGCAGAACGGACTTCAGGGCTACGCTCGAGTTTGCGCGCGCTCTGCTGCTCATAGTCCTTGAGCCACCTTAAAGCGGGGTTGGCTGCGGCATCGTCCTCAATGCCCAGAGCGGTATCGGTAAAGCGTGAACCGGCAGCAAAAGCCCATTGCTCGTCGGTCGGCAAATGCCAGACTTCCCCGGTCTTTTGTGATAACCATTTTGCATAGTTTTCCGCATCATCGTAGCTCACGCCGACAATGGGTGCATTGGCGCCCAATCCGTTTCGATTATGCGGTAACGCTTCCGCCGGTTGGCAGCCACCATCGGCGATGCAGCGCTCATAGTCGGATGCGCTGACCTGATATTTCATAATCTCAAAGGATTGCGCGAGTTTGCGCGTCGTCAGTGGTGCATCTACCGGATAATTGTTCTTTTGAAAGTCGCCATCAGCGCGATAGGTCATGCTGCGCGGTGCAACGACAATGGTCTGCGGGGGCTCAAGTTGGGTATCCCGAGAGCTGCGCTCTGCGCGTCCTGCGGCATCGACCACAAACAGACCCGCCACCACCGCCAGCAAGACAGCGGGCACAGCCACAGCCAACTCCCGAAGGCGCTTCTTCTTATTACCTTTGGTCATTTGGTGTCACGGAGCCGCGTCGTTCAATAGATACGGCTCCGAGCCTTTCCTTATTCGACAATCACCAAAGAAGCTTTCAGTCTTTCGTTACATCCCAGACGGGGCCAGAACCGACGTCATCAGATCATCATTCCATTCGCCGGTGACTTTGAAGTGCGCGGCTGCACCCAGTTCAAAGGCTTCGATCAGATTGTGGTTCACATAGGCATAGATGCCGGGTTGCTGGAATGTGTAGAAGGCTGCTGCCGCGGCTCCGCCCGGAATGAACCAGGTTTCCTGATCGAGATCTGGCGGCATGTTGAACTTGCCAGTTGCCCAGACATAGTCGCCATGTCCGCCGATGAGGTGAGGTCTCGTATCGCGATTGGCTTGCGAGTGAACGATCAACACCTTCTCGCCGACCTTGGCGGTCATTGCCTTGTCACCGGTCAATGCACCGACTGCACCGTTAAAGACAACATGGGTCGGTGTCAGGGTACGCATCACCTTCACAGTGTCTTCATATGCATCGCCTGGAGCGTCGTATTTCTTATACTGACCAGCTTCATCGCGAGGCACATAGAAGTCCTGCTCGCCGACATAATAGATCTTGTCATAAGAAAGCTTGTTACCCTTGCCATCGTGCAGTCCGTCGCGCGGCAACACCATGATCGCCCCATTCATACCCGAGACAACGTGCCAAGGAACCATTCCTGGAGGTGCGCAGTGGTAGACGAAAACGCCGGGCTTGGTGGCCTTGAAGCGAAGGACCGTCTTCTCACCGGGGTTGATTTCGGTAAGCCCACCGCCACCCAATGCGCCGGTTGCCGCATGGAAATCGATGTTGTGCATGAGCGTGTTGGTTTCAGGATTGATGAGTGTCAGCTCAACATAATCGTCCTGATGCACCACCATCAGCGGGCCGGGAACGGTGCCATTGAAAGCCATGGCATGAACTTCAGTCCCCGCATCATCAATGACGATCTTCTTTTCTTCGATCACCATCGTAAATTCGACAACCTTCGGCCCACCCTCTGCGGCCTGGCTGTGAGCGTGGACGAATGGCGGGTTCACCAGTTCCACTTTCTGCCGGGGTAGTGCTGCAATTTCCGCTGCACTGGCCTTCCGGATTGCGCCATTACCCCAGGCGGATGTTGTCGCAAGCACCGGGGCTAACGCACCAGCGAGTGCTGCTCCTGCCAGTATCGTGCGGCGGTTGATCTGCATCTGGTCTGCCATCGATTCTCTCCTATACGATAGGACCGAGCGCTCTTTGCTCTGTCGTTTTATCTATAGGAGATCGGGGAGGTTCCTTCCTTGACCGCAATCAACATGGACCATAAATCGATGAAATAATTATCGTTTATTTACAATGCTTTATGTGAAATGAACCAAGTTTTTAAGGGCTTATTTGCGATAGCACAAAGGACGATTACAGCCTGAGCGTGTTGTCAAAAGTAAAACCAGCGATTGATAAATTTCAATCGCTGGTCTTCGCGAAGCGGTTGGGGTCATGCTTTCTATAAGGACAGGCCAGTGAAACGGGCTTGTACTTCCGGCAGTGCCATCTCTGGTATCCATGCGGGCTCATATGTCAGCTCGACATTGGCGCGTGAGACGCCCTCGACCGCTCCCACGCAAGTTTGCACGGCTTGGATGAGAAATCCCGCAGCAGGACAGCCGGGTGTGGTCGTGGTCATCTGAACGTTGACCAGCTCGCCGGATACGATCTCGATGTGATAGATCATCCCCAGATCAACCAGATTAACGCCCAGCTCTGGATCGAGGATCAGCCGCAGTGCATTAAGGATCGCATATTCGAGTTGAGCATCTTTTTCGCAGTGCATGGTTTTGTCCTCACACTTCACCAACACGGATCATGATGCGATAGGCGCTGCCTGTTTCATCGAAGTTGCCGACCCATTCATGGCCTCGCCGTTCAAGCTCTGGAAACAGGAAAAGTGGTTCGCGGTGCAGCAAAGCAAACAAAACGTCGCCGCGCGTCATGCGTTCGAGTTCTGCCAGTATATGAACCATTGGCTCAGGTGGTTGCATGTCTGAGCAATCGAGATAATGCGAAGGTTCAGGCCAGATATCGGGCGAACTTACATTGTTCGACAGCTGGATTTCCGGCACCGCGTCTTGCGTTGGAGAAAACAGCGTTTGCCAGTCGCCGTCACCGATCGGTTGCGGCTCTGCACGAAACCCTTTGCGTTCCATCACGGCAAAAAGCGGAACCGGTTTGAAGGGTGTTACAAGCAGGAGACTCTGGCCCGGCAGCAGATTTTCCGTGGCATCCATGATTGCCTGAAACGGCTCTACGCCACTTTTGAGCAAGGGACGCACGTCCAGCTCCCGATGGGCGATTTCCTGAATGGATAATGTCATTTCGACCTCCTAAAGCGTGTCGCGGAAAAGTGGGAACCGGTTTTCCGATATCGACATGCGTAAAAACAAAGACTTAAAGCGTGTCGCCCGGCTGCGATAAAACGCGGCGCGCTTTAAGCACGGGCGCACCGGCATGAATAAGGTTGGGCAGGATCACGCCATTGGGCAGGCGCAGATTGGTTGGTACGTCCAGAAGCCGCCGGGCGCGGAAGAAGTGAACGCTCAAAGCCAGAATGGCGATAAGGCTGAGTGCGGATGACAGTCTGAAAATAGTCAGATGGTTGAAGATCAGGGCCAATGTGCAGAACCAAACGCTCCCATAATAAAGGATGAACCAGTGCCGCGCATTTTGCTCGCGCACCATGTCCTGAACACGCGGCGTCTGCACGCGGCCCATGACAGGGCCATAGCATTCGAGCCAGGTGAGAAACGGAACGATCTTGTAAAGCTGCGCGAGGCTGAGGCCTGAAAGCCAGCCAAAGACGAAAAGATAAACGAGTGCTGCGACCATCTGGTCTGTCACACCGGTCCACAGCACCGTCAGGGCAAGCAGCATGGAAATCAGCAATGCAGCAAAGGCTGAAATACTGGCCATGCTGTTTAGTTCGATCGCCTTGCGTTTGCGTTGGCGATAGATTGCACGCACGTCGAGAGCATAAAGAGCAATACAGGCAATAGCCGGAACAAGTGCGATAGATAGCGCAATCGCTGGCTGACCGATGCCGAATGCAAAAACTGTGACGCTAAAGCTGAGGATCGTCAGTGCGGCTAGACCGAGCCACCATAGAAGCCTGGTACGTTTCGTGTTGCTGTCTGGCGAAAGCATGAACATGGTGAGCAATCGATAGCTCACACCCATCGCGGTGAAAGTCATCCAGCCGCCAAGTGCAAGCGCCGCATGGATAGAGACAGTTGATCCGGCGATTTCAAGAGCAATTATCTGCTCCGTCGCTCCGGACAGCACGAAAGTATAAAGCCCGCCAAGACTGGCAACGATCAGCAGGCAGCCAATGCCGACGGCCACAAAACGCGTTGGCAATGAAATCGGCCGTGCTTTCCAGATGGTCACACCAAGCATCAGAACGATCAGCGAAAAGCCTGCGATTAAAAGCAGCCCGGATATGGGAAGCAGCGCAATTGTATCTTCAAGCAATCCGGCCATGCCTGCGAAGCCCAAAAGCAATCCGATCAGACCCGAAAGCAGCAGCAGAAGGGCTGGCAGTTGTGCTGAACTGCCCCAAAGCGGCTTTGCAACCAGAACCGGCACAAACTGTAGCAGCGCACCGCTCATCAGCAGTGCCAGCCAGCCGATCGCGATGATATGGACGAGAATGAGGGTTTCCGGTGCCCGAATTCCGTGGAACGGATAGCCAAAGCCGCCTGCCATCATTCCGACCCCGATTATGAGGAAGGCGAGGGAGGCTGCAAAATAGGACAAAGTCCAGCGGGAAAGCGCGGCACCGATCATCTCAAACCTTGATGAAGAACAGCTTAGTGATTGCCGCAAGTGCATTCATGGTCTGAACCATGGATCTTGCGTCGTGCAATTTCGACACGCCAGATAGGGCCGTTCTCTTTATAGACCCAGGAAAATTCATCGGGATTCCGCGTTTCCAGCTGGCGGCGCAAAGGTACCGGATCGTGATCGTTGACGATCTCCAGCGCATCGCCCGGCTCCAGCGTATCGATCATAGAAAAGATCGTCGCATGTCGCGTGATAGGCGGAATGGTGCGCACGTCGATGACTGGATTTGCCGAAACTGGTTCGATTGGCATTATAATTTTCCCAGGCCGTCATTGTCGAAAGATGATGACGACAGCCAGCGCCATCATGAGAGCTTTTCTAATCTGATCGATGCGAAGCTGCTTTGTTGCATCTCAAACAAGATGACAAATAATGGCTCTCAGGCAGAACGGCCTTGTTCTGGATCAATTATGATATGTTCGTGCTCCACTATGATGCGGATCCTGGAAATGTTCACTGAACCACGATTTCTGAGGTGAAACTTGCGGATGATATCTGATCTCTTCGATCATAACCGGCAATGGGCTGCGGAAAGAGAGCGGGAAGACCCTGATTATTTCAGGCGGTTGTCTGCCATGCAGCGACCGGAATACCTGTGGATCGGCTGTTCCGATAGTCGTGTACCCGCCAACGTCGTAACGGGTTTGCAGCCGGGGGAAGTTTTCGTCCATCGCAACGTCGCCAACCTTGTTCATCGTGCTGATCTCAATCTGCTTTCCGTGCTTGAATTTGCGGTGGAAACGCTGGAGATCAAACACATCATCGTTTGCGGTCATTACGGTTGCGGTGGCGTGCGTGCAGCCATGGATGGGTATCGTCATGGGATAATCGATCATTGGTTGCAGCCTGTTCGCGATATCGCGCAGGCATCAGAAACCGAACTGGAGGCCATAACGGAGCCGGAAGAGCGGTTAAACAGACTTTGTGAGCTGACGGTCGTTTCTCAAGTGCAAAGCCTTTCCCGAACCCCTGTTTTGCAATCGGCATGGAAGGAGGGAAAGAGCATTGCTATCCATGGTTGGATTTACGGACTTAAAGACGGATTGCTGCGTGATCTTGGTTGCAATTGTACCGGCCCCGATGGGCAATTGTCCTGTACGGATGCGGACAGTTATAGCGGTTCCAGTTAAGAAAGAATCGTCGGAGCCACTGTAACTGTTTGTTTTTACGCATTATCCGACGCAAAACCGCTTCGCACTTTTGCTGGAAATGCTAAAAGACAATTTGAGCAGTCACTTATCCAAACACTTCCCGCTTTTCCGATTTGGCGGCAAGCAAGGCTTCCAGCATCAGATTTTCAGAGAGGATGTGGCGGCGCAAGCTCTCGAGAAAGCCGCGGATCATATAGGCCACCGTATCGGCTGCGAGCGGGCACCGGCCTTCAGACACGGCTTGCAGGGTTGCTGCAAGCTCTTCGGCGGAAAGCCGGTCGCAGCGGTGTTCAGCCTTCAACCGCTCAATAACGACCGTTGCAAAGCCCGATCCGGCATGATGGTCGAAATCCGGAAACAGCACTGTCTCTTCCAGCAAATGGGCTTCTGAAAGAAGCGCAGGAATTGCTTTGGCGAGTGCCTGATAATCGAATGCTTTAGCGGTACCGGTCGTTACATCTTCCGCAGCTTCTTCGAGCTGCAGGCACAGTTCAAGCAAGGCATTGTGGTGTGTTTCCAGCCTAATGATGTCGGATGCATGAAGAGGGGAGCCAGCTGTCATGTCCGGTTTCATCTATTGGCCAAAGAATAGCACGATGGCGATCACAATGGATGCTGCAACGGCCGACAACGTACCGGCACCCTGCAAAGCGCCCATGCGGTAAAGAACGAGCGAGAAGCCGATAATGGCGGGGGTAGCAACCATGAGCCCGATCTGTGCATCTGTCATTGAAATATTCCTTTGCTCTGAAAATGCATAATGCATCTCCGGTCGCGATTTTTCTTTGCCAAAACGCAAAGAACGGCATGGCCGCTCAGTCTAGGCATGACCCATGCTTGGAACGGAAGATACAGCCTTTGCGGCGACGATTTCGGACGATGAGCCGGGGGAAAACCTCCTGCTTTGGATTCTCGTCTGGAGTGAACTCATCACCTTTGCAATTTTGCTGATTGCCTTTCTGGTTATGTCGATCATCGATATTGCAGGGGTTGCCCAATTGCGGGCGCATCTCAGTCCGGGTCTGGCGGCGACCAACACAATTGTCTTGCTAATGAGCGGCTGGCAGGCAGCAATTGCTGTACGGCGACGACATATTGGGAAGGCGGCACGATATCCGCTGCTGTGCGCGGCGTTTTTTGGCCTGATTTTTGTCGCCGTCAAATTCATCGAATACTCGCATGAAATGCAGTTTGTCGGCGATGAAGCGGCAGGCGCATTTTTCGAGCTCTACTTTCTCCTTACCGGCTTTCACCTCATGCATGTGCTGTTTGGATCGATCATTCTGGCGCTGGTCGCATGGCGGCCATCCGCTTCCAATGTTCTGCTCATCACCACTCTTTGGCACGCCATTGATCTCGTATGGCTGGTGATGTTCCCAGTCCTCTATCTTGCGTGAGGCAACGAATGACACACAAAGGTCGCATGTCTTTAAATCGCACGCTTTTCATTCTGCTTGTTCTTGCGCTCACTGGCGCGCTGATTGCCAGTCTCAGCGATGGAAGGTTGATGGCGATTGTGGTGGTGCTGATTCTCGCCTTTGCAAAAGGCTGGTTCGTCATCCTGGACTTTATGGAAATGCGCGGCACCAAAGGCGGGCTCAAGCCAGCCTTGCTCGCGTGGCCCGCCGCTTTGCTCACACTTGCGCTGGCGCGTTCTGTCGCAGTGCGCTTCCTGCTTTGAAGAACAGCTGTGGTCTTTGCCAAAACGCAAAGACGTCTTTCGCCTGCCCGATAGAAGGATGAAGTCCCGTGATGCTGGTGAGGGGTTTGACGAGCCGCATAATTGACGGGGGATCAGAGCGCATCCCGAAAAGTGTGAAACGGCTTTCGGGCAAAGATGCGCGTTAAAACAAATATTTAGAGCGCTGATCTGGTTCATTCGGATCGAAATGCGCTCTGAATGCCGAGGCTCTGCCTTCGGCCAATGAAAGGACGAAGGGGATGGCAGAACGCCTAACCAAGACCGGCGCCCGAAACGTCTTCTACGGCGGTTCCATTTTCTTTTTCGCGATCTTCGTGGGACTGACGGCGCATAGCCATTACTACATGAAAACCACATCCACGGATGAATCGACGCTCACTGATGCAGTCGCGCGCGGCAAACACATCTGGGAGAAAAACTCCTGCATCAACTGCCATACGTTGTTGGGCGAGGGCGCCTATTTCGCGCCCGAGCTTGGCAATGTCTGGAAGCGTTGGGGCGGCGAAGAAGACCCGGAAGGCGCTCGTGAAACGATGAAAGCCTGGATGCAGGCGCAGCCTACCGGAATCGAGGGCCGTCGTCAGATGCCGCAGTTCAACCTGAGCGAACAGGAACTCAACGATCTGGCTGATTTCCTCGAATGGACAAGCCGCATCAAGACGCAGGACTGGCCACCAAATGAGGCAGGCTGAGGCGCGGGATGAACGGAGTTTTATGATATGAAATATGAAAGCCAAAAGGTTGCGATGCTCTATTTTTATGGAGCGCTCGTCTTGTTCGTAGCACAGGTCGCATTCGGTGTTCTCGCCGGTACGATCTATGTCCTGCCCAACACGCTCTCCGAGCTTCTGCCCTTCAATATCGTCCGCATGATCCACACCAATGCGCTGATCGTCTGGTTGCTGATGGGTTTTATGGGTTCAACCTATTATCTCTTGCCTGAAGAGACAGAAACCGAACTTTATAGCACCAAGCTTGCTGTCATCCAGTTCTGGATGTTTTTCGTTGCCGCAGGCGTTGCCGTTGTGGGTTATCTCTTCAAAATCCATGAAGGCCGTGAGTTTCTTGAACAGCCCTTCATCATCAAGGTCGGCATTCTCGTCGTCTGTCTGATGTTCATGTTCAACATTACCATGACCGCCTTGAAGGGCCGCAAGACCACAGTCACAAACATTCTGCTGTTCGGTCTGTGGGGATTGTCTCTGTTCTTCCTCTTTGCCTTCTATAACCCGGTCAATCTCGCCATCGACAAGCTTTATTGGTGGTATGTGATCCATCTCTGGGTTGAAGGTGTGTGGGAGCTGATTATGGCTTCGATCCTCGCCTTCCTGATGATTAAGCTCAATGGTATCGACCGTGAAGTCGTCGAAAAATGGCTCTATGTGATCGTCGGTCTGGCCCTGTTCTCAGGCATCTTAGGCACTGGTCATCACTATTACTGGATTGGCGCTCCTGGTTATTGGCAGTGGATCGGCTCGCTATTCTCGACGCTGGAAGTCGCTCCGTTCTTCACCATGGTCATCTTTACCTTCGTGATGACATGGAAGGCCGGTCGCAAACATCCAAACCGTGCCGCATTGCTCTGGTCGATCGGTTGCTCGGTGATGGCATTCTTCGGTGCAGGCGTATGGGGCTTTCTGCACACACTGTCGTCCGTCAACTATTACACCCATGGCACACAGCTGACTGCAGCCCATGGCCACCTCGCCTTCTTCGGGGCCTATGTCATGCTCAACCTTGCAGTCATGGCCTATGCCATCCCCGAACTGCGCGGACGTGCGCCCTATAACCAGATGCTTTCCATGGTGAGCTTCTGGGCGATGTGTACGGCGATGTCTGTCATGACCTTCGCACTTACTTTCGCAGGCGTGGTGCAGACCCATCTGCAGCGTGTACTGGGCGAAAGTTTCATGGTCGTGCAGGACCAGCTGGCACTGTTTTACTGGATACGTCTGGGTTCCGGCGTCGTGGTCGTAATCTCTGCCTTCATGTTCATTTGGGCGATGCTCGTTCCAGGCAAGGAACGCCGGGAAAACGCATCCGGCTTTGTACAGCCCGCTGAATGATCGACACGAAAGCCTCGCCTGCGGGCGAGGCTTCTTCACTTAGAGCGGTTCCAATTATGACTGAATAGCCATAGCCGCTCTAATCATTTGTTTTCACGCAAAACCGGTTCGCACTTTTGCTGGAAATGCTTTGACCAAAGGAAGACGGCCATGAACAGCATTCTCAAGAACGTTGAAATAATCGATTCATCGATCCTCGCTTACAGCCCATCTGGCAATGAATGCGCCTTGTTTGAAATGGCATGGAAACGAAAGCTGCCATTGCTTCTTAAAGGTCCGACTGGCTGCGGAAAGACACGCTTCGTAAGCCATATGGCAACGAAGCTTGGTCTGCCGCTCTCAACCGTTTCCTGTCATGACGATCTCGCAGCAGCTGATCTGACTGGCCGCTATCTTTTAAAAGGCGGGGATACGCATTGGGTTGATGGGCCATTAACCCGTGCGGTGCGCGAGGGTGGCATTTGCTATCTCGACGAGATTGTTGAGGCACGCAAGGACGTGGCTGTGGTTCTGCATCCATTGACTGATGATCGTCGCGTTCTGCCGCTTGAGCGCACCGGCGAACTGCTCGAAGCGCCAGAGCATTTCATGCTCGTTGTTTCTTATAATCCCGGCTACCAGAACTTGCTTAAGTCACTGAAGCCAAGCACACGCCAGCGTTTTGTGGCTATCGAGTTTGATTTCCTGCCCAAGGATCAGGAAATCGCCGTGGTGAGTGCCGAAAGCGGACTTGATGCCCATAAGGTTGCGCCGCTTGTGGCGCTCGCTCATCGTCTGCGCGGCCTGAAAGGACATGATCTGGAAGAAGGCGTTTCCACACGTCTGCTGGTTTACTGTGCGTCGTTGATAGACGCCGGCATGTCACAGCGTGAGGCTGCTCGTGCCGCGATGATCGAGCCGCTGACCGACGAGCCGGATGTGAAGGCAGCATTGCTTGAAATCGCCGATGCGATGTTGAAATAGGCGGGTTTGTCATGCTGGATTTTCTGGAGCTTGAAGAAACCGTTGGCCGGGCCTGGCATCGGCTTATTGGTAAGACGGGATCTTGGCCGCAATATCCTGACCAAGCGGTAAGGCTTGCCGACATTCGCCAGAGGCTTGCCATCTGCTTCCGTGGTTTTGGCGGCGATGTTGCAGTGCAGATTGCGCCAGCACGCGCAAGAACTTCCGGGCATCGGCTTGGCTTGCGGCAGCGTATGGCTCTGGGGGAGGAAAAACTCAGCCACCCTTTGCGCGATGAAGCAACGCTGATGTTGCCGCCCGAGATTGCGCTCTTTCCTGATCGCACACTGAATTACGATCTCTATGTCTGGCTCGCGGGCTACATGGCGATCATGCCCACTGATATGAGTGCTGTCCCTGATGACCCGTTGCGCCGCGACCTGGCGGCGCTCGATATGGCTGCAGTAACGGCGGCAAAAGCCTGCCAATTGTTTCCGGGGCTTGAAGATCGCTATGCGCGGCTCTGCGATGCGGTGCTGGATGCACGGCCAAATAGACGGCTTAATCAACTCGAACAGCTTGTCGAAGACCGGGTTCTTTCCTTGTTGAAAGAAGGGGCCGGGCTGCCTGACTTCAGCCTTGCAACGATTTTCCCCCATCGCGCGCCTGCGGGCTATCTGCCGCTCCTTCCGGTGCCGCTTTGGCCGGGGTTGATCCGTCGCGATGAAACAGCATCGCGGAACGCAGAAGATGAACCCGTGCGCGACTCCCGGGCCGAAGGTTCGGAAACAGGCCGCCAGATAGCGCAGCGTGAGCAGCAAGATCCGCGATTTGCTGATAGAAGCCCGTTCATTCTCAATCGCTTTGAGAAAATTCTCGCCATGGCGGAAATGGTCAGTGTTGATCGGCCTTCGGATGACAGCGACGAGCAGAATGCAAAGTCGGCTGACGAGCTCGATGATCTGACACTGGGCGAGCGCAAGGGCAGACCCGCGTCACGCTTTCGCTTTGATCTCGATCTCCCACCAGAGGCGGTCGACCACAGTGTGCTTACCGCCAAACTGACCTATCCTGAATGGGATTATCGCAAAGCGACCTATTTGCAGGATCATTGTAGTGTGCTGGTGGCACCTGTGCAGGATCACGATGATGCCCTTAAACTGGACGACGAGGCGCGCAGCCTTGTACGAAAGGTCCGGCGCCAGTTTGAAGTTTTGCGACCCGGACGCGAAATGATGCGCGCACAACTCGACGGTAATGATCTTGATCTTGATGCCGTGGTGCGTTCGCGTTGTGATTTTGCAGCCGGTGGGCAGGGCAGCGAACGTGTGCATCTGATGAGCCGTCCTCAGGCCAATGATCTGGCGGTGACGATCCTTGTCGATGTCTCGCTTTCCACTGATGCCTGGGTGGATAACCGTCGGGTGCTTGATGTGGAAAAGGAAGCGTTGCTGGTTCTGGCCAATGGCATCGCTGCCTGCGGTGATCGCTGTTCGATCCTGACCTTCACGTCGCGGCGACGCTCATGGGTGCGTGTTGAAACGGTGAAAGATTTCGACGAGGCTTTCAGCCCGACTATTGAGCATCGCATCGCAGCGCTCAAGCCGGGCTTCTATACGCGTATGGGTACCGCCATGCGTCACGCCACGGCAAAGTTAACCGAGCAGCACAATCGCAAGAAACTTCTGCTGCTTCTAACCGATGGCAAGCCGAATGATGTCGATCATTACGAAGGGCGCTTTGCACTGGAAGATACCCGACGGGCGGCAAATGAAGCGCGTGCCAAAGGCGTCAACGTTTTTGCCGTGACGGTTGACCGCGAGGCAAATGCTTATCTGCCTGCTCTCTTCGGCCACGGGGGCTTTGCAATGGTTGAAAAGCTCGCGAAATTGCCGATTGCTTTGCCCGCAATCTATCGAATGCTGGCGGGATAGTTTTCGATCAGCACGATCAGAGACTTTGGTCAGTCCCTCGCACCGGCTCTTCCTTATCGATCAGGGGCGAGGGTGATGCAAATGCCAGAAGTTTGTCATAGTCGATAATTTTAACGGCTGATGCCTGCACACTCACACCATGTGCGCCAAGGTTGGCAAAGCTGCGCGACAGGTTCTCCGGCGTCATGCCGAGATAGGCCGCCAGGATGCGTTTTTCATAAGGAATGGTAACGACATCCGTTCCGTTATTCGCGAGCGATTCCTTAACGATCCAGTTGGCTAACCGCTGGACACTATTGCGTAATTTCTGCGTTTTCAGCTCTTTTACAAGCCGTCGGTAAGACCGCGCCAGCTCGAAAACGATAGCCTGCATGAAGCCTGAATCTTCGCTCATCATGGAGCGAACAAGCGATGACGGGATCATCAACACGCGCGCGGCGGTCAATGTCTGTGCGCTTTGCAAACACACATCATTGTTTAACGACGCAGCCAGGATGAAAACATCACCTGAGCGCAGAACTTCCAGTGCCGTTTCACCTTCTTCGGAGCGGGCAGACATAAGCACCAGTCCATCGAGCACGACAAAGAGAAAATCAGACGGCTGATTTTCTTCAATCAAGGTGGTTCGCGGCGGAAAGGATTGCGCAAAGCTGGGAGCTATGAGGAACTCAAAAGTCTTATCCCGCATTCCAAGAAAGAGCGGAAGCGTCTTTAGAACCAGGATATCCTCATCGCGCATTAAAACCTTACCTTTCATCTCTAGTTTTATTATAGCAATAGTCTTGATAAATATCAATCATCAAGTATTATTTTATCAATTGTGTCATAAAACTAAATCTATTTTCAGCATATGATGACTATTAACTACAAAAACCCTTGATTGATTATCAAATATTGATCCTAATCAATGTATTCAACAGACAGACGCCGCATAAGTGCAAACGAAACCTTCCATGGTATTCAATTCGGAGTACGCCTATGCCACACGTCCCGGGGGCTTCCCACCGTAAGCAGACTACTGCTCTGACGATGAGCACGATTGCCTTTACAGTCTGCTTCGCCGTTTGGACCATTTTCGCAATCATTGGCATACAGATCCGCGCTGATCTCGGTCTGAGTGAAACGCAGTTCGGCTTGCTGGTTGGCACGCCGATCCTTACGGGATCGCTGATCCGTGTCATTCTCGGCATATGGGCTGACCGCTACGGCGGACGCGCGATTTTTACGCTGACCATGCTGATCTCAGCTGTCGCCACCTATTTCCTGACCTATGCAACGACCTATCCTCAGATGCTGATTGCAGCGTTGGGTGTTGGTGTTGCGGGCGGTTCATTCTCGGTTGGCGTTGCTTATGTCTCGCGCTGGTATCCGCCGGAAAAACAGGGCACGGCCCTTGGTATTTTTGGCGCCGGTAATGTCGGCTCGGCCGTCACGAAATTTTTCGCACCAATGGTCATGGTTGCGTTTGGATGGCATGCAGTTGCCGAAATCTGGGCAGCGGCGATGGTCGTCATGGCACTGATCTTCTATTTTACCACCAGCGATGATCCGGTTCTGCTTGAGCGCAAGCGCACGGGTGAAAAGCCCGTCAGCACGCTTCTGGAACTCGAACCGCTCAAGAATATTCAGGTCTGGCGCTTCTCACTCTATTACTTCTTTGTTTTCGGTGCGTTCGTGGCGCTGGCGCTGTGGCTGCCGCAATATCTGATCCATGTTTATGGCGTCGATATTCGCTATGCCGGTATGATCGCAGCTTTTTTCTCGATCCCGGCAAGTCTGTTCCGCGCTTATGGCGGCCATCTGTCTGACGTTTATGGTGCGCGCAAGGTCATGTACTGGACCTTCCTCGTTGCTCTCGTCGCCACCTTCATTCTCTCTTACCCACCAACGGAATACATCATCCAGAGCGATAATGGTCCGCTGCGTTTCACGGCAGAAATGGGCGTGGTTGGCTTCACGGTTTCCGTGTTTATCCTCGGTTTCTTCATGGCGCTGGGCAAGGCTGCGGTCTTCAAGCACATCCCGGTTTATTATCCCGACAATGTTGGCGCGGTCGGCGGTCTCGTCGGCATGATCGGTGGCCTCGGCGGCTTCATCCTGCCAATCCTGTTTGGTGTTCTGCTTGATCTCACAGGTCTATGGACAAGCTGCTTCATGCTGCTGTTCGTCATCGTTGCAGTCTCGTTTGCCTGGATGCATGTTTCGATCCGCCAGATGGAACGCGCAGCACAGGGCAAGGCAACGGAGGAACTTCCAGCTTTTGCAGAACTGCAGGGCTTGAAGAAGGCTGAAATCAAGCCCGCCCGCAAGAGCGATGCCGTGCTGACTGAATGGGAACCGGAAGACAAGACCTTCTGGGAACAGAAAGGCAAGCATATTGCCAAGCGCAATCTCTGGCTTTCCATTCCAGCGCTCTTGCTGTCATTTGCGATCTGGCAGGTCTGGTCGGTGGTCGTTGCAAAGCTGCCGCTGGTTGGCTTCAAGTTCACCACGGATGAGTTGTTCTGGCTTGCAGCACTTCCCGGCATTTCGGGCGCAACGCTGCGCATCTTCTATTCTTTCATGGTGCCGATTTTCGGCGGTCGTCTCTGGACCACACTGACCACCTGGTCGCTGGTTATTCCGGCCATCGGCATTGGCTATGCGGTGCAAAATCCGAATACGCCTTACTTCGTGTTCCTGCTGCTCGCTCTGTTCTGCGGTTTTGGTGGCGGCAACTTCGCCTCCTCCATGTCAAACATTTCCTTCTTCTTCCCCAAGGCGGAAAAAGGCAATGCGGCAGCCCTCAATGCAGGTCTCGGCAATCTCGGTGTCAGTGTCGTACAGTTTGTCGTCCCGCTGGTTATTACCGCTGGCATCTTCGGCAAGCTTGGTGGGGATCCGGCTTTTGTGGCCACCGAAGCTGGCAGCTCGCCGCTCTGGTTGCAGAATGCTGGCTTCTTCTTTGTGCCTTTCATCGTGATCACTGCCTTTGCCAACTGGTTCGGCATGAATGATATAGCATCGGCAAAGGCATCCTTTGCGGATCAGGCTGTCATTTTCCGCCGCAAGCATAACTGGCTGATGTGCTGGCTCTATACCGGTACATTCGGCTCCTTCATCGGCTATTCGGCTGGCTTCCCGCTCCTGACCAACATTCTGTTCCCGGAAGTTAATGCGCTGCATTACGCATTCCTTGGACCTTTGGTCGGTGCGCTGTCGCGTTCGGGCTCGGGCTGGCTTGCCGATAAATATGGCGGCGGACGCGTAACCATCTGGGCTTTCATCCTTATGATGATCGGCGTGAGCGGCGTGCTCTGGTTCGTCGGCATCAAGGATCAGCCTTATGCATTCAGCGGCTTCTTCGCTTCCTTCGTTCTGCTGTTCTTCGCAACAGGTATCGGCAATGCCTCCACCTTCCAGATGATCCCTGCGATCATGTCGAAGGAAATGGACCGCCTGATGCCCAAAGCAAGCGCCGAAGAACGTCGTCTGGAGGCCAGCAAGGAATCCGCTGCCATTACTGGCTTCACATCGGCCATTGCTGCTTTTGGCGCCTTCTTCATTCCGAAAGGCTACGGCACGTCCATCAGTATGACGGGCGGACCGGAAGCAGCTCTGTGGGCATTCCTGATCTTCTATGTGAGCTGCCTCATTATCACCTGGGCCGTCTACACCCGAAAAGGTGGCCTCCTCTATGACGTCGAGCACAATCGCAAACCTGCGACCGCTGCTGCCTGACCACAAAGGCAGCGCGGGGAAGGCGGAAAGCTGCTTTCCATCCGCGCCTGCCACTTAATGAATGGATTGAGAGGACAATATTATGAGCCTACTCCTCGACCGGCTAAACTTTCTTGCCAGAAAGAATGTGGACACCTTTTCCGAAGGGCATGGTGTTACCACGGTTGAAAACCGTGACTGGGAAGATGCCTATCGCAAGCGCTGGCAGCATGACAAAATTGTCCGCTCAACCCATGGAGTGAACTGCACTGGGTCTTGCTCATGGAAGATCTATGTCAAGGGCGGCATCATCACCTGGGAGACCCAGCAGACCGATTATCCGCGTACCCGCGCTGATCTGCCCAATCATGAGCCGCGCGGCTGCCCGCGTGGTGCAAGCTACAGCTGGTATATTTATTCGGCCAACCGCGTGAAATATCCGCTGATCCGTTCGCGTCTGCTCAAGCTTTGGCGCAAGGAACGTGCGGTGAAGACCCCGATCGGTGCATGGGCTGCGATCCAGCAGGATCCGGCAAAGCGCTCCGATTATATGAAGGTGCGTGGCCTTGGCGGTTTCGTCCGCGCGACCTGGGATGAAGTCAACGAAATCATCGCAGCCGCCAACGCCTATACAGCCAAGACCTATGGTCCTGACCGCGTGATCGGCTTCTCGCCGATCCCTGCCATGTCGATGGTGTCTTATGCAGCCGGCTCACGTTATCTGTCGCTGCTCGGCGGCGTCTGCATGTCATTTTATGACTGGTATTGCGATTTGCCGCCTGCCTCGCCGATGACATGGGGCGAACAGACCGACGTTCCTGAATCCGCTGACTGGTATAATGCTGGCTTCCTGATGCTCTGGGGTTCAAACGTTCCGCAGACCCGCACACCTGATGCGCATTTTTACACCGAAGCCCGTTATAAGGGCGCAAAATCGGTCGTGGTGTCACCGGATTACTCGGAAGCCGCCAAATTCTCCGATCTGTGGTTGCATCCGAAACAGGGCACAGATGCTGCACTTGCCATGGCGATTGGCCATGTCATTTTGCGCGAGTTCCATCTTGATCGACAGGTGGAGTATTTTGAGGACTATTGCCGCAAATACACTGACTTCCCAATGCTGGTTCGTCTCAGCAAGAAGGACGGTCATTATGTGCCTGACCGCTTCATCCGCGCTTCCGACTTTGTCGATACACTTGGCGAAAGCAACAATCCGGACTGGAAGACGGTGGCCTTCGACAAGAAGACTGCATCTTACGTCGCTCCCGGTGGTTCTATCGGCTATCGCTGGGGTGAAGACGGCAAGTGGAATCTGGAAGAAAAAGACGGCAAGGGCCACGATGTTGAGCTGGCAAAGAGCTTTATCGACAAGGGTGATCACGATGCGGTTGCCGATGTGGCGTTTCCTTATTTCGGCAATCGAGAACACGATTTCTTTGAAGGTACCGATCATGACAGCATTCTGGTGCGCAAGGTGCCAGCCCGAAAGGTAAAGCTTGCAGACGGCGACACGATGGTTGCCACCGTTTTCGATCTCTTCGCGGCCAATTATGGTCTTGATCGTGGTCTTGGCGACAAGAACTCGGCGAAAGCTTTTGATGAAGGCCTGCCTTACACGCCTGCCTGGGCTGAAAAGATCACCGGCGTTCCGCAGGATCAGATCATCGCTGTTGCGCGCGAATTTGCTCATAATGCAGAGAAGACCAAGGGACGCTCCATGGTCATTCTCGGTGCTGGTCTCAATCACTGGTACCACATGGATATGAGCTATCGCGGCATCATCAACATGCTGGTGATGTGCGGCTGCATCGGTCAGTCGGGCGGCGGTTGGAGCCACTATGTCGGACAGGAAAAACTGCGTCCGCAGACCGGCTGGACAGCGCTTGCCTTCGCACTCGACTGGAACCGCCCACCCCGCCATATGAACTCGACGTCATTCTTCTATGCGCATACCGATCAGTGGCGCTACGAGACGGTCAAGGTCAACGACATCCTGTCGCCAACCGCACCGGAAGGTTCATGGGACGGTACATTCCACGATTATAATATCCGCGCTGAACGTATGGGCTGGCTGCCATCGGCACCGCAATTGCAAACCAACCCGCTTGAAGTATCCAAGCAGGCGGCGGCATCGGGCAAAGAGGCCAAGGATTTTGTTGCTGAAGCGCTCAAATCCGGCAGTCTCAACATGTCCTGTGAGGACCCAGATAATGAGGCAAACTGGCCGCGCAACATGTTTGTTTGGCGTTCCAATCTGTTGGGTTCTTCGGGTAAAGGCCACGAATACTTCCTCAAGCATCTGCTCGGGACATCGAACGGCCTGCTTGGCAAGGATCTCGGTCCGGAAGGCGCGCAGGAATCTCAGGAAGCCGTCTGGCACGATCAGGCACCGGAAGGGAAGCTCGATCTGCTGGTGACACTGGATTTCCGCATGTCCACGACTTGCGTTTATTCGGACATCGTTCTGCCGACTGCCACCTGGTACGAGAAGAACGATCTCAACACCTCCGACATGCATCCCTTCATTCATCCACTTTCAAGTGCTGCTGATCCTGCATGGGAAGCACGCAGCGACTGGGAAATCTTCAAAGGCATCGCCAAGAAATTCTCGGATGTGGCACCCGAAGTGCTGGGTGTTGAGAAGGATGTGGTTCTCGTTCCGACCCTTCACGATACGGCTGGTGAACTCTCGCAGCCGTTTGACGTGAAGGACTGGAAGAAAGGCGAAGTCGAACCGATCCCCGGCAAGACCATGCCAAATATTGTTGTGGTCGAGCGTGATTATCCGAACCTCTACAAGCGTTATACATCGGTTGGTCCATTGCTTGAAAAGCTCGGCAATGGCGGCAAGGGCATCGGTTGGAACACCGATCACGAGGTAGAGCTTCTCGGCAAGCTCAACGGCAAGGTTCATGAGCCTGGTGCTACCGAAGGTCGCCCGCGTATCATGACTGACATTGATGCAACGGAAGTCATTCTGTCGCTTGCCCCCGAAACCAATGGCGAAGTGGCGGTGAAGGCTTGGGAAGCACTGTCGAAGTTCACAGGACGCGATCACAGCCATCTCGCTATACCGAAGGAAGACGAGAAAATTCGCTTCCGCGATATCGTGGCACAGCCGCGCAAGATCATCTCCTCGCCGACATGGTCCGGTCTTGAATCGGAAAGTGTGTGCTACAATGCTGGCTATACCAATGTGCATGAACTGATCCCATGGCGCACGCTGACAGGCCGTCAGCAGCTTTATCAGGATCATTTGTGGATGCGCGCTTTCGGTGAAGGCTTCTGCGTCTATCGTCCGCCAATCGACACCAAGACGGTCAATCCTGCCATTCGTGAGAAGGCAGACGGTCAACCGCATCTCGTGCTGAACTTCATTACGCCGCACCAGAAATGGGGCATCCACTCGACTTATTCCGACAACCTTTTGATGCTTACGCTCAATCGTGGCGGTCCGGTTGTCTGGATTTCGGAGCCGGATGCGAAGAAGGCGGGCCTCGTCGATAATGACTGGGTGGAAGTTTACAACGCCAACGGTGCTATCGTGGCGCGTGCGGTTGTGTCCCAGCGCATGAAGGACGGCACGATCTTCATGTATCACGCACAGGAAAAGATCGTGAATACGCCGGGATCGCCTCTGACGGGGCAGCGCGGCGGCATTCATAACTCGGTCACGCGCATCATCACCAAACCAACCCATATGATCGGCGGTTATGCCCATCAGTCCTATGGCTTCAACTATTACGGCACCGTCGGTGCAAACCGCGACGAATTTGTCGTGGTGCGCAAACTGGACAAGGTCGACTGGATGGAAGGTCCGCTCGACGAAAGCAAAGCGACATTGCCCCAGACAACAGTGGCAAAGGAGGCAGCAGAATGAAAATCCGCGCGCAAATCGGCATGGTGCTCAATCTCGACAAGTGCATCGGCTGCCACACCTGCTCTGTGACGTGCAAAAACGTCTGGACCAGCCGTGAAGGCGTTGAATATGCCTGGTTCAACAATGTTGAAACCAAGCCCGGTATTGGTTTCCCGAAAGAGTGGGAAAACCAGAAGAAGTGGAATGGCGGCTGGGTCCGCAAGAAGAACGGCAAGATCGAACCCAAGATGGGTGCGAAATGGCGCATTCTTGCTAAAATCTTTGCCAATCCAGATCTGCCTGAAATCGACGACTATTATGAGCCGTTCGACTACGATTATGGGCATTTGCAGACGGCAGGCGAAAGCAGGACTATGCCGACCGCCCGTCCACGCTCGCTGATTTCCGGCGAACGCATGGAGAAGATCGAATGGGGTCCGAACTGGGAAGAAATTCTCGGTGGCGAATTCGCCAAACGGTCGAAGGACTACAATTTCGAGGGCGTGGAAAAGGAAATCTACGGCCAGTTCGAAAACACCTTCATGATGTATCTGCCTCGCCTCTGCGAGCACTGCCTCAACCCGACCTGTGTTGCAGCCTGTCCTTCGGGTGCAATCTATAAGCGCGAGGATGATGGCATTGTTCTGATCGATCAGGAAAAATGCCGCGGCTGGCGCATGTGCGTCTCCGGCTGCCCTTACAAAAAGATCTATTACAACTGGAGTTCCGGCAAGTCTGAGAAGTGCATTTTCTGTTATCCGCGTATTGAAGCAGGCCAGCCAACAGTCTGCTCGGAAACCTGTGTCGGTCGCATCCGCTATCTCGGTGTTATTCTTTATGATGCCGACCGGATTTCGGAAGCAGCATCAACCGCCAACGAACAGGATCTCTACGAAGAACAGCTTAGCATCTTCCTCGACCCGAACGATCCGAAAGTGATTGAACAGGCGCGCAAGGATGGTGTGCCGGATGCATGGCTGGAAGCTGCCAAGCATTCGCCGGTCTACAAGATGGCCATGGAATGGAAGATCGCATTCCCGCTGCATCCTGAATATCGCACGCTGCCAATGGTCTGGTATGTGCCACCGCTTTCGCCGCTTCAGTCGGCTGCTGCTGCGGGCAAGCTTGGCATGGATGGTCCGCTGCCGGATGTTCGCTCGATGCGTATTCCGGTCCGCTATCTCGCCAATCTTCTGACCGCTGGTAAGGAAGAGCCGGTTATCTCGGCGCTTGAACGCATGTTGGCCATGCGCTCCTACATGCGCACCAAAACCATTGATGGCGTCATTGATGAAGCAATTGCTGATCGCGTCGGCATGAGTAGCGGCATGATCGAGGAAATGTATCAACTGATGGCAATTGCCAATTATGAGGATCGTTTCGTCATCCCAACAACGCATCGCGAAGTCACAGAAGATGCCTATGATCTGCATGGTTCCTGTGGCTTCACCTTTGGCAATGGCTGCTCGGGTGGTTCTTCCACGGAAGACCTGTTCGGTGCCAAGCGTCAGAAGGTCGTGCAGACACCGACCGACATTTTCAGGGAACAGGTATAATGAACAAGGCTCTGAAAATCATATCGCTTCTGCTGTCCTATCCTTCGAAGGATGTGCAGTCTGGACGGGAGGAACTGAAAGCTGCTGTCGCCAGCGACCCAAGTCTTTCGCCCGGAATCCAGAAGCTACTCGACAATCTGATCGATGATCTTTGCAAAGGCGATCTCTATGAGGCGCAGGAGCGTTATGTGCATCTGTTTGATCGCACCCGCGCGCTGTCGCTGCATCTGTTTGAGCATGTGCATGGCGAAAGCCGCGATCGCGGTCAGGCAATGGTCGATCTTTTGAAGATGTACGAGGAAAATGGCTTCGACATTGATGCCAAGGAACTACCGGATTATCTGCCGCTGTTTCTTGAATTTTTGTCGACGCGTTCGCCGGAAGAAATCCACGATCTGCTGGCGCAGACTGCACACATCACCACAGCCATCGGCGAACGCCTGCGCAAGCGGCGCTCGATCTATGCCAATGCGTTTGCTGCACTTTCGCACCTTGGCCGCGTGAAGCCTGATGAGAAGCTGTTGGGTGAATTGCTGCGCCAGGAAGAGGATGATCCCGACGATCTGGCCACTCTCGACCGCATCTGGGAAGAAGAAGCCGTAACATTTGGCAGTTCTAATGCTGGCGAAAACGCCTGCGGTCCGGACCGGTTGCGTATGCAGGTGCGTGCTGCACGCCGTAATCCGGCGGCATCGTCAAACCCCAGCCAAATCTAGGAGACGGATGATGGCTAGTCATATCAATACGTTCCTGTTCGGGATTTATCCCTATATTGCGCTGAGCGTTTTGGCACTCGGCTCAATTTTCCGCTATGACCGCGAGCCCTATACATGGCGCTCCGGTTCCAGCCAGCTTTTGCGCCGCAAACAGCTGATGTGGGGCTCGGTACTGTTCCATCTCGGTGTGCTTGTGATTTTCGCCGGGCATTTTGTCGGGTTGCTCACGCCAATCTGGGTATTTGATACGCTCGGCATCAGCCATGAAGCCAAGCAGATACTCGCCATTGTGGCCGGTGGCGTTGCAGGTGTCATGGCAATTATCGGTGCCACGCTTCTCGTGCATCGTCGCCTGTTTGACCCGCGTATTCGCGCGTCATCGCGTCCGACTGACACGCTCATCATCATTCTGCTCTGGATTCAGCTGCTGCTGGGGCTTGCGACCATTCCGGTATCGCTACAGCATCTGGATGGCCATGAAATGGTGAAATTCATGAGCTGGGCACAGGGTATTTTCACTTTCAACTCGCAAGCTTCAAGCTACGTTGCCGATGCATCGCTTATCTTCAAGCTGCATATCGGTTTGGGTCTGACAATCCTGCTGCTGTTCCCGTTTACGCGTCTCGTTCATATGCTGAGCGCACCTGTGCGTTATATCTGGCGTCCCGGTTATCAGGTTGTGCGCAAGCGCAATAATAGCCGGGCACCATCCCATGCTCGCGTTCAGAACAACTTTCGGGCGGAGCAGAACTGATGGCAACACTTTTTGAAAGCAAGCAGCCGAAAGCACATGACCATAAGCATTCAGGCGGGCATGGTAGCTATTCCACATACCAGGAGCCGGATACACGCATACCGCCAAAGCCGCGCCCGATCTTTGATGCGGTTTCGGTCAACGGCGTTGCGATTGCCGAAAGCGACATTCTGACGGAGGCACAAAACCACCCGGCAGAAAACCCGGGAGCAGCCTTGCTTGCGGCCGCTCGCGCCCTTGCAGTCCGGGAGTTGCTTTTGCAGCGCGCAAGAGAAGTCGGCATCGCCCCAGAACGTGAGAAAGATGCCGAAGGGCGTCCTGAAACCGACGACGATGCGCTGGTGCGGATGGTGATCGATCAGGAAGTTGAAGTGCCTTCTGCATCAAGCGATGAATGTCTGCGCTTTTATGAGAAAAACCGGCAGCGTTTCACCAGCTCGCCTTTGCTTCAAGCAAGCCATATTCTGATTGCGGCCGACCCAGCCGATCAGCAGGCGCGCGAAAAGGCACGCGGCACGGCATCGTTCCTGGCGACTTCTATTCTGGCTGAACCGGCAACATTTGCGGCGATGGCGCATGAATATTCCGCCTGCCCTTCAGCTGCACAGGGTGGCAGCCTTGGGCAATTGTCGCGAGGCAGTACGGTGCCGGAGTTTGAGCGTGCGCTTGATCGTCTTGCACCCGGTGAAATCACAGCGGCACCGATTGAAAGCCGCTTTGGCTTTCACATTATCAAGCTCGATCATCGTGTCGATGGCGAGGTGTTGCCATTCGATTTTGTGGCTGAGCGCATCGCGGGCTGGCTTGAAGCTTCCACCTGGTCGAAAGCTGTTTCGCAATATATTGCTATTTTGGCCGCAGAGGCAGAGATTACCGGTATCGACCTTTTGTCCGGTGAGGAAGAAAGCCAATGACCACACAGCCGATTCTTGCAGCAATTCTGGCCGAAAAAGACGTGGCGGTCGATCCGCTGTTGGCGTCGGTTGCTGCGAGGGCCGGAGAACGTGGCTTGAAGGTCGCGGGTTTTTTGCAACACCGTGGCCCCGATACTGACGAATGCTGCCGGGAAATTGTTATTGAACGGATTGGCAGCGGCAATCGGCAAATTATCTCGCAACCGCTCGGCACGGGCTCGCGCGGTTGCAGGCTCGATCCGGCAGCACTTGCAGATGTGGCAGGATCGTTGCGTGCTGAAATCGAAGCCGGAGCAGATTTGCTGATCCTCAACCGGTTTGGCAAAGGCGAAACGGAAGGTCAGGGGTTTCGGACCGTTATCGAGCTGGCCTATGCAAAGCAGATGCCCGTGCTGACAGTCGTGCGCGAAACCTATGTTGAGGGCTGGAACGAGTTCGCAGGCGATTTCGGTGTTTTGCTTGCACCGGACCAGACGGTTCTCGCAGACTGGCTTGAAACCATTACCCCGCTTAGAGCGCTGTCGGCTGCAAGCTGATTTTATCAGCTATGCATAACCGATGCAGTTTTGTGTCGGCTGACCCAGGCGGCACCGATGCCACCATGTAGAAAGCCGTTGGAAAGCGGAACCGTCGGGTAAATCGCCTGCAATCGGGCAAGACCTTCTTCTGTGTCGATACGTTCATGCAGCACATCGTCGTGAACCTTTGCGACAGTAACCATGTCACAATCCTGCGGCGAAAGCCTGAAACGTGCAACGCCCGCTGCCTTCAGCTCGGGTATATCTTCAATGAGTGCCTGACAGGTATGCGACAGCGTTTGCACACCGTTCAAGGCAAGGAACGACTGGCTATCGAGTGTTTTGACTGGCAGACCGTCCGGCTCCTCGGCACAAACAAACTGACAATTGTCCTTGATGTGTCCTTTTGAGCGTGCGTGGGCGCAGCGCGCTGAAATGGCGAGTGGTATGCGGCCGAAAGTGAAGATTTCGAAGGCAACATCTGGCGCTCCCTTGATGATTTCACGGATTGAAGCCAACGGTAGTTCCGGTGGCAGACAGATGCATTGTGCGCCGCGAGCGGCCAGAACTTTGGCAGTGGCGGCGTTGTAAACATTGACCAATGGGCCAACCATATGCAGCTTGCCAGCCAGCAGGCCCAGCGCGGAGAGATCATTGGCTTCGACCGGAAAAAGCGATTGTTCGGTGGTCTGCCGAACATGCTTTGCCTCGCGTTCAAGCATGACAAGCGCGAGTGAGCCAAGGCTGATTGTCTTGCCTGCCTGTTGTAAGCGCTCGATCACATCTCCCATGTATGGATCGATGAAATGAAAGCGCTTGGAACAAACAATTTCGCCGAGCGTGACATGGTCGACTGGTGCTTCATCGGCTATGCGGAAGTAGAAATCGCGCCATTTCGGACCGTCCCAGAGAAAGAGAACAGGCCCAAGGCTGAGGCTGGGATTAAAACTTGGATCGGACATGGCTATCTCCAGCGCTTTTCATAGGCGCCCGATGTGGTCTGCTGACCTTCACTCAATGCGCGTAGTCGTGAAAGCAGTGCGGCCCGCTTTTCGGGTCCGGCTGCAAGAGTTTGACGGAGCGTTGAAACAACTTCAGCAACATAGGCTTTCCCACGTTGCCGCCCTTCGATTTTCAGAGCTGAAACGCCGGCTGCACGGAGTTCGTCTATGTGGTTCATCACATCAAGAGATACAGGATCTTCAAATGCATAGCCTTCTTCATCGCCGATGTTGAAACGCCCTTTGCAAAGGGTTGGATAGCCTGCTGCTTCGCCTGCCGGGAAGCGGTTGATGGTGTAATCGCCAAGTTCTGAAACCAGTTCTGAACCGTCGTGGCGATAACGCACATGGCTTGCAGGCGAGCAGACCCCATTCATGTTGGGTGACTTTCCGGTGGCGTAAGACGACAGCGAGCAGCGGCCTTCAGCCATGACGCACAAACCGCCAAAGACGAAAACTTCCATTTCGCAGGCGATCTTGCGTCCAAGCTTTGCAATATCAGGGATTGTCAGCACGCGTGGCAGCACCACACGTTTTGCCTTGAAAGCATCGATCAGAAAGCTGATTGCATCGGCATTGGAAGCAGATGCTTGCACTGAAACATGCAGTCGCTGTTGCGGGTGGCGTTCTGCCGTATAGGCCATCAGCCCAAAATCCGCGAGGATCACGGCATCGGCACCCAATGCCGAGGCATCATCAACGGCTTGGTACCAGATATGCTCGTCACCTGCACGCATGAAGGTGTTGATTGCAACGAAGACCTGCGTCCGACGGGCATGGGCGAAATTGATCGCTTCCCGTAGCTCTTCGCGGCTGAAATTGAGGCCCGGAAAATTGCGTGCGTTGGTTTCATCACGAAAGCCGCAATACACTGCATCAGCTCCGGCCTGCACGGCTTCGCGAAGTGCGGAAGGTGTTCCGGCAGGACAGATCAGTTCCATGAAGGGGTATCCTCTTTTGTGTCGGCAGCGAGCGCTTTGTCGCGCACAAAGCCTGCAATGGTTCGCACCACCGGGGCGAATGGCCCTGCGCCGCGGCCAAGATCAGCTGGCAGGTCAACATTGCAATCGTCCAGCGCATTGCGCAGGGCCAGCATGGCCTCCATGTCGCCGGTCACAGTGATGTCGCGCGAGAAAAACAGGGCGTCGCCATCAAGTTTGCCCTCCAGAAGAGCGAGCAGCATGACGAGCGGGCCTTCGATTGCGGCATCGGTTTTAAAGTCGTCTTTGTTGCGCAGTACCGAAATACGGGGGGCACCGGGTTCAACCAGAAAGGCGAAAGGGAGATCGGATGGCCGGAAGCCAAATCGTTTGTTGACGTGCTCGCCCAGCCGCTCAAACAGGCCGGGATGCGCACGGATAACCTGAAAGAAAACACGAGAAACAAGCGGCTTGAGCAGAAATGGCGGAACAAACCGAACCGGAGCGACCACGGCAGGCGGAATTTTCATCATGACTTTGCTCCAGACACTTCTATGCGCACCAGCTTACGACCTCTTCTCAAGGACTAGGCGATTCAAGCCTGTAAGAGTTTGATCTGGATCAAAGACGGCAGAAGAATTGCGTATTCAAAGTGAGACATGAAAAATGCATCCCCTCTGCCTTCTTCCTATGGCGATCTACAGAGCTTCGTATCGGAGCTCGAACGACGCGGCGATCTCGTCCGCATCCAGCGTCCAGTTTCACTGCTTCATGAAATCACGGAAATTCATAAACGCGTTCTGGAAGCTGATGGACCGGCTTTGCTGTTTGAAAATCCGGTCGATGCTGAAGGCAAAGTGCAATCCATCCCGTTGCTTGCCAATCTGTTCGGTGCTGAACGACGGATTGCATGGGGGCTTGGTCGCAGTCCGGAAGAGCTGCCTGATTTAGCCAATCTGCTGGCAGAGTTGAGAGCGCCGACGCCGCCGCGTTCAGCAGGCGAAATCTGGGGCAAGCTGCCTCTGGCAAAAGCAGCGCTGGCAATGCGACCACGGCGTGTCAGCCGTGCGCCGGTGCATGAAATCACACGCGAGGGAGACGCCATTGATCTGGACGCGTTGCCGATACAATGGTGCTGGCCCGGAGAGCCTGCTGCACTGGTAACATGGCCTTTGGTCATCACTTGTGCGCCTGACGATCCATCCGACATCAATGTCGGTATTTACCGGATGCAGAAGCTCGGGCGAGACAGGCTGGTCATGCGCTGGCTGGCACATCGGGGTGGCGCGCGGCATCATCGCATGTGGCAGAAGGCCGGGAAGGATATGCCTGTTGCTGTTGCGATCGGTGCGGATCCAGCGACAATTCTTGCAGCTGTCATGCCTTTGCCTGAAGGGATGAGCGAGCTTGCGTTTTCGGGTCTTTTGTCGGGGCGAAGGCCCGCAATCGCAGACGCGCGCACGGTGCCAATCAGCTTCCCTGCTAATGCGGAAATTGTGCTTGAAGGTTTTGTATCGGCAACCGAAACCGCGCCGGAAGGCCCTTATGGGGATCACACTGGTTATTATAACAGTGTGGAAGATTTTCCGGTGATGCGTCTCAGCGCGATCACCATGCGCAAGAACCCGATTTATCTTTCCACTTACACCGGGCGTCCGCCTGATGAACCTTCAAAGCTCGGCGAGGTGATGAACAAGCTGTTTGTGCCGGTCGTGCGCAAACAATTTCCCGAGATCACTGACCTTTGGCTGCCAGCTGCGGCATGTTCTTATCGCGCAATGGTGGTCGCCATCGACAAGCGATATCCGGGGCAAGCGCGCAGGGTGATGATGGGGCTTTGGTCAATGTTGCCACAGTTCAGCTACACCAAGCTTATCATTGCCGTCGATCCCGATATAAATGTGCGCAATTGGGATGATGTGCTCTGGGCGCTATCGACACGCTTCGACGCGAGCCGAGATTTGATTACGCTTGATCATACACCGGTGGATTATCTTGATTTCGCTTCACCGCGTTCAGGGCTTGGCGGAAAGCTCGGACTCGATGCAACCAACAAGATCGGTGCGGAAACCGATCGCGAATGGGGCGCTGTCCTTTCCATGAATGCAGAGACCATTGCGCGTGTGGACGCGATGTGGGGCGAATTGGGAATCGACAGGGAGAGCAGACAGTGAAGCGGATTGTCGTGGGAGTTTCAGGCGCGTCCGGGTCGCTTATATCACTGAAAATACTTGAGTGCCTGAACAAGATGCAGTCCGTTGAAACGCATCTCGTCATATCACAAGCCGCTGAGCGGACTTTGCGCTATGAACTGGGCCCGAACGGCTATTCAATGCTGCATAGGCTGGCAGAAAAAGCCTATTCGATTGAGGATGTGGGAGCAGCTATTGCCAGCGGATCCGTGCCAACGGCAGGAATGATTGTTGCGCCTTGTTCCATGCGCACTTTAGCGTCGATAGCCAATGGCTTCAGCGATAGTCTGCTAACGCGCGCTGCCGATGTGCAGCTCAAAGAGCGGCGCAAGCTGCTGCTGATCACCCGCGAAACACCTCTGCATCTGGTTCATTTGCGCAATATGTGTACGGTCACCGAGATGGGCGCAATCGTGATGCCGCCAGTACCTGCCTTTTATCTGCACCCGCAGACGGTGGATGAAATTGCCCATCAGATCGCAGCGCGAGCCATTGATCTGATGGGGATTGGTGAGCAACAGGCCGAAAGCTGGAGCGGCTCAGTTTAGTTTCGGATGCCGGTCAACGAGTGCCTGACGGCGTTGCTGCAGCTCTTCGATCTGCTGTTCGAGCGAGAGAATTTCATCATCGAGCTTATCGACGCGTTCTTCGATATGGGAATAGGCTTCCTTGAGCAGCAATTTGGCTTCCGTTTTGTTTGAGGCACTTGGCGTGTCGCCACGCAACGGTTTGTTGGCCGTCTCAGGAAGGAAGAATGCTGTGATGAGACCCACAATGGCTGCGCACATGAGATAGTAAGCAGGCAGATAAAGATTATCTGTTGCCTCGACAAGCCATGCGGCAACAGTCGGGGTCAGTCCCGCCACGATAATTGAAATATTAAAGGCTGCAGCAAGAGCGCTATAGCGAATACGCGCCGGAAACAGTGCTGGCAGTGTCGATGCCATGATGCCTGTGAGGCAGTTGAGCAATATCGCCAATATCAGCAAGCCAGCAAAAATAGTCGCAATGTTTCCACTGGCAACAAGGTGGAAGGCCGGCACGGCAAACAATAATAAGCCCACACTACCGATAATCAGGAAAGGCCTGCGGCCAAACCGGTCGCTGAGGAAGCCGACGACGGGTTGCACAAACAGCATACCGATCATCACGACAATGATAATAAGCACGCCGTGATCTTCGGAATAGCCCAGGCTCTGGGAAAGATAGGTCGGCATATAGGTAAGCAGCATGTAATAGGTGACGTTTGTCACCAGAACCATGCCAATACAGACGCTCAATGCACGCCAGTATTTGCTGACGATTTCCTTGAAGGACACCATCGGCCGGTCTTCAATCGCATCACGGTCTTCTTTTTCCAATGCCGCAAGCTGTTGTGTGAATGCGGGTGTTTCTTCAGCCGCATGGCGAAGATAAAGTCCGATCAGACCGAGCGGAGCGGCAAGGTAGAATGGAATGCGCCAGCCCCAGTCCAAGAAGGCGTCTTCACCAACCATGGTGCTGAGGAAAACAACGAGACCCGCACCCAGCACAAAACCGGCTATCGAGCCAAAGTCCAGCCAGCTGCCCAGGAAGCCGCGACGCCTGTCGGGAGCATATTCGGCGACGAAGATCGCAGCGCCGGTATATTCGCCGCCTACGGAAAAGCCCTGTGCCAGCTTGCAAAGCAGCAAAAGGATAGGCGCCCAGATTCCGATAGTGGCATAGGAGGGGATCAGGCCGATACAGAATGTACTGGCGGCCATGATGATAATTGTAAGTGAGAGAACTTTTTGTCGACCGAAACGGTCGCCCATTACGCCGAAAAACAAGCCACCCAGAGGGCGCACCAGAAACGGCACGGAGAATGTGGCAAGCGCTGCAATTGTCTGAATGCCCGGGGCTGCATTGGGGAAGAATACCTGGCCCAATGCATAGGCCACGAAGCCGTAAACGCCGAAATCGAACCATTCCATCGCGTTGCCCAAGGCCGCAGCGGTAATGGCTTTCTTGAGCTTGGTGTTATCGATGACCTTGATGTCGTGAATTTGTAATGGTGTAGCCTGAGATGAGCTGCCTGCAGCATCGCTTTGCGCCATTCGCCACCGCCTTTTTGCGTTTTGTTATAATATCCCACGCAACAGAATAGCGGCCCCGCATTTAGAACATGCATTGACCACTCTACTGTTAAGTGAATTTGAGCGAGTAACTAGTTGGCGTCGGGTTTGGTTCCGATAAAGCGTATAAATAGTCGGCAAAGAAGGCCTATGCTGGCCCGAGCATGATGAAAGTTTCGCTTTTGCTGACACCCTGAAGTGAGCGTATCGTCGAAATCACTTCGTTAAGCTCGGAGATGGTCGAGACTTCCAGCTCGGCGATCACATCCCAGATGCCGTTAGTGTTAAAAACGCCCGTGAGGCCTGGAACGCGTTTGATTGCGCTGATTGTTGCCTTGAGTGACGAGCCTGACATTTCGATGAGCATGAAGGCACGGATCTGATCTTTGCCGATATCGTCACGGACACGGACAGTGAAGCCTTTTATGTCGCCATTCGCAATCATGCGGTCGAGGCGTTTTTGTGCGGTGGCGCGTGCAACGCCTAAAAGCTCTGCAAGCTGTGGAACAGAAGCCCGGCCATTAATGCGAAGCTCCGTGATCAGTCTCTTGTCCAGCTCATCCATTGATACGGCTTCCTTAAAAGTAAGTTATGCTGACGATATCGTCACTATTTTATAAAAATAATCACTTTATATTCTTTTTTGTCAATCTAATTGCAGATAATGATTTTGGCCAAGGGGAGTGCATAAGCGGCTCTTAAAATGCTGCAAGCGATAGGAACGCTGCGCAAATCCCTGTTGAGGCCGGTTACAAGGCTATCAAAATAGCGTCAACAGCTCCGCCTGGGGCTTTCGTAGGGAACTCTGATAATGAAAATGGCGAGACTTTTTTCCACAGCGCTTATAGCACTTGGCATCTCACTATCCGCCCATGCAGCTAAGGCTGATGATCTGGAAAAAATTCAAAAGAACGGCAAGATGACGATTGCGCTTTCGGGCGTCTTCCCTCCGTTCAGTTTTGTCGATGAATCCAACAAAGTTGTTGGCTTCGACGTTGATATCGGTTCTGAAATCGCACGCCGTCTGAAGGCTGAGCCTGAAATCGTCACCACTGCCTGGGATGGCATCATTGCGGGCCTCGTTACCGGCCGCTTCGATACAATCGTCGGCTCGATGGGCATCACCGAAGAACGCAAAAAAGCAATCGACTTCGTCGGACCTTACTACCGTTCCGGTCTTGGCCTGTTCCTGCGTAAAGGCGACAGCGTCAAGTCGCTCGACGAACTCGACGGCAAGACAATTGGTGTGACGCTTGGCGAAACCTCTGAAAAGTGGGTTCGCGAGCAGAACAAGTATGAAGTCCGCACCTATAAGGGCCTGCCGGAAATGCTTCTCGACCTCGGTTCGGGCCGCATCGACGCGGTGATTGCCGACGACGTGCCTGTTCTGGTTGCCATTTCCAAGAGCAATGCGCCGATCGAGCAGATCAAGGATGACAAGCTTCCGCGCTATGACATTGGCATTGCTGTTCGCAAGAACAATCCGGAACTTCGCGACGCTATGCAGAAAGCGCTCGACGATATGATGGCTGATGGCACTTACAAGACCATTTCCGAAAAGTGGATTGGCGCGGATATCCGTTAATCCGGTTGTTTCGGGTCAGGGCAGCATAATTTGCTGCCCTGCCTCAAACACGGAAGCGGCATCAGTGAAAATCTATAGCCGCATTTTCTGTTTTACGCATTGTCTTCATGTTGAGCGCTCTAAGCAGCTTTATTGACAATGCTCTCGTTCCTAAACTCTGCCATGGCCTCGTTTCAGCCGTTCGCTGAAGCACTATCTCGTGGCAGATGTTCCTCCTGATGGAGCAGAAAGGTTGAAGGATGGATATCGCACTTATCGAGCGGATTTTTCCCTTCATTGTTGAAGCTGCCTGGGTCACAGTCGGACTGACTGTCGTGTCGCTGCTGATCGGTCTGGTTGTCGCCAGTCTGCTCGTTATGGCGCGCTTTTCGCGATATGCACCAGTGCGCTGGATTGCTGTGGCCTATATCAGCATCATGCGTGGTACGCCGCTTCTGGTGCAGCTCTTCCTCGTGTTCTTTGGTGGGCCGCAATTCGGCTTTGAATTCACGCCCTTTGTGGCGGGTGTCATCACGATGGGCTTCAACATCGGCGCCTATATGTCTGAGGGTATGCGCGGGGCGATCCTGGCAGTTGATAAAGGCCAGAATGAAGCCGCCCGGTCGCTTGGTTTTGGTCGAGTTGGCACGATGCGGCTCTTCATTCTGCCACAGGCTGCTCCTTTGATGATCCGGTCGCTGGGCGTCAATACGGTTATTCTGACTAAGAGTACTGCTCTTGTCTCCACCATCGGTGTGGTTGAATTGACCTATACCGCGCAGCGCTTTGTCACTTCCACCTACAAGCCCTTCGAGGTTTTTGCGGTGGCTGCTGCGGCTTACATCGTCATCATAGCCGTCATTTCGCTGATCGTTCGCGGACTTGAAACCTACTTCAACGCTGAGAAGAGGGCAGGAGCATGAGTCTGGATTTCACAGTTGTTCCACCTTATGCGGAACTGTTGCTCATCGGTCTTCTCTGGACCGTTCTGATCACTGTTCTGGCTGGCGTTATCAGTGTTGTGCTTGGCATTGTTATTGCAATCGTCACCCTTCATGCGCCCAAACTGATCAGCCTTCCCCTGCGCGGCATTGTATTCCTTTTCATGGGCACACCGCTGCTGCTGCAGCTTTATCTGCTCTATTATGGCCTGTCGCAGATCGGGATCATGGTGCCTGCATTCTGGACCGGTGTGTTCGGGCTTGGTATGCATTATGCCGCCTATAATGCCGATATTTTCCGCGCGTCGCTGGAGGCTGTCGACAAGGGACAAATGGAAGCCGCTCGCTCGCTTGGCTTCGGCAATGGTGCGTCTTTGCGCTATTTCATTATCCCGCAGGCAATCCTTACGGCTTTGCCACAGGTCGGCAATAACAGCATTATCCTGCTCAAGGACACGGCCGTTCTTTCGGTGTTAGGCATCACCGAACTGGTGCTGAATGCCCAGCGTGGCATCAGCGAAACCTATCGTCCTTTTGAGTTCTACTTCGTTGCAGCCGTGCTCTATTACCTCGTCAATCTTCTGATGGAATGGGGTTTGAGCAAAGCGGCCAAGAAAGCGGAAGCTATCCGATGAACACACAGACCCCCATGATCGAATTGCGCCAAATTCGGAAATCTTACGGCGAAATCGAGGTGCTGAAAGGCATCGACCTGACTGTTGCACGCGGGAAGATCGTTTCCATCATCGGCCCCAGCGGATCGGGTAAGAGCACATTGCTCCGCTCCATTAATATGTTGGAGGAAACCTCAAGCGGTGAAATCTGGCTTGATGGACATCAGGTAAATCGTCCGCTCAAGGGGCGTGCTTTTGAAAAGCACATCAACCACATCCGTCAGGAAATGGGGATGGTTTTTCAGCAGTTTAACCTCTTCCCGCATTTGACGGTTCTGCAGAACATCATGGTCGGACCGATGAAGCTCAAGGGCTTGTCCCGGGCGGATGCATTGGAACGCGCTAACACTCTGCTCGCCAAGGTCGGCCTTGTCGATAAGGGGCACGCCTATCCGGCACGTCTCTCTGGCGGTCAGAAGCAACGTGTTGCCATTGCTCGCGCTTTGGCAATGCAGCCCAAAGTTATGCTTTTTGATGAAGCGACATCTGCGCTTGATCCGGAGCTGGTCGAAGAAGTCAATCAGGTCATGAAGCAGCTCGCAAACGAGCACATGACCATGCTGATCGTCACCCACGAAATGCGCTTTGCCGCCGAAGTCTCCGACCATGTGATGTTCATGGATGGTGGCGTGGTGGTTGAGCAAGGCGCGCCAAGCCAAGTCTTGTCCGATCCTACCGAGGAACGGACAAGAGCTTTCCTACGAAAGCATCTTTCGCAATAAGCCGGTCGAAAACGACCGAAGCCTGAAGTTTATGTTCTGAAGCGTGTTTCTGACATCTCGAAACACGCTCTAATCGACGGAGATTAGATTCAATGACTGCGAGTGTTTCAAACGGCGCGTCCAACGCCGTAACGACCGCGCACAACCATATTAATGCGCAGCATGTCGAAGATCTGGCATTGCGCCTTGTTGGCTGGGGCAGTGAAACAGGCACACCCGGAGAGGCGGAGTTTTCCGATCATCTCGTAGCCGTACTCAAGGAAATACCTTACTTCCAGCAGAACCCGGATAATATCCGCACAGTAGCCAGCCACGGTGATCCGCTGACCCATAATGTGGTCGCGCTGGTGCGCGGAAACGGCAAGCGCACGCTCGCTCTTGCAGGCCATTTTGATACGGTCGCAACCGATAACTACCACGAGCTTAAGTCGCTCGCTTGTGAGAGCCTGAAACTCAAGGACGCTCTTATCAAGGATTTGTCTAACCGTTCACGCTCCGCTCAGGAAGAGCGCGCGCTGGAAGATTTGCTGAGCGGCGATTTCCTCCCGGGACGTGGCCTGCTCGATATGAAAAGCGGGCTTGCCGTGGGTATAGCCTGTGCTGAAAAATTTGCGGCTGACCCGGATCGCAGCGGTAATTTGTTGCTGGTTTTCACCCCCGATGAAGAACGCGAAAGCCGTGGCATGCGTTCGATGCGCAATGCGCTGCCAGCTATCGCCCGCGACTTTGACATTGAAATCTCGGCTGCGATCAATCTCGATGTGACATCTGATCAGGGCGACGGAAAAGAAGGTCGTGCGGTTTATGCTGGGACCATCGGAAAGCTGCTGCCCTTTGCGCTGGTTATCGGATTGAGCTCACATGCGAGCTATCCATATGAAGGCGTGAGCGCACAGGCGATGGCCGCCAGCATTCTTGCACGCTTTGAAGGCAATGCAGCGCTTGCTGATCGCGATGCGAATGATATCTCGCCGCCACCAATCTGCCTTGAAGCAAAAGACCTGCGTGACGGATATGAAGTGACGACGCCAGAACGTTTCTGGATCGCGCTTAACTGGCTTTATCATGCCATGACGGCGGAAGAGCTGTTCAGTCGTTTCAAGGATGAAGTTCTGGCTGGTGCGACAGAGGCCGTTGAGCGCTTTGCCGGGCAGTCGGAAGCGTTCGGAGAACTGATCGGAAAACGCGCTGGCGCAATTCCGGCAGCACCGAAGCTCATCACATTCGAGCAGTTGCGCGTGATGGCTGCAGAGGTCGCCGGTGAGCAGTTTGAAGCTCTTTACAGCGAGCAGGAAAAGCGCCTTGCCGATATCGACAATCCGTTGTCGGTCAGCCGCCAACTGACTGAATGGCTTGTCGGCGTTGCACATCTGTCAGGTCCGGCAGTTGTTGTGGGTTTTGCAGGTCTGCATTACCCAGCGAGCCATCTTGATCATACGCAGGCTAATGATCGTGCGTTCAAACAGGCTATCGACACAACGATGCAGGCATTTGCGGCCTTCCCGGATCAGTCACTCGTCTGGAAGCCGTATTTCCAGGGCATTTCCGATATGAGCTTTCTTGGGCAGGCGACGCTTGGGCAGGATATTGTTTCAAACAACACGCCGGTCGCCCGTCTTGTCGATCATCCGGCGGGTGACGCCTTACAATTCCCGGTGGTCAATATTGGCCCGTGGGGACGTGAGTTCCACCAGAAGCTTGAGCGTGTACACGCGCCTTATGCCTTTAAAGTTCTGCCGCAGATCGTTTCGATGATTGCGGAAAATTTTCTCGTAACCAAGGCCTGAGCCAGCAGTGCTTTGCCCAAACATGTTGGATAAGGGTTCATATCAATGACCAATGAAAAGCTGAATATAGTTCCGTTTGTCAGTGTCGATCACATGATGAAGCTTGTGCTCACGGTGGGAGTTGAAACCTTCCTCAAAGAGCTGGCCGACGTGATCGAAGAAGATTTCCGCCGTTGGGAACAGTTCGACAAGACGCCGCGTATCGCATCCCACTCCGACGAAGGTGTAATTGAGCTGATGCCGACAAGCGACGGCACGCTTTATGGATTTAAATATGTAAACGGTCATCCGAAGAACACAAAGGAAGGTCGCCAGACCGTTACCGCTTTTGGCGTGCTCTCCGATGTCGGCAACGGTTACCCAATGCTGTTGACGGAGATGACGATTCTCACAGCGCTTCGCACAGCTGCAATGTCAGCAGTCGCAGCCAAACATCTTGCGCGGCCTGATTCAAAGACCATGACGATCATCGGAAATGGCGCACAGAGCGAGTTTCAGGCGTTGGCGTTCAAAGCCATCCTGGGAATCGAAAATCTCCGCCTCTTTGATATTGATCGTTCTGCGAGCGAGCGCTGTGCGCGTAACCTGAGTGACAAGGGCTTTTCTGTTTCGATTCACAACACATCGCAGGAAGCCGTTGAAGGTGCCGACATCATCACGACTGTTACGGCTGACAAGCAATATGCCACTATCCTCAGTGACAACATGGTCGGCCCTGGCGTGCATATCAATGCCGTTGGTGGCGATTGCCCTGGCAAAACCGAGTTGAATAAAGACATTTTGCTGCGTTCCGACATTTTTGTCGAATACCCGCCGCAGACCCGCATCGAAGGTGAAATCCAGCAGCTTGACGCCGATTATCCGGTCAAAGAGCTCTGGGAAGTCATCACGGGTGCGATCTCTGGTCGTGCTTCCGACCGAGCCATCACCCTGTTTGACAGTGTTGGTTTCGCAATCGAAGATTTCTCGGCGCTGCGATATGTTCGCAGCAAGTTGGAGGAAACGGGCCTCTTTGTCGAGCTGGATATGCTGGCTGATCCTGACGAGCCACGCGACCTTTATGGAATGCTCATTCGATGTGAAAAGGCGCTGAAGCAGGCAGCCTGATAGCAAAAGCAAGGCCGGTGGTGAAAACCACCGGCCTTTTGCATTATACGCTGCTCAGAAGAATACTGGTCTCGCTGTTCATGACACCATCGATCGTTCGCACTTCACGCAAGACGCGATCAAAATCGTGCAGGCTTTCTGCATGGATCTCTGCCACCAGATCCCATGAACCGTTTGTCGTATGCAAAGTGCGGATCTGCGGCAATCCCCGCAAGAGCTTGATCACCTTGGTTGTCGATCGGCCTTGCACCTCGATCAGCATGATCGCGTGAACAACCCCATCATCGTAATCCTGCCGAACCCGGATCGTGAAGCCTAATGCGGCACCCGTTTCCAACAGGCGATCTAGGCGCGCCTGAACGGTTCCGCGTGAAACGCCAAGGATAGTCGCCAGTTTTGAGAGCGGCGCACGTCCGTCCTCCCGCAAAATGGCAATCAGCTTATGATCCAGATCATCAAAAATATGCATGGCACTTTTTTACAGTTCAACTGTGCAAATTGCCAGATTTTTTACAAATGACCCGACAGTTTTACAATTTTAACTGACTTTATGCCCTCCTACTCTGCTTGTCGGAGTGCTGATGGAGGAGCGTATGAGTATGTTGGAGAGCAGGAAAAGCCACCTGATCGAGCTACCAGAGTTCATGGCGCAGCTATGCCAAATTCGCTTCCGTTGGTGAAGCGATAAGCGCTTTAAATCTTTGTTTTTATGCATGTCTTTTGCGACATGCTTTAGCAGTGAGAATAGTCTGAGAATGAGCAGACCATCTGTCCAGAGTCCGAAATCGGTCGTTATGATCCGACCACATCATTTTACCCCCAATGCGCAAACCGCAAAGGATAATGCGTTTCAGTCCGTCGACGAGCGTCGCTCCGCTGAAGTGCTGGCGAAAGCTGCTTTCGATGAGGTAACGCTCATGGCCGAGGGATTGGCTGATGCGGGCGTAACGGTTCACCTTTTTGAAGACGAAACCCACGCCTTGCCCGATTCAGTCTTCCCGAATAACTGGTTTTCGACCCATTCGGGCGGCCATGTTGCCATCTATCCGATGTTTTCGGAAAGCCGTCAGAAAGAACGCCGCCCTGATGTGATCGAAATGCTGAAGCGCGACTATCGCGTTCAGGACGTCATCGATTATTCGGGCCTCGAGCGTGATCACTTCTATCTCGAAGGCACAGGCGCCATGGTGCTCGACCATATTGGACGTGTGGCCTATGCAGCCCGTTCCAATCGCACAAATGAAGTGGCGCTGGAGCGTTTCTGTACACATTTCAACTTTGAGCCAATGGTGTTTGACGCGGTCGATTCGTCCGGCAAGCCGATCTATCACACCAATGTGCTGATGTGCATCGGTGCGGATTACGCATTGATCGGAACCGATATGATTACTGATCCGGCCCGCCGTCAGGAAATCGTTGATCGTCTGCAGGAAACCGGACGCACGGTCATTCATCTTTCAGCACGACAGATTGGTGAGTTTGCCGGGAACGCCATAGAACTGGAAGGCCAGGATGGCCGGGTTCTGGCCCTTTCAGCCCGCGCTCTTGCCGCTTTGAGCAAGGATCAGATCAAGACAATCGAACAGACCGCAAAGCTGCTGCCTTTCGCCGTTCCGACGATTGAGCTGGCTGGCGGATCGGTCCGCTGCATGTTGGCTGGCATTCATCTTTCACGCCGCACAACAAACGGCACACATTTGCTTTACGCAACAACAAGAGCCGGGTAGATAGGCTCCAGCTAAATTGAGGGTAACCTTCCATGTCTTCTAACAGACCCGTTTATGAGTTCAACTCGATCATCGTCCGTGAGCCTTCGCGCTCTGTGGTGAATGGTCTTCGTGCGCTGGATACCGGCAACCCAACCTATGAAGGCGTTAAGGCCGAACATGACGCCTATATCGCTGCCATGCAGGCTGCAGGCGTTGAGGTTACGATCCTTCCTCCGCTCGAAGATTTCCCTGATTCCATCTTCGTTGAAGATCCGGCACTCGTTTTCACGGAAGGCGCAATTCTGCTACGTCCGGGCGCAGTAACGCGCGTTGGTGAAACGGCTGTTATCGAGCCAACCCTCCGCCAGATGTTCGACACCGTTGTTGAACTTCCAGAGCCAGGCTTTGCTGACGGTGGCGACGTTCTGACGACACAGAAGAGCGTGATGATCGGCCTTTCCGCCCGTACCGATAAGGCAGGTGCAGCAGCGCTTATCGCAAGCCTCGATAAGATCGGTCGCAAGGGTGAAGTTGTTTCGACACCGGAAGGCGTCCTTCATTTCAAAACCGACTGCTCGCTGGTCGATGAAGAAACCGTTCTCTCCACGAGCCGCCTCGCAAAGTCCGGCGTCTTCTCCGGTCTTCGTCAGCTGATCGTGCCGGAAGGAGAGGAAGCCGCTGCCAATGCATTGCGCGTCAATGACGTTGTGATGGTCGGCTCCGATTTCCCACGCACCATCGAGCTGCTGGAAAAGAGCGGTTACAACGTGGTTCCCCTGAAAACCACGCAGATTGGCAAGATCGACGCTGGTCTTTCCTGCATGTCGCTTCGCTGGTATCGCAAGTAAGTCTTACGGCTCAGGGGCACCCGCTCCTGAGCCGTTTTCTATATGCATTCCCCGTGCTTGCCGTAATAAAAAGGTGAGCCGCTACAAAAATATAAGGAGAACGGGAACATGGTTGGTTTTAAAGGGAAAATTGCAGGCGCGATCGCACTTGCTGTATTGGCCAGCGGCGCAGCACAGGCGGAAGGTAAACTTCGTCTCGGCATGACGCCTGAACCATATATGCCTTTCACTCAGGTCAATGCTGCAGGTGAATGGGAAGGGCTGGAAGCGGACCTTTCACGCGCGCTCTGCGAAAAGCTCGCAGACAAGTGCGAATTCAAGTCGATGGCATGGGATGGCCTTATTCCATCGCTCACCGAAAACAAGGTCGATTTCATTATCGGAGCTTTTTCGGTGACGGATGAACGCCGCAAGGTTGTTGATTTCAGCACGCCTTACTACACCGAAGGCACAGTCGTCGTCGGTTCGAAGTCGGATACGGACAAGGTCGGCACTGTCGCGGCAAGCGATGGTTCGGGTGAAGTCGTCGATCAGGCAGCTCTGTCGGGTAAGATCGTCGGCGTCCAGACTTCGAGCGTTCAGTCGGCTTACATGACCAAGTATTTGCCGGATGTCTCGATCAAGAGCTACGACACGGCTGACAACTCGGTTGCCGATCTTGTTGCGGGTCGCGTTGACTATGTTCTTGCACCGGATCTGTTTGTGCAGAATTTCCTGAAGACCCCGCAGGGCGAAGATTACGAAGTCAAGCTCGTTGCGCCAAAGAGCGTTGTGCTGGGTGAAGGCGTTGCCTATGCCGTCCGCAAGGGCGATACAGCAACGCTTGAAAAGGTCGATGCAGCACTTGCAGAACTCGACAAGGAAGGCGCTCTGAAGGCGCTAGTCGACAAGTGGATTTTCGAAAAGAAGTAATCCTTTAAGGAAACGAACGCCGGTAGCGGCGTTCGGCCTTCGCTTACGGCATCGACCCAAGGTCCAAATCGACTTTGGCCAAATCGACTTTGGCCAAATCGACTTTGGAATGACGGATGCGTAAATTTAATAAGCCGGAGCGCCCCTCTTGCGTCCATAGAGATGCGTGGCGCTCCGTGCGAAGCGTCTGGCTTTTTGATCGGATTAATCTGCATGGATTCTTATTGGCAACTGTTAGCCTGGGGAAGCGAGGGCTGGGGAGACGAGTTCGCACACGGACTTCTGATGACCTTGCAGGTCTCGGCCGTGGCATTTGCAGTCTCATTCCTCTTTGGGCTCACCGCCGCATCAGGGAAGCTTTCGCGAAACCGTTTCACGAAAGCGATTGCTGATCTTTATACAACGGTGGTTCGCGCTCTGCCGGAACTGCTTGTTATTCTGCTGCTCTATTTCTCTGTCGCGACAGGTGCGGAACGGCTTCTCAAGGCGACGGGCCTTGTCGGCAATGATTTCCAGTTTAGCGCCTTTTGGGCCGCAATCATTGCGCTGGCTTTCGTCAACGGCGCATTCATGACCGAAGTGTTGCGTGCATCTTATCTGGCAATTCCGCGAGGGCAGATCGAAGCAGCACTATCCATCGGGATGCGTCGTCGTCAGATATTTACCCGCGTCACCTTCCCGCAAATGATGCGTCATGCCGTTCCCGGCATTGGCAATCTCTGGCTTTCGATAACAAAGGAAAGCGCGATCATTTCGGTTCTCGGTTCCTTCCATGAGTTGCTTTATACGGGCTACCGTGCTGCGGCATCCACCAAGCAATATGTGTTCTTTTATGGCCTCACGGCACTCCTGTTCCTGGGCATCACACTGGTTTCAGTTCTGATAATTGCACGGCTTGAAGAACGCCTGAGCCGGGGGCACGGATAATGGAATCGATCACTAAAATCGTTGAGTTCCTGCCGCCGTTGATTAAGGCGATGCCGCTGACACTGCTTTTGACGGCAACAGCAGGTGTTATCGGTCTAATCTTTGGTACGCTGAGTGCGTTGGCGCTGCTTTCAAAGAGCCGTATTCTGAAATGGCCGGCTTTTGTCTACACCTTCATTTTCCGTGGTACGCCGCTTCTGGTGCAGCTTTATCTGATCTATTACGGGCTCGGGCAGATCCTACCAGGCACATGGGTCAGACACAGCTTCCTGTGGCCATATATGCGTGATGGCCTGTGGTATGCGGTGTTTGCGCTGAGCCTCAATCAGGGGGCATACAATGCCGAGGTTATTCGCGGCGCTATCAAATCGATCCCGCGCGGGCAGATCGAAGCAGCACTTTCTATCGGTATGAGCCGGTTCAAGATTTTGCGCCGCGTCACCCTTCCGCTGGCCTTCCGTCATTGTATGCCGGTTCTGACCAGTGACCTTATCATCCTGCTTAAATCCACTTCGCTTGCTTCCACAATTACGATCATGGAAGTGATGGGAACCGCACGCGCGTTGCAACGCAGTTCCTTGTCGATATTCGAGCCGTTGATTGCGGCAGGTATCCTCTATTTCACCGTTGTGTTCATCCTTACCCGGATCATGAACTGGGTCGAACGGCGCATGAGCAGCTCACGCGCGTCGATGGTCTGATCTGTTTCAGGAGCAATTTAAATGACGTCCATGGCACTGACCGTCAAAAATATTCACAAGAGCTTCGCTGGTGTCGAGGTTCTAAAAGGCATCTCTTTTGAAGCCAAGAAAGGCGACGTCATATCGCTGATTGGCAGCAGTGGTTCTGGCAAAAGCACTTTGCTGCGCTGCATCAATTATCTGGAGACTCCAGATGAAGGCGAGATCGCAGTTGCGGGTGAAGTGATCCGCACCAAGGTCGGACGCGATGGAAAATCCCATGCTGCCGATCCGCGTCAGCTTGAACATGTCCGCACGCGTCTGGGAATGGTGTTTCAGAGCTTTAATCTTTGGTCGCATCGCACGATCCTTGAGAACATCATCGAAGGACCGATCCATGTTCTGGGCATGTCGAAGGCGGAAGCTTTGGCAGAAGCAGAGGTTCTGATGGAGAAGGTGGGGATCACGCCCAAACGCGATCAGTATCCTACGCAGCTTTCCGGCGGACAGCAGCAACGCGCTGCAATTGCTCGTGCGCTCGCTATGAAACCTGAAGTCATGCTGTTTGATGAGCCGACGTCTGCACTTGATCCAGAACTGGTGACGGAAGTGCTGCAGGTTATCAAAAAACTCGCCGAAGAAGGCCGGACAATGGTGATGGTGACACATGAAATGGCGCTTGCACGCGAAATTTCGAGCGAAGTCATCTTCCTGCACAAGGGGCTGGTTGAAGAGCGCGGTTCGCCTGATATCGTGATGCGCAATCCGCAGTCGCAGCGCCTGCGTCAATTCTTGCACATGAGTTAAGAGGGGGGAGACCATGACCGATAACAAATTGGGTGTGTTTGAGGATGAACTTAAAGCTATCCGCAGGCATCTGCATAGCATTCCCGAGCTGGGATTAGAGGAAGTTGAGACTTCCGACTATATTGCATCCCGCTTGCAGGAATGGGGCTATGAGCTGAGCCGCGGGCTTGCCAAGACTGGCATTGTTGCCTCTCTGCGCCGGGGCAATTCAAATCGCTCCATCGGTTTCCGCGCTGATTTTGATGCGCTACCAATTCTGGAAGAAACTGGTCTGCCTTATGCAAGCAAGAATGCGGGCAAGATGCATGCCTGTGGCCATGATGGTCATACCGCAATGCTGCTGGGCGCTGCTTGGTCGCTTGCAAAGGATGAAGACTTTTCGGGAACTGTTCATTTCATTTTCCAGCCCGCTGAGGAAAATTATGGCGGTGCTCAGATCATGATTGAGGAAGGGCTCTTTGAACGCTTCCCTTGCGATCAGGTGTTTGCGCTCCATAACTGGCCGGGTTTGGAAGCCGGCAAATTTGCGTCCAAGGCAGGCCCGATTGCTGCTTCCATAGATGCACTGACACTGACGGTTAAGGGCAGTGGCGGACATGGTGCAGAGCCTGAAAAGACAATTGATCCAATCGTGGTCGCGTCAAGCATTGTCATGGCCCTGCAGACCATCGTCTCTCGCACTGTCTCGCCTCATCAGGCCAGTGTGATTACCGTCGGTGCGTTTAATTCGGGTGCGGTTTGCAATGTCATTCCTGATACGGCCAAGCTTGAAATCTCGATGCGTGCAACCGACCCGGTCATTCGCAAGACATTGCGTGAGAAGGTCGAGCAGGTTGCAAAGATGCAGGCAGCGAGCTATGGCGCAGATGTAAGTTTTGACTGGATGACCGGCTATCCGGCAACCATTAACGATGCGGCGGCATTCGAGCAGGCGAAGGCGACTGTGACGCAGCATTATGGCGAAGATGCTTTTGAAGAGCTCGACCGACCATTTATGGGCAGCGAAGACTTTTCCTTCATGCTGGAAAAGTCGGCTGGCGCGTATCTCCTGATCGGAAATGGCGACAGCTCTGGTCTGCACACGGCGACCTATAATTTCAATGATGAAATATTGGAGCGCGGAGTGTCCTTTTTTCATAATCTGGCTAAGGACAGCCTTAAGGTTTGAGTTGTTCGGCGAGAGGCGCGGAGTTTCCCGCGCCTCTTTCATTCGATATTCAATGTGTTCCGACGGCTTGTCCATAGACGCGGATAACGTTTCTGACGGCTTCGACCATCAGCGCATGTGGCGTGGCTTCAACCTTGCCGGCTGCAACAGCCGGATAAAGTGTTCCGAGATACTGGCTGATCAGCGTTTCTGGAATTTTGCGACCTTCAAGACGCTTGAGCAGCGAATTGACGGCTGCTGTGGCTTCCGGATGTGGCCAGTAATAGCGAATGCGGTCGCTATAGGAGAAATGGCGTTGAAGACGCAGCTCTTCCGCATCGCCATGATAATATTTCTCCCAGTTCTTGGGTTCGTTGAGCAGCAACTTCTCAAGCTTGCCGCGAACGGTCTCTTCTTCCGGCAGCTTGTCCAGGAAAGCTGCAATCTGATCAAGGCCGTAGAGCGCTTCACGCAGCGCGAACGTTAGGCCGGGTCCGACTTTCAGAATGGCAAAACCATCATGAACCAGCGCCGACAGCGCCTCAACCGGCTGATAGTCGGTCGAATGGGCTTCAAAGACGAATTGCGGTGTCTGGTTGAGAACGCCGCTTAAAGCGGTCGCCTTGTTGCTATCGTAATAGACAACGTTTTCATTGCCGAATTCCACGCCCGGCTGCACGACAACGCCGATGGCGCGCGAGAATGCATCCTCTAAGCCAAGGGCTGCAAAAGCCTTGCGGTGAATGGCGATGGTTTCAAGGGCCGCATCTGGCTTTGTCAGTTCCAGATCTTCGATTTCTTCCATCGCGCCGCCCGGGATCGGAACTTCCGTGCCGACAATATAGACAGGAAGATCGAAGCCGGATTCAGCGGCTGCTTTTTCAGCAACCTTGGCGAGACGAGCCGCGCGTTCAGCGGTCACGGCATCAGGCAATGCAACCGGCTCTCCAGCACAGCCCATCGAGGTGTCGAGGTGGATTTTGGTGAAGCCTGCACGCACAAAGCCATCCATCATCACTTCGGACTTGGCCATGGCTTCTTCAGCCGACAAATGCTTCCACGGATTGGGGCCGAGGTGATCACCACCCAGAATAAGGTGCTTGGTATCAAAGCCGAGACGCGCTGCGATGTCTTCGACAAAACGGCGAAAATCAGCCGGTGTCATACCGGTATAGCCGCCATCCTGATTGACCTGATTGCAGGTGGCTTCGATCAGAACGTCGGTCTCGGTTGCAATGCCTTCAAGAAGAGCTGCTTCGATAACCAGTGGATGTGCCGAGCAGATCGAGGTGATGCCTCCACGCGCACCGCTCGCGTAGCGGGTGGGAAGTTTGCTCAAGGTCTGAGTGCTGCTCATAACGGGACTCCATAGGTAAAAAGCTGTTTAGCGGCTTTCGGGATGCGTTTTAATTTCAGAGAGAAATGCGCTGAAGATTGTTATCCAGAGCAAGAACCTCTGGCAGTGGCGTTCCGGTACCTAGGTTCGGTGAAGCTACGCCCATCACATCGGCAGGCACAACACAGGCCGCGCGAATGGCTTCTTCAAGCGGCACACCGACATGCTGAACGAGATTGGCAAGGCAGCCGACCATATCGATATGAGCACCTGCCAGGGAACCCGCCGCATTAACAAGTGCACCATCGCGCACCTCAATGCGTTCGCCATAGAGTTCGAAATGATCCGGGCCGCCAATGGTCGACATGGCGTCGGATACAAGGAACATGCGGTCGCGCTTTGGTCGCGCACGCCATGCGACGCCGACCATTTCCCATGTCACATGATGTCCATCAACAATGATGCCGACGAAAGCATCGCTGCCTATTGCTGTGCCGACCACGCCCGGCTCACGCGATGTCATTGGCGGCATGGCGTTGTAAAGATGGGTGAAGCAGCTGATGCCAGCTTCAAGCCCGGCGCGGGCCTGTTCCGTTGTGCCGTTGGTGTGACCGGCGGAAACCACGACACCCATATCAGCAATCTCGCGGATGGTGTCGCCCGGCACCATTTCCGGTGCCAGCGTCAGCATGACAGGCACATCCGCCTTGCGCAGAATTTTCAGCGCTTCAAGCGTGGATGCATCCATCGGGCGGATGAATTCAACGCGATGCGTGCCCTTGCGGGCAGGGTTGAGATGCGGGCCTTCAATATGCAGTCCGAAGAAGCCATCCATGCCCTTGCATTCAACTGCTGCATGGGCTGCCTGAATGATGCGTTCCGGCTCGCAGGTAATGAGCGTTGGCAGAACCCAAGCAGTGCCGAGTTTGCGCAATGTCGAGATGATATGCGCGATGCCCTTTGCACTGGTGTCTGAGTTCAGCATGACGCCGCCCGCACCATTGACCTGCAGGTCGATGCAAGCTGGCATCAGCACATGCGGCGTGAGGTCCGGCGTTTCATCCGATTTGCGCGGGCGAAGACGGGTGATGCCATGCTGGCCGATCTCGGCCACCAGACCAGTCTGAAGTCGCCCATTCAGAAAGACATAATCGGGGGCGACAAGACGGGTCATTGGCTTTCTCCAGAATGATTAAGTGCATATAGCGCAACGCCGCGTGCACCCGAACTATCACCGAAACGTGCAGTTCTGATGGCGGGTATGCGTGTGGGTCCAAGCTTACGCTTTTCAAATGCCTTTGAGACGCGTTCGGCTACACCATCCATATTGGAAAGGCCGCCGCCAAGAACGAAGCAATCCGGATCGACAACAAGCTGCATGGTCAGAAGCGATTCCGCCATCAGATCAGCCCAGTCATCGAGAACCTTTTCTGCGTTCGCATCGCCATTGGACGCGCGCAATGTCAGTTCCTGGTTAGAGATTGTCTCATTGAGCTTGATCTTGGAAATATCAGCAAGGCCCGTGCCGGAAACATAGCGTTCCATGCAACCCGTCTTGCCGCAGCCGCAAGGGATCAATGGCAGGTTCTGCTCGCTCAGAACGCGTGCAGGCATACCCGTGTGACCGATTTCCAGTGCAAGACCATTATAGCGCGGCGGAATTTCACCATTGATGACCACACCAGCGCCCATGCCGGTGCCGACAATCAGGCCAATCATCGCTTCGCTGCCTTCGGCTGCACCGCCATGCGCTTCCGAATAGGCGAAAGCCATGCAGTCGTTCATCAGCGGAAAGCTGCGCCCGAAACGTTTGACCAGTGCAGTACCCACATCGCGACCGGTGATGGGAATATTGGATGCAAAGCCGTGGCCGGTGGCTGGATCAATCCAGCCCGGCAGGCTGATGCCGACAGGCAGATTTGGATTGCCCGCCGTCTCGGTCAGCCATTCAATCTGCGCCGAAAGCCCATCGATAAAGGCCTCAAAGTCGCTGACAGGCGTTGGCATACGCCGTGTCAGAACCGTTTCCATATTTGCGTCGAACAGGCGGCCCTCAATTTTGGTGCCGCCCAGATCAATGGCGCCGCAGATCATGCTGACCTCGTGTTTCATGCTGCAAAGGGGTAAATCTTAACCCCGGAAACAACGCGTGTCAGGTTGCCCTGATCAATAAATGGATTGTCGATGTTGAGATCGAGTTCTGCCGACCAGCGGGCAGACCAGATTTGCGCCAGAAGCACGTAAAGTACGGCATCCCAGCGGCTGTCGCCGGTAAGATCAAGCGCAAGATCACAGCCTTCGCCACCAACAGTCGTAACAGTTGCTGTCGGGAACTGCTGAGCAATTTCAACTGCGATGTCGCGATCATAACGCGCGGTATGCTGATCCGGGTGAATGAAGACCACAACGCGGGTGTTGCCGACAACCGAAGCTTTTGGACCATGACGGAAGCCCAGTGTGCTGTCCCAGTTTGTCATGACCTGACCCGCGGTCAGCTCCAGAACCTTGAGTGCGCTTTCGCGCGAAACGCCGGTCAGTGCGCCGGAGCCCAGAAAGATTGCGCGGTCTGGATGCGGCGCAGGCGTTGCGTCGAGTTGTGCAAGTGCCTTAGTACCCGCAGCCGAGAGCTTGTTAAGCTTGTCGGCGACATCAACATTGCCATCAATGCAGGCGAGTGCCGACAAAAGCATTGTCGTGTAGCTCGACGTCATTGCAAAAGCCTGATCGTGCGTTGCTGCTGGCAGAACGATCACGCGCTGTTCGCCCGGGCCTTTCGCTGCGCGAACGGCCAGTGCGCTTTCACCATTGCAGGTGATGTTGAGGCGGTGAGCCTTCGGGAAATGCTCGTCCAGCAGGTCGAGCGTTGCGATGGTTTCCGAGCTGTTGCCGCTGCGGCCAAACTGCACGACGAGCAGTTCGCCATCATCAGACAGCGTTTCGGACGGATTGGAAACAATGTCGGTGGTTGGAATGGCGTTAAGCGAAATCGCGCCAGCCTTGACCGATGCAAGAGCCTGACCGATGAAAGCCGAGGTGCCTGCGCCGCTGAAAACGATACGCTTGATACCCTTGGCGGCGATCCATTCACGGATTTCAGCCGACTGGGTGGCAAGAGGTGCTGCCCAAGCCTGCCAGATGCCCGGCTGTGCATGAATTTCCTGCCAGGTGTGGCTCGTTTCCAGTTTAGTCATTAACGCCGTCCTCTTGAGTACTGATGACACGCACGCCGCGTTCGCGGATGCGGTTGGCTATTTCGTGATTGGGTTCAAGATCGGTTATGATCGCCGTAATCCGATCCATTGCGCAGATCCGATGCAGCCGTGGTTTGCTGAATTTGGTCTTGTCGGCCAGAACGATGACACGGCCAGAAGCCTCGATCATCGCGCGGTTTTCATGGGCCTCGTCTTCCAGAAAAGTGCTGACGCCCGTTTCTGGCTCAATGCTGTCTGCACCCATGACAAAGGTGTCGAAGCGCATTTCCGAAAGTGCCGTATCGACCAGTCGTCCGGAGACTGACATTGTTTCGCGGCGGATGCTGCCGCCGGTTAGCATCACCTGATGCTGCTTGTGGCGAAGCACGGTCTGCGCAACGTCGAGACTGCGGGTCATGACGATAAGCGGTGCAAGATCGCCCAGATGCGCTGCCAGTCTTTCGGTGCTGGAGCCGTTATCGAACAGCACCGCGGTGTCGCCTTCAAGGAGACTGACTGCCTTGCGTCCGATTGCATCCTTGGCGTCGAAATTGACGGCGCGACGATCAACCGGATTGGCTTCCACACCAGCGGGCACGAGGCCGGGGCGCTGAGCAAGCGACAAAGCGAGATCAATGCGGAAATCGGCAAGGCCCGCATAGCCAAAACGCTGGCAGAAGCGGATGAGAGTTGGTTCTGAAGTACCAAGCTGGTTGCACAATTCGCGTGCAGTTGAGCGAATGAAGCCTACCGGATCGTTTTCGATCAACAGGCATATGCCACGCAGCTTCGGAGTAAGCTCCGGCACTGCTGCTTGCACAGTCTGATAGAGGTCTTCTGTCGGTTGCAACTCCGGCCCTTTCCTTGTGTTGTAATTTTCTATTGAAAAGAAAATTTTACTTCAACACAAATTTCTAATGTCAGTTGTTTATTTTAACACAAATTTTGTTTTGCTCCGTTTGCATGTCCGCCATTCCTGAGCACGGATGGCTGCTTAATCAGGAAGGCGGCTGCCTGCCATCGGCAATTACCTTGAGGGCTTCACGCAGTTCGGCAACTTTGGCTGCCGTAGTTCTTGTTGCACCCGGCACGGCGAAGCCGAAATTCAGCAAAATCTCATCCGCATCGATTGGCGCACTGCAGGATGCATGTATTTCAGTGAGATCAGGCAATGCTGCAGCGATCTCGGCAAGTGTTCCCATATTCACGCCCGAACCCGGCATGATGGTGATTTTGTTTTTGGCAGCACTCTGCATTTCCGCAAGGCGTTCGAGGCCGGATAAGGCTTTCAAGGCACCGCCTGAACTCAAAATCCGGTTGATGCCAAGCTCGATAGCTATTTGTACGGCTTCTGCCGCGTCAGGGGTAAGATCGATTGAGCGATGCAGTGCGATCTCAAGACCATCGGCTGCATTGACCAGTCGCTCCAATGCAGGCTTATCAAGCCTGCCGTCGGGCAGATTGGCGCCAATCACAACGCCCGCGAGGCCGAGAGCTCGTGTTGCTGCAATTTCAGCTTTCATGATCTGTAATTCATCTTCGGTCCAGACAAAGCTGCCAGCGCGGGGCCGGATCATTACCATGATCGGAATTGGCGCTTTGGCTGAAAGTTGCATGAGGCCGATGGAAGGCGTCAGTCCGCCGATTGCGAGTGCTGCGCAAAGCTCAATCCGATCTGCACCGCCTTTGATTGCGGCGTTCAGCCCTTCAGCGTCATCGACGCAGACTTCCAGTAGTATCCTGCTCAAAGCAATCCCCTCAGTTTTTCTTGTATTCTACCTTTGCCAGTATCGCGACACCGGCCAATCCTGCGATAGCTCCCATGATGGTGACAGTTCCATAGCCAGCAAAGCTTGTTCCAATCGCAAAAAGCGCTGTGCCGATGCCACCGCCGACAAACATGTTGATTGCGATCAGGGAAGCCGACAGGCCGGGCCGATCGTGAATGATACCAAGCAGATAGCTTATTGGCTGGCTCACGATTGCAGCAGCGCCGATCCCCCCAATCGCTGATGCGGCGTAAATCTCCCATCGTGTGGTGAGGAATGCAAGCCAGACCAGATAGATTGCGTAAAGCAATGATGCGACGAAGAAGATGCTGATCTGGCTTTTGCGACGGCCAATGCGCGCCCAGACCAGCATGAGGATTGCTTCAAGCCCTGCCACGAAGCCCATGACCATGCCGACATCCTCTACCGATCCACCACCGCGTCCGGTAATGATCAGCGGAAGTGCAATGGCATTCACATGCAAAACCGAGGTTATGAGCGCGGTTCCGATCAACCGGATGAAAACGCCGGGTGAAATCAGGCGCTGAAGATCGGCAAGGCTTGATGGCTTTGTGCTTTGCGCGTTTGTGTCCGGCTTATGATCATGGGGCATAAGCGTTATGATCGACAGAAAACAACCGAGCGAAAGCAGCGTTGCAAAGGAATAGGCGGTCAGAGGTGAGCCGGTTCCGGCGAGCGCTGCACCGACAAGTCCGGGCACAAGAATCCATGCAATCGAAATTGCCATGCGAACGATGGTGATCGAATCGCCAAGTTCAATCGGTGTCATTCCAGCGGAATGGTTGCGGATATTGGCAAACAAAAGCGTGCTGACGACGTTAAAAAGCGCGATTGGGCCAATGGTTGCCAGTGCAAAGACCCACGGCGACGGAAAAAGCCAGATCAGGCCGAAACCTGCAATGCCAAGTGCTGTAACGATAACCATCGGCGCGCGATAACGCCCGATGCGGTCAGAAACCAGCCCGATGGCAATGCTGGCCGCGAGATTGGCGACGACGGCACAGAAGGCCACGACAGAATAGGTGAAGTCGCTTAAGCCGATGACGCGGATGCCGACAATCGGCTGATATGGCGTTGTGGCCGCCCCCGCGAAACCAAAAAACAGGATCGCGATCGTGCTGGCACGCACGATCGGATATTGCCGGACAAGATCGAGGCTCGAGGTCGACATTCAGTGCGCCACTATTTTCACAATAGGCTTTGTCCTGCACGGCTGAAACCGCACAGGACATGAGGATCAGAATAGCGGATGACGGCGTGCCTGCACAGCAAAGCGCAGCCAATCCTTTTCCGATGCTGGTGTCCATGCCGCTTCGGCCACCGCCAGCAGGCGCGGGAAGGTGAGGTCGTTGAAATAGGCGTGCGTGGTGAAATGTTCACACCAGATACATGCCTGAACACCCTTGAGATGCTGCGCCAGTTCCGGCGGGAAATCGCCAGCAGCTTCGTAAGCATAGCTTTCTTCCGGCGTGGAAGCGCCCGCCCAGCCAGCGCCTGGCTCCCACCAGTTATGCGACTGCGCCATGTCGAGATAATAGGCCTGACCCGGCGTCATGACGACGTCATAACCCTGCTTTGCAAGCTCAATGCCGATTTCAGGTGCCTGCCATGCCATCAGCAAAGTGCCTTCCGGCTGCACGCCGCCGCCATGCGCGACTTCGTTCCAGCCAGCGAGAACACGGCCGCGCTGTTCCAGCATGATCTTGAGCTTGCGCATGAACCATGATTGCAGTTCAAATGTGCCTTCAAGCCCTTCGCGTTCCATCAATTCGCGTGCAAGCGGCGAGCCAATCCATGAATTATCTGCCACTTCGTCGCCGCCGATATGGATATAACGACCCGGGAAGAGAGCGACGATATTGTCAAGGATCGTCTTCACAAATTCCCATGTCGCGGGCATGGCGGGATTGAGCGCATTGTTCGTGAAGCCCTGAACAGTTTTGTAGGACTCATTGGCTTCATTGCGATCCTGGAGATACGGCAGAGCGGTCAGTACCGCCTTGCAATGGCCGGGCATGTCGACTTCCGGCACCACTTCAATGCCGAGTGATTGCGCGTGTTCGACAACCGAGCGAATTTGTGCCTGCGTATAGAAACCGTGCGAGGGTTCAGTCGTATCGCCAAGCTGCGGCAGCATTGCACTGTTCGGAGCGCGGGTTGCGCCAATCCCTGTCAGTTCCGGCAGTTCCGGAATTTCAATGCGCCATGCTTCATCGTCGGTCAGATGCCAATGGAAGGTGTTGAGGCGATACCAGGCCATGATGTCGAGGAAGCGCGTGACTTCGTCATGCGTCCAGAAATGACGCGAAACATCAAGAAGACAACCGCGCCAGTCATGACGTGGAGCATCTTCAATGCGGCCAGAAACCGGGAATTTGAAGCGTTCTGCATCCTGCTTTGCGCCATCAAGAATGTGTGCGAGAGCGACAAGACCATGGCGCATGCCGTCGGCATCGGCGCTCGTAACCGTGATCAGGTCAGCGGTGAAATCGATGGTAAAGCCGCTCTTTTTGATACCCGTATCAGTCTTGATAGAAACGGCGCGGCCGCCTTCGACGGGCTTGAGCGAAAAGACCTGACGCGCTTGCGGGAACAACCGCGCATGGAGTGATTCCACCAGCGAAAGCGCACGCAGACCTGCAAGATCGGTGCCCTCTGCGGGATGTAGAGCAATTGGTGTGCTGCCTGCTTCAGCTTCGAATTTCACGGGCCATGGCAGCAGGGCAAACGGAAGCGTAAGACGGCCTTCCGGCAGACGCGGGCCGGGCAGAGGGAGGCTCTGTCCCGAAAGTGCGAGTTCGCCGGTCTCAATGTGGATCAAACGGCCATCGGCACATTTGAGATAAGCCGTCTTCGCTCCGTCATTAACATGGAACGGTGAGCGATTAAGTGGTGCGACGCTCACCGTCCATGTTCCACCCGGCTTCAATGTGAAGCTTTTGGGCGCAGCTATTTCGTTGAAGCTGCCATCATGCAGGACAAAGTGTCCATTCGTGATCTGCGGCTCTCCAACAATGCGGGTGATGCTGGTGTAGCAAAGCGAGAAATCGGTCAGGGTTTCATCCGACAGGTTAAACACTTCGATTGTCATAGTTCCGGCTGGTGCGGGATTTGCGATCCACGAATTTTCAAGTCGGAATAGGCTAGGCATGCAATTCTCCACCAGCAAATTTAAACGCATTGCGAAGGGCTCGAGCCGCTTTCGACAAATGCGCGTTCCAGATATGTGCAATCCCGCTGAGTCTCGGTCGTGTAGGCTTCAAATCATGCGGTATTGAGGGTTTGGTTTTGTTAGTAACTATATCAGCGCCTTCAATGAATTTTGTCCATCCTAAAATTCACGCGCTTATGATTTAATGGTTATTAAATTCTTTTGTTGCGGATTTAGCATGACTTCATGCGCCTCATGCAGTGAGAATTTATGGCATAAACATAGTGGTTCAGCGCGTTCTGACAGGCAAACAACGAGGAATGATCTTATTTAATCAGTTGTTTTAATTAATGAAAATTACAATTTATGCGCGCGATGATTGCAGTTTGAACATATTGATCCGATTTCGAGCAATATGATTTCTTTTAAGGCAGGTGTGCAGGAATGCTGTTTCTGATCCGCTTCAAGTCTGTGTGAAAAGTTTTTGTTTTGCTAAATTCTGTGTGTTTTTTCTTGACATTTTGTGGTGTAGATTTTCATCTTACTAAAAACCGCATGGGAGTTTATCGTGAAAGTCGGCATTGTAGGACTAGGCTATCGTCTGGGTTATTTGGGTTTTGTCTTCAATGCGCTCGATCCCGATTTTCAGATTGTCGGCTATGTCGATCCTGCCCCTGCGGGCATGGCAGAACTGGATGAGCATGGCATTTCGGCTGGCAAGCAATATGCAACGCCGGAAGAGTTGATCGCCAATGAGACGTTCGATCTTCTCATGATCGGCTCGCCAAATCACATGCATCTCGATCATATTCGTGTGGGTCTTGAAGCGGGTCTTACCGTTTTCACCGAAAAGCCGATTGTGTCGTCTATTGAGCAGACCTATGCGCTGGCTGAGCTTCTTGCCAAGCACGGTCAGGAGCGTTTGCTGGTTGGTCTCGTGTTGCGCTACGCGCCGATGTATCGCGATCTGATGCAGGCCAAGAATGACGGTCTGCTCGGCAATATCGTTTCGGTTGAAGCCGCAGAGCACATCTATCCATATCACGGCGCATTCTTCATGCGCGACTGGCGCCGCTATTCGAAGTGGTCGGGCAGCTTCCTTCTCGAAAAATGCTGTCACGATCTCGATCTCTACAACAGCGTAATTGGCTCGCGCCCTGAGCGAGTTGCAAGCTTTGGTGGCCGCAAGACCTTCATTCCGGAAAATGATCCGCGTCGTGAAGGCATCAACGACATGTCGCTGTTCCATCGCAAGCCCACGGGCTGGGAAGGTTCCGACAAGGTTTTCGATTCCGATGGTGACATCATCGATTATCAGGTCGCGATCATTGAATATGCCAATGGCGTCGGCATGAACTTCCACACCAATCTGAATGCGCCGGACCAGTTCCGCCGCTTTGCGATTTTCGGAACGCGTGGCCAGGCTGAGGGCGATTTCATTCGCGGCTATTTCGATGTGCATGAAGTGCTGAACGAAAAGCGCACCATTCACAAGGAATATGCAACACGCACCGAGCTTTCGCAGCATTACGGCGCTGACGAAAAGATGGCGGAAGAAGTGATCGCGCATGTCATGAATGCCGGACCGCTTCCTGTTTCGCCGCTTGATGCGATGGAAGCAGGCATTCTTGCCATGGCAATGGATGAAGCGCGCGAAAAGCGCACGGTCATCGATCTGCGTCCCGTCTGGGACCGCTTTGACGCAGCTCTTCAGAAAGTTTGATCTGATAAATGGGAATGCAACGCTCCAAAGTCATCTTTGCGTGGGTCATGCTTGCGCCGGCACTCATCTATGTGCTGGCCATTGTGGCCTATCCGCTGATCGACACCTTCATCTTGTCCTTCACCGATGCATCGCTGCGTCGCACAACCAATTGGGTTGGCTGGGCCAATTATGAAAAGATCGCCAATGCGCAGTTTCTGGCCGTCATTGGCCGGACATTCATTTGGACGTTCTTTTCGGTGATGATGAAGATCACGATCGGCATGTTTGGAGCGGTGCTTCTCAACATGGCTTTGCCGGGACGTGCATTGTTCCGCCTGATGATTATGCCGCCGTGGATCGTGCCGATGGCGATTGGCATTTTCATGTGGAGCTGGATGTATAACGGCCAGTTCGGCATGATTTCCGGTATGCTCCAGCGCGCCGGACTGGTCGATGGACCGGTTGCGTTCCTAGCTTATGGCAGCACGGCTTTCTGGGCAACGATTGTCACTGACGTCTGGATCGGCGTGCCCATGGTGACGCTCTATTTCCTTGCGGCCCTTCAGGCGATCCCGAAGGATCTCTATGAAGCCGCCTGGACTGATGGTGCAGGCCGCATGTACCGTTTCCGCCGGGTGACGTTGCCACTAATGCTGCCTGCCATCATCACCATGTCGATGCTTTCGACCATCGCGACATTCAATTCGTTCGACATCATCTGGATTCTGACGCAGGGCGGCCCGAACGGCTCGACCACCACGATGATTATCGACACCTATCAGACGGCTATTGGCTCGAAGCGTTATGGCGAAGGTGCGGCGCGTGCCGTCACCATCTGCATATTCCTCTCGCTGTTCTGCCTGGCCTATTTCCGTGTCACGCGGCGCATCAGCCCCGAAAAACTTGCGTAAGGGGAAACATAATGAGCCAACCGCAAAATACGCCGCTTATCGACCGCTATACATGGTATGAAAAGATCGCTGCCTATGTGGGAATTGCAGTCTTCCTGTTTTTCCTGCTGGCGCCGTTCATCGAGGGCTTTCTGGTTTCGCTGAAGCCGCTCAATCAGCTGTTTTCGTCGCCTTATACGTTCTGGCCCGAGAATGGCAGTTTCAATGCCTATTTCTCCATGTGGAAGAGCGTGCCCGAGTTTGGACGCTATATCTTCAATTCGTTCTTTATTTCGTCGGTGGTCACGATCATCGTGCTTATTCTGGTGGTTCCTGCCGCTTACGCTTTCTCGCGTTTTGAGTTTCGCGGAGCGGGTCTGATCCTCGGTGGCTTTCTGGCGATCAATATGTTTTCGGGCGCGGTTCTGCTGATCCCGTTGTTCCGCCTGATGCGCAGCTTCCAGCTGCTCAATACCTATGCGGCGATGATCGTGCCGGGTGTGGCATTCCTCATTCCGGCGGCGATCTGGCTGCTGCGCACGTACATGATGCGTATTCCGCGTGAGCTGAATGAAGCTGCCTATATGGATGGCGCGAGCCAGTTCTATACGCTGCGCCGTGTCATTCTGCCGATCGCCATGCCGGGTATCATCGTTGTGGCGATCACCACCTTCATCGGTGCCTATGCGCAGCAGTTCATCTTCGCGCTGACGTTCAATTCCAAGGCGGAATACATGCCGCTGCCGGTTGGCCTCTTTGCCTTCTTCGGCAAGCAGGAAGTTGTGTGGAATGAGCTGATGGCGGCGTCCTTTGTGGGTATCGCACCGGCGATGATCATTATCTTCGTTTTACAGCGTTACCTGGTCGGGGGTCTGACTGCGGGTGCTGTGAAGCAATAGCAATCCGTCTACACAATCTACCAACATAAGGGAGTTTCCAGAGGTGACGACGATATTCAAAATGGGGGCTGCGGCGCTTGTTCTCGCAGGCAGCACGATGCTGGGCACGCTTGGTGCATCAGCAGCAGCGCAGGAGATCTCTTGGATCTATTGCGGCGACAAGCTCGACAAGACGCATGACAAATACATCAAGGCTTGGGAAGAAAAGAACCCGGATTGGAAGATCGCTGTTGAAGTAGTCGGCTGGGCACAGTGCCAGGACAAGGCAACCACACTTGCTGCTGCAGGCACGCCGCCAGCAATCGCTTATGTCGGTTCGCGCACGCTCAAGGAATTTGCTGACAACGACATGATCGTGTCTGTCCCGATGACGGATGAGGAAAAGGCAACCTATTTCCCACACGTCGTTGAAACTGTCACCTATGACGGCACCCAGTGGGGCGTTCCGATCGCGCTTTCGACCAAGGTTCTTTACTGGAACAAGGACCTGTTCAAGCAGGCTGGTCTCGATCCTGAAAAGCCACCACGGACCTGGGCTGAAGAAATCGAATTCGCCAAGATCATCAAGGAAAAGACCGGCATTCCGGGCTACGGTCTGTCGGCTAAGACCTTTGACAACACCGTTCACCAGTTCCTGCATTGGGTTTACACCAATGACGGCAAGATCGTGAACGACAAGGGTGAAGTCGTCATCAACAACCCGCAGGTTCTTGCTGCACTCAATGCCTATAACGACATCAAGGCATATGCGCAGGAAGGCCCGACGGCCTACGAACAGAATGAAGTTCGCGCCATCTTCCTCGACGGCAAGGTTGGCATGATCCAGGGCGGATCGGGCGCTGCTGTTCGCCTTCAGGACGTGAAGTTCAACTGGGGTATCACAACGCTTCCGCTTGGTCCAGATGCCAAGGGTCCGGGTACGCTGGTCGTGACCGACTCTCTCGCTATCTTCAAGGATTCGGGCGTTGAAGAAAAGGCTGCCGAGTTCGCCAAGTACATCACTTCGCCTGCCGTTCAGGAAGAGTATGAACTGGCAACCGACGAAGGTCTGACGCCAATGCGTCCGTCGCCTGCAGTTGATAAAGTGATGGTAGACATTCCTTACTGGCGCCCTCTGATCGAAGGCATTCAGTACGGTGGTGCAGAGCCACTCTTCACCGACTGGCGCGGTTTCCAGAACGTCATGATTGCCATGGTTCAGTCCGTCATTACAGGCGATGCAAAGCCTGAAGATGCACTGAAGAAGGCAGATGAAGAGCTGAAGAAGCTGAACTAAATCGATAAATGATCCGCCCTGCCGCGATGAGCGGCAGGGCGGTGTATCGGACACGAATTTGCGGCCGCAGGAGAGCAGCGTGGGAAAATTATCCCTCAAGAATATTGTCAAGAGCTTCGGCCAGTTTGACGTCGTCAAGAACGTATCCCTTGAAGTGAACGAAGGCGAGTTCATGGTCTTTGTCGGACCATCGGGCTGCGGCAAGTCCACACTTCTGCGTATGATCGCGGGCCTTGAGGATACGACATCGGGCGATATCGTCATCGATGAAAAGCGCGTCAACGACCTGCCTCCGGTCAAGCGCGGCATCGCGATGGTGTTCCAGAGCTATGCGCTCTATCCGCATATGAGCGTTTACGAAAATATCGCATTCCCGCTGCGCGTCGAAGGTGCCGACAACGTCACCATCAAGCGCAAGGTGGAACATGCGGCCTCGATCCTTCATCTGGACCAGCGTCTTGAGCAGAAGCCTGGCATGTTGTCGGGCGGCCAGCGCCAGCGCGTGGCCATCGGCCGTGCGATTGTGCGTGAACCTAAGATCTTTCTGTTCGATGAGCCGCTTTCAAACCTTGATGCAGCGCTGCGTGCCGATATGCGTATCGAATTGACGAAGCTGCACAAGCAGCTTGGCGCAACCATGATCTATGTTACGCATGATCAGGTTGAAGCCATGACCATGGCTGATCGTATCGTTGTGCTTGAAGGTGGCAACATCTCGCAGGTTGGTACGCCGCTTGAACTGTATCATCGCCCACGCAACAGCTTCGTTGCCGGCTTCATCGGCAACCCGCGCATGAATATGCTGCCGGTTACGTTTGCTGGTTTTGAGAGCAATGGTTATGCCCGTGTGACGCTCGCAGACAATGAACTGGTTCTGCCGGTTCTTTGTGAAGAAGCGGCTCGTCCGGAAGTCGGCCAGACGCTCACATTGGGCATTCGTCCCGAGCATGTGACGATTGGCGAAGGCCCAACCACGATCACCGTGCGCTCTTCCGTGGTTGAGCGCCTTGGACAGCAGACTATTGTTTACAGCGTGCCGGAAGGCATGAGCGAAACCTTCTGTATCATCACGCCGGGCACAGCACCAATCAGCGGTGATGCCGCAATCAGGATTGGTATCGATCCGCAGTCCTGCCATTTGTTCGACAGCAAGGGCATTGCGTTTACGCGCCAGGGTGATTTTTCAGATCTGGCTGCGGCCTGAAAATAAGCGTCCGGTCAAATGCCAGCATTTGGTCGGATCGGCTTTCAGCCCAGATTACGGCGGTCTGATGGATAGCTGTAATGAAGTGGGAAAATCAATCCGTAAGGAATGATGGATACTTCAACCGCTGGCTCGTGCTCTGCGGATCTGTTCGCTCTGGATAGGCTTTGCTGTTTAGTTTCGCCTTTTTTGGACAGAGCGATGATGATTGATCCCCAGGCAACGAAGGGCAGCAAGGCTATCGCGATATAGACATAGCTTGTGTAATCCATTCGACCATGATGACTTGGCTTATATAGATGAACAAGAAATCCCCTTCTCAAAGGCGGATCGTTCTTAGCTTTCTTTTCTCTATTCCGCGGCCACCATGGCTACACCCGTATCGATTGTGTAGTGGGTTGGGCGCAGCGAGACATATCCGTTGCGAATTTCAAGAACATGCGAATAGACGCTTTCACCGTTTTCCAGCGTTGGAAGTTTCTCTTCATGCATGATGCTGATGACAATAGCGTCAGGGCAGCGCGTCTTGAGTGCTGTGTGGAACCGAAGCTTCGATGCAGGATCGAGTGCGCCTGTAGCTTCGTCAAGGAAGATGACAGCAGGCTTGTGCAGCAGAATGCGTGCCAGCACCAGCTTCTGCTTTTGTCCACCGGAAAGCACCATATCCCATGGCGAGCCGTCGGCATCCGCGTCGTTCATACGTTCGATAAATTCGCCAAGACCAGCTTCATGCAGCACAACAGCAATAGAGAGATCGTTGAATTCTGCTTCATCATCAGGAAGGCAGACGAGTTGCTTCAGTGAGACCGAAGGAAATTTTGCTTCCTGTGTTGCATAAATTGACTTCGCATTTTGCGGATAGATGATGTCGCCGGTGCCATAGGGCCAAAGGCCGTTCAGTGCCTTGATGAACGAGGTTTTCCCTGAGCCGGACTCTCCACGCATGTAAACCCAGTCACCACTGCGGATGTTTATCACGCCGGAACGTAGGAAAGGTGCTTCACTGTCTGGCCCCTGCATAAGCGTGAGATCGCGGACGGAAAGACCAAAGCGTGAATGCTGGGTGGAGAATTTGAAGCGGTTGACGCCCGACGTTGCATAGAATGCGGCCGGCTCCTGAACACTGTCGATTGCCTGAGCAAGACCCGTTACACGACCGGCATTCGCCCGAAGATTGGCAATGGCTGGCATGACCTGAATAAACCACGAGCAATCATTGATCATGGCTGCAACCAGTTCCGCGCCAGTCACATAATTACGGAAGCTGACAGCGCCACTCATATAGGGAACAAGGCCCGGAATATAAGCAATGATGCGGTTCGACATGAACCCATAGGCTTGCGAGAAGGCGAGATAGGCAGCATCGAAGCGATTGAGCTTATTCCAGGTGCCATCAACGTCTTTGTAAAGACGCTTGTTAACGGACCGCTGGACGGATTCGCCTTCAGAGGCTGATATCTGGAAACTGCGGCGCAGAAGCGTGGTCCACTCTCCACGATAGGAACCTTCAGCTTTCTGCATACCGAGATTAAGACGCTCCAGCTGGCGACCAATCTTGATCGCAATCAGTGTGCCGATTGGAACATAGATAATGATCGCTGTGAAAGCCAGAATTGCACCACCGTAAGAGCCGAGGAACTCAAGACCGGTTACTTCGGTCGAAATCTCCAATAGCTTCTGGCCGACGAAGAAGGCCGAAAGCACGACGCCAACAACACCCATCACAAGACCGATTGCGCCGCCCGTCATACCCTTGATGGATTCCTGCAGGCGCTGGTCAACATTGTCGGGAAGGTTTGAACCCTTGCTCTGCTGCAGATGGAAATGGGTATGATTACGATCCAGCATCGCATCAGAGAAGCTGTCGTTCAGCCATTTGCGCCATTTGCGGTGCAATGTCGTAGACAGAAGATGCCGGAAGCCGACCAGAAGCACGTCCTTGGCCAACATCAACAGGATCAGCACGCCAGCATTCATGGCAATTGCCATAAGCGGGTTCTGAACTGGGGCGCTTTTGACATTGACGATAGAGTTCATCAGAAGCCCTGAAGCCTCGGCGACCCAGACAGTGGTTTTGCTGATGAAGGCGGTGAAAATGAAGATCGCGATTGTAAGGGCCCAGGCTTCTTTCCAGCGGTCGGATACCCAATAGGCGCGCATAAGGCCCCAAAACGATGTCATCTGGGACACGGCAGAGCTATCCCTTACCTGTAAGGACTGCTGTTCTATCTGCCGTATTTTTTCCAATATGCACCTCGTATCGATATGGCCTGCCAATGCGATTGTAACGCTATGTAACAGATTGCAACAAACTGTGGTTAACGAAGTGTTAATAGTCAACACAAACAGCGATCACATTTGCGGGTGCGTTTTGAAACACATTGCAAGGAGCTGAAATCATTGTGTTAATGACAACTTTCAATTTACGTGAAATCTGTGTTTAGCGCGGGGTGTGGCGTGCAAGTCACGCTCGTTTTGGCATGCAATCTCGATTGTTTGCTGAAGCAGCGCTTCGAGAATTGATGCAAATCACCTTTGTTTCGTGATCGATCTAGGGTCGCCGCGTCAGACCATTCGGGATATTTGACTGTCATAATCAACAATATTGAATGTGTTTGATCCCAATCAAAGAGATTGAAACGGAGTCAGTCTAAATCTCCAACAGCGCGGTTCTTCGGGCACCATCGTGATGCTGCAGAGGCCGGCCCATGGAGATGAAATTAGATGCGTAAGTTTGCAATCCCATTCGCAGCATTCGGACTTTGCTTTGCGATGGCTGCTCCCGCTTTGGCCGAAAATATTGAGGTTCACATGCTCAATAAGGGTGCTGAAGGTGCAATGGTTTTTGAGCCTTCCTACATCAAGGCAAATCCCGGCGACACGATTACATTTATTCCGGTCGACAAGGGACACAATGTCGAGTCGATCAAGGATATGATCCCAGCGGCTGCGGAAAAATTCAAAAGCAAGATTAACGAGAATTACGTTCTGTCCGTCTCCGAACCCGGCGCATATTTTGTCAAATGCACGCCGCACTATGCGATGGGCATGGTTGCTCTGATCGTTGTCGGTGACAATCCAGCCAATCTTGACGAAATCGTTGCTGCCAAGAAGCCCAAACCCGTTCAAGCGCGTCTCGAAAAGGCAATTGCCAGCGCGAAATAATGGGTTTCAAATATGCAGCCGTGCTGCATAACTCTATAATGCTAGAGCGCTGGTAAACTCGAGACAGATACGATGCGCTCTGGCTGCGGTTCCATGATGAGGACGTCATGACAATAAAGGAAGGCCTGCTGGCCACCCCCGCAGCCTCAACTGCCCAAACAGCCCCCATAGGAATGCCCTCCGAACGTCGTGGTGCGATTGCGCGCGGCTATAAAAAGACAGGCCCGGCGATCTTCAGCTATGGGTTTCGCCCGTTTTTTCTGGGTGGTGCAATGTGGGCCGTTCTGGCCATGCTGCTCTGGATACTCTCCCTCACATTCGGTCTGACGGTTGGCGGCGCCTATGGCGCGCTCAACTGGCACGCCCATGAGATGGTGTTCGGCTTTTCGTCTGCCATTCTTGCTGGATTTCTTTTGACGGCTGTTCCGAACTGGACAGGCCGCTTGCCCGTTTCGGGAACATCGCTTGCCCTGCTGTTCAGTGTCTGGCTCATAGGGCGATTGGTTTTTCTGGTTCCCGATCTTGTTAATCTCTATATCGCAATCGGCATTGAAAGCCTCTTTCTGCCGTTGCTTCTATTTATCGCGTCGCGCGAAATCATTGCCGGCCATCAGTGGAAAAACCTTAAGGTTCTGATCGGCGTGGCAATCGTTATGCTTGCCAATTTCTGCTTCCATTATCTGGCGATAACGAATGGCGACATAGCCGCTGCCAATCGTGCCGGAGTTAGTGCTTATGTGCTTCTGGTTATGTTAATCGGTGGACGGATCATCCCAAGTTTCACGCGCAATTGGCTTAATCGTATGGGTGCCAAGCGCTTTCCGGTGCCGTTCAATCGCTATGATGGTCTTGCTATTCTTGTCGGTGCCATCGCCTGCATGAGCTGGATTGTAGTTCCAGAGCATTCGTTGACAGCTGTCATCGCAATCATCGCCGCTGGTCTGCATCTTGTACGGCTTTATCGCTGGCGCGGATGGAGCGTGGCAAAAGACAAGCTCGTTCTTGTTCTGCACGTTGCCTATTTCTTTGTGCCTGCCGGTTTTGTTGCCATAGCGCTGGCAGCACTCGAACAGCTCAATCCATTTTCGGCTCTTCACGTTATGACTGTGGGTGTTATTGGCTGTATGATGTTGGCAGTGATGACCCGTGCCACCCGGGGGCATACGGGACGTGAACTTGTCGCTTCGCCCACAACCCAAATTGCCTATCTGTGCCTGATATTGTCAGCGCTGATCCGCCCATTCGCGGAAATGATGCCAAATTTCTTTCATACATTCCTTGCGGCATCGGCGCTTCTCTGGATGCTGGCCTTTGGGCTGTATGTTCTCGAATATGCACCCATGCTGATGACGAAACGGCGACAGCGTACTGAATAATGGCTGGTGAAAATGGGCCGCTATACGGCCCATTCAACATCCGTGGTGAAGGCAATCGTCAGCCAGCGGTCCGGGCCTTCACCGCCAAGCGCATCGCCGATTTCATCGCGCAATGCATCCCATTCTTCGAGCTTTCTGGCGGGCTGATCGGGCGGCACGATGAAGTAGAGTTCGATCTGCTTGCCGCGCCCAACCTTGGCGACATAGGCGCGATAAGACTTGAAGCCATTGCGCTCAACGACTTCTTTTGCAACCTGATCCACATGCTGTTTGAGATCGAGAGGAGTCACAAGCAGCATGTCTGCAAGCGCCTGTTTGATGGTTCCAATCGGCATAGGAATGATGGCGATACAGACAAGGGCCAGAACGGCTGGATCGATGTAAGGCGTCACCCAGTCGAGCCGGGTTCCCTGAATGAAATAACCGACCAGAAAGGCGATCAGGAGTGCAGCGGTAATGCCGCCCGACATGATCCACGCCTTGGCATCAAGCGCAATGAAGTCGGATTTCAATTTGCGGTTCGCACGGGTTTCGAGCCATGCCATGCCGAGGCAGGCAATCAGAGCAACAACTGCGTAGAAGATCGCGTAACTGAATTCGAGATCGCGGCCACCATGCATCAGACTGCCGATGGCATTGATGAGTGCGTAGATGGCAACGCCGGTCAGCATGATGCCATTGAGGCCCAGAACCATCGGCTCAAGATGCCAGAAACCCATGGTGAAGCGATCACGCAATTTCCCGCTTGGAGGCTCTGGTAGCGCAGAGAGTGCAATTAGCCGGGCAACAACAAGTGCAAGCCCGCTCATTGCAGCGTCGGCAAACATGTAAACACCATCAAAGACAATAGAAAATGAGCCAGACAAAAGGCCGAAAACGACACCAAAGCCTGCAACAAAAATAGTAACTGCTATGGATATTTGAAGAATAGATTGTTCACTACGCAATTTTTACTCCGAATTGACACGCAGCGCGCGGCAATAGACGTTGGGAGGAGAAATGCGATTGCCAGACTGCGTCTGAAATCTATAGGAATCTTCTTGAAGAGGCAAATCTGCCTTGGGGTAACTTATTCGAAGTGAAAGTCTCCCGGCGGTTCTCCGGGAGGCTTTTTGGTCAGATTACTGCGACTGCTGGTCCTTGACGAAGGTGCGATCGGTCTCGCCCTTGAAGAAGTCACGACCATAGATAATCAGGCAGAGCACAACGCCGGTGGCAAAAGCCCAGCCAGCACCGCGCGTTGCCAGAACGGCACCCGTGACACCGGCGATGCCGAGATCACGCTGCGAGCGGGCTTCCATCACGCCGATACGCACCGAAACATAGCCCTGAATGAGCAGCGTCAGGGTTAGTGCTACACCCAGGATCGGCTGCACCAGTGTCACGATTGGCATCAGGAACAGGCCGGTATTGGTGCCCCAGCGGAATGAGCCTGCACCGCCGAAGATCGAGTGCATGGACTTCTTACCTTTGGAGAAGCGTTCGCAGATGACGACCTGCATTGCAGCCCATACAGGTCCGCACATGGTCACATCCGGGCCGAGCACCGACATGCCGGTGTTGCGCATACCGAAAACGAGGTGGGCGCGGTCGGCGCTGTAATCGATCTTTTCATCCGGGCGCTGAAGCTGTGCTTCGCCAAGGATCGACTTGGTTTTCAGCACGTCACCGAAGAGAACGATATAGGTTGCGAGAACGGTCGGCAGAGCCGTTAGGAACATCGAGAGCGGTGGCATACCGAGACCAAAGATCGTGTATTCGCGCCAGAGCGTCGTGAAATCCGGCGACGAGATCGTCCACTGGAATTCAGGCCATTTTGCTTCGCCAAACAATGGAGCAACAATAACGGCAAGCAGGATGCACGGCAGAACGCCGAGCTTTCCGATCAGGCCGAAAAAGCCGCCATTGCGGGAAAGACGTGCGAACTGCGGTGAGAACATCAAATAGAAGCACAGGCCGATCGAGATCGCGATGGTGAACGGGAAAATGTCGAAGTTGCCGCCAACCTTGAACACGGAAATGACAGCTGCAAAGCCAGCACCGATGATGATGCCGGATTTAATCGCCTGCGGAATAGCGGCAATGACGCGGTTTGCGATGCCTGTCGCGCCGATGAATATCGACAGTAGCCCCAACGTCATCTGGAAGGAGACAAGGGCATGAATGCGTTCCGGACCTTCGGGGAAGGTGGCGCAATATGCCATGATGAGTGGCACGGCAGGGGTGATCCAGCCCGGAACGACTGGGTCGCCGAGCAGGTGATGTGTGAGGTAGAACAGGCCGTTGAGAACAACGACGGCCAGCGCCACTTCAAATGGCATTCCCAGAAGTTCCGCCATCAGTGGAATGGCCGAGAGGTCGACCGCACACATCAGAAGGCCCTGACAATAATCAGGCCACTCGAATTTATAATGAACGAAAGGCAGACGGATTTTGAACGGTCCGGCAGGCCAATATGGCTGCTCCTGACCATCGATGCGCTCAGTGCTCAAGATTTTACTCCGAAAGGACGAAACAGAGCTCCGGAAGAAAAGCTATCAGGCGCGCTCTTCCGGGATGCTCATTAAATTAGATGTTTGGATCAGAATGCTTCGCGATAAAGCGCCAGCGCGTCAGCTTCCGTCACATCAACAGGGTTGTTCCCCAGAAGACGTGTTTGAAGCATTGCATCGCGGGCAAGCGTTTCGAGGCTTTCTTCGGTGACGTCAACGTCACGCAGGCGGCGTGGTGCGCCAGAGCGGTTCATCAGGTCTTCCATATAATCAACGAAAGCTGCTGAACGTTGTTCTGTCGTGCCTTCCGATTTGCCGAGCAGCAGGTCTGCAAGCTCCGCATAAAGTTCAGCGGCGCCCGCCATGTTGAAGCGCAGAACTGGTCCGAGCATCAGGGCGTTGGAGAGGCCATGGGGTACATGATAGTGACCGCCAAGTGGGTAAGCCAACGCGTGAACGGCGCCGACCGGCGAGTTCGAGAAGGCCTGACCGGCATAGTTTGCGCCAAGCAGCATGGCTTCACGGGCATGGTGATCTTTGCCGTTTTCGCAGGCTGCAACCAGATTGGCCGACAGGAGCTTCAGCGCTTCACGCGCGAAAGCGTCAGAAAGCGGATTTTTCTTGATGCGGCTGGTATAAGCTTCAATCGCGTGAACCATGGCGTCGATGCCGGTGGCTGCTGTATGAAGCGCTGGCAGACCGCAGGTCAATTCTGCATCCAGAATGACGAAATCTGCATATAGCTGGCGGGAAACGACACCCATCTTGGTGGTTTCGCCGGTGGTCAGGATCGTGATGTTTGTCACTTCCGATCCGGTGCCAGCAGTGGTTGGGATCTGGATCAGCGGCAGGCGCGTGCCCTGCACTTTGCCAATGCCATACAGCTCGGACAGTTCCTGCTCGGAGACGATTAGCACCGCAGCAAGCTTTGCAATATCCATCGAAGAGCCGCCGCCGAGGCCCAGCACGATATCGCAACCGGCTGCCTTGGCCTGATCGACACATTCAAACAGAACCGATTCCGGCGGATCGGCAACGACGGCATCAAAAATGCTGATGCCGAAGCCAGCCTTTTCAAGCGAAGCAAGCGCTTCGTTGAGAACGCCAGCCTTGTGCAGGCCCTTGTCGGTTACGATGAGGATTTTGCGTTCTGAGAAACGCTCGCCCAGAATTTCGCCGAGACGCTTTACAGCCCCCCACTCGACAAGCATTGAGCCGACCGTGTCGAACGAAAATGGCTTGATACCTACAGTCATAATTTCCACCCTTATTCATATTTCCCCAGCGCCGAGGTCTCTCATTCCTCGCCGGCACAAAGGCGCTGGGTTTCAAGCGGTCCGGCTTTCACGTATAGGAAAGCCAGACCGACAGTTTTCCGATGCAGCCGGTGCATCGGTCGTCTGAAGAGATGCTTGGGAGGACCTCTTCTTAATTGTTCAATATATTGAACAATGTTCAGGATTTAATAGATCGATACAGGATATAAAGCCCGGCTGTCAAATTATCCCTTCGACCAAGACGAAGGATTTTAATCGATTCAATAGTTGCCTCGACGAGCACGTTCAGCAGGCCATTGATTTCGTTAAACTCTTTGTCCCGCAGGCCACACGGCTTTGTGAACCTAGAGCGCAACCCGAAAAGTGCGAAGCGGTTTTCGGAACAAGATGCGCTTAAAAACAAACGGATAGAGCATTGCCAATATTTGCTCAGGGCATGAACCGAGGGAAGCAAATGTTGGAATCAGACCACTCCGATGCGGCAATACCCAAAATCCTTGTACTGGACGGCCTGACAAGCGGGAATGTAAGCTCGGAACGCGCTTATTCATGCGAGCAAGGGAGGGCTTCATGGAAGTAACGATTATAACAGGTGCATCCGATGGCATTGGCGCTGAAACTGCGCGACAGCTCAGCGCGCGGGACGGTGCGAGGGCGGCACTGGTTCTTGCTTCGCGCAATGCCGAGAAGTTGCAGGCACTTGCTACCGAGCTTGAACAATCGGGCAGTCAGGTATTGGTCGTTCCAACCGATGTCACGGATCACAATGCCTGTATCGCGCTTATCGAAAAGACGGCTGCTGCGTTTGGGCGGATCGATACGCTGATTGTGAATGCGGGCATGTCGGCCCATGCCAATTTTGCCGAGATCAAACCGGAAGATTTGCAATGGATGCATGATCTGATGGAGCTTAACTATTGGGGCAGCGTCTGGCCGATCCATGCATCACTCCCGCATCTGGCCAAAACCAAAGGACGCATCGTTGCGGTGTCGTCTGTTGCCGGGCTGATAGGTGTGCCGGGACGCACCGCCTATAGTGGCACCAAATTTGCGCTTTCAGGGTTTTGTGAGGCACTGCGATCGGAGCTTGAGCCGAGCGGTATTTCGGTGACGATCGTTTATCCGGGTGTTGTCAAAACTGACATTCGTAAGACAGGTTATGGTGCCAGCGGTGGTGCTCTTGGTATGAGCGGTGTGCGCGAAGACGATATGATGTCTGTTCAGCGGGCCGTCGAGCTGATGCTGGATGGAATCACCGACCGCAAACGCGAAGTGTTGATGACACGTCAAATGCGGTTGGGGCGCTGGCTGAAACTTCTGACACCACATATAGTGGATCGCATGGCTTTGAAGGCCATAAAGCCCGAGTTTCGGCCCAAACCGATCAAGCCTGTGGAATAGTCGGCTACATATCCCTGCTATTCACAGGCTGGACGAAACAAAGGCTAGATTTAGTTTTTTTGAACTGTCTATCCATTGACGACTTTTTAACTTCAGATACTATATCTTGTGTTCAAGGTTCTTACGATTCGTGAGGATCAAAAGCGAAGATGGGAATACGGTGCGCGGTATCCATGATGGATGTTGTTAAGCCGTAGCTGCCCCCGCAACTGTAAGCGGCGAGCTCAAATCCAGATGTCACTGGCACAGGCCGGGAAGACGGATGCGAGCGATGAGCCGTGAGCCAGGAGACCTGCCTTGAACGAGAACGTCCACGGGCGGGGTGTCCGGTTGGCGCGCGATAAGTTATGGCATTGTACTGCCATGTCTTTTGGTGCCCCGTATATCCCTCTCATAAGCTTCGGGGTGACAAGCATGTCGAGTAATTCAAGACCAAACAGTTCCGGTCCGCCATTTACGGGCTAGTTTGAAGGATTCGCGCTGTTAAAGCGCGTTGTACCTCTCAGTTTTCGTTGCTTTTCACGCGCATTTCATCATGCGCGAACGCCGTTTTGCGCCTTCATTCGTGTGAGGCGTAGTGGATCAAAACATCTGTCTATACGCATTCTCCAACGCCAAATGCTTCTGCGACAGTGCTGGAAATGCTCCATCCCCAGTGAGGAAAAAATGAACGTTACCGTCTATAGCAAGCCCGCATGCGTCCAGTGCACCGCAACCACCCGCGCGCTCGACCGTCAGGGCATTGAATATGCTGTCATCGACATTTCCGCCGATGCCGATGCGTACGATCTCGTTCAGGGCCTCGGATACCGTCAGGTGCCGGTAGTTGTTGCTGGTGAATCCCATTGGGCCGGTTTCCGTCCGGATATGATCAGCTCGCTGGCGTAACGCCGGTCTGCTGCCGGGGTTTGTTATGGGCCAGATCGTCTATTTTTCCAGCCGTTCGGAAAACACGCATCGCTTTGTGATGCGTCTGGGGATGCGCTCAAAGCGTATTCCGCTGGAAAGCTATGAAGACAATACTGGTCTGTTGCGGGTGAACGAGCCTTTTGTGCTCGTAACGCCAACCTACGGCGGAGGCGGTGCGAAAGGCGCTGTTCCCAAACCGGTCATCCGTTTTCTCAACGATGCGGATAACCGATCCCTCATTCGCGGAGTTATCGCCGCCGGGAACAGTAATTTCGGCGAAGGCTTTGGCCTTGCAGGTAAAATAATTTCGGAAAAATGTCAGGTTCCCTACCTCTATCGCTTTGAGCTTTTGGGAACGGATGAAGACATTGACAATGTTAAAGACGGGATGGAACGATTTTGGACACGGCAGACACAACCCTGACCCGTGAGCGCGAGACGGTCGCCGCTTCGGAAAAGCAAGAGTCATCCCCAGCATCGGGGGCTGCATCGGGCGGCAAGCCGCAGAAGCCCACGGAGACATCGCTGGATTATCATGCGCTAAACGCCATGCTGAACCTGTATGACGATGACGGCAAAATTCAGCTGTATCGTGACCGGCAGGCTGCGCAGCAATACTTCCTTCAGCACGTCAATCAGAACACGGTGTTCTTTCACAATCTGCGTGAAAAGCTCGGATATCTGGTCGATGAAGGCTATTACGAGAGGGAAGTGCTGGATCAGTATTCGTTTAATTTCGTGCGCGATCTTTTCGATCATGCCTATGACAAGAAGTTCCGCTTCCCGACCTTCCTCGGCGCGTTCAAATATTACACCAGCTATACGCTGAAAACCTTCGACGGTAAGCGCTATCTCGAGCGCTACGAAGATCGCGTCTGTATGGTGGCGCTTGCGCTTGCGCGTGGCAATGAACAGCACGCACGCGAAATGGTCGATGAAATCATTGCGGGCCGTTATCAGCCGGCAACACCGACCTTCCTCAATGCAGGCAAAAAGCAGCGCGGCGAACTCGTCTCGTGCTTCCTGTTGCGTGTTGAAGACAACATGGAATCGATTGGCCGCTCCATCAATTCCGCACTGCAGCTTTCAAAGCGCGGCGGCGGTGTGGCACTGAGCCTGACCAATATTCGTGAATCCGGCGCACCGATCAAACAGATCCAGAACCAGTCTTCGGGCATCATTCCGGTGATGAAGCTGCTTGAGGATTCATTCTCCTACGCCAACCAGCTCGGTGCGCGTCAGGGTGCGGGTGCGGTTTATCTGCACGCCCATCACCCCGACATCATGCGCTTCCTCGATACCAAGCGCGAAAATGCAGACGAAAAAATCCGCATCAAGACGCTGTCGCTTGGCGTTGTAATCCCGGACATTACGTTCGAACTCGCGAAGAACGACGAGGACATGTACCTCTTCTCGCCTTATGACGTTGAACGCGTCTATGGCGTACCGATGACCGAGATCTCGATCACCGAAAAATACCGTGAAATGGTTGATGACGGTCGTATCCGCAAGAAGAAGATCAACGCGCGTGATTTCTTCCAGGTGCTGGCGGAAATCCAGTTTGAATCCGGTTATCCTTACATCATGTTCGAAGACACGGTGAACCGCGCCAATCCGATTGATGGCCGCATCACCATGAGCAATCTCTGCTCGGAAATTCTTCAGGTCAGCGAAGCCAGCATCTTCAATGACGATCTTTCTTATGAGCATCTCGGCAAGGATATTTCCTGCAACCTCGGCTCGCTCAATATTGCTGCAGCCATGGATAGCCCGGATTTCGGCAAGACCATCGAAACCTCCATCCGTGCCCTGACGGCCGTTGCAGACATGAGCCATATCGGCTCTGTCCCTTCGGTTGCCCGCGGTAATGATGAAAGCCATGCGATCGGTCTTGGCCAGATGAACCTGCACGGCTATCTCGCTCGCGAACGCATTTTCTATGGTTCTGAAGAAGGCGTCGATTTTACCAATATCTACTTCTACACGGTGGCCTATCACGCAGTTCGCGCTTCCAATCTGATCGCTGTTGAACAGAAAAGCTCGTTCAAAGGCTTTGAGAAATCGAAATACGCGACGGGTGAATATTTCGACAAATATACCGATCAGGTCTGGGAGCCTGCGACTGAGAAGGTTCGCGAGATTTTCGAGAATGCCGGTATTGCGATCCCGACGCAGGAAGACTGGCAGGAACTGAAAAAGGCCGTCATGGAAGGCGGGCTTTATAATCAGAACCTGCAAGCCGTGCCGCCAACAGGCTCGATCTCCTACATCAACCATTCGACCTCTTCGATTCATCCGATTGTTTCCAAGATTGAAATCCGTAAAGAGGGCAAGATTGGCCGCGTTTATTACCCGGCTGCTTTCATGACGAATGATAATCTCGAATATTATCAGGATGCCTATGAGATTGGCCCGGAAAAGATCATCGACACTTATGCAGCGGCAACGCAGCATGTCGATCAGGGTCTGTCGCTGACGCTTTTCTTCCGTGATACCGCCACCACGCGCGATATCAACAAGGCGCAGATTTACGCGTGGAAGAAGGGCATCAAGACGATTTATTACATCCGCCTGCGCCAGATGGCGCTCGAAGGTACGCAGGTTGAAGGCTGCGTTTCCTGCGCCCTCTAGGATCGCGGATATTCAGGCTTCGGCGGCCTGCAAATGGCGTCGTTCTGCGAGCCGGTGCTCATGTACTTTATGTACACTGCGCTCCGGTTCTCGAACCCCACCATTTTCGGCACGCCACAGCCAGAATCTCACGCCGATCCCAACCAAGGTAGAGACAAATGAACATGCAGTTCAAAAACAATAATGCGAAAAAGCCGGCGGTTGTGCGGGCCATCAACTGGAACCGCATCGAAGACGACAAAGACCTTGAAGTCTGGAACCGTCTGACCGGCAATTTCTGGTTGCCGGAAAAGGTGCCGCTTTCCAATGATATTCAATCATGGGAAACGCTGAAAGCGGAAGAAAAGCAGCTCACCATCCGTGTGTTCACAGGCCTGACGCTTCTGGATACGATCCAGAATGCCGTTGGTGCCGTGACATTGATGGATGACGCCTCCACGCCACATGAAGAGGCGGTTCTGTCGAATATTTCCTTCATGGAAGCGGTTCATGCGCGGTCTTACTCGTCAATTTTCTCGACGCTGTGCCTGACGCCTGACGTAGACGATGCCTATCGCTGGTCGGAAGAAAATGAATTCCTGCAAAGGAAGTCGCAGCTTATCCTTGAGAATTACAACGCCGAAGATCCGCTGAAAAAGAAGATTGCCAGCGTGTTTCTGGAAAGCTTCCTGTTCTATTCGGGCTTCTATCTGCCGATGTATTGGTCGAGCCGTGCCAAGCTCACCAATACGGCTGACCTTATTCGCCTTATCATCCGCGATGAAGCCGTTCATGGCTATTACATCGGCTATAAGTATCAGCGCGCTCTTGAGAAGCTTGATGAAGCCAAAAAACAGGAGATCAAGGACTTTGCCTTCGATCTGTTGCTGGAGCTTTACGACAATGAAGTGCGTTATACCGAAGCGCTATATGATGGCGTTGGTCTGACCGAAGATGTCAAAAAGTTCCTGCATTACAATGCAAACAAGGCGCTGATGAACCTTGGTTACGAAGCCCTGTTTCCGGCGGAAGCCTGCAAGGTCAACCCGGCGATCCTCTCAGCGCTTTCGCCGAATGCCGACGAAAACCACGACTTCTTCTCCGGTTCGGGTTCTTCCTATGTGATCGGCAAGGCTGTTGCGACAGAAGATGATGACTGGGACTTTTGATTAAAAAAAGCGCGCTGTGAGAACAGCGCGCTTTTGTTTTGCTATTGGGACTCGTTTAGCTCTTCGGGCTCAAATCCATCGAGAACCACTTCTCAGACATTTTTGAAAGTGTTCCATCTGCCCGCATTTCGCCGATGGCTTTATCGAGCTTGGCTTTTAACTCAGGCTCGTCTTTACGCAATCCGATGCAGACATTTGTTGCCTGAATGCCGCCGACCAGAAGTGGCCCGGTGATCTTAAGCGCACCATTGCTTTTTTCGGCACGGTCGCGAGCGAAAACGACATTGTCATACTGACCATCGACGCGGCCTGATTGCAGATCAAGCTTGACCTGTTCCGATCCCTTATAGGTGCGGACTTGAACGGCATCGCCGAAATTTTCTTCTACAAACTGCAGCTGGCTGGTCGAAAGTGAAGCGCCGATTGTCTTGCCTTTCAGCGCTTCTTTAAGATCAGCGAGTGCTTTTTTACCTTCTTCCGTATCCGTGGAGAGGCTTTCACCTGTGTGAGGCAGGTTGGCTAATGGTCCGTCAGCCGGAACAAGGAACGTATTCGGCGTGATTACATATGGGTCGGAGAAATCGATGGCTTTGCGGCGCTCAGGGTTTGGTCCCATGGTCAGGACCACATCAAACTTGCCAGCGAGAAGCGACGGAATCTGGCTGTCCCAATCCTGCGCTACGATCTTACAATCAAGTTCAGCTCGCTTGCAGACTTCCTTGATAACATCCAGATCAAGCCCCTGAAGCTCTCCGCCAGGGGTGGTCAGGTTGAATGGCGGAAAGGCACCTTCTACGCCAACAGTAACGGTCTTCCATTCTTTCGCGAGCACGCTTCCACTGTAAAGGACGGAGAGAGTGCATAGACTGATAGCGGCGATTTTCTTGAACATAGTTCCCTCGTTCTTATGATTGTTTCGGGGTGGAGTTTTGTCTGGTGTGAATTTCCACGCCTTTCTTCAACATCAAGTGTGTACCCACTGACGAGTGATGAAAAGCGGAATGTGGTTCATGTATATGAATTTAGTTCTGAATAATGAAAATCATCATACGCTGATCAACAAGCAGAAAACCCCGACCTGAAACTCAGGTCGGGCTTTAAGTATTAGCGATAAAATTATAATATTATCAGCCGTTTAGCTTGGAATAACGTGCGATGTCCGCATGTGTTGCGAACCAGATATCCTTATGTTGCCGAATGTGGCCGATCAGTTCCTTCAAGATCCAAATGCGGGACCGATGGCCGATGATATCCGGATGCATCGTCAGCTGGAAAATCCCCCCTTCTTCATAAGCGGCATCAAACTCGCGAATGAAAATCTGGAGAATATCGTGCGGTGCAATCTGTGGGCGCAAACCACCCCAACGATCCATGACGAGATAGGCAGCATCATCACGAATCCATTCGACTGGCAGTTCGGTCACACCGGTCGGCTCGCCATTAAGCAAAAGCTCATAACAATCGACGTCTGCCATCAGCGAAGAATCGTAAAGCAGGCCCATTTCGGCGGTAATCTGGAGAGTATTGTCGCTGAAATCCCACGATGGCGTCCGGATGCCTACGGGTCTAATACCGGTGATCGTCTCCAGCACATCAGCAGAACGATGTTGAAGGTCGCGCTCGGTATCGCCATCAAGCAAAGTATTGCGCTCATGAATCCAGCCATGAAGGGCGATTTCATGCCCCTCGTCAATTAAAGCGCGCTGCTCGTCAGGATAATGAATCGCCGAAACTGCAGGCACAAAGAATGTTGCCGGGATGCTGTTGTTCCGCAGCAATTCACGAATGCGCGGAATGCCTTGCCTCGGACCGAATTGTCCTTGTGAAAGAGCAGAAATCGATTTGCCGCCATCACGCAATTCGAATGTGTCGTGGTCGGAGTCGAACGACAGTCCAACTGCACATTTTGCACCATTTGCCCAAGCCGATGGCTTGAAGCTGCGGCCAGCGCGTGCACGGTTCATGATGGTCTGCAGCCGCTCTTCTGGCCACGTCCATGTTGGAACGGGTGTATCAGTCGTCATGTTGTTGGTCCTCCACTAACCGATAAGGTCTGGCCTGTGATCCAGCTTGCATAGGGCGAAGCGAGAAAGAGCACTGCATTGGAAATATCTTCCGGTAGTCCGATACGACGCAGCGGAATTTCATTGATCATCGCAGCCTGACCATCGTCGCCATAAGACGCCCACTGACGCTCATAGTCGGGGCTTGTGCGCAGGAAGCCGGGAGCTACGGCATTGACGTTGATCCCGAATGGGCCGAGTTCATGGCCAAGCTGGCGTGCGAGGCTGATAAGGGCGGCTTTTGCGCTGGCATAGGCTTGGATACCGGTCAGGCTAACGCCAAGCCCCGCACCGCTTGAAATGAATACCATCTTGCCCGCGCCACGGTTTTTCATAGCGGGAACGACGGCTTTACCGACAAGAAATGCGCCACGCACATTAATGTCGTAGATACGATCCCAGTCGGCAGCCGGGACTTCTTCAAGGGGACGTTTTTTCTGCCCCAGAACCCCACCTGCCACATGCACGAAAATATCAAAGCCACCGTCTTTGTCAGCGTCCGCAATCAATTCTGCAATCGCAGCTTCATCGGTTACGTCAAGATGGGCAGCACGGATTGACCCGCCGCGTGCCGGACGTGCTTCATTAACGAGTTTCGCCAGTTCATCATCAAGAACATCCGTTGCAGTAACCGATGCGCCATCTGCGGCGAACGCCTCACATATGGCACGGCCAATTCCCCTCGCGGCCCCAGTGACCAGGACTCTTTTCTCTTTGAAATGTATATCCATTTTACTGCTTGTCTGTTGTGGATGGTTTATGTCCGAGGCGAGCGCTCAGCTCGGCGGCGTGTTTGATCACGGCGTCGATCATACGTTGCCGGCAAGCAGTGAAGCGCGATGAAATCGTTGCCATATTCAGCGTGGCAATCACCTCTCCGCTGGCATCAAAAACCGGTGCCGCAACGCCTGAGCCGCCGATGACAGCTTCTTCGTCACAAATTGCGTAGCCGTTTTCTCGGGCGGCATCGATAATGCGGCGGATCTGAACGCGGTCAATTACTGTCTTGTCGGTGAGCGGTATGATGCGTTCTTTGGCGAGATAGCTCGCTGTCTTTTCAGGCTGCCAATGCGCGAGAAGGATGCGGCCCATAGCAGTGCAGTAAGCGGGGTCCGAGCCTGTGAGGTCAGAATCGAAGCGCACCACCTGATGGCTAGCACTCTTGGCCAGAAGCTTGACGCGGCCATCCTTGCGTCGCGCGCCGAGAAATACCGTCTCGCCTTCGTTGTCGCGCATGGCATCCATGATCGGCTGTGCTGTTGCTATCAGATAGGCGTCGCTACCGCTGCACCAGCCGGGGCCGTTCCGGAAAGCATCATGAATTTTATAGGATTCGGTGTCGTCACGGACCACGTAGGCACGCGCAACTAAGGTCGCGAGCAAATTGAAGGTGCTGCTCTTTGGATAGCCCAGTTCGGCAACAATCGCCTTCAGTGTTACCGGTTTGTGAGCGCGGGCAAGGAATTCGAGAATTTCAAGAACCCTGACTGCCGATTTAACTTCGCCGTTGTTTTCAATGTTCATATATGTGAACCAAATTCCTGTTGTGGAATAATGTGGCAGACATACGATCACAAGGCAACACAAAAGGAGCACGTTTTGAAATGAAGACTGAAAACAAAGTTGCCATCGTCACGGGCGGCGCGCGAGGCATCGGCAAGGCATGTGCTCTTGATCTGGCGCGAGCTGGTTATCATGTGACGCTGGTCGATCTGCTCGAGGCGGAGCTCGCTGATACGGCAGCCGAGATCGAAGCTCTGGGCGTGCGTGCCCTTCAATGTGTTGCTGATGTCTCTAGCCATAAGCGGGCAGGTGAGATTGTCGCCCAGACAATTGAAACCTTCGGGCGCATCGACTTCCTGCTCAACAATGCCGGGCGTTCCGCTCCTGTCGGCATTCTTGATATTACAGAAGACGAGTTCGACCGAGCAATCGCGATCAATCTGAAAAGCTGCTTCAATTATATTCAGCATACTGCACCACATATGCTGAAGCAGGGCGGCGGCCGGATTGTTTCAATGTCGTCGCTCAACGCCTATTCGGGCGGTGTGACGGCAGCGGTTAGCAAGTTCGCTTATGCGGCAGCAAAAGCCGGTATCCTTGGCATGACTCGTTCGCTTGCCAAGGAACTGGGGCCAAACATTGCGGTCAACGCCATCTGTCCTGGCGTCATTCGTACGGAGATCGACACAAATGTCACCGAACGCGCAGATGAAGTTATCAAGGGAATTGCATTGGGACGGCTAGGTTGTGCCGACGATGTGGCGCGCTTGGTAACTTTCCTTGCGACATCGGAGCCCTGCTTTATTACGGGGCAGGCTTTCACAGTCGATGGCTTTCAATTCAATGTTTGACGCTCCGTGCAAGAGACATGGATGAAGATGAGCTTAAAAGCTCATAACGCAGTCCGAGGCTGCATCGGCCTTAACCGATGCAGCCTCCGCTGCCGCGTGAGTAGCCTTCGTCTTCCGGAGCGTGTCGCCACCTATCCGCATAATGGCTTATCAAACCGGAAACTCTTGCTGGCCATAATGTCACTTCTGATATGTCTTTTGAGCAATTTCACTTATATCTGTTGCCACAAGTTTAGAGTACCTCTAGGTCCCGCTCGGGAGGAGCGTTCTCTTCTGTGGCAGCAGTCAGATCGAACTGTTTCAGCCATAAAAGCCGATCAAACAGAAGCCGAAATTTTGGTCTTCTCGATTGTCCTAGACCTGCTTCTTCCGACTGAAATGTTGAAAATTGAGCCGAGAGCGTGGACCTCAAGTTGAAGAACCATCACGACATCTGGGATATTGTCGACGCAAAGAGCGCCGCCTATTTCGAACTGAGCGATACGGTTTGGGATAACCCGGAAACTAATTACGAAGAATACAAGTCGAGTGACGCTCATGCGGCTCAGCTGGAGGCCGAAGGCTTCCGCGTGCAGCGTGGTATTGCAGGCCTGCCAACCGCTGTGATGGGCGAGGCGGGTGAAGAAGGTCCGGTCATCGCCATTCTGGGCGAGTTCGATGCACTTCCAGGCTTGAGCCAGCTCGCCGGTATAGCGGAAGAGCAGCCGATTGAAGCGGGCGGCAACGGACATGGCTGTGGCCATAACCTGCTTGGTTCCGGTTCACTTCTGGCTGCAGCCGCAGTGAAGGAATATCTCGAGGCAAACGGCATCAAAGGACGTGTACGCTATTATGGCTGCCCTGCCGAAGAGGGCGGATCAGCCAAGGGCTTTATGGTGCGCGAAGGCTTGTTCGACGATGTCGATATTGCGTTCTGCTGGCACCCGGCGCCTTTTGCAGGCGTAAACGATCCGGTTTCACTGGCCTGTAACGAAATCAATTTCAACTTCACCGGTCGCGCAGCCCATGCGGCATCCGCTCCGCATCTTGGGCGCAGCGCGCTTGATGCCGTTGAGCTGATGAATGTCGGCGTGAATTATATGCGCGAGCATATGCCGTCATCAGCACGCATTCACTATGCAGTCACAGATACGGGTGGTTTTGCCCCCAATGTCGTGCAGGCAAAAGCAAGCGTGCGCTATCTGATCCGCGCACTCGATTTGCCGCAAATGCAGGTTCTGCTGGAGCGCGTCAAAAAGATCGCCGATGGTGCGGCTCTGATGACCGAAACAACGGTTAAGAGCGATATCGTCAGCGGTGATGCTAATCTTATTGGCAATCCGGCGCTGGAGCAGCTGATGCAGCGTGAGCTTGATCGCTTTGGCCCGCCGGTTTTTGATGAGCAGGATCGCGAAACCGCAAAGCGTTTTCAGGCAACACTGACCAAAGAAGATATCTCCGATGCGTTCCGCCGCTTCGGTGTTCAACCAAACGCTGAAATTGCGCTTTGCGAAGGCATCTATGAGCCTTATAAGGGCGATAACTCGCTCGTTGGCTCCACGGATGTTGGCAGCGTAAGTTGGGTTGTTCCAACTGTGCAGATGCGCGGTGCAACCTGCGCAATCGGCACGCCGCTCCATTCATGGCAGATGGTTGCGCAGGGTAAGTTGCCTGCAGCGCATAAAGGCATGGCCCATGCGGCGAAGATTATGGGAAGTACGGCTATAGAGCTGTTCCGCAACCCGGAGCAGATTGTTAAAGCCAAAGAGGATCATGAGAAGAAGCTCAATGGGGCGGTTTTTGTAAATCCGATCCCGGATAGTGTTCAACCAGCTTTGCCTGCGTCTGATAAGTGAAGCCGTAAGCCCGAAGCACGATGCTTAGATTCAATAGTCTAGATCGACCTTTGTACGTCCAGTTGGGCGTATGGCGCTCTAAAGAAATACCCGGAAAGCAATATGACGTTGATTTCGCAATCCCCCACATGGCCTGATGCATCATGAAGGCGTTTCTCGATATTCTGAGCTTCGGGCCTGACGGCTGGGGCTATGTGCTGGTAATGGCTGCGTTGGTGAGCGTTTCGCTCGCTGTGCTCGGCTTTCTTCTTGGCGCAATCATTGGTGTGTTTGCTGCCTGGGCGAAAATTTCCGGCGGTCTTGCGCTGCGCGGAATTGCCGATGGTTACACGACCATCATTCGCGGTATTCCCGACCTTCTGGTGATCTATCTGTTCTATTTCGGCGGCAGCGCTGCGGTAACGGCGATCGGTCGCTTCTTTGGTGCGCAGGGCTTTATCGGCTTTCCGGCATTCCTAGCTGGCGTGCTCGCAATAGGCATTTCCTGCGGGGCGCATCACACGGAAGTTCTCCGTGGTGCATTCCGTGCGGTATCCAAGGGCGAGCTTGAAGCAGCCTCCGCCTGTGGTATGGGACAGACGCTCAAGTTCCGTCGCATCATTGCGCCGCTGGCACTCCGACATGCGTTGCCGGGCCTTGGCAATGTCTGGCAGGTAGCACTTAAAGAATCCGCTCTGATCTCTGTTGTTGGCGTTGTCGACATTCTGCGTCAGGCACAGATCGGCGCCGGTTCGACCGGCCTGCCGTTCAACTTCTTCCTCATTGCCGGTGCGCTGTACCTGCTGATCTCGTCGGTTTCCGGCACCATACTGCAAGCAGCTGAACGCCACTTCTCGCGTGGCGTCCGGAGGGCAAAATGAACCTTCAATTCTACTCTGAAGCCTTCTTTCAGATGATGAGCGGCGTGCCGCTGACCCTTCAGCTTGCTGCAAGCTCGATTGTCTTTGGCGCTATTCTGGCCCTGCTTTTTGCCATGATGCGCCTGTCAGGCGTCGCTGTTCTTGACTGGATCGCCCGGCTTTACGTTTTCGTATTTCGCGGCACGCCGCTCCTGGTGCAAATCTTCATTATCTATTACGGCCTGAGTCAGTTTCCGGTCATCCGCTACTCATTTCTGTGGCCGGTCCTGCGTGAGCCGTACTGGTGTGCGATTATCGCGCTGACTTTGAACAACGCCGCCTATGCCAGTGAAATCATCCGTGGCGGCCTTCTGTCGGTGCCAAGTGGGCAGATTGAAGCTGCAAAGGCCTGCGGCATGTCACGCTTCACCTGCTTCCGCCGTGTTGTCATGCCGCTGGCAATCCGCCAGGCATTGCCCGGCTATGGCAATGAAATGATCTCCATGGTCAAGGCGACGTCGCTGGCTTCCATCATCACTTTGATGGAAGTGACAGGCATCGCCGCCAAGCTGATCGCTGAATCCTATCGCGCAATTGAAGTGTTCGTCATTGCGGGCGCTATCTATCTTGCCATCAACTTCGTTCTGACACGCGTGCTCATGTTTGCTGAATACAAGCTTACGCCTTATCTGCGCCAGCCCGTCGTCAAGATCACCACCGAAGGAAAAACATCGTGAGTAAAGTTGTGTCTCAAACGGCCCCGGTGGCGTTGAAAGTAGAAAACCTGCGCAAGAGCTTTGGCGCCAATGAAGTGCTCAAGGGCATCTCGATGGAAGCGCGCGAAGGCGAAGTGATTTCGATCCTCGGCTCTTCGGGCTCCGGCAAGTCAACCTTCCTGCGCTGCATCAATCTGCTGGAAATCCCGACCTCGGGTACGGTCACAGTTTCCGGTGAGACCATTCGCATGGCGAAGAACTCGAAGGGCGAAGCCTATCCGGCGGACAAGAAGCAGGTCTCGCGCATCCGCTCCGAGCTTGGCATGGTTTTCCAGAGCTTCAATCTCTGGTCTCACAAGACCATTCTCGAGAACATCATTGAAGCGCCGATCTATGTTCAGGGCCGTTCTCGCGCTGAATGCGTGGAAGAGGCAGAAGCACTGCTCGCCAAGGTCGGCATCGCCGACAAGCGCGATTTCTATCCGGCACATTTGTCTGGTGGCCAGCAGCAGCGTGCAGCCATTGCGCGTGCTCTCGCCATGAAACCAAAGGTCATGCTGTTCGACGAGCCGACATCCGCGCTCGATCCAGAGCTGGTTGGCGAAGTGCTGCGCGTTATGCGCGGTCTGGCGGAAGAAGGCCGCACCATGCTGGTTGTCACGCACGAAATGGGTTTTGCCCGCGATGTATCCAATCGCGTGGTTTTCGTTCACCAGGGCCTGGTCGAAGAAGATGGTGCGCCTGAAGAGGTGTTCGGAAATTCCAAATCTGAGCGTTTCCGCAAGTTTATCAGCCACGAAAATGCAGCCTGATTATTTCAAACAACGCTGATTTATGCCAAAAGGCACGTCAGCAAATAACTGCGTAAGGTTAAGTCAAATGAAGACCACAGGATTGTTCAAAGCCCTGTTCGTTTCGGCACTGGTTCTCACAACCGCTTCTGCACATGCAGAAGGGAAAAAGTGGGACAAGATCACGATCGCTACGGAAGGCGCTTTCCGTCCGTATAACTTCACCAAGCCAGACGGCACGCTGGATGGTTACGAAGTTGATCTCTACAAGGATCTCTGCGCACGCATGAAGGTTGAATGCACGATGGTTGCGCAGCCTTTTGATGGCATCATTCCAGCACTCAATGCTGGCAAGTTCGACGCCATCATGGCTGGCCTGACCGCTACGCCAAAGCGTGAAGAAACCATCGACTTCACCGTTTCCTACGGCCTGACACCGCAGACCTTCGCAACGCTGAAGGACAGCCCGTTTGCCAAGCTGCCACACACTGGCGAAACGCTTTATCTCGCCAAGGATGAAGAAGCGAACCAGAAGGCAATCGACGAGATCGCTGCTGAAATCAAGGGTCGCACCGTTGGCGTTCAGACCGCTTCGCTCGGCCTCTCGCTGCTGGACAAGTACTTCAAGGATTCAACCGATATCCGTGAATACAAGACCACTGATCAGCATGACCTCGACCTCAAGTCGGGTCGCGTCGATTTGGTTGTTGCCTCGCTGGCTTACCTCTCCGATGCAGCCAAGAAGCCGGGCAATGAAGACATCGTCATGACCGGTCCTTACTTCAAGGGTGGCATTCTGGGTCGCGGCGTTGCAGTTGGTATCCGCAAGAATGAACCTGAACTGCAGAAGATGTTCAATGAAGCCATTGAAGCAGCCAAGGCCGATGGTACGATCAAGAAGCTTTCCGAAAAGTGGTTCGGCTTCGACGTAACCCCATAATCGGGACGATTAGTCCGATTGAAACGCCGCCCACCGGGCGGCGTTTTTTATGGCGGATAGCCTTTGTGTGCGGCAAGCTTTTGAATTGATTTTATGTATTATCCAACGCACAACCATTTCATACGGTTCTGCATGCCTTCGGGTGTTGAGTGAAGAAAGAAGCTGCCGCGTTGACTGACGACATTGCCCATACTGAGCTGATTGCCGTTTTAACTGCCGTTACGGGTGAGCAGCCACGCGTTATGACAGTGCGCCAAGGGCAGGCTTTGCCATCCGGGCCATTTGAGACCGAGCATCGTTCGCTGCAATCGGGCCTGCGCGCCTGGGTGCAGGCCGAAACCGCTCATCCTGTTGGCTATCTTGAGCAGCTCTATACTTTTGCCGATCGTGACCGTCACAAGCTCGGCGAGCGGACAATTTCAATCAGCTATCTCGGGTTGGTGCGTGAAGGCGATGCGGCGTCCGGTCAGGCCAGTTGGCGTGGCTGGTATGACTATCTGCCATGGGAAGATCATAGGCAGGGTGTGCCTGAGATTGTCGGGCACCTGAGCAATGGTCTTCGCGTCTGGGCGCATCAGGCCGTTTCTGCGGAACTGACGGCACAGCGCCTGCGGCGCATAGGTTTTTCGTTCGGGCTGAATGGTGAGCGCTGGAACGAAGATCTGGTGCTTCAACGCTATGAGCTTCTCTATGAGGCGGGCCTCGTCAGTGAAGCCGGAAAAGGCGATGAGGAGAACGGCAGGCATATGTTTGCCGATCACAGGCGGATTCTTGCAACCGCCATCGCGCGGTTGCGTGCGAAGATCAAATATCGCCCTGTCGTATTCGAACTGATGCCCGACAGTTTCACACTTTTGCAGCTTCAACGCACCGTCGAAGCTCTGGCCGGATTGCGGCTGCATAAGCAGAATTTCCGCCGCCTGATCGAACAGCAGGACCTTGTTGAAGAGACGGGCGAAAGCGATAGCGAAACCGGTGGCCGCCCGGCCAAGCTCTTCCGTTTCCGCTATTCGATTGTCGAAGAACGCGCACTTTCCGAGCGCCATGTTGCAGGAACAAAGCTCCCTCTCTCTCGCGATTGACAATATGCTCGAATCGAGTATAACGTCACATCTATGAAATACTCATAATGAGTATAATAGATTTTTCCGCTATTGCGGAATTGAAAGCATTTCCAGCAAAAGTGCGAAGCGGTTTTGCATCGGATAATGCGTAAAAACAAACAGTTACAGAGGCTCCATCGTTCGTTCTCAAATGGAACCGCTGTATGCGCTGCTCGGGAGGCTGCCATGAATGAGTTTGTTTCTGTTTCAAAGCTTTATGATCGCGTGGCGTCTGTCCTGCCTCGGGTTGAGTGGATGCGCTTTGAAGACGATGTTGCGGCCATTCTTGAACTCAAGCGCCAACGCAATGCAGTTATTCTCGCGCATAATTATCAGACACCGGAAATCTTCCATTGCGTGGCGGATATTGTGGGCGACAGTCTCGCACTTGCCCGCAAGGCGATTAATGTCGAAGCCGATGTGATCGTGCTGGCGGGCGTGCATTTCATGGCAGAGACAGCCAAGCTGCTCAATCCCAAAAAGACTGTGCTGATCCCGGATATGGGCGCTGGCTGCTCACTCGCGGATTCGATTACGCCGCAGGATGTAGCGCTTTTGCGTGAGGCGCATCCGGGCGTGCCGATCATCACCTATGTCAACACATCGGCTGCTGTGAAGGCCGCATCCGATATTTGCTGCACGTCGGGGAATGCGAAAAAGGTCGTCGAGTCGCTTGGCGTGCCGCGCGTGCTGATGATCCCTGATGAATATCTTGCACAGAACATTGCGCGTGAAACCAATGTCGAAATTTTAGCCTGGCATGGTCATTGTGAAGTGCATGAACGCTTCACGCCTGACGACATTCGCGAACTGCGCGAAAGCCATCCCGGTGTCATGGTTTTGGCACATCCAGAATGCCCGCCTGAAGTGGTGGAGGCAGCTGATTTTGCCGGTTCGACGGCTGTGATGTCGGACTTTGTCGGTGAAAAGAAGCCGCAACGCGTGGTGCTTCTGACCGAATGCTCAATGAGTGACAATGTGGCTGTCGATCATCCGGATGTTGAATTTATCCGGCCCTGCAATCTTTGTCCTCATATGAAGCGGATCACGCTTGGCAATATTCGTGATGCGTTGGAAAACAGCAGGCATGAAGTCACCGTCGATCCGGCGATTGCGGAACCTGCACGCCGTGCTGTCGAGCGGATGCTTGCGGTATGACGACGGCCCCTGTCATCGTTATAGGCAGCGGCCTTGCAGGCTTGATGAGCGCACTTTCACTTGCCTCCCATCCCGTCTTGCTGGTGACTGCCGGAACCCTTGGCCTGGCGGGCTCCAGCCCGTTGGCTCAGGGTGGTATTGCCGGAGCTCTTGGCACCGATGATAGCGCAGCTTTGCATATTGCGGATACGCTGGCGGCAGGTGAGGGTCTTTGCGATCGGACGGTAACAGCGCATATTATCGAGGCCGCTCCACAAGCGATTGCAACGCTTGAAAAATATGGGGTGCGCTTTGATCGCAAACCGGATGGCACCTATTCTCTAGGGCTTGAGGCCGCCCATGCCCGGCATCGCATTGCGCATGTTGATGGGGATGCGACAGGCGCAGGTATCATGCGCGCGCTTATTGCCAGAGTTCTCGCCACGCCATCGATCACGGTGCGGGAGAATACAAAAGCACTGCGCCTTATCACGCATGAAAAGCGGGTTTGCGGGGTGGAGCTTGAAGGCGTCGGGCCAGTCGCAGGCTGTGCTATCGTCCTGGCCACGGGTGGAACGGGCGGCTTGTATGAGGCGACGACCACGCCGCCTGGAAATCTTGGTCAGGGAGCGGCGCTGGCCGGTCGTGCGGGTGCCGTTCTAGCAGATATGGAATTTGTGCAGTTTCATCCGACCGCTCTGGCCGTTTCAGCGCAGCGATTGCCGCTGATCAGCGAGGCTGTACGCGGCGAGGGGGCAATCCTTGTCGATGATCGCGGTGAGCGTTTCATGCAGCATGTCCATGGACAGGAACTTGCTCCGCGCGACGTTGTTGCGCGTGCGATTGGAGAGCAGCTTACACTTGGTCGGAACGTTTTTCTTGATGCACGGGCTTGTCTCGGCAAGCGTTTTGCAACGCGGTTTCCGGCTATTGATGCGCTCCTGAAGCGGTATGGTATCGATCCATCCAGCGATCTGATCCCGGTGAAGCCTGCCACCCATTATCATATGGGCGGGGTGGCGACTGATTGTGATGGTCGCACCAGCCTGCAGGGATTGTGGGCTGTGGGGGAAGCTGCCTGTACCGGGCTTCATGGGGCAAACCGTCTGGCGAGCAATTCGCTTCTTGAAGCGGCTGTCATGGGTTTGCGGGCAGGCCGTGCCATCGCGCAAGAGCCGAAGGTGTCAGTACCCTTGCTTGCAGCCACCAATGCACCGCTATCAAGCGATCCCTCCGTCATTCGCCCAATTGTCTCACGTTCACTTGGCTTGCTGCGCAATGAAGATGAACTGCGCGCCGCAATTGCGGCGCTGCTTCCGCTTGTGAAAGCCAATGATGCGGCAGCTGTGGCACTTGTCATGAGTGTTGCTGCATTCAAGCGGCAGGAGTCGCGTGGTAGCCACGCACGCACGGATTATCGCAGCAAAAATGAGCAGGCTCAGCGCAGTTTCTATACGTTTGAACAGGCTTTTGCACTCGCACGCGAAATTGTCATAGATCAACCTTTGTCGAGGATCGCATGATGGACCTCCCGCGCCTTTCCCCCTTGCTTGTCGAACCGCTGGTACGTGCGACCCTTCTAGAAGATCTGGGACTGGCAGGCGATATCACGAGCAACGCAGTGGTACCTGCTGATCATCGCTCTACAATGGTTTTCAGCCTGCGGCAGCCGGGCGTGGTCGCTGGTTTGGACGTAGCGGAAACTGCATTCCGGCTGGTTGATCCCGCGATTGTCTTTGATCGGTTGAGCAGCGATGGCACCTCGCATCAACCCGGTACGGAGATCGCTCGCGTATCGGGTTCGTCGCGCAGTATCCTTGCTGCCGAACGCACGGCGCTCAATTTTCTGGGGCATCTTTCAGGTGTAGCCACAGCAACAGCCAATCTGGTCAAGGCTGTTGCGGGGACAAAAGCTGCAATCGTCTGCACGCGCAAGACCATGCCGGGGCTGCGTGCTTTCCAAAAATATGCCGTGCGGGCAGGCGGGGGCATGAACCACCGGTTTGCGCTTTATGATGCCGTGCTCATCAAGGATAATCATATTGCAGTTGCGGGTGGTGTGAGCGAAGCAATCTCCCGCGCCAAGGCCAATGCAGGCCATATGGTCAAGATTGAAGTGGAAGTCGACACACTGGAGCAGTTGCTTGAAGCAATGGCGATCGGCGTCGATGCGGTATTGCTCGACAATATGTCGCCCGCGCAATTGCGCGAAGCAGTGGGCATTATCGATGGCCGGGCGATTGCCGAGGCTTCAGGTGGGATTACGCCTGAAACCGTTGCAGCCGTTGCTGCAAGCGGTGTCGATCTGATCTCAATAGGCTGGACGACGCATAGCGCGCCCAACCTTGATATTGGTCTTGATTTCAGCTTCGCGTGAGCGGTGACGCCTATTCGCTCAAGTGATGGGCAAATGTGTCGCCGGAATAGTCGGTGCGCAGAAGGCCCGCTTCACTCAACCTTGGCATCAGCTCGTCAAGTGCGAGATGCATGGATGACGTTGAACCGCCGGGTGCGGTGATGAAACCATCGATAGCACCGGCATCAGACCATTTCTTGATTGCCTCGGCAGCGTCATCGACCGTGCCGATGATCTGCCAATGGGCAGCACTGATCACTTCCGGCCTGCGTAGCAGGTCTTCAAGGCTGAGCGTCTCTTTATGCAAAAGGCGCTGCAGCAATCCGGCGTGGGTTTTACTGCGTACTTTTTCTGGTGGCGGAGGCAGGTCCGAGGGGCTGATCAGGCGATCTTCGGGCCAGTCGGTAAGATCAAGGCCTGTCATATCCCGAATATAGGCAATCTTGCGCGTGCGGTCGCCGCGCGCGTGGGTATAGGCAAAAAGCTCTTCCGCCTCTTTGCGCGTTGGTGCGAGATAGAGGCTGAGGCCCGGAAGCAGACGCACATCGTCGGCATTCCGACCGTGAGATTGTGCCAGAGAACGCAGATCATTGCGCAGATTAATCGCCGCATCGATGTCGGGCGTTGCCGAGAAAATCGCATCGGCGACTGACGCTGCAAAATTGCGCCCGGCTGGTGAAGCACCCGCCTGAACGAGCGGGATCGGAACATTCTCCAGTGAAGGAATATTGAGCGGGCCTTTGACTTTAAACGAAGCGCCCTCATGGTTGATTGGTTGGATACGTGCTGGGTCGGCATAGTTGCCGCTGGCCCGGTCACGCTTGAGAGCAGCGCCGGGGAAGCTTTGCCAGAGCGCTTGCACGACATCGGTAAACTCTGCTGCCCGTGCATAACGTTCGTCAGATGTCGGCATTTCATCGAGACCGAAATTCACATTGCCATCAAGGGCGGTGACGATGTTCCACCCCGCACGCCCGTTGCTTAAGTGATGCAATGACAGAACCTGCCGTGCGACGGCATAGGGCGGCATGAAGGTGGTCGAAATCGTGGTAAGCAGACCGATTTTGGACGTTTCGCGCGCAAGCGTTGCCATCAACAAAGTCGCATCCAGACTGGCAAATCCGGGCGAGGTTTCCATGATCTGGCTGTTGAGAAACAGATTGTCGGGGCGAAACACGAAGTCGAGCTTTGCAGCCTCCGCGCGCCGCGCGATGTCGACATAAAAGTCTGAGCCGAAGACACCTTCGATATCGCTATTGTCGTGGCGCCAGCCATCATTGCTAAGCCAGGTGGGAGCGAGCGACATGCCGATGTGGAGCGTTTTGCGAGGTGTCATGACAAAATCCGGTCAGTTTTTCAGCAGAAAACCGCGAGCCGAAAGCTCGCGGTTTGATTGATTGATGCAAGTGGTCAGAAGCTGCCCTTGATGCCGATGCCGAAAGTGCGTGGCATTGTCATGCTGGCCTGTGTCGTTGCTCCGCTTAGACCGCGCGTTGCTTGCTTGGATGTTGGTACACGTTCGTTGAAGATATTCTTCACAAATCCGTAGAGCTGGAATTTTTCGTTGAAGTCGTAACTCACGCGTGCGTTGGCGATTGTGTAAGCATCAATCCAGTAGGATGGGGTGTTCGCGACATCGGAATAGTAGCTGTCGATGTAGCGCACATCACCGGAAACATTGAGTTTTTCAGTTACATTCCAACTTGCACCGAAATTCAGCATATAGCCCGGCGATTTGGCGAACTCGTTATCTGCATAATCAGGGTTGCTCGAAATCTCATCGATTTTCGTGCGCATGATGCCCGCCCCTGCCTTGAGGGTCAGATTATCGAGGATCTGATAATCGGCGCCGAGTTCAAGCCCATAGGCATGTGCCTTTTCCGCGTTGATCGTATAAGACTGTGTGATGCCGGGAGAAATGACAACCGGAATATTATACTGGGCATTTTTGAAGTCCATGTAGAACACGTTGCCGTTTATAACGAGCTTGTTGTCCAGGAACTCCGCGCGGGTGAACAATTCGTAGTTCCACAGAGTTTCCTCATCGAACTTGTTCCATTTGCTCGTCGCAGGGTTGGCTGTGTTCATATAAAGCGAAACACCGCCGGGATTATAACCGCGACTGATAAGACCACCGACTGTAAGGTCAGGGGTGATGGCATAGGCCAGCGATACTTTAGGCAAGAAGGCCGAGAAGGATTCATCGAAATTAATCGCGTCGAGCGCATAGACCGAGACGCCATCGCGTTGAATTTTGTCGTGCTGGAAGCGTGCGCCTCCAGTCAAGGTCCATTGCTCATTCATACGCCAGCTTAGCTCACCAAACAGGCCAAGATTCGTTTTCTTATCGTCAAACGTCGAGATATAGTTGTTGACGGCGACCTTATTGGCCGCGTTCACCATATCGAGTAACTCGTCGGTCTTCGTATGGGCGAAATAAACACCGGCGACACCGCTCAGGACATCCTCCTGATCTCCAAAAGTGAGGCGTGTTTCATTCGAAATATTGGTTTGGTCGATATTGGCATCACCATTATGCGCTATACCTACTCTGCGCTCGACTGCTGAATCTGAGAACTGTGTTTGGTTGTGGAGTTTGAAGCCGTTATCGAATTCGTAGCTGACATCCAGGATGCCGGTATTGGTACGCTGATCCCACGACGGCAAGGTGGCGCCACTGTAATCGAGATCATAGTAAAACGGCGTGGCCGCTTCATAGGTTGGGCGATTGCTCTTGTTGAAAGAGTAGGTGAGCTTTGCCTCAAGGCCGGGGATTTCCGCAGGCTGCCAGAGCAGCTTCGAACGAATGTTCAGCGACTGGAAATCCTGATCGGTGCCGGAAGAATAGAAACCCGGATTTACATAATCGATGAAGGTGTCGCGACCCGAATAATCAATTGCCAGACGGCCAGCGAGCTCATCCTTGTAGAGCGGGCTATTCAGCATGATAGAAGTGCGCTTGGATTTATAGCTGCCGATCTCGACCTGATATGCGCCTTCCTGCTCAAAAGTCGGGTCTTTGGTATTGACCACGATTGCACCGGCAATCGCATTTGCGCCCTGCGATGTGGTCTGCGGCCCGCGGAAAACCTCGATGCTGTCGAGATCCCAGATCGAGGTGGAGCCGAAGATGAACTCGTTATAGTTCAAGTAATGACCATCAAGATTGATCGTTGCGCGGGGGACGGTGCCCGAGAAGAAGGCCGTCGCACCATTGTTTGGTCCCTGCGTGTCCTGACCACGAATGACCGGTGCACCAACAGTGTCGGTATAAACAACATTGGGCGTTCCGCGAACCGATTCGGATACGGAAGTGTCGCCAGTTTTTTCCTTGTCGATTTCCTTTGCCGTAATCACGGTCACGGATGAGGCGGTGTTCTTGATATCACGCGCAACTTTTTCGCCGGTGATGACGAGTGTGTCGAGCACCAGTCCTTTGGAGCTTCCTGATGCGTCCGCATCTTGCGCGAAGGCCGATGAGCTTGAAATCGCTGCCAGCGTCAATGCGCTGACGCCGTAGAAAAAGCTGCGGGAGGAGCGGGTAATCATAAGTCGCCTCAAAACATGAGTGTGTAAGTCATGTTCTGTTATGCTGACTAAAGAGATTCCGCAATAAGGAATGCATACCGCAATACAGTATGAATGCAAGCTTGTTGAGTATGTTGCCAAATCGCAACATGTTCTGGCGTGGGATGGCCTGCGCGGTATCGTGCGACGAGGACTTTGTCGGCTTAGCTATCTGGAAAGGCATGACTTTACTTACCCATCGGGCTAAAGAAAGGGGTGAATCTATGGGAGGCATGACAATTGGAAGATCAGGATCAATCCACAGGTGAGGAGATGGAAGTCGTTAGCGACAAACGTTCCGGCACGATTCAGTCTGTTTCAATTGCTGCCCGATTTCTGAAAATTCTTGCCAATGCCGAGAATGAGCTGCCTTTGGGGGAGGTCGCAAAACGAGCTGGAACCGGCGGCTCGACAGCGCATCGCTATTTGCAAAGCCTTGTAAAGGAGGGGCTTGCCAAACAGGACCCGGTCAGTGGCTTTTATGATCTTGGCCCAACGGCACTGAGCATTGGCATCGGCGCGCTTCGGCGGGTCGATGCGGTGGAAATTGCTGCACAACACATGAAAGCTCTATCGCAAAGTCATGCGATGAGTGGGGGTGTGGCAATCTGGACTGACCGAGGGCCAACGCTGGTTCGCTGGTATCGCAGCGCCTATTTTTCCGTGAACCCGCTGGCGCTTGGAGACACCTTGCCGATCGACAATACAGCCTGCGGCCATATTTTTCAGTCCTATCTTCCAAAGGCCACGGTCGATGCAGCGCGTAAGGTTCAGCCCGCGCATTTTCGTGGAACGCCGCCGTCCAAAGCCCTGCTTGAAAAGGTGCGTGAAGACCGCTGGTCCGAGATGACCAGCCATCTTTTGTCGAATGTAACGGGTCAGGCTTCGCCTGTGCTCGATGCCCAGGGAGAGATTGTCTGTGTGATGACTACAGTTGCCGATCTCGGACAGTTGCGCACGGATGAGGAGCGCCGTGCGCTTTTCCATGAAGCTTGCATCGTCAATGAATCGACAGGTGGCCTCATCGTCGATACCAAACTGGAAATGCCGAAGAGCTAGAGCGCATCCCGAAAACCGGGTCCGATTTTCAGTGTGGAATACGTGCTATTCCGCTGGCTCGATATGGGCGGTGCTGCTTTTCGGAACGATCAGCGGCGTCCCCGAAACCGGGTCCGGAATGATGATCGAAGACAGCCCGAATGCGTCTTTAACCAGTTGTTCGGTGACGATTTCAGAAGGCTTGCCCTGCGCTATAATCGCGCCTTCCCGCATGGCAATCAGGTGGGTCGCATAACGACAGGCGTGGTTCAGTTCATGGAGTACGGCGACGACTGTTCGCCCCTGTCGGTTAAGCTGCGCAAGCAGATCAAGCAGCTCAATCTGGTGTGCGATATCGAGATAGGTTGTTGGCTCATCCAGAAGCAGGATTGGTGTTTCCTGTGCCAGAACGAGCGCAATCCATACGCGCTGGCGCTGGCCACCAGAGAGTTCATCGACAAGCCTTCCCGCCAATTCGGTGATGCGGGTGGCGTCCATCGCTTGCGCCACAGCCAGTTCATCAGCTTCTGACCATTGCCTCAAAAATGACTGATGCGGGTAACGGCCGCGAGCCACTAGGTCTGCAACAGTGATACCTTCCGGTGCAGTCGAGCTTTGCGGCAGCAACCCCAGCCGTCGGGCGGTCTCTTTTGCAGGCAAACTCGCAATATCGCCGCCGTCGAGAATGATCTTCCCCTGACTTGGCTTGAGCAATCGCGACAATGCTCTGAGCAGTGTAGATTTTCCACAGGCATTCGGGCCGACAATCACGGTGAATGACGCATCCGGAATAGATACCGACAGATCGGTTGCAACCGTTCTCTCGTCGTATTTCAGGGTCACGGCTTCAGCATGAAGGCGGTGCGTCATTGCGGCTCCTCGATGGGTCGTCGGCAGGGTATGCGTGTCACTCTGCATTGCCTCGTATTGCATTGTAGAATGCGTTCTGCAATATGGAGTGGCGCGATCATGTTTTATGATGCGCCTTCTCATCCCATTGCATAACGCGGCAACGAAGTATCAGCTATGGCACTTAGTAAGAATGTTCTCAAGTTTCTGGTAATGCTTGCGTTACTGGTTTTGCCCTTCAAATCGGCGCTTGCGGAAGATGCAGCATGGCCCCGAACCATCGAACATCATTCGGGCACGCTGACGCTGAAATCCAAACCCTTGCGGATTGTTTCGACTGCGCCGAGCCTGACGGGTATTCTGTTGGCCATCAATGCGCCGCTGGTCGCCAGTGCGGCAACTACGCCAAGTCCTTTGACCGATGAAAAGGGCTTCTTTTCGCAATGGGCCAAGGTGGCAGATGAGCGTGGCGTAGAGGTTCTCTACTCCAATCTGGAATTCGATATTGAGGCAATTATCGCAGCCGAGCCTGATCTGGTCATTGTTTCAGCGACAGGTGCGGACAGTGTTCTGCCCCAATATGCAGAGCTTGTCGCGCAAGGCATCCCGACCATGGTGGTCAATTACTCCAATCAGAGCTGGCAGGATATTGCTAAGCAACTCGGCAAGGCCGCAGGTCTTGAGGATGAGGTTGTCGCAAGCGTTGCCCGCTTTGATGATTATGCTGCGAAGGCTGCAGCGGAGATCACAGCGCCTGTCGATCCTGTAACGATTGTCGGTTATAATATCGGAAACAGCTACTCGATCGGCAAACAAACAAGTGCACAGGCACAATTGCTGGAAGCGCTTGGGTTTAAGGTCGCTGGTTTGCCGGATGCTCTCACAAAGCAAGTCACACGCAGTTCGGATTTTGATTTCATTTCGCACGAGAACCTTTCCGCTGCTGTAACCGGCAAGAGTGTGTTTCTCCTGCGCGGGTTGGATGGCGATGTACACTCATTTCTGAGTGACCCAGTGCTTGCCAATCTGGATGCCGTGAAAGGCAGCCAGGTCTATTCGCTTGGGCCAACATCCTTTCGCATCGACTATTATTCGGGCATTCAGATGATCGATATGGTCGTCCCGCATTTCCGTAAATGATCGCCGGCTTGTTTCAACAAAAGAGAATTTGTGGGTTCTCTCACGTATCGGAGAGGCAACGCCGCTTTTGGGGGCTGATTGCGGGGCTTGTTGTGCTGTTGCTTGCCGTCTTCGCAAGCCTGGGGCTCGGTTCACGTTCGATCTCGCTTGCCGATACCGTGCAGGCGCTCTGGATGCCGGATCTTCAAAATAATGAGCATCTGATAATCCGCGAATTGCGGGTTCCGCGTACCATTATTGCCATTCTGGTCGGGTTGGCGCTGGGCGTCGCAGGTGCCGTGATGCAGGCTGTGACCCGCAATCCACTGGCTGAGCCGGGATTGCTGGGCATTAATGCAGGGGCTGCGGTTGCGGTTATCCTTGGGATCGTGGCGTTTAACCTGACAAGTGTTTCACAATATGTCTGGTTTGCCTTTGCTGGTGCGGGCCTTGCCGGGGTCGCGGTTTTCTTTCTGGGGCAGGAAAGGCGCGCTGGGACGAACCCCGTACGTCTGGTGCTGGCTGGTGCTGGAATATCCGTCGTTCTGGCTTCTGTTACGGGCATTCTCATCATCAATGCGCCAATATCTGTTTTGGATCAATTTCGTCACTGGTCGGCTGGTTCTGTCGAAGGCAGAGGATATGATGTCATTGCGGTACTTGTTGTTTCGATCGCTGCCGGATTGATTGCAGCATTCTCGATTGCTGGACGCTTGAACGCGCTTGCGCTTGGCAAAGAACTGGGTGCTGCACTGGGCGTGGATGTCTATCGCACCTGGTTTCTTTCCTGCCTGTCCGTCATGCTTCTTGCTGGCGCTGCAACAGCGGGTGCTGGGCCGATAGGATTTGTGGGATTGGTGGCTCCACATCTCGCCCGGATTGTGGTCGGGCCAAACTATCGCTGGATTTTACCGTATTCAGCGCTGTTCGCGGCCATTCTATTGCTCGGCGCAGATATTATCGGGCGCGTGATCGCAGCACCTTCAGAGGTTGCGGCGGGCATCGTTTCGATGCTGCTCGGTGGACCATTCTTCATTTTCGTTGTTCGCAGATTCCGGCTGTCAAAACTATGAGTGCTCAACGTCGATCTGTCCTACGTTTCGGTTCATTTTCCATTCAATGGCGAATGAGAACATTGCTTGTTTGTATTCTGCTGATTGTGCTCGCCTGCGCTATGGGCGTCATGCATCTGGGTACAGGCAGCATGGGTTTTACCCCCAATGATATTCTCAAAAGCGTCACGGGCCATGGTCTTAATCCAACGACCGACCGAATAATTTTTCGCGTGCGCCTTCCTCGCTTGATAACCGCACTTTTCGTTGGTGCTTCACTGGGTATGGCGGGATCGATCTTTCAATCCATCTCACGCAATGTGCTTGGATCGCCCGACATCATAGGATTTACGACGGGCGCTGCAACGGGCGCTATCGTCCAGATAATCCTCTTCAATTCCGGGCCATTTGAGACTGCACTGGCTGCTGTTTTATCCGGTATTGGCACAGCGCTGATAGTGTTTCTGCTCGCAATGAAAGGCCGAACGACGGGTGGTTATCGGCTTATCCTGGTTGGCCTTGGTGTGGGGGCGGTTCTGTCCGGTTTAAATACGGTGATGCTTGTCGCAGGTGATCTTGATCAGGCGGCATCGGCACAGCTCTGGCTTGCTGGCTCGCTGAATACCCGAACCTGGTCTCATGCGTTGCCTGCGGTCATTGGCTTTGCGGTGATCCTGCCGATTGCGATTTATCATGCCCAGCGGATTGATCTGATCGAAATGGGGGACGATGCCGCACGTCAGCTGGGTGTCGCAACTGAATCGACGCGGCTAATCATGGTTTTAGCCGCTGTTGGCCTGACATCAATTGCAACGGCTGCGGCTGGGCCGATAGCCTTTATCGCGCTTGCTGCCCCGCAGCTCGTGCGGCGGCTGACGCGTGCAGCAGGCGTGCCGCTTGTTGCGAGCGCGCTTATGGGCGCGACATTGCTGATAGGGGCTGATCTGGTAAGTCAGCATTTTCCGCTCAATTTAAAAATGCCGATAGGTTTGACGACAGGTCTGCTCGGTGGCGTCTATCTCTTGTGGCTGCTGGCAAGCAATCGTCGTACGCTTTAGAGCGCATTCCGAAAAGTGTGAAACGGTTTTTGGAGCAAAAAAAGCAAAAATCCCGGACAAAGCCGGGATTTTGATATGCATCTGATCGGAAAACTGGAGCGGGCGAAGGGATTCGAACCCTCGACCCCAACCTTGGCAAGGTTGTGCTCTACCCCTGAGCTACACCCGCTCGCGCCAGTCGTTTCCGTCAGGCAGGCGCTATATGGCCCAACGCTTTTGATATTGCAACAGGGAAAATGTTCTTTCCTGAAAAGAAAACGCTGAAATGACATAAGATATTGATATTAATAGTAAAAATTATTCCTCGTCCCGTTGTGAATAAGATGCTTTGCCTTTGCAACGTAGGCTCAGCCTCGGCAAATCAGTGTGAATCAGCTGCATTCGAATGCATATATTTTTGCTTTTACGATTCATCACGGTGCTTCGGGCCTGTTCGGGAGCAATCGCTCTGCGATGGCAAAATACGGCTATTGCGTCTTTGGCCTGCGTGATTAAGTGTATAACAACGCTTCTATAATGGTCTTTTGAAAAGACCGCGCATTCAGGGAACAGAATCTTATGCCCATGACATCGGCCGAGCTGCATGAATATTTGAAAAACCTCGATATCGAGGTGAAGACGGTGGAGCATCCACCTTTGTTCACAGTCGCCGATTCACAAAGCCTGCGTGGCGAAATCGCCGGAGGTCACACCAAGAATCTGTTTCTGAAGGACAAGAAAGACAATTTCTTTCTGGTGACAGTGGATGAAGACGCGGTCGTTGATCTCAAGTCGATCCATCAGATCATTGGTGCTTCCAGCCGCGTTTCCTTTGGCAAGCCAGAGAAGCTGATGGAATACCTCGGCGTGGTGCCTGGCGGCGTTACGGTCTTTGGCGCGGTAAACGATACAGGGCACAATGTTCAGGTTGTTCTCGATGCAAGTCTAATGGAAAACGACATCATCAATGGGCATCCTCTGACGAACGAAGCCACGACATCGATCAAACGGGACGACCTGATGCGCTTTCTTGCTGCGACAGGACATGACGTGCGCATTCTTGCTGTTTCAGAGGATGCGAAGGCGTCTTCATAGGTATAGACTGGCAAGTGACGCTTGCCGTGCGATGGCGGCTTGAAATTGGTTGCTGCAGATACAAACTGAGATATCGAAACCGGCCTGCCGCTGCCCTATATGCAAGCTGGAAGACATAAGGAATATCCGATGACGAGCCAGAACAATCCCTATTCGAACTCAGGTGCGCAAATGACCGGCAATGTGTCTTTTGGCACATCGGCTCCGACTGCCGGTGGCGCGTCTCTGGGCGGCAATGATCTTATCAAGGACACAACGACTGCAGCCTTTCAGGCGGACGTTATTGCAGAATCGCGAAATCAGCCCGTGCTCGTTGATTTCTGGGCGCCATGGTGCGGCCCTTGCAAACAGCTCACGCCAATTATCGAAAACGCAGTTCGTGAAGCAGGTGGTGCAGTCAAGCTCGTTAAAATGAATATCGATGACCATCCTTCGATCGCGGGTCAGCTCGGCATCCAGTCCATCCCAGCTGTCATTGCCTTTGTGAACGGACAGCCTGCTGATGGCTTTATGGGAGCGCTGCCTGAATCCAAGGTGAAGGAATTCATCGCGAAAATAGGTGGCCCAAGCGATCAGGAAGCGGCAATTGCCGAAGCCGTGGCCGCGGCCAAGGAACTGGTTGAAGCTGGTGATTTCGTGCAATCGGCGCAGATTTTCTCGTCAATCCTGCAGGTTGCGCCTGATAATGTCGATGCTGGTGTCGGTCTGGCGACTTGCCTGCTTGAATCAGGTGATGCTGAGAAGGCGCGCGAAATTCTGGCAAGCCTGCCTGCTGACAAGCAGGATGCAGCGCCGGTTCGTGCGCTTGAAGCGCGGCTTGCACTTGCTGATCAGGTGAAGCTGATCGGTGATCCGGTAGAGCTGGAGCGTCGTGTTCAGGCTGATCCAAACGATTTTCAGGCGCGTTACGATCTTGCGCAGGTGCGCAATGCGCAGGGACGACGCGTTGAAGCGGCTGATGAGTTGCTGGCCGTCATGAAGGCTGATCGCAGCTGGAACGATGATGGTGCGCGCAAGCAACTTCTTCAATTCTTTGAGGCATGGGGCAACGCAGATCCGGCGACACTGGGCGCGCGCCGCAAGCTTTCATCGCTCCTGTTTTCTTAAGCGGCTTCATAATACGGAACCATTGAAGCCACTTTATCTCTTTATTTTTATGCATTTTCACATGGAAAGCTGCTTCGCACTATTACTGGAAATGCTCAGAAGGAGAAAGTCATGCAAGTGGGCAATGCCCGATATCGGACAGCTTCGGATATTCCGGAGCTTGTTCCGGTATTTCCGCTCAAGGGAGCCCTTCTTTTGCCCGGTGGCCAGCTGCCACTGAACATTTTTGAACCACGCTATCTCGAAATGGTCGAAGACGCGCTCGCTGGTAAGCGGATTGTCGCGATGATCCAGCCTCGCATTGAAGATGCAGATGACGATGACGAGAGCGAGACGTTCGACGAAACCGCTCGACCGCAATTGAGTCAGGTTGGATGTCTTGGACGGATCACCACTTATTCTGAGACGGGCGACGGGCGTGTGCTTATTACATTGCAGGGTATCTGCCGGTTCCGGGTTCTGGAGGAAATGAACTGCCGCAGGCCTTATCGCCAATGCAAAATTGCTCCGTTCCTGACCGATCTTGAAGCGGCTCGCGATGTCGGTGAGATTGACCGCGAAGCGCTGTTGCGTGCTTTCAAGGACTATCTCGAAGTGCATAATCTGGAAGCGGACTGGGATAGTATTTCACGGGCTGCCAACGACACACTGGTCAATGCGCTTTCGATGATGTCGCCCTTCGGTCCCGCTGAAAAGCAGGCGCTTCTGGAAGCCGCAGATTTAAAAACACGGGCTGCGACCCTCATCGCGATTACCGAAATGGTTCTGGCGAAGGCCAAAGACGATTATGGTTCGCGTCTGCAATGACCGCTGGAGAAACAATAATGGCAATAGATGAAAATACCGGCAATCTCGACGTGAAACTGCTTGAGCTGCTTGTTTGTCCGCTAACCAAGGGACCGCTTCAATATGATGCGGAAAATAATGAGTTGATCTCGCAAAAGGCGAGACTTGCCTATCCGGTTCGCGGCGGTATTCCGATCATGCTTCCATCGGAAGCACGTCCTCTGGAATAGAGTATATCCAGCTTCGGGCAGATTTGAAGTTTGAACGGATCTGCCCGATAAAGCCGTTATATAATTTCTGCATGTCCTCTGTTCTTTTTCATAAATTTCGCATCGCTGCTTGTTGCTTGCTGCGCGAGGGGGTTCTATAACCCTCGCGGAACTTGAAAGCGCGATATCGGAAATTGATTTCCCTGCCGCTATTGTGTGAGAAAAAACAGAGGCTTGGCATTATGGCATCCAGAAAACTCCTTCTCCTGCCCGGCGATGGCATCGGTCCCGAAGCAATGGCTGAGGTCCGCAAAATTATCGCTTTCCTCAATTCGGGTCTGAATCTCGGTTTTGAAACCGATGAAGGCCTGGTTGGCGGATCGGCATATGATGCGCACGGTCAGGCGATTTCCGATGCGGATATGGAAAAGGCGCTTGCTGCTGATGCTGTGCTTTTCGGTGCGGTTGGCGGTCCTAAGTGGGATAGCGTTCCTTATGAAGTACGCCCCGAAGCAGGTCTCTTGCGTCTGCGCAAGGATCTCGCACTTTATGCGAACCTGCGTCCGGCAATCTGCTATCCGGCCCTCGCACATTCATCGTCGCTGAAGCCGGAAGTGATCGAAGGCCTCGACATTCTGATCCTGCGCGAGCTTACCGGTGGTGTTTACTTCGGTGAGCCTAAGGAAATCATCGACCTGGGCAACGGCCAGAAGCGCGGTATCGATACGCAGATTTACGACACCTACGAAATCGAACGCATTGCCGATGTGGCTTTTGAACTTGCGCGCACCCGCGGCAACAAAGTTACTTCGATGGAAAAGCGCAATGTGATGAAGTCGGGCGTCCTGTGGAATCAGGTCGTTACCGCTCGTCACAAGGAAAAGCATTCTGATGTTGAACTTGAGCATATGCTGGCTGATGCTGGCGGTATGCAGCTCGTTCGCTGGCCGAAGCAGTTCGACGTGATCGTCACCGATAACCTGTTTGGCGATATGCTTTCCGACGTTGCTGCTATGCTGACCGGTTCGCTCGGCATGTTGCCATCGGCTTCGCTCGGTGCTGCTGATGGTGTTACCGGCAAGCGCAAGGCGCTTTACGAGCCAGTACATGGTTCGGCACCAGACATTGCTGGCCAGGGCGTTGCCAATCCGATTGCCATGATCGCTTCGCTTGCCATGTGCCTGCGCTACTCGTTCAACCTGATCGATGAAGCTGATCGTCTGGAAGCTGCGATTGCCGGTGTTCTCGATGATGGTCTGCGCACTGCCGACATCTGGTCGGAAGGCACCAACAAGGTTGGCACCACCGAAATGGGCGATGCAATTCTTGCAAAGTTTAAGGCGCTTTCGGCTTAATAGCTGATAATACCTTTTAGAATTGGCCGCTGTGCAGAGATCGCGCAGCGGCTTTTTTAATATTTTCAGTCTAGCTGTATTGTGAAGTTTGCGAACACCGCAGCTATCAGCAGAGCGATGAAGAAATATTGAAATCCCTTCCTTTTGATCCGCATTGCAAACAATATCACGGCAGTTTCGATCGCAAAGAAAATGAAATCGCCGAGCGGAGATTCTTCATTATTGATTGAAATGCTGGGGCCAGCACTGCGCATAAGTTCCATCAGATTAAGCAATATCAATAGTGACAGAAGCCATGTTTTTCGCGACATAAAATAGCGTTCGTAATCGCCATATTCCTTAATGTCGTCCGGCGTTAAAGTAACGCACATGAAAAACAGGCCAAAAACATAAAGAAGGTCTGAGACATAGGTATAGACATTGTATGTCTTTGTGCTGCTTTCAAAAAGATAGTCCCACCAGAACTGAATGATCCAGAGGAAAACAACAACAACCCATCCGATATGCATATAAGATATTTTATGCTTGTTCGGATGTTGGACGAAGCGCGAAGCAAAGATGAGCAGCCGTGATATGCACAGACTGATACCCATGCCATTGATAATTCTCATATGAGAGAAAGCATCAGCAGCACTGATTGCTGTGTCGACTCCTGAAGGCAATTCTTCACCTGCTTGTTCGGTTTGTTACGGATACACGGCTGTCTTACAGCGGGCCCAGTTCAGAATGAATCGTTGGAACCGCTGTAAATGTTTGTTCTTACGCAATATCCGACGCAAAAATGCTTCGCACTTTTGCTGGAAATGCTATGATATTCAGAATAAATAGCGTGTGTTTGACTAAGAATGAATAGAATTGTTTTGTTATAGTAAAGTTGTTTCGCCGCTCTGCAGAAAGTGGATAGCTGGAAAATAAACGCCCGATTTCCGGCTGCAATTTATCGCCAGGACGCTAAGAATAGTGGTCATGTTGAACACACTTCCCGATATGAACACCTTGTATGACGCCTTGCTTGCCCGCGACACTGCGTATGAAGGCAAAGCCTATGTTGGCGTGCTTTCGACGGGCATTTTCTGCCGGCTGACCTGTCCTGCACGAAAGCCGTTGAAAGAGAATTGCCGGTTTTTTGCTTCAATACCTGAATGCATTGCCGACGGTTTCCGCGCTTGCAAAAGATGCCACCCGTTGCAGCCCGCAGCGGAAGCGGATGTTTCTGTCGATCGTCTGTTGAAGGCGTTGGAAGCACAGCCGCAACGGCGCTGGAGCGAGGGTGATGTCGCTGGCATGGGCTTTGATCCATCGACCGTGCGGCGTAGTTTCAGGCGGCATTTCGGCATTACCTTCCTTGAAATGGCTCGGCAGGAACGGTTGCGACAGGGTTTCCAGACGCTTGCGCAAGGAGAGCGTGTCATCGATGCGCAAGTCGATGCAGGTTTTGAATCACCCGATGCGTTCCGCAATGCTTTTGCCCGAATTTTAGGTCTGCCCCCGGCGCAGTTGCAAAAGGATGGCTTGCTCCGCGCAGATTGGATTAAGACGCCGCTCGGTACAATGATTGCCGTGTGTGATCAGTCATCCCTGCATTTGCTGGAATTTGCTGATCGCAAGGCGTTGCCGCAAGAGCTGAAAAAGCTGCGCAAGGCCTGTCATGGTGCAATCGGTATCGGACGATATCCGTCGCATGATGTGCTGGAACGGGAGCTTGATGCATTTTTTGCGGGTCGATCCGCCAATTTCAATATTCCGCTGGTGCTGCATGGGAGCGCATTTACACGCGACGTCTGGCGAGAATTGCAGAATATCGGAGCAGGCCAGACACGAAGCTATAGCGAGATTGCAAGGGCAGTAGAAAAGCCGCTTGCGGTTCGTGCTGTCGCCAGAGCCAACGGTGCCAATCAGATTGCCATCATTATTCCGTGTCATCGGGTGATTGGTGCGGATGGCTCACTGACCGGCTATGGCGGAGGCCTTTGGCGAAAGCAGAAGCTTATCGAGATCGAGGCACAATATCGTTGAGTGGACCCAATAAAAAACGCCGCCCGATGAGGCGGCGTTTTCATTTTATTTGAGCTCAATTAGTCAATCTTATTGAGATCGACATTCTTGGTTTCCTTGACGAACAGGAGGCCGATAACGAGCGTGATTGTTGCAAGCACGATCGGATACCAAAGCCCGTAGTAAATATCGCCCTTAGCAGCACTCATCGCGAAGACAGTTGCTGGCAGCAGGCCACCGAACCAGCCGTTACCAATGTGATATGGCAGCGACATACCGGTGTAACGAATGCGGGTCGGGAACATTTCAACCAGGATAGCGGCGATTGGGCCATAAACCATCGTGACGTAAATCACGAGAATGGTGAGAATGGCGATCGTCATAACCCAGTTGATCTGCGAAGGATCGGCGACCATCTTGAACGCGCCTGCATTCGGGATGGTGTAGACAGCCTGTTCGGGCTGGGCCGCAGCATCGGCTTCCGCCTGCGTGATGATCTTGTTCTTGACCAGATCAGCGCTCGACATTGTTGCCTTTTCACCGGCACGTACAGCTTCCGCATTCAGTTCCAGTTCCGGATTGGCTGCAATGAAGGCATCGAGCTTGGAATCTGCAACTTTGGCAGGGCTGCGTACGAGCGGCCAACCAGCCTTTTGCAGGGCGAGGTTGATGTCATGGGTCAAAGCAGCCTGCTTTGCAGTTGCTTCTGCACCAGCTGCATTCGCATCAAACGAAGTTACAGTGGATTCACCGATCTTGACCGTTGCAGGCTGTCCGGCAGGGCCGATTACAACATCATAAGGCACAGCACTGCGCGACAGGAAGCTCGTTGCGATATCGCAGGAGCTGGTGAATTTTGAAGTGCCTGTTGCGTTGAACTGGAAGTTACAGTCGCCAGGAGCTGCCGTAACGGTTGCACGGATTGTCTGCTCGGCCTGTGCCAGCGCTGGGTTTGCAGCCTGCGTGAGAGCTTTGAACAGCGGGAAGTAGGTTACTGCCGCAAGCAGCAGGCCTGCCATGATGATTGGCTTACGGCCAATTTTATCGGACAGCCAGCCAAAGATAACGAAGAAGCTGGTACCGAGCAGAAGGGCTGCAGCCACCATGATGTTTGCGGTCTGGTTTTCAACCTTCAGCACGTTCTGCAAGAAGAACAGAGCGTAGAACTGACCGCAATACCAGACGACAGCCTGACCCATGGTAAGGCCGAACAGCGCGATGAGGGCGATCTTTGCATTTTTCCACTGACCGAATGCTTCAGAAAGCGGTGCCTTGGATGTTTTTCCTTCTTCCTTCATTTTCTTGAAGGCTGGGGATTCACTCATCTGCATACGAATCCAGACCGAGATACCCAGAAGAATGATCGAAACCAGGAACGGAATACGCCAGCCCCAGGCAGCAAAGGACTCAGTCGTCATCACGTTCTGAATGCTCAGGATAACCATCAGCGAAAGGAACAGGCCCAACGTTGCGGTTGTCTGAATCCAGGACGTGTAGAAGCCGCGACGACCGTTCGGGGCGTGTTCGGCAACATAGGTTGCAGCGCCACCATATTCGCCGCCAAGCGCCAGACCCTGCAACATGCGCAGAATGATCAGGATCGCAGGTGCAACAATACCGAGCGTTGCCGATCCGGGCAGAATGCCGACGAGAAACGTCGATGCGCCCATGATGACGATGGTAACGAGGAACGTATATTTACGACCAACGAGATCGCCGATACGTCCGAAGACAAGTGCGCCAAACGGGCGTACGAGAAAGCCTGCTGCGAAAGCGAGCAGCACGAAAATATTACGGGTTGTTTCAGGATATTCATTGAAGAACGCAGCGCCGATAAAGGCAGCAAGTGTTCCGTAGAGATAAAAATCGTACCATTCAAATACAGTGCCGAGCGAAGAAGCGAAGATCACCTTCTTTTCTTCACGCGTCATTTTAGGTGCGCCGGCCTTGGCGCTCGATTGAACTGACATTAATTCCTCCCAACAGCATTTTTGCTGATGTGCGCGGACGTTCTCCTCCAACTTCCACGCACTTTTTCCACGCAAGCATGATGAACTGAATCGTTTAATCCGTTTATTATCTTTTAGTATGAGAACCGCCCGGCTTGTTGCCCCGTGAAAGTTGACAGGCTGTGCGCCGAAGACGAGCGTGGTCGCAATATTGTCAGAACTGAAAATATGGCAGCTCTTTTCTTGAGGAGATCAGACATGAAGCGTTTTGAAGGGGGCTGCCTTTGCGGCAATGTGCGGTTTGTTGCTTCCGGTTCACCCTACCGCGTAGGAATTTGCCATTGTCTTGATTGCCGTAAGCATCACGGCGCTTTGTTTCACGCATCGGCGATTTTTCCAGAAAGCGCGGTAACAATTGACGGTGAAACAAAGGATTATGCGGGACGATATTTTTGTCCGCGTTGTGGTTCCTCGGTCTTTTCAAAATCGGAAGATGAGGTTGAAATCAATCTGGGGTCTCTCGATGCCCCGGATCAGTTCAAGCCAACCTATGAGCTCTGGACTATCCGGCGTGAATCCTGGTTGCCGCCATTTCCACTCAAAAGACACTATGAACGTGACCGCGATGGCACGACTCGCAGCGAAGACTAGATCAGGCAACCCGAACAGATGGTAATGTGCGCGCTATTCCTGTCCGTTTGGCGTTGGAATGCCTTTATTTTAGGCGTGACCGGGCATGCTGTGACGATGAAATAGGAATGATTATCCAAATACGACCTCTAACAGCCATTTTTCGTCGAATTTGGTTTTTTTCTCACGCATTGGGTGTTAAGTCGCTCTCGCGATAAATGCCGACAAATTCCCAGAGTTCAATTCATCCGCATGCCCCAAAATATCGCAGTGACGACATTTGCAGATTGATTTATGTCGCTGAGCGAACATCGAGCCCAGAGCCTGAAAGCCCCAAACATGACTGCACGTCTTTCATTCGCGCGCGAGCGTATTAACGTTCTTCTTCTCGAAGGCATTAACCAGTCTGCTGTCGATTATTTCAAATCGTCCGGCTACACCAACGTCGTTCATCTGCCCAAGGCACTCGACAAGGCTGAGCTGATCGAGGCGATTTCATCCGCGCATATCGTTGGCATTCGTTCGCGCACGCAGCTCACCGACGAAGTGTTTGAAGCGGCGCAGCGTCTGATCGCAGTCGGTTGTTTCTCGGTCGGTACCAATCAGGTTGATCTGAAAGCCGCCCGCAAGCGTGGTATTCCGGTATTCAACGCACCTTTCTCCAACACCCGCTCGGTTGCTGAACTGGTGATTGGCGAAATCATCATGCTGATGCGTCGTATTTTCCCGCGTTCCAATGCAGCCCATGTCGGCGGCTGGGACAAGAGCGCGACCGGCAGCCGCGAAGTCCGAGGCAAGACGCTGGGTATCGTTGGCTACGGCAATATCGGTTCGCAGGTCGGTAATCTTGCTGAAAGCCTCGGCATGACGGTCCGCTATTTCGACATGACCGACAAGCTGCAATATGGCAACGTGATCCCGACGGACACGCTCGATGAATTGCTCGAAATTTCGGACGTAATTAGCCTCCATGTGCCATCGAACAAGTCGACGGCCAAGATGATCACCGAAGCCAAGCTGCGCAAGATGAAGAAGGGTGCCTTCCTCATCAATAACGCGCGCGGAACAGTGGTCGATCTGGAAGCATTGGCAACAGTGCTCAAAGAAGGTCATCTTGCCGGTGCGGCAATTGACGTCTTCCCGGTTGAACCGGCTTCGAACAAGGACCCGTTTGTTTCGCCATTGCAGGGACTGGAAAACGTTATCCTGACCCCGCATATCGGCGGTTCCACCGAAGAAGCGCAGGAGCGCATCGGTATGGAAGTCAGCCGCAAGCTGGTTGAGTATTCCGATGTCGGTTCTACGCTGGGTGCGGTTAACTTCCCGCAGGTTCAGCTGCCTGCACGTCCAAGCGGCACGCGCTTCATGCATGTGCATGAGAACCGTCCGGGCATCCTCAACAGCCTCGTCAACATCTTCTCATCGCACAATATCAACATCGTCAGTCAGTTTCTGCAGACCGATGGTGAAGTCGGCTATGTGGTTATCGAAGGCGATGCGATGGAAGAACATGCCGAAGATGTGCTTCAGGCAATGCGCGAAATTCCGGGTACGGTTCGCACGCGTCTGCTTTACTAATTAGAGCATCATTTTTGAAAGGCCCGCGCAGCATTCGCTGCGCGGGCCTTTGTCATTTCGTGGTCTCTGCGTAATAAGCGGGATCGTTCCTGCATATTTGAGCAGTTTTGTTGCGCTCATCGCTGCAAACACATTGACTCTTTTTTCAAAGGGCTTAAAAGCGCAATCGGAAAAGGAGACAATCCCGTGAACGCTTCTCGCGCATCACATAGCCTGTGTGGACTGAATGGCCTCATCGCCATTGACAGCCCTATGGCGTCCGTTTCCAAAACTACCACGGCCACTTGCATTAAAACGACCACCAAAACGGTCTGACCCCTTGGCCTGCTCGCCCTCTCTCCCCGGGTCCGGCCCAGGGATAAGGCCCGCTGGTCGCGGGTTTTTATGGAAGCGGAGAGGACAGGAGAAGGTAAATGGGTTTCAAGATTGCAGTCGTCGGCGCCACCGGTAATGTCGGGCGCGAAATGCTCAATATCCTCGAAGAACGTGGCTTTCCGGCTGATGAAGTCGTAGCGCTTGCTTCGCGTCGCAGCCAAGGCACGGAAGTATCCTATGGCGACAAGACGCTGAAGGTTAAGCCGCTCGACCAGTATGATTTCTCAGATACCGACATCTGCCTCATGTCCGCTGGCGGCAACATTTCCAAGGAATGGTCGCCAAAGATCGGTGCGCAGGGCTGCGTTGTTATCGATAACTCGTCCGCATGGCGCTATGACGCCAATGTGCCGCTCATTGTTCCTGAAGTGAACCCTGATGCGATTGAAGGTTTCCGCAAGAAGAACATCATTGCTAACCCGAACTGCTCGACTGCGCAGCTCGTCGTGGCTCTGAAGCCTCTGCACGATGCAGCCAAGATCAAGCGCGTTGTTGTTTCGACCTACCAGTCCGTTTCGGGTGCTGGCAAGGAAGGCATGGACGAATTGTTCCAGCAGTCGCGTGCAGTATTTGTTGCTGATCCTGTCACCGCTCAGAAGTTCACCAAGCGCATCGCGTTCAACGTGATCCCGCATATCGATGTCTTCATGGAAGACGGCTACACCAAGGAAGAATGGAAGATGGTGGCCGAAACCAAGAAGATGCTCGATCCAAAGATCAAGCTTACGGCAACCGCTGTTCGTGTACCTGTATTCATCGGTCACTCGGAAGCAGTTAACATCGAGTTTGAAAATCCGATTTCGGCTGAAGAAGCGCGCGAAATTCTGCGCGAAGCGCCTGGCTGTCAGGTTGTCGATAAGCACGAAGACGGCGGCTATATCACGCCGTATGAATCGGCTGGCGAAGATGCAACCTACATCAGCCGTATCCGTGAAGACATCACGGTTGAAAACGGTCTGGCACTTTGGGTTGTTTCCGACAATCTGCGCAAGGGTGCTGCTCTTAACACGATCCAGATCGCAGAACTGCTTGTTGCTCGCGGCCTGATCACGCCAAAGGCACTTGCTGCTTAATCTAGATTGCAGTTTGAAAAAACAAAAGCGCCGGGAAACCGGCGCTTTTTTGATAGTGCATCCTGAAAAGTGTGGAACTGTTTTCGGGATGTGCGCTCGGGATCTAACCCGAGATACTGTCTTTGAGATTGTTGCGGACATCAAGCAGCTGTGCTCGAAGATCCTGCAAGTCGCTGATGGGCTGACCGAGTGCGCAGAAGACCTGCCCAGGAATGCTTTCGGCCTCTAGGCGCAAAGCTCTGCCTCCATCGCTCAGCGTAATGCGGACCTGCCGCTCATCCTGGCTGTCTCTGCGACGCGCGATATGCCCTGCTGCTTCCAGCCGCTTCAAAAGCGGGGTGAGGGTGCCGGAATCGAGACCGAGTTTCGCGCCGATTTCAGAAACCGTGCGGTTATCCTGTTCCCACAAAACAATCATGACCAGAAACTGCGGATAGGTCAGTTCCAGTTTGCTGAGGATCGGTTGATAAGCGCGGGTTAGCGCATTCGCGGTCGAATAGATCGCGAAACAGACCATATCCGACAGATTGAGATGGGATTCTTTTGGGTCTTCTTTCATAGCGCAAGCTCCATGGCAGAACTTTACATGAGGTGCAATTGAATTGCGCGTCACATATTTGTGACAATACATTTTGCAAAATTAGATTGTGCACAATTTAATATTCTGTAATTTTGGTTGCGGAGATAAACGAACACTCACCAATGGAGATTTTCAAATGGCTATTCTTTACACGACCCAGTCAACAGCAACTGGCGGTCGCACGGGCAGCGCCAAGACCGCTGATGGTCGTTTAAGTGTTGTTCTCGACACCCCGAAGGAACTCGGCGGTTCGGGTGGCGAAGGCACCAATCCTGAGCAGCTGTTTGCATCCGGCTATGCAGCTTGTTTCCTCGGCGCATTGAAATTTGTCGCAGCGAAAGAAAAGGTTTCCATTTCCGCTGACAGCACAGTGACTGCCACCGTTGGTATCGGTCCGCGTGAAGATGGCACAGGGTTTGGTCTGGATGTGGCTCTGGCAGTTGCTCTGCCGGGTGTTGAAAAAGCCAAGGCAGAAGAGCTGGTCAATGCCGCGCACATCGTTTGCCCTTATTCGCACGCAACACGCGGTAATATCGATGTTCGCCTGAGCGTGGAATAAAGTGCATCCCGAAAAGTGGGTACCGGTTTTCAGAATAAGACGCGCGGTCAAACGAGTTAAGCAAAAGGCGCCCAAACGGGCGCCTTTATTTTATTCATTGAGGCAAGTCATTCAACGCTTTCAATGCCGCCTCAACCTGTGCACGCGCTTCTTCGCCCAATGGCAGAATAGGCCGAGGCGGTTCGATTTTTGCAAGACCAAGCAGATCGGCGATCAGATACATGATGCGGAAACTGCCGTGGGCTTTGAAAAGGTTCCAGAGTGGTTCAAATGCAGCGTTGATACGCTCAGATTCTTGCTGTTTTCCACTTTGCGCAGCACGCACCAGTGCTGCAAACTGCTTTGGTAGAAGGCCCGCAGCGACACTGTAGAAAGCATCAGCGCCTGCGAGCAGAGCATCTTTTGCTCCCCAATCGCCGCTATAACCGATGGCAAAATCATCGGGCGTTGTAGCGCGCAACTTTGCGACCTCTCCCGCGGAGTCATTATCGGCAGGCAGCGGCATTTTGATTGCCTTGATGTTTTTGAGATCTGCCAAGCGCGCAATCAGTTCATCGGTGAAAATGAAACGAGTAGTGCCGGGATTGTTGTAGATACACAAAGGCAGATCCGTCGCCTCGGCAACAGCTTTGAAATGCTGAAAGCCTTCTTCCTGTGTGAGCGGCGTATAGGAAACGGGTGCGAGCAAAAGTGCATCAGCCCCGGCATCTGCCGCATCGCGGGCAAGCGCTTGCGCTTCATCGGTGCGCAATGCGCCGACGCCCACGATCAGTGGCGTCTTGCCGCCGATGTATTTCACTGCAGTCCTGACCGTATGTCGACGTTGTTCTCGTGTGAGGAAGGCATAGCCGCCAGTGCTTCCCAGCAGGCCAATCGAGTCGGCGCCTGCGTCATGGATGAGGGTGAGAAATGCGTTGAGGGCGTCCTCGATAAGATTGCCTGCTGCATCGATTGGGGTGAGGGGGAAAGCGGAGAGGCCTTTGAAAATCTTCATTGCGATACTCATTTCTCAGACAGGTTCAGCGTGACAGAAGCAGGCGAATACCAGCGACAGCAAAGACGGCTGCAAGAACGCCTTCGATCCAGCGGCGAGCGCGTCGATACATGCGCACCATGGGCGCGGTAGAGAATACAATGGCGTAGCCGCAGAAAATGGTAATGCTCAGCGTTATACAGCCGCCGAGGAATGCCGTCAGCTGCGGCCAAGACGAGTTTGTGCCAAGGCCAAGCGTTACCAACGCGATCCATGACAGGATAGACTTGGGATTGGAAAGATGCAGCAGCAAGCCCCGTCGATAAAGCTCACCGCCTGATAGGAAAGCATCACCGCTCGTTGCGCGGGCAGCGATTTTCTCATCCGATGTCATGGCAGCGCGTGCCGCTTTGAAGGCCAGATACAGGAGGTAAAGCCCGCCGAAAATCTTGAGAACAATCAGTGCCTCGGCAAAACGTGTAAGGATCGCTGAAACACCGGTCGCAGCCATCAGCCCCCAGAAGATGGAGCCTGTCACGACGCCTGCGGCAAACATCAGTCCTGCTTTTCGGCCTTGGTTCATGGCAACGCCCATGATGCGCATATTGCTGGGGCCGGGACTTCCGGCAGCAATAACATAGGTCGTGTAAACGAGGAGAAGCTGATAGGCCGCCGGAGAAAGGCTCATGATCGTCACTCAGTTTGAACTGAGGCAATCAATAGCATTCTCTGCATGCAATATCTGTATGCGATTGTATCGAAATCTACCGGAAAAATGCCGAAATTGTCACGGTTTTGGTCGAAAATGGCAAAACTGTGCCGTTCATCGCAAATCCGTAATTCTATTCAGCCTGAGCTTCCAGCGCTTCCATATCGTCATCCGACAGGCCAAAATGATGGCCGATTTCATGGATGAGAACATGAGTGATGATATCGCCAAGCGTTTCTTCGTGTTCGGACCAGTAATCCAAAATTGCACGGCGGAAGAGCGTGATGCGATTGGGGCCTTCGCCGGTTTGCAGGCTGAAGCGTTCACCAATACCGGTGCCTTCGAACAGACCTAACAGGTCGAAAGGCGTTTCCAATCCCATGTCTTCGACAATCTGTTCTTCAGGAAAGTCAGAGATTTGGATAATGACATCGCCGCACAGCGTCCTGAACTCTTGCGGCAGATGCGCAAGAGCTTCAATCGCGATGGATTCGATTTCGTCTAGCGAGGGCGACAAACGTGCCGCCCAGTCACCGCTTTGATCTTCTCGGGCCATTTCAGCCAATCGTGTCCTATTCACTTGTTCAGGCCACCACGCATCGACCAGAGGCGTTTAATGCAATGACCATTATGCCCAAGGACGCTGTTGGGCGTTCTTTGCTTCAAATGTATCAATGTTCGTTACTTTTTCCATGGTCAGGCCGATGTCATCGAGACCATTGAGCAGGCAGTGACGCTTGAAATCATCGAGGTCAAAGGAAATTGAACCGCCATCCGGGCCATGGATTTCCTTGGCTTCCAGATCAATGGTGAGCGTAGCATTCGCACCGCGCGATGCATCGTCCATCAGCTTGTCGAGTTCTTCCTGGCTAACCTTGATCGGCAGAATGCCGTTCTTGAAGCAGTTATTGTAGAAGATGTCGGCGAACGAGGTCGAGATTACGCAACGAATGCCGAAATCGAGCAGAGCCCAAGGCGCATGTTCACGCGAGGAGCCGCAACCAAAATTGTCGCCAGCAACCAGAATCTGGGCGTTGCGATAGCCGGGCTTGTTGAGCACGAAATCCGCATTTTCGGTTCCGTCTTCGTTAAAGCGCATTTCGGCAAAAAGCCCCTTGCTCAGACCCGTGCGCTTGATCGTCTTCAGATAATCCTTTGGGATAATCATGTCCGTATCGATATTGACGATCGGCAGGGGGGCCGCGACGCCCGTGAGCTTGGTGAACTTATCCATGTTCCTGACCTGTCGGTTGGGTATTTTAAATTTGCAGTCTGATTTACATCAGCACCGCACAGAGTCAATGTTTCAGGCCATAACTGCCTAATAGGTCGCAACCCTGGGGCAGATTAGCAGCGCTTCCGGCCTGTTTTGAGGCAAGCCGGAAACAGTTAGCGTGTTCGGCGCAAGAATATGTCTGAAAATCGAATTAAATAATCAGAATCATGCGCCGAGGCGAAGTCAGGCGAAATTATTGCACGTTAAGTGCAATGCCGCCGGTCTCGCTGCCGGTCAACCTGCGAGATTTCCCGTCTGCACCAACAACGACCGTAAAGCGTCTGCGCAGCATCGAGAGGTTTGGTGAAACTGCGACATCAATCGCTGGATCAAACTGCAGGGTTATCCGCCATAGATCAGGCTTGATCGTTTCTTCAACACCGATAATGCGGGCTTCAAAGGCGGTTGAATGGAACATGCCTGAAACGCGTTGGCTGACACGATAAGGGGCAGCACTGTCTTCGATGAGAGCTGCTTCGGCTTTCACACCATGGGCTGCAAGGGTGTTCCAATCGCGCGTGCCGGACTGGCGAGCAACGAGGTCCAGTGCCTTTCCGTGGCTGATATGAATGCCTTCTTCACCCAGAGCCTGCCGCAAACGGCGAGCCTGATGTTTGAAATCAGTTGTATTGTGCCCAGCAAGGATAGCTGTGGTCATGGTTTCGCTCCTGAATGTGAGCAGCATTTTCGTAAACGGGTACTCGCATTGCCGTTTCTGCCGTCACCGGAACAGGAACGTGAATTCAGAATGCTTTACCAAGGCCGTGAGGCTGCGAGCGGCGGGTGCATTCCAACCGTAGGCTGGAAAATAAGCAGGCCTAAGGCGGATTTCAAGTCTTATGAATGGGAGGTGTTGCAACAGTTCACTCCTAGCAATATCCACTTTCAAAAGATCAATTATGCTGACAGCACGGAAATATTATATGTGCTTGACCGGATGGCTTAAATAATCAAAGTCTTATCTACGTTTTGATGTCTTATGATTAGCAGCGATGGGTGGAATATGCTTCGAATTTTTCTCTTGGGATTGACGGTTGCAGTGATGAGTTTGCCAGCTTCTGCGGAAAACAAGCCTGGCTTCAATCCGCATGAAGGACTTTTTACAAGCAATGAAGGCATGGAACTTAAGGCTGATGTGACGCACAAAAGTGGCGATCAATATGCCGTATCTCTGTCTACAAACGTCCCAATGGTCGACAATCAGCCAGGCTGCGGTGGCGGGGTGGCCGGTGATGTCACCATTAAAGACAAAAAGGCGATATTCAAAATCGAGAGCGAAGGTTTTGATCCGAAAGAAGCAGAGTCCGTCCGGAACCCGCGCTATTGCGAGATCAAGATGAATTTCGTTGGTGAATATAAGCTTGAGATCGAAGAGGTCGGTGGATGCACCTATTACCATGGCGCATCATGTGAATTCACCGGAACGCTCGAACACGAAGCGAGCGGAATTTAAAAAACTTTGTCGGGCGAGCGCTTGTCTGCTGATGCAGATCAGTGCACAAATTACGCATGAAAACAATTGCTCGCCCACGTCGTTCCGTCTTGTTCGTACCTGGATCCAATAGTCGTGCGCTCGAAAAGTCGCTGACGCTTGCAGCGGATTGTGTGATCTACGATCTGGAAGATTCCGTAGCGCCCGAAACCAAAATTGCGGCGCGAGACGCGCTGTCCGTACATTTTTCCGAGCATCCAAAGGTTGGATTTGAGCGGGTCGTGCGGGTGAATACTGCCGATACGCAATGGGGCAAAGGCGATGTTGCTGCTGCAGCCAATATGGGTGCAGACGCTGTGTTGCTGCCCAAGGTCGAGCGGCCGCAGGATGTGATTGACGCCGCCAATCGGCTTGACCGCAACGATGCGGACCCTGATATGCGTGTCTGGGCGATGATCGAAACGCCACGCGGCATCCTCAACGCGGATGAAATTGCGGTACTTGGCCGTCGTTCGGCGGCAAGGCTTGGCTGTTTTGTGGTGGGCCCAAATGATATTGCGCGCGCCACCGGCGTTCGTCCGCAAGCGGGACGGCCTTATCTGATCCCATGGCTGATGCAAATCATTCTGACTGCGCGCGCTGGCGGCATTGATGTGCTGGACGGCGTTTTCAATGACTTTCGGGATAGTGTGTGCTTTGAAGCGGAATGCTTGCAGGCGGCTCTGATGGGCTTTGATGGCAAGACGCTCATTCACCCCTCACAAATTGAGGTGGCCAATCGCGCCTTCTCCCCGTCGGATGAAGATGTTGCCCATGCCCGCGCGGTGATTTCAGTGTTTGCGCAGCCCGAAAATGCTGAGAAGGGCGTCGTGTCGCTCGATGGGCAGATGGTTGAGCGTCTGCATCTCGAAATGGCCGAGCGCATTCTCGCAAAATCAAATTCGTCATCATAACCAAGGAAGAATGACTATGAAGCTCTATCGTTTCATCACCGGCCCAGACGATTCCGCGTTCTGTCACCGCGTAACCGCAGCGCTTAACAAGGGTTGGCAGCTTTATGGTTCGCCGACCTATGCGTTCAACGCAGCAACCGGCGTTCTGCATTGTGGTCAGCCTGTGGTGAAGGAAGTCGACGGCGTCGATTACACACCAGACATCAAGCTCGGCGAATATTGATGGCTGTCCGCCGCATCGTATCCAACATAGCGGCCGATGATCTCGCGGCCGCGAAACGCTTCTACGGAGACGTATTGGAACTTGATGTGGTGATGGACCATGGCTGGATTGTCACCTATGCCGCAGATGCGGACGCAAGGGTGCAGATCAGTTTTGCCACCGAAGGAGGTTCGGGCACCCCGGTGCCCGAACTCTCAATAGAAGTCGATGATATCGATGCCGTCCATGGGCGGATGATTGCCGCTGGCTTTAAAGTTGAATATGGGCCGAGCGACGAGGAATGGGGTGTGCGGCGCTTCTTTGTGCGTGATCCCTACGGACGGCTTGTGAATATTCTCAGTCATAAGCAATGAAAAAAGGCCGGATTCCCGGCCTTTTCATTTTTTAGTTCAACCCACGCTTTTCAATCATCGCATCTGGCGTTGGCATCTTGCCGCGGAAGGCTTTGTAAAGCTCCTCCGGATCACGGCTGCCACCGGCTGAATAGATATATTGCTTGAGCTTTGCGGCCAGTTCCGGGTTAAACGCATCGCCCGTTTCCTCAAATGCCGAGAATGCATCGGCATCCAGCACTTCTGACCACATGTAGGAATAGTACCCTGCGGAGTAGCCGTCGCCGGAGAAAACATGGGTGAAATGTGGCGTGCGGTGGCGCATGATAATCGCATCCGGCATCGACAGCTTTTTCAGCGTTGCCGCCTCAAAGGCCAGCGGATCGCTTATCTTTTCAGTACCCGTATGGAAAGCCATATCAACAAGCGCGGATGAGGTGAATTCCACCGTATTGAAGCCTGCATTGAAAGAGCGCGCTGCAAGCACCTTGTCGAGCAGTGCCTTTGGCATTGCTTCTCCAGTGCGATAATGCACGGCATATTTTTCAAGCACGGCAGGGACTGTCAGCCAATGCTCGTAGAGTTGGGATGGCAGTTCGACAAAGTCACGCGAAACAGCGGTGCCGGAAACGGCAGGCCATGTCACATCCGACAAAAGCCCATGCAACGCATGACCAAATTCGTGGAACAGTGTGCGGGCATCGTCGAGCGAAAGAAGCGCGGGCTCACCTGCCTTCGGCTTTGCAAAATTCATCACGTTGTAGATGAAAGGCTTCTGCCCGGCATTAAGCTTGTGGCTCGATTGCAGCGAACTCATCCATGCGCCAGAGCGCTTGGAGGTGCGGGCAAAATAGTCGCCTAAAAACAGGCCGCGTTCGCTGCCGTCAGCGTTCAATACCTGGAACACCCTTACATCCGGATGCCAGACGGTGATGCCCTTCTTTTCCTCGAAACGGATACCGAACAAGCGGGTTGCAACATCAAAGCTTGCTTCGATGATTTTTTCGAGTTGCAGATATGGCTTGAGTTCCGCCTCATCAAAGGCAAAGCGTTCGGCACGGAGCTTTTCGGCGTAAAAACGCCAGTCCCACGGCGCTACTTTGTGGTTATGGCCGTCGGCCGCGATCAGACGTTCAAGTTCGGTTTCTTCTTCATGAGCCTTGGCACGCGCCTTGTCCCAGACTGGTTCCAGCAGGTCCATGACGGCCTTTGGCGTCTTGGCCATGGTGTCATCGAGCTTGTATGCGGCAAAGTTGGCATAGCCGAGCAGATGCGCCTTGCGTTCGCGCAGTTCCACCATTTCGCGCACGATCTCACGGTTGTCGGTCTCGCCGCCATTTTCGCCGCGCTTGCCCCAGGCGTTGAAAGCCTGCTCGCGCAGTTCACGATTTTCCGAGAAGGTCAGGAATGGTTCAACAATCGAGCGTGATAGCGTGACTGCCCATGCGTCCGGCTGACCACGCTCGGCTGCGGCACTTTGCATGGCGTTTTTGAGGAAATCAGGAAGCCCCGCGAGATCGGCCTCATTGGTGATGAACAAAGCCCAGCTTGATTCATCCTTCAGAACATTCTGACCGAAGCGCGCGCCGAGGCCCGCCAGCTTTTCATTGATGCCTGCGAGTTCTTTTTTGCCGGCTTCATCAAGCTTGGCACCGGAGCGAACAAAGCCTTTCCAGGTCTTCTCCAAAACGCGTTTGGTTTCGAAATCCAGATCAAGATGGTCGCGATTCTCATAAAGTGCATCGATGCGTGCAAACAGCTTCGGGTCCATCATGATGCGCGAATAGTGGCGCGACATTTTGGGTGCGATTTCGCGCTCCAGTGTCTGAATAGTCTCGTTGGTGTGAGCACCGGCACGCAGCCAGAAAATGGAGGAAACGCGATCAAGGGACTTGCCCGTCAGCTGTAAAGCTTTCAGCGTGTTTTCAATCGTGGCTTCAGCGGTCTCATGAGAAATTGCTTCCACTTCCGCAAGGTCATCAACCAAAGCTGCATCAAACGTGGCGGCGAAATCGTTATCCTTGAATGCGTTGAAATCCGGCAGGCCAAGCGGTCCGTTCCATTCGGTAAGCGCGTGATTGTAAGCTGGCTTTTCGGACATCAGAAAACTCCACATCAATTGAATTCCATATGCACCAGATTTAGGAGTTCATCTCCTTTCGGGCAAGGGCATTTGCTGTTGTTTCGCATTCCCGGATAGCGTGGCTTGACCCTGTCTCCCACAGATAATAGGGATGAAAGACGGTCTTGCTCCCATACAAATGGGAGTGCTTACAGGTTCCTCCAATTTAGGCTTTCTGATTACGGGTTTTCTTTTTCGTGGTCACGCCGAGAGCGATTGTTGCAGTCTATGAATGTCGCGCCCGACCATCGTAGTGCCCAGAATGCGCAACCCGTAATGAGCGAATTGCGGGTCGGCGTTATCGGCGGTCTTCTCGCAGCGCTGGGTCTCATGTCGATGGCGCTTTATACGCCGGCTATGACCGAGATCGTTCATGCCTTTGGCACGACCGAAGCGATGGTGAAGCTCACCATATCAGTCTATCTCGCTGGCTTCTGCGTCTCACAGCTTATCTGCGGGCCGTTGTCGGACGGCTTCGGGCGAAGACCCATCACAATCGCCTTCATGGTGATTTATCTCGCTGCCAGCATCCTCGCGTTGTTCGCAACGACCATCGACACGCTTTTGGTTGCGCGGTTCCTGCAAGGCGTTGGTGCGGCTGTCGGCGTCACGATTTCACGCGCAATCGTTCGCGATCTTTTCACCCATGACGCATCCGCGCGGGTGATGAACCTTATCGGCATCGTTATTGCAGTGGGCCCTGCTGTCGCGCCCACACTTGGCGGGGTGACGATGGAGCTGTTTGGCTGGCAGGCGATTTTTGTCGTCATGGTCTGTCTGGGAATTCTGGTGGTCCTGATGGCAATCTTCATTATCAGGGAAACCGTCAGTCGCGATCTCAGTCGTATTCGACCAAAGGAATTGCTGCGTTCCTACTGCACGTTGCTGACAAGTCGCCAGTTTGTCTACGCAAGTCTGGGCGTCGGCGGTACGACCGGAGGGCTTTATACGGCAGCTACCATTTTGCCGTTTGTGCTGATGGGGCGGGTGGGTATGACGGCAACGCAATTCGGGATTGGTCTGCTTTTACAGACGAGTTGCTATTTTGTCGGGAGCCTGTTGTTCAGGCGGCTGATGACGATCTATCGCCCGCGACAGCTGGCCGCTGCCGGTTATGTTGCAATGGTTGCGGCAAGCATACTGATTGCGACGCTGCTCCGGGTGTTCGAGCCGGTCTATCTGCTGGTGATGCTGCCCATGGGGCTCTTTGCATTTGGTGTTGCGCTGGTCATGCCGGTGATGACATCTGCTGGCATGGCACCCTTTCCCAAGATGGCCGGTGCGGCTTCGGCCATGATGGGTTTCTTTCAAATGGGTGGTGGGCTGATTGGCGGCGCAATTGCGGCGCTGATGGGTGATCCGGTCATCGCCCTTGCAACGCTTATCCCGGCGCTCGGCTTCATCGCTGCGATTGCTTTTCTACTCTGGCTGCGTCTGCCGCAGACGGCCTGAAAATCACAATTTCAAACTCGTATGAAAAAGCTTTCATGATTATCCGCCGGGGCTTGACTTTGATTGCCGTCGGGCGCACATGACCCACGCAGCCGCATTTTCTTTGGCTGCATTTCAACCGGAGTCTTATTCTCTTATGCCAAGCGACAGTCACAGTCGATTGTTTCAGCCGTCAAGGCAGTTCGTGATCTGATCGTTTGGGGTCAGCTTGCACGGTCTGTCTTCGACGGCGGATCGACAGAAAGGCAAGCCTATGACCGACAACAACTTCGCCCCAGAAGTGCTCAATGTTGCCGACCTCCCTGCTGCAGCAATTGCCAGCCGCATCGCCGATATTCGTACGGGCGACGCGGTAGAGATCGTCAATGAACTCGATGCAGATGACGCAGTCGCCGTTATCGCCCAGCTTTCGCACGAAGATGCCATCCGCCTGCTCGACCAGCCGGAACTGGAACGTGCCACAGAAATTCTGGCTATTCTTCCGCCAAACATTGCCAGCCAATTGTTGGATGGCATGTCTGCTGACCGTGCAACTGACGTCTTTCAGGAACTGGAAGATGCCGATCGTGCGCGTTTATTCCCAATTCTGGCACCAGAAACAAAGGCCGCGCTGAAGAAGCTGATGGGCTATCCGCCAAACACGGCTGGTAGTCTGATGACCATTGAGTTCATCGCGGTGCCTTCCGATTGGAATGTCGGTCAAACACTTGACCATATTCGTAAGGTCGAGCGCACGCGCGAAACGGTTTACGCAATCTATGTGGTTGATCCGCAAACCCGCGTTCTGCTGGGTGTGGTCAGCCTGCGTCGTCTCATTATTCGTGAACTGGATGAGCCGATTCTCTCGCTTGCACGCGACGATGATCCAATTACGATTTCGCCGCATGAAGATCGTGAAGACGTAGCCCGTCTGTTTCGTAAGCATGATCTTCTGGCCGTTCCTGTCGTTGATGACGGCCGCCACATCATCGGCATTGTAACTGTCGATGATGTGCTGGATGCCATGACAGAAGAGGCGAGCGAAGACGCCTATCGTTTCGGTGGTATGGAGGCACTCGACAAGCCTTACATGCGTATCGGTTTTGGCGAGATGCTGAAGAAGCGCGCTGGCTGGCTGGGCATTCTGTTTCTGGGCGAAATGCTGACCGCAAGTGCGATGCAGCATTTCGAGTTGGAACTTGAAAAAGCACTCGTTCTGACGCTGTTTATTCCGCTTATCATGTCTTCCGGCGGCAATTCCGGCTCGCAGGCAACATCTTTGATTATTCGTGCGCTTGCGCTGCAGGAAGTCAAACTGAAAGATTGGTGGCGCGTTGCCATCCGCGAAGTGCCAACCGGGCTAGCGCTAGGCAGTTTCCTTGGCCTCATCGGCATGGTTCGTATCGCCCTGTGGCAGAAGCTCGGCATTTACGATTATGGCGAGCATTGGATTCTGGTCGGTGCTACCGTTGGCATGGCACTCGTCTGTATCGTGACTTTCGGCTCGGTAACGGGATCAATGCTGCCGTTTATTCTCAAACGGCTGGGCTTTGATCCGGCCAGTGCATCAGCACCTTTTGTTGCCACATTGGTCGATGTGACGGGGCTTGTGATCTATTTCAGTGTGGCGCTGGTTATTTTGTCGGGAACGCTTTTATAGGCTCTGGCGACAAAAAACTGTTAGAAATACAGTGTAAAAACGCAATTAAATCCGGGCTTTTCGGGTTAATTAAGGGGCAGTTTCGCGCTGCCCCTTTCTAAAACGCAAAAAAACCTGTAAGAGCGCCCCATTGATTTTCCGTGCATCCATCTTGGCGCGGCTCCCAACTCATATAGAAGTGATCTCCATATGGAATTGCGTAATATCGCTATTATCGCACACGTCGATCATGGCAAAACCACATTGGTCGATGAACTGCTGAAGCAGTCGGGCTCGTTCCGCGACAATCAGCGCGTTGCAGAACGCATGATGGATTCGAACGACATCGAAAAGGAACGTGGGATCACCATTCTCGCGAAAGCCACTTCGGTTGTCTGGAAGAACACCCGCATCAACATCGTCGACACGCCAGGCCACGCCGACTTCGGCGGCGAAGTTGAGCGTATTCTTTCGATGGTGGACGGCGCTATCGTTCTCGTCGATGCTGCTGAAGGCCCAATGCCACAGACGAAGTTCGTTGTTGGCAAGGCGCTGAAGGTTGGCCTGCGTCCGATCGTTGCGATCAACAAGATCGACCGTCCGGATGGCCGTCATGAAGAAGTCATCAACGAAGTTTTCGACCTCTTCGCCAATCTCGACGCAACTGACGAACAGCTCGATTTCCCGGTTCTTTACGGTTCAGGCCGTAACGGCTGGATGGCGCTGAACCCAGAAGGCCCGCAGGACGAAGGTCTGGCACCACTGTTCGATCTGGTTCTCAAGCACGTTCCAGCGCCAAAGGTTGCTGAAGGTCCGTTCCGCATGATCGGTACAATCCTTGAAGCTGATCCGTTCCTTGGCCGCATCATCACCGGTCGAATTCATTCGGGTTCGATCAAATCCAACCAGGCCGTCAAGGTTCTTGGTCAGGATGGTTCGCTGCTCGAAAATGGTCGTATCTCGAAGATCCTTGCATTCCGCGGCATCGAGCGTCAGCCGATTGAAGAAGCACAGGCAGGCGACATCGTTGCTATCGCCGGTCTCTCCAAGGGTACCGTTGCTGACACATTTTGCGATCCTTCGGTCAGCGAACCTCTCGCAGCTCAGCCAATCGATCCGCCAACTGTTACCATGTCCTTCATCGTCAATGACAGCCCTTATGCTGGCACGGAAGGCGACAAGGTAACGAGCCGCGTTATTCGTGATCGTCTGTTCAAGGAAGCTGAAGGCAACGTCGCGCTCAAGATCGAAGAATCGAATGAAAAAGATTCGTTCTTTGTTTCCGGTCGCGGTGAATTGCAGCTTGCAGTTCTCATCGAAAACATGCGCCGTGAAGGTTTTGAGCTTGGCGTTTCGCGTCCACGCGTCGTCATGAAAGACGGCGAAAACGGCGAGAAGCTTGAGCCTGTTGAAGAAGTCGTCATCGACGTCGATGAAGAATATTCGGGCACTGTTGTTCAGAAGATGTCTGAACGTAAGGCCGAAATGGTCGAGCTGCGTCCTTCGGGCGGCAATCGTGTTCGTATGGTGTTCTACGCACCGACTCGTGGTCTGATCGGCTATCAGTCGGAACTTCTGACCGATACACGCGGTACGGCGATCATGAACCGCCTGTTCCATGATTATCAGCCATACAAGGGCGAAATCTCGGGCCGTAACAACGGCGTTCTGATTTCCAACGATCAGGGTGAAGCTGTTGCTTACGCTCTGTTCAACCTCGAAGATCGTGGTCCGATGATTATCGACGCTGGCGTCAAGGTTTATCAGGGCATGTTGATCGGCATTCACAGCCGCGACAACGATCTTGAAGTCAACGTGCTCAAGGGCAAGAAGCTCACCAACATCCGCGCCGCCGGTAAGGATGAAGCCGTGAAGCTGACGCCTCCGATCCGTATGACGCTGGAGCGCGCTCTGTCTTGGATTCAGGACGATGAGCTGGTTGAAGTGACGCCAAAGTCGATCCGTCTGCGCAAGCTTTACCTCGATCCAAACGAGCGCAAGCGTTTTGAAAAGAGCGGCAAGGGCGCTGCCTGATTGCTTCTGACGATCTGATAAGAGAAACGGCGCCATTCGGCGCCGTTTTTATTTTATCATTCAAGTAAAAGTTGGTAGTTTGACAAGGTCTTTTAATTAGTAAAATGTAATATAATAAGGATTTTCTATTTTTAATTGATTGTTATCAGTTTTTGCTGTTTCCTTACTGTGAGTAAGGCAAAGTATTCCCGGTTTATAGGAACTGCGAACAATGTGTTTAGCCTGCAATCCCGGACTGATAGCTGTATTCAAACACGCAACGTCAAGGCGTGATTTCCTCAAGTACATGGGCGGTGCGGCGGTATCCGCTTTTGCGGCAACGGCGGTCGAACCAGCTGCAGCGATGGGCAACCGCGCGTCTGCTAATGCACCGGCCGATGTCATTTTCCGTCGTGGAACCGTTCTGACAATGAATGCTGAAACTCCGCGAGCTGAGGCAATTGCTATTCGTGGCAACCGTATTCTGGCCGTCGGCACCGCAGAGCATGTCGATAAGTTTCGCGGTAGCACCACGCGTACGATCGACTTAGACGGCAGAACATTGATGCCGGGTTTGATCGATCCGCATATGCATTCGGTCTTCGTTGTGATGGACGACTGGATCGATGTGGGCCCGATCACGACGCCGACTTTCGAACAAGTCTGGAGCATGCTGCGCAACGGCATTAGCAAGGCTCGGGAAGGGGAATGGGTTCGGGCAAAGCAGTTCGATCCGAGCATCACCAAGGGTTCGCACATCCCGACCCTTGCGGAACTGGATGAACTGGCGCCGAACAATCCGTTCTTCATGATGGAGAGCAACGGCCATATTGCTTATGCCAATAGCAAAGCCTTTGCGCTGGTCGGGATCACAGATACGACTCCTAACCCGGCTGAAGCGCGCTATGCCAAAACACCCGATGGTAAACTGAGCGGACGTTTGGAAGAGCCGCCGGCATTCAACGCATTTCTCGAAAAGATGCCTCTGCCGACAGCAGCAGAAGTTTCAACCAGTATTCGCCGTATGCTGGATAAGGCGGCCTCGGTTGGCTGCACGTCATTGCATGATTGCGGCGTTGGTATGATGGCACCAGCAGAACATCTGGCCTTGCTCGATCAGGTCATGTCGCAGAACCCACCGATCCGTTATCGCGGCATGCTGGTTTCGACGGCCATGGATCAGTGGGAAAAAATGAACATTAAGCCGGGTCGCGGCACGGATCTCTATCGCTATGATGGCATAAAAGCCTGGGCCGATGGTTCCAATCAGGCCCGCACGGGTTATCAGCGCGAAAACTATCTTGGCACGAATGACCGTGGTGCGATGAACTATACGCCGGAGCAGCTGACGGCTGCGATCCGTCGTGCGCATCAGGGTGGCTGGCAGGTTGGTGTTCACGCCAATGGCGATGCTGCAATCGACGCGACCATTGAAGCCTACGAAACTGTGTTGAAGGAAACCCCGCGCGACGATCATCGCCATCGTATTGAGCATTGCAGCATTTTCCATGAGGAGCAAATGCAGAAAGCTAAAACGCTGGGGCTGCAGCCGTCATTCCTTATTGGGCATGTGCGCTGGTGGGGCAAGGCATTCCGTGATGAGATTCTCGGACCGGACCGCGCAAAGTTCTACGATCCATGCGCGACGGCACTGGCACAAGGTCTGCGAATTTCTTTCCACTCCGATTGGAACGTCACGCCGATTGAGCCGCTGCGCTATGTCGAAGATGCTGTTGCTCGTGTCATGAATGACGGCGGTGAAGTGTTTTTCCCGGATGAGCGTATTCCGGCCGAGGCTGCACTTCGTGCCGTTACCATCGATGCTGCCTATCACTGCAAGATGGATGATATCGTCGGTAGCCTGGATGAAGGTAAATGCGCGGATTTTGCAATTCTGGAAGAAGATCCGACAAAAGTTGAGCCGACCAAGATCAGCAAGATTAAGGTCAGCGAAACCTGGATGGATGGTCAGAAGCGTTACAGCGCCTGAGCTTGACGTCTGAAACAAAAAAGGCGGCTGCAATGTGCAGCCGCCTTTTTTGTTTAACGCTCGCCGCGGCGATAGGGCTGCATCAGTGCCTGTGGAACGCGTGCGCGGCGCGCCATGACGATCAGCGCTACAATCGACATGATATACGGGATCATCAGGAAAAGCTGATAAGGAACGATCTTGCCGTAAACCGTCTGTAGGCGCAGCTGGAACGCGTCAAACAGCGCGAAGAGCAGAGCGCCTAAAAGCGCGCGTGCGGGCTTCCACGAGGCAAATACGACGAGTGCAATACACACCCAGCCGCGCCCCTGCATCATGGTTGGGAAAAACGAGTTGAACGCGGAGAGCGTGAGGAACGCGCCGCCAACGGCCATCAATGCGCTGCCGAACATGATCGTGAATATACGAACGCGGATCGGGTTGATGCCTTGCGCTTCGGCGGCATGTGGATTTTCGCCCGTCATGCGAATTGCAAGACCAATGGGAGTGCGGAAGAGCACATAACCGAGCAGGAGCGCCAGTGGAATAGCAAGCCATGTGAGTGCGGTCTGGGTACCAAGCACTTGTCCGATAAACGGAATATCCGCAAGCCATGACGGATTGACCGGCTGGAATGGCGTGATCGTAGGCGGGGTCGAAGACAATGGCACCAGAAGACGGAACAGGAAGTAGCTGAGGCTCGAAGCAAACAGCGTGATGCCCAGGCCCACCACATGCTGCGACAGGCCGAGCGGCACGGTGAGGGCTGCGTGCAGCAGACCGAACACCGCACCCGATGCGGCAGCAGCAAGCACGCCTATCCAAAGGTCAGCCCCATTAAAGACTGTCAGCCAGCCGATCATCGCGCCAAAGGTCATGATACCTTCGATGCCCAGATTAAGAACGCCCGCGCGTTCGCAATAAAGCGCGCCGAGCGTGCCGAAAATCAGTGGTGTTGCGATGCGCAGGACCGAGACCCAAAGGCCGGCAGAAAGCAGGATATCCATCAACTCGTTCATCGGGCGATCCTGTATTGGGTGAAGAAGAGTGCAACCAGCATGGCGAGCAGCGAAAGTGCGACGGTGACATCGGCGATGAAGCTTGGAATGCCAATGGCGCGGCTCATTCCATCTGCTCCTACGAACATTGCGGCAGCAAAGAGTGCTGAGAAAATAGCTCCGATGGGGTTCAAATTGGCCAGCATGGCAACAATGATGCCGGAATAACCAAAGCCCGGCGACAGGTCGGTCGTGACATAGCCTTTAACACCCATGACCTGTATTGCACCGGCAAGACCAGCCAGACCACCGGAAATGCAAGCAACTTTGACCAGCGTTTTGCCGAGCGGTACACCAGCGAAACGAGCGGCCTGTGGATTAAGTCCAGCTGCTTTGGTTTCAAGGCCAAAGACAGTGCGCTTCTGCACATAGGCGATGACGAGAGCAAGGGCGATGGCAATCAGAATGCCGATATGGAGCCGCATACCTGACATGATTTTTGGCAGCACGGCTGCGTCCGGTACAGGTTCTGACTGCGGCCAGCCGAAAGCCAGAGGGTCTTTCATTGGCCCTTCGATCATCATCGACACAAAGAGCACTGCGACAAAGTTTAGAAGCAGGGTTGTCACCACTTCATCGACGCCAAAGCGCAGGCGCAGACCGAGTGGGATAAGCAGAAATATCATGCCTGCGATCGCGCCAACAATCAGCAGCAGCGGAATAAGCAAGGGCGCAGGGAGCGCTAATTGCGTACCGCAGGCAACAACTGCAAGGGCGCCCATATAGAACTGACCTTCAGCGCCGATATTCCAGAGCTTGGAACGGAAGGCGACAGCGGCAGCAAGACCCGTCAGCATCAGAGGGGCCGCGCGCGTCAGTGTTTCGGTGATCGAAAGCTTTGTGCCAAATGCACCAATTGCGATCTGGCGGAAAGATTCAAGCACCGGCGCACCGGCAGCTGCAATCAGCAGGCCAGCGAGCACAAAGGCAGCGAGAACAGCGATAACCGGCGCGGTTGCCACCAAAGCCATGGGCCGTGTTTCGCGTCGTTCAATACGCATCAGTTCAGCCCCTTCGAGGTATGTGTCTGCCACTCCCCAGCCATCATCAGGCCCAGTCTTTGCGCATTGGCCTCGGCTGCATCAATCGGTGGTGACAGCTTGCCCTTGACGATGGCCTGCACGCGGTCGGCAAGGCCGATGATTTCGTCAAGGTCTTCCGAGATAAGCAACACGGCAGCCCCCTTGTCACGCGCTTCCAGAATGCGGGCATGAATGGCAGCTACGGCACCTTCATCGAGACCGCGTGTCGGCTGCGCTGCAATCAGAATGCGCGGAGCTGTTTCAAGATTGCGACCCAGGATAAGCTTCTGCATGTTGCCGCCCGAGAGCAGGCGAATACGACTATCAGGCGTGCCGCCACGCACGTCGAAGTCCTTGATGATGCGATCCGTAAATTCACGCGCTGCCGCTCGATTGACCAGAATGCCATTGGAAAACTGCGGATCACGCACGCGTTCAAGTACGGCATTTTCCCAAAGCGTCAGGTCACCGATTGCACCTTCTGCATTGCGATCTTCAGGGATGCGGCCAACACCGTCTGCCACAAATTGACGGGGGTCAAATTTTGTCACCGCTTGTTCGAATAGAGCGAGTGAACCGTTGGCAGGCTGGCTAAGTCCCGAAACAAGACGACCCAGCGCTGCCTGACCATTTCCGGAAACGCCGATGATGCCCAGTGTCTCGCCTGCACGCAGATGAAAATCGAGATCGGTCAAGCGTGTGGCGCCATCCTCTACCACGGTCACGTTCTTTGCCTCGAGCAAAGTCTCACCGGGAGTAGCGGCTGCGCGCGAAGGGCGCGAAACACGGCGACCGACCATAAGTTCAGCCAATTCTTCCTTGGATGTTTTGGACGCTTTGCGCTCAGCCACAAGCTTGCCGCCACGCAAGACCACAACGCGGTCAGCGGCAGACATGACTTCATGCAGCTTATGCGAAATGAAAATGAGCGACAGGCCCTGACGCGCCATTTCTTTCAAAGTCGCAAAAAGGCTTTCGGCTTCCTGGGTGGTCAGAACGGCAGTCGGCTCGTCGAGGATGAGAATGTCCGCGTCATTATATAGCGCTTTGAGAATTTCCACGCGCTGCTGCTCGCCGACCGAAAGATCACCAAGCCGCGCATCGGGATCGACCTGCAGGCCAAAGCGCTTGGCGATTTCTGCGATCTTGGCATGAGCAGCGCCATGCGCTGACTTCAGCTTCCAGAGGCTTTCGGTGCCGGTGATGATGTTTTCCAGAACCGTGAGATTGGGAGCCAGCGTAAAATGCTGATGCACCATGCCAACGCCCGCATCGATTGCGGCGCGTGGCTTACCTTGCGGGATTTCGGCGCCCTTGACGAAAACGCGGCCTTCATCGGGAACATAATGGCCGAAGAGGATATTCATCAGTGTGGTTTTGCCAGCGCCGTTTTCACCCAGGAAAGCGAGGATCTCGCCACGCTCAAGCTTTAACGAAATATCGTCATTGGCGGTCAGTGAGCCGAACCGCTTGGTGATGTTTTGCAGTTCAAGAACTGTGGTGGTCATGTGTTCAACCCCGCAACGGGAAATTTGTGCTGCCAACGATGGTCCTCTTCCATCAGCTCGCCAAGGTTCAAGAGAAGATTGTCCGCTCCCATCGGAGCAATCAACTGAATTGCAAGCGGCATACCGTTTGCATCCTCGCCAAAAGGCATGGAAAGCGCCGGGAAGCCGGAAATATTAGCCAATGCCGCATAAGGGGCAAATGCATTCATCTTATGCCAATGTGCGTCCACATCGTCATGATCCATCGCGTATGAGCCGATGGGCTGCGGACCACGCGCCAGCATCGGCGTAATCAGCACATCGATATCATGGAAAATCTGCCAGAGCTGATAGGCGGTCGTAACGCCACCATTCATAGCGTTGTAGAGTTCGACTGCGCTCATCTTGCGCCCGCGTGATGCCACGGCCTGTGTTAGTCTTTCGAGCTTTGCTTCATCAATGGAAAATGCATCAATCGCAGATGCCAGATTGGCCGAAATAATCCGGTCAAAAGCCGTCGCGCTGGCATCGACAGGTGATGAAAGCGCGTCTGCATCGATCGTGCGGATTGTATGGCCCTGCGTTTCCAGAAAACGCGCCGCATCGGCAACAACTTGCTGGCGTTCTTCTGTCACGGGGTATTTGGTCAAATCGCCCGAAACAACGCCTATGCGCAACTTCGAAAGGTTCGTGCCCGATGCGAAGGCGACATCGGGAAGAAAGCTTTCGGTATTTCCAGCGACCAGTGGGAATAGCGCTTTTGTATCGCGGATTGAACGACAAAGTGCAAATTCGCTTGCGATACCTGCGAGGTAATTACCGAAATGCGGACCAGCTGGCATAGCACCACGGCTCGGCTTGAAACCAATCAGCCCGCAGGTTGCCGCTGGAACGCGGATCGAGCCTCCAGCATCGGTTGCATGGGCTATTGACACGATACCAGCTGCCACGGCTGCGGCAGCACCGCCGGATGAGCCGGCAGGCGAAAGTTTTTCATCGATAGGGTGGCGAGCGAGGGGGCCTTCTGTCGGCTCGCTTGCAAGCGCCATACCGAATTCGGGAACGGTTGTTGTCCCGAAGAAATTAAGCCCGGCTTTGCGCAAACGGGCAGCGAGTTCTGAATCAAGTTCGCGCGGCGCATCTGCGCAGGCGCGTGAGCCAAGCCGGATCGGCAGGCCAGCGCAGGGGCCGCCAAGATCTTTGAAAAGCGACGGCACTCCGGCAAATGGAGCGTTGTGATCAAAAGCGATCGCATTTCTGCGCCCCAACTCTTCGTCGAGATATGCAATGGCGCCCAGAGGGCGCCATTTTTCTGCGGCTTCAATCGCGGCATCCATAGCCTCTCGTGCGGTCAAAACGCCTTTCGCAATCGCTTCCGCGAGCGCTGTTGCATCCTGTTGCTTGATATCGAGTGCCACGTCTGCTGTCCTGAAATCGTTTACTTAGGTTCAGCCGGATTTGGCTCGATTTTGAAAGTGCCAGCCTTGATCTCGGCGCGACGTGCTTCCATCTTGGCTTCGACTTCTGCTGGTGCTGAGCCCTTGACATAAACGATGTCGTTGCCGCCTTCCTTCATCAGGCTGAATGGCGTGTAATCCTTGCCGGTCGGCGTTCCTGCCTTAACGTCAGCAATGGCTGCATTGAGGATCGGGCGGAAATACCACATCGCATTGGCGAAGACGGTGTCCGGGTAGCGTGGCGTGTAATCGATCAGCGAACCGATTGCCTTGATGCCGCGTTCCTTGGCGGCATCTGCTGTACCGATACGTTCGCCAAACAGGATATCTGCACCGGCGTCGATCTGGGCAAGACCAGCTTCACGGGCCTTTGGAGGATCAAAGAATGTGCCGATGAACGAAGCATTGAACTTTGCATCCGGGCGGGTTTCTTTAACGCCATCCTGGAAAGCATTGATGAGCATGTTGACTTCCGGAATTGGCACAGCGCCAACCGAGCCAAAAGTGCCCGACTTGCTCATGCCGCCTGCGAGCATACCTGCAAGATATGCGGCTTCAAAATTCCAGGTGCCGAACACGCCGAAATTGTCGCCCTGTGGCTTGCCGGAAGAGCCCATTATGAATGTCGTCTGCGGATAGTCGCCTGCAACCTGGCGTGCTTCACGTTCAACAGCATAGGATTCGCCGACGATCAGCTTGATGCCTTGTTCGGCATATTCGCGCATGGCGCGTGGATAATCGCTGGCAGAAACGCCTTCTGAGAAGACATATTCGATGACGCCTTCGTCATGTGCCTGCTTGAGTGCTTCATGAAGGCGCGAATTCCATGCGTTCTCAACTGGTGACGCGTGAATGCCTGCGACTTTCAATTTCTCATCTGCTGCAAAAACGCGGGTTGAAATTGCTGTTACGCCGAATGCCGCAGACATTGCGAGAACGCTGCGGCGTGTGAGTTTGGACGTTGTGGTCATGGGAACCCCTCTTGGGTGATGTGTAGACGTGCAATTATGCGCGACTGATTGCTTTGCCTCTTTTCTCGAGGCTTATGAGCAACGTCACGTATTTCAGACGAATCTGCCGTTAATTCAAGCGCTTTTATCAGGCGATTGAAAAAGAGGCACTGGTTTTTCGTCGTATCTTTGTGGGTATATCATCCTTGTGGTGCATAGTCGGAACCGTCGACTGATGAAGGGCGACCTTCAAGGTTGAGTGCGCTGACACGCTGCGGAGTTTCGGCGATGATCTTGCCGCGTTTCACAACTGTCAGACGGTTTGCCTTGAGACGCAGAGCTTCCAGCGGGTCGCGTGCCTGCAACACCACGAAATCTGCGTTGCAACCTTTTTCAAGGCCATAGCCTTCAAGGCCAAGCGCCTTTGCCGAATTAACAGTGAGAGAGTTGAAGACCTGCTTCTTCCCTTCAATCGATGTCATCTGTGCGACATGAACGGCCATATGACCGACTTCGAGCATGTCGCCCGAACCCATCGAATACCAAGGGTCCATCACGCAGTCATGGCCAAAGGCCACGTTGACACCAGCCGCCATCAGTTCAGGCACGCGGGTCATGCCGCGACGCTTCGGGTAGGTGTCGGCACGGCCCTGCAGGGTGATGTTGATCAGCGGATTTGGAATTGCGTTCATCTGAGCTTCCGCAATGAGCGGAATGAGCTTGGAAACGTAATAATTATCCATTGAGTGCATGGAAGTGAGATGCGAGCCGGATACACGGCCCTGCAGACCAAAACGCACCGTCTGTGCAGCCAATGTCTCAACATGGCGCGACATTGGATCGTCTGTCTCGTCGCAGTGGATATCAACCGGCAGTCCACGCTCCGCGGCAATGCGGCAGAGTTCTTCAAGCGAGGCCGCACCATCCGACATGGTGCGTTCGAAATGCGGAATGCCGCCGACGACATCAAGGCCCATATCGAGCGAACGGTTGACGAGATCGACAGCGCCGGGCGAACGATAGTAGCCATCCTGCGGAAACGCCACAAGCTGGAGGTCGATATAAGGTTTCACCTTTTCGCGGACTTCGATCATAGCCTCAGCCGTGAGAAGGCGCGGATCGCTGACATCGACATGGCTGCGAATGGCAAGCAGGCCCTGGCTTACGGCCAGATCGCAATAACGCAAGGCGCGCTCGACCATGGCTTCAACCGTCAGCATTGGCTTTAATTCGCCCCAAAGCGCGATGCCTTCCAGTAGCGTGCCCGAGCGGTTTAGGCGTGGCAGGCCGAGCGACAAAGTCGCGTCCATATGGAAATGAGGGTCGACGAAAGGCGGTGTGACGAGACGATCGGAAGCGTCGATTTCCTTGGCGGCCTGATGTTCACCCTTGGATGGCACAATATCGGCAATCTTGCCGTCTTTGACCATAATGTCCTGCTTTTCACGTCCGTCGGGAAGATTGGCGTTTCTCACAATCAAATCGAACATCGGCGGACCTTTCATATTTTGGCAGGGTGAGCGGCGGGCAGGACGCAGGCTCATTTTTCATTGCCTTATACCCAACGTTAAGCGGGCGCAATGCTAACGGAGCCATAAGGGGTCGTCATCCGCAACGTAAAATGCTAGGCCCCCAGAATATTGCTTACAGGGTAGCCATGTTCACCATCAGCCGCATTGAAATCGTCACGCAGGAGATAAAAAAGAGCCGCTTTTTGGGTGTGGCCGCTCCTGTGGCCAATGAACAGGCAGCAAAAGATTTTCTGGCTGAGCATTCCGATCCCGCTGCCAATCACAATTGCTGGGCATGGCGTATCGGGCAGAACTATCGCTTCAGCGACGATGGCGAACCGAGCGGCACGGCAGGCAAGCCCATTCTGCAGGCAATAGACGGGCAGCAGCTCGATAATATCGTGGTTGTGGTCACGCGCTGGTTTGGAGGCATTCTGCTCGGCAGTGGCGGATTGATGCGTGCATATGGCGGCACGGCTGCCATGTGTCTGCGTCAGGCGGAAAAGACCGAAGTGATCCCGTTAATCGGCTTTTCGCTTGCCTGCGATTTTTCCGACCATGCGCTTTTGAAAGCGCGACTTACAGCTGTCGAGCATGTGACGATTGCGAATGAAAATTTCACGGCAACCGGTGTCGAAATCACCGGCGCGATGCCGCTCGCAGTTCAAAGTGAGCTGGCGCAGCTTGCCACCGATCTTACGCGCGGCAAGACGATCATCAAATTTGACGATTGATCAGGGCGCATCCCGAAAAGTGTGAAACGGTTTTCGGGCAAAGATGCGCGTAAAGTAAAAATTAGAGCGCGATGCGCTCTAAGAGAGCTGTGACTTCCGAAGTGCTTCTGCCGAATAGTGCTTGCGCTTGTCTTCATACATCAGCAGGTCAGCCCGCTTCGCAACAGTTTCCAGTTTTTCGCCTTGCATACTGGTAGCGGCGCCCATCGAGAGCTCAATTTTGAGCTGCGAATAATACTGATTGTTGATGTCGACCAACCGGCGGATGTCTTCCATGACAGCATCTGCACCGCGCTCATCCACATAAGGCAGCACGACTGCGAATTCGTCGCCGCCGATACGGGCAGCATGGCCGGGCAGATTCACCGCTTCATTAAGCACTTCGCCGATGCGCCGCAGCAAGCCGTCGCCGCTGGCGTGACCGAGCTGGTCATTGGCTGCTTTCAAACCGTTGAGATCGATAATGATGATGGAAACGGGCGTATGGCCCTTGCGCTCAAGTCGGTTCAATTCATCAACATAGAATGCACGGTTATGCAGCTTGGTCAGCACATCATGCTTGCCGAGATATTCGAGATAGGCTTCGGCCTTTTTGCGCGCCGTAATGTCAGCAAGTGCAACCTGAACCAGCGACCAGTCGTCTTCGTGTCCTGGCAGGACGGAGAACTGTAGCAAGAGGTGGCGCTCGGTGCCATCAAGCGCATAATTGACCACTTCGCGGCGCTGAAAATATACGCCATTCCAGAGATCGATCAGCTGCTCGCGGAAATTTGTCTCCATATCGTCTTTGAAGACGTTAGGCAGATTTTTGAGCAGGGTTTGTTTGTCGGGTGCGAGAAACAGATCCAGTGTTTCCCGATTGATATCCAGAACCCGGATTTCACTCATGCATTGACGCACGAACTCCGGATGGACGTCGGTGAAAACGCGGAAATCGACAATGCCACGCTCTCGAATGTCATTCATCAATTGCTTTATGCGGCTGAAATCCTCAACCCAAAGCGAGACGGGTGAGTGTTCGAACAAGCCTTCGGCGTGTTGCTTGTGCTTATATTGTTCGCGTCGTGCTTCTTCGCGTGCCGTCACATCTTCAATCGAAAGCAGAACCCGGTCCCAGCTATCCTCATGGCCCGGCAGAACCACGCCTTTCAGCTGAATGTCGAGACGTTTACCACTGAGTGAATAATTCACTGTATCGCTGGTGAAGGCATTGTCGCCATTCCAGAGCTGAACCATTTCTTCGATATGCGGATCGAGCATATCGTCACGGAAAACACGTTCCAGATTTTCGATCAAGTGATTGACATCGCGTGCTTCGTAAAGCGACAGGGTTTTTCGATTGACCTTTAGAACACGGATGAGACTTGTGCAGATGCGCAAGCGGGTCGTGTCTTCGTAAAGAAACGCTCTGAAATCTATAACGCCGAGTTTGCGCCATTGCTCGAACTGCGCTCGCAATCCGCTATAGTCCTCAAGCCACAGGGAAATTGGCGCCAACTCAAAGACACTGGCACCGTCATTCAAGGCAGATTCAATATTCATAGTCGGCTCTAAACCTGAGGCGTCCGTGCAATGAGCGCAGATCATAACGGAAAATAATCGATGCCTTATATTACGCGATGACAAGTTAGACCAGCAATTATGTAGGATGACGTGTTTATTAACCAAAACTCGTAGCGATTGCTTAAAGGGCAGTTTGGTAGAGACAAGCCCATGAATAACAATTATCGATTGTAGCGAAGAATAATCATTGTTCATTTGTGCTCTCGTTTTATTCGTTGCCAAGGGGGCTTGGCCGACGAGAGTTGCCGGGGCGGGTTTGAGGATAATGACTAAAAATGGATGAGCGGCTAAAAAGCCAGGAAGTGCCTTTGGCCGTAGACCTCGACGGAACATTGGTCGCGACAGATCTTCTATGGGAAAGCGCTTTCATTCTTTTGAAGCGAAACCCATTGTTCCTGTTTTTGTTTCCAATCTGGTTGCTGTCTGGCAAGGCCAACTTGAAGCAGCAGATTGCGAGCCGCATTTCCATGGATGCGGGGTTACTGCCTTATCGTCAGGATTTTCTGGATTATCTACGTCAGGAGCATATGCGTGGCCGCAGGCTCGTTCTGGCGACAGCTGCAGCAGAACCTCTTGCCCAAGCGGTGGCGGTGGAACTCGGCATTTTCGAAGCAGTGCTTGCGACGAGCGGGAAGACCAACCTGTCATCGCATCGTAAGGCAAAGGCGCTGAACGAGAACTATGGTCCGAAAGGCTTTGACTACGCCGGCAACGACCGCGCGGATCTCGCAGTCTTTGCGGCAGCGCGTGAGGCGGTTGTCGTGGCTCCCGACCGCGCAGCCTCGCGCTTTCAGAAAGCCAATGGCAGCCGGCTGTTTGAAAATAATTCCAGGGGTATCAAACCCTATCTGAAAATGTTGCGTGTTCATCAGTGGCTAAAGAACCTGCTGGTGTTTGTGCCCGCAATCCTTGCCCATACAATCTTTTACCCAGATGTATTGCTGTCGTCGATTCTGGCTTTCACCGCATTTTCCGCTGCGGCCTCTGCGATCTATATTCTCAATGATATCATTGATCTGCCGCTAGACCGTCAGCACGCTCGTAAGAAATTACGCCCCTTTGCTAGCGGGACGCTCAGTATCCCGTTTGGGCTTAAGGTTTCGGCTTTGCTGCTGTTGATAGCAGCTGCGACATGCTTTTTCTTGCCGCCTGAGTTTGCACTGGTCATAGGCCTTTACCTGATCGCAACGACTGCTTACTCATTAGCGCTCAAGCGGATGTTGCTGGTCGATGTAATCTGCCTTGCTGCGCTTTATACGCTGCGACTATTGGGGGGGACAACGGCGACAGATATTCCTCAGTCATTTTGGCTGATGGCATTCGCCATGTTCTTCTTTCTTTCACTTGCGCTGGTCAAACGCTATGTCGAGCTACAAAACTCAACGGCGACGGAAAAAGACCGCATTGCTGGCCGCGGTTATCGCCCTGAGGATATTGATATTGTCGGGCAAAGTGGCGTGGCCTCCGGCTTTACGGCCGTCGTGGTTTTGGCGCTTTATATCAACAGTTCCGCAGTCCAGCAGCTATACACTTATCCATGGCTTATCTGGCCGCTTGTTCCGATCGTGCTCTATATCATCATCCGCGTGTGGATTTTGGCGCATCGCAAGGAAATGGACGACGATCCTGTTGTATTTCTCGCCAATGACTGGCGCAGTCAGGTAGTGATCGCCATTGGCGCAGTCCTGCTGTTTGTAGCCGGGATGCGGTAATGGAACAGTCTTTCGACAGCTTTGGACGCATCTATCGCGACAAGCGCAACGCGATTGCGTTTGACGATGTGTTCTCCAAACTGGAAGGTCCAGAAAGTCTGCTCGCTTTTGGCAATGGACGGTCTTATGGCGACAGCTGCCATAATGGCGCGGGTTTGCTTGTGCCGATGCGCACGCACAATCGCATTGTCAGTTTTGACCCGCATACCGGAATTCTGGAGGCAGAATCCGGCGTGCTGTTAAGTGACATTATCCAGACCGTTGCCAAATACGGCTATTTTCTGCCGGTAACGCCCGGTACGCGTTTTGTGACGCTTGGCGGCGCAATCGCCAATGACGTGCACGGCAAAAACCACCACTTGCGCGGAACATTTGGAAGCCACGTTGAGAGCCTGGAGCTACTTCGTTCTGATGGTGTGCATTACATTTGCTCAAGCGCTGAAAACGCCGAGCTCTTCGCGGCAACGATTGGTGGTATGGGTCTGACAGGGCTTATCCTCAATGCTCGTATCCGTCTGATGCCGGTTGGGTCGCTGGATGTAGAAGAACGCATCACGCCGTTTAAAAGCCTGTCTGAGTATTTCGCGATTGCGGAAGAAGCCGACCGCGACAATGAATATGCAGTGGCCTGGGTGGATCAACTGGCAACTGGTCGCTCGGAAGGGCGCGGTGTCTTGATGACCGGGCATCACGCGATTAATGGCAACCGTAGCGTGAACAGTGGTGAAGCGCGGCTCGGTGTCCCGTTCGATCTGCCATTTTCGATGCTCAATAAGCTGAGCCTGACGGCATTCAACGAACTCTATTTTCATGCAAAACGCCGCAAGCAGGAGCCGCATCTGACAGGCTTTGCGGGCTTCTTCTATCCGCTGGATGGTTTGCGCAATTGGAACCGCTTTTACGGCCCAGCCGGGCTATATCAGCATCAGAGCGTGATACCTTTTGAGGCGGCTGAGAAGACAATCCCGGCAATGCTGGCAGCAAGTCGTGATGCCGGACAGTCCTCTTTCCTGACAGTTCTCAAGCGCTTCGGCGATCTGCATTCTCCGGGGCTGCTGTCATTTCCAAAGCCCGGTTATACGCTTACGATGGATTTTCCCAATCGCGGGCGCAAGACGCTTGATCTACTGGACCAGCTTGACAAAATGACCGTTGAGGCAGGCGGGCGCGTTAATCCATACAAGGATCAGCGCATGAGTGCTGAAACATTCAAGGCAGGCTTTCCAGAGTGGCAGCAGCTTGAAGACATGCGCGATGCGCGGTTCTGCTCCGATTTCTGGCGGCGTACCGCATTAAAAAATTAAACCACGGGACAGACGATGAAATATATCCCATTCATTCTCTTCACGGTCATGACCAATGCAGCAGCACAGCTGCTGCTCAAATATGGCATGATGACGTTCAGTAATGCCAGCTATACAGCGGATACGTTGATTTACCGGATCTTTCAGATTGTCTTTAATCCGTGGGTTTTCGCTGGTTTGACCATGTTCGTGATTTCCATGGCATCACACATGTATGTGCTCTCAAAAGTCGATTTGTCTTTTGCTTATCCTTTTCTGAGCCTTGCCTATGTCGCCGTCGCAGTCTTTGCGTGGCTTTTGTTCAGGGAAGAACTGGGCGCCTATAAGATTGCGGGCATCGCCTTCATTTGCATTGGAACAGTGCTGATCGCGCAGAGCGGCAAGACGCCGGATGCCGAACAGAACGTGGCGGTTCAAGACCGTTCAGCATCATAAATTTAAGGTTGGGGCAGGATTATGAGACATATTATTTTCGGTGGCGATGGCTTTGTGGGGCGTTATCTGGCTCCCATGCTTCTCGCTGACGGGCATGAAGTGATCGTCGCAGACATCGTGAAAAGCGATCTCGCGCATTATGCGCAAGCGACTTTCGTGCATACGGATGTGACCGACCCGGAAGCAATCCGCAAGCTTGGGCTTCGCGCCGACGATATGGTCTATAATCTCTCGGCCAAAATGCTTTCTCCGCTTCAAGTGCGAGCCAAGCGTCACGATTTCTTCTTTCCGGTCAACTATTACGGTACGGAAAACATTATCAAGGCGATGGACGAGGCTGGTGCAAAGCGCCTCGTGCATTTCACCACCGACATGGTTTATGGCCACACCTATGTCTGGCCGCAGAAGGAAGATCACCCATGCAATCCGCTGGGCGAATATGGCCTGTCGAAGCTAAAGACCGAGGAATTGGCAGCAGAATGGCGCAAGAAAGGGATGAACATTTCGCTGTTCCGTCCGCGCCTGATTATCGGACCCGGACGCCTTGGCATTCTGGAAAAGCTGTTCAAGCTGATCGATAACAACCTGCCGGTGCCGATGATCGGCTCTGGCAAAAATCCTTATCAGTTCATTTCCGTGTTCGACTGTGCGTCTGCTTGCTATGCCGCTTTCAAGGCAGGCGTGCCGAACGAGGTTTATAATCTAGGCTCGCTCAATCCGCCGCCGGTGCGCAAATTGCTCGGCGATCTGGTCAAGCACGCAGGCTCGAAATCCATTCTGGTGCCGACACCAGCCTGGGCGGTCAAGCGCACGCTGGATTTCCTCGACTGGCTCAACAAGCCTTTGATGGACCCGGAGCAATATCTGATTGCTGACGAAATGTGCGTTCTCGATGTGTCGAAAGGCGAGCGGGAACTGGGCTGGGTGCCGCAATATCGCGATGAAGACATGCTGATTGCAGCCTATAGCGAATATCACAAAAAGCTTGCATCGAAGGCAGCGTGAGGACAGGCCATGACCAATAAAGTTATAACGAATACCACGCCTAAGCCGAAGCTTCTGACGGTTGAAGACGCCAAGGCGCTTGACCTGCCACGCATGACGGAGCTTTTCACTGGACACCTTAATCCGGGACAGCTTCATTTCATGAAGCTGCTTGGCTTTCACAAGGTGAAAATCGAGCGTGCCGAAGGCATGTATTATTATGACCAGAATGGTCGCAAGATTCTCGATTTCTTCGGTGGCTTCGGGTCTCTGGCACTAGGGCACAATCATCCGCGTATTCTGGAAGCCCGCCGCAAGTTTCAGGAAGAAATGCGGCATGAAATCGCCATCGCTTTCATGTCGCAATATGCGGCGGCCCTTGCCTATGACATTGCAGCCTGCTCGCCGGGCGATCTTGATATGGTGTTCTTGGGCTCGTCCGGCTCGGAAGCTATGGAAGCTGCGATCAAGGTTGCAGAACGTGCTGCAGGGCCGAAGAAGCCGAAGATCGTCTATGCCGAAAATTCTTTCCACGGCAAAACCAAGGGTGTGCTGTCGATCACCGATGGCGGGCTTTATCGTGGTGAGTTCAAGCTGGTCGACAATACGGTGCGCGTACCGTTCGGCGATATTGAGTCAATCGAGAATGCGTTCCGCTCAGACCCTGAAATTGGCGTCATCGTGCTTGAAACCGTTCAGGGCGGCGGCGGCATTATTCAGGCCGATACCGCATTCTGGCAGAAGCTGCGCCAGCTCTGTGACCAGTATGGTGTGATCTGGGTTGCCGATGAAGTGCAGTGCGGCTTTGGCCGTACCGGAAAGTTCTATGCCTTTGAACATTACGGCGTCATTCCGGATGTTACTGCCCTTGCCAAGTCGCTGGGTGGCGGCAAGACGGCTATGGCCGCGATGATTGCCAAGCGCGACGTCTATATGAAAGCCTATGGTACGCCGAAGACGGCGATGATCCATGCAATGGCAACTTTTGGCGGCATTGGTGAAGCCTGCATCACCTCGATCGAGACGATCAACGTGCTTTACGACGAGCATCTCATCGATAACTCGGCGGAAACCGGCGATTATCTGCTGGAGCGTCTGAATGAGCTGCACACACGTTATCCTAAACTCATCAAGGAAGTGCGCGGCAAGGGCATGATGGTTGGGCTGGAGTTCCATGACTTCTCCAACGCAATGCCAATGGTACTTCGCCCTGTGCTGGCTATGCTTGATGACAAGCTGAAAGGCTCGTTGCCGGGCTTTATCGGCAGTCATCTACTGCGTGATCACGGCGTACTGGTGGCTTTCACCGAGTATAATCGCAATGTGATCCGCCTTGAGCCACCACTGATTTGTGGTCGCTGGCATGTGGATGAGTTCATCACAGCGCTTGATGAAATTCTTGGACGCGGCATTGTTGGCATCGTGAAGGACTTCGTAAAAGCGCAGATCAAGTAAAGAGAAAAGCCGGGTAAATCCCGGCTTTTTTATTGTTTAAGGATGCCGGGGCGTAGCAGTAAATCCCAGCAAGGGTCGAGCGCGACCACATCGCGATCTTTGAGTGCATCGGCATAGATTTCCTGTAAGGCAAGGCGAGATGTCGTCATCGGGCACTTAGGCCGCAATATTCCATCAGTTGCTTCAACTGCGGCCTTTGTCTCCGGTGTCATTGCCCCGACGGTGCGGAAAGGGTCGGCGCCAATCTGGATTTTCCGGGTGGCTTCTCGGTTGAGGAGCCACGGAAACGGATCGGTGAAGTCGAGTGTCATCAGCGTTTTTAACTGGATGCTGTTTTCTGCCTCGAATTTTTTGAACGTCTTGACCGCTTCATCAACCGAGATAAGCCAGTAAATCTGATAGTCGAGCTCGGAATAAAGCCGCCAGCTTGGCAGCTGCCCTTGCTGTGCCAGTGCCTCATAAGGTGCAGAATAATCTGCATAATGCTGCGGCAAGAGTTTTGCCCGCTCCATCATATCGGCTCTGGTGGAAATCTGAGCCATGTTTTTCAGCTCGGTAACGGGCGGCTGAACATAGGTTGGGGCGACAGCAATCGCGCGCAACACCTTATGCCCAACCTTGCTGACCGTGGGGACCGCGATGAAGGCTGTAAGGATCAGCACAGTCATCTTGATTTTATTGTCGCTCAACGGCTTGATGCGTTGCCAGATCATCAGCAGAACCGGCCACAGAAAAATGAATTCCTGACTGCCCGTATTTTGTGTTTCGACAAAAATCCCGCCGGTAATTGTGATTGCGAGCCAAACTGAGCCGCGATCGAAAAAGCGGGTTGGCGTGCTGTTATGGCGTGTTTCGAGCCAGAACAGCACAAGAACTAGAACGCCTGCTGGCAGAATAACATCAAGCTTACCGGATATGACTGTGAGAAAGCGTGGCAGCAACGCTGCTTCGTTTAGCACGAGCAACTGGCCGATATCTGCCAGATAGGCGGATATCATATGGCCATTGAGTTCCAATCCGGCGAGCACCACAAGGGCTGCGATAATGGCGATCAGAACATTAATTACTGAGATCCGCCCGGCAAGAAGAGCTGTAAATCCGAAGAGCCCTCCAACGAGAAAGCCAGTAATCTTTGTCAGAAACAGGCAAAGCATCGTCGCGGCACATAACAGTGCAAGCTTTCTACCGTTGGGGATGAAAATAAGGCCGGCGATCAGCACATAAAGCAGCAGACACACTTGTCGGTTATAAATGCCGAAGCCGTCGAGACCCGGAAAAGATGTTTCAAACTGAGCGTTTGCCGGAGAGATGGCGAAAATCAGAAACGGGATCAGCAATGCGAAAGCGGTGGAGCGGCTTTGACGGTCAACATCGGCAAGAACAAAGGCCATTAATGGTGCTGCGACTATGAGTGTCGACCATTGCGCGAGCAGCATTGGCTGCGCGTAGGAAAACACGTTCAGTCCCCAGGCAAACAGATAGTACCCGAGTGGCCCTGCAGGGGTGAAGAAATCAACCGACGGTATTTGCCCGGTGTCTATCCGCCGCGCTGCATCGAGATAGATATAGGTGTCCCAATACATTGGGCCGATTGGCACAACTAGCGGCAGGACCAAAAGGACGACAAGCAAGGCAAGAATGAGCACCATCCAGAAGATCGGGCCGCTTATACAACGGGATCTTCCAGATTGGTTATCCGGCATTGAAGAGACCGAAGCTTTCAAATTCTGCCCCCGCTTCCTTGAAAATGGTCCAACTTTATACTCTTTCTAACTCCCAGACGTTTAAAAACTCCAAAACACGTCTTGCGCTTGCGATATACAACAATATGGTGCCGCGAAGAATTGACCCGGAGTTGAATGTTGCAGAGCGTCGATGTTTTGGTGATAGGCGCTGGCGCTGCTGGCATGATGTGCGCGATTGAAGCCGCGAAGCGCGGGCGTTCTGTGCTGGTGCTGGATCATGCGAAAAAGCCGGGTGACAAAATTCGTATTTCGGGCGGCGGTCGCTGCAACTTCACCAATATCCATGCAAGCCCGAAGAACTTTCTGTCGCAGAACAAGCACTTCTGCATTTCCGCACTGAGCCGCTATACCCAGCGCGACTTCATCAAACTCGTTGAGCGTTATCGGATAGCCTATCACGAAAAGACGCTTGGGCAGCTTTTCTGCGATGGTTCGGCAACACAGATTATCGATATGTTGCTTGATGAGATGCATCGCTACGGCGCGCGTTTGCAGCTGGAAACAGCAATTGAGAATGTCGAGAAGACCGAACGTGGTTTTGTTATTCGCCATTCGGGCGGCACAGTTTCAGCGAAATCGCTGGTCATTGCTAGCGGTGGCAAGTCGATCCCGAAGATGGGGGCGACCGGCTTTGGCTATGAGACTGCCACGCGCTTTGGTCTTCGTATGGTCGAGACACGTCCCGGTCTGGTGCCTCTGACATTTGAGCCGCATCTCCTCGAACGGCTAAAGCCGCTTGCAGGTGTTGCTGTAGATGCAGTTGTTTCTTGCAAAAAGACGAATTTTGCAGAGGCAATGTTGTTCACGCATCGCGGCATCAGTGGCCCGTCTATTCTGCAGATCTCCTCTTACTGGCGGGAAGGGGATGAAATCGTCATTTCCATGCTGCCGCAGACCGATCTGTTTGAAGCGCTGCGCGAACAGCGGTCCAAAAATGGTAAGCAGGCTCTACAAACCGCACTTTCCTATTTCATGCCCAAAAAATTGGCCCAGCTTATTGCCGCAGATTTTCCAGCGAGCAATCTCGCTGACCTGTCAGATGCCGTGTTGCGCCGCGCCGCTGCTGCGGTCAATGACTGGCGTGTGAAACCGGCTGGATCAGAAGGCTATCGCACGGCTGAGGTCACTTTGGGCGGCGTTGATACGCGCGATCTTGATTCTAAAACGATGGAAGCAAAGAACGTTCCCGGCCTCTATTTCATAGGCGAAGTGGTCGATGTCACCGGCTGGCTTGGCGGATACAACTTCCAATGGGCATGGTCGTCCGGCTGGAGTGCTGGGCAGGTCGCTTAATTCTTGATCAGACTTGCATCGAGCTTTGGCGGATATTCAAGTTCGATTTCGTTCTCACCATAGATAAAACCGCTGAGGGCCGGATCTGTTATGATTGGGATGACGCGGTATTTGTCGTCGGGCAGATCTGCCGGGAAAAACAGCGGATAGGAATCCTGACCGTCTTCACTATGGTAAATCACATATTTTCCGTCTCGTTGCTCAATCGGGTTATCGTCGATCATGTGGCTTTCGCCGGGTTTAAGCGTCGGGCCTGAAATGTCATAGAGCTTGTGCGCGACGCGCGTGCCGTTGTCGCCATTGAACAAAAGAAACAGTTCTGCGTTGGTGAGTTCCATATCCGTATCGCCGGTGTTTTTCACGGTCAGCGTGAATAGGTTGCGATAGTAGGCAGGGTTTTCCGCAGTATCTTTATAGTCGGAAAGGGCAAGAGAGGCCATTTGTGGCTTGGTGCCATCGGTGTCGTAGCGGGCAACAAGATCATAGGCTTGCGTGAGCGAGATCCAGCCTTGAGACATGCCGGTGCTGCCCTCACGAGCAAATTTCATGAAATCGCCACTGAATGCCAAAATGCGGACGGTTTCGCCTTCCAGAAGATAAGCAGGCGTGCGGGTCTGTGGATCGGGTTTGCTATATATTTCCAGCTTGGTGACCGGAACAGTCCAGCTATTCTCGGTGTCATCCTGGGCTGCGATTGTTTCCAGCGTGACGTTGCCTTCCCGATCATAGGTTATCATGCGGGCCGGTTTGTCGATGTAAGGCCAGTGCCAGGCTTCTTCTTTCGCGCGCGATTGTTCCAGCAAATGAGGCGAACCATCCGGATCAATCTGAACGATATCGACACGCCTATCGTCGTCGCCCTCAAAATAGCAGCTGCTTTTGATGGCGTTCTGGCTTTCAATCAGCTCGACATTCCACAATCCACTGCAGTTGAGTCGATCGTTGAATTCTTCCGGGAGATTAAGCGATGCGTAGGATTTTCTGTCAGCGTCATAGAGAAAGATGCCGAAGCCAGTATCCGGACTGTCGCTGGTTGTTGCGCCAATTGCGACATCGGGAAAGCCGTCAAAATTATAGTCAGCGACAGTGAAGCTGGGGTCGCCTACAAAATTTTTAGCCCATTCGACATCGATCATCACAAGCTCTGAACCATCAGGTTGCACGATCACATAGCCTCTATCTGTCTTTGCGACATGCGCTTCGACATCCGTATCGGGTGTGAGTTGCAGCAGTTTGCTTTGCGCAAGCGAAGCGCCGGTGAAGCCAACCGAGAGGCAAACAAAGGCAAGTCCAAACAGTGAAGAGCGGGAAAGCTGTGTCATCTTGAACGCGTTTTTTTATGAAGGAATAAGCCTGCTTACCTTATTCCACCAGAAAGTGGGAGTGTCCGCATTCATTATCTTCAAGCCGTTTCAATCGCTTGAGTGTGTCGTCCCGTCGCGCTCGGCGGAACGCGCTTGTTACCTGGGTGCGATTCGCGTATCGCCTAGAGTAACGGATGAGGATGGAGGTTCGTCCGAATGCCGCAAAGAAATTCCCCCCTGGCGCCGTTCCAATACGGAACTTTTCGCGCGCTCTGGTCTGCGACACTATTTTCAAATCTTGGCGGTCTCGTGCAAACAGTTGGCGCGGGCTGGATGATGGCTACCATTGCGCGCTCCGATGATATGGTCGCGCTGGTTCAGGCCTCTACAACGCTGCCTGTGATGATTTTCTCGGTTGCGGCTGGCGCGCTTGCCGATAATTTCGACCGACGCCGCATCATGTTGACCGCGCAGGTTTTGCTTCTTCTGGTTTCTGTCGTGCTTGCGGTGTCCGCCTATCTTGGCATCCTTACGCCATGGATGCTGCTTGGGTTTACCTTCCTCATCGGCTGCGGTGGCGCTTTGCACAATCCTTCATGGCAAGCTTCGATGGGCGATATTGTCCCGCGAGCCGACCTGCCTGCCGCTGTTGCGCTCAATTCCATGAGCTTCAATTTGATGCGCAGCATCGGACCCGCCATTGGCGGTGCGATCGTTGCAGTCGCCGGTGCTGCTTTTGCCTTTATTTTCAATGCATTCAGCTATTGCGCGCTCATCCTCGCGCTCTGGCGCTGGCAGCCACAGATAGCAAAATCCACCTTGCCGCGTGAAGCACTCGGCCCGGCGATGGTAGCGGGGCTGCGCTACGTCTCTATGTCGCCTAATCTTTTGAAAGTCATGTTTCGCGGCTTTCTATTCGGTTTGTCTGCGATTGTTATTCTTGCGCTTTTGCCGCTTGTGGCGCGTGATCTCGTTCAGGGGACCGCACTTACCTATGGCATCATGCTCGGCTTTTTCGGCATTGGTGCCATTGGTGGCGCGCTTTCAAGTGCTCGTCTGCGCGAATTGCTCGGTAATGAATGGCTGGTCCGCAGCGCCTTTGCAGCCTTCGCGGTCAGCTGTCTTTTGCTTTCGGTCAGCCGCAGCATATGGATGAGCTGTATTTTCTTACTTCCGGCTGGTCTGTCCTGGGTTTTAGCTCTTTCGCTTTTCAATGTGACGGTTCAGCTATCGACCCCTCGCTGGGTGGTTGGTCGCGCACTGGCTCTTTATCAGACTGCTACGTTTGGTGGCATGGCAGCAGGTAGCTGGCTTTGGGGGGCGGTGGCTGACGAGTTTGGTGTGCCCGGTGCCTTGATGGCTGCAGCGGGAGTTTTGTTGTTCGGAGCGCTTGTCGGGTTTTTATTACCACAGCCGGAATTTGAATCGCTCAATCTCGATCCGCTTAATCGCTTCAGTGAACCCAAGCTGCGGCTTGATCTTCGATCACGCAGCGGCCCTATCATGATCATGGTCGACTATAAGATCGCTCAGGAAGACGTTCCGGCATTTCTGGCTGCAATGGCATTGAGACGACGCATTCGCATTCGCGACGGCGCGCGACAATGGGCTTTGCTGCGCGATCTCGAAAACCCTGAAACCTGGACGGAGAGTTATCACGTTCCGACATGGGTGGAATATGTGCGCCACAATCAGCGCCGCACGCAGTCAGATGCCGAAGTGTCAGAAAGACTTCTGGCGCTGCATAAAGGGGCAACGCCCCCGTTAGTGCACCGTATGATTGAGCGGCAGACTGTATCCATCCACGATGACATGCCGCTCAAAGCGCATCTCGATTTACACTAGGACGCGCATCTTTATCCGAAAACCGTTTCACACTTTTCGGGGTGCGCTCTAAGCCGCTGAAAATTCAGTTTTGGCAATCTGGTTTCTACCGCTCTTCTTGCTCGTATAGAGCTGATGATCAGCATGTTGCAGCCAGAGCGCGCCACCCATATCGGGATGCGTGCGAGCTGACGCAACACCCATGCTGACTGTGACCTTTGTGCTGACAGCTGAGCCAGGATGCGGAATGTTGAGTGACTGGATTTGGAACTGGATTTCGTGTGCTGTTGCCAAGGCCATTTCAGGATCAGCACCTGGGAGCACGCAAGCAAACTCTTCCCCACCGTAACGTGCAGTCATCCCCGAAACCTTGTGCACTGCACGGGTAAGAGCTGCCGCAACCATAGCTATACAGCGGTCGCCTTCGGGATGGCCGTAAGTATCGTTAAAGAGTTTGAAGAAATCGATGTCCAGCATAATCACCGAAAGCCAGGCACCTGCAGGCGCAAGCCGCGAAATTTCGGCGGTCAGGATTACTTCAAGCTGACGGCGGTTGCTAAGCCCGGTCAGAGCATCAGTGACAGCCATCTGTGCGAGTTGGTCGCGCAAACGCTTCAGCTCAATATGGTTGGAAACGCGCGCACGCAGAACCACTGGATTGATCGGCTTTGTCACATAATCGATAGCACCCAGCGAAAGGCCCCGAACTTCTGCTTCCTGATCATCGAGGCCGGTTGTGAAAATAACAGGCACGTCCGCTAGCAGACGATCATTCTTCAGGCGCACGCAGACCTCATAACCATCGACGCCCGGCATCATGACATCCAGCAAGATGATGTCCGGCAGCACCGTGCGTGCTACTTCGAGCGCCTGCTCACCTGACGTGGCGAAGCAGATTTCGTAGTGATCTTCCAGCACCGCATTCATGATCTCGATGTTCGATACTTCATCATCAACGATCAGTACGGTTGCACGATTAGGCATTAATTCTACTCCAGGAGTCTTTAGCGCACGGCAAACCGGAGTTTGCTTCTGGTTCTAAATCTGCTGCTGGTTGAGCCAGCGGCATCACTCATCCGTCTATAGATGAAGTTTCTTCAGTGAAGGCTAAATTGAGGTTGCGTAACGCCGTCTCATAATCGAGCTTGTCCAACGCAGTTTTCGCATCGCGCAATGCCTCGCCTCTTGGTCCTTCGTCTGCGACGGTGCCGAGCAGCTGCAACAAGGCGTCGAAACTGCTGCGAGCACGCATACTACGACGTGTCAGGTGGTCCCGTAGTGCCGCGACTGCGGCCGCAATATCGGCCGCCTGCGCGTTCACGTCTGAATGCTGAACGAGCGCGGCCTTCTGCTCCTTCAGGCTGGCTGCAGCCTTCAAAGCGGGCTTCATGGCCGAGTTAAGCGCCGAAAGCGTCGGCTCCAGTCCCACCAGCTGTTCATTGGCAATCGCCAATTCGACTTCTGCTGAAATGCGCGATACTTCAGGAAGCTCCAGCGATGCTGCAACGCCTTTCAGCGTATGGGCAAGACGCCGAGCGCCTGTCAGATCGCCCTTGGCAATCTGATCCATTATCGTCTCGATAACATTTGCAAAGTCGTCATGGAAACCGATGATGAGACGACGGAGAAGAGCCTGCTTTCCATTCACACGCACGAGCGCGCGCTTGAGATCGAAAGGTGGGAGACGTTCCGGCAAGTCGGTTGAAATGCCTTCAGCTTTCTTTTCCGCTGGTTGTTCCGATGTCGTGTTAGCCTGCTGCGGCTTCATCCAGCGCTCTAAGGTGCCGATCAGAACACTTGGATCAATTGGCTTTGCAACGTGATCATTCATGCCGGCTTCGGCACATCTACGACGCTCTTCCTCATAAGCGTGAGCGGTCAGTGCAATAATCGGTAACGCTTCTGCCGTCCAGTCGCGACGAATATGGCGGGTTGCTTCAAGACCGTCCATCTCCGGCATCTGTACGTCCATGAGTATCGCGGAATAGAGGGCACCAGATCGCGCAACACTTTCACAGGCAATGCGTCCATTTTCAGCAATATCAACATCGAGACCCGCATCACTGAGGAGCTGATAAGCAATCTCTCGATTGATCGCATTGTCTTCCACGAGCAGCACATGAGCGCCGCGCAGTGGTTCTGCAATAAGTTCAGAATCCCTTGCTGCTTCGCTCTCATCTCTGGATAATGGGAAGAGCGCGTTCAATGTTTGCAGAATCTGTTGCGATTCAATCGGTTTCGGCAGATAGGCTGCGATACCAGCGCGTGTAGCCTTAGCCTTGAATTCATCGCTGCCATAGGCTGTGATAAGTACAATTTCCGGTAGCTTTGTAAGCTTCGCATTGGCGTACAAGCTGCTGACGGTTTCCATGCCGTCCATGCCCGGCATTTTCCAGTCCAGTAGCAGTACATCATAAGGATTTCCGCGCTGGAAAGCGGTTTCCAAAGCACCGATAACTTCATTACCCGACGCTACAAGGTCTGCGGTCATCGACCAGTCAGCGAAAATGCTCTGCAGAATTTCGCGGGAGGCAGGATTATCGTCGGCCACAAGAACACGCAGTTTCTGAATATGTGCCTGTGGGCGTTCGATGATCGAATGCGCGCGATCCACATTGCCGAGCGTTGTTGTCACGGTGAAGACACTGCCTTTGCCCGGCGTGCTCAATACTGTGATGTCGCCGCCCATCTGTTCGGCAATCTGTTTACTAATGACCAGCCCAAGGCCTGTTCCGCCAAAGCGCCGGGTAGTCGAACTGTCGGCCTGCGAGAAGGAGCTGAAGAGCTTGGATTGCTGATCCGCTGTCATACCAATACCGGTATCGGCAACGGCTACCTGCAAACGGTAATCGCCACTCTCCGTCGGTTTACCGCCGATACGGAGTGTAACCGACCCATTTTCGCTGAACTTGATGGCATTACTCATGAGGTTGAGCAAGACTTGGCCCAGACGCATTTCATCGCCGACAAGCCGCTCTGGCACGCCTTGATCAATATGCAGATTCATCGTCACGTTTTTGGCGCGGGCGTCAGCGCTGGTGATTTGCAGCTTGCGATCAAAGAGTGCGCGTAACTCGAAAGGGCGGTTTTCCAGCGTCAGCTTGCCGGCATCATTTTTGGAGAAATCAAGAATGTCATTGATCAGGCGAAGCAGCGAACCGCTGGCCCCGTTGATTTTGGTTAGGTAATCGCGCTGGCGCTCGGTCATGTCAGTGCGAAGCATCAGATGACAGAAACCCAGAATCGCATTGAGCGGCGTGCGGATTTCGTGGCTCATATTCGCCAGAAACATGCCCTTGGCCTTATAGGCCTGCTCGACCTGCGCTGAGCGTGTTTCGATCTCGGCATTCTTGGCCATGATTTCGTCGCGCATCTTGCTGATGCTGTTGACGCAGGCGACGAGCATGTCTGAGAACCAGACGAGAACAGCGGCTTCAAGAGCTACGATTACAGCGTGGATCATCACGCGACGAATATCGCTATCTGTCGGGAAAACGAGTGAAGGCAGTACATAGTCAAGCGTCAGATGGTGAAGCGCTACTGCAACGGCTGCAATGATTGTTGCTCTGCTGTCGCACCAGCCGATTGTCAGAGCCAGCATCGCAAAGAAATACATATGCATGTCCATCTGCCAGATATGGCCGCGAAGCAGATAGAGAAGGATGGCAGGTTCCGCGACGAGGGCGACGGCAGACAGGAAGCGAGTGGCCGGTGCGATGTCTGCACGCCACCACATCAGGTTGTAACTCACTGCGAGGAATGCGCCCGCCAGCGCTCCCCCAATCACCGAGGCGCCAGTCCCATAGGCGATGGCCGCGAAAAGTGGCACATGCAGCCAGAACAGAACAACCAGAAAGCGCGCAAAGCGTCTGCGAATATCGTCTAGTTCAATGATCATGTATTAGGCCCCGGTGACCGCAAGGTCGAAACAGCTGGAAAGTTGAGCGGGTTCAAAGACGAGCCACGCACCCGCATCATAAAGTGCAGCAACCGCATCAGGGCGATCGGCGTGGACAACCACAACGTTCATTCGTTCGTTGAAGGAAAGGATCTGCGCATCGGCTTCACTGAGCAGAGTGGCGACTTGAGACGGGTCTGCCCACGGGCGCATGAGGACAGCAAATTGTCCATTTTCTCCGCGCGGAGAAAGCATTGCGTAGACCAGCACTGCAAGGCCGATAAGAAAAAGAGCGAGGGCTGGCAGCATGTCGAGCATGCGCCACTGTGACTGCGCTAAATGGGAGTTCATGTGTCTGTATCCGCAATTCAACACGCCTTGGACGTACTGCTTCATAGTATATAAAAAAGCGCGTGTCTTGCTGTATGTGCTAATTTAAGATTGTATTATTTTTTGATAGCTGAGGCTCTGTCAATCACCCGCATTTGTGACTTCGCAGGAGTGAATGTTGATAGTGAGCATCGATTCGGCCTCTTATTAAATGCAACTTATCAGCTAGTGGTCTGATTCAAACATTTGTATTCCTTGGTTCGTAGGTGGAGCAAATGTTGGAATCACAAGGACCACTAGAAGTATATGTATCTTGTGGATTTTTCGAATTTGACGTTCGAAATAGCCTATGTGTCAGCCGGGATTCGGACGTCAAATTTCACCGCCTAGTCGGGATATCAGCCTAAATTGTGATTTGAGAATTCCTCTTTAGTTCAATTGTGAAGCTGGACTGCATCTTAGAGCATGATTGGTTGTTTAAGTTGCTAATGATTTTTGAGTTGAGCAGAATTTTGCTTTACGTACCTCAGGACGGACGCTAAGGTTGTGATGTGACGCTTTGGGAGGAGTTCACATGCAATCTAATATTCTAGCGCTGAAAAGCCGCAATGCGTCTGGCTACGACAACGTTGTCTTTGGTCTGTTCGCATGAGTTTGGCTGTGAAACAGAATGCTATTCCGCTTCTTGAAGCGGTGTCATTGTCGAAGTCTTTCGGCCCGGTTCAGGTTCTCAAAAACATCAATCTCAGCATTTATGGCGGCGAAGTTCACGCGATTATCGGTGAAAATGGGGCTGGCAAATCGACATTGATGAAGCTGCTTGCTGGCAACGAGCGTCCCACGAGTGGCGAAATTCGCATCGATGGCGAGCTGATTGCATTTTCTAATCCGGTGGAAGCCGAAGCACAGGGTATTGTCCTTGTGCATCAGGAAATTCTGCTGGCGCCCGATCTGACCGTTGCACAAAATATTCATCTGGGACGAGAACTTTCTAATGGGCTTGTCGTTGATGATAAATCGATGCGCGAAGGGGCGCGCAAAGCCATTCGTGATCTCGGTGCGGACATTAACCCTGATGCAATCGTGGGGAGCCTGTCGATAGCACAGCGCCAGCTTGTCCAGATCGCTCGTGTGCTACTCGTACCGCATCGCGTGGTGATTTTTGACGAGCCAACTGCATCGCTGACACCTGTTGAAACCGAAGCGCTGCTGAAGGTTATCTGCGATATTCGAGCCAAGGGTGTTGCCGTTCTTTATATCTCCCACCGTCTTCCGGAAGTGAAAGAGATTTCGGATCGCGTCACGGTTCTCCGAGATGGAACGCTGGTGGCAGCTCATATGGCGTCAGAGCTTCAGCCGAACGATATGGCTCGTCTTATGGTTGGTCGTGATGTTGCGAAGCTTTATCCAGATCGTGTAGCGCAGCGCGGCCAGGAGCATGTACTGGAAGTCGAAGATTTTAGCGTTCCTGGCTATGTAAAGACTGCAAGCTTTACGTTGAACAGGGGAGAAATTCTAGGCTTTGCAGGTCTGGTCGGGGCAGGTCGCACAGAGCTGATGGAAGGCATTGTCGGGCTTCGTCCAGGTAAGGGACAAGTGCGTCATCGGGGGCAGTCCGTAAACTTTCGCAACGCACATGAAAGTCTTTCCGCTGGGATCGCCTATTTGAGCGAAGATCGTAAGGGCAAGGGTTTGTTGCTCGCCAAGGATCTTGTCATCAACCTGACGCTTGCGTCGATCAGTAAGTTTGTGCGTGGATTGCAGATAGACCGGCGAAAAGAGCGTGCAGCGCTTGATGATGCGATCAAAGAATTCGATATTCGCACGGGCCGTAAAGATATTCTCGCCGGACAGTTGTCCGGTGGAAACCAGCAGAAACTTCTGCTGGCAAAGATGATGATGCTCAATCCGTCTATCGTGATCATTGATGAGCCAACGCGCGGCATCGATGTGGGTACAAAAGAGCAGATTTATCAATTCATCGCCAATCTGGCGGACGAAGGCAAATCGATTATCGTTGTTTCATCCGAAATGCCTGAACTGATTGGCATATGCGACCGTATCGTCGTCATGCGTGAGGGCAGGGTCGCGGGCGAAGTATCCGGCGAGCGGATGACCGAACACGACATCGTTGTTTTGGCAACAGGCGTCAGCACAGAAGAAGCGGCATAAAATAAAAGGGGAGTAAATGACTGACGTTGTAACTGACAAAAGCAGGGTGCCGAAGACGTCTCGCGACTGGGATTTGCGGGCTGTAGCACCTTTTGTTGCGCTGCTTCTGCTGCTTGTTCTGGGTACGATTGCCAATCCGAATTTCATCAGCATCGACAATTTGCTGAATGTTGCGACGCGCAGTGCCTTCATCGCAATCATCGCATTGGGTGCGACCTATGTAATCTCGTCAGGAGGATTGGATCTCTCGGTTGGCGCTATGGCTGCCTTCGTGGGCAGTATCATGATCATGTTCATGAACAGCGGTGTTATCGCCGATCCAGTTATGATGTTGATCGCGGCGGTGCTTCTGGCAGTGGTTGTGGGGGCACTTTGCGGGCTCACCAACGGGTTGATTACGACACTCGGGGGGATTGAGCCGTTTATTGCGACACTTGGAACGATGGGCATTTATCGCGGTTTGACGACATGGCTATCTCAGGGTGGCGCAATTACGCTGCGTAACCCCGAAATTCAGGCACTTTATCGCCCTGCCTATTTTGGCTCGGTTTTTGGTGTTCCCATTCCCGTCATTGCAATTTTTGTGACAGCAGCGATTGCAGCCTTCGTACTTTATCGCACGCGCTATGGGCGCCATGTCATCGCGGTGGGCTCCAGCGAAGATGTGGCTCGCTATTCGGGTATCTCGGTCAAGCGCGTTCGTACTATTGCCTATGTGGTGCAGGGGTTGTGCGTCGCTGTTGCCGTCCTGCTCTACGTTCCGCGTTTGGGTTCAACTTCTGCGACCACGGGCATGTTGTGGGAACTTCAGGCGATCACAGCGGTCGTTGTCGGTGGTACGGCACTGCGGGGAGGCGTGGGCCGTGTTTGGGGCACAATCTGCGGTGCATTCATTCTCGAAATCGTCGGCAATATCATGCTGCTTTCCAATTTCATCAGCGAATACCTGATCGGGGCGATTCAGGGTGCGATCATCATCATTGCTATGCTGGTGCAACGGTCGCTCTCGCGACGATGAAAACTGGGGCGCAACGCACAGCGTTATCGCGCCCCAACGACAAGTTTGACGGGATTGAAGGGGCGGTCCGGTCACTCAGGGATAAAGCCCCCTGAACATTTGGGAGGAAATAATGCGAGGAAAATTTCTAGGTGTTGCTTTTGCTGCCTTGGCGGCTGGAGCTTTAGCCTTTACCGGCATAGCAAGTGCGCAGGATAAGAAGGTGACGATCGGCGTATCGATCCCTGCTGCTGACCATGGTTGGACCGCTGGTGTCGTGTATCATGCCGAACGCGTCGCCAAGCTTCTGATGCAGGAGCATCCCGGCCTCAACGTGATCGTCAAGACATCACCAGATGCAGCCAGCCAGGCAAATGCGTTGCAGGATCTGGCTGTTCAGGGGCTTGATGGTCTTGTCGTGTTGCCAACCGATCCAGATCCGCTGGTCAATGCGATCAAGGAAATCAAGGATAAGGGCACTTTCGTAGCGCTCGTTGATCGCGCACCAAGCAGCAATGACAATTCGATCCGTGATCTTTATGTGGCGGGCAACAATCCGGCCTTGGGTCAGGTCGCTGGAGAATACATCAAGAAGACCACACCTGATGCACAGGTCGTCGTTATTCGCGGCCTTCCGATCCCGATTGATCAGCAACGTCAGGACGGTTTTGACAAGGGTATCGAAGGCTCCAACGTCAAGATTCTTGATCGCCAGTATGGCAACTGGAACCGTGACGACGCCTTCCGTGTCATGCAGGACTTCCTGACAAAGTACCCTAAGATCGATGTTGTCTGGTGTCAGGATGACGACATGGCTGTCGGTGTGCTTGAAGCCATCAAGCAGGCCAACCGTGAAGACATCCAATATGTCATCGGCGGTGCCGGATCCAAGGACATGATCAAGAAGGTCATGGATGGCGATAAGCTTATGCCGGTTGACGTACTTTATCCGCCTGCAATGGTTTCCACCGCTATGCAGTTGGCTGCTGGTCATTTCTACGACCAGATTCCGGTGAGCGGCAACTACATCCTCGACGCTACTTTGGTGACCAAGGATAATGCCGAACAGTTCTACTTCCCGGATTCTCCTTTTTAATATCCTTCTACGCGCCCGCTTTGTCGGGCGCGTATTTGATTTACCTCAATACAGTTTTGAATTTCATTCGGAGGACTTTTGATGAAGACGATCAAGGGGCCAGGGATATTTCTCGGGCAGTTTGCAGGAGATGAAGCGCCGTTCAATACCTGGGATGGCATCACGAAGTGGGCTGCAGAAAAGGGCTATGCCGGTGTGCAGGTTCCGACATGGGCAAGCCAGCTGATCGATCTGAAGAAGGCTTCTGAATCGAAAGATTATTGCGACGAATTTGCAGGTGTTGCGCGCGAGAATGGCGTTGAAGTGACCGAGCTTTCAACCCATTTGCAGGGCCAGCTTGTTGCCGTGCATCCAGCCTATGATGAGGCATTTGACGGTTTTGCGGTGCCTGAAGTGCGCGGCAATCCGAAAGCCCGTCAGGCATGGGCTGTTGAACAGGTGAAGATGGCAATCCGTGCCTCGCGCAATCTGGGCATTGATGCCCATGCGACATTCTCTGGCGCCTTGGCATGGCCGTTTATCTATCCGTGGCCACAGCGTCCTGCCGGTCTGGTTGAAACGGCCTTTGATGAACTGGCGCGCCGCTGGCTGCCAATCCTTGACCACGCCGATGAGCATGGCGTGAACATTTGCTATGAAATCCATCCGGGTGAAGATCTGCATGATGGCGTGACGTTCGAGATGTTCCTTGAACGCGTCAAGAACCATCCGCGTGCGAACATGCTCTATGATCCATCGCATTACGTGCTGCAATGCCTCGATTATCTCGACAATATCGACATCTATAAAGACCGCATCAAGATGTTCCACGTCAAGGATGCCGAGTTTAATCCGACGGGTCGTCAGGGTGTTTATGGCGGCTATCAGGGCTGGGTGAACCGTGCAGGCCGCTTCCGTTCGTTAGGCGATGGTCAGGTCGATTTTGGCGCAGTGTTTGCAAAAATGGCGGCCAATGATTTTGATGGCTGGGCTGTGGTCGAATGGGAATGCGCGCTGAAGCATCCGGAAGATGGTGCGCGTGAAGGAGCCGAGTTTGTCAAGCACCATATTATCCGCGTGACCGACAAAGCCTTCGATGACTTCGCCGCTGGCGGCACCGATGACGCTGCCAATCGCCGTATGCTGGGATTGTAAGGTAGTTCAATGACCATTGAAGCAAAAACCAAAGAAACAGCCAATCCACGTATTCGACTTGGCATGGTTGGCGGCGGTGCGGGGGCCTTTATCGGCGGTGTGCATCGCATGGCCTCACGCCTCGATAATCGTTTTGAACTGGTGGCAGGCGCACTCTCATCATCGCCAGAAAAAGCGCAAGCCTCGGGGCGCGAGCTGGGGTTGGCGGAAGACCGCATCTATTCGAGCTACAAGGACATGGCGATCCGTGAAGCGCGTCTCAAGAACGGTATTGAAGCGGTCGCAATCGTTACGCCCAATCATGTGCATTATGACGCCGCGAAGGAGTTTCTGCGCCGCGGCATTCATGTGATATGTGACAAGCCACTGACCTCGACCTTAGCTGATGCAAAGAAGCTCAAGAAAGTGGCTGACGAAAGCGGTGCATTGTTTGTGCTGACGCATAATTATACCGGCTACCCGATGGTGCGGCAGGCGCGCGAAATGATTGCCAATGGCGCGTTGGGCGATCTGCGCGTGGTGCAGGTTGAATATGCGCAAGACTGGCTCACGGAAGCGATTGAAGAAACGGGCGCCAAGGGTGCTGTGTGGCGTACCGATCCAGCGCAATCCGGTCTTGGTGGTGCAACGGGTGACATTGGCACTCACGCCTTTAACTTGGCATCCTTTGTCACCGGCCTGACGCTTGAAAGTCTGGCGGCTGATCTTGATAGCTTCGTTCCGGGTCGTCGTCTGGATGACAATGCGCATGTCATGCTGCGCTTTGCAGGTGGTGCCAAGGGGATGCTCTGGTGCAGCCAGGTGGCGCCGGGCAATGAAAACGCGCTGCGTTTGCGTGTCTATGGCACCAAGGGTGGCGTTGAATGGGCACAGGAAGATCCGAACAGGCTCTGGTTCACACCGTTTGGTGAACAGAAGCGGCTGATTACCCGAGGTGGAGCAGGTGTTGGCGATGCGGCAACCCGCGTGACCCGTGTGCCGGGTGGCCATCCGGAAGGCTATCTCGAAGCCTTTGCAACGATCTACAGTGAAGCCGCAAACGCTATTCAGGCCAGACGCGACAACACCAACCCTGACAGTGCAATCATCTATCCAACAGTCGACGATGGCGTCAAAGGCGTTGCATTCATCGATGCCTGTGTCCGATCGTCAAACAAAAATGGCGGATGGGTGAGCCTCTGAAGCAATAAAATTGGAAAGCGCCGCCATTTTTGGGGCGGCGTTTTTAGTTAAGGCAATCCGGCATCAAAAATGCTTCTTTTGTCCCGCCGTAGAAAAGCCATGTTGATTTTATGTTTGAATGAAACGTGCCTGATAAAGCGATCACATAATTGAGCGTTTCTGTGGGTACGAATTCAAAGCTTTTCGAAAGCGTGTTCCATGCAGAAGTTCCGCCCTGTGATTGCCAGCGGGCCACTGTGCCTTTTAACGGCACTTTACGTTCTTATATTCACAAACACGTCGTTCTGGCGTGCAATCGGCGCCTATTATGCCGATGCTCCATTAAGGCTGGCTGGCATAGCCGTGGCGCTATTGCTTCTGTACGTCGCGTTATTTGTGCTGTTTTCGGCGAAATATATTATCAAGCCGATGCTGGTCCTGTTTGTTCTGATCGCGGCGGGCGGCTCTTATTTCACCGATACGTTCGGAACGATCATAGACAAATATGTCGTTGAAGCCGCACTTACCACCACACAGGCTGAATCCGGTGCGCTCCTGACGCCAAGCTTTCTCTGGCATATGCTAATTTTTGGTGTTGCTCCGTCATTATTGATTGTCTGGGTGCGTATCAAACATCGACCTATTCTCGGCAAGCTGATGGTAAACACAGGCATTATTCTCACCTGTCTGATTGCTTCAGTCGCCATACTTGGTGCGAATTATGCTGCGTATTCATCGATGTTTCGTGAGCATGGTGCCGATATCATGCAGAAGCTCATGCCAAGCACGCCCATTGCCAGTACAATCCAATATGTCTCACATGTTTATAAGAACCGCACTATTGTTATGGAGCCGCTTGGGCTTGATGCCAAACAGACACTGACGCAATTGCCGGCAGGCAAAAAGCTGGTAACAGTCGTTGTCGTGGGTGAAACCGCGCGTGCGCAGAATTTCAGCCTCAATGGTTATGCCCGTGAAACCAATCCCGAATTGAAAAAACGCGATGTTGTTGCCTTCACCGATACAACGAGTTGCGGAACAGAAACTTCTGTTTCGGTGCCTTGCATGTTTTCGCCTTTCACCCGTGAAGACTATTCCAATACGAAGTTCCGCGGTTCTGAAAACCTGATGGATGTGCTCAAACATGCAGGCGTGCAGACGAGTTGGTATGAGAATAATACCGGCAGCAAGGGTGTTGCCGAACGCATCAAGTTGATCGATTTGCAGGGTGCGCAGGACAAGCGCTATTGCGAAGGCGGTGAGTGTCTCGATCAGATATTAGTGGATAGCCTGTCCAAAGAACTCAGTGAAGTTTCCGGCAATGCAACCATCGTTCTGCACATGACGGGCAGCCATGGTCCAGCCTATTACCGCAGATATCCGGCTGAATTTGCGGGATTTAAACCTGACTGTCGTTCAAATGATTTTGCTAAATGCTCGCAAGAAGAGATCGTCAACGCCTATGACAACTCGATCCTCTATACAGACCACATTTTGTCAAAGGTTGTTGACCTTCTCAAAGCGCATGAGGACAAGTTTGCATCTGCGATGATTTATATGTCCGATCATGGCGAGTCGCTTGGCGAGGACGGTCTTTACCTTCACGCAGCTCCCTATTTCATTGCCCCATCTCAACAGACACACATACCGTTTATCACATGGTTTGCACCGGAATATGCGGCCGATACCGGTCTTGATCTTGATTGCTTGCGCAAGACGACAGCGGAGCCGTCATCGCATGATAATCTTTTTCATACTGTGCTCGGCATGATGGCGGTCAAGACATCTGCTTACGACCAGAAGTTAGACCGTTTTGCCGCCTGTCGAACACCACATAACGTGGCGCTGAACTAAAACAAAAACCCCGCTCGATGAGCGGGGTTTTTGTTTTGCGTAGGATTAAACGTAGCGGTTGACCACGTTTTCCAGATATTCCTGACGACCGGATCGCGGCTGCGGATTGATGTCTTTTGCTTCAACTTCTGATGCGATCTGCTCCAGCGACATGCCGGTTGCAAGTGTTTTGCCGAAATCGCCAGACCAGCCAGCATAACGCTCATCGAGCGGCTTGCTCAGCGCGCCGTCCTGCAACATACCAGCTGCAGCCTTGAGTCCGCGCGCGCAGCAATCCATGCCGCCGATATGGCCGATCAGCAAGTCTTGTGGATCAAGCGACTGACGACGCAGCTTGGCATCGAAATTGGTGCCGCCATTCTTCAAGCCACCGTTGAGCAGAACCTGGTAGTAAGCGAGTGCCATTTCCGGCACATTATTCGGAAATTGATCTGTATCCCAGCCCGACTGATAGTCGTTGCGGTTCATGTCGATGGAACCGAGGATGCCAAGGCTGCGGGCCAATGCCAGCTCATGCTCAAATGAATGGCCTGCGAGAATTGCATGGCCCTGTTCGATATTGACCTTCACCTCGTTTTCGAGGCCATAGCGCTTGAGGAAGCCATAAACCGTTGCGACATCGTAATCATACTGATGCTTGGTTGGTTCCTGTGGCTTTGGCTCAATCAGAATTGTACCCTTAAAGCCGATCTTGTGCTTGTACTCGACCACCAAATTGAGGAAGCGGCCCATATTGTCGAGCTCACGCGTCAGGTCGGTGTTGAGCAGGGTTTCATAACCCTCACGGCCACCCCAAAGCACATAATTGTCACCGCCAAGACGCTTGGTTGCATCAAGGCAGGTTTTCACGGTCGCCGCTGCAAAAGCAAAGACTTCCGGATCGGGATTGGTGGCAGCGCCTGACATATAGCGGCGATGTGAGAAAAGATTGGCTGTGCCCCATAAAAGCTTAATGCCGGTTTCGGCTTGCTTGCGCTCGAAAATATCGACAATGGCCTCGAGGTTCTTCGTGTTTTCAGCAAAATTATTGCCTTCCGGGCGCACGTCGGCGTCATGGAAGCAATAGAAGGGTGCGCCAAGAAGCGAGAAGAATTCAAAGGCTACATCAGCTTTCAGCTTGGCAGCTTCAAGACCATCCTTATACCAGGGGCGGTCAAATGTGCGTCCACCGAAAGGGTCGCCACCTTCCCATGCGAAGGTGTGCCAATAGGCGACTGCAAAACGTAAGTGGTCTTCCAGACGCTTGCCGAGGACGATTTCGTCCGGATTATAGTGGCGGAACGCCAGCGGATTATCGCTGTCGGGACCTTCATAACGTATTTTTTGGATGTCGCCGAAAAATCCGGTGCTCATCATGCTCCTCCAATGTTGATGCGGATGACGCTGCGTCTGGGCTTACTGAGCCAGAGGTCGCAGCGCGGGATAAAGTGCGTGGTAACGCTGATAGGCTTCGTCATATGAAGCGGTCAGCGTGTGTTCGGGTTCAATCGTGCGGGCTGTGCGCGGCGGCGTGCAGATTGCAAAAGGATCGGCGCTACTGGCGGCGATCAGACCAAGACGTGCTGCGCCAAATGCGGCACCGAAATCGCCTTCTTCGGGAAGAGAAATTGGAACATTCAATGCTGTAGCAATAGATTTGAGCCAATAGGCAGAGCGCGAACCACCACCAACTGCGATGAGTGATTTGATCTCCGTGCCTGCCGATTGCAGTGCTACGAGATTATCGCGGATCGCAAATGCAACACCTTCAAGCACCGCTTGCGTCATCGCTTTGCGATCTGTTTCATGTTCAAGGCCACTGAAAACACCACGAATTTTGGCGTCATTATACGGTGTACGTTCGCCGGAAAGATATGGCAGGAATGTTGTGCTGCCGGGTGCCTGGAGCGTGTCGCCGAGCTCGGCGTCCAGTACGTTCGGGCTGGTACCTGTAATGCGCGAGAACCAATCGAGAGAGCTCGCAGCCGACAGGATGACACCCATCTGGTGCCATGTGCCGGGAAGCGCATGACAGAAAGCGTGGACAGCACTTTCTGGCTTTGGCTGATAAGCGCCATTGGCGGCAAACAGAACACCTGATGTGCCAAGCGAAACGAAGGCATGGCCGGGCTGAACGGTTCCCATGCCGCAGGCCGAGGCAGCGTTGTCACCCGCACCACCGGCAACGACAGGAGCGTTGGAAATGCCCCAACGCGCGGTGAGTTCAGCACGCAAAGTTCCGGTGGCGTCGCTGCCCTCGGCAAGTTTGGGCATGTGGTTTTCGGTTAGCCCAGTCTTGGAAAGCAGATCGGACGACCATTTGCGTGCGCTGGTATCAAGCCAGCTTGTCCCAGCGGAATCCGACATGTCGGATACATACTCGCCGGTGAGCCAGAGGCGCAGATAATCTTTTGGCAACAGAACTTTGCGGGTGCGCGCGAAAATATCCGGTTCGTTGCGCGCCACCCACACAAGTTTGGGTGCGGTAAAGCCCGGGAAAACGATGTTGCCGGTTATGGCACGAAAGGCCGGATCGGCATCGAGTTCGGCAGCCTCTTTATAGCTGCGTGTGTCATTCCAGAGAATGCAGGGCCGAAGCACCTGATCGTTTTCATCAAGCAGCGTTGCACCGTGCATCTGACCAGAAAGTCCAATGCCTGCAACGGCTGCAAACTCCTTTGGATGTGCTGCGCGCAGGCCATCGATGGCTGCTTCACAAGCTTTGATCCATTGTGCAGGGTCCTGTTCGCTCCAGCCTGGATGTGGGCGGGACACATCAAGTTCACCATGCGCCGAGCCAATAAGCTTCTGTTCACCGTCGATCAGAAGCGCTTTTACGCCGGATGTTCCAAGATCAAGTCCGAGATACATAATTGCTCCAGTCGAATTATCGTGTGTTCCGCGCCTCAGTCGAGCTGCGGCAGGTTGTCTTTAAGAAAGATTTCGATGCGGATATGTTCCTGTCCTTGCACAATAGCGAGGCGATCCGCAGTTGCTTTGAGAACGCGTATGGCACTGCGAATTTCATGTCCGGCATCCTGTGCCAACACAGCATGAACAAGACCATCTTTCAGCGCCTGCGATGTGACACCATCGCGTTCGTGGGCGATGACCAAGGGTCGATTGTCGTTTCGGGAAGCTGCGAGCGCGCGGACAAGACCGCTATTGCCTGCACCCAGGCTATAAATTCCTGCCACGTCTTTGTGTTTCTCAAGAAGCTCAAGCACGAGTTTTTCAACGCGCGCACCTTCATCAAAACCTTCGAGAACCGGCAGAATCTCGCGCCCTGAAAAGCCAGATTCCATCGCGCTTTTAAAGCCCTCAAAGCGCGCCAGATGGTCATGCACTTTCAGCGAACCGGCGATAACTGCGATGGCGCCGCCGGTGCCGTTGGCAAACAGGCCCAGCAAATGCGCCGCTGTCCGTCCCGCCGCGCCATTATCAATGCCCACATAATGTGCCCGCGATGAGCGGTCGAGATCGGAAACCAGTGTTACGGTGTGGATGCCCAATTGGGTAAGCCGTGCGCAAGCCTCCCGCACCGGATCAGTATCGACTGCAACAAAGGCGACACCATCAGGTTTGCGCTCTGCGCTTTCATCCAAAGCCTTAACAAGTGCCGCTTCATTGAACGCCGGTACAAGCACGAGATTGATCAGAACACGCTCGGACAAACCCCGCTCGGTCGCCGCTTCAAGTTCTGCGCGCAGGCTCTGCATGAAGGTGTTTTCATTATCCGGCAAAATAAAATCGAACTGGTAGAGTCTACCCCGGGCGAGATTGGCGGCGCCCACATCACGAACATAGCCGAGCGTATCCATCGCAGCCGTAACGCGGTCGCGAGTCTTTGCTCTGACGCCGGGACGGTCATTCAACACACGGTCAACCGTGGCGAGACTGACGCCCGCTGTTCTGGCTATGTCATGCACTGTGGGTTTCATTCTCTCTCCTCGGGGCGGAACATAGGAGCTAAAATGAGGTACGTAAATCAAAAAATGCTTGCTATTCATTTTTCTTCACGTATCAATTGCACCCGAGGATGGGATCGTGTGCCTGAGCGCGCGGTTCTACTGGAGTGATCTTGGTGCAAAGCACCGCAGGGAGGATCAACCAGATAAAGAGTGAGCGCCTCTTTGGGGGTGGCTTTGTCGTGCCAGACTCCGGGGGGCGGGTTCGTTCGGGGCGAGGTCATTTATCAACCGGCATAAAGCCGGCGGTGATTGGAGGAAACGTGCATGAAACGTCGTAATTTTCTAACAGGCGCGCTGGTGGCAGCTGCTCTCGGTATCGGTTCAATGGGTGCCGTGCCTGCTTTTGCATCGCCGGAAAATCCGGTTATAGGCTTTTCTATTGACGATCTGCGCGTAGAGCGCTGGGCACGCGACCGCGATTATTTCATCGCAGCAGCAGAAAAGCTGGGTGCCAAGGTCAATGTTCAGTCGGCTGACGGAAACGAAGAGAAGCAGGTCAAGCAGGTCGAAAACCTGATCTCGCAGGGCGTAGATGCCATCGTGATCGTCCCGATGAATTCGAAGGTTTTTGATGCGGTCGTAGCCGACGCTAAGGCTTCGGGCATTAAGGTTCTTTCCTATGATCGCCTGATCCTGAATGCCGATATCGATGCTTACATTTCTTTCGACAATGAGCGCGTTGGTTTCATGCAGGCGGAAGCCGTGCTGAAGGCTAAGCCAGAAGGTAATTATTATCTGCTCGGCGGTTCGCCAACCGACAACAACGCGAAGCTGCTGCGTGCTGGTCAGGAAAAGGCGCTGAAGGAAGCCGTCGATTCCGGTAAGGTCAAGATCGTTGGTTCGCAGTGGGTCAAGGAATGGAGCCCGACTGAAGCGCTCTCCATCATGGAAAATGCTTTGACCGCTGCATCCAATAAGATTGATGCCGTTGTCGCTTCCAATGACGGCACCGCAGGCGGCGCAATTCAGGCGCTTGCAGCACAGGGTCTCGCAGGCAAGACTGCGGTTTCCGGTCAGGACAGCGATCTGGCAGCCGTTAAGCGTCTCGTCGACGGCACGCAGACCGTGACCGTTTACAAGCCACTCAAGCTGATTGCTGAAGAAGCGGCAAAGCTTACCGTGCAGCTCGTCCGTGACGAAAAGCCGGAGTTCAACGGCAAGATCGACAACGGTTCGAAGGAAGTCGATACGCTTCTGCTGACGCCGACTGCCGTGACTAAGGACAATATCGACGTCTATGTAACGGACGGTTTCTACACCAAGGAACAGATTGAAGGGAAGTAAACCTTCCGTCTCGCGAACCTGAAAACAGGTTGTGGGGCCAGGTGTTGTAAGCTCTGCTTTTGCATCTGGCCTCGCATAAATCTGGCAACCTTTTTCTGACAGCGCTGTCGGATGCGAATTTAAACGCCGGATATTTTGAAAAATACTGCAAGGTCGATATTGATGTCCGAATATCTTTTGGAAATGCGAAACATCGGTAAAGAGTTCAACGGCGTGAAGGCGCTGGATGGCATTTACCTGAAAGTGCGCGCGGGAGAATGTGTCGGGCTGTGCGGTGAAAATGGGGCGGGAAAATCCACCTTGATGAAAGTGCTTTCGGGTGTTTATCCCTATGGCACATGGACTGGCGAAATATTCTGGGAAGGCCGTGAACTTAGGGCGAGCGGCATTCGTGATACTGAAGCTGCGGGTATTGTCATCATCCATCAGGAGCTGATGATGGTGCCGCACCTCTCGGTCGCAGAAAATATCTTTCTCGGTTCTGAGCCGACGACTGGCGGTTTCATCGACTATGACCAGATGAATGCACGGGCGACCGAACTGCTCGCCCGTCTCAAGATAAATGATATCAATGTTGCATTGCCGGTTTATCATTACTCAGGCGGTAAGCAGCAGCTGATCGAGATCGCAAAGGCGATCAACAAGAATGCCAAGCTTCTAATCCTTGACGAGCCAACCTCGGCGCTGACTGCTTCAGAAACGCGGGTTCTGCTTGACCTGATCAAGGACTTCAAAGCGCAAGGTATGGCTTGCGTTTATATTTCTCACAAGCTTGATGAAGTGGCGGAGATCTCCGACACGGTCACAGTCATTCGTGATGGCGCGCATATCGCGACACGCCCTATGGCTGAACTCACAACGCCCGATATCATCACGATGATGGTTGGTCGCGAGATGAAAAACCTCTTCCCGCGTGAAACACACGACATTGGCGAGGTGATGTTTGAAGCCCGCAATGTAAGTTGCTGGGATGTGACCAATCCGGATCGTAAAGTAGTTGACAATGTTTCGTTCGCGCTAAGGCGCGGCGAGATACTGGGCATAGCGGGCCTTGTTGGTGCAGGGCGTACGGAACTCGTATCGAGCCTGTTTGGCGTCTGGCCGGGCGCCCATCAGGGGCAGGTTTTCCTCGAAGGCAAGGAAATCAAAATCCGGACGCCGCGCGATGCGGTGCGGCAGGGCATTTGCATGGTGCCGGAGGATCGCAAGCGCGATGGCATTCTGCCCATCATGCCAGTTGGCCACAATATGACGATTTCCGTGCTTGATCGCTTTTCGCTGCGTGGCCTTATCGATAAGGAATCCGAACTCGCGACTATCCAGCGTGAGATTTTGCGACTCAAGGTCAAGACCGCTGATCCGATGTTGGCTATTGCTTCACTATCTGGCGGCAATCAGCAGAAAGCCGTGCTTTCAAAAATGATGCTGCCTGACCCGAAAGTGCTCATTCTGGATGAGCCGACACGCGGCGTTGATGTTGGTGCGAAGTACGAAATTTACAAGCTGATTTTCGCACTCGCCAAACAGGGCGTATCGATTTTGATGGTTTCGTCAGAAATGCCGGAAGTGCTAGGCATCAGCGATCGCGTGCTCGTCATTGGCGAGGGTAAATTGCGCGGTGATTTCCCGAATGAAAAACTCACCCAGGAGAAGGTTCTTGCCGCGGCGATTGGCAAGCCTGCAACCAATGCGGCCTAGTTTTTAAACATTGATCCGCAGCTAATCTAACTGGTGCATGACATGACGTTGACAGGCAAAAGCCTCAGAAAATTTCTCGCAGAATATAAGATCGTGGCGCTACTGATTGTCGTCGCTTTGATCTGGGCATTCTTCGCCATCATGACTTACGATCCGGAAATGGGCCGGTCGCAGTTTCTGACTGCGCGCAATTTCTCCAATCTTCTGCGCCAGATGGCAATCACCGGCATGTTGGCCTCAGCCATGGTGTTCGTCATCGTGGCGGGTGAAATCGACCTTTCGGTGGGCGCTTTGCTGGGCCTGCTAGGCGGGGTCGCGGCGGTCCTCGATGTGGTCTATGGCTGGCCGCTATGGGCCACGATCAGTACGGTTCTTTTGCTAGGGGTAGTCCTTGGCGGATTTAACGGCTGGCTGACCGCCTATCTCGGCATTCCGTCCTTCATTGTCACACTGGGCGGACAATTGGTGTTTCGCGGTATCGTGCTGGGCATTATGGGTGGTGTTACCATCGCGCCGATTTCGCCTGGGTTTAAATATATCGGTCAGGGCTATTTGCCCGGCTGGCTCGGCAATGTCTGTGCCATGGTGCTGTTTACTGTGCTTATCCTGATCACGCTCAGAACCCGTTCAAGCAAGCGCAAGCACAATCTGCAAACGCTGTCGCCGGCGATGGAAACCGCCCGCCTTCTGGGTACGGGTATTCTGATCCTTGGCTTTATCCTGATCCTCAACAGCTATCAGGGTGTGCCGGTTCCGGTTCTGGTGCTACTGGTCATTCTAGGAGTCTTCACCGTCATTTCCCGTCAGACCGTTTTCGGGCGGCATATTTATGCGGTTGGCTCTAACCTTGAAGCCACGCGCTTTTCAGGCGTGAATGTGAACTTCGTCAAGATGGCCGTATTTGCGCTGATGGGGTTGATGGCGGCTGTCGCAGGCCTCACCACGACTGCACGCCTTGCGGCTGGAACACCATCGGCAGGTTTTGGCGGTGAACTCGATGCCATCGCATCGTGCTTTATCGGCGGCACATCCATGCGCGGCGGCGTTGGATCGGTGATTGGTGCGCTGGTCGGAGCACTTATCATGTCGAGCCTCGACAATGGTATGTCGATGCTGGGCGTCGATACGTTCTGGCAGCAAATTATCAAGGGCAGCATTCTGGTGCTTGCCGTCTATCTCGATATCGTATCGTCAGGCACGCGTCGCGCTTGATGAGGGCGGGGGATGTCGCGCAAAACCTTCACTGGTTTTGCGCGACACGTTCTTAGTTTTTCTCGTCACCGCTTGGACGGCCAATGCTCAGCAGCTGATAGATAATCAGAGCGGCAAAAGTGGACGTACCAATTCCACCCAGCGCGAAACTTCCAATGTTTACGGTGAAGTCACCGGCACCAAAGATGAGCGCCACGCCAACCGTGAAGAGATTGCGTGGATCGGCAAAATTTACCTTGTTGACGACCCAGATGCGCGCCATTGCCGAAGCAATAAGACCGAAGACCGATACTGCCAGACCTGCCAGCACAGGGGCGGGGATTGTCTGCAGGATCGCACCAAACTTTGGCGACATGCCGAGCGCGATTGCCACGACAGCAGCGATCACAAAAATCAGCGTCGAATAAACTTTGGTCATTGCCATGACGCCGATGTTTTCAGCATAAGTGGTGACGCCTGTACCACCACCAGAACCGGAAATCATTGTGGCGATACCGTCACCTAGAAAGCCGCGACCGATATAGCGGTCCATGTTCTGACCAGTGATGGAGCCAAGCGCTTTGATGTGGCCAAGATTTTCAGCAACAAGCACGATGGCGACCGGCGCAATGAGTGTGATTGCAGGCCAGGTAAATACGGGCTTTGCGAAGGTTGGCAGGCCGAACCAAGGCGCCGCACTTACGGCTGCAAAGTTGATGCCTGGCACGAAACCCAGACCGTTGCCGAAAATTAGCACGAGGCAATAGCCGAACAGCAGCGCCAGCAAAACGGCAATGCGTTTGGTCGCAAGCGGACCATAGGCGGAAATCATCGCCATGCAGAGTACGGTCAGCATCGCAATGGTCATATGCGCGCCGGTGCCCTTGAGCTGACCAACGGCTACAGGGGCGAGGTTCAAACCGATTGCCACGCCAATCGCGCCGGTGACAGCCGGCGGCATGAGTTTTTCGACCCAGCCTGTACCCACTGCCATAACAATAAGCCCGATCACCGCATAAAGCGCGCCACAGGCGATGATGCCGCCAAGTGCAAGGCCGATGTTAGGATTGGGGCCGCTGCCGGAATAGCCGGTGACTGCAATCACCACCGCAATGAATGCAAAGGACGAACCGAGATAGCTCGGCACGCGGCCACCGGTCATCAGAAAGAACAGAAGCGTTCCAATGCCAGAGAAGAATACCGCAACATTCGGGTCGAAGCCCATGAGCAAGGGAGCGACAATTGTGGAACCGGACATGGCCAGCAAATGCTGGATGCCCATCGGCACGGCTGCTGCAGTTGGAAGCCGCTCATCGGGCAGCACGATGTTGTTATTGGTTAGACGCCAATTCGGGAAATAGGACATGAACCCCTCATGATCAGATTTATCCAGAGGGACTTATCCGCAATCTGGTATGATCGCTAGCTTTTATGGGAAGAACAGTCGTTTTAACCAGTCATTTTTGACATAAGAAAAAGCCCTCGCAATTCGCAAGGGCCTTATCTTTTCAACATCAGAACTAGAATTTGTAGGCAATACCCATTCTAATTTCATTGGTGCGGAGGCGATTTGTCTCTTTCGCATTACCAAAATCAAGGCTTTCTGTTCGCTTGCCAAAGTCTGTAAAGCGATACTCAACCCTCAAGATGACATTGTCAGTAGCAGCATAATCGACGCCAGCACCGAGTGTATAGCCAGCTCGCCAACTTTTCTGACTATATTTGCCGTCGAAGTCCTCTTCCGGTTCTACTAATGTCGCTTTGGTACTCTGGTTGACCAATCCAAAAGCAACGCCACCCGTTACAAAAGGAAGAAAGCGATCAACTGCGTAGCCAGCACGGGCACGAACAGAGCCTGACCAATCGAGCGTTTCACTAAACTTCGCCGTACCGTAATCGTTCGTTACAGTTTGATTGCCTTTCATCCGAGTATAGACTGCATCTGCTTCAAGACCCAGTATGGCGTTCCCTCCCATATCGAAGTTGTAGCCCCCGTATACGCCACCCAGAAAACCCTTTGATTTGGGTGTTATAGTTGCCTGTACGCCCGGTATGCTTTCACCATCTTCGTCCACGAATGGAGAAGAAGACACGCTGTTCTTTGGGTTTGCCCAGCCATAACCAACCTGACCGCCAAGATAACCACCTGCCCAGCTAAACGGAGCTGCAACAGGTGTTGGCTCGAACGATGAGACGACATCGGCAGCGTAAGCAGGGGAGAATGGAACTGTCGAGAGAAGTGACAATGCAATAATAGTCTTAATCTTCATAATTACCCCAATAAAGTATTCAATGAGGCGTCAATAATGTATTGTATTATAATTAAAAATAGCAAATATTAGCTAGCTATCTATTTTATTGCGTATGTTTTAGAATAAAATAATGTATTGAATGTTCAGGATGGCAAGCTATTTGCCATCCTGCAGTCGCGATTTTAGTTCACAGTTTGCAATATTGAATTGCTGTCAGATGCGATGCTTCTATTTGTATCAATCGCAGGCGAAATTTTATTGGCGAAATATATGTAGTGAAAAGCGTCAGTCCTTCCGCCGATCAAGCAAATGTCTTGCCTGCTCCAATGCCAACTTAACTTGCTGAGCTTTTTCTCAAACTCGAGCGAAGCATTGGCCGACCAGAAACTCGCGATACCTGTTGGCGTTAATGCGCGTTTGATAGCCGTCAAGCCGCAGCCGTCATAGATCGCATTGTTTTCACTTCTGACCAGAAACTCCGGTCCATTATCAGTATCCATTAAGATCAGATCATATGTGGACTCATGCTGCCGTAATGTCTCCATAACGTCGCCAATGTGAATTTTCACCCGATTATCCTGAAGTGGAAAACATGCTAGAGAACCAATCACGGAACGGTTCCAGTCGACGATTTCAGGTACAAATTCGCAAACCGTCACTTCAGTATCGTTGGGCAAATAGTTGAGGGCAGCACGAAGTGTAAAGCCCATGCCAAGCCCGCCAATGAGAACTTTTTTCGGTGTGCGGCCCAGTAGCCTCAACGACCTTTCAGCGAGTATTGTTTCTGATTGGAAATTAATGTTCGACATCAACTCGATGCCGTTATAGCGAATTTCGTAGATATCGTTTCTTCGGCGCAATAGTATTTCGTCGCCAGCATTATTGCTGGCGCGTGCCAATTCGGTCCAGATTGACATAATAAATCCCAAACGTTGACGCTGCCGGTCACCCAGCAGGACTTTTCGCATTCATTGTGAAAGGGATTGGGGTCGCTGCGGGATTAAACGCGCAGCAACCCAATGGCATCGTCCGATCTGGCATCCATTATAAGAGGAAAGGCAGACTCATCATTCGACACACCAAGCAAAAGCAGTATTTTTCGAAAGTTTATCGTCATATCCTCAGGCAGAGTTAATTATCGCAATGGATCGGTGAGTTACTGTCTCTAAGAAATGGTGGGGCTTTTTGCAAGCTTATCATGCCGATGACATTAAAGGTTGAGCTGGCTTGCCTGCTGACGCGAGCTGCTTGAAGCTGACGTATCCCAATTTTCTCTAAGTCGTATTATGGACAATGGACGCAGCGGGAAGGCAGTGCTTCTGGACTATTCACGTTATCGGCGGTCAACTTCCTTCGAGTAATGATAAGCTCAATGCCAAAAAAATATGTGGCAAGCGCACAGAACGTCAATTGTCTGCGTTCACTAGCCGAATTGGTGCTTTGGTAATGGAGAGCACTCAATAAGTGAGATAACTTCTGGAGAGAAGCTGCTAAGTTAGAGGACCGATAACCAGGGTCCCTATTTCAGCATTACACGCAGCAATGCCTCTATGATCGAATGCTTGTATCGAATGTAGAGCCTTGGTATTCCATACGGATCATCATCTGGCTTGGAGCTCCTGCTTACAGTCGCAACCGCGCTCTTATATCCGGCATCTTGTACCATTTCTCGATGGATCGGTTTGTTCCCACCATACGGATAACAAAAATTGGTTACCTCGCTACCGAGCATATCCTCTAATGCGCGTTTGGATTCTGTAATTTGACGGCGCGCTTCGATTTCAGGCGTTTCCGGTAAAAGCACATGATCGAGTGTATGAGCTCCGACTTCGTGACCTAAGTCTGCCCATTCGCGCAATTGGGATACGCTCATGCAGGCTGTGTTGGGTATGCCTTCTTTGCTGTCCCAAACGTTGCTCCCACCGATCTGGTTTGAAACAAAGTAGTTCGTGGCTGTAAAGCCGCAATCGGCGAGAACCGGAGCTGCATTCTCGAGTGTGTTCAAGAAACCGTCGTCGAACGTTATCACGACCACTTTGCCTTGCTTTTCTCCTCGCAAGTAAGGCCAAGCATCGCGAACAGAAAGACCTTTATAACCAAGAAATTTTAGCGCCCGCATTTGCTTTCGAAAACTATCGGGGTGCACAAAAAGCCCTTGATAAGGTGCTTTTCTTTCGGGCAGCGCTGCTATCTGATGATAGAGAAGTACGGGAACCGACATAAAACCTCGATTGTACAAAATTTCTTTCCGTGGCAAATGTAGCCACACATTTAATAGGTTCAAACTTTATGAAGAGCTATATTGTCAATCTTGATCGTGCGCCAGAACGTATGACACGCATGGCGCAAATTTTAAGATCCCAAGCTATCGAATTTGAACGATTTTCAGCAATTGATGGGCGAACTTTTACCCCAACCGACATTGAGAATTATAGGAAACAGCGCCAGCAAGGTAAGCCCATGACGACTGGCGAAATTGCTTGCGCTGAGTCTCACTTGGCTATTTTCAGGATGATCGTAGAGCGCGAAGACGATTATGCTGTTGTCATGGAAGATGATTTGCATTTGTCCGCTGATGCTGGAGGTTTTCTCAATTCGGCGGATTGGATTCCACATGGAGCGGAACTCATCAAGCTCGAAACTGTCGGTGAACCGACGATTATAAAAACCAAAACTATTAGTCTCGATAATGATCGAAAACTGGTACAGCTAGCCCATAAACACTGGGGGTCCGGGGCCTATGTAATCAGTAGGGATGCCGCGCGCAGAGTCCTTAGAGATTATGTGGCCGGGCTAACACCGATCGATGACTACCTGTTTGACCCCACTGTAAATGATTTTAAGCTTTGGCAAATGTGTCCCGCAATTGCCGTACAGGATATCATTCTCATAAATGGTGCCACACCAGAGATAAGCTATTTGGCGAGCGAAATTGAAGACGGGCGCAAGGATGCGTTAACTTCCAAAAGTAAAAAAGTTGGATTTTTTGCGGTAGTAAAACGTGAGACGCTTCGTTTCGTGCGCAAAACACGTCGTCGGATATACACCTTTTGGGGCATCCGCATATCTCGTAAAATTAAGCGCACGGTTATTATGTTCAAGGTTTAGTTTCGCACCTTCTTGGAACGAATTAATTTTAAGCACCTGCCTTCGGCTGGCTTTTTTAAAGATACGACATAATGAGCCGCGGGCACGTTGCGGGACTGGTTGGTCTTAAGGTGTTTAGGATACGATCCCGGTGCGGTACATTTTCCAAACTGTCGACGATATGCCCGGCCCTTCAGGCTTGGGTGCAACTGGCCCGTCTGTTCTCAACTTCACACATCCGCAGAGCGGACCTTCACGGTCTGATAGCTTGGCTATTTCTCTTTCTTACCTTGATCATAATGCCATTTGATGGCGAAGAACATACCCGTGCCTAACACGAGAACCTTGAATGTAACGAAGACTACAATGAACCAATCCATCTGAATATTTCCAGGCTGCTATCTATTATGAGGGGTATTACCTCAAAATTGCTGATTCAACAGCTTCAAATTTTGTTGAACCTATAATGCAGCCACAGTCGCGGGACTTTCTTGCCAAAAGAAAAGCCCCGGGGCAGTCGGTGGCCGTTCCGAGGCTACGCCTGATCGATTGTCACACCTCACCGACGCCCAAGCATCATCTCACATTCTGTTTCGACGGCAATGTTCTTTCCATTCAAAGCTTTGAGATGGTAGCTTTTTGAGAAAGCGGTTATCGCACTTCAAGAACCTCGCCGCTCCGCCTGTCGATGACTACGCGCATATCGTTGTCGCGGCGATCAATGCCGCGGATAACATAAACGCCTCGACGACGAGACACGCTTTCTACTTCATCCATTCCTTCGTCGCGAGCAATTCGCGTTGCGCGACGCTCACTTATTTCGTCGCGATCAGAACGGCGATCACGTTCCATTTGGCGGTTCCCATCAGGATTTACTCGGATACCGTTTGGACCCAGCTCGATACTTTGCGCATTTGCTGAAACTGTGAAGGCGAAAGCCGAAATAGCCACCGCTGCGATTGCTGCAAACTTGTACATGGCACATATCCAATCTTGGTTTCGCGCCCGCCATTGAACTGAACACATTCAACTGCAGGTGGTTCCGGATGTTGCGGTCAACTCAGCTAACACGCAAAATATCTCGTGAACTATGTGCCACCCTTGCCACAGACATTCAAAGTAACCATTCAATGAACCGGATATGCGTCTTTCAAATGCGATGGGTACCAAAGATTCGACCGTCATTTGAGGTGACCTTTTTGTCGACAGGAAAATCAATGGCACGGCATATCAAGGCACCAGGGCTTTCACTGAACCAAGTAGCGGGAATGTCTCACAACAATTTTTAATAAAAGTTCATTCCTGTTTGGCCATTGCTAACTAAAGCGCCAGTTGCAGGAGTTCCAAAGAATGGTGAAGCTAAATTTGTAACGGTTATGTCCAAGTATAAAACCTTAAACGCTTCCTTGTTAAAGCCTTATCTGAAGCTCTGCTCATTTACGGAGATCGCCGCAAATTATTGGCGATGCTTCTTATGCATATTACTGGGAGAGATGAGCATGTTGTATGGATTTGCCGGGGTTTTTTGTAAGTATTTGTAATTACAGGGAATCCATTTGCGGCAAAACGTGGCATGAAAACGGCTCTTCACAGAGTGTTTAATTTATCTAAATCGTTGATCTTATTGAAGAAAGTTTTGGCCGGGGAACCTGGATTCGAACCAGGACTAACGGAGTCAGGGCCCCAGCCAGTCTATTGATTATATATAATCATTTTCTAAAATGAAGCATTCCACGCCCTTTGTGAATCAATGGTTTAGCTGCGAAATGCAAACCAATTTACAGCAGTTTCATCCGATTGGTTAATGTCTAAATGCTTGTTTAACTCGGGTTGATTGAACCTCAACTAACGACTTCTAAGTGGACATTCGAGCTCGTCGGACTTCAGGACTTCAGGACTTCAGGAGCCCGAGATCGATCAGGCTCTGAGCGGAGGCGATGATTGCTTCTTCGCGTGAGCGTGGCTTCCAGCCCAGCAGCCGCTCGGCCTTCTTGCCGCTCGCGTTCATGTCGTAGCCGAGCAGGGATGCCGGCATTTTAAGCGCGGGGTTCGTCTCTGCCATTTTGCGCACCTGGTTGTCAGGCAAAACCGTGGTCGATACCTTGTCGGCGGCCTTGCCGAGGCGATCCTTCAACAATTGTGCTATCTCGACCATCAGCATCGCTTCGCCCACGGTAGCAAGGAATCTCTGGCCCTTGGCGGCCGGGTCTCTCATGGCACGCAAATGCAGGTCGGCAACGTCTCGGACATCGACACAGCAGGAATTGACATTGAGGCAACCGGGCTGACCTTCCAACATGTTGGTGATGAGCCGAATTGAGTGCGAATAGTCCGCTCCCAGCGCCGGGCCATAGACAGCGGTCGGGTTCACTGCCGCCAATTCCAGCCCGCTGCCTTCCTTCTCGATGAAATCCCACGAAGCAAGCTCGGCCAGCGTTTTCGAGATTTGGTACGGCGCGACATTGCCATCCAGATTGCTCCAGTCGGTTTCGTCGAAAGGACGGCGATGGTCTGGCCCGTGGCCGACGCCAATGGCACCGAAGGCAGATGTCAGCACGACGCGCTTCATGCCGGCATCGCGGGCCGCGCGCAACACTCGCAGATTACCGTTTACGGCAGGCTGCACCCAATCCTCCAATTTGACTTGATCGCCCGACGGCGTCGGCGATGCGCCGTGCATGGCGTAGCTACAACCCTCGGCAGCTTCGGCCCAGCCAATGTCGCTGGAGAGGTCGGCTACCACGAAACTCAGGCGATCGCCTGCATCGACGCCGCCAACTTTGAGGTGCTCGCAAACCTCGGCTTCGCGCCCGAGCGAACGCACGGTCGTGCGCACTTTGTATCCGGCGTTGAGCAGCGCAATCATGCAATATTGCGCGATGAAGCCAGTCCCGCCGGTCACGAGTACAGTTTCGCCAGACATGTTGTCTTCCTTCTGATTAATTGGTTGATGAGAGGGTAAGGCCGCGCCCCTGAACTGTAAATGCTTGAAAGTCCGTATTGCTTGCGCGATAGTACGGAAATGAGCATTGATCCCTTTTCCGATATTCTGCGGCTGACCAGCGCCGAGGCGGTCATGACTGGCGGGTTCAGCGCCGGCTGCGACGACTGGGCAATCAGCTTTCCCGCCAAGGACAACATCAAGTTCTTTGCCATTGTGACGGGAAGTTGTTGGTTGCTTCTCGAAGGAGAACCGGAACCGATCTTGTTCGAGACAGGCGATGTTGGTCTGCTTGCGGCGCGGCGGTCTTTTGTGGTGACGAACCGTCCCGGCGTTGAACCGATCGATGCAATGAGCCTGTTTTCCGCGCCGGATTGTACGACGGTCAAGCTCGGTAAAGGCGATGCATTTTCCTATATCGGCGGCCATGTGACGGTTGATCCAACGCGCGGCCGGCTGCTGTCAGAAATCCTGCCCGTGTGGATCCATTCACGCGCAGCGGTGCCGGAGACGGCAACCTTCCGTTGGCTGATTGACAGGTTGGTGGTTGAAAAGGATGCAGCACTGCATGGTTCGCAGCTTGCCTCGGCGCAGCTCACGCAACTGCTTTTCATTCAGATATTACGCTCGCACTTGAACTCATCGAGCCACATGCCCCCAAGCTGGCTGCGGGCGTTGGCCGATCCGCGCGTCGCGCCGGCGTTGCGCCTTATGCATGGCCACCCAGACCGCTCATGGCATTTGGAGGAACTCGCCCGTTCATGCGCGATGTCGCGGACGTCTTTCGCACTCCATTTCCGCAACGTCGCTGGCGTCGCCCCACTTACGTATCTGACCGAATGGCGCATGCGGCTGGCCGAACGCGCGCTTCGCGAAGAAAAGACCCCCGTAGCAAGCGTTGCCCGGTCGCTTGGCTACACATCCGAAAGTGCGTTCAGCAATGCCTTCAAGCGTATCATCGGAATCTCGCCGACGGCCTACCGTACATCGCTGAATGTGCCCGGGATGCAGGTCACCTAAGATGAATGAGAGGTAAGGCTAAGTCTGGGAGCCTTTGTCCGCTTTCCGCCTATTTTCAGTCACGGTCAGATCGATGAAATAATGCTACGCAAAAGCGGTGGCAAGCAACTGATGCCAAAAGGTTTGGAAAATGTACCGTTGTTCTGAGATAACACGATAACAAAAACAGTGAGTTATACGGATAAAAAATTGTGGTTTGCACATTTTACAAACCGAAACAGCTCAAGATCTAGTCTAAAATCTGGAAAAACCTAATGAAATCGAATGGCTGGGGAACCTGGATTCGAACCAGGACTAACGGAGTCAGAGTCCGTGGGTCTACCGTTAACCTATTCCCCAGCAGGGTCACGTATCAGTGTTGTTTCTGAGGCGTGATTTCGACGGAAGCTGTTGCTTCGTTCGTCGGTGGCCACCATCTAGCGAACTCAAACGATGAGCGCAAGCCCTTCTTTTAAAAAATGTGGCAAATTCTGCTATTTCTTTGTTGCGCCCGGAAAGTATTGGCTTTGCATCGCAAATTGCCAAGTGCGCGCATAAAAAAAGCCCGGCAGCAGAGGTGCGGCCGGGCAAGGAGCAGGCTGGCCGAGAGGGGACCCGGCCTGTGAAGGTGGCGCCTGCCAGATGTCAATCAACAGATGTGGCGGGTCGCCTCCACGCGCAAGCGTGCATCTGCAAGGGCGGCCAGAACGCGCGTCGGATCTTCCGCGCTGCGTTTGTGAACAGCCGTGTAGAGGTCTCCACTCTGAAGCCCGATATCCTTGAGCAAGTAACTATCGAGTTCATTGAGATGAAGCACATGGCGCCGGTTTCGGAATAGCGTCCAGCGACGCATAACCGACGTAAACACGGATTTTACCACTTGCTTGAGCACGGAGGTCAGTGTGCTCGAAGCCGGTAAATGTGTCATGGTGGTCTTGCTTATCGCTGTCATTGCCGCTCTCCTTTAAGCGCGCTTCGTCAAATTGTTTCTATCGTCAGGTCATTCGCTTTCGCGTCTCCATTCTCTGCGACACCGGCTTTATCCAATAATGGAATTGATTGTTCCAACGAATGTTTTTAATGTAACAGTTCAATAATAGTGATGGATGGTTTTGATGAGTGCGCCTTTGGATCTGGACCAGTTGCAGACCTTCATTGCCATTGCCGATACAGGTAGTTTCACCAAAGCGGCGGACGCTGTTTTTAAAACACAATCTGCGGTTTCCATGCAGATGCGCCGCCTTGAGGAACGTATCGGAAAGTCACTCTTTGAACGTGATGGACGCATCAACCGCCTGACCGAAGACGGCGAAAGGCTGCTGCTTTATGCGCGCCGCATGTTGTTGCTGAATGGCGAAACCATCGCGGCCTTTGATGATACGCAACTGGAAGGCCATGTGCGTATCGGCACGCCCGACGATTATGCAGATCGGTTTCTGCCTGAAATCATGGCACGTTTTGCGAGGTCTAACCCGCGTGTCGAACTTTCGGTTGTTTGCGAGCCGACAGTTAATCTCGATGAAATGATCCGCCGTGGAACGCTCGACATCGCTCTTGTGACGCAGTGCGATGATAAGCGCCGGTCTGAAGTTGTGCGCACCGAACCGCTTTTGTGGGTGACGTCGGCCAATCACGCGGTGCATGAAGAAGCAGTGCTTCCGCTCGCTGTCGGACGACCGACTTGCATCTGGCGCCATGCAGCGATCGATGTTCTGGAACAGGTAGAACGCGATTATAGGATTATTATTACGAGCTGGTCTGCGACTGTTTTGGCAGCAGCCGTTCTTTCGGGGCTTGCGGTTTCAGTGTTGCCGGAATGCGCGCTACGGCCTGGAATGCGTGTTTTGGGTGAAGCGGATGGTTTTGGCACCCTGCCGGAATTTGGCATTGGCATCATGCGTGGACATACCAAGCAGAACGCGATTGTTGACGCGCTGGCGCAGCATATCATTGAAAGTCTTGATAATATCTCATCGCCGGCACCGGCTGCACTTTCTTCGGCTGAAATTGCAGCCTTTCCGTCCATTCGGACGCGGCGCGTGCGCAGCAACGAATTGTTGCCTGGCTGGTGATGGTGCATAAGATACAGGGTGACGTCTTGACCAGTTGACCGGAGGGGGTCGCTGGGTGCCTATGATGGGATGAGCATGGGTTCCGATTCTATACCAAGCGGTACCGCTTCAAATGTAGCGGAATACAGCGTTTCCGAGATTTCCGGCGCTTTGAAGCGTACGGTCGAGGATACGTTTTCGCATGTGCGCGTGCGCGGCGAGATTTCCGGCTATCGTGGTCCGCATTCGTCGGGGCATGCCTATTTTGCATTGAAGGATGACCGGTCGCGGCTTGAGGCTGTGATTTGGCGTGGATCGATGGGGCGTTTACGCTTCCGCCCTGAAGAGGGGATGGAAGTCATTGCTACGGGCAAATTGACGACTTATCCGGGCTCTTCCAAATATCAAATCGTCATCGAACAGATGGAGCCTGCGGGCGCTGGCGCGCTGATGGCACTGCTTGAAGAGCGCAAGCGCAGGCTGGCCGCCGAAGGCCTGTTTGATCCGGCGGCCAAGCAACTATTGCCTTTCATGCCGCGGGTTATTGGTGTTGTCACATCGCCAACAGGGGCGGTAATCCGCGATATTATTCACCGCATTTCGGATCGTTATCCGCTGCATGTGATTGTCTGGCCGGTGCGTGTGCAGGGCGAGACAAGCGGAGCGGAAGTGGCTGCAGCGGTGGAAGGTTTCAACGCGCTGACTGATGACGGCGCGATTACTCGTCCCGATGTGTTGATTGTGGCGCGTGGCGGGGGCAGTCTTGAAGACCTCTGGGGCTTCAATGATGAGATTGTCGTGCGGGCTGTTGCGGCTTCGCATATTCCGGTGATTTCCGCTGTCGGCCATGAAACGGACTGGACGCTGATTGATCTGGCTTCCGATGTGCGCGCGCCAACGCCGACTGGTGCGGCTGAAATGGCTGTGCCGGTCAAAGCCGATCTGGTTGCAACTGTTGCAACGCAATCGGCGCGTCTGGCGTCTGCCATGTCGCGGTTTATTGACCTGAAGCGTCAGGCGCATCGTGCGGCGAGCCGGGCATTGCCTTCGGCCGATCAGTTGCTGGCATTGCCACGGCGCCGTTTTGATGAAGCCGCTTCGCGGCTAACGCGGGCCTTGTTTGTGAATACACAAAAGAAGCGTGTTCATTTTGAGGGTCGCGCACGTCAGTTGTCGCCGCGCTTGCTGCAACGTGGGTTCGAGGAACAGAAGCGTCACATGAAGCTGCTCGGACAACGCCTGCCGCGTGCGCTTGAAGCGTTTTTGCGCGAACGCCGTACGTTGTTTGCAAGACGTTCCGACCGGCTGACGCCAGAGCCTTTATTGCGGCGTACGACACTTGCGAAAAGCGCAATCGAACAGCTTGATCGGCGTCGTGATCAGGCGATTAATATCCTGTTTGAGCGCACAAAAAGGCGTGGTCAGGAATTGGAACGCCTGATGCGGACACTGTCTTATGAAAGTGTTCTTGATCGCGGCTTTGCGGTTGTTTTTGATGCCGATGGAAAGCCGGTCAAACTGGCCGCAAGTGTTTCTGAAGGCGACGCTTTATCGATCCGCTTCCGTGATGGAGATGTTTCGGCAACGGCGGGACATGGTCCCGAGACAGCATCACCGAAAGGCGCGACGCGCAAGGCGCCATCGTCTGGTCCAGGCGGCCAGGGATCGCTATTTTAGCAACACAGGCCCTTTGATCGCTTCATCATCACTCAAGATAACGCGTAAGTTGCAGATTACGTTGTTTTCTTAAGGCTCACTTAAGTTTGGTCTCCTCTTTCTCGGCACACATTCGCTGACATGCATTCGTAGTGGGAAGGCATGTGGCTTCAAGTCGTGCAAATGAAAGAGTTTTTGGATGTCGCGTAAATTTTCTGAAGGCAGTGGTGTGCCGCTGCTGCCCAAGGGTGTCACAAGCCGCCGTGCATTTCTGATCGGTGCGAGTGCTGTCGCACTTTCGGGTTGCGTTTCAACGGCCCAGCAGGCCACGCCTGCTAAAGTTGCTGCCGCGCCTGCACCGGTGCGCGCCGTGCCGCCAATGTATGAGGCAATGCCCTATGAACAGTTTCCGCTCCCTGCGGTGAATGTTGCCAAAGTCGATCCGAAATTCTGGCGGCAGGAAGTCGATTATCCGACCAGTGAGAAGGTCGGCACCGTCATCGTCGATACGCCGAACAAATATCTCTATCATGTGCGCAGCAATGGCCGTGCCATGCGTTACGGCATCGGTGTAGGGCGCGATGGTTTCTCGTGGGCAGGGCGAGCGATTATTGCTTACAAGCGTCAGTGGCCGCGCTGGACGCCGCCGGATGAAATGGTTGCGCGCCAGCCTGCGCTTCAACCGTATAGCATTGCCAATGGCGGTATGCCTCCGGGTCTGAAGAACCCGCTTGGTGCCCGCGCGCTATATATCCACAAGGATGGGCGAGACACGATCTATCGTCTTCACGGCTCGTCGGAAGAATGGAGCATCGGCAAGGCGGTATCGTCGGGCTGTATTCGACTGCTCAATCAGGATGTCATCGACCTTTACAACAACGTGCGCGATGGCAGTACGATTGTCGTTATCCCTGATCCGAGCAAGGGAACGCAGGTTTCTGCTTAACGAACAGAAGGCGCGGATTTCCGCGCCTTTTGTTTATTTGAAGTGAGGCTAGCGCATGTCGCCGAAAACCGCTTCGCACTTTTCGGAATGCGCTTTAAATACCTGTTTCCTTGCAGACCACCACACGCCAGCCGTCCGGGTCCTCATAGGTGAAACTGCGGTTGAGCCAATATGGATTTTCTGGCTCCACAGGCGCATAGCCTCCATCCTGCATCCGTTTGTTCAAACGGTCATAAGCCGCCTCGTCGGTTATATAAATCACCAGCAGATTATCTTCCGACGGAGCCCGGCAAGGACTGCCTGCTTCATGTTCGGTGAATTCAAGATGCACATTTTTTCCGGGCAGGCCCAGCATGATACCATTATATCCGGCGTGCGCTTCAAAGGCACCAAGTTGCGTCAGCCCAAGACCATCACGATAGAAAGCGACCACTTCATTGAATTTATCCGTTGGCCGGGCAAAGCGGATTTGCACAGGGACAGCCCCTTCGCCAAGGGCAAGTGATTGTTGGGTCGATTGAGCATTCATTTTGCGTTCCTTTGGTTTTAGTGCTGTCCGGATGCGGCCAGTGCCTGCATTCCGCGCCATAGGGATGGCCCCTGCATAACGATGACGCCAATGGCGACGAGCAGGACGCCGATCATCCGGGATGGCGTGATTTCTCTTGATACAAATCCCATGATGCCGAAATAATCGATCAGCACAGAGGCGATGAGTTGCCCGGCAATCACCGCAGTCATGAAACCGGCTGCGCCAAGCTTTGGTGCAAGCAGAATGGCGGCGGTGATATAAAGCACGCCTGCAACGCCACCGATCCATATCCATTTAGGCTGTCCCGAAAGACCGGTGAAAGTGGGTAGGGACACTTTCATAGCCAGCAAAACCGGCAGCACGCAGATGATGCTGACAATCAGCGAAACGATAGTTGCCCAAAGTGGGTGGCCAAGCGCTCGGCCGAGAGCCGCGTTGGCACCGGCCTGAAATGGCACCACCGCACCGGCGATGAGAGCAGCGACGAGAAATGTAAGTGATCCCTGAGCCTGCATGGAAGGTCCTTTCGTCTATTCCTTTAGCTCCGATCTAGTTATATATTTAGCGAATGTGAAATTCAGATTGTCGAGATACCCATGCATCAGACGAATAATCTAAGAAGTGTCGATCTAAATTTGCTCGTCATTCTGGATGTGCTTCTGACGGAGCGGCACGTCTCCCGTGCGGCTATACGGCTCAATATGAGCCAGCCAGCAGTCAGCCACGCGCTGGCGCGTCTGCGCGAGCTGCTTGATGATCCACTACTTGTCCGTGAAGGCGCGGGGCTGGTACCAACGCTCAAGGCAATGGAAATTGCAAAGCCGCTGACGGAGGTTCTGACGGGTGTTCGCGCGGTACTTGGGCCGCAGGGATTTGACCCGGCAACAACACAGTATCGCTTTCATCTTTCCATGTCGGATTATGGCGGCAGTATCCTGCTGCCGGGGTTGGTGCGCGAATTGCGGAAGGACGCACCGGGGATAGATCTTGCGGTCAGTCAATTCAGTCGCGAAGGCATGATCGCGCGCATTCTGGATGGCGAGATTGATCTGGGCTTTGGTGTCTTTCCGCATCTGCCAGCGCAAATTGCAGCAGATATCATCATGCAGGACGAATATGTCTGTCTGCTTGATCGCCGAAGTCTTAAAGGTCGCGAATTCGACATTGAGACTTATTTCGCACGCCCTCATGCATTGGTGGCGGTGCGTGGAGATGCAACAACGGAGATCGATGAAAGCTTGAGGCTTGCAGGGCATACACGGCACATTGCCGTGGTGGTTCCGCATTGGGGCGTGGCACCACAGCTGATTGCCGACACAGACCTCATCTTGACCATCGCGCGGGGCGGGCTCAAGAACCTGCCGCCGGATGATAATCTGGTTGTCCTGCCTGCGCCTGTGGCCCTGCCACCAATACCTTTTGTGCAGATATGGCATAAGCGCCGGGAAAGTGACCCGGCGCATCGCTGGTTACGGTCGAAGATTAGCTCGACTGATTTGAAGGCTTAGTAAGCGTATTCAAGGAAGATCGGTTCGACCGAGCCTGCCCAAACGCTGTTATAGGCTTTGAGCATACGTTCGGCATCGGTGATACCTGCTGCGACGATTTCTTCGAGCGGTGCTAAGAAATGGGTTTCGTCAAAGCCGTCGCCATTGAGCTGCTTGCGGTTCAGAAGACCAAGACGGGAAATCTCCAGCGTCTTGCGTGCAATCTGCGCCACCGGCTTGCCGCGGAATGATGCATTCAGAGCTTTTGCAGGCACATCGTTGCGTAGCGCCAGAACCTCTTCATAGGTCCAGTCTTTGGTCAGATCTTCGGCGGCGCTGAGTGCTTCGTCGTCATATAGCAGACCAACCCAGTAAGCGGGCAGAGCGCAGATGCGACGCCATGGACCACCATCAGCGCCACGCATTTCGAGGAAGCGCTTGAGACGCACTTCAGGGAACAGCGTAGAAAGATGATTGGTCCAATCGCCCATATTTGGAACCGGATCGCTGACTTCGCCCTTCAATGCGCCATTCATGAACTGGCGGAAGGTGACATGCGTGCAGTCGTGATAACGACCGTCGCGCAGGATAAAGTACATCGGAACGTCGAGCGCCCATTCGACATAATCGATGAAGCCGAAGTTTTCCGAGAAAACAAATGGCAACACGCCCGAGCGCTGGTTGTCGGTGTCGCGCCAGATGTTGGAGCGCCAGGACAGAAGATTGTTCGGCTTGCCTTCGGTGAAAGGCGAGCTGGCGAAGAGCGCTGTCGCAATCGACTGGAGCTTCATCGAGACCTGCATCTTGCGGCGCATATCGGTTTCGGAGCTAAAGTCGAGATTAACCTGAACGGTCGACGTGCGGTACATCATGTCGAGGCCTTCATGCCCGACTTTCGGCATGTAGTTGCTCATGATCTTATAGCGCGATTTCGGCATGACCGGCGTCTCAGCCAGCGTCCATTTAGGGCTGCCGCCAAGGCCAAGGAAACGAATGCCGAGTGGTTCGGCAATCTCTCGCACCTGCGAAAGATGCGCATTCACTTCGCGGCACGTCTGGTGAATAGAGGAAAGCGGAGCGCCGGATAGTTCGAACTGACCACCCGGTTCAAGCGAAATGGCACCCTGTCCGGTTGGCTCAACGAGGCCAATAATATTGCCTTCATCGATGATCGGCTCCCAGCCGAGCTTGGCCTTCATGCCTTCGAGAATGGCCTTGATTCCGCGCGGGCCTTCATAGGGAACAGGGCTGTTATCCGCGACGTAGAAAGGAAATTTCTCGTGTTCGGTGCCGATGCGCCACGCATCCTTCGGCTTGCTACCTTCGGCAAGATAGGCTGCGAGTTCTTCAACACCGGTCAGTGCTGTTTCATCGGTCGTGTCGCGCGCCATGTATAGTGTCCCTAGTCGAATTTGTCTTTGTCAGCGTGATTGGACAAATTTGTCAAATCACGCAAGTCAATTTCATTGATGATTGGATTTTCTTAAAATCATGCTCATGCTCTCCAGTCGCCCAATATTGCTTGCACGAGCGTGAGCGCCGCAACGGCTGCCGTATCGGCGCGCAGAATGCGCGGGCCGAGCGGTATCGCTGTGACGAAAGGCAAGCTGCGCAATTGCTGGCGCTCGCCTTCCGAAAACCCGCCTTCTGGCCCGATTAGCACCGCATAAGGGCCGGGTTTAAGATTGCTTAAAATGGTCAGTGGATCATCAGTCTCATGGCCTTCATCGCAGAAGATGAGGCGTCGCGACTGATCCCACTGCTCAAGAAAGCGGTCAAAACGTATTGCATCGCGACATTCGGGGATGGCAAGCACGCCGCATTGTTCGGCGGCTTCAATCGCATTGGCTTTGATGCGGTCCGTGCCAAGCTTGGGCACTTGTGTATGCTGTGTGACCACGGGCTGCAGAACGCCGGCACCCATTTCCACGGCCTTTTGCACCATATAATCAAGCCGACCCTGTTTCAGTGGCGCAAAGCAATAGATCAGATCAGAGGGGGCTGGCTGCGCGCGGGTTTGCTCGACGGCTTCCAGAAAGAGCCGCTTCTTGCCTTCGGGGCGCAGTCTGACCTTCCATTCGCCATCCTGTCCGTTAAAGGCGAGAACTTCATCGCCTTCCTTCAAACGAAGCACATGCGTAAGATAATGGGCGGCCTGCGTCGGCGCTTCCACACTTACGCCGTCGCCAAGGTCCGTCTCGATATAAATTCGTTGCATTTTATAATTTGCGCGCATGATCGCATCGATGGCAGAGGCGCAGGCCAATGGTCAAGCTTTTTGGTTGTATTGTACAAACCGCGTATGTGCTCACACGATTTTTTGATGGGATGAAGATACAAGTTGCAATGAACTAGATTGTATCCATATAGATATGAAGCTATCTATTTGAATGGAATTTAAGTGATGAAACAGGCTTGGGTCGAATTTGCACCGCTGCTCTCCGCTAATGCACGAGGGTGGCGTAAAGCTTTTGATGCAGCAATGGCAGAGCATAGTCTTTCTGATGCTAAAGCCATACCGCTCATGACGCTCCTGCGGCACGGTGACTGCATTCCGCAGGGTGTGCTGGCGGAAAGAGTTGGCATTGAAGGCGCAACGATTGTCCGTGTCGTAGACGAGCTGGAGAAGGAAAACCTGATCCGCCGCATCGCCGATGATACGGACCGCCGGGTGAAGCTCATTCAGCTGACGGACGAAGGGCGGACGCTTGCGTCAAAAGTCGACAAGACTGCAGCTCGCCTGCGCGCTGCATTTTTGGGTGATCTCGATCCAGAAGCTGTCGATGTAGCAATCGATGTGCTGCGCCGTCTCAGCGAAAAATTCCAGAACCAGTCTTCCTGATCGGGAAGGCTTTGCATGAAATCTGATTGATATTTGTAACTTGTAACACCGATGATGAAGCCCGTTGAAACATCGCCGCGCTTTTGGGACGTGGTCTTCTCGCTGAAGACCTTTGCGGCAGCAATGCTTGCATTGTGGATCGCCCTGATGGCTAACCTGCCCAATCCTTATTGGTCGGTTGCGGCTGTCTATATTGTGGCGCATCCGCTTTCGGGCGCCACGACTTCCAAAGGCTTTTATCGGCTGATCGGCACGATCATTGGTGGCGCTGTTACGATTTTATTCGTCCCGCATCTTGTCAATTCGCCTGAGATTCTGACATTGGCCATCGGTCTGTGGATGGGCCTTTGTCTGGCGATCAGCCTGCTCGACGGTACACCGCGGAGTTATCTCTTCATGCTGGCTGGCTACACCGTAGCTATTGCGAGCTTTGCCGTGGTTTCAGTTCCTGAAACCACATTTGATTATGCGGTGGGCCGCGTCGAAGAAATTGCAATCGGCATCATCTGTGCGGCGGTGGTCAACCGACTGGTATTCCCACGCCATAGCGGTCCGGTCCTTATGGCTCGTATCGACAATTGGTTGCGCGATGGTTCCAAGCTTGCACTTGAGACATTACGCGGAGAGGGCGATAGCCCGGAATTTCGCCGTGACCGCCAGCGGCTTGCAGCCGACGCGTTGGAGTTGCGCAATCTGACGACGCATGTGGCTTATGATACGTCATCAATCCGCAATGTCGGAACACTTCTGCATGTTCTACAGCAGCGCATGGTGGCTGTTTTGCCGATCATTTCGAGCCTGCATGATGTCTTGGTTCTCAAGCCCGGTGAAGGGCAAAAGCCATGGCATCCGGCGGTGCAGAAATTGCTGGATGAAGCCTGTGACTGGATTGAAAGCGGAGAGAACCTCACCGAGCAGCGCCGTGCAGTTTTGCTGAGCTATATCGATGAGATCGACCGGTTTGGCAAAGACGCCCACACTTGGGGTGAGCTGCTGCCATTCAATGTTGCAGCACGCGTGAGAGATCTGGTGCAGATCTGGAGCGACTGTATTACGCTGCGTCAGGACATCGTTTCCGGTTCCCGTCATTCGCTTCGCTGGCGTCGTTATGATGCCCATCTGAAAAGCCGCCCGCAGCACAGAGATTATGGCATGGCCATTCTTTCGGGCTTTGGCGCATTCGTATCGACCGGTGTTGCAACTGCATTCTGGATTGCAACCGGTTGGTCGCAGGGCAGTGCGGCTGCGATGATGGCTGGTATCTTCTGCTGTATCTTTGCAGCGATGGATGATCCGGTTCCGGTAATGCGCAAGTTCGGCTGGTTGCTGCTGATCGTAATTGTTGCAGCCTTCGTCTTTGAGTTTGCACTTCTGCCGCTGGTTGATGGTTTCTTCCCGCTGGTGCTGGTCCTGGGCCTGTTTCTGGTCCCCGCAGGATTGCTTTTGGCAATCCCGTCGCAATTCCTGCTTGGCATGGTGCTTTGCGTGAACTTGCCAAACATGCTGATGCTGCAAGGCCATCTCACGCATGATTTTGTAAGCTTTGCCAATGCCAATCTGGCGACTGTTCTGGGTATTGTGATTGCAGCGGTCGTAACGTCGATTGTTCGTTCGGTGGGTGCTGAGTGGACAGTGCAGCGTCTGGTTAAAGCAGGCTGGAATGATCTGGCTCTTGCAACTGAACGCAAGCCGGGTCGCCATCGTCGTCAGCGCATGAACCGCTTGCTGCTCAGAATGATTGATCGCATCGGCATGATGACGCCGCGACTGGCTCTGATCCCGTCAGCGGATATCGCCAAGGTCGATCTGCTGCGTGATCTGCGCAACGGCATGAATACGATCGATCTTCAGCAATATCGGACGAAGCTGCCTGAACCTTGCCGTGAAGCGGTCGATAGGGTGCTCGACGGCATTGGTGCTCACTATCGCGCGCTTCTGCGCAACAAGAAGGCTGAAACGCGTATCGATATTGACGAGCGGCTTCTTGCGGCCATCGATCACGCTATCGCGGTGATCATCGATCATGGATCGCCAGCAATCGCCAAAAGACCACGTCTGGCGCTGGTCGCCCTGCGCTTCAACCTCTTCCCGAAGGCGCCGCCTTTCCAGTTGCCGCCACAGCCGCAACTGGAACTGCCGCAGGCTGCCTGAGACACGTTCAGAGAATGGAAATTTTAGAGTCATGAGACCGGAATTCGACATCTATGGAATCTATCTGCCGAGCCTCGCGGTTCTGGCACTGGGCGCCTATTTCGCGAACTCGTTGATGCAGCGATTGCTCGCACGCGCCCGTTTTTATCGTTTTGTGTGGCACAGGCCTCTTTTTGATGCCGCCATGTACTTCTGCATTCTCGGCGCAAGCGCCGTCATCGTAAATGGAATACCACTATGAAGAAGCTTTTTGCACATTCGGGCCGGGTCTTCCTAACCCTCGTCATGGTCACAATGGCAGGGCTTCTCGGCTGGCATCTATGGGATTATTATATGAACGCGCCGTGGACACGCGACGGCAAGATCCGCGCCGATGTGGTGCGTCTTGCTCCCGATGTTTCGGGTCTGGTGAGCGAGGTTCTGGTGCACGACAATCAGGACATCCAACAGGGTGATGTGATTTTCCGCATCGATCAGGCACGCTACAAGCTTGCATTGCAGCAGGCAGAAGCAAAGCTTGCCAGCAGCAAGGCTGCACTCGATATGGCCAATCGTGATCTTACCCGCTATCGCAAGCTGAATAACACCACGGTTACGCAGCAGAAGATGGAGCAGATCGAGACCACGACGATGCAGGCCGAGGCCACCTATCGTCAGGCCGAACTCGACCATGATCTCGCATCGCTCAATCTGGAACGTTCGTCTGTCAAAGCGCCCGTAAATGGTGTCATCACCAATTTTTCGCTTCAGCCTGGCGATTATGTAACTACCGGTTCCGCAGTCACGGCGCTGGTTGATACGGACTCGTTCTACGTTTCGGGCTATTTTGAGGAAAACAAGCTTGAACGCATTAATATCGGCGATCCGGTTGTGATCGACGTGATGGGCAGCAAACTGAAGCTTAAGGGACAGGTCGAGGGCATCGCTGGCGGTATCGAAGATCGCGAACGCAGCGATTCAACAAGCCTCCTGGCCAATGTTTCACCGACATTTAACTGGGTGCGCCTGGCGCAGCGCGTTCCTGTGCGTGTGAAACTCGAAGATGTGCCGCAGGGTGTTCATCTTGTTGCAGGCCGCACCGTCAGCGTGTCTGTGGTCAATTGATCAATCGAACAAACCCAATCAAGTGAAAGCCCGGCTTGTTGTCCGGGCTTTTTTTATGGTAGCTCTTTTTACAGCGGTTCCAGTTCAGAATGAATCGTTGGAACCGCTGTAACTGTTTGTTTTTGCGCATTATCCGACGCAAAGCCGCTTCGCACTTTTGCTGGAAATGCTATAAGCAAAAGCTTGGGGTCTGAGAAATGAGCGTGTTGGTCGTTCAGAATTATCCCGATTCAGGAATGGGGCAGATTGAGCCGATCCTGATTGAAGCGGGGCATACAATCGATGTCAGGCACGCCTATAATGGCGATGCGCTTCCCGCGGATGACAGTGAGTATGAGGCCCTGATCGTGCTGGGTGGCGAGCAGAACGCGCTTGCCGATGGCGATTATCCTTATTTCCCTGATCTGCTCAATCTTATTCGGGCCTTTGGCGATAAGGACAAGGCTGTGCTTGGCATCTGTCTTGGCAGTCAGCTCGTCGCACGCGCCTATGGTGGCGAAAATATCCTCGACCGCCCAATGGAATTTGGCTGGCATCAGGTACGGCTGACGGAGCAGGGGCAGAGCGATCCTGTCCTGTCTGCGGCAGGTTCAGCTTTCCCTATTTTCCACTGGCACCGGGATACGTTTTCCTTGCCAGAGGGTGCCATTCATATGGCGGTCAGCGACATGACTGCTCATCAGGCCTATCGCATCGGGCGTGCAACTTATGGCACGCAGTTTCATTTTGAGGCCGACACCAAACTGGTCGTTGAATGGAGTGAAACGCTCAGCGATATGATCGCCGAATTTGATTCTAAGTGGGCGACAGAGCTTCCGGTTAATCTCCGGCAATCGGGCGTTGTAGCTGACAAGGCTGGGGCTGCTTTGGCGCGCGCTTGGACCGGTCTTATCGATAGCAATCGCTAAAAAGTTGCCTGCAAACAACACTCTGAGCTGATAAGGCGTTGCGACTTTGCCACAGGGCAAAACCATTTAGGTTTTTCCCTCTGAAAGCGACAATTGTAGTTCGTTCGTTCAGTTGCGGGTAACTTTTTTCAGGTGTAACTGAAGCCAACTTCCGGGCGGTCAGTGATCAGGCAAGGTGCAAGCCTTGGCTATTAGGAAAGCTCGGTTCATCGTTTCCCCCGATAACCTCGAAAGAGTTTTCGACCATGACCGCTAAGCATGCCGCACTCCTCACCGTCCTGATGATTTCTGCGATCGTGTTCATGGCAGTTGGCATTTTCACCGTCGATGCCGGTAACAGCATGACCTCCACCGACGGTTACGGCATTTCCAGCGCGCGTTAAATTACAGATTTAGCGGCGGGACCAGTCGCCTCCAGAAAGCGCTTTTCAAGGCCATCGATCACGATGGCTGACAGCTTTCCGCTTTTCCAGGCATAAGTATCGAGGTTGACCCGGTTGGGTTGAACATCGATTGCGCTCTGCGGCGTATGTCCGTGGATGATGACCTTTTCCAGCGGATCAGTCCATTTCAGAAACAGTGTCCTGATCCACATCAGATCGTCACGATCCTGCATGTCGAGAGAAACTGCCGGGTTCACACCAGCATGGCAGAAGAAGAAATCACCAAAGCTCACTGAAGATGGCATTGAGCGTATGTAGTCGACATGCGCTTGTGGAACGTTGTCTGCGAGCTGTCTGTATCCTGCCACAGCCGGCGCCGGGTCCGTATAATCGACCTCAACGCCGTATGATCGGGCGGTGTCGCTGCCGCCATGAAGCGCAAAAATGCCGTTCGTATCGCCGGTCGCCAGATAGCGCAGAAAGCCGTCGTCATGATTGCCTATCAGCGAGAGAATGCGGGGATCATGCGTTGATGCGTGGATCAGAAAATCCAGCACACCTTTGGAATCCGGTCCCCGGTCGATATAGTCGCCAAGGTGAATGATGCGCCAGTCATGTGTTGGGTTGCGATCAATATCTGCATGGATCAGACCATGCATATCCTGCAAGAGATCAAGGCGACCATGCACATCGCCAATGGCATAAAGCCGAATGCCTTCCGGCCCTTTCGCGTCCCTTAGTGTAACGCCACTCATAGATCACTGCCTTCTTTCACTTCTTTTCCGGCTCGCTGGCGGTAGCGCAGGCGCGATACACGCTCGCGCTCATCATTGAGCTCACGGTCGTTGGTGGCTTGTTCGACAAAGCGGATATGCTTCTGCACCGCTTCGCGCGCCGCTTGCGGGTTGCCAGCAATAACGGCGTCGTAAATGGCGCGATGCTGTGACAGCAGCATGTCAGCGACACCGGGATAGCTGTAAATAAGACTGCGATTGTAGAAAACGCCATCTTTCAGCAGCTGATAGCAGGAACGTAAAGTATGTAGCAGCACGATATTGTGGGCTGCTTCACCAATCGCATTGTGAAACTCGACATCGAGCTGCGCACCCTTATCAAGATCGCTAGCGCTGTTAGCGTCTTCCATAGCGGTCATGATTTCCGCGAGGAGTGCCTTGTCAGCGGAGGTTGCACGCAGCGCCGCATATTCGGCAGCCACGCTTTCAATCTCACGGCGATATTCGAGATAGTCGGTCGTCGCCTTTCGATGTTCGCCGAAAAGCTTCACAACAGGGGCGCTGAAAACCTGACCGATGACATCGGCCACAAAGGTTCCGCCGCCGTGACGGGAAGTGAGAAGGCCAGCATTTTCAAGTCGTTTGAGCGCATCGCGCAGGATCGGGCGAGATATATCGAGTTGTCGCGCAAGCTCGCGTTCGCCGGGCAGACGGTCGCCGCCGCGCAGAACACCCTCGAGAATCAAACTCTCAATCTGGTGCACAACATCATCCGCCGTGCGGCTTGCATGAATGCGGGAAAAAATTGTCTCGGCCATGCCGTCTGCTGCCTCCGTCATGGCTGCAAATTATCCCTAAGCCGTCGGGCGGGCAACGGGTCTCTACAGTTGATAAATAAAAACCCCGGAAACGTTGCTTCCGGGGTTTATAAAGAGTTAGGCCTGTTATCAGGCCTTCTTGCGCTTGCGGCCAGAAACGAAAACAACAATACCAGCAACGAGGCCATACATCGCCCATTTGAAGGGCAGGACGTCTGCGGTTTCGCTGCGGATTGGAAGAACAGTGACGGTGCCGGGGCGGCTTTCAAATCCAGTTTTGCCTTCGGACTTTGCCTGTTCGATCTGCTGCGGGGAAACAACCCATTCAGCGCCGCGCGACTTGTCATAATACATGAAGCCGCAACCGACGATAACGGCCACGACGAGTGCGAAAATCAGGCGGGGTACTGTGTTCATTGTCATTCCTTAATATTGTTTGGCGAACGGCAAACGCTGTCGCGATCACGCGACGGGCGCTTTATTACGCAATCGTGCCGTCCCCGTCTATTATTTAGACATGCCTTGTGGAGAACTGCCGCTCTCCCAGTAAGGCACTGGTCCATAAAGATCTGCCAGATAGTCTATGAAAAGTCGCACTTTAGCGGGCAGGAACTGTTTGGAGGGGTAAACCGCGTGGATGGCGACATTTCGCGATGCGGCGTATTCCGGCAGAACCTGCACCAGCCTGCCTTCTGCGAGCTCAGGGCCGATGTCCCAGGTTGAACGCTGTGCAATTCCAAGACCGGCCAGCACTGCCTCGCGCACCATTTCGCTTGAATTGGTCTGGAGCGGTCCGACGGGGCGAATTGTTATTGGTCCCTTCGGACCTTCAAGCCGCCATGGATCGTTGTTGTGCGGTGCGAGGCAGATATGATCGGCGAGATCTTCGATCGTCTGCGGTGTGCCACGTTCTGCAATATAATGCGGGGATGCCGCAAGAATTCTGCGCACAGGTGCGAGGCGGCGGGCCACAAGCGTTGAGTCGGATAATTCGCCAATCCGGATGGCGAGATCATAGCCGTCACCGACAATATCGACCATCTCGTCCGAAAGCTGCATATTGACGGTGAGGTCGGAATTGGCGCGCATGAATGGCACCAGATAAGGCGCGATATGCATGCGTCCGAAAGTGGTGGGAGCGGAGATTTTCAGCGTCCCGCGCGCATCCGCTGACCGGCGGGCGACAAAGGCTTCCGCCTCTTCGATATTGCCGAGAATGCCAAGAACACGCTCATGATAGCCTTGGCCTGCTTCGGTGAGTGCAATCTGACGCGTCGTGCGCTGCAGCAAGCGGGTGCCAAGCCGCTCTTCAAGCCGACCGAGCCGCTTAGAAACCACAGCAGGCGACAGGCCGAGATCACGCGCTGCTGCAGACATGCTGCCGGTTGCGACAACGCGTGCGAAAATCTCCATATCGGCCAGACTGCTCATCATGATAGTTTCAAACCCTCCCCGACAGCTTTATGTGCTGACCCCATCTAGCCGAGGCCTCGTCGGGATCGCAAGGCGATTATGCCGCAGTGTCAAAACTGTTTCGCCATAGGCAAGATTGGTAAAATTAGTTTACCAGTTATGTGAAGTCGCTGGGAGGCGGAGGAACATATGAGCGGATTGGTCATGCCGGAGCCGGATGCAGCCGTCTTGCAAAGACGGGCCAGCATCGTTGCCGACTTGCGCAATATCGTGCCGGGTGAGGGCGTTGTCGATACTGTTAATGCGATGCGTGTGTTTGAAAGCGATGGGCTGACAGCACATCGTTCTCTGCCGCTGGTCGTTGTCCTGCCCGAAACCGTCGATCAAGTCTCAGATGTTCTGCGCTATTGTCATGACAATGGTATTCGCGTGGTGCCGCGCGGAGCTGGCACATCGCTGTCCGGCGGTTCGATGCCGCTGGCTGATGCTGTGCTGCTTGGCATGTCGCGCTTCAATCGTATTCTCGAAATCGATTATCCCAATCGCGTTGCAGTCGTACAGCCGGGGGTAACGAATCTCGGCATTACAAAAGCTGTTGAGCATGAAGGTTTTTACTATGCGCCTGATCCATCCTCGCAGATTGCCTGCTCGATAGGCGGAAATGTTGCGGAGAATGCTGGGGGCGTGCATTGCCTGAAATATGGTCTCACCGCCAACAACGTGCTTGGCATTGAAATGGTGCTGATAACTGGCGAAGTCTTGCGCCTTGGCGGCAAGCATCTTGATAGCGAAGGTTATGATCTTCTGGGGCTGATGACCGGCTCGGAAGGTCTGCTTGGGGTTGTGACGGAAATCACCGTTCGTATTCTGCAGAAGCCTGAAACCGCGCGTGCTGTCATGGTCGGCTTTCCATCAAGTGAGCAGGCGGGCCAGTGCGTGGCCGATATTATCGGCGCAGGGATCATTCCGGGTGGCATGGAAATGATGGACCGGCCTGCCATTCGCGCAGCCGAAGACTTTGTTCGTGTTGGCTATCCGCTTGATGTCGAGGCACTGCTGATCGTCGAACTCGATGGGCCGCCGATTGAAGTTGACCATTTGATCGGAGCGGTCGAGAGCATTGCGCTTAAAAATGGCTCGACCACCTGCATCCTGTCGCAGTCGGAAGAACAGCGACTGGCTTTCTGGGCGGGCCGTAAAGCTGCTTTCCCGGCGGTGGGGCGTATTTCGCCGGACTATCTCTGTATGGATGGGACCATTCCACGCAAAGAACTGCCGCGCGTTTTGTCCGGAATGCGCGAGTTGTCCGAAAAGTATGGGCTTCGGGTTGCTAATGTGTTTCATGCGGGTGATGGCAATCTGCATCCGCTCATCCTCTATGATGCAAATATTCCCGGCGAGCTGGAGGCTGCTGAAGATTTCGGCGCTGACATCTTACGTCTTTGCGTGAAGGTTGGCGGCGTGCTGACGGGCGAGCATGGCGTGGGTATCGAAAAGCGCGATCTTATGCCGGAGATGTTCAACGAAATAGATCTCGACCAGCAGATGCGTGTGAAATGTGCGTTTGATGCCAAGCACCTGCTCAATCCCGGCAAGGTCTTTCCGCAATTGCGCCGCTGTGCCGAGCTTGGTCGTATGCATGTGCATCGCGGCGAGCTGGCCTTCCCCGACCTTCCGCGTTTCTGATCTGTGGTTATGAAAATGACTGATGCAAATACCTTAACACCGCAGGATGAATCGGGTGTCGTTGAAGCGGTCCAGTGGGCACTCGGCACGTCAACGCCGCTGGAGATTATCGGCAACGGGTCAAAGCGTGGAATAGGTCGCCCAGTGCAGGCTGGGCATGTTCTGGATGTGTCGCAGCTTTCAGGCATAACACTCTATGAGCCAGATGAGCTGGTGCTGTCAGCGAAGGCTGGCACACCCGTTTCCGAGATCGAAAAATTGCTGGCGGCAAGTCACCAATGCTTTCATTTTGAACCGATGGATTATGGTTCGCTGCTTGGTGGAGAAGCAGGTCGCGGCACAATTGGCGGTGTGTTGGTTGCCAATCTGTCGGGGCCACGTCGGCTGAAGGCGGGCGCTGCGCGCGATCATATCCTGGGCGTGCGGGTGGTTTCGGGCCGGGGTGAATTGTTTAAATCCGGTGGGCGTGTCGTCAAGAATGTCACCGGTTACGATCTTTCCAAAGGCATGGCCAATTCCTGGGGTACGCTGGGTGTGGCAACCGAAGTTACATTTAAGGTTTTGCCCAAGCCTGAGACTTCTGTGACGCTTGCTGTTCGCGGGCTGGACGACGAGCAGGCCGCTCGCGTCATGGCTATGGCGATGGGATCGCGCGAGGAAGTGGCATCAAGCGCTCATTTGCCGCCCACTGTCGCCAATCGCTTTCTCGACGGCAAGCTTGGTTGGGAAGCCGCGACCATTCTGAGGCTGGAAGGCTTTGCGCCGTCCGTCGCACATCGGAGCAGGCAATTACAGGCTTTACTTAACCGGGCAGGGGCAATCGACGTGATTGACGAGCCTCAATCGACACAGCTCTGGACAGAAGTTCGCGATGTGCTGCCCTATGCGCAGGCTGGTGATAATCGTGTGGTCTGGCGTGTTTCAATGGCCCCATTGCAAGGCTGGCGTATGATTGATGAGTTTCGCCGCTATGCAGGTGTTGATGCCTATTATGATTGGCAAGGTGGTTTGATCTGGATGCGGATGGAAGCCGAGCCGGAAGCAGGCACGCTGCGGAAGCTGATCGCCAAATATGGCGGCGGCCATGCAACGCTAATACGCGCACCGGAATTTGTGCGAGCCAATACGGGCGTATTTGAACCGCAACCGGCAGCGCTTGCAGCGCTTTCACAGAGGCTGAAACATCAGTTTGATCCGGAGAACATTCTTAATCCGGGACGTATGTATCCTGAGCAGGCGGGAGCGTGAGCCATGCAGACCCATTTCAGCCCCGAACAATTGCTCGATCCGGGTGTGAGCGAAGCAGATAAAATCCTGCGTAAATGCGTGCATTGCGGTTTCTGCACGGCGACCTGCCCGACCTATGTGACGCTTGGCAATGAACTCGATAGTCCGCGCGGACGCATTTATCTTATCAAGGATATGCTCGAAAACGGACGTCCGGCGGATGAAGAAGTCGTGCGCCACGTTGATCGCTGTCTATCGTGCCTTTCCTGCATGTCGACCTGTCCATCGGGCGTCAATTATATGCATCTGGTCGATCATGCGCGTGCGCATATCGAAAAGACCTATAAACGTCCATTCATGAACCGCTTACTGCGCGGGGTGCTGGCGCAGGTTCTGCCCTATCCGGGCCGGTTTCGGATGGCACTCAAGCTCGCCAAACTTGGGCGACCATTTGCTCCGCTTATGCGGAAAAACGCGAGCCTGAAGCCTATCGCAGCCATGCTGGAACTCGCACCGCAAAATCTTCCCGCCAAAGCCGATCCTCTACCAATAAGCGTGGCCAAGGGCGAAAAGCGCGGGCGTGTTGCGATCCTGAATGGCTGCGCACAACCTGTGCTTAACCCCGGCATCAATGCTGCAACACTGAGATTGCTCAATCGGTTTGGCATTGAAGTGGTGGCGCCAAAGGATGAAGGCTGCTGTGGGTCGCTGGTTCACCACATGGGGCGCGAAGAGCAGGCGCTTGATCAGGCCCGGCACAATGTCGATGTCTGGATGCGGGAGATTGAGAGAGGCGGTCTCGATGCGATTATCGTGACAGCGTCGGGCTGTGGAACGACGATCAAGGATTATGGTTACATGCTGCGGCTCGACCCGGCCTATAAGGATAAAGCTGCGCTTGTATCATCGCTTGCCAAGGATATTACCGAATATTTGACGACCATCGAACTGCCTCAACCCGAAGAGCCGAAGGTGCTGACGGTTGCCTATCATTCGGCTTGCTCCATGCAGCATGGCCAGAAGATTGTGCGTCAACCAAAAGACCTGCTTTCAAAAGCGGGTTTCACGGTGAAAGAGCCACTGGAAGGACATCTCTGCTGCGGTTCGGCGGGCACCTATAATATTATGCAGCCGGAGATCGCGATCAAACTTCGTGATCGCAAGGTCAGGAATATTGAGGCAACTGGTGCCGATCTGATTGCGACTGGCAATATTGGTTGTATGACGCAAATCGCAACAGGCAGTAAGCTGCCGATTGTGCACACGATTGAATTGCTGGACTGGGCCTATGGCGGGCCAAAGCCTATTGTGCTTTCAGGCTCCAGTCTTCACTGACCGTGCATGTTTGAGCGGAAAGCCCTTGAAGCTTTTCGTTTCCTTCAGCACGAAAGTTGTCTGCATTTCCTTGATGCGGGGCAGGCGGCGTAGCGTGGACATTGCAAAATCCGCATAGGTATCGAGATCGTGCGATACGACTTGCAACAGAAAGTCGGCGTCACCGGCAATACTGTAACAGGTGATGACTTCATCAAGGCTCATCAGTTCAGCCGCAAATTGCTCGGCTTCCGCTTCACTGTGACTATCGATTTTGATGCGAACAAATGCCAGCACGCCAAGTCCAATTGCCTTGCGATCCAGTGTGGCGCGATAACCCTGTATCACGCCATCTTCCTCCAGTTTGCGAACTTTGCGCCAACTCGGAGAAGTGGACATGCCGGACTGATCCGCGAGAGCCTGATTTGTGAGGCGACCGTCATCCTGCAAGGCTTCGAGAATCCTGATGTCAGATGTATCGAGTGTACTCATGTAGATTTACCTCAGAATCGACTATTTCTGGTAAAGTCTACCATAAATCTATCTAAGGCGGGACAGATAGGCAGGATTGACCTCGTGATGCGGTGTATTTCTCGATGAGAAATTTCTGTTTCAGGAGCCGTTATGCACGAAGATTTACGCCTCGCCATTATTGTTAATCCAGAGCTGTCGCTGGGGCTGCTCGCCAATACAGTTGGCGCGATTTCGATTGGGCTGGGTGCGAAGCTGCCCTTCATTGCCGCCCGACAGCTGGTCGATAAAACGGGCGTCGCAATCGACATCAGCTCGGATCGTCCCGTGCCGATCCTGCAGGCTGATGCGGAAACTATTCGGGCCATCGCATTAAAAGCGGCAGGCTTTGAAGAGCGGCAGGCTGTTGTGGCCTTCCCTGCCTTTGCGCGTTCGCTGCATGTTTATGCAGAGTATGAAGCGGCATTTCCTGAAAAGGAACTTGCGACCGAGGTAATTGACGGGCTGGGAATTGCAGGCCCATCGAAATGGGTGCGCTCGCTAACGGGAAGCTTGAAACTGCTGCGATAGAGCATTTCGAACGTTTCAGCTTTAATGCGAAATGCTCTATCTTTTGTTTGTGCGCATGTCTTTGCCCCAAAACCGGTTCCCACTTTTGGGAGACATGCTGTAAAAAAGCCCGGAGAAAACTCCGGGCTTTTCATTTCCACTAAACCACCGAGAACGTCGCTGGATTCGGTCCGATACGACCGTCTGTCTTGTCCAGCTTGGTAATTGCATCATGGTCAGTGCCATTGAGGCTGAAGTCGAAAACTTCGAAGTTTTCCTTGATGCGCGCTGGTGTAACCGACTTTGGAATAACGATATTGCCGGTTTCGATATGCCAGCGCAGGATAACCTGAGCGACTGACTTGCCGTGCTTTTCAGCAATCGTTTTCAGCGTCGGGTTTTCAAGAATAGTGCCCTGTCCAAGCGGGCTCCAGGCTTCGGTTGCAATGTCGTGCTTGCTGTGGAACAGGCGCAGCTCATCCTGCTGGAATTGCGGGTGCAGTTCGATCTGGTTGAGAACCGGAACAACGTCGCTTTCCTTGAGAATGCGTTCAAGATCAGCGGTGCGGAAGTTCGACACGCCGATCGATTTGGCACGGCCTTCTTCCTTGATCTTGATGAAAGCGCGCCATGTTTCCATGAAAAGGTCTTTGGATGGGAGCGGCCAATGGATCAGGTAAAGATCAACATAGTCCGTGCCGAGCTTCTTGAGGCTTTCGTCAAAAGCTTTGAGAGTTGACTCATAACCCTGTTCTTTGTTCCAGAGCTTGGTCGTCAGGTAAATATCGCTGCGGGCAATGCCGGACTCGTTGATTGCCTTGCCGGTGCCTTCTTCGTTGCCATAAATGGCAGCGGTATCGATGTGCCGGTAGCCCACCTTCAGCGCTTCGCTGACGGCCGAGATGGCTTCATCATTGCCCACCTGCCAGACACCATAACCGAGCTGCGGAATGTGATTGCCGTCGTTCAGTTTTACCGCCGGTACGGTCATGTTAAGTCCTTCCCTCTTACATATATTCTCGTCATTTTGCTTCCACAGCATATGGGTGTTCGCATGAAAAGTGAAAGACCTTTCGTCTGCCTTTGTGCGTTAAGGCGGACGCTTTTCCTATAAAAACGTCAAAAGTTTCAATTCGATGACAAAAAGCCGCCGTCGCTTGTTTGCAACGGCGGCCTGAACTGACCTCGAATGAAGGGTTTGCGGTGGCACCCGTCAGCGAACGACGACGTGGGTGCCCACAGGAACGCGACCATAGAGGTCGGTCACATCTTCGTTACGCATACGGAAACAGCCGGAAGACATGGCTTTACCGATGGTCCAAGGCTGATTGGTGCCGTGAATGCGGTACAGCGTGGAACCGAGATAAAGTGCGCGAGCGCCAAGAGGATTGTTGATGCCGCCCTTCATCTGCGCTGGCAGGATGCGGCCCTTTTTGCGTTCGCGCGCGATCATTTCCTTTGGCGGTGTCCAGGTCGGCCATTCCGCTTTGCGGCTCACGCGCTGTGTGCCCTTCCAGCCAAAGCCTTGCTTGCCGACGCCGATGCCATAGCGGCGAGCCTGACCGTTGCCTTCAACGAGATAAAGAAAGCGCTTGTTTGTATCGATGACCAGAGTTCCCGGCTTTTCGCCGCCGGAAAACGATACGACTTGCGGCAGGAACATTGGGTCGAGCTGCTGCTTCTTGCGGACCACTTTTGCCGGATTGTCAGCAGGGCGCTGCTGGCTTACGCTCTGATAACGTGCCTTCGGTGGCTGCTTTTGCCGGACAACGGCGCGCTTTTGCGGTTGTGCTGCATTAAGTGTTGGCAAGACACGGACTGCTGGTCCATTGAGCTGGGCGATCCAGCGCTGCGATGTTTGATTGTCGACGCGAACCGGTGGTTGAGTCGCATAACGATCATTGGCAAAAGCCATGCTGGTGGTCACAATGGAAACGGCGATTGCCGCAAGTGAACCGATCAAAAGCAGATGACGTGGTTGCATAAGCCAAATCCGTCTGTTTTGCGTCCTGCATTCACGCTGACGCTGTTACCCTTCGCACTCCTGACAGCTCCTGTCAGGAGAACGGCCCCGAATTTCATGGGCCCATTGTGCCGGGCAATGGAATCATAAAGGTAAATTTTGCTGCGTGTCGGGCTCTGGCTCGTCGCAAATTAAAGTTGTGGTTAGCAGCAAGTTGCGCGACATGATTAAAAATCGATAAAAGTCTGGAGACCAGAAATGAGCGATACGGTGCAGGAAAAGACTGGCTTGATCGTCAATGCAGACGGCAAAATGCGCTGTTTCTGGCCGGGCGAACTCCCTGATTATATTGCCTATCACGACAATGAATGGGGCGTTCCGGTTACAAACGATCATCGCCTGTTTGAGAAAATTTGCCTTGAAGGTTTCCAGTCTGGTCTGTCTTGGCTGACGATTTTGCGCAAGCGTGAAAATTTCCGTGCGGCTTTTGACGGTTTCGATTTTCATCGTGTCGCGCTTTATGACGACAAGGATATTGAACGTCTGCTTGGCGATAAGGGCATCGTCCGTCACCGGGGCAAAATCGTTTCCACCATCAACAATGCCAAACGTGCCATCGAGCTTGTGAAAGAAAAAGGCTCTCTGGCTGCTTATTTCTGGTCGTTTGAACCGGGTGCAGAGGATCGTCCGCAGGTTGTGGATTATCCGACCTTGTCCGCTAATCCGACCACGACGACCTCAACGCGTATTTCCAAAGATCTCAAAAAACGCGGCTGGTCTTTTGTTGGGCCAACGACTGTTTATGCCTTCATGCAGGCCATGGGGCTGGTCAACGATCATATTGAAGGCTGTCATTGCCGCCCGAACATTGAAAAACTTCGTCAGGCGCTTAAGCGCCCTTCATAAAGGACGGATTGCGGCTTATTTTATTTTCTGGCAAAAGCTCAAGCCTCGCTTCTGGAGTATGGAAAATGGACCTGACATCGCTTGCAGTCTTTGCCGGAATTTTGATGGTTGCAGCTGGCACGCCGGGTCCAAACATTGGCGCGCTGGTAGCCCGTGTGATCAGCCGTGGCCATAAGGGCGTTTTTCCATTCATGCTCGGTCTCTGGATCGGCGATGCCGTTTGGTTGTCGCTCGCTGTCTGGGGGCTTTCAACGCTGGCGCAGAATTTCCACACGGTCTTTCTCGTGCTTAAATATGGTGGCCTCGTCTATCTGGCCTATCTCGCCTGGAAAATGTGGTTTGCGCCTGTCAGCGATCTTACCAATGAAGAAATTATCCCGCGCCGCAATGAGGCTGGGGGTCTTTTCCTGAGCGCGCTGGCAATCACGCTCGGCAATCCGAAGATCATGGTTTTCTATGTTGCCATCCTGCCGACCGTGATTGATCTCACCGGCGTTTCGATCCTTGGCTGGGGCGAACTGCTGCTGGTTATGTTCATGGTTTTGGCCGTTGTCTATAACGCTTGGGTGCTGCTGGCCGTGCAGGCACGCCGCTTTTTGCGCACCCCGCGCATGGTCAAGATCGCCAATCGCACATGCGCCGGAATGATGGCTGGCGTGGCTGTTGCCATCGCCACGCGCTGATCGCGCTTTTTAAAGCTCTTCCTGCACTTGCCGCACCCGGTTTGATGCGTTAGGAAACCGGCAACGGATTTGCCGGATTTTCCGGCGCAACATGAACAAAATCAGCGATCAGGCAGGAAAAATGGCCGATAAAGCGGACAAGATGAAGGCGCGGTTGCCGCGCGGATTTGTCGATCGGGTGCCGGATGATCTGCGCGCCACCGAAAAGATGACGGCGACCATCCGCGAAGTCTACGACCTCTATGGTTTTGAGCCGGTGGAAACGCCGCTCATCGAATATACCGATGCGCTCGGAAAGTTCCTGCCGGATCAGGATCGCCCGAATGAAGGTGTGTTCTCGTTTCAGGACGACGACGAGCAGTGGCTGTCGCTTCGCTACGATCTGACTGCGCCGCTGGCGCGGTTCGTTGCTGAAAACTACGAAAGCCTGCCGAAGCCTTATCGCAGCTATCGCAACGGTTGGGTTTTCCGCAACGAAAAGCCGGGTCCAGGTCGTTTCCGCCAGTTTATGCAGTTCGATGCCGATACAGTTGGCGCGCCAAACGTCTCGGCTGATGCTGAAATGTGCATGATGATGGCCGACACGGTTGAACGCCTTGGCATTGCGCGCGGCGATTATGTGATCCGCGTCAACAACCGCAAGGTTCTCGACGGCGTGCTCGAAGCCATTGGCCTTGAAGGCGATGCGAATGCTGGCAAGCGCCTCAATGTTCTTCGTGCCATCGACAAGCTCGACAAGTTTGGCGCTGACGGCGTTCGTCTTCTGCTGGGCAAAGGCCGTCTTGACGAAAGCGGCGATTTCACCAAGGGCGCTGAACTGCCCGATGCGGCCGTGGAAAAGGTTCTGGCCTTCACCGCTGCAGGTGGTGCAACCGGTGCTGAAACCATTGCCAATCTGCAGGCCGTTGTTGCTGGCAACGCCAAGGGCGAAGAAGGCGTGAAAGAGCTTGCCGATATGGAAGCTCTGTTTGACGCTGGCGGCTATGAAGGTCGCGTGAAGATCGATCCTTCGGTCGTGCGTGGTCTTGAATATTACACCGGCCCTGTATTTGAAGCCGAGCTTCTGTTTGATGTCACCAACGAAGATGGCCAGAAGGTTGTGTTCGGTTCCGTTGGCGGTGGCGGTCGTTATGACGGTCTGGTTTCGCGCTTCCGTGGCGAGCCGGTTCCGGCAACGGGCTTCTCCATCGGTGTTTCGCGTTTGATGACAGCGCTGAAAAACCTCGGCAAGCTTGATGTGTCCGACGTGGTTGGCCCTGTCGTCGTGCTGGTCATGGACAAGGATGCGCAGAGCCTTGGTGGCTATCAGAAGATGGTTTCTCAGCTGCGTCAGGCAGGCATCCGCGCTGAAATGTATGTCGGTGGTTCCGGCATGAAAGCGCAGATGAAATATGCAGACCGTCGTGATGCGCCATGCGTGATCATTCAGGGTTCGCAAGAGCGTGAAGCTGGCGAAGTTCAGATCAAGGATCTGATTGAAGGCAAGCGTATTTCTGCCGAGATCGAAGACAATGCAACCTGGCGCGAAAGCCGCCCGGCGCAGGTCACTGTCAAGGAAGAGGGCATCGTTGCGGCAGTGCGCGAAATCCTAGAAGCGCAAGCTCGCGATCGCGCACAGCAGGCGAAGTGACGGATAACATGGCAGGTCAACGCACATCTTTAGTCTTCACGACGCTTCGCGGGCAGCTTGGTGCCAGCGAGGCTGAGCTTGTCGATATTCCGCTGATCCAACCTGCCGATCCGTTTCTGGATATGGCGGGCGAAGATTTGCGCCGCCGTATCTTTCTTACAGAAAATGAAAATGGCGACAGCCTTTGCTTGCGTCCGGAATTTACCATTCCGGTCTGCCGCAATCATATTGCGCTGAATGCTGCAACGCCGAAGCGTTATGCCTATCTCGGTGAAGTGTTCCGCCAGCGTCGCGATGGCGCGGCTGAGTTTCTTCAGGCAGGCATCGAGGATTTGGGTGCAACCGACGAAGCGGCATCGGACGCGCGTTCGATTGCCGATGCGCTGGGCTGTGTTCATGCCGCGGCTCCCAATGCCAAGCTTGAAATCGTACTGGGCGATCAGTCTGTTTTTGCAGGTATGTTGAAGGCCCTGGGTCTTCCGCAAGGATGGCGCAAGAAGCTGCTGCGTGCCTTTGGCGATGCCCATACGATGGAAGCAGCTTTTGCCGAGCTGACAGGCGAACAGCGCACTGACCCGTTGCCGGAACATCTGGCTGGATTGGTTGCCGAAGGTGACGAGGCAGGGCTGGCACGTATGCTGGAAGCAGAAATGCTCGAAGCTGGCATGTCGCCGGGCGCGGGACGTACGCCTGCGGAAATCGCCCGTCGCCTCATTGAAAAAGAAGATCTGGCTGCGGCCCGTTTCCCTTCATCTGCGCTTGATGTGTTGAAGCGTTTTCTTTCTACCCGCGTTTCGCTTGAAGCTGCCACCATTACGCTGCGGGCTTTTGCGGCTGACAATGCGCTTGATCTGAGCGTTGTTCTGCAAAAGTTTGAAGCGCGCACGGATGCGATTATCGCCGCCGGTATTCATGCCGAAGATATTGTCTACGATGCGTCTTTCGGACGTCCGCTCGATTACTATACGGGGCTCGTTTATGAAATCCGGCAGGCAGGCGGCGACAAGGATATGGTGCTGGCCGGTGGCGGTCGTTACGACCGGCTGTTGACTATGCTCGGTGCATCCGAAAACATTCCGGGCGTTGGTTTTTCAATCTGGCTCGACCGGCTTGAGGCGCTGAGCGGAGAACAATCATGACTGTAACGCTGGCGCTACCGTCCAAAGGACGGCTGAAAGAGCAGACGCTCGCCGTGCTGGAAAAGGCCGGATACAAGGTTATTCTGCCTGATGACTCACGCAATTACCGTGCGCGGGTTGAAGGCGAGAACGATCTCGACATTCTGTTTTTGTCGGCGTCCGAAATCGCGCGCGAGCTTGGTTATGGCAGCGTTGATCTGGGCGTTACCGGAGAAGACCTGATCCGTGAAACGCTTGCCCATGCCGATGAGCGCGTGGCGATTGAAGCAGAGCTTGGTTTTGGCCATGCTGACGTTGTGGTTGCTGTGCCTGAAGTCTGGCGCGATGTGACGACCATGGCCGACCTTGATGATGTTGCTGCCGATTTCCGCCAGCGTCATGGTCGCCGTCTGCGCATCGCCACGAAATACTGGCGTCTGACGCAGCAGTTCTTCTCACAGAAGCACGGCATTCAGGTTTATCGCATCGTTGAAAGTCTGGGCGCAACTGAAGGCGCGCCTGCGGCGGGTTCGGCAGATATGATTGTTGATATTACATCGACCGGTTCGACGCTCAAAGCCAATCAGCTCAAAGTGCTTGAAGATGGCGTGATCCTGCGTTCGCAGGCTTGTCTAGTTTCAGCTCGTCGCAGCGATCAGAATAACCGCGTTCAGGATGTGATTGCCCGTATCCGTAAGGGTCTTGCAGGCTAACAATATAATATTGAATTTAAAAAGCCGGTCTGAATTTCAGACCGGCTTTTTTGTGTTTAGAGCGTTTCAGTTTTGATTGAATCGTAGAAAACGCTCTAAATATTTGTTTTACGCTCATCTTGTCCCGAAAACCGCTTCGCACTTTTCGGGATGCGCTCTAGATTTTAGGCTTGCTGCCAATCAAGCCGTAATAGGCGATGTAGATATAGCAGATGATTGGCATCAGGAATGCCAGATGAATGCCCACTTTATCTGCGAGAGCACCCTGAATAAGCGGGATGATCGCGCCACCCACAATGGCCAGACACAGAATGCCCGAACCCTGACTGGTATGCTTGCCAAGACCATGCAGAGCCAGGCTGAAGATCGTCGGGAACATGATCGAGTTGAACAGGCCGATTGCCAGAACCGACCACATGGCAACATGGCCTGTGGTGGCAACGGTGATGAGCAGCAGAATAATGGCCATGAGCGCGTTGAAAGCCAGAGCCTTGCCGTCATCGATATAACGCATGGCAGCTGCACCGATGAAGCGTCCGAGCATAGCTCCGCCCCAGAAGTAGGAAACGTAGTGCGCAGCCTCAGATTCAGCTAGGCCTGCAACATTTGGATCGTTGAGGAAGTTGACGAGGAAGCTGCCGACACTGACCTCAGCGCCGACATAAACGAACAGGCCGATAGAGCCCAAGACCAGATGGCGATACTGCCAGGCTGAACCATCTTCCTTTGTGAGAACCGCTGTTTCTTCTTCCTGAACATCCGGGAGTTTCAGGATTGCAAAAACGATTGCGAGAACCGCGAAAGCCAGTGCCAGAAGAAGATAGGGAAACTGAACCGCATCCGCTTGCGCAGAGCTTGCAGCATCACTGGTTGCCGCGGACAGGATCAGGAGTGCACCAAAGGACGGCGCGACGGTTGTGCCGAGTGAGTTGAAAGCCTGTGTCAGTGTCAAACGGCTGGCTGCTGTTTCAGGCGCGCCCAGAATGGTGACATAGGGATTTGCCGCCACCTGAAGAATGGTGACGCCAGAAGCCAGCACGAAAAGCGCACCGAGAAACAGTTCGTAAACGCGGTAGGATGCGGCCGGAATGAATAGCGCACAGCCGATAGCTGCAATCACCAGACCGGTTACGATGCCCCATTTATAGGAAATGCGTTTGACAAGTGCGCCGGCAGGTAGCGAGACGATGAAGTAAGCACCAAAGAAGCAGAACTGGATCAGCATCGACTGGAAGTAGTTGAGCTGAAAGACGCCTTTAAGATGCGGGATCAGAATGTCGTTGAGACAAGTGATGAAGCCCCACATGAAGAAGAGCATGGTGAGGCTGGCAAGTGCAAAGCTGTAATTGTTGCCCGTATGGGCATCAGCTCGAGGCTGACTGTTCGTTGCGGGTGAAACGGCCATTTTTTCTCTACAAGCTAAGTTATGAGACACGTCTGGGAGGACGATATGTCTTTCCAAAATTAAAATAGGCGGTTGCAATATCTTACAAGATCGTGCGGTGCAATCTTTGCGAGCTCTAAGTAACAGTTCTGTGTCTGGATAAAGCGGATACTAAAAAAGCCGTGCTGATAAAGCACGGCTTTTCAAAGTCAGGCATTCGAGCGGGAATTAGCCGCGCTTTGCGTCGATTGAGATCGAACCTGCACCCTGCAGGGCGAGAAGGATCAGACCACCAGCGATGGCGAGGTTCTTCTGTGCCATCAGTGCGTTCATGCCTTCAGCAAAGTTCATGTGCGCGACAAGCGTTGCGCCGATGGTGAACAGAGCCACGATTGCAGCAGCAATACGGGTCTGGAAACCAACGAGAATGGCGAGGCCGCCGACGAACTCAACCAGACCAACCAGAACGGCGGTTACAGTTGGAACCGGAAGGCCGAGGCCTGCAAAGTAACCGGCTGTGCCGGAAATTGCAGTCAACTTGCTAAAGCCAGCGAGAATGAACAGGATCGAAAGAAAGACGCGTGCGACGAGCGTGGCCAGGCCGTTGCTCTGAGGAGTGATAGACGACATCAGGGGAATCTCCAATTAAACTGAGCAACCCAATACCTACTCTACACTGTCAAGAAAAGATAGATATTGCTCGACAGTTTGTTCACTAATTGCGCACAATCAATCTGGAGCGATCATTTTTTCCGCACGCACAAGCCGGTCATAATCTTCCTCAGAGACATGGCCGCTCTTCAATGCTTCTTCGCGCAAGGTCGTACCGTTCTTATGTGCGGTCTTTGCGATCTTGGCAGCATTGTCGTAGCCGATAGCGGGTGCCAAAGCGGTTACGAGCATCAGTGAGCGCTCGAGAAGATCCTTGATGCGGTCTTCGTTGGCTTCAATGCCTTCCACGCAATTGTCTGCAAATGAGACCATGGCATCGCTTAAGATGCGGATCGACTGCAGTACATTATAGGCAATGACCGGCTTGAAAACATTAAGCTCGAAATGTCCCTGGCTTGCAGCAACGGTCACAGTGGTCTGGTTGCCGAAGACCTGTGTTGCCACCATGGTCAGAGCTTCAGCCTGCGTCGGATTAACCTTGCCCGGCATGATCGACGAGCCGGGTTCATTTTCCGGCAGCGACAACTCGCCAAGACCAGAACGTGGACCGGAGCCAAGGAAGCGAATGTCGTTGGCGATTTTGAAAAGATCAGCGGCGAGTGCGTTGAGGCTGCCATGGAAGTTTGCAAGCGCACCGTGGCTTGCAAGTGCCTCAAACTTGTTTGGCGCGGTCTTGAAGCTGAGGCCAGTGATTTCACTGACAGCATCGGCAAAGCCGGTATCGAAGCCTTTTGGCGCGTTGAGACCCGTACCAACCGCCGTGCCGCCCTGTGCCAGCAGGAACACGTCAGCAAGCGACTGTTCAATGCGATGGCGCGCATATTCCAGCGCTGCGCGATAGCCGGAAAATTCCTGCCCAAGCGTAACCGGCGTCGCATCCTGCGTATGCGTGCGGCCAATCTTGATAATGTGCTCGAACGCTACTTCCTTATCCTTGAGCGCTTTGGTGAGGTGTGCCAGAGCAGGATAGAGGCGTTGAACAGTTTCAACTGCCGTTGCGATATGGATTGCAGTCGGAAAAGTGTCATTCGACGACTGGGCCATATTGACGTGGTCATTCGGATGCACCGGCTTTTTCGAGCCAAGTTCGCCGCCCAGAAGCTCAATCGCTCGGTTAGAAATAACCTCGTTGGCATTCATGTTTGACTGCGTGCCAGAGCCCGTCTGCCAGACAACAAGCGGGAAATGATCGTCGAGCTTGCCTTCAATCACCTCGGATGCAGCAACGGCGATGACCTGTCCCAGAACCGGATCAAGCTTGCCGAGAGCAATATTGGTTTCAGCTGCTGCGCGCTTGACGACGCCCAATGCATGAACCAGAGGCAAGGGCATACGCTCCCCGCCGATCTTGAAGTTTTGCAAAGAACGCTGTGTTTGCGCGCCCCAATAACGGTCGGCGGCAACATCAATCGGTCCGAAAGTATCTGTTTCGGTACGCGTGGCAGTCATCTTCAGTCTCCGGCTTGTTTCAGGCGGGAGAAATGCCCGCCCGTAGAATCGAGAATAACAGCATTGCTGGATTATTGGCTATGGAATGCTTGCACAGCAAAGCCCTAGCTCTCAATCATTTGATAAAATATGAATATAAAAGTCAAATTTTATCGAACGCAATAAGCGTTCCAGGTTTAGTTATCATCGTTGTCGTCATCGCCGTCGTCGGTTTCTGAAATCCATCCGGTCGGCTCAACCTTTTGCTGGGTTTTGCTGTCGGTGAATATCCACCAGCCGGTGTCAGTTTCATCCCAATCACCACCACCGGCTTTCAGCTTATCGAGCGAACGATATTGGCCAACCGATTCATTGCGCTGATCGTCATCATCGATCCAGACCACAGTGACTTTGCGTCCGTCTTTCGGTGCAGTGGCTATCGGCAGTTCTTTGCGCATATGATTAACCATCCCATTATCAGTTCAGATAATCATAGGGCGGAAAAGCGGTGCGACAAGCCGCGGTTCCCAGCGTTTGCGAAGTTCCGCGGCTCGTCGCGAACGATTAGCCGAGGCGTGCGGCTTTCAAGGCATGGCCCCACCATACCAGCTGGTCCAGCATGTTCTTGGCGGCTTCCGCCAGATGCGGGAAATCATCCAGCGTGTTCTCTTTCTTGACGACTGCAAGGTAGTCCGGGAACAGAATATGGACGCCAGTCTTGACCGACATGGATGACATCTCAACTGCGATCATCCGCAGCTGTTCGACAGCGCGAGCACCGCCAACGCCGCCATGGCCGACAAAGCCGATTGGCTTCTGAATCCAGTCACCATAGTCGATAGCGTTTTTCAGAACCGCTGTTGGCGCATGGTTATATTCGGCAGCAGTCAGGATATAGGCGTCAAACTCGCGAAGCTTGGTTTTCCACTTGTCGGCGGTCTCCGCCTGTGCGGTGGTGGTTGCTGTGTCGCCATAAAAGCCCATTGGATAATCGGCCAGATCGAGGATTTCGACATTGAATTCAGGACGTGCGGCTGCGACCTTCGCAATCCATTCCGCCGATACTGGTGAGAAACGCTGTTCACGGGTGCTGCCGACGATCACTGCAACTTTTAGCTTGCTCATGGATATATCCTTTTTAGTGGTAACCAATAGAGACTAACGCTATACCGGTGACTGGATAAGGCGCAAGGAGGCACTTTTATGAAACCCGGTGACTTCAAGGAAACCAGTGCTTGCAGGGCTGTGACCGATATTTTGTCGCGCGTTGGCGATAAGTGGACGGTTTTGGTTGTGAGTTATCTTGGCAATGGTCCAATGCGATTTAATGAGATCCGCCGCACCGTTGATGGTATTTCACAGAAAATGCTGACGACGACGCTGCGCAATCTCGAGCGCGACGGGTTTGTATCCAGAACTGTTTTCCCGACAATTCCGCCGAAAGTGGAATATGAACTGACGGAAATGGGGCGCGATCTTCTCAAGCCGGTCCGAGGTTTGGGGGAGTGGGCAATTGCCAATGAGGCGCAGGTCATGATGGCGCGGGCGCGTTATGACGCGCGTGCGTCGGGCCGCGACTATAGTCAGGCTGAAGCTGCGGAATGAGCGGTCGATAAGCCTATAGTGCAAAAGTGGAAAGGCAGGCTCGCGCCTGCCTTTCCTGTTGCCTGAGACAGGACTTCCAAAGTGCGGGGGCAAACAGGAAGTCCATCTCGTATCGATAGCGATTGACCATGAAAACTGCAGAATGTAAATCAGAAAATGCTAAAATAACCGCAGCTTCCTTAGTAAAGCCCGCGATAGGTAAATTTTCTATAAATCACAAAGAGTTACACAATGTAAGAAAAGCAATCGAATACTGCTTTTCTCCCAATTTTATACCTTAAATCTTGCTCATCACTTGCTGTGTGAAGCGGTTCTGAGTTTTAAAACAGGCATAAAAAAACCTCCGGCCAAGACCGAAGGTTTTTCTTTTACAAGCCGCATTGTCGCGGTCGCACAGGCGAAGTCGCCTGTGCTGCGCAATACTCGGATGGATTTCTTAGAAATCCATGCCGCCCATGCCGCCCATGCCACCAGGCATGCCAGCAGGAGCTGCATCCTTCTTAGGCAGTTCAGCGATCATGGCTTCGGTGGTGATCAGGAGACCAGCAACCGATGCTGCGTTCTGCAGAGCGGTACGAACAACCTTAACCGGGTCAACAACGCCAGCCTTGATCAGGTCGCCGAATTCACCATTGGCTGTGTTGTAGCCATAGGTGTCCGAGCCGTTTTCAAGGATCTTGCCAACGATAACCGAAGCTTCTTCACCAGCATTGGTCGTGATCTGGCGAGCAGGAGCCTGAAGAGCGCGACGAACGATGTTGATACCAGCTTCCTGGTCAGGGTTTGCACCCTTAGCAACGATCTGCGACGAAGCGCGGAGCAGAGCGGTACCACCACCAGCAACGATACCTTCTTCAACCGCAGCGCGGGTTGCGTTCAGGGCGTCGTCAACGCGGTCCTTCTTTTCCTTAACTTCGATTTCCGTTGCACCGCCAACGCGGATTACGGCAACGCCACCAGCGAGCTTGGCAAGGCGTTCCTGAAGCTTTTCACGGTCGTAGTCAGAAGTGGTTTCTTCAACCTGCTGCTTGATCTGCGAAACGCGCGCGTCGATTTCAGCCTTCTGGCCTGCACCGTCAACGATCGTGGTGTTTTCCTTGGTGATCGAAACTTTCTTCGCACGGCCGAGCATGTCGAGCGTAACGGTTTCAAGCTTGATGCCGAGGTCTTCGGAGATAACCTGACCGCCGGTGAGGATCGCGATGTCTTCGAGCATTGCCTTGCGGCGATCGCCGAAGCCAGGAGCCTTAACAGCAGCAATTTTCAGGCCGCCACGCAGCTTGTTGACAACGAGCGTTGCGAGAGCTTCGCCTTCAACGTCTTCAGCGATGATGACGAGTGGCTTTGAGGTCTGAACAACAGCTTCGAGCACTGGCAGAAGAGCCTGCAGGTTCGAAAGCTTCTTTTCGTGCAGAAGGATGTATGCGTCTTCGAGATCAGCAACCATCTTGTCTGGGTTGGTGACGAAGTATGGCGACAGGTAGCCGCGGTCGAACTGCATGCCTTCAACGACTTCGAGTTCGGTTTCAGCGGTCTTGGCTTCTTCAACCGTGATCACGCCTTCGTTGCCGACTTTCTGCATCGCTTCAGCGATCATCTTGCCGATTTCGGCTTCGCCGTTAGCGGAGATGGTGCCAACCTGAGCAACTTCTTCCGAAGTGTTGATCTTCTTGGCCTTGCCGAGAAGGTTTGCAACAACTTCAGTCACAGCCAAGTCGATACCGCGCTTCAGGTCCATTGGGTTCATGCCGGCAGCAACAGCTTTTGCGCCTTCCTGAACGATAGCCTGACCGAGAACGGTCGCAGTGGTCGTGCCGTCACCAGCAGTGTCGTTGGTCTTGGAAGCAACTTCGCGCAGCATCTGTGCGCCCATGTTTTCGAACTTGTCTTCAAGTTCGATTTCCTTGGCGACCGATACGCCGTCCTTGGTGATGCGTGGAGCGCCGAAGGACTTATCGATAACAACGTTACGACCCTTAGGGCCGAGCGTTACCTTAACAGCGTCAGCGAGGATATCGACGCCGCGCAGCATCTTTTCGCGCGCAGTGCGACCGAACTTTACGTCTTTTGCAGCCATTTTACTCTCCTGGGAAATGTCCCGGTCAGATTATGGTGAATTAAAATTCAGGCGGTAACTAATCTCTGGCTTCGCCGATACCGGCGCGAGCCCGAAAAATTAGCCAACGATGCCCAGAATGTCGGATTCTTTCATGATCAGCAGGTCTTCGCCGCCGATCTTGACTTCTGTGCCCGACCACTTGCCGAACAGAACCTTGTCGCCAGCCTTAACTTCGAGAGCGATCAGCTTGCCTGCTTCGTCACGAGCGCCAGCGCCAACAGCGACGATTTCGCCTTCCTGTGGCTTTTCTTTAGCGGTGTCAGGGATGATGATCCCGCCAGCGGTCTTAGCTTCCGATTCAACGCGACGAACGACGACGCGGTCATGAAGCGGGCGGAACTTGATATCAGCCATGGTATAACCCTTGGTGTTATAGACGTTGAACCCTGTTAACGGATCGAGCCGATCCGCGCTTGTTAGCACTCCGTCTGTCCGAGTGCTAACGTGCCAAAGAGATAGAACTGGCCCTATTCTTTGTCAAGGATCGTTGCCGTTTTTTGACAGAGCAGAAAATAAATTCTGCATATAAGGCTGCCAAAGGCATGGGCGTGCTGTTGCCCGGAATGTGGGGACTATACAGGTGCCTGGCAAGGCGGGCAGGAAAATAAGCACCTTAGGCTGGTTATGTTCAGGAAATGGCGGGCTTGGTTAACGGCGTCTGATCGGCAGAAAGACCTAATCGTTGGAACACAATGCGTTCATCCGGGCGTCCATTTGGACGCAGACTGGCTCAAGCGTGGTGACAGATCAGGCTCATTCTTGTAGAGGAAACCGCAGGATGCCTGAGACGCATCTTCACCAAAGTCGACCGTTTGCTTGATAATGGCACGGTCGGGCTCCTTATTTTACCGGTATCAGCCGGACCAGCATACTAGAGGATAGTGATGAAACTGCCTGAGCGCCTAGACGATCTGACGGACGGATATGATGCGATCTTCTGTGATGTCTGGGGTGTATTGCACAATGGCGAAGTTGCATTTGCGCCTGCCGTCGAGGCTTTGAAGCGCGCACGCGCCAAGGGCATAACGGTTATTCTCGTAACCAATGCGCCACGTCCGTTCGGCAGCGTTATTGCACAGATGACGTTGCTCGGTGTGCCGGAAGATGCCTATGACCGCGTCGTCACCTCCGGCGATGTGACCCGTGATCTCATTATTGAAGGTCCGCGCAAGGTCTTTCATATCGGCAGCGAACGTGAGCTGGCGATTTATGAAGGTCTGGATGTCGAGCTGGTTGAAGAGTTCGAAGCTTCGGGCGTTGTCTGTACCGGTCTTTATGACGATGAAACCGAGACGCCAGAAAATTACGTTGAACTGCTGCTACGCCTCCGTTCGCGCAATCTGCCTTTCATCTGTGCAAACCCGGATATCATGGTTGAGCGCGGTCCGCGCCTGATCTGGTGTGCTGGCGCGCTGGCGCGTGATTACGGTCAGCTTGGCGGTCGCACGCTGATTGCAGGCAAGCCGCATCGTCCGATCTATGAAGCTGCTTCAAAGGCGGTTGAAGAAATTCGTGGCGCACCTGTTGAAAAGTCCCGTATTCTCGGTATCGGCGACGGCGTGTTGACCGACGTGAAGGGGGCCGCTGATTACGGACTTGATGTGCTCTATATTTCCGGTGGTGTCCATGCAGCAGATTACGCTGCTGACGGGAATGTTGACTTCGACAGAATGAATGCATTCCTGCAAAAGCATGGCCATGCGCCAATCGCCTCGCTTTACGCACTCGTCTAACATCCGCTTCGAGAATCTGCTTCGACCATGACAAAACCTGCTTTTCAACGCCTTTCCGGAACGGATGCATTGCCGCTCACATTGCGTAATTGCGTTGTGGCGATCGGCAATTTTGATGGTGTCCATCGTGGCCATCAGGCCGTGCTGGAGCGTGCGCTGGAAATTGCCGAGCGAGATGGGTTGCCTGCGGTTGTTCTGACTTTTGAGCCGCATCCGCGCAGCTTCTTCAAGCCGAACGAGCCTGTTGAACGCCTGACCGATGCCGTAGAAAAGGCCGAGATTCTTCGGCTTATGGGTTTCGACGCTGTGGTCGAGCAGCCTTTCACGGCAGATTTTTCGGCGCAATCGGCTGAAGATTTTGTGCGCAATATCCTGGTCGAGCGATTGCACGCCAATTGCGTTGTCACGGGGTATGACTTCCATTTTGGCAAGGGACGCCGTGGCACACCGGAATTCCTTGTGGAGGCCGGAGAGTCATCGGGCTTCAGTGTTTCTCTGGTGGATGCATTCAGCGACGAGGGAGGCAATGTTGTTTCCTCCACGCGCATTCGAGCGCTGCTGTGCGAGGGCGAAGTTGCTGAAGCCGCAGGTCTTCTCGGCTATCGCTATCGTGTCAGCGGTGAGGTCATTCACGGCAAGAAGCTTGGTCGCACGCTTGGCTTTCCAACCGCCAATATGACAATCGATGACCATGTGAGCATGAAACACGGCATTTATGCTGTGCGCTTCCGCAGGGCGGATGGCAGTTTGCATGACGGTGTCGCAAGTTTTGGCCGTCGCCCCACTGTCGACAGTGATGGCAAGCCATTGCTCGAAACCTTTGTCTTTGATTTTTCCGGCGACCTTTATGGCGAAGTCGCTGAAGTTTCTTTCTTTGGGTATCTGCGCGGTGAAATTAAGTTCGACGGTCTCGATCCGCTGATCGTTCAGATGAAACGGGATGAAGAAGAAGCGCGTGCGATTCTGGTGGGAGCACAACCGATATCCGCACTGGATCGTCTTCTGTCCTTTCCAGCTTAGCCATTCGGACGGAGCTCCCTCACAGTGGATTTCCACTTCTGAGAGTCATGTTGCGAAAAACCTGTAGTGATTTCTACTTAAGATTTAAGTTTAATTTTACATATTCCGTTCAAACAGTGTTAAATACCCCCAAAGTTTCCGGGGCGCTGTTTATCGGAGTTTCATGTGACGCGTATCTCCCTTGCCTTTATTACAGGCGCCGCATTGTTCGTGGGTTCGTTCTCGGCCGTTGCTGCGGATATGCAGCAGACAGACGTTTATGCTGCAGAACCAGCCAAGCCGGCTCGCAAGTATTTCTGGTCCGGCGACTGGTATCTCAAGGTGGGTGCCGCTGGTCTGGTTGCTCCGAAGTTCGAAGGTTCCAACAAGTATAAGTTTTCAGCACAGCCGCTGATTTCGCTTGGCCGTCAGGGCGAAGCAGAGCGTTTTTCGTCGCGCAATGACAATGTCTCTTTTGCATTCATAGATCAGGATCGCTTCCGCGTTGGTGCTGTCGGCAAGCTGATGTTTGAGCGCGACACCAAGATTGATGGTCTTCATGAAACCAAATTCGGCGGTGAAGCCGGTGGTTTTGTTGATGTCTATCCGACTGACTGGCTGCGTGTCCGTGGTGAAGTGCGCCATGGTATCCGCGCGCATAAGGGCGTTGTGGCTGATGTTGCTGCCGATGCGTTCTATGACGTGACGCCTGTGGTCCGCGTTTCAGCTGGTCCGCGTGCGACCTTCGCTTCCAAGGATTACTTCAAGACCTATTATGGCGTGACGGCTGAAGAAGCTGTTGCATCGGGTGTGAAGGAATATCGTCCGGGCGGCGGTTGGGAATCGGTCGGTGTTGGCGGTGCCATCACCTGGAAGGCAACCGACAAGATCGATACAAGCCTGTTTGGCGAATATAGCCGTCTTCAGGGTCCGGCAAAGGATTCGAGCATCGTGAAGCAGCACGGTTCGCCGAACCAGTTTATGGTTGGCGTATCCGCGACCTATCGTTTCGATTTCTCGCTCGACTGATAAAATCCGGTCAATCTGTAAAGTTTTCGGAGGCAGGGCTGCAAGTTTATTGCGCCCTGCCTCTTTATTCCTGTGAAGGTCATTGCTAAAAGCGTGCCCATGATGACGGATTTTCGGCACATCGGCACGGCTATACGAATTATTGGCCCGGCCTTCCTCTAAGCCTTGATGGCGCTGCTTTTAAGCGGCGCATGGCAGGAAGGTCCGGGAGCGACCGGCTGTGCCTCGCAGCCTCCTGAGTTTTCCCGGCTGCGTTTGGCAGCCTCCTGAACGTTCAAAGCATATTCCCCTCGTATCAAAACATGCGGGAATGACAGGCAAGCGTAAAATGACCGACAAGATCGATTATTCCAAAACCCTCAATCTGCCGCAGACCGAGTTCCCGATGCGCGCAGGCCTGCCGCAGCGCGAGCCGCTTTTTGTGCAGCGCTGGGAGGAAATGAACCTCTATAAAAAGCTGCGCGAAGACGCAAAAGACCGCCCGCTTTACGTGCTGCATGATGGCCCTCCTTACGCAAACGGCAATATCCATATCGGACATGCGCTGAACAAGATCCTCAAGGACGTCATCACCCGTTCGTTCCAGATGCGTGGTTTCAACTCGAACTATGTTCCGGGCTGGGATTGCCACGGCCTGCCGATCGAGTGGAAGATCGAAGAAAAATACCGTGCACAGGGCAAGAACAAGGACGAAGTCGCAATCAACGAATTCCGCAAGGAATGCCGTGAGTTTGCGGCTGGCTGGATCAAGGTTCAGTCGGAAGAGTTCAAGCGTCTTGCTATCTGTGGCGATTTTGAAAACCCATACACGACCATGAACTTCCATGCGGAAGCGCGGATCGCGGGCGAACTCCTGAAGTTTGCTGCAAGCGGCCAGCTTTATCGCGGCTCGAAGCCGGTCATGTGGTCGGTTGTCGAACGTACGGCATTGGCTGAAGCCGAAGTCGAATATCACGACATTGAGTCGGATATGATCTGGGTGAAATTCCCGGTAGCTGGTGCAGGCGATCTTGCCGGTGCTTCTGTTGTTATCTGGACGACAACCCCTTGGACCATTCCAGGCAACCGTGCGGTGGCTTATTCCTCGCGCGTTTCTTATGGTCTTTACGAAGTTGTCGCTGCCGAGAACGATTTTGGTCCTCAGCCTGGCGAAAAGCTCGTCTTTGCTGACAAGCTTTCTGAAGAATGCGCCAAGAAGGCAAAGCTTGAGTTCAAGCGTCTGCGCGATGTGTCGGGCGAAGAACTTTCAAAGAACGTGCTTTCCCACCCGCTCAAGGGCTTCGGCGGGGGATATGAGTTTGTCGTGCCGCTGGTTCCCGGCGATCACGTCACTGACGATGCCGGTACGGGCTTTGTGCACACAGCACCTAGCCATGGTCGCGAAGACTTTGAAGCGTGGATGGACAATGCCCGCGAGCTGGAAGCGCGCGGAATTGATCCGAGCATTCCTTTCCCGGTTGGCGATGACGGTTACTACACCAAGGATGCGCCGGGCTTCGGTCCGGATCGCGACGGCGGTGCGGCGCGTGTTATCGATGATAACGGCAAGAAGGGTGATGCAAACGAGGCTGTCATCAAGCAGCTCATCGCGCATGACAAACTTTTTGCACGCGGTCGTCTGAAGCATTCCTATCCGCATTCATGGCGCTCGAAGAAGCCGGTTATTTTCCGCAACACGCCGCAGTGGTTTGTCTATATGGACAAGAACCTCGGTGATGGTACCACGCTGCGCTCCCGCTCGCTCAAGGCCATTGAGGAAACCCGCTTCGTCCCAGCTGCCGGTCAAACCCGTCTGCGCTCGATGATCGAAGGCCGCCCGGACTGGGTGCTTTCGCGTCAGCGCGCCTGGGGCGTGCCGATCTGCGTATTTGCTGATGAAGAAGGCAATATCCTGCAGGACGATGCCGTCAACAAGCGCATTCTCGAAGCTTTCGAGGCAGAAGGCGCTGATGCATGGTTTGCTGAAGGTGCGCGTGAACGCTTCCTTGGTAGCCGCGCAAACGAGGGTTGGACGCAAGTTCGCGACATTCTCGACGTCTGGTTCGATTCTGGTTCGACGCATACTTTCACGCTGGAAGATCGTCCGGACATGAAGTGGCCTGCCGATGTTTATCTCGAAGGCTCTGACCAGCATCGCGGCTGGTTCCATTCGTCACTGCTGGAAAGCTGCGGAACGCGTGGCCGCGCGCCTTACAATGCCGTCGTCACCCATGGTTTCACCATGGATGAGAACGGCAAGAAGATGTCGAAATCGCTCGGCAACACTGTCACACCACAGGATGTGATCAAGGATTCGGGCGCCGATATTCTGCGTCTCTGGGTCATGACCACGGACTATTGGGAAGATCAGCGTCTGGGCAAAAACATCATCCAGACCAATATCGACGCTTATCGCAAGCTGCGTAATACGATCCGCTGGATGCTTGGCACGCTCGCCCATGACGAAGGCGAAACGCTGCCTCACGCCGATCTGCCGGAACTCGAACGCCTGATGCTGCATCGTCTGGCCGAACTCGATGAGGTTGTGCGCTCGGGTTACGACGCGTTTGACTTCAAGCGCATTGCCCGCGCATTGATCGACTTCACGAATGTCGAACTCTCGGCCTTCTACTTCGATATCCGCAAGGATGCGCTCTACTGTGATGCGCCGTCGAGTGTTCGCCGCAAGGCCGCCCTTCAGACGGTGCGTGAAATCTTCGTTCGCGTAACCACCTGGCTTGCGCCAATGCTACCTTTCACCACGGAAGAAGCCTGGCTTGATCGCTATCCGGAATCGGCTTCGGTGCATCTGGAGCAGTTCCGCAAGACGCCTGCTGAATGGCGCGATGATGTGCTTGCTGAAAAGTGGCGCAAGGTTCGCAACGTTCGCCGCGTTGTTACGGGCGCGCTGGAACTGGAACGCGCAGACAAGCGCATCGGTTCTTCGCTGGAAGCAGCTCCGGTCGTCCACATCACTGACAAGAGCCTTGCCGATTCGCTTGAAGGTCTGGATTTCGCTGAAATCTGCATCACCAGCGGCATCGCGCTTACGGATGCTGCAGCACCCGCTGAAGCTTTCACGCTTGATGATGTGAAGGGTGTTGCGGTTGTTCCTGTTCGTGCGGAAGGTGAAAAGTGCGCTCGTTCCTGGCGTTACACCACCGATGTCGGTTCGGACGCGGAATTCCCGGAAGTCTCGGCCCGTGATGCGGCTGCGCTGCATGAATTGAAGGCGCTTGGACGGCTTTCGGCATAATAATCAAAGCCCGGACGCATCGCGCGCCCGGGCTTTTTTCACTGCAGGGCTTGCCTTGATAAGTGAGAGCATGGTGAAATAGCGGTTAATATCGCGATTGCCCGTAGAGATGCTCTCATGTACAAGGCTCTCCTTGAGATAAACTTGCAATCTGCCTTGGAGTTGCCGGTTTCTTGCGGCAAGGGTGAATTAGAAGCCTTTGACGAAAAGAAAATCGACAGGCGTAAAAGAAGTGGCGCTAATGAAGATTGAAGGACGAGTTCTGGTATTGATGACGGCGGTTGCGGGTCTCGCACTGTCTGGATGTGTATCGTCGCCGACCTACGGAACCGACAAAACGGCGAGTGCGCAGCTTCTCGACGACGTGTCGAACATGGCTAGCTTCGGTCAGGGCAAGAAAAAAGATCGGATCGATTACAAGCCGCGTCCTGATCTTGTGCGTCCTGCACAGGGTGAAAAGGGTGCACTGCCTGCTCCGCAGGAAAGCGTTGCAAGCGCAGGCGATCCTTCGTGGCCAGAATCACCAGAGCAGCGCCGTAAGCGTCTGCGTGATGAAATCACCGCAAATCGTGACAACCCGAACTTCGTTTCGCCTGTTGAGCAGGACGTAGCGGTTGCCAATAATCTTCGCGCTTCGCTTCCAAGCGGTAACAGCCGTCGTGAAGATTATGAATCCCGTACGCCAACATTTGATCCAGCAAGGGTTGCTGAGCTGAAGAAGCAGCGAGAAGCGCAGACGCAAGGCTCGTCAACGACACGCCGCTATCTGAGCGAGCCGCCGCTTGCTTATCGCCAGCCAGCTTCGACCGCAGCTGTAGGTGAAATGGGCCAGGATGAGTCGCAGAAAGAACGCGAGCGTAAGAAAGCTGCTGGTGGTGGTGGCAAAAGCTGGCGCGATCTGCTTCCTTGGAATTAATAATATAGTATAATTTTTCAAAAATTAGAAAGCCGGAAGAAAAAATCTTCCGGCTTTCTTTTTGTTGTTTGTTTTGGGGTTTGTCATCAAAATGACTTTGTTTTGTTATGTTCAATTCCAAATATTAAATATTTTTAATGTTGGCTATTCTAAACAATATTTGATTTCAATCAACGAAACCATTCTGGCAGAGCGTATCCTACTACTTTTCGGGATGTAAGGTACAGTAATGCACAACACAAATCAGATTTGGGATGGTCCCAATGGTTACGGCGTCATCAGTCGTATGTTTCACTGGCTCATGGCCGTCCTTTTCCTGTGGCAGTTCATATCTGCCATATTGCGTATTCTTGTGAAGGACAGTGCGCCCTATAGTTTCTTCTGGTCTGCGCATTACACAATTGGCTTCTCACTGCTGATATTGGTGTTGTTGCGCGGTGTATGGGGATTGCTGAATTTTTCAAGGCGCCCGCATAAAGCAGGTGCAATGGGTAAGCTTGCGGGTTTGGGGCATTTGGCGATCTATGTGCTTATGTTCGCCGTTCCGGCGCTTGCACTCTTGCGCAGTTACGGAAGTGGCCGCGGCTTTTCTGTATTCGGCATTCAGATATTCGAGCAGACAGGTGTGCAGAATGCGGCACTAACCGCTCCGGGCAATGCGGCGCACGGTCTTTTGGGTTGGGTATTGCTCGCTGTAATTGTTGGCCATGTGTTCATGGCACTGGTGCATCATTTTGCGCTGCGCGATAATACGCTGCGTCATATGACTGGCCACCGGGCTGTTACAGCGGTTCCAGTTAGAAATGAATCGTTGGAACCACTGTAACTGTTTGTTTTTACGCATTATCCGACGCAAAACCGCTTCGCACTTTTGCTGGAAATGCTATAACTGAGCCGGGCTATCGCTTCTCGCGAAAAAACGCCCTGAGCAGTTTCTGGGATTCTTCTTCGGAAAATCCCGCATAAACATCAGGTACATGATGGCATGTGGGCTGCGTGTAAAAGCGTGGTCCATATTCAACGCCGCCGCCCTTCGGATCGGCCGCACCGTAATAAAGCCGTCGAATGCGAGCGAAGGAAATTGCTGCCGCGCACATCGCGCAAGGCTCAAGCGTTACGTAAAGATCGCAATCGGGCAGGCGTTCGGATTTGAGAAATTCGCCCGCATGTCGGATTGCAAGCACTTCCGCATGGGCAGTGACGTCGTTCAATTCGCGGGTTCGGTTGCCCGCGCGGGCGATAATTTCTCCGTCATGCACGATGACCGCGCCAATCGGCACCTCTCCGCGCAGAGCTGCAGATTTGGCCTCTTCCAGTGCGATCTGCATTGGATTTGCCATAATTGGGGGTGAAATATCTGCAACCTTTTTCAAGCCAACCTCATTTCATGGCCAAGACAGGGAAATTTCGCTCGCAAGCTTATGAGCGATTTGTTACTGCATAAGTCACGAAATCAAAACCGATTTACGAACGGATTTATACGGCGTTTTTGACCGGACAGCTCTTTCCCAGTTTCAAAGGGGCGAAAGACGACACGGCGGCGCTGCTGAAAGGCCAATACCAGATGAGCACAGAAGACGACAACAAGGGCGGTCGACGTCCCCCGCATGGACGTGGCGAAGGCCGCGGTGATCGCCCAAGCGGTATGCGTGGCGAACGCGGCGAGCGACGCTCCGGCCCCCGCGACGATAATTTTCGCGATGGCAAGTCCCGCGATGATCGGCCTCGCCGTGACGATGAGCGCAGTGCGCCACGCAAATTTGGATCGCGCGACACGCAGGATGGTGAAGATAGCGGTGAGCGCATCGCCAAGCGCTTGGCGCGTGCCGGTATTGCTTCGCGCCGCGAAGCCGAGACCATGATTGCGGCAGGCCGCATTTCGGTGAATGGCAAGGTGCTCGATACACCTGCGATCAACGTAAAGCGCACGGATGTCATCACAGTCGATGGCAAGCAGTTGAAGCAGGCTGAGCGCACGCGTCTGTGGCTTTATCACAAGCCTGCTGGCCTTGTGACCACCAACCGTGACCCTGAAGGCCGCCCGACCGTATTTGAAGCGCTGCCTGCCGAAATGCCGCGTGTGCTTTCTGTTGGCCGTCTCGATATCAACACCGAAGGCTTGTTGCTGCTCACCAATGATGGTGGTCTGTCGCGCGTTCTGGAACTGCCGTCGACCGGCTGGCTGCGTCGCTATCGCGTCCGCGCTCATGGCAAGGTCACGCAGGCGCAGCTTGACGAGCTGAAAAACGGCATCGCCGTCGATGGCGTCTTCTATGGCAGCATTGAAGCGACGCTTGAGCGTGAGCAGGGCGCGAATGTCTGGATTTCGATTGGTCTGCGCGAAGGCAAGAACCGCGAAGTTAAGAACATTCTCGGCGCATTGGGCCTTACCGTTGGACGCCTGATCCGTGTTTCATTTGGTCCTTTCCAGCTTGGCGATCTTGAAGAAGGTGGTGTGCGTGAAATTCGCGGCCGCATTCTGCGTGATCAGCTTGGTGAAAAGCTTGTGGAAGAATCCGGCGCAGATTTCGATGCGCCAGTTCTGAATGAATTTTCCAACACCGTTGTTCAGGGCCGCACTGCGCGCGAAATGGAGCAGCGCGAGCCGCGTGAGCAGGAAGGCGAATATCGCCGTCAGCCACGCGAGCGTGAATGGATTTCGAGCCAGCCGGAGCGTCGCAAGCGTCCGGAAAAGAAAGAAGACAAGGTTGAACCGCGTCGTCGTGGTGGTGTGAATGTCTGGATGGCATCCGGCGCACGCCCGCAAGGCGAAAAAGCTGCGGCAGAAAAAGCTGCGCGTGCTACGGCTCGCGGCGAACGCGCAAGCCGGTCTGAAGGCGATTTCAAGTCTCGTCCACGTCGTTTCGAGGATGGTGATCAGCGTCGTGATGAAGGCCGTGAAGATCGTCCGCGCCGCTTTGAGGGCCGTTCAGAAGGACGTTCCGACAGGCCCGCGGGTCGTTCGGAAGGACGTCCGGCAAGCCGTTCCCCGCGTGGTGAAGGTGATTTCCAGCAGCGTCCTCGCCGTTTCGGCGATGGTGATCAGCGCCGCGAAGAAGGTCGCGAGGATCGCCCGCGCCGTTATGAAGGTCGTTCCGAGGGCCGGCCAGAGGGTCGCGGTCCACGTCCGGAAGGCCGCGATGATAGGAAGCAGGAACGCCGTCCGGGCAAGCGCGAACGCGCCGAGTTGAAGGCTGAAGGCGGTGAAAGATCGTCGGGTGGTTATGAAGGTCGCAGCTTCGGCAAGCCTTCAGCTCCGCGCGGTGAAGGCCGTTTTGGTGGTGGAAACGCTGATCGTGGCCCACGCAGCAGCGGACCGCGTTCTGGCGAAGGTCGCGGCCCATCGAAGGGTCCGGGAGGCTTTGGCAAGGGTCCGGATCGCGGCGGTTCAGGCGGTAAGCCGAGCAACGGCCGATCCGGCGATGGAAAGCCACGCGGTGGCAAGCCAGGGGGCAGTGGTGCGGATCGTCGGCGGTAAATTCCGCGGGCGCGCGCTCGTAACTCCTGCAACAAATGCGATCCGTCCAACGACGGATCGCACGCGCGAAAGCCTTTTCAATATTCTTGCGCACAGCTTTCCCGATAAGGTGGATGGCGGTCGCGTGCTGGATCTCTTCGCGGGGACCGGCGCGCTCGGGCTTGAAGCGCTTTCTCGCGGTGCCCGCTATGCGGTCTTCGTTGAAGAATCTGCGGAAGGTCGCGGCATTCTTCGCCAGAATATCGAAGCTTTCGGTCTTCAGGGTCAGACCAAGGTTCTGCGCCGCGATGCCTGCAAGCTTGGTGAAGCGGGCACGATGGAGCCTTTCGATCTGATATTTGCTGATCCACCTTATGGTCGCCGCATGGGGGAAAAGGCTCTTTTATCTGCACTGGAAGGTAGTTGGCTTAATCCTGACGCACTTATCGTGCTTGAAGAGGAAGCAGAAGCATCGCTGGAACTGGATGAACGATTCGTCGTTCATGAAGAGCGGAATTATGGTGGCACCATTATTCGTCTCATTCAGTTGAAAGCGCATCCCGAAAAAGTGTGAAACTGTTTTCGGATATGATGTGCGCGGAAGCAGGTAATCAGGGCGCTGATCTGACCAAGTGAGATCAAAAGGCGCTTTGATAGGGCTAAAGATTTATCCGGACCCGGGCGACCGGTTTCGGAAACACATTGAATTTTATAGCATTTCCAGCAAAAGTGCGAAGCGGTTTTGCGTCGGATAATGCGTAAAAACAAACAGTTACAGCGGTTCTAATGATTAATTCATCACTGGAACCGCTGTAAATACAGGTCTTGCCGCTCGCCAGACATCTCAAGGCTGTCAGGGCGGAATGAAACTGATTGGAGATGTCGTTTGGTGCATAACCCCTCACTCCGGCACTATTTGTTGTCCACCGCCCTTGGTTTGGCGCTGGCTCTGCCACTTGCAACAGGTTCGGTTCGGGCGCAGACGCCTGCACCCGCTGTAGCAACCGAGGCTGCTCAGCCTGCAGAACAAGCAAATCTGCCAGAAATCACGAAATCCGAAGATATCAGCAGCTTCACGCTGGAAAACGGCCTCAAGGTCGTCGTTATTCCGGATCACCGCGCGCCGGTGGTTACGCAGATGATCTGGTATCATGTCGGTTCAGCTGATGAGGCGCCCGGTGAATCCGGCATTGCGCATTTTCTTGAACATCTGATGTTCAAGGGCACCAAGACCTATCCGGCTGGTGAGTTCTCCGCGAAGATCGCAGCGATCGGCGGTCAGGAAAACGCGTTCACCTCGTATGATTATACGGCCTATTTCCAGCGCGTTGCACCAGATGCGCTCGAAATGGTGATGGGCTACGAATCGGATCGTATGGCCAATTTGGTTCTCGATGAGGAAGCTGTCACGACTGAGCGCGAGGTGATCCTTGAAGAGCGTCGTATGCGGGTCGATTCAAATCCCGCAGCGATGCTGATGGAAAACACCGACGCCGTGCTGTTCTACAACCATCCTTACCGCGTGCCGGTTATTGGCTGGCGGCAGGAAATGGAGAAGCTCAGCCTGAAAGATGCGGTTGATTTCTACCAGCAATATTACACGCCGAATAACGCGACACTGGTTATTGCCGGTGACGTAACGCCGGAACGCGTCCGTGATCTCGTCATGAAGACCTGGGCCAAAATCCCGAAGCGTGCTGATGTTTTGCCGCGTGAGCGTCCGCAGGAGCCGGAAAAGCACGCAGCGCGCGTTGTGACGCTGCATGATGATCGCGTGAGCACACCTTCGTTCCGCATGTCATGGCTGGTGCCGTCTTACTCCAATGAGAAGCGCTTCCCTGATGTGAAAGCAGGGGACGCCCCGGCGCTTGATCTGCTGAGCGAAATTCTGGGTGGCTCGCTCCGCTCGCGTCTTTATCAAGAACTGATCGTCAAGCAGGGCATCGCATCCAATACTGGTGCCAGCTATGATGGCGACCCGCTCGATGACGGTACATTCTCGGTTTACGGTTCTCCGCAAAACGGCAAGACACTGGCCGATGTTGAAAAGGCTGTTGATGCCGAAGTTGCCCGCATCATTAAGGACGGTGTGACACAGACCGAGCTTGATCAGGCACGCAATCGCTTCCTCAAGGCCGTGACATTCGCGCGTGACAGCCAGTCCGGCATGGCCCGGATTTATGGTTCCACGCTCTCCATCGGCATGAGTATCGAAGATATTCAGAAATGGCCGGATGTGATCAAAGGTGTCACCGTCGAGCAGATCAAGGATGCGGCAAGCCGCTATCTGGTCAAGGACCAGTCGGTGACGAGCTATTTGCTGCCGCCTGATACAGAACCTGAAAATGCACGCGAAAATCCGAATGCTGCCGCTGGCAATGACGAGAATGGCGCGGGAGGAGCAATCCAGTGAGCAAAGCTATTGCGTTGAACGTTAATCGTGCAAAGACCGCGATGATGGCACTGGCAACATCGATGATGTTGCTCATCATTTTGAACCTGCCTGCAAATGCTATCGAAATTCAGGAAGTTGTCTCACCAAAGGGCATCAAAGCCTGGCTGGTTGAAGACAATTCTGTGCCGCTCGTATCAATGCGCTTCTCGTTCAAGGGCGGCACATCGCAGGACCCGGGTGGCAAGGAAGGTCTTGCCAATCTGATGACCGGCCTTTTTGACGAAGGTGCAGGCGATCTCGATTCTGACAGCTTTCAGGAACGCATCGATAATCTCGGCGGCGAGATGAGCTTTACAGCTTCTCCTGATTCCGTTTCGGGTAGCATCCGTATGCTGGCCGAGAACCGCGACGCGGTCAGCGATCTTTTGGCATTGGCTGTCAACAAGCCGCGCTTTGATCAGGACGCCGTTGACCGCATCCGCCAGCAGGTTGTTGCGAGCCTTGAGGCTTCGCAGCGTAACCCTTCGACCATCGCTTCCCGCAAATTCTCGGAAGTTCTGTATGGCAACCATCCTTATGGTCGCCCGGATGAAGGTACGGTCAAGTCGCTGCAGTCGATCAGTCGCGAAGACCTCGCCACCTTCCATCGCAAGAATTTCGCTCGTGATCGCCTGACTGTCGGTGTTGTGGGCTCGATCAATGCCAAGGATCTGGGTGAGATGCTGGACAAGGTGTTTGGCGATCTGCCTGCAAATGCGGAACTGGTGCCGGTGCCGGATGCGAAACTCGCGCTTGGTACGACAACAAGCCTCAGCTTTGATATGCCGCAGACATCGATCAGCTTTGTCTATCCGGCAATTCCGCGCAAAGATCCTGAGTTCTTTGCAGCTTACCTGATGAACCACATTCTTGGCGGCGGCTTCACCTCGCGTCTTTATGCGGAAGTGCGTGAAAAGCGCGGCCTAGCCTATTCGGTCTCGTCATCAATGGCGCTGCGCGATCATGTATCGGCGCTGACGATTTCAACGGCAACCCGCCCTGAAAAGGCGCAGGAATCGCTGAAGATCATCCGTGAACAGGTCGCAGCCATGGCAAATGACGGTCCGACAGAAGCGGAGCTTCAAGCTGCCAAGAGCTATCTCAAAGGCTCTTATGCGGTGAACAATCTCGATTCTTCGGTGTCGATTGCCGACACGCTTGTTGGTCTTCAGGAAGCTGGTCTTGATCGTGAATATATCGACAAGCGTGCTGAATTGATCGATGCGGTGACGCTCGATCAGGTGAAGGCTATTGCCAAAAAGCTTCTGGAAGCAGAACCTGCAATTCTGATTTTCGGGCCTGCGCAGTCCTAACACTTAGGTAAAACAAATATTGGAGCGCGCCATGGAAGCGCTCCAATACGCCGTGAGGAAAGCTTCATGGATATAAGCATACCCACATCTCCGCGTATTGCGGTCGCCTTTGGCGGCGGCGGTGCTCGCGGTATCGCACATATCCATATTATCGAAGTGCTGGATGAACTCGGCATCAAGCCGGTGGCCATTGCCGGTTCATCCATCGGCTCGATTGTCGGTGCCGGAATGGCAAACGGAATGAGCGGCCAGGAAATTCACGAATATATGGCGGCGATTTTTAATCGCCGTTCGGAAGTTGCGCGCCGCATGTGGCAGGCGCGGCCTGAACGCTGGGTGGAGCTGCTGAAAGGCGGTTTCCGCGTTAGCCAGTTCAACATTGAAAAGATTCTGGAAGTTTTCCTTCCTGCTTCTCTGCCGGAGAACGTGGAAGAGCTGAAAATCCCTATGAGCATCACGGCCTCGGATTTTCACGCAGCACTCGAGCTGAATATCGAGCAGGGTGATCTGCGCTCGGCGATTGCTGCTTCCTGCGCCATTCCGCCTGTCTTCCGTCCCGTGCGCCGTGGTGGACGCATTCTTGTTGATGGCGGATTGCTCAATCCGGTTCCGTTCGATCTCCTGTTCGATAAAGCCGATATTGTTATCGGCATCGACGTCGTGGGTGCGCCTGTTGGCCCGGACGACTACATGCCGACAACCATTGAAGCGGTGATGGGTGCAAACCAGCTAACCATGTGCTCGATTATCGAGAACAAGTTCCGCAATCGTCCGCCGCATATTTTCCTGCGTCCGAATGTTGAACGGATCGGCCTGCTTGACTTCCTGAAATTCGAGCAGATTCTGTCGCAAAGCGTCGATATCCGCGAAGAACTGAAGATCGCACTCGAAACGGTTTTAAGCGGCAAGCCCAAAGCCGCCGCTTCCTGAGATTAGCGCGGTTTCAGCTGATACTGAATCATTGGAACCGCTTCGCACTTTTGCCGGACGTGCATTATTCAGCCGCAACTGCCGCTGACGGCGTACCCTCATCAACATTTGCAACCGCATCGATATTGTCGCCAGCCTTATCGATTCGCTGGCCTTCGCGGGTTGGCTTCACCAGAGGTTCAGGCGTTACCGGCTTGTTGAACAGCAGATGGCGGCCGGCCATGATGCCTTCCGAAGCCTGGACATGCAGCCGGTCTTCGTCACGCTGCCTCACATCTTCGCGAATAGCATAGGCATTGGCCTCGGACAGACCAAGCCCTTCCAGCGTGCGCTGGCCAAAAAGCAGACCTGATTCAAAGGTTTCACGCAGTTCATATTCCACGCCCTGAGCACGCAGCTGCAGCGTATGTTCACGATCATAAGACCGCACAAACAGACGTACATCTGGGTATTCCGACTGGATCAGATTGACGATCCGGTTGGTAATTTCCTTCTTATGCGTGCAGACAGCGACAATCTTGGCATGGCGGATACCGGCGGCTTCAAGCACGTCTTTGCGGGTGCCGTCACCGAAATAAATGCGGAAGCCGAACTTGCCCGCAGCCCTCACACGGTTGGGCGAGTTGTCGATAACGGTCACGTCGATGCCACCAGCGAGCAATATCTGCGCGGAAATCTGTCCGTAACGCGAAAAGCCGATCATCAGAACGTCAGAGCCAGCGCCTTCGAAGTTCTCTTCGATGACATCTTCCGTCTTGTCCTTAATCAGCAGTTTCGAGCCAATGGCAACTGAAAGCGGGGTCAGCGCCATCGAAACGGTAACGGCCGCAACCAGTTCTGAACTCAGTGCATTGGAAATCACCGCAGCCGCTGCAGCAGCCGAAAACAGCACGAAGGCAAACTCGCCTCCCTGCGGCAGCAGGAATGCCACGCGGATCGCATCATTGTGGTTTGAACGGAAGATGCGGCACAGCACATAGGTAATCGCCGCTTTCACAATCATAAAGATTGGAACCGCGATCAGGATTGTCTGCCAATATTGCAGGATCACGCTCAGATTGAGCGACAAGCCGACAGCGACAAAGAACAGGCCGAGGAAAATACCGCGAAATGGTTCGATGTCTGCTTCCAGTTCATGACGATAGGATGATTCTGCGAGGAGAACGCCCGCAATGAATGCACCCATAGCCATGGAAAGACCTGCCGACTCCAGCAGGCTTGCCGATCCAAGCACAACAAACAGCGCTGCTGCGATCATGACTTCGCGCGCACCCGTATTGGCAATGATCCGGAACATCGGATTGATCAGATAGCGACCCGCAATGACAAGGGCTGCAATGGCTGCAATGGCTGTTGCCAAATGAAATCCCGCAGTCATTTGCGAGGGTTCGTTGGGCGACAACGCAGGAATGATCGCAAGAATCGGGACGATTGCGAGATCCTGAAACAACAGGATCGCGAAAGCGCGCTGCCCATGTTTCTGGTTCGTTTCTGCACGATCTTCCAGCACCTGCATGGCAAAGGCTGTTGAAGAAAGCGCCAAGCCAAATCCGATGATGATGGCTGCTTCTGTGCTTAATCCCGCCAGATAGACGCCCAAGGCTGCAAGGGCTGATCCAGTCAGCAGAACCTGTGCAGCGCCCAATCCAAAAATTGAATGTCGCAAAGCCCATAGGCGCGAAGGCTTCAGTTCAAGGCCGATGATGAACAGAAGAAAGACGACGCCGAGTTCCGAAAAATGCAGCAGTTCTTCGCCGTCTGAGATCAGGCGGGCAACTGGACCGATCACGATGCCGGCTGCGAGGTAGCCCAGAACTGTGCCGAGCCCAAGCCGCTTGAAGAGGGGCGCCGCAATAATTGCACCACCCAGAATCATCAGAGCCTGTAAGTAGAGACTTCCGCCAGTTGCGACCATTTTATGCTCTTGGGTTATGCTTTGGAATTCGAAGAATGTGAGGGCTTGCCTTGAAGCCCCAGCATTTCGGCAATATAGGAGTACGATATGGCTCTAATCAGTCCGATGTCGAATAATTTGACATAAGTTTTTGCAAATTCCGATTACGGCTGTTTACATAGCGTGGCTCCATTCTGGTGCCTTCTTAGCCTCTCAGTCTTGGATTATATAATGATTTCAGATAATTCGCCGGGTAAACTTGTCGACCGTGCAACGCAGCTTGTTGCCGCTGCAAAGCGTGCCGGTGCCGATCATGCTGACGCAGTTGTGATCCGTGCCCGTTCGGTCAGCGTGTCGGTTCGTCTTGGCAAGGTAGAGGGGACCGAATCGTCGGAAAGCGACGATTTTTCATTGCGCGTTTTCGTAGGTCGCCGAATTGCCAGTGTTTCTGCAAATGCGGGCAGCGATCCCGACAGGTTGGCTGAGCGTGCCGTTGCTATGGCGAAGGTCGCGCCGGAAGACCCCTTTGAGCAATTGGCCGATCCTTCGCTTTTGGTTAAGCAGCCGCGCGATCTCGATCTTTTTGACGCGACACAGATCGACACAGCACGCCTGACGGCTGATGCACTTGCCACAGAAGAGGCGGCGCGCGCGGTTGCAGGTGTCACCAATTCCGGCGGTGCAGGCGCTTCGAGTAGCATGGGCGGCCTTGTGCTGGTCACGTCCTCGGGTTTCGCAGGCGAATATGCCGCCACGCGTTTTGGTCGTTCGGTATCCGCGATTGCAGGCGAAGGCACCAAGATGGAGAGGGATTATGATTTCAGCTCCCGCCTTCATTTCGCTGATCTTGATACGCCTGAAAATATTGGCCGACGCGCGGGTGAACGCGCAGTTCGCCGCCTGGGCGCACGGCAGGCCAAAACCGGTCCGGTCAATGTGGTTTTCGATCCACGCCTGGCGCGCGGTATTGCAGCCCATCTTGCCAGCGCTATCAACGGAGCATCGGTCGCCCGCAAGACCAGTTTTCTGCGTGACAGTCTAGGCAAGCAGATTTTGAAATCAGGTATCAGCGTTACGGATAACCCGTTGCGGGTTCGTGGTTCTTCGTCGCGACCGTTCGATGGCGAAGGTATTGAAGGCCAGCCGCTTACGATGGTCGAGGACGGTGTGCTTAATCATTGGCTGCTCTCCGGTTCGAGCGCCCGCGAGCTGAGCCTTGTAGGCAATGGTCGTGGCGTGCGTTCGGGCTCCGGTGTGTCGCCTGCCTCAACCAATTTTGCAATCGAGCCGGGCTCGGAAACGCCGGAAGACCTGATCCGGTCTTTAGGAACGGGTTTCTATGTGACGGAAGTTTTCGGTCAGGGCGTCGACATGATTACCGGCCAATATAGTCGCGGTGCATCGGGCTTCTGGATTGAGAATGGCGAACTTGCTTATCCTGTGAGTGAAGTCACAATTGCTTCTAATCTCAAGGATATGTTCCTCAATATGACGCCTGCATCCGACATTGACCGGAATTTCGGGATGACTGCACCCACCCTTGTGATCGAAGGCATGACCCTTGCCGGAAATTGAGAAACGAAAAGATATCCAGAACGAGCTTGAACTTCTGCGCCATGCGGCGCGAGAGGCAGGCCGTATTGCCATGCGCTATTTCGGGCAGTCGCCGGAGGTCTGGCTGAAAGACGGGCAGTCGCCGGTCAGTGAAGCCGATCTCGCGGTTGATCGCTATCTCAAGGAAGTGCTGCTTGAAGCGCGTCCCGATTATGGCTGGATTTCTGAAGAAACCGCGGATGACCGGGTGGCTGCGAAACGACGACGCGCATTTGTAATCGATCCCATCGACGGCACGCGCGCTTATATCGGTGGCCAGTCCCAATGGTGCGTGAGTGTGGCGATTGTGGAAGACGGCAAACCGATTGCCGGTGTCTTGCAATGTCCAGTGCTTAATGAGGTCATTGAAGCGGGCAAAGGGTTCGGTGCATCGCAGAACGGTTTGCCGATAAGTACCCGTTTGCCACAAGATGGCCATAAAATTGCCATGGCTTCGGCAAAAAGAATGGTCGAAATTCTGCCAGAAGCGTGGCGTGATCGCGTGATTTTGCACCCATATGTGCCTTCTCTTGCATATCGCATTGCGATGGTTGCACGGGGTGATATTGCCGGTACCTTCATTCGGCCAAATTCACATGATTGGGACTTGGCCGCAGCTGATCTCATTCTGAGTGAGTCGGGCGGGGCACTCTTGACCGATGGTGCTGAGCCTCTCATCTATGGTGGGCCGACGCTGCAGCATGGTGCGCTGGTAGCCTCTAGCGGAAACCTTTTGCAGGAAATGTTGAGTGTTGTCGCGGACTGGCCATTGAGCTAATCATGCGGCGAATAGGTTTGTTTCAAGGGATATTGTCATGAGTGCCGAAGGCGACAAAAAGCAGCTTCTTCATCTGGTATTTGGCGGTGAGCTGACCAAGCTCGGAACCGTCCAGTTCCGCGATCTCGATAATCTCGATGTCGTTGGGATTTATCCAGATTACGAATCTGCAAAGACGGCCTGGAAATCCAAGGCGCAGCAGACAGTAGACAACGCTCATATGCGTTATTTCATTGTGCATCTGCACCGCTTGCTGGACCCGGAAGGCGTAGACCTGAAGGCGGAATAAGCGCCTTTTGTCTGCACCGCGCGAAGATCATATGGCTCAGGAAAAAGATGCCCCGGTGAAGACCGGTGCACGTACCCGTTCAGACAGTGCTGGCAAGCGGTTGTGGCGTCGCATTCGCGGCCCACTCGCTCGCTCAGCCTTTGTCCGCACGGCATTGGTACAATTGATTTCCAGCTATATGAAATTCGTGAAGTTGACGAACCCACTTATTAAGGGTTCCGCTGACCCCAAAGTCTTTTTGATCGAGAACAGCCCTTCAATCGTTACCTTTTGGCATGGCCAGCACATTATGGCGGCTGCCGTGCGCCCGCATAATCTCGAAGTTGTGGCAATGTTCTCGCGGAGTGCGGATGCTGAGCTGAATGCGCGGGTTGCCGAAAAGTTCGGATTTATTACCGTGCGCGGTTCCGGTGGCCGTGGCGAAGGAAACTCCGCCAAAAAGGGCGGCGCGCGCGCACTGCTCACACTTAAAAACGCATTAAAAAAAGGGCAATCGGTTTCGATGATTGCCGATATTGCCCATGGCAAAGCGCGTGAAGCGGGCGAAGGAATTATTTTGCTGGCCAAATTGTCAGGTCGGCCAATTATGCCTTGCGCTTATGCTTTTTCTCGCAATCATGTCCTTCAGAAGACATGGGACAAGACCACAATTCCATTGCCATTTGGACGTTCGACAATAGTCTACGGAGAGCCGGTCTGGGTGGATGCAAATGCCGATGAGGCAGAACTGGAAGAAAAGCGCATGGAACTGACGCGCCAGCTTAATGACGCGACGACCAAGGCCTATGGCGCATTGGAGACGAGCAAATGAGTGAACGTTGGGCACGAAACATGCTGTCGGCCTATCGTATGCTCGGCTCTGCTGCCTATCCATTCATCGGAACTTACATTTCCTATCGTGCCTCGCGGGGCAAGGAAGAGCGTGTGCGGCGCGGCGAGCGCTACGGCAAGACTTCCATTGCGAGACCGCAAGGCCCAGTCATCTGGGCTCATGCTGCAAGTGTGGGTGAGTCGGTGGCGATGGCGCCGCTGATCGAAAGCATTGCTGCAACCGGCATTCATATCGTCATGACGACGGGGACAGTCACGTCCGCCAAGCTCGTTGCCGATCAGCTGGGCAATCAGGTCATCCATCAATATGCACCGCTTGATCTGCAACCCGCCGTCAACAATTTCCTCAATCACTGGAAGCCGGATCTCGCAATCGGCTGTGAGTCGGAAATCTGGCCCGCAACGGTTCTCTCGCTTGGCGCGCGCCATATCCCGCAGGTACTCGTGAATGGTCGCCTGTCGGATCGATCCTTTGCCGCATGGCAGAAACGACCGGAACTTGCCGAGGCACTGTTTGAAAATTTCGCACATGTGATTGCGCAGTCCGAGCTTGACGGTGATCGTTTCCGCGCGCTTGGCGCAAGACCCGTAAGCGTTTCGGGTAATCTAAAGGTTGATACCGCGCCCGCACCTGCTGATCCGGCAGCGCTCACAACATTGCAGCGCCAGATTGCCGGACGGCGTACCTGGGCTGCGATATCCACGCATGATGGTGAAGAAGAAATCGCTGCCGAAGTGCATCAAATGTTGAAAGTGCGCTATCCGCGTCTTGTCACAATCATTGTCCCTCGCCATCCAAGTCGAGCACCGGAAATCGAAGCCATGCTTGGCGCAAAGGGGCTGAAAGTTGCAGCACGCAGCCGTGGCGATGTGATTGAAGCGGATACGGATATTCTGCTCGGCGATACGATTGGTGAAATGGGCCTTTATCTGCAGCTCACCGAAATCGCCTTCATCGGCAATTCGCTGACCAAGGAAGGTGGGCACAATCCGCTAGAGCCCGCCATGATGGGAACAGCCGTACTCACCGGCAAGAATGTTCAGAACTTCCGCGAATCTTTCCAGCGTCTCATCAAAAACGGTGGCGCGCGCGTGGTGAAGGATCGCAACATGCTCGCTGGCGCGATCAATTTCCTTTTCAACAATCCGCAGCATCTGCGCAGCATGATTACTGCCGGCGCGAATACGGTGAAGGACATGCGCGGTGCGCTCGATCGTACTCTGAGCTCGCTGGAACCCTTCATTCAGCCGCTGATCCTGCAGGCGCAGTTACCAGGCAATCGCAGTGAAGTGCCGTTCATCAATGGCGGCATCTGAGCATGGCGAGCGAGGCACCACCCTTCTGGTGGGATAAGCCTAACTGGCGTGCTTATGGTCTGGCGCCGCTATCCTGGATTTACGGAGCCGTTGCGGGTCGCAGGCTTCTTAAAGCCGAGCCACCCAAAGTCCCTGCACCTGTTCTTTGTATCGGTAATTTCACGGTCGGCGGTGCTGGTAAAACACCGACCGCAATTGCCTTTGCAAAAGCTGCAAAGGAACGCGGTCTGCATCCCGGCATCGTTTCGCGCGGTTATGGAGGCAATTACAAGGGCCTGCATATCGTTGACCCGTCTGCGGATAGCGCGCGCCATGTCGGTGACGAACCGCTGCTGCTTGCACGACATGCTCCCGTGGCGCTTTGCCCGGATCGGCTGAAATCGGCGTTGGAATTGCATCAGCGCGGCTGCGATTTCATCATCATGGATGATGGGTTTCAGAGCGCGCGCCTGCATACGGATTTTTCTCTGCTGGTGGTGGATTCAACACGCGGTATTGGAAATGGCAAAGTTATTCCGGCTGGTCCATTGCGTGCTCCTTTGACGGATCAGATGCGCAAGACAGACGCTGTTCTGCGAATCGGCAAGGGTGCAGAAGCCGATTTTGTTGTTCGACAGGCTTCGCGTGCCGGGCGTGCCGTCTATGAGGCGCAGTTGCAGCCCTCATCATCGGCTGACGTTGCAGGCAATCGCTGGCTGGCTTTTGCGGGAATCGGCAATCCGTCCAAATTTTTCGCAAGTGTGCAGCAGGCTGGTGGCGAAGTTGCGGAAGGGAAAACCTTCCCTGATCACTATAGCTATCAACCGGACGATATCGCCAAGCTGATTGAAACGGCAGAAAAGCTTGGCGTCGGTCTGATCACGACAGCCAAGGATCATGTGCGCCTTGTAACAATGAGCGACGTTCCGAATGCGTTTATTCGAAATCTTGCCGTGCTGGATGTTGATCTGGCATTTGAACGCAAAGACGCAATTGGCCGTATTCTTGATACGGCAATCGAGCGTTTCAAGGTCCGCTCGATTTAGAGCGCATCCCGAAAACTGGGAAGCGGTTTTCGGAGCAAAATGTTCGCAAAAACAGTTCGATAGCGCATTCTCAACGATTCAATGAAAGCCGGAAATGCTCTAAGCTTTCTTGCGGCTGCGCAATTCGGGATTGAGTTCAAGCTCACGCTCATAGGAAATAAGGCCCGTTGCATAGGCTTCCTGGCGAGCAACGCTCCAATATTTCAGCTCGTCGAGCGGAATTTGTGTGCTTGTAACCGCGCAGACAACATAAGAGCCGTGCTTTACGATTTCAAAATCGCCGTCGAGATAACGCAGCACTGCTTCTGACGAGCGCGGGGATTCAAATCTGTTCATGTTGTAGTTCCTCAGAGCATGTGTCCTATCGGAGTGAAACGAGGATCGATAAGATTATGCTTCATGTAAATAGGTTTTAGAGCGCCGATCTGATTGAGACAGATCGAAAGGCGCTCTAATCTCAGAAATGTTCTAGCGCCTTCCGAACAATCGTTCAATATCGGTGAGCTTCAGCTCAATATAGGTTGGGCGTCCGTGATTGCATGTGCCGGAGCCGGGCGTCGCCTCCATATCGCGCAGAAGCGCGTTCATTTCTTCAGGCTTTAAACGACGACCCGAGCGCACGGAACCATGGCAGGCCATAGTCGCCGCAACATGGTTGAGCATAGCTTTGAGACCATCGGACGTATCATGTTCGGCAACTTCATCGGCCAGATCGCGGATGAGCTGCTGCACGTTCATTTCGCCCAGCATGGCGGGCGTTTCACGGACCGCGATAGCACCGGGGCCAAATTGTTCTATGCCAAGCCCGAATTTTGCCAGCGTTTCGGAATGCGCGGCGAGCCGTTCGGCATCCTCTTCAGGAAGATCAACGATTTCGGGAATAAGCAGCATTTGCCCGGCGATCGGACGCGAATGCAGCGCGTTCTTCAAGGCTTCATAGACAAGCCGTTCGTGTGCCGCGTGCTGATCAACGATCACAAGACTGTCTTCGGTCTGAGAGACGATATAATTTTCGTGAATCTGTGCGCGTGCTGCACCCAGTGGCTTCTGCATCTGCTCGACCGGTGCTTCAGCGATTGTCGCGCGTGCATCGGCAGCAGGCATTGTGATAGTTGCAATCGTAGCCTGCTCGTCCTCATGAAACGCAAGCGGGCTGTCAAATTCAAGCGGCTTATGTGCCGGATGGGCCGTCTGCGGCGACCATTCGGTTCTCGGAGCGGCCGTTGTCGTTGGACGCCACGCTGGCGCTGCATAATTGTTGGTTGCAGGGCGCGGTTGAAACCCCTCTGCACGGAACGCCTGCAACATGGCTTCTGCTCCGCTGGTTGCCGGGCGGATGCCGGATTGTGAAAGCGCCTGCTTGATCGCGCCTACGATAAGGCCGCGCACCAGACCTGGATCGCGGAAGCGCACGTCTGCTTTGGCGGGATGCACATTGACATCGACAAGGGCAGGATCAAGGGTGAGGAAGAGAACTGCCACCGGATGGCGGTCGCGTGCGATGACATCGGAATAAGCACCGCGCAGCGCCCCGAAAATCTGCTTATCGCGAACAGGACGGCCATTCACATAGGCAAACTGATGCAGGGCATTGCCGCGATTGAATGAGGGAATACCAGCAAATCCGGCCAGTCGGATGCCGTCGCGTTCGGCATCGATATGTAGCGCATTCTCGGAAAACTCCTTACCGAGAATCTGCCCGATCCGCTCAAGCGTGGCTTCCGCACCGGTGCCGGTTGCCGGAAGTTCAAGCGGGGTGCGGTCAGTGCCTGCCAGCGAAAACCGGACATGCGGGAAGGCGATGGCAATGCGCTTTACGACATCGGTAATGGCTGTCGCTTCGGCGCGGTCCGTCTTCATGAATTTGAGACGTGCAGGCGTCGCATAAAAGAGATCGCGCACTTCTGCGATGGTGCCGCGGTTCAGTGCTGACGGGCGAGGGCCGTCCAGATGCCCGCCATTGACTGCAACCTCAAATCCTGATTCCGCATCCTGTGGGCGGGATTTCAGTGTCAGTTTCGACACGGAGCCGATTGAGGGCAGGGCCTCGCCACGGAAACCGAGCGCGCGAATATCATGCACATCATCGGTCAGCTTCGACGTGCAATGCCGTGAAACTGCCAGTGGCAACTCATTTGACGGAATGCCTGAACCATTATCCGTGACACGCAGCAGCGTCTTGCCGCCACCAGCCGTTACGACTTCAATACGGGTTGCGCCCGCATCGATGGCGTTTTCGACTAGTTCTTTGATTACGCTGGCAGGGCGTTCAATCACCTCGCCAGCGGCAATCTGGTTGATAATGGTTTCGCTTAAGTGCTGGATCGTCATGCAGTGACTATAGCGGATTCGCGAACGCGAAGAACCACCATTTGCTACAGCATGATTCCTTAAACTTGAATCAGTTTAAGGTAAAATTACGCTTTAAATATAAAGTGTTAGAGCGCCATGCGCCCGGAGGGGCGCACGGCGCTCTAATGATTCAGATCACAATTCGCGTAGCGCGTTTTGAATCAGGTGCGACCGTAAACATCATCAAAACGAACGATGTCGTCTTCACCCAGATATTCCCCGCTCTGCACTTCAATCAGTACCAACGGTAAAATGCCAGGGTTTTCCAGACGGTGTTTGAAGCCGCACGGAATATAGGTCGACTGGTTGGTCGTCAGCAGGATTTCCCGGTCGCCATTGGTGACTTTGGCAGTACCTGAAACAACGATCCAGTGTTCGGAACGGTGATGATGGGCCTGAAGGCTGAGGCGGCTGCCGGATTTCACCTCAATACGCTTGATCTTGAAGCCATCGCCTTCTTCGAGAACGGTATAGGTTCCCCAAGGACGATGCGCGGTGCGATGCAGTTTCGCAGCCTCATGGCCCTTCGCACGAAGCTTGTTGAACACTTTGCGGACGTCCTGTGCTTTGTCGCGATGGGCGACCAGCAGCGCGTCCGGCGTATCAACAACCAACAGGTCGTGAACGCCGACGAGGCTGACGAGACGTGTTTCCGAAAGAACAAAGCTGTCGGTTGTATCTTCGAGCACTGTTTCGCCACGCAGGCGGTTGCCTTCAGCATCCGGTGTCACGAGGTCGGCCATTGCGGCCCATGAACCAATGTCTGACCAGCCACAGGAAACCGGGATACAGGCGATATTCTGCGCCTTTTCCATGACGGCATAGTCGATGGAAATAGCAGGTGTGGCTGCAAACTGATCTTTGGCAATCTCAAGTGTCTTGGTTTCGCCGTTGCTTCCGCGACGGGCTGCTTCAAGCGCTGTCTTTGCACCAGCAAGGACTTCTGGTGCATGAACCTGCATGGCGGCAATCATTGTGGCTGCCTGGAAGCAGAACATGCCGGAGTTCCAATAATGGCGGCCACCGTCCACATAGGACTGAGCGGTTATTTCATCGGGCTTTTCGACAAAACGAAGAACATCGGTACCGTCAACTTCGATATAGCCAAAGCCTGTTTCCGGATGATCAGGTACGATGCCGAATGTGACGATACGGCCTGTTTCGGCAATGGAGCGGGCCTTGCTGACGGCTTCAGCAAATGCGGCTTCATCTTCGATCAGGTGATCTGCAGGCATGACCAGAAGGACGGTGTTTTCGCCATAAGCAGCTGCGGCCTGAAGGGCAGCGAGTGCCACAGCCGGTGCCGTGTCGCGCCCAAGCGGTTCAAGCAGAAACGTATTTTCGATTTTGCGTGCGCCCGCAGCAGCATAGGCGTCGAGCGTCAGGAACAGAAAATCGCGGTTGGTGACAGTGAGAATCTGATCCACATCATCAAGATGCGACGCGCGCGCATAGGTTTTGCCGATCAGCGTACCGCCATCAGGCAGTTCGATAAATGGCTTGGGATGTGCGTCACGCGAAAGCGGCCAAAGTCTGGAGCCTGAGCCACCGCTAATTATAACCGGAATAAAGCTCATTTGCTGTTTGCATCCTTCGTTGCGTTGCGGGCGATTTCAAGTCCCATGGTCAATAGTTTTGCGGCCTGTTCTGCATCAGAGGCTTCGACATAACAGCGAAGTTCCGGCGCATTGCCTGATGCACGATAATGCACCGCATTGCCTGACGCAAAAAACAGCTTCACGCCGTCGATTGTTTCAAGCCGTATAACGTTATCGCTGGTCGGGAAAAGATGAATGCGCGCGTCTTCCTGCGTGATTACGGAAAGAAAGGCCGCGCTTTTTTCCTGCGGTACGTCCTGCAGCCGATCGCTCAGGGCCACGCGGAACCCGTAGCTTTTCGCGATTTCAGAGAGAGGTTTCTGCGTTTCTTTCATCGTGCAAAGGCAGGCCAGAATAGGCAGAAGCGCATCGCGTGTTGGCAGCGCTGAAAGTGCATGGCCTGATTTTTCAACCGTGCTGCCAAGAAGTACGCCACCATTGGCTTCAAAGCCGACGACAGCATTGGCCTTTTCGCTCAAAGCTTGTTCCATGCCTGAAATGACATAGGGCGAGCCGACGCGGGTACGCAGCACGCGGGCAAATTTTCCGCATTCTTCCAGTGCTGCATTCGACGTTACGGGTGTGACGATTGTATCAGCGCCAGCCCATGCAGCTGTAATCGCGCCGACAAGATCGCCTCGCACAAAGTCACCGTGCCCATCGGCGATCAGTGGACGATCCGCATCACCGTCAGTCGAGACAATAGCGTCAAAACGATCCTGCTTGGCCCAGTTCGCAAGGAGCTGAATATCTTCAGGGCGCAGCGCTTCCGTATCGACAGGCACAAAAACATCCGAACGGCCGAGAGCGACTGCATCTGCGCCAAGCTCACGGAGGACTTTCATCAGAAGATCGCGTGCAACCGACGAATGCTGATAAACGCCGACTTTTAAACCGGAAAGGCTGTTTGCTCCAAGAAGCTTGGTATAGCGTTTTGCATAAGCGTCGAGCGCTTCTGCGCTTACGGGAAGATTTGTTGCCTTGCGTGGTGCAAGGTCTGCCGGAAGCTTTGCATAGGCCGCGCTGATTGCGGCTTCATCATCCTTATCGATCTCGCCATCACGACGATAGAATTTAAGCCCGTTGCGATCATCCGGAATATGACTGCCAGTGATCATAATGCAGGGCGCGTTCTGCGAAATCGCGAAATAGCTGAGAGCTGGGGTGGGTAGCACGCCGCAATCGACAGGCTTGAAACCGGCATCTTCGATGGCGCCCATTGTGAGGGCTGCAATGTCGGGGCTGGAGGGCCGCAAGTCCTGGCCGACGAAAACCTTATCGCCCGGATGCATGCTGCCTTTTGCTGCCAGCATGTTAACGAAAGCAAGCGAATAGGCATAGGCAGGCAATCCGTTGAGCTCGGTTGCTAGGCCTCGAAGGCCGCTTGTGCCGAATTTGAGGGAATTGCCTGTCATACCGTGCCCGACCCCGTTTTTCAGATGAAAATCAATCTACTGTGACTTCTCCTATCGCGTATATTGCGGACTGTTTCAATTGCTGCGTGTTGATGTGGTTATCGAGAACTTTCCGTTTGGAGGATCGATCCCTTTCCATCAGGTCGACCCTCGTTTCAATCCAATAGGACTTATGCTTGAGAGCGGGCTTTGATCTGATTGGATCAGATCGGCGCTCTAGAGCATTTCCTGTTTTGATTGAGTCATTGGAAATGCTCTATCCATTTATTTTTACGCGCATCTTTTTCCGAAAACCGCTTCGCACTTTTCGGGATGCGCTCTAAACATAATCCCGATGGGCGGGCAGGTTTAGGTCTGGCAGACTTTCAGCCTGCGTCACCGCACGGGCAACGGCCTGTGCCATCACGGTTGCGGCAATCGCACCAATAGCCGTTACATCAGCTTCAACACCAGTTGCCTTGCCTGTCGAGAGCGCAAAGATGGTATCGCCATCCCACATTGTGTGGATCGGGTTAATCGTTCGCGCAAAGCCATCATGCGCCATACCGGCGATTTTCTTAAGTTCTGCCTTGTTGAAAGGGACGTTGGTTGCAATTGCACCAATGGTGGTGTTGGCGCCGCCAGACTTGACGACATTGCGACCCTGCATGATCGAATCCATGATATTGCGGAAGCCCTTGCCGTCTTCATTACGCGCGCCCGCCAGAATTTGCTGCGAATTGGGCGCATAGACATCGCCAACAGCATTGACCGCAACAATCGCGCCGACCACGACTTCGGTGCCCGGCACCTTGTAGCTTGCCGTGCCGAGGCCGCCTTTCATGGCGTAGTCCATGCCGAACATTTTGCCGACGGTGGCACCTGCACCTGCACCGATATTGCCTTCGCCGGATGCTTCTGCTTTCGCGGCCTTACAGGCAAGATAACCCGCCTCTTCATCCGGGCGGATGGAAAAATCACCGACGCCGAGATCCATGAGGATCGCTGCTGGTACAATTGGCACAACGCCTTTGCCAATCTTGAAACCGAGATTATTCTCTTCAAGATAGCGCATAACGCCAGTCGCGGCACTCAAGCCATAGGCACTGCCACCAGACAGCAGAATGGCCTGTACCTGTTGAACATAATTGATGGGGTCAAGAAGGTCGGTTTCGCGGGTTCCGGGGGCTGAGCCGCGCACATCGACGCCAGCAGTTGCACCTTCTTCGCAGAGCAGAACCGTGCAGCCGGTCGGGCGCTTTGTCAGTGTGTGATGGCCGAGTTTGATTCCCGGTACATCACTGATGCTTCCGCCCATAAGTTCCAGCATATCTTGGTCTCCCCTACCTGCCGCTGATGCCTGACCGACTATGAAGGGCATTGTTCCAAGCCCTGCAAGCGTTTTTGCGAATGTACGTCTGTCCATTTTTTCTCCCCCTGAAATGAATAATCAGTCGATAATTACAGCATAATTCCTTAAAATTGAATCAGTCGTAAGTAAAATTATGCTGTAAATATAGAGTGTTGGAGCGACCTTTGTGCGCCCAGGAGGGCGCTCGGCGCTCAAGTACTATAGATTTGAAGCTCCCATCATTTGTGTCGCACTTACGGTTAAGAACTTCAAATCCGCAAACCTCACCAGATTCAAAAATTTACTGGCCTGATTCCAACATTTGCTTCCCTCGGTTCGTGTGCTGAGCAAATGTTGGAATTAAAAAGGCCGCTAGGCTCTATCTTTTGTGCGACGCTGACGAAGCACGTCGGCCACAAAAGTGCGCGACAATGCATGATATAGCGGTTCATGCGAAATGAGCCGTGCCGTACCATAGCCAAGCATGGAAGCGCACATAAGCGGGATGACATTATTATGGTTACCGGTCATTTCCAGAATGATGACAAAGGCTGTCATCGGGGCTTGAACGACACCGGCGAAGTATCCGGCCATACCTAAAACCGCGGCAAGGCTGGCACTCGTTCCCAGCACGAGACCGATTGTGCTGCCGAGGCCAGCGCCGACTGAAAGCGAAGGCGCAAAGATACCGCCGGGAATGCCGGAGGCCATGGAAAGCAGTCCCGCAAGAAACTTTTCTATAAAGTAGAAGGGCGGCAGTGAAAGGCCTTCAACTGCACTGCGAGCCTGATCATAGCCGGTGCCAAAGGTGGCTCCACCTGATGTTATGCCGATAATTGCAATGATAAAGCCGCATGTGCCAGCAAAAAGGATGCTATTACGCAATGGTGCTTTCTGCATCAACCGACGTGTTTGCTTGGCAATACTCAGCGCCAGTGCACTGAAAATTGCACCCAAGGCACCGCCAATAACGCCACAGGCGATCACCAAGACCCATTCAATGTGTGTGGTAACGGTGACGGTTGTCAGGCCGAAATAATTATAGTTTCCAACCAGTCCAAGTGATGCGAGGCCAGCAAGGATCACAGCTGAAAGAACCAGCCCGTTGGTCCGTGCAGCATAGGCACGCCCCATTTCTTCAATGGCAAAGACGATGCCCGCAAGCGGCGTGTTAAAAGCTGCCGCGATGCCTGCTGCTGAGCCCGCAAGGATCAGGCCGCGGGCTTGTTCCATGCCGCCAAAGCGGGCGGATTGTAACATGATCGATGCGCCGATCTGGACGGTGGGGCCTTCACGCCCGATAGATGCTCCGCAAAAAAGCCCCATAATTGTCAGCAGGATTTTTCCAAAAGCCACTTTGATGGAAAGCAATAATGAACGGTCTTCAGGGTCAGTCAGATGGCGTGCCGCTATTGCTTGCGGAATACCGCTGCCGCCTGAGCCGGGAAAATAACGCAATGCGATCCACGAACAGAGCATGAAACCAAGTGGCGTGATGATGAGTGGCAGCCAGTTACGCCAGCCAATCTCGCTGCTGTGGGTGATTGCTTTGAACCAGTCCTGAGCGATATCTGCCGCCTGGGCGAAGCCGACACTGATCAATCCGATAGCAATTGCGCCGCACCAGAATACCAGTCTTGGCTTCCACAAGCGTGACGACAACCACATGGCTCGTGACCGGCGAATGAGCGGAACACGTCTATATGATTTACGCATAATGCCCCTTTCGGGCTAATCGCTTTAATTATGGGAAGGATTTATCATGGAAATCGTTATCAGTAACTGAAACTTGTAAGTAAAAGACTTTCCATTTGGTCATAAGCATGTTACCAGCCGGTGCCAATTCAACCTAGTAACCCAGACACGTCGCTGCTCCCGATCTTATTCCGGAGAGGCGGCTTTTCTTATTCAAAGGAATTGGCAATGGCTAAAATCGTGGAATCGCCCACCGGCGCTCTCGCTCTCACATTCGATGATGTGTTGTTGCAGCCGGGCCATTCCGAAGTGATGCCAGGTCAGGTTGATCTGCGCACCCGCATTGCTGCAGACATCGAACTCAACCTGCCACTCCTTTCCGCCGCTATGGATACGGTCACGGAATCGCGCCTTGCTATCGCAATGGCACAGGCTGGCGGTATTGGTGTTATTCACCGCAATCTCACCCCTGAACGTCAGGCTGAAGAAGTCCGTCAGGTGAAGAAGTTTGAATCCGGTATGGTTGTGAACCCTGTCACCATCGGACCGGACGCAACGCTTGCCGATGCACAGGCGCTTATGAAGGCGCATCGCATTTCCGGCATTCCTGTCGTTGAAAACGCCACCAAGGGTCCGGGCCGTCTCGTTGGTATTTTGACCAACCGCGATGTGCGCTTCGCATCTGATCCGGCGCAGAAGATTTATGAATTGATGACCCGTGAGAATCTCATCACGGTTCGCGAAAACGTCAATCAGGACGAAGCCAAGCGTCTTCTTCATGCGCATCGCATCGAAAAGCTGCTGGTCGTTGACGATAAGGGCCGTTGTGTTGGTCTGATTACCGTCAAGGACATGGAAAAGTCGCAGCTCAATCCAAATGCTGCGAAGGACGCGCAGGGCCGTTTGCGCGCTGCTGCTGCAACGAGCGTTGGCGAGGATGGTTATGAACGTGCTGAACGCCTGATCGATGCTGGCGTTGATCTTCTCGTGGTCGATACCGCTCATGGTCATTCGCAGCGTGTTCTTGATGCCGTTGCTCGTATCAAGAAAGCTTACCCAAATGTCGCGATCTTGGCAGGCAATGTTGCCACCGCTGGCGGCACGCAGGCGCTGATCGATGCCGGTGCAGACGCGGTCAAGGTTGGTATCGGACCGGGTTCGATCTGCACGACGCGCATTGTTGCAGGCGTTGGCGTGCCACAGCTCTCGGCGATCATGTCGGCTGTCGAAGCTGCACACAAGCACAACATTCCTGTGATCGCTGATGGCGGTATCAAGTTCTCCGGCGATTTCGCCAAGGCACTGGCCGCTGGCGCAGTTGCTGCAATGGCTGGCTCATTGCTGGCCGGTACAGAAGAAAGCCCGGGCGAAGTTTATCTGCATCAGGGTCGTTCGTTCAAATCCTACCGTGGCATGGGCTCGGTTGGCGCCATGGCGCGCGGTTCGGCAGACCGTTACTTCCAGGCTGAAGTCCGTGATGAGCTGAAGCTCGTGCCGGAAGGCATTGAAGGTCAGGTCGCTTATAAGGGTCCGATCTCGGCAGTTCTGCACCAGCTTGCTGGCGGTCTGCGTGCTTCCATGGGCTATGTCGGTGCAAAGACGCTGGAAGAATTCCGCGAAAAGGCAACCTTCGTGCGTATTTCCAATGCCGGTCTGCGCGAAAGCCATTCGCATGGTGTAGCGATTACCCGTGAAAGCCCGAACTATCCGGGCGGCATGTAATATCAAATCTGATGTAATAACGTTTCAAGGCGGCCTTTACGGCCGCCTTTTTCATGCCAGTTTGGCAAGCTCCGCATCGTCAATGAGCAGATGGCCTGCACTTTCGACAATGCATTCGGCGAGCGCCTGAAAGTCTTTGCGGCGTTTGCTTTGCCTGCGCCAGAACAGGGCAATTTCGCGTTTTGGCTGCTCACCATCAAATGGCACAATCCGCATATGGTTGCTGCGCGCTTCAGCACGCACTGCAATTTCGGGGATCAGCGTCAGACCCATGCCATGGCTGACCATTTGCAAAAGCGTCGTCATGCTGGTCGCGCCGTATTTGACCAGCTGGCGCTGTGGTGGCAGCGAGCAAACCGCCAGCGCCTGATCACGCATACAATGGCCTTCTTCAAGCAATAGCAGGCGATCGAGCGCCACATTATCCTGTGTCATGGGCGAGGACAGGATCGTCTGGTCATTGCTGGAGGTGGCGATCAGAAAGCGATCATCAAAAAGCTTCTGATGTGCAAGGCGATCATCAATGATCGGAAGGGCTGCGACGATGGCGTCAATCTCGCCCGCGTGAAGCTCGTCGAGAAGCTTGGCTGTCACGCTTTCACGCAATTGCAGGCGAAATGACGGGTGGCGGTCTCGCAATAGCGGGATGAGATGCGGCACCAGATAGGGCGCTACTGTCGGGATGATGCCCAGCCGCAATTGCGTTTGCAGCAGCCCTTTGCTCTGCGCTGAAATTTCCTCAAGCGCATGAAGTTCTTTCAGGATGGTGCGAATGCCGGGCAGCAACTCGCGGCCAAGCTCTGTCATAATGACTTTACGTTGCGAGCGCTCAAATAGGGACGCGCCCGCCACAGCCTCCATTTCGGCAATCTGTGCTGAGAGAGCAGGTTGCGAAATATGTGCCAGCTCAGCCGCTTTCCTAAAATGCAGGGTGCTTGCGAGCGCATCGAAATAGCGCATTTGTCTGATCGTAAACATGATAAGAAAACCTTATCAATAATAACACAAAAAGCAATTGGAGATTATTATTGGAACAAGTCTAAACTGCCTTCGTTACCCAGCCAGAGCGTGATGCAGCGGGGCTGCTCATGCCAAAAGCCAGGCTGAATGCTGGATCGACCAATTTATTTTAGGAGGGAAATTCCCATGGCAGACCGTCCGATTTTGACCACAAGCGCTGGTGCGCCTATTCCGGATAACCAGAATTCCCTTACCGCCGGTGAGCGCGGTCCTGTCTTGCTGCAGGATTATCAGCTGATCGAAAAACTGACGCATCAGAACCGTGAACGCATTCCGGAACGTGTTGTTCATGCCAAGGGTTGGGGTGCATTCGGCACGCTGACCATCACTGGCGATATTTCGAAATATACCAAAGCCAAGGCATTGCAGCCGGGTGCGAAGACGCCAATGCTGGCGCGCTTCTCGACTGTTGCCGGTGAGCAGGGTGCTGCTGACGCTGAGCGCGATGTTCGCGGCTTTGCGCTTAAATTCTACACCGAAGAAGGCAACTGGGATCTGGTCGGCAACAACACGCCGGTCTTCTTCGTGCGAGATCCGCTGAAGTTCCCGGATTTCATCCACACCCAGAAGCGTCATCCCAAGACTAATCTGCGTTCTTCTACGGCTATGTGGGATTTCTGGTCGCTTTCGCCAGAAAGTCTGCATCAGGTGACAATCCTCATGTCTGATCGCGGTTTGCCAACAGATGTGCGTCACATCAACGGTTATGGCTCGCACACCTATTCCTTCTGGAATGATGCGGGCGAGCGCTACTGGGTCAAGTTCCACTTCAAAACCCTGCAGGGCCATAAGCACTGGACGAATGAAGAAGCCGAGCATGTGATCGGCCGTACGCGTGAGTCCACGCAGGAAGATCTGTTCACGTCCATCGATAAGGGCGAATTCCCGAAGTGGAAGGTTCAGGTGCAAATTATGCCGGAACTGGACGCCGACAAGACGCCTTACAATCCGTTCGATCTCACCAAGGTCTGGCCACATGCTGACTATCCGCCAATCGATATTGGCGTGATGGAGCTCAATCGCAATGCGGAAAACTACTTCACCGAGATCGAAAACGCTGCATTCTCGCCGTCGAACATCGTGCCCGGCATCAGCTATTCGCCGGACAAGATGTTGCAGGCTCGCCTGTTTTCCTACGCCGATGCACATCGTCATCGTCTAGGCACGCATTATGAAAACATGCCGGTGAACCAGCCGAAATGCCCTGTGCATCACTATCACCGCGATGGTCAGATGAATACTTTTGGCGGCATCGCAACGGGTAATCCGGATGCGTATTACGAGCCGAACTCGTTCAACGGTCCGGTTGAGCAGCCATCAGCCAAGGAACCACCGCTGCGCATTACCGGCAATGCAGATCGTTATAATCATCGCATTGGTAATGATGACTATTCGCAGCCGCGTGCTTTGTTCAACCTGTTCGATGATGGCCAGAAGCTGCGCCTGTTCTCCAACATTGCCGCTGCAATGACGGGTGTTCCGGGCTTCATCGTTGAACGTCAGCTGGGCCACTTCAAGCTCATCCATCCGGATTATGAAGCGGGTGTACGGGCGGCGCTCAAAAAGGCGCATGGCTATGAAGCCAATACGATCGCTCTTGAAGAAGAGTCAACCGCCGCAGCCGAGTAAGCGCTAGAGTGTTCAATCTAAAAAGCCGGGACAGTTGTTCCGGCTTTTTGCTTTTGCATTCAGAACATCATCCTTAAAACTGGATCAGTTTAAGGAATCACATTCTGATTTAAAGGTCAGTAAAAACGCTACACGGTCTAATTGCCGATTGCCTTTTCCCATCAATGAAGGCTATGCCCGACTTAACAAATATGAAGGAGCAGCAATGCGGCTTGGCGGACGCCTTCAGGCGGCAATCGAGATTTTGAACGATATTGAAGCGGGCAAGCGCCCGGCTTCCGATGCACTGAAGGATTGGGGTGCATCGCACCGCTTTGCCGGTGCGGGTGATCGTGCCGTCATCGGCAATATTGTTTATGATGCGTTGCGTCGAAAACTATCCATCGCCTGGCGCATGGATGCAGATGATGCACGCGCGCTGGCCTTTGGCGCGCTGGTCTCCGAAGGCGGCATGGATTTCGCTGCAATTGATGCTGCGCTTGACGGCGATAAATTTGCGCCGGAAGTGATTGAAGCAGCCCGCCGCGAGGCTTGGGAAAGCCGCGATGTTGCAGATGCGCCTGCCTATGTTCGTGCAGATGTGCCTGAATGGTGCGTGCCTTCGTTTGAAGAGCTGTTTGGTGAGCGCTGGGTGGAAGAAGCTGCGGCTCTTTCCACACGCCCGCCGGTTGATCTGCGCGTCAATCTGCTCAAGGCCAAACCAGAAGCCGTCATCGAAGCATTGGAAAAAGCAGGCGTTGCGAAGGCTCCGCTGATTAATCAGGCGTTGCGTATTCCGCCCATCGAAGCGCTTGGCCGTCATCCCAATGTCCAGACGGATCAGTCATTCCTTGATGGCTGGTTTGAAGTGCAGGATCTGGGGTCGCAGCTCGCTGCTTTGTTTGCGGGTGCGAAACCCGGCGAACAAGTGCTGGATTATTGCGCGGGCGCTGGTGGCAAGACACTGGCGCTGGCAGCAGCCATGCAGAACAGCGGGCAGGTCCATGCTTACGATGCTGAGCGCGCCCGCCTCTCGCCAATGAACGACCGCTTGCAGCGTGCAGGTGTTCGCAACACGCAGATACATGGCAATCTTGATGCGCTGGCACCACTGATCGAGCGCATGGACCTCGTGCTGACCGATGCGCCGTGCACGGGTTCAGGTACATGGCGGCGCAGGCCGGACGCAAAATGGCGTCTCAACGATCAACAGCTCGAACGTCGTATGCAGGATCAGCATGAAGTGCTGGAAGCCGCAAAACACTATGTAAAGCCGGGTGGGAGGCTGGTCTATGTAACCTGTTCGCTGTTTGCGGAAGAGAATACGAGGCAGGTCGAGCGCTTCCTCGCTGAAAACAGCAATTTCGAAGAAGCTTCGCCTCGCGAACTCTGGAATGCCGTTGTTCCTGATGCTGGCGATACTGCCCCTGTTTTCCCGGCTCGAGGTAGTGTATTTTCCCCATTGTCAACGGGCACAGATGGGTTTTATGTGAGTGTTCTACATAAACGAGGCTGACTTCAGGGAGCTTTATGCCAGCGCACAGAATTGCGGAGCCTGATTTTAAGGAGCGCGTCGAAGAAAGTTTCGGTCGACAGGCAGCCATGAAGTTGATCGGTGCAGAGCTTACCCGCTGCGAGCCCGGTATTGTAGAAGTTGAGATGCCGTTTCGGGAAGAGCTGACACAACAGCACGGCATTCTCCATGCAGGTATCATTTCCGCAGCGCTGGACTCGGCCTGCGGTTATGCGGCACTCAGCCTTATGCCTTCCGAGGCTGCGGTGCTTACAATCGAGTTTAAGGTCAATCTGCTCGCCCCAGGCAGAGGTGATCGGTTTCTGTTCCGAGGCGAAGTCACCAAGCCCGGACGAACGATTATGGTCAGTGATGGACAGGCTTTCGCTGTCACAGACACGGAAGTGCGTCTCATCGCGACCATGACAGGCACAATGATGGTTGTTCAAGATCGCAAGGGGCTACAGGGATGATCAGAACGATTGCAGATAAACGTCTTCTGTATGTGATGGCTACAGAAGCCGAATATGGTCCGTATTTAAGTTCTCTTTTTTTGCCGTTGATGATTGGTGTCGGGCCGGTGGAAGCCTCGATCAATCTGACGCGCGTTCTGGCGGTGCTGGAACAGCAGGGCGAATTGCCTGATCTCGTGATTTCTATCGGCTCTGCCGGATCAGCAAAGCTTGAACAGACAGAAGTTTATCAGGTCTCATCAGTTGCCTACCGTGACATGGATGCTTCACCACTGGGATTTGAGAAAGGTCGCACGCCATTTCTTGATCTGCCAAAATCGATTGAGCTGCCTTGCCTGATGCCGAATTTGCCAACAGCTACGCTTTCAACAGGTGCGAATATCGTTTCCGGCAAAGCCTATGACGATATCGATGCTGACATGGTCGATATGGAAACATTTGCCTGCTTGCGCGTCTGCCAGACATTCGGCGTAGGGCTTATCGGCCTGCGTGGCATATCCGATGGTGCGCGCGAATTGCGTCATGTCGGTGACTGGACCGAGTATCTCCATGTCATTGACGAAAAAATTGCTGGTGTCGTTGAGCAATTGGAGGCGGCTCTTTTGGAAGGAGAGCTGACACTTCCTGACAAGGATATGTCAGTATAGGTGCTGTTTCGATGCGCGATTGTTGAAACATGGCACTTCGTCCATTGCATTTCCGGCACTTTTTATCTAGATGCTGCGCATGAGCACCACGGCACATCCTGACACTATTCTTATCATCGACTTTGGCAGCCAGGTCACGCAGCTGATTGCGCGTCGCGTGCGCGAAGCCAACGTCTATTGTGAAATCGTCCCTTTCCAGTCAGCGGAAGAGGCTTTCAAAAGGCTTGCACCGAAGGGCGTTATCCTTTCGGGTAGCCCGCACTCGACGACCGATATCGGATCGCCGCGTGCTCCGCAGTCTGTATTTGACGCAGGCATCCCTGTTCTCGGTATCTGCTACGGCGAACAGACCATGTGCGCCCAGCTGGGTGGCAAGGTCGAAAGCGGCCATGATCGCGAGTTCGGTCGTGCGTTCCTCGACGTGCAGTCGGACAGCCCACTGTTTGACGGTATTTGGGCCAAGGGCACACGCCATCAGGTTTGGATGAGCCACGGCGACCGCGTAACATCGCTGCCAGATGGTTTCACCATCATTGGTACCTCGCCAAACGCACCATTTGCAGCGATCGCTGATGAAAAGCGCAAATATTACGGCGTGCAGTTCCATCCGGAAGTCGTGCACACGCCAGATGGCGCAAAGCTTCTTCAAAACTTCGTTCATCGCATTGTCGGTGTAAAGCCAGGCTGGACGATGGGCGCTTACCGCGAACAGGCTGTCGAAGCGATCCGCAAGCAGGTTGGTAGCGGCAAGGTTATCTGCGCGCTTTCCGGCGGTGTCGATTCCTCCGTTGCAGCCCTTCTGGCGCATGAAGCCATTGGCGATCAGCTGACCTGTATCCTCGTCGATCACGGTCTGATGCGCAAAAACGAAGCTGCGCAGGTCGTTGAAATGTTCCGCGAACATTACAATCTGCCGCTCATTCTCGTTGATGCTGCTGATCGTTTCATCGGCGAGCTGGAAGGCGAAACCGATCCTGAAAAGAAGCGCAAGACGATTGGCCGTCTCTTCATTGAAGTGTTTGAAGAAGAAGCCAAGAAGCTCGGCGGCGCGGATTTCCTCGTGCAGGGTACGCTCTATCCCGACGTCATCGAAAGCGTTTCCTTTACCGGCGGACCTTCGGTTACGATCAAGTCGCACCACAATGTCGGTGGTCTTCCAGAGCGCATGAAAATGCAGCTGGTCGAGCCGCTGCGCGAATTGTTCAAGGACGAAGTGCGTATGCTCGGCAAGGAACTTGGCCTGCCGGACAGCTTCATCGGCCGTCACCCATTCCCGGGTCCGGGTCTCGCGATCCGCTGCCCAGGTGGCATCACGCGCGAGAAACTTGAAATCCTGCGTGAAGCCGATGCGATTTACCTTGATGAAATCCGCAAGGCTGGTCTTTACGATGCCATCTGGCAGGCATTCGCCGTTCTGCTTCCGGTCCAGACCGTGGGCGTTATGGGCGATGGCCGCACCTATGAATTCGTCTGCGCCCTGCGCGCAGTGACTTCGGTCGATGGCATGACCGCCGATTTCTACCACTACGACATGAACTTCCTTGGTAATGCGGCAACCCGCATCATCAACGAAGTACGCGGCATCAACCGCGTGGTCTATGACGTGACCTCGAAGCCTCCAGGCACGATCGAGTGGGAATAATCGGAGCTTAGCTCACATATCTGTGCCGCCGCATCTTGATAAGGATGCGGCGGCACAGTGCTATTTGGCCCTTGAAAATAAGGGCTACTGGTTGATCTCGGGTTCGACCAGTCTTCTCAGCTTATCGAGCGAATCCTGCCAGCCGAGATAGCAAGCCTCAGCCGGAATGATGTCCGGAACGCCTTCCTGCGTAATATTGACTTCCGTGCCGACCGACACAGCTTTCAGCTCAATCGTCACCTTCATTTCACCGGGCAGGTTGGGATCGTCGAACCTGTCGGTGTAGACGAGGCGTTCTCCCGGTACGAGCTCGACATAAGTTCCGCCGAAGGAATGCGACTCGCCAGTCGTGAAGTTGCGAAACGACATTTTATGGCCTCCACCGACCGTCGCGTTCATTTCATGCACGGTGCAAAGAAAGCCGTATGGCGGTATCCAGCTTGCGACTGCATCCGGCTCGACGAATGCGCGATAGACCTTTTCGGGCTTGGTGGCGATAACGCGGTGCAGACGAATAGTGCTAGGCATAGTTTCCTCCCATGGCCTTTTCTGAACGACCTGTCAGGCCGTCTTTCGGTTGAACAACAATTCCAGATATCGGTAGAGGTGGTCGATACTTTCGATGGCGCGCTGCGGATCGCCGCTCGCCTTCGCTAGAATGAAAGCACCTTGAATCACGCCCTGTGTATGAAGCGCCAGGCTTTCTGCGGTGAAGTCGTGACTAACACCGTGTTGGGTCATCGCGGCTTCTATATCTGCGATCAATGTGTCGGCATGACCCGAGATGCTGTCCCAGCAAGCTTTCTGGATGGCAGGGTTTGTACCATAAGTTTCCTGCGCCATTGTGCCCACAAGACAGGTAAACTCTGGCAATTCGCCTTGGATCAGTTCTTTGCGAAAGGCGACATAAGCCAGAACCCGGTCCAATGGTTCCGCAGGCGTGTGATAGGGGGCTTCGGCAAAAAACGCGCTGGTCGTCTCCGACCAGTAATTTGCTGCAGCGACGGCCAAATCTTCCTTGCTGGTAAAGTGGTGGAAGAAGGCACCTTTCGATAAACTCGCCTCCGCGCAGATATCGTCAACTGTCGTAGCGGCATAGCCCTTCATCCGGATGACAGTGAGTGCTGCTTCCAGCAGGCTCGGCTTCGTTGAAGGGTTCTGCGTTCTCGCCATTCTCATTCTCCTCGAGATTAATATACCAACCAGTTGGTATTTAATCAAGTGAGTTCTTTACCGGCTTTTTGCTGGGGATTTGGGCGAGAATCGCATTGGGATTAAAAGGTGAAAATTTATTGCTGTTGTTATCCGTACTCGCCTCAGAGGTGTTGGAAACCCAACGCAGGAGGCTCGAAGTCGGACAGAGCGTTCCATGTTGCCGATCTCGCTTGGCATCTTAGGTCTATTGAAGCTGATCGGGAACCCGCTCAGCCCCATCCATGCGCAGACAAGCCGTAGATCCAAGGCGCATCAGCTTTTTTGTTTAGGAATGGCTGTCCCTTCGACATTGTCGTGACTGTGCTGAATACACCAAGCCTACACTGGGCGACATACTCGGCAAAAGCGCCATCTTTCTCCCGAGTGTCGATGCGGGCAAACTCACCCTTAAGCTCTCGAAGGTGGATCGCGGCCAGTTGAATTGCATCCTGGTCGTTGCTTGCCACGATAGGTCCGATAACTTTACCGCGTCCGAATTCCCGACAGAAGGAATAACCAACGAGTTGGCCATTGCGCTTCAACCCATAGATTTCTGCTTTTTCAGAGATCAATTGAAGCAGGTGAGTGCGATCAGTGCCAAATGCATTTGCATCCAGCCGGGCGATTGCTTGCAGCTCCGAAGCTGAAAGCGAAAGGAGCTCTCCTTCAAGGGGCGGTAATGGTGGAAGCACCAGCGCGACTTCACCCTGACATTGATAGACAGTCGCTTCGTTCATAAAGCCCATAGAGATATAGAGACTGTAAGCCGCATGGGTGGCATTAAGGCTCAGATTGCGGCCACTGCAGCGTTCCAAGATCTGCTCCATCAGCCAACGTCCGTTGCCCTGAGCCTGAGTGCGGGGAGAGGTGATAACCATACCGACCGTGGCAAAATTATCGCCATACGGAAACCACATGGCACTACCAAATACACGTCCGATCCCATCGACGGCCACGAGACCTTCACCGGATTTCAAAAGCAGTTCCCAGTCATTTGGCCGATGGGGCCATCGAACGCCCATCGATAGGCCGTGGAGCAGGCTGATGTCGACTTCTTGAATATCGCGTGCGCTCAATTCGAATGATTTCAGTTGCACTGAGTTCTGCATATCAGCCAATCCGCTTCCTACCCTACGACCCAAGCCTGCAATCATGCAGTGTTTTTGATCCTGCCAATGAAAGCAATTGGTTTGGCAGGCGTATTTTGCCGCATGATCTCACAGAGCGGTCGGCATGATTTGCTTCCTGGCTATCCGAATTCGCAATCTTTGTTTGAAGCTGGGGCTTATTCGGCACGGAACGCTGCCCGCGATATTTATGCTGATAGCAATCCCAAAGGCTGCGTAGAACCTACGCGCGCCGGGGAGATGGTCATGATGTGATGTTGATGACCTCCCTCGGCGCGTCCCAACTATCTAAACACGAATTGGCGGCAGAGTTTCATGGCATTTCTCTTTAATTCAGATGCTGCGCGCGGTGCCGTGTTTCGAGAGGCTTTTGCCCGCGCCTTACCCGATGTGTCGTTCTATCAGGCGGGCGATGACGTGGACCCTGACACCGTAAGGTACTTGATTAGTTGGGTGGCCCCGGACGATATCGCTCGTTATTCCAATCTTGAAGTTCTCTTTTCAATTGGCGCTGGGGTCGATCAATTCAAACCCGGCAGCGTCCCCGACCATGTGAAGCTTGTCCGCATGGTCGAGGAAGGCATTGTTCGCATGATGCAAGAATATGTTGCACTTGGTGTGCTGACCTTGCATCGGGACATCATCGCATATCGCGAACAACAGGAACGCCATGTATGGCGTGCGCTCGCAGTGCCGCAGGTGCAGGAACGCAGGGTCGGGTTCTTGGGGCTTGGTATGTTGGCACAAGCAGCCATTGAGCGTCTAAAGCCATTTCAATTTCCTCTCGCGGGCTGGAGCCGCAGCAGAAAGGAAATCGAGGGTGTCGAGTGCTTTCACGGCGAGGATCAGTTTGCGCGTTTTCTCCGTCAGACCGATATTCTGATTTGCCTTTTGCCACTGACCAATGAAACGCAGGGTATTCTGAACGCCGATCTCTTCGCCCTTTTACCCAAGGGTGCTCGCCTGCTTCATACTGGTCGCGGTCCACAGCTGGACCCGCAAGCGCTTATTGATGCGCTCGATAGTGGGCAGCTCTCAGCCGCCATGATGGACGTGACCGATCCTGAGCCTCTTCCGATCGGACACCCCCTCTGGTCGCATCCCAAAGTGCTTATCACTCCGCATATCGCTTCAGTTACTCAACCGGAGACGGCCGCAAGATCCGTAATCGAAAATATCCGGCGTCATCGTGCCGGAGAAAACATGATCGGCCTGATCGATCAAACTCTCGGCTATTAACTTCAAAGGGAATGACATGTCGCTTCTGATAACCATTGATCCAAACCCAGATTTCGCACCAAAAGAAGCACTGCCTACATCAGATCGTCTGATTTCCGGCGATCCTTCTTTTAAAACCTGGGCGCAGGACGCATCAAAGGATGACAAGGTTCTGACCGGCATTTGGGAAGCCACGCCGGGTGAAACGCATTCGATCAAGGGCACGACATTAGAGTTCTGCCACATCCTGTCTGGTCTCGTTGAAATTGAGGAAAAGGACGGCGAGACTAAAACCTATCGCGCTGGCGACAGCTTCGTCATGAAACCAGGCTTTGTTGGTGTGTGGCGCACAATTGAAACAGTTCGCAAAATTTACTTGTGCGTTTACGAATAAGTTGTTCAGGCCCGAATACATGTCCGACGCTTTAGGCGTCGGGCAGTAAAGTGCAGCCCAGAGCCTGCCCGGCTTTTGATCTTTGAGGGAGCTATCAGTGAAAACTTATTCGATTGCGCTAATTCCTGGCGATGGTATCGGCAAAAGCGTGACCGATGCTGCATGGCGGGTCATACAGCTTGCCGCCAAGCGCTATGATTTTACGCTTGAAGGCACAAGTTTCCCTTGGTCTTGCGAATATTATCGTGAAACCGGCGTAATGATGCCAGCAGATGGTATCGAGACGCTGCGTAAGTTTGATGCGATTTATCTCGGTGCCGTTGGCTGGCCTGCGGAAGTGCCGGATTCTGTTTCGCTGCACGGACTGCTGCTGCCGATCCGTAAAGCATTTGTGCAATATGCCAATATTCGTCCACATCGCTTGTTGCCGGGGGTGACAGGCCCACTGCGTTCTGAAGGCTTTGACATTCTTTGCATTCGTGAAAACACGGAAGGCGAATACTCGGGCGCTGGTGGACGTGTGCATTCGGGTACGAAAGATGAAGTGGCAGTCGAAACTGCAATTTTCACACGCACAGGCGTTGAGCGCATTATCCGCTTTGGCTTTGAGCAGGCACGTCTCCGTCGCAAGAAGCTGGCGTCAGTGACAAAGTCCAATGCTCAGAAATATTCGATGGTTTTCTGGGATGAAGTGACAAAGGATGTTGCCAAAGAATATTCGGATGTCGAAGTCTCGCATTATCATATTGACGCGATGGCTGCTCGTATGGTGATGGCGCCGGAAAGCCTCGATGTGATCGTGGCTTCAAATCTTTTCGGCGATATCCTGACCGATCTGGGAGCTGCTATTCAAGGCGGTCTTGGTTACGCGGCGTCTGCAAACATTAATCCCGATCGCACCGCACCTTCAATGTTTGAGCCGGTTCATGGTTCTGCACCTGACATTGCACATCTTGGCATTGCCAATCCGATTGCCGCCATCTGGTCTGGAGCGATGATGCTGGAGCATCTTGGCGAGCATCAGGCTGCGAAGGATGTGATGACGGCAATTGAAACGGCAACGGCTCAGGGTGTCGGAACCGTTGCGGGTAAAGACAAGACGGATGCGATCACGCAGGCCGTGCTCACAGCTCTGGCATAAAGAGGTAGTCATGCACACGTTGAACGATCAGGCGCTTTTCCGCCAACAAGGTCTTATTGGTGGCGTCTGGCAAGATGCAGCCTCTGGCGCGACGGTCGATGTGACCAATCCTGCAAGCCTCAGCACCCTGGGCACGATCCCCGACATGAGCGGCAAGGAAACCCGCGCGGCGATTGATGCTGCGGCGGAAGCTTTCAAACTTTGGAAAAAGAAAACTCACGCCGAACGTGCAGCACTGCTCGAACGCTGGTTTGCGCTGATGATCGAGCACGAGCAGGATCTAGCTCTTCTGCTGACACTGGAGCAGGGCAAGCCGCTTAACGAAGCACTCGGCGAAATTCGCTACGGCGCATCTTTCGTCAAATGGTTCGCCGAAGAAGCGCGTCGTATTGATGGTGGTAGCATTCCTTCACCAACGGAAGACCGACGTATTCTGGTGCTGAAAGAAGCGGTCGGCGTTTGCGCGATCATTACACCGTGGAATTTCCCCAATGCGATGATCACCCGCAAGGTTGCTCCGGCACTGGCTGCCGGTTGCACAGTTGTCATCAAGCCGTCGGAGTTTACGCCGTTTTCGGCCCTTGCGCTCGGCGCCTTGGCCGAAAGGGCAGGGATACCTGCTGGCGTTATCAACATTGTCACTGGTATGCCGACAGAAATTGGCAATGAGCTGATGGCCAATGAAACTGTACGCAAGATTTCTTTTACCGGTTCCACGCGTGTTGGTTCGCTGCTGATGAAGGGGGCTGCTGACAGCATCAAGCGGTTGAGTCTTGAACTCGGCGGCAATGCACCGTTCATTGTGTTTGACGATGCTGATCTTGACCAAGCAGTAGAGGGTGCGATTGCTTCCAAATTCCGCAACGGAGGTCAAACATGCGTCTGTTCCAACCGTATTCTGGTACAGGCTGGCATTTATGAGGCGTTTGCTGCCAAGCTCTCTGCTCGCGTTGCCAAAATGAAAGTTGGTGTTGGCACGGAAGATGGTGTTGCGATTGGGCCGATGATCAATCACGCGGCGATTGAAAAGATTGAACGCCATGTGAGTGATGCTCTTGGACGCGGTGCAAAAATTCTTGGACAAAGCGAAAGCATACCGGAAGGTCGTCAATATGCACGTCCGATTGTGCTAGGTGACGCGACTACAGATATGCTGCTTGCATCGGAAGAAACCTTCGGGCCTGTAGCGCCGCTTTTCCGTTTTGAGACGGAAGACGAAGCGATTGAAATTGCCAATGGAACGCCATTTGGGCTGGCAGCTTATTTCTTTACAGAGAACCTAAAACGCTCATGGCGTGTCGCGGAAGCGCTGGAGTTCGGCATGGTTGGCTTGAACACGGGCCTGATTTCGACTGAAGTTGCGCCGTTTGGCGGTGTTAAACAATCTGGACTGGGCCGTGAAGGATCAAGGCTCGGTATCGAGGAATATCTGGAAGTTAAAACGCTGCATGTCGGTGGACTTTGAACAAGCAAAAAAAGGGCGGTTTAACCGCCCTTTTTGCTCCTCAAGTTACTGAAACTTATCGAGCATTTTATAATAAAAGCCGACCAATGGTAGAAACCATGGCTTGCCGGAGTAGCCTGGAATGGTTGGCCATTCGAAGCCAGAAATAGGATTCTTGTCGCCCCGTTCAAGGATTGCATCGGCCAGATAAATACCCATCTGGGTAGACATCTGTGCCCCGTGGCCGGAATAGCCCATCGCATACCAGACACCATCCGCAAAACCTGCCCGCGGGTAGCGATCCTGTGTCATATCGACAAGTCCGCCCCAGCAATAATCAATTTCCACACTGGCGAGATGCGGGAAAATCTTGACGAGACTTTCGCGCAAAATTGCACCGCTTTTGCTATCTGAGCGCTGGTCGGAAGTGGTAGAGAAGCGTGCGCGACCACCAAAGATCATACGATTGTCCGGTGCAAGCCGGAAATAATTGCCGATGTTCATGGAAGTTACATAGGTGCGGTTGCCGGGCATGGTCGCGGCAATTTCGCTCTCTGTCAGCGGCCGGGTTGCAATGATGAAGCTACCTACCGGGATTATACGCTTGCGGAAATAGGAGAAGCTGTTCGGTGTATAGGCTCCGGTTGCCAGAATAACATTGTCGGTAGTCACCGTGCCGCGCGATGTAACGATCTGGTGTTTCGTACCGATTTTTTTGTGCTCGGTAACAGCAGTGTTTTCATAGACAACCGCACCGTGACGCGTTGCTGCCGTCGCCAAACCGGTCACGTAACGTCCCATATGCATCATGGCGCTTTTCTTGGAGAGCATGGCACCATGAAAATCATGAGAGCCGACTTCTCCCGATAACTGGTCGCGATGCAGCAAGGCGGTGTCAGGGTCGATTTCTGCATGGATGGCTTCAAAATTGCGGGCAAGGCTATCGAAATGAGCTGGTTTTGAAGCCAGTTTCAGTTTGCCCGCACGGCGGAACGCGCAGTCGATATTTTCCTCTGTCACTATCCGTTCAATCGTATCAACGGAATCGTCAAAGGCTTTATAGAGAGCCTTGGCACGTTCTGCGCCAAGGTGTTGTTTTGCAGCGATGAAGCTGTGTGCAAGACCGTTATTGAGGTGTCCCCCATTGCGCCCCGATGCGCCGGAGCCAACGAGGCCTGTCTCGAAGACAGCCACCCGGCTGCCTGCTTTGGCAAGATGAAATGCAGCCGACAGTCCAGTAAAGCCCCCGCCGATGATGACAACATCAAAGTGCCCTTCCGGTGGGGTCTTTTCCGCAGCTGTAAAAGGCGGCGTCGTGTCGTGCCAGTAGGGTTTGAATTGCATCTTGCTTTTCCTGATTAAAGCCCGACGACGCCAGCAAGGCCGGAAATATCCTTGATTTCGGTATAGCCGTAATAAGGATTTGCAGGTTCATGACCGCGATTGACCCAGACCTTGTTTTTAATGCCGAGATCATGTGCAGACATCAGGTCGTAGCGGAACGATGACGAGACATGCAGAATGTCTTCCGGGTTCGCATTAAGCTGATCGAGCATGTATTCGAACGCCTTGAAACGAGGCTTGTAAGCCTGCGCCTGTTGGGCTGTGTAGACGGCGTGGAATGGCGCGCCCAACTTTTCGACATTGTGATGGATCTGCTCGTTCATAGCGTTTGAAAGAATGACGAGCGGGATTTCCTTGGCGACCTTGGAGAGACCGGCTGGAACGTCTGGATGCGGGCCCCAGGTTGGAACACGCTCGTAGATCTTTCGCGCGTCTTCCGCTTTGAAGGTGACATTGTTCTTTTTGCAAGTGCGCTCAACAGCGTTGTGAACGACTTCGTTATAAGGCTTCCAGTCGCCAAGTATTTCATCAAGCCGATAAGCTGCAAAGTTTTTGATAAATTGCTGCATTTGCTCTGCTTTCAGCTGTTCGCTATAAAGATCGTGCGCAGCTTCAGCCATCTGGAAATTGGTCAGCGTGCCGTAGCAATCGAAGGTTATGTATTTTGGTCTAAACTGGGCCATGTTTGATCCTTCCGAGCCTCGCGGGCACTGCTGTGCCGTTCTCATACATAATAATGAGCGACGCATGGACTAATCACTGCATTCGCACTCATGCAAAGCAGATTGTTTCGTATGTGACGTGCGGTTTGGCAGAGAGTTGTGCTGGATAGGTTTCCGACATGCCATGAGAATGCATTCTGCTCCCCCATTAACTCCCGCCGCGGCATAAGATGCGGTGAGAGCATGAAAGGAAAGTCGAAACGCGTGGCATTGGGATGTTCGTCGGGATGAACTGCTGCGTGCAGCGTTCTAACTTTGGTCAATCAAGAACTTTATCTGGAAGTGACAATGACAGCATCTCACATCACTCTCGAAACGATGACGCCAGATCATCTAGATGGTGCCGTTGTCCTGTCCCAACAGGCAGGTTGGCCACATCGTCTTGAAGATTGGGCGATGGTGCTTGCACTGAGCAACGGCGTGGTCGCCTTTGAGGGTGAAAATGTAGTCGGCACTGCGATGGCCACACCTTTGAATGAAGACATTGCAACCATCAACATGGTGATAGTTGATGAGACGATGCGCGGGCGTGGGCTTGGTCGCAAGCTAATGGAGGCAGCACTTGACGCTACTCAAGGGCGCAACTGTCTTCTCATCGCGACGCAGGATGGACTCCCCCTTTATGAAAAGCTGGGGTTTGTTGCGAGAGGCGAGATAATCCAGCATCAGGGCGCAGCCCGACAGGTGGATGCCCCGAGCGATGTTTCCTGGGCTAAGAACGATGAATTTCCACATATTGTGACCTTGGACCATCAGGCGTTTGGTCATGATCGCACAGCACTTATGCAGCTTTTGCGAGACAAGGCGAAGTTCGCAGTCATTCGCCTCGATAGAGAGATATTAGCCTTTGCTGCAATTCGCCCTTTTGGTCGTGGGCAGGTTATCGGTCCTGTTGTCGCTAAAACTGATGGCGAGGCCAAGAAGCTCATCGAGTTCCTGCTGTCGCAGCACGCGGATCAGTTCGTCCGTGTCGACACCAATATCGCAACCAATCTTGGCGGCTGGCTGACTGAACGCGGACTGGTCCACGTAGGCGGCGGAATAGCCATGCGCCGCTCTGTGCGGGCTTTGAAAGAAAACAGCGGTTCTGAATACCGCACTTATGCGCTTGTGAACCAGGCTTTCGGTTGATTTGGAGAATATCATGCTGAGCAATTCCTTGATCGAACTTGATCGCGCCCATTTGGTGCATCCGGTTTCATCTTACCGCAGTCATGAAGCATCTGGCGTGCACGTTCTGAAGTCTGGCAAAGGTGCGACAGTTACCGATGCGTCTGGCCATACTTTGCTTGATGGCTTTGCCGGGCTCTGGTGTGTGAATGTTGGCTATGGGCAGGATAGTATTGTAGAAGCCGCTACGAAGCAGCTGCGAGAGTTGCCCTATGCGACTGGCTATTTTGGGCTTGGCTCTGAACCGGCGATCCGCCTTGCTGCTGAACTGGCCGACCGCGCGCCGGGCGATCTCAATCATGTTTATTTTACCCTGGGCGGTTCGGACGCCATCGACAGTACAATCCGCTTCGTGCGTTATTACTATCATGCGAAAGGTACGCCGCAGAAAGATCAGTTCATATCTGTCGAATATGGGTATCACGGCTCATCGACTGCCGGTTCAGGCCTGACTGCTTTGCCGGCATTTCATGCAGGTTTTGGCGTGCCTTATGATTGGCAGCACAAAATTCCTTCGCATTATGCTTATCGCAATCCGGTCGGTGCAGATCCACAGGCAATCATCGATGCATCTGTTGCGGCGCTTCGAGCAAAAATCGAGGAACTTGGAGCTGAGCGGGTGGCAGCATTTTATGTCGAACCCATTCAGGGTTCGGGCGGCGTTCTGGTGCCGCCGAATGGCTGGCTCAAAGCTATGCACGCACTTTGCAAGCAGTATGATGTTCTGTTCATCGCGGACGAGGTTATTACGGGTTTTGGCCGCACGGGTCCGCTTTTTGCCTGTTCAGAAGATGACGTTGTGCCGGATTTCATCACAACCGCCAAAGGATTGACCTCAGGCTATGTGCCGATGGGTGCGGTCTTCATGTCTGAGCATGTCTACAACACGATTGCCGATGGTGCTGGTAAATCAGCAGTTGGTCATGGCTATACCTATTCTGCACATCCGGTCAGCGCTGCCGTTGGGCTAGAATGCCTACGTCTTTATGAGAATGGATTGCTTGAAAACGGCCGTAAGGCAGGCAAACGCCTGATGGCAGGTCTGCAGTCTTTGGCCGATCATCCGCTGGTCGGTGATGTGCGTGGCCGGGGGATGTTGGCTGCCATCGAACTCGTGGCGGACAAGGAAAACAAAACCCCGCTTCCAGCTGCGGCTGATCCTGCACGTCGCATATTTGATCGGGCATGGGACAATGGGTTGGTAATCCGCGCCTTTGCCAACGGCGTGCTGGGCTACGCACCGCCGCTTTGCTGCACGGACGGCGACATTGATGCGATCATCGAGCGTACCCGCAAAACGTTGGACCAGACGCTGGCTGACGAAGAAGTCAGAGCTGCGATGAGGGGATAGGTTTTGTGGATAGCAGCCTGAGTGAATGGGCTGGAATTTCGTATATGCACGAGATTCGCAATTTTATGCTGCCGCTCTTCGTCAATTCAGTGCAATCGATCCACATCTTCATAACACACTGGCATAGCTACCAAAGGCTAGATGAAAAGCCGAACTATCGGGGCGAGTTGAAATTTTTGAACCGATACCGGGTGCGCATGGAGCCATTCTTCGAGCCCACGAATTGTTCGGATGAGACTGCAATGAGGTTTTGAAACGACTGATATTCTGAAAACGCGGTGAACCCGGTGAAAACAAACCGGCGCACCAGATGCAACGATTAACAAGGGGAACTGCCATGAGCGAGAAGATTACCAACTGGACTTGTTCCGACGACCGGATGATTGAGAATGCTATTCGTCGCGGGGCAACCCGGCGTGAATTGTTGCAGATGATGCTGATGGGTGGTGTAGCAGCTGTTGCTGGAACGACTATCCTGGGCCGCGCGACCTCTGCAGTAGCTGCTACCCCTGTAAAAGGTGGTTTCATCAAAGCTGCAGGCTTCAGCGCTTCAACCGCCGATACACTCGATCCTGCCAAGGCTTCCAATGCAACGGATTATGTTCGCTGCTGCGCATTCTATAATCGCTTGACCTTCCTTGATGGCAGCGGCCAGACACAGATGGAACTTGCCGAGAGTATTGAAAGTGCGGACGCCAAGGTTTGGACCGTCAAGCTTCGCAAAGGCGTGACTTTCCATGACGGCAAGTCACTGACCGCTGATGACGTCGTTTTCTCGCTTCAACGTCATCTTGATCCGGCTGTTGGCTCAAAAGTGAATGCGCTTGCCAAGCAGATTACTGGCGTGAAAAAGGTTGACGACACCACGGCAGAGATAGTGCTGGAAAGCGCAAATGCTGATTTGCCTACAATTCTTGCAATGCATCATTTCATGATCGTGGCAAACGGCACGACCGACTTTTCCAAGGGGAACGGTACAGGTCCATTTGTCTGCAAAGAATTTCAGCCCGGTGTGCGTTCAATCGCTGCTCGCAATGAGAGCTATTGGAAGAATAGCGGTCCACATCTCGACTCATTCGAATTCTTTGCGATCTCCGATGAAAGCGCCCGCATGAATGCGGTTCTGTCAGGCGACATTCATCTTGGTGCCAATCTTAACCCACGTTCGTTGCGTGTGCTTGAGAACAATCCGGCTGCAAAGCTGTTTATCTCGAAGCTCGGAACATACACCAACCTCAATGTTCGTCTTGACATGACGCCTGGCGATAAGGCCGGTGTGGCAGAAGCTTTCAAATATCTCACCAATCGTGAGGTCATTCAGAAGTCAGTTCTGCGTGGATTGGCTGAAATTGCAAACGACCATCCCGTGCCGGATACCAGCAAATACTTTAATGCTGAACTCAAGCAGCGTGAGTTCGATCCTGAGCGCGCAAAATCATTGCTTGAGAAGGCTGGCGTTCTCGGTCAGGAAATTCATATTACTGCAGCCGAGGCAGCATCATCATCGCTTGATTATGCGATGGTTCTGCAGCAGGCGGCATCGACAATCGGCCAGAAGATCACAATCGATCGCGTTCCTTCGGACGGCTACTGGTCGAACCATTGGCTCAAGGATGCTGTCCATTACGGCAATATCAATGCCCGACCTACGCCAGATATCCTGTTTTCGCTGCTCTATAAGTCGGACGCACCGTGGAACGAAAGCCAGTACAAATCGGAAAAGTTCGATTCCATGTTGCTCGAAGCGCGCGGCCTTCTTGATGAAGCCAAGCGTAAGGAGATTTATGGTCAGATGCAGGCCATGATTTCCAACGAAGCCGGAACAGTCATTCCGGTCTTCATGTCTAACGTCGATGCGATTTCGCCGAAGTTGAATGGCCTTGAGCCAAATCCGCTTGGTGGCATGATGGGTTACACCTTCGCCGAACATGCTTGGCTGGAAGCCTGATACCTTATCAGGCTATTTCGCTTGTTCGGTTCGGGCAAAACATTGATTTTGTCCGAACCGACTGTTTCACCCGAGAATGGGGCCGCGCATGACCATGAAGTCGCCTTTGCTGAATCTGATTACCAAACGTCTTGTTGTTGCAGTCGTCACGCTTCTCATCGTTGCGTTTACGATCTTTTTTGCGACGGCAATGCTCCCAGGCGATGTAGCAGAAATTCTTCTCGGCCAGGCTGCAACGCCTGAGGCGGTTGCAGGGCTTCGCCATGCCATGAATTTGGACCAGCCCGCGTTTCTGCGCTTTATCTACTGGTTGGGAAACCTCTTGCGTGGTGATCTTGGTGTCTCATATGTCAACAATGTGCCGATAGCCGATCTGATCGGCAACAGACTGGTCAATTCGCTGAAGCTTGCCGGTGTCACGGCCGCGATTTCTGTACCTGTTGCACTCTTTCTCGGTATTACTGCTGCGATTATGCGTGGCACGATTTATGACCGCATTGTTTCGATCATCACGATCTCAGTCATCTCTGTACCGGAATTCATGGTCGCAACAATCGCCGTAATCATATTTGCGGTTTATTTGGGTTGGCTGCCAGCATTGTCGATGGCAAACGAAGTCACTTCCTTCGTCGGCCTTCTCAAAGTCTTTGCAATGCCCGTGATAACGCTCAGTTTTGTCATTTCGGCGCAAATGATCCGTATGACGCGTGCCGCTGTTCTTGAGACGCTCAACACTTCTTATGTCGAGATGGCGCTACTGAAAGGTGCATCTCGTACTCGTATGGTGGTCGTCCACGCCTTGCCAAATGCGCTGGGCCCAATCGTCAATGCAGTCGCGCTCTCGCTATCTTACTTACTTGGCGGTGTGATCATAGTTGAAACCATCTTCAATTATCCCGGCGTTGCCAAGCTCATGCTTGATGCAGTGGCAACGCGTGATCTGCCGCTTATTCAGACCTGCGCGATGATCTTCTGTTTTGGCTATCTTCTGCTCATTACGATAGCGGACCTTATTGCGATCATTTCAAACCCGAGGCTGCGATAATTATGACCGTTTCCGTTCCAAGTCAGCGAAAAACAAAGTCTCCACGCTTCGGTTATCGGTTCAATCTGCTTGGCGTGATTTCGTTCCTGATTATTCTTTGCTGGGCGCTCATAGCCATTCTGGCACCTTGGATTGCACCGCATCCGGTAGGAGAAATCGTTGATTTCGATTTTTTCGGACCGATGAGTGCGCAGTTTCCTCTCGGTACGGATTATCTGGGTCGCGATATGCTCTCGCGGATATTGTATGGTGCACGGTTTACAGTCGGCATTTCACTCGCGGCTGTCTTTTTGGCTTGTTTCTTTGGTGTCACGCTGGGAATGAGTGCTGCGGTTATTGGCGGATGGTTTGATTCCGCACTGAGCCGCTTTCTTGACGCGCTTACATCTATTCCAAGCAAAATTCTTGCGCTGGTTATCGTTGCAGGTGTTGGCTCTTCTATCCCGATCCTGATCATCATCATGGCCGTCATTTACACGCCGGGCAGCTATCGTTTTGCGCGTGCACTGGCAATCAACATCAACACTATGGATTACGTCACTGTTGCTCGAGCTCGGGGCGAAAAGATCGGCTACCTCATTCGGTCTGAGATTTTGCCGGGCATTATCGGACCGGTTCTCGCTGATTTCGGGTTGCGTTTTGTCTTTATCGTTTTGCTTTTGTCGAGCATGTCCTTTCTTGGCCTCGGTGTTCAGCCACCATTCGCCGATTGGGGCGCGCTGGTTAAAGAAAACATCGGCGGACTTTCGTTTGCTGCTCCCGCAGTGGTGTTTCCTTCGATTGCCATTGCCAGCCTGACCATCAGCGTTAATCTGCTGATTGATAATCTCCCGCAGAAGATCCGAGACAGGAGCGAATGAATGAGCAATCTTGTTGAGATCAAAAATCTTCGCGTGAATGCAAAGACCGACTCTGGTCGCACCGTTGAGATCATCCGTGGTGTCAATTTTCAGATTGCAGAAGGTGAGATAGTCGCTCTTATCGGCGAGAGTGGTTCAGGTAAGACGACGATAGCGCTAACTTTGATGGGCTATACGCGTCCGGGCTGCCGGATCGTGGATGGCAGCATTGCTGTTGCCGGCCAGGATATTGTCACCCTATCGGAGCGTAAACGTTCGAAGAAGCGCGGTACGGACGTTTCCTACGTACCGCAAAGTGCGGCGGCATCTTTTAATCCCGCGCACCGTATCATGGATCAGGTCATAGAGGTGACCAAGATCCACAAACTGATGTCGAAGGAGGAGGCGCGCAAAAAGGCTGTAGAGCTGTTCAAAGCGCTTGCCTTGCCAAATCCCGAAACAATCGGAGATCGTTATCCGCATCAGGTGTCGGGCGGGCAATTGCAGCGGCTTTCTGCTGCAATGGCCCTTATTAGTGATCCGAAGCTGGTAATCTTCGATGAGCCAACGACCGCACTCGATGTCACGACACAGATTGAAGTTTTGCGGGCTTTCAAATCGGTAATGAAGAAGAATCGCATAGCAGGCGTTTATGTTTCTCACGATCTTGCTGTTGTAGCCCAAATCGCGGATCGCATTGTGGTGCTGAAAGGTGGCGAGATACAGGAGGTCGGCACCACTGAGGAGATTCTGCATAATCCGCAGCACTCATACACAAAAGAGCTTCTTGCAGCTTTCGAGCCAAACACTCACGCGAACCCTAAAATTGCCGAAGAAGAGAACCCCTCGCCACTATTGACGGTACAGAATGTGCTTGCTGGCTATGGTATCGTGGGCTCGACCGGTGAACCGGCGATGATCGCGGTCGAAAATGTCAGTTTTGAACTTCAGCGTGGGCAAAACCTAGGCATTATTGGCGAGTCGGGTTGCGGTAAGTCAACGCTCGCTCGTGTCATCGCGGGTATTCTGCCTGCCGCGCGAGGTAAGATTCTGTTTGAAGGCGCGGAAATGCCGAGCGATCTGCGCCGCCGCAGTCGCGATCAATTACGCGAATTGCAGATTGTTTTTCAGTTTGCAGATACGGCACTGAATCCAGCCAAATCTATCGCTGATATTCTGGCTCGCCCCCTGATTTTCTATCACGGCATGGATAGCAAAAGTCGGGACACCAGAATCGACCAGTTGCTCGATATGGTGCGTATTCCGCGCAACATGCGTTATCGAAGGCCCGGCGAGTTATCAGGCGGTCAGAAGCAACGCATTAATCTGGCGCGAGCTTTGGCCGCCGATCCTAAGATGATAATATGTGATGAAATCACATCGGCTCTGGATACGGTCGTTGCTGCGGCGATCATTGAACTTTTGAAGGAGTTGCAGCGGGAGCTGTCCCTTTCATATCTCTTTATCAGCCACGATCTCTCCACCGTGCGCGCAATTTGTGATGAAGTCATCGTCATGTATGGAGGCAGAAAGGTGGAACAGCTGCGCCCGGATATGATGGGCGGGGAGGCGAGCCATCCTTATTCAAGACTCTTGTTGTCGTCTGTTCCTAAGCTCGATACAGGCTGGCTAGATAGTTTGGAGCAGGATCCAGAGCTTGTTCGTCAATTTACCAGAGCTTGATGCCGTTCAAAAATATCGCATTTAGCGCCCTTTATGATTTTGGTTTGGAATCATGCTGGTTTGGCTGCTTAATGTTTGGTAAAGTTGCCTGGTTTTGTCTGTGGAAAGAAACTTTGTATTTTTTTATGAAAGTTCGTTGACAGATTTGTT